>JAESFM010000009.1_pt1 | contig 192925 bp, 183 predicted proteins | sample 9266171 | NCBI WGS metagenome assembly JAESFM01 (sample SAMN14505069, study PRJNA617099) | algae metagenome | isolation source: Hassallia sp. WJT32-NPBG1 and co-occurring heterotrophs from well developed... | place: USA: Mojave Desert, Joshua Tree National Park, California | collected 2006-06-22 | reverse complement strand
CGGTACGCGCGCCATCGTCGATGCCTGCTGTGACGCGTGGAACAAGCTCATCGCCGAGACCGGTCGCATCCAGTCGCTGACAGACTTCGAATGGGCGCGACAGGTCAATCCATAAGCAGCTTGGTATCAGCCCGACAAGGCCGGGACGACTTCCGCAAGATCGATCGCCGGCTGATCCTCGAGCACGCGCCAAACGCCGCCGATCAGCACCTCGCTCGGCCGGAAGCGACTCTTGTAGGACATCTTCCGGCTCTCCGGCACCCAGTAGCCGAGATAGACGAAGGGCAGGCCGAGCGCCTGCGCCCGCGCCACCAGCCAAAGGATCGCCCAGCTGCCGAGCGACCGGCGGTCCGCCGCCGGGTCGTAGAAGGAATAGACCGCTGAAAGGCCATCGGAGAGCCAATCGGTCAGGCAGGCGCCGACCAGGCGATCCTTCGCATCCCGGAACTCCACCATTCCAGTCGTGATCGGCGTGTCCTCGACCATTGCCCGGTAGTCGTAGAAGCCCATCGCCGCCATGTCGCCCTCGCCATGCCGCGCCTGCTGGTAGCGCTGGAAGAGCGCGAATTGCTCCGCCGTGGCACGGGCCGGCATCTCAAAGCCAGCAATGTCTGCATTGATCTTCTGCAGCTTCCGCTGCGCCCGGTTCGGCTCGAACTGCCCGGCGAGGATACGGATCGGGATGCAGGCCGAGCAGCCTGGGCAGACCGGCGAATAGGCGATGTTGTGGCTGCGGCGGAACCCGGCGCGTGACAGCCGATCATGCAAAGCCTCCGCATCCGGCCCTGTCAGCTCGGTCACGATCTTCCGTTCCGTCCGGCCCGCCAGGTAAGGGCAAGGCAAGGGAGCGGTCGTGTAGAAGAATTGCGGACGTCGGTTGGGGCGGTGCAGCATCGCTTCGCCCAGTGTCGGCGCGTGCGGCGCGGGAATCAACCGCAAGCCTTAGGGAGATCAGGGACGATTTGTCAGGGCAACAGTCGGAACCGTCCAGCGGGGCCCGAAGGGGCGCGGCCCAACCGGATGGCGCTCCCGTCACGCCAGGTTGGCAGCAGGTCGTCCCAATGAGGCGAGAGCGGATGGCCGGACTGCCCGGTGGCGATGACGGCCAGCGTCGAGTCGGGGTCGGCGAGGTCGGCGACCAGGCGCAGGCCGGCGCCATGGACATGCTGCCAGGCTTCGATGCCCTGGCCACCGCGCAGGCCGCCGCGGGCGATGGTCCATTCATCGCCGCCGGTCACCGCCTCCAGCCGCCCGAGATCGCCGAGGCCGGGGATGGCGCGCAGCAGCGGATGCTCGAACATGGCACGGTGGACCGCGCCCCAGCGCCAGCCGGCCGGCTCCTCGCCCTGGGTTGGCTGCAACGCGGCAACCGATTCGGCGAGGGCGCGGGCGGCCAGCGCACGGCAGTCGCCGCTGCACCAAGCCGCTCCGCGATTGTCAGGCGACAGGATCAGGCTCAGGAAGGCCGCGTGCGCCCCTGCGGCACCCTCCGGCACGCCGCCGGCCGCCAGCGCTAGCCGCCCCAGCCGCTTCAGCCAGGCATTGAAGATCAGCGGCTCTGGCCGGTCGGCGGCGACATCGCCATCCCAGCCGAGCAGCAGCGCCTGTGCCCGGCCGGCAGCGCCCTCGGCCATGGGCAGGCTGCGCAGCAATGAGTCGGGACCGACCAGCGACCGGGCGAAGGGGGAGACCGTGTCGCGCTGCATGGCGGCGAAGCCTGCGGCGTCGTGCTGCGGTCGCGCCGCGAGCAGGGCGCCGATTCGGCGGAAGCGCCAGTCGGCGGTCCATTCCGCACCGAGGAAGACCGGATGGCCAGCCGGCGCCACCCGGTTGTTGGCATTGGCCAGCATGCCGCTCGACGGGTCGAGGACATGCGGCAGGGCCTCGAAGGACGCCCAGCCGAGCCAGTCATGCGCGCCGTCCCAACCGGGGACGGGCATCGTGCCATCCCCTGCCTTGCGGACCGGTGTCCGTCCGGTGAGCAGCATGCCGATGCTGCCGCCGGCATCGGCCGCCATCAGGTTCTGCGGGGGGCTGGTGACCAGCGCCGCCGCCCCCCGCGCCTCGGCGACCGAGCCTGCGCGGTTCAGCACATACAGGCCGGTCGCCGCCGTATCGGCCGGAGCAAGGTTGGCGGCGGCCAGGGCGAGCACGGTCCCGTCCCCGCGCTGCGTCTCGTCGAGATCGGAGATGACCGGCCCGTGCCGCGTCTCCCGAACCCGCAGGATTTGCGGCTCGGCGCCGCGCACGTCGATCCGTTCCTCGACCACGGTGAAGGGGCGGGGCCCGTCCGGCGTCTCATAGGCATCCGGCCCGGCCAGGCGCTCGATGAAGAGGTCCTGGGTATCCGAATGGGTGGTGGTGAAGCCCCAGGCGAGCTGCGCGTTCCGCCCGATCACCAGGAAGGGCACGCCGGGCGAGGTCGCGCCGGCGAGCATCCGCCCGTCCCTCAGGTCGATCCGCGCCAGGTACCAGAGGATCGGCGCCTGGAAGCCGAGATGCGGGTCCGAGGCCAGCAGCGGCGCGCCGGAGGTGGAGTGGCGGCCGGCGACCGCCCAGGCATTGCTCGCCGAACCGGGGAGGGTGCCCGCCTCCGGGAAGCGCGGCAGGGCGGCGGCGAGCCGCCCGAGCCGATCAGGGTCGAGCGCGGCCTGCGGCTGATCCGGCCGCCCCGCGCTGCCCTCGGCGGGGAAGAGCTCGCGCAGCCGCTCCGGCGGAAGGAGGGCGGCGAGGCGGGCGCGCTCCAGCTCGCTCCGCCAATTGCCCGAGAGCCAAAGCCCCATCACCTTGCCCCAAAGCAGGCTGTGCTCCGGCTGCCAGGGCTCAGGCGCGCCGAGGGCGGGGAATTCCGGCGCGGCGAAGCGGCCGCGGGCGGCGATCCAGGCATTCACCCCGGCGGCATAGGATTCCAGCACCGCCCGGGTCGCGGGCGATTGCGCGGCGAGGTCGGCCTGGGCGCGGCGGGCGAGACCGAGGGTGCGGGTGAAGCGGTCGAGCCGCACCGCCGGCGGGCCGACAAGTTCCGCCAGGCGGCCAGCGGCGCCGCGGCGCATCAGCTCCATCTGGAACATCCGGTCGCGGGCGTGCAGCCAGCCGAGGGCCATGGCCGCATCCCGCTCGTCCGCGGCGGCGATGCGGGGGATTCCCTGCGCATCGAGCGTCACCTCGACCGGGGCGGAAAGGCCGGCCAGGCGCAGCTCGCCCTCCCCAGCCGGCAGGCTCCACCAGAGGGCCCCGGCAAGGCCCGCGGCGCCGATCAGCACCAGGGCGAGCAGCAGGAGGCCCAGGCGGCGGAGCCAGCGGAAGCGGGAAGGGGGGCGGCGAGGCATGGCCGGGGGTATCGCCCGAACCGCCATCGCTCGTCCATGCAGCGGGAATCGGAGCGTCGAGCCTTGGAAAGCGGCATGGCCTGCGCTACACGCCCCAATCCGGCGTCGTCCTGGCTTCTCTCCGGCCTTGGGCGGGCGTGGTGGAATTGGCAGACACGCCGGATTTAGGTTCCGGTGGCGCAAGCCTTGGGGGTTCAAGTCCCTCCGCCCGCACCATCGGCGCCGCTTACAGGGTTTGGGAAGAAAGTGACGACGATGCAGGTGACCGAGGTCGCGAATGACGGGCTGAAGCGGGCCTATACGGTATCGGTCCCGGCGGCCGATATCGCGGCCGAGCGCACGCGGCGGCTCGACGAGCTGGGCCGCGAGCTGCGCCTGCCCGGCTTCCGCCCCGGCAAGATCCCGGCGAGCGTGGTGAAGGCCCGCTACGGCCAGGCGGTGATGAGCGAGGTGCTGGAGCAGTCGGTCAGCAAGGCGACGCAGCAGGTGGTGACCGATCGCGGCCTCCGCCCGGCGCTGCAGCCCAAGATCGAGCTGGTGAATTTCGCCGATGGCGCCGACCTCGAGTTCAAGGTCGAGCTGGAGCTGCTGCCGGAGATCCCGATGCCCGACTTCGCCGGGATCGAGGTGGAGCGGCTCAAGGCCGAGCCTTCCGAGGAGCAGGTGAACACGACGATCGAGACGATCGCCGCCCGCAACCGCAAGCTCGAGGACGTCACCGACGATCGCGGCGCGCAGAAGGGCGAGGTCGCGGTCTGCGACTTCACCGGGACGCTGGAGGGCGAGAGCGAGCCCTTCCCGGGCGGCAGCGCGACCGACATGCAGATCGAGGTGGCCGGCGCAGGCTTCATCCCCGGCTTCACCGAGCAGCTCGAGGGCATCAAGGCGGGCGAGACCCGGACCGTGAATGTCAGCTTCCCGGAGGAGTACGGCGCGAAGGAGCTGGCCGGCAAGGCGGCTGCCTTCACCGTGACCTGCAAGGGGCTGAAGGCGCCGGTGAATTCGCCGGTCGATGACGAGCTCGCCAAGAGCATGGGCTTCGAGGACCTAACGAAGCTGCAGGAGGCCGTGCGCGGCTCGCTCCAGCAGGAGTACGACAACCTCTCCCGCCTCAAGGTGAAGCGCTCGCTGCTCGACGGCTTGGCCGAGCGCGCCAGCTTCCCCGTGCCGGAGGGCATGGTGGAGGCCGAGTTCGCCCAGATCTGGCAGCGTGTCGAGGCCGACCTGAAGGCCGGCCGGCTGGACGAGGACGACAAGGGCAAGGACGAGGAGGTGCTGAAAGCCGACTACCGCGCCATCGCCGAGCGCCGCATCCGCCTCGGCCTGCTCCTCTCCGAGATCGGCCGGACCAACAACATCTCGGTCACTGCCGACGAGCTGTCTCGGGCGATGCGGCAGGAAGCCGCCCGTTATCCCGGCCAGGAGCAGCAGGTGATGGAGTTCTTCCGCAAGAACCCGCAGGCGGCCGAGAACCTCCGCTCCCCGATTTTCGAGGAGAAGGTGGTCGACTTCATGCTCGAGCTGGCCAAGGTGAGCGAGCGGAATGTGGCACCGGACGAGCTTTCCGCTGCCGCCGCCGCGTGAATCTGATATACAAGTTTCACGGAACCGGATCATGACCGGGCCGGACCCCCGCCATTCGGCGGGGCCTTCCGGCGCGGCTCCGGTTGCACCACATTAAGGGTTGCGGGCTAGGCTGGGCTCGCCTGCCACCTGTCTGAAAGGCGTCATCATGCGGGACCGTGATCCTGTCGAGGTCTACAACAACAACTTGGTCCCTATGGTCGTGGAGCAGTCGGCCCGCGGCGAGCGCGCCTGGGACATCTATTCCCGGCTGTTGAAGGAGCGGATCATCTTCCTCACAGGCCCGGTCTTCGACCAGGTCTCCTCCTCGATCTGCGCCCAGCTGCTCTTTCTTGAGAGCGAGAACCCGAACAAGGACATCGCTTTCTACATCAACAGCCCGGGCGGCGTCGTCTCCGCTGGCCTCGCGATGTATGATACGATGCAGTATATTCGCGCTCCGGTGAGCACGGTCTGCATCGGCCAGGCAGCCTCCATGGGCTCGCTGTTGCTGGCGGCCGGCGCCAAGGACAAGCGTTTCGCCCTGCCGAACAGCCGCATCATGGTCCACCAGCCCTCCGGCGGTGCCCAGGGCCAGGCGACCGACATCGAGATCCAGGCGCGCGAGATCCTGAAGCTGCGCCAGCGGCTGAACGAGATCTACGTGAAGCACACCGGCCAGCCGATCGAGGCGATCGAGCGGAAGCTGGAGCGCGACACCTACATGTCCGCCGAGGAGGCGCGGGATTTCGGCCTGGTCGACCAGGTGGTCGAGGTCCGGCCCGCGGCGCCCGGCGCCTCCGAGGCGCCGAAGAGCTGAGGCGAGGGCGCATCTTTTCTGGGTGGCGGCGGGTCGCGGGGCGGGTTCGTCCTCCGCCTTCGGCCATGCCGCCGCCCAGTGTGACGCCACAAAGCTTTTCCCCCGGTGACAGGGGGGCTACAGTCCTAGGGAAAGCCCCCTCTTCGGCCCGGGAGGGGGGGCGTGGCCTGCCGGTGGCCCGCGCGCTGCGCGCGATCCCCAGCCGGCCCTTTCAGGCGGAGTGCCCATGAGCAAGTCCGGCGACTCGAAGAATACGCTTTACTGTTCGTTCTGCGGCAAGTCGCAGCACGAGGTCCGCAAGCTTATCGCCGGGCCCACCGTCTTCATCTGCGATGAATGCGTCGAACTCTGCATGGATATCATCCGTGAGGAGCACAAGACGCATCTGGTGAAGTCACGGGACGGGGTGCCGACGCCGAAGGAGATCTGCAAGGTCCTCGATGATTACGTCATCGGCCAGGACCATGCGAAGAAGGTCCTCTCCGTCGCGGTGCACAACCACTACAAGCGGTTGGCGCATGGCGCGAAGAACAACGATGTCGAGATCGCCAAGTCGAACATCCTGCTGCTCGGCCCAACCGGCTCGGGCAAGACGCTGCTGGCCCAGACCCTGGCGCGGATCCTCGACGTCCCCTTCACCATGGCGGATGCGACGACCCTGACCGAGGCCGGCTATGTCGGCGAGGATGTCGAGAACATCATCCTCAAGCTGCTCCAGGCTGCCGATTACAACGTCGAGCGGGCGCAGCGCGGCATCGTCTATATCGACGAGGTCGACAAGATCAGCCGCAAATCGGACAACCCCTCCATCACCCGGGACGTCTCGGGCGAAGGCGTCCAGCAGGCGCTCTTGAAGATCATGGAGGGCACGGTCGCCTCCGTCCCGCCGCAGGGCGGGCGGAAGCATCCGCAGCAGGAATTCCTCCAGGTCGATACCGCGAACATCCTCTTCATCTGCGGCGGCGCCTTCGCCGGTCTGGAGCGGATCATCGGGGCGCGTGGCAAGGGCTCGGGCATCGGCTTCGGTGCCGAGGTCCGCTCGCCAGATGACCGCCGCACCGGTGCCGTCCTGCGCGAGGTGGAGCCGGAGGACCTGCTGAAGTTCGGGTTGATCCCTGAGTTCATCGGCCGCCTTCCGGTGATCGCAACGCTTGAGGACCTCGACGAGAAGGCGCTGATCGAGATCCTGACCAAGCCGAAGAACGCCATCGTCAAGCAGTACCAGCGCCTCTTCGAGATGGAGGGGACCAAGCTCACTTTCACCGAGGATGCGCTGCGTTCGGTCGCCACGCGGGCGATCCAGCGGAAGACCGGTGCGCGCGGGCTCCGTTCCATCATGGAGCAGATCCTGCTCACCACCATGTTCGACCTGCCCGGCCTCGACGATGTCGACGAGGTGGTAGTGAATCGGGAGGTGGCGGAGAGCCGGGCGAGCCCGCTCTTCATCTATGGCGAGCGGGCGGCCGAGCAGAGCTCGGCCTAAGGCTCGGCGTCGGCCGGAGGCGGGCGTTTAGACCCCGCCATCCGGCCCTTCGGGCTTGCGGTGGGGTGTCCGGCTGACCATTTGCATGACATCCCCGTGGCGCCGCGGGTCACGCCGCCAACCAGCCGAATGCTGGGGGTGACCCGTGGGCCGACTGTCCTTCAGTGAGGTCCATAATGGCGGATAAATCCCCAGAGTTGTTGCGCGGCGAACTGCTGCCTGTCCTGCCCCTGCGGGACATCGTGGTGTTCCCGCATATGATCGTGCCGCTTTTCGTCGGCCGCGAGAAATCCGTCCGTGCGCTGGAGGCGGTGATGCGGGAGGACAAGCAGATTCTCCTCGTCGCGCAAAAAAATGCCGCGCAGGACGATCCCGAGGCCGAGGATCTGTATACGGTCGGCACCGTCTCCACGGTGCTGCAGCTGCTGAAGCTGCCGGATGGCACGGTGAAGGTGCTGGTCGAGGGCGGCAAGCGCGCGCAGATCACCGGCTTCAAGGAAACCAAGACCCATTTCGAGGCCTATGCGGCGCCGCTCGCCGAGGCTGCGGCCGAGCCGCCGGAGACCGAGGCGCTGGCCCGCACCGTGGTCGGGCAGTTCGAGCAGTACATCAAGCTCAATAAGAAGATCGCGCCCGAGGTCCTGGTCTCGATCAACCAGATCGACGATCCGGCGAAGCTCGCCGACACCGTTGCCAGCCATCTCTCGCTGAAGATCCCGGAAAAGCAGGAGCTGCTCGAGACCGCCGGGACCGCCGCGCGGCTGGAGCGCGTCTTCGGCCATATGGAATCCGAGATCGGCGTTCTGCAGGTCGAGAAGCGCATCCGCAACCGCGTGAAGCGGCAGATGGAGAAGACGCAGCGCGAGTACTACCTGAACGAGCAGCTCAAGGCGATCCAGAAGGAGCTGGGCGAGGGCGAGGACGGCAAGGACGAGGTTGCCGAGCTCGAGGCCCGCATCAAGGCCACTGCCTTCAGCAAGGAAGCGCGCGAGAAGGCACTGGCGGAGCTGAAGAAGCTCCGCACCATGTCGGCGATGAGCGCCGAGGCGACGGTGGTGCGCAACTACCTCGACTGGATGCTCTCGATCCCCTGGAAGAAGAAGTCCCGGGTGCGGCGCGACATCGTGGCCGCCGAGAAGGTGCTCGATGCCGATCACTACGGGCTCGAGAAGGTCAAGGAGCGGATCATCGAGTATCTGGCGGTGCAGTCGCGCTCGCCGAAGATTCGCGGCCCGATCCTTTGCCTCGTCGGCCCCCCCGGCGTCGGCAAGACCTCGCTCGGCAAGTCGATCGCCAAGGCCACCGGCCGCACCTTCGTGCGCATGTCGCTCGGCGGCGTACGGGACGAGGCGGAGGTGCGCGGCCACCGGCGGACCTATATCGGCTCCATGCCGGGCAAGGTCATCCAGGGCATGAAGAAGGCGAAAACCTCGAACCCGCTCTTCCTGCTCGACGAGATCGACAAGCTCGGCGCCGACTGGCGCGGCGACCCGTCCTCGGCGCTGCTCGAGGTGCTGGACCCGGAGCAGAACGGCACCTTCGCCGACCACTATCTCGAGGTCGACTACGACCTATCGGATGTGATGTTCGTGACGACCGCCAACAGCCTGCGCATGCCGCAGCCGCTGATGGACCGCATGGAGATCATCCGCATCCCCGGCTACACCGAGGATGAGAAGGTCGAGATCGCGCGGCGCCACCTGCTGCCGAAGCAGTCCGAGGCGAATGGGCTGAAGCCGGGCGAGTGGTCCGTCACCGAGGAGGCGCTGCGCGACCTGGTGCGCTACTACACGCGTGAGGCCGGCGTGCGGAACCTCGAGCGCGAGGTGGGCGGGCTCGCCCGCAAGGCGGTGAAGGAGATCGTCTCGAAGAAGGCGAAGAAGGTCGCCATCACCGCCAAGAACCTCGAGAAGTTTGCGGGCGTGCGGAAGTTCCGTTATGGCGAGGCCGAGGCCGAGGACATGGTGGGCGTCGTCACCGGCCTCGCCTGGACCGAGGTGGGCGGCGAGATCCTGACGATCGAGTCCGTCACCGTGCCCGGCAAGGGCAAGGTGCAGACCACCGGCAAGCTCGGCGACGTCATGCAGGAGAGCGTCTCAGCGGCAATGTCCTATGTCCGGTCGCGGGCGACCAGCTTCGGCCTCAAGCCGACGCTGTTCGAGCGGCGCGACATCCATGTGCATGTGCCGGAGGGCGCGACGCCGAAGGATGGGCCGAGCGCGGGCATCGCGATGGCGACCAGCATCGTTTCCGTCCTCACCGGCATCCCGGTGCGGCGCGACGTGGCGATGACGGGCGAGATCACGCTGCGCGGCCGCGTGCTGCCGATCGGCGGGTTGAAGGAGAAGCTGCTGGCGGCGCTGCGCGCCGGTGTCACGCATGTCTTCATCCCGAAGGACAACGAGAAGGACCTCGCGGACATCCCGGACAATGTGAAGAAGGGCCTGACCATCAAGGCCGTCTCGCATGTGGATGAGGTCATCTCGACTGCGCTCGTACGCAAACCCGAGGCGATCTCGTGGGAGGAGCCGGCGGAGTCGCCGCCACGCGCCGCCGAGGCCGACGGCAGCGTCCCCGCTCTGCCGCATTGACAGCGTGACGGTGCGGAAGGCGAGGTGACTCGTCTTCCGCGCGGTCTCGGTGCCACTGTCGCTCGGAAAACTGCGGTTAGCAGCCCAGCTGGCCGCACCCTTCGATTGACGCCTCAGAATCGACCCTCCTACAGTCCCGCCGGGTTTCGGCTTGGAATCGTCCAGGCTGGAGAAGGCGTGCCGCTTTGCAGGGGGATTGGTGTATGAACAAGCAGGATCTCATCTCGATCGTAGCCGAGGTCGGTGATCTGCCCAAGGCGAAGGCCGGCGATGTCCTGGATGCGGTATTCGATGCCATCGCCCAGTCCCTGACCAAGCAGACGGATGTGCGCCTGGTCGGCTTCGGCACCTTTTCCGTCTCCAAGCGCAAGGCCGGCAAGGGCCGCAACCCGCGCACCGGCGAGGAGATCAAGATTCCCGCCAGCACCACCGTGCGCTTCAAGGCCGGCAAGGGGTTGAAGGACGCCCTGAACTGAGCCTCGGCTTCTGCATTAGTCGAGTGGATCCCTCCGGCCATACCGGCCGGAGCATGCCCCTTGGGCGCTTAGCTCAGCGGTAGAGCGCCTGTCTTACACACAGGTGGTCGGCGGTTCGATCCCGTCAGCGCCCATTCTCCACCCGGGCGTGAGTTTCATTACATCCATCCCTCGTGTAGAATTCCGCGGCAGAAACGTCCGTTCTTTCCTGGCGTCATCTTGGCGGAGGCTCGCTTGCGGCAAAGTATTCTTCAACTCGGTTTCCTGGCCGGCGCGACGATGGCGCTCGGCGGATGCGTGCAGCAGGGCACGGCGAGCGGTCCGGTGACCGGCGCGGCGGGCGGCGGGTCGAGCGTCGGCGCCGCCTCCAACCTCCAGCGCTGTGCAGAGCCGCTCGGCACCGTCGCCATCGATGACGGGCGCGAGCAGAGCTGGTGGGGCCCCTTCAGCGCCCGCACCCAGATCACGACGATCGAGCCGATGGTGCGGCTGGTGGTGCAGCAGTCCAATTGCTTCGTCATCACTGCCATGGGCAACAACCGGCTCGAGAGCCGGATGCGCGGCATGGTCGGCGACATGCGCAACAGCGGCGAGTTCCGCGCCGGCTCCAACATGCAGCGCGGCCAGCGCGTTGCGGCCGACCTCTTCATCGAGCCGGCGATTCTTTTCGCCAACCAGGACATGGGCGGATTAGGCGGCGGCGTCGGTGGCTGGGGCGGCGTGGCGCTCGGGCTGGCGGGGGCGGCGATGTCGACTTCGGCGACCTCGGTGACGCTCTCGGTTTTCGACATGCGGAGCGGCGTGCAGGTCGCGGCCTCCGAGGGCTCCTCCACGGCGACCAATTTCGGTGCGCTGGTCGGCGGATTCGGCGCGACCGCGGGCGGCGTGCTCGGCGGCTACCAGCGGACGCCAGCGGGCCAGGCGACCGTCGCCGCCTTCGTCGATGCCTACAACAAGCTGGTTGTCGCCGTGCGCAACTACCGGGCGCAGGATGTCCGCGGCGGGTTGGGGACGGGTGGTGGTGCGCTGCGCTCCCGCTAGCGCGGCGGGGCTGGCTGCCCTCGCGCTGCTGCTCGGTGGCTGCCAGCCGCGCATGGTGGGCGGCAGCGGCTTCGGCCCGGCCGTGCAGGTCTGCGACGAGGCCGGCTGCCGCGTGCAGCCGCGCGAGGCGCAGACCCTTATTGTCGGCGAGGATGAGCGGCTGCGGCGCCAGGCCGACCCCGATCTCTATCGCGGTGAGCCGGTCGCCGGGTTGCGTGCGGCCGCGGCAGCGGGCGATCCCGGCGCGGCCTACAGGTTGGGACAGGCCTATGAGTTCGGCGCGGGGGGGCTGCCGCTGAGCACCGGCCAAGCGGCGCGGCAATACGAGGTTGCCGCCGATGCCGGCATGCCCTTCGCCATGTTCCGCCTCGGAAGGCTGGCGGAGCAGGGGGCGGCGCCGGGCGGCCGGGCGCGGGCCATCCCACTCTATACCCGCGCGGCGCAAGGCGGCGTGGCGCAGGCGGCGCACAATCTCGGCTTCCTCCATCTCGATGGTCGGGGGGTGCCACGAGATATGGACGAGGCGGCACGCTGGTTCATCCAGGCTGCCGAGCGCGGCGTCGCCGAGAGCCAGTACAATCTCGCCTTGATGTATTTCCGCGGCGAGGGCGTCTCCCGCCGGCCCCATGAGGCGCTGCAATGGATGCGGCGTTCCGCGCAAAACGGCTTCCTGCCGGCGCAGAAGGCCGTCGGGCGGGTCTACATGACCGGGCTCGAGGAGATGGGCCAGGATCTCGGCGAGGCGCGGAGCTGGCTCTCGCTCGCCGCCAGCCGGGGCGATGCCGAGTCGCAGCGCTGGCTGCAGCAGGTCGACCAGGCGGAGCGTGCCGAACGCGACTTCGAACGGAGCCTCGCCATTCAGGCGCAGCAGACCCGGGCGATGTGGGCCTCGGTCGCCTTGGCGGCGGCGCTCGCTCCGCCGCCGGTTACCGTGATCATGTACTGAGAAGCGCTTGACACCGGGGGCGCGGGGCCATACACCCCGCCTCCTGTCGCGGGCGGGTGTAGCTCAGTTGGTTAGAGCGCCGGCCTGTCACGCCGGAGGTCGCGGGTTCGAGCCCCGTCACTCGCGCCACGCGACGGACTGCAACGACGGCGCCGCTCCTCATGGGGCGGCGCCGTTGCCGCATTTAAGCCCCTTTTCGTTCCGGGGCGCCGTCGCCAAATCTGGCGCAGAGAAGAGCGTTCCCCCTATAGCGGAGCGGACGGGGCAGGGCTAATGTCCGGCCGCGCTGCGCTGCGGCAAGGCGGGACCGATGCTCGATCCTGACCTCGAAAGGCTGCCCCGGCGCGTCTGTGGGCGGAGCAAACATGACCCAGCCGCTGCTGGCCGAATATTTCCCGATCCTGGTCTTCCTGGCCATCGCCGGCGCCATCGCCGTCGCCATGGTGGGCGGCAGCCTCCTCGTGGCGCGGCAGAAGCCGAACGCGGAGAAGCTCTCGGCCTATGAATGCGGCTTCGAGCCCTTCGACGACACGCGCCGGCGCTTCGATGTCCGCTTCTACCTCGTCGCCATCCTTTTCATCATCTTCGACCTTGAGGTCGCGTTCCTTTTCCCATGGGCGGTGGCGCTGGGCGATATCGGCTGGTTCGGCTTCCTCTCCATGGTCGCCTTCCTCGGCGTCCTGACGGTCGGCTTCGTCTATGAGTGGCGCAAGGGCGCCCTGGACTGGGAGTGACGGCACGCCGTCCCCACCGGAGACCCGCTATGCAAGAGAACACGGACACCATCGCCTGGAACCGCAATCACCTGGCGCCTGGCCCGGCACAGGATGCGGTGGTCAAGGGCATCACCGGCGAGATCGAGGACAAGGGCTTCGTCGTCGCCAATCTCGACAAGGTGGTGAACTGGGCCCGCACCGGCAGCCTCTGGCCGATGACCTTCGGCCTGGCCTGCTGCGCGGTGCCAATGATCCACGCCTATATGGCCCGCTACGACCTCGACCGGCTCGGCGTCATCCCGCGCGGCTCGCCGCGGCAGTCGGACGTGATGATCGTTGCTGGCACGCTGACCAACAAGATGGCCCCCGCGCTGCGCAAGGTCTACGACCAGATGAGCGAGCCGCGCTGGGTCATCAGCATGGGCAGCTGCGCCAATGGCGGCGGCTACTACCATTACAGCTATAGCGTGGTACGCGGCTGCGACCGGATCGTGCCGGTCGATGTCTATGTGCCCGGCTGCCCGCCGACGGCCGAGGGGCTGATCTACGGGATCCTGCAGCTGCAGAAGAAGATCCGGCGCTCGGGGACGATCCTTCGTGGGTGAGAACGCAATCCTGGCGGAGCTTGGCGAGGCCGTTCAGGCGGCGCTGTCCGGCGGCCGCACCGACATCGAGCGCGGTGCCGAGCTGGTGCTGACCCTGCCGCGCGAGGGGCTGGTCGCTGCGATGCTGCGGCTGCGCGACGAGTTCCACTTCGAGCAACTGATGGATCTCTGCGGGACGGACTGGCCGAACCGGCCGCTCCGCTTCGAGGTGGTCTACAACCTGCTCAGCCTCTCGCGGAACCGGCGCATCCGCGTCGTCGTTGCGACTGACGCGGCGACGCCGGTGCCGAGCATCGCCTCCGTCTGGCCATGCGCGACCTGGTACGAGCGCGAGGCCTGGGACATGTACGGCATCGTGTTCGAAGGCCAGACCGATCTTCGCCGGCTGCTGACGGATTACGGCTTCGAGGGCCACCCGCTCCGCAAGGACTTCCCGCTCACCGGCCATGTCGAGGTCCGCTACGACGAGGAGCGGAAGCAGGTGGTCTACGAGCCGGTGAAGCTGCAGCAGGACTTCCGCAATTTCGATTTCCTCTCGCCCTGGGAAGGCATGACGAGCCTGCCCGGCGACGAGAAGGTGCATCTCAACCGCATCGAGGGAGGCAAGGCATGAGCGGCAGTTCCGCGATGGCCTCGGAGGCGGGGCCGCTGACCTCCGCTGCCGATCCGGCCAGCATGCCGTCCGCGACCGGCGCCTCCAACGAGGCGAGGACGGTCGAGGTCGACAGCCACACCATCAATTTCGGCCCGCAGCACCCGGCGGCGCATGGCGTGCTGCGCCTCATCCTCGAGATGAAGGGCGAGATGGTGGAGCGTGCCGATCCGCATATCGGCCTGCTGCATCGCGGCACGGAGAAGCTGATCGAGTACAAGACCTATCTCCAGGCCATGCCCTATATGGATCGCCTGGACTACGTCAGCCCGATGTGCATGGAGCACAGCTGGGTGCTCGCGGTCGAGCGGCTGCTGCGTATCGAGAATGACGTTCCGGAGCGGGCGCGCGTCATCCGCACGATGTTCGCCGAACTGACGCGCATCCTGAACCACCTGCTGAACGTGACCACCTATGCACTGGACTGCGGCGCCATCACGCCGGCGCTCTGGGGCTTCGAGCAGCGCGAGCATCTGCTGGAGTTCTACGAGGCGGCGGGCGGCAGCCACTACCACGTCAACTACTTCCGCCCGGGCGGCGTCTCGCGCGACCTGCCGGCCGATCTGCCGGGGCGGATCTCCGGTTGGTGCGACCAGTTCCCGAAATTCCTCGACGACCTCGAGGGGCTGCTGACGAACAACCGCATCTTCAAGCAGCGCACCGTCGATATCGGCATCATGACGGCCGAGATGGCGATGGAGTGGGGTTTCTCCGGCCCCTGCCTGCGCGCATCCGGCGTGCCCTGGGACCTGCGCAAGTCACAGCCCTACGAGATCTACGAGCAGCTCGATTTCGAGATCCCGGTCGGCCGCCAGGGCGACTGCTACGACCGCTACCTCGTGCGCATGATGGAGATGCGGCAGAGCCTCAGCATGGTGAAGCAGTGCCTGGCGCGGCTGAAGCCCGGGCCGATCAAGATCCTCGACAACAAGATCGTGCCGCCGAAGCGCGGCGAGATGAAGCGGTCGATGGAATCGCTGATCCACCACTTCAAGCTCTACACCGAGGGTTTCCACGTGCCGGAGGGATCGACCTACACCGTGACCGAGGCGCCGAAGGGCGAGTTCGGCATGTACCTGGTCGCCGACGGCACCAACCGGCCCTATCGCTGCAAGGTTCGGGCGCCGGGCTTCGCCCATCTGCAGGCCATGGAGGTGCTCTCCAAGGGGCACATGCTGGCCGACGCGGTGGCGATCATCGGCTCGCTCGACATCGTCTTCGGGGAGATCGATCGCTGATGGACGCCGAGCTCTCCACCGCAACCGAGTTCCCGCAGCCCGAGAGCTTCTCCTTCGACGAGGAGAGCCTGAAGGCCATCGAGACCATCGTGAAGCGTTACCCGCCGGGCAAGCAGGCGAGCGCCGTCATCCCGCTGCTCTTTGTCGTACAGCGGCAGATGAAGCGCAGCACCGGCAGCGGCTGGGTGCCAAACAAGGGCATGGACGCAGTGGCCGAGCGCCTCGGCATGGCGCCGATCCGCGTCTATGAGGTCGCCACCTTCTACTTCATGTTCAATATGAAGCCGATCGGGAAGCATCACCTCCAGGTCTGCGCCACGACGCCTTGCTGGCTGCGTGGCTCGGACGAGGTCTCCCGCGCCTGCCGCGAGGCCGGCAAGCTCGGCGGCTGGGGCCAGACCAGCGAGGACGGCATGTTCACCCTGTCCGAGGTGGAATGCCTCGGCGGCTGCGTGAACGCGCCGATCCTGCAGGTCGACGACGACTACTACGAAGACATGGATTACGAGAGCACGGTCAGGCTGATCGAGGCGCTGCGGCGCGGCGAGCGGCCGGCGCCCGGCTCCGTCATCGGCCGCCAGACGAGCGCGCCGGAGGGCGGGCCACAGACGCTGCTGGACGTGCCGGGAGAATGACACCATGGCGCTGAGCGACAAGGACCGCATTTTCACCAACCTCTACGGGCTGCAGGACTGGCGGCTGCCGGCTGCCCGCAAACGCGGCCAATGGGACGGCACCAAGGCCCTGATCGAGAAAGGGCGCGACTGGATCATCGAAGAGGTCAAGAATTCGGGGCTGCGCGGCCGCGGCGGTGCCGGCTTCCCGACCGGCCTCAAATGGTCCTTCATGCCGAAGCAGGCGAGCGAGCGGCCGCATTACCTCATCGTCAATGCCGATGAGTCGGAGCCCGGCACCTGCAAGGACCGCGACATCCTGCGGCATGACCCGCACACGCTCGTCGAGGGCTGCCTGATCGCCGGCGTCGCCATGGGCGCGCATGTCGGCTACATCTATGTCCGCGGCGAGTACTACAACGAGCATCTCGTTTTGCAGGCGGCGATCGACGAGGCCTATGCGGCCGGGCTGCTCGGGCCGAATGCCTGCGGGGCGGGCTGGGATTTCGACCTCCATGTGCACCGCGGCGCCGGCGCCTATATCTGCGGCGAGGAGACGGCGCTCATCGAGAGCCTCGAGGGCAAGAAGGGCATGCCGCGGCTGAAGCCGCCCTTCCCGGCGGCCGTCGGACTCTATGGCTGCCCGTCCACGGTGAACAATGTCGAGACCATCGCGGTGGTGCCGACCATCCTGCGTCGCGGTGCCCCCTGGTTCGCCGGCTTCGGCCGGCCGAAGAACAGCGGCACCAAGATCTTCTGCATCCAGGGCCATGTGAACAAGCCCTGCAATGTCGAGGAGGAGATGTCGATTCCGCTGCGCGAGCTGATCGATCGGCATGCCGGCGGCGTGCGCGGCGGCTGGGACAACCTGCTTGCCGTCATCCCGGGCGGCAGCTCCACGCCGATGATCCCGAAGGCCGTCTGCGACGACGTGCTGATGGATTTCGACGCGCTGCGCGAGCACAAGACCGGCCTAGGCACGGCGGGCGTGATCGTCATGGACAAGTCCACGGACCTCATCAAGGCCATCGCCCGCCTGTCGACCTTCTACAAGCATGAGAGCTGCGGCCAGTGCACCCCTTGCCGCGAGGGCATGGGCTGGGTGAAGCGCATGATGGACCGCATGGTCGAGGGTCGCGCCGAGGTGGCCGAGATCGACGTGCTGGAGCAGGTGACGCGGCAGATCGAGGGGCACACGATCTGCGCGCTGGCCGATGGCGGCGTCTGGCCGGTGCAGGGACTGATCCGGCACTTCCGGCCGATGATGGAACAGCGTATTGCCGCCTACAAGGCGGGAAGGGCCGCGCCGATGGCGCTGGCGGCGGAGTAGGACTATGGCAAAGGTCACCGTCGACGGGATCGAGGTGGAGGTGCCGAACGGCGTCTCCGTCCTCCAGGCCTGCGAGGCAGCGGGGAAGGAGATCCCCCGCTTCTGCTATCATGAGCGGCTGAGCGTGGCAGGCAACTGCCGGATGTGCCTGGTCGAGGTGGAGAAAGCACCGAAGCCCATCGCCTCCTGCGCCTATCCGGTCGCGGATGGGATGAAGGTCTTCACCGACAGCCCGATGGTCCGCAACGGCCGTCGCGGCGTCATGGAATTCCTGCTGATCAACCACCCGCTGGACTGCCCGATCTGCGACCAGGGCGGCGAGTGCGACCTGCAGGACCAGGCAATTGCCTTCGGCGGCGATGCCAGCCGCTACCGCGAAGAGAAGCGCGCGGTGAAGGACAAGTATCTCGGCCCGTTGGTCAAGACGATCATGAACCGGTGCATCCAATGCACCCGCTGCGTGCGCTTCGCCACCGAGGTCGCCGGCGTGCCGGAGCTCGGCGCGACCAATCGCGGCGAGAACATGGAGATCGGAACCTATGTCGAGAAGGCGCTGACGACCGAGCTCAGCGGCAACCTGATCGACATCTGCCCGGTCGGAGCGCTCACCTCGCGTCCCTATGCCTATGTCAGCCGGCCCTGGGAGCTGCGGAAGACCGACAGCGTGGATGTGCTGGACGCGACCGGCACCAACATCCGCGTCGATGCGCGATCGGGCGAGGTGCTGCGCATCCTGCCGCGGACCAATGACGACGTGAACGAGGAATGGATGGCCGACCGCGGCCGCTTCGCCTTCGACGGGTTGAAGCGCCGGCGGCTGGACCGGCCCTGGGTGCGCCACGGCGGCAAGCTGAAGCCGGCGAGCTGGGCCGAGGCCTTCACCGCCATCGCCGCCGGGATCAAGGGGCGGAAGATCGGCGCCATGGTCGGCGACCTGGTCGATGCCGAGGCGACGATCGCGCTGCGCGACCTGATGGCGGCGCTCGGGAGCGACCACCTCGAATGCCGGACCGATGGTGCGGCGATCGACGCCTCGCGGCGCGACTTCTACACCTTCAACACCGGCATCGTCGGGATCGAGGAGGCGGATGCGCTGCTGATCATCGGCAGCAACCCGCGGGTCGAGGCGCCGGTGATCAATGCGCGCATCCGCAAGCGGGTGGCGACGGGCGGCATCCCGGTCGGCTTCATCGGGCCGCGCGGGCTGAACCTCACCTATGCGCAGGATTGGCTGGGGGAGGGGGGTGCGACGCTCTCCGCCTTGGTCGGCGGGCAGCATCGCTTCAACGAGGTGTTGCGCGGGGCGAAGCGGCCGATGCTGATCATCGGCCGCGGGGCGCTGGCGCGGCCGGACGGCGCGGCGGTGCTGGCAGCGACCTGGCAGGTCGCGGTGCAGAACGGCATGCTGCAGGCCGATTGGCATGGCTTTAACCTGCTGCACCAGTTCGGCGGGCAGGTCGCGCCGCTCGACCTCGGCTTCACCACCGGCATCCCCTCGGATGTGGAGGCGCTTTGGCTGCTCGGCGCGGAGCCGGCGGTGGTGCCGGAGGGGGCCTTCGTCATCTACCAGGGCCATCACGGCGAGGCCGGCGCGGCGCGGGCGGATGTCATCCTCCCCGGTGCGGCCTATACCGAGAAGGACGCCACCTGGGTCAATACCGAGGGTCGGGTGCAGCGGGGGCGGCTCGCCGTCTATCCGCCGGGCGAGGCGCGGGAGGATTGGAAGATCCTCCGCGCAGCGAGCGAGGTGCTCGGCCTGCGGCTGCCCTATGACTCGCTGGATGGCGTGCGGGCGCGCCTCGCCGAGGCCAACCCGGTCTTCGCCGGGGCGGGCTTCCAGGCGCATGGCTGCACCGACATGACGGGGCCGGCGGGCGATGCGGGCGGGGTTGGCGAGGCCGCCTTCGACACGACGGTCCACAACTACTGGCAGGCGGATGTGATCAGCCGTGCCTCCGCCACCATGGCAGAATGCGCGCGCACCTACCTGCCCCAGGCGGCGGAGTAAGCGGGGATGGACGGCTTTCTCGCCTCGCCCGTTGGCATCCTTGCCATCACGGTCGCGCAGACGCTGGCCCTGCTGGTTCCGGTGCTGATCGCCGTCGCCTACCTTACGCTGGCCGAGCGCAAGGTGCTGGCGGCGATGCAGCTGCGCCGCGGACCGAATGTGGTCGGCCCCTTCGGCTTGATGCAGCCCTTCGCCGATGCGCTGAAGATGTTGATGAAGGAGACGATCATCCCCTCCGGGGCTAATCGCTTCCTCTTCCTCCTGGCGCCAATCCTGCTCTTCATGCTGGCGATGATCGCCTGGGCGGTGATCCCGGTGCAGGATGGCTGGGCGATCGCCGACATCAATGTCGGCATCCTCTACCTCTTCGCGGTCAGCTCGCTCGGCGTCTATGGCATCATTATCGCCGGTTGGGCCAGCAACTCGAAATACGCCTTCCTCGGCGCGCTGCGCTCGGCAGCACAGATGGTCAGCTACGAGGTCTCGATCGGCTTCGTCATCGTCACCGTGCTGCTCTGCGTCGGCTCCCTCAACCTGTCGGATATCGTCCGGGCGCAGGAGCGGGTGTGGTTCTTCATCCCGCTCTTCCCGATGTTCATCATCTTCTTCATCAGCGCGCTGGCCGAGACCAACCGCGCGCCCTTCGATCTGCCGGAGGGCGAGAGCGAGCTGGTGGCCGGCTTCTTCGTCGAATACAGCAGCATGTCCTTCGCGCTGTTCTTCCTCGGCGAATACGCAAACATGATCCTGATGTCGGCGCTGACCACCATCCTCTTCCTTGGGGGCTGGCATCCGCCGATGCATATGGAGCCCTTCACCTGGATCCCGGGCTTCGTCTGGTTCGCGCTGAAGATCGCGCTGCTGCTCTTCGTCTTCATCTGGGTCCGGGCGACCTTTCCGCGCTACCGCTACGACCAGCTCATGCGCCTCGGCTGGAAGGTCTTCCTGCCTTTCAGCCTTGTGTGGCTGGTGCTGACGGCGGCGGTGCTGAAGCTCGCCGGCTGGCTCCCGGCCTAAGGATATCCTGCCATGGCAAGCCTTGATCGCGTCGCCCGCAGCCTGCTGCTCTCCGAGCTGGTCTCGGGCATGGCTCTGACCTTGAAGTACTTCTTCAAGCGCAAGGTCACCATCAACTACCCGTATGAAAAAGGCCCGCTCAGCCCCCGCTTCAAGGGTGAACACGCGCTGCGCCGCTACCCGAATGGCGAGGAGCGGTGCATTGCCTGCAAGCTCTGCGAGGCCGTGTGCCCCGCCTTGGCCATCACCATCGAGGCGGAGCCGCGCGAGGATGGCAGCCGCCGCACCACGCGCTACGACATCGACATGACCAAGTGCATCTATTGCGGCATGTGCGAGGAAGCCTGCCCGGTGGATGCCATCGTCGAGGGGCCGAATTTCGAGTTCAGCGTCGAGACCCGCGAGGAGTTGATGTACGACAAGTCGCGGTTGCTGGCGAACGGCGACCGCTGGGAGCCGGAGCTGGCCAAGCGGCTCGAACTCGACGCCCCCTATCGCTGAAGCGGAAGCCCCGATGATCGCCGCGCTCGCCTTCTACCTCTTCGCGGCCATCCTGATCGCCTCCGCGGTCATGGTGGTCTCGGCACGCAACCCCGTCCACAGCGTGCTCTTCCTGATCCTCGCTTTCTTCAACGCGGCGGCGTTGTTCCTGATCGCCGGAGCCGAGTTCCTGGCGATGATCCTGATCATCGTCTATGTCGGCGCGGTCGCGGTGCTCTTCCTCTTCGTGGTGATGATGCTGGACATCGACTTCGCCCGGTTGCGCGAAGGCTTTCAGCGCTACGCCCCGATCGGCGCCATCATCGGCGGTATCCTCTTCCTCGAGCTGATCTTCGTAGTAGGGAGCTGGGGCTTCTCCAGCCAGGCGAGCGAGCTGCGGCTGGCGCCCAATCCGGGCGGCGGCGTCACCAATGCCGAGGCGATCGGGCGCATCCTCTACACCGACTATGTCTTTCTCTTCCAGGCTTCGGGCCTGATCCTGCTGGTGGCAATGATCGGTGCCATCGTGCTGACCCACAGGCAGCGCGAGGGGACGAAGCGGCAGAACATCGCCTCGCAGGTCTACCGCACCGGCTCCGTCGCGCTGGAGAAGGTGCCGAGCGGCGCCGGCATCTCCGCACTCGGCATCCGCCGTCCGCCGCAGCCTGAGCCTGAGGCGCCGAAGGTCACGCACGAGTCCGGGCATGGAGGGCATCACTGACATGGTCATCGGCCTCGCCCACTACCTGACCGTCAGCGCCATCCTTCTGGTGCTTGGCATCTTCGGCATCTTCCTCAACCGCAAGAACGTCATCGTCATCCTGATGAGCGTGGAGCTGATCCTGCTCGCGGTGAACCTCAACTTCGTTGCCTTCTCCGCCAGGCTGGACGACCTGAACGGACAGATCTTCGCCATGTTCGTCCTCACCGTAGCGGCGGCGGAGGCGGCCATTGGACTCGCCATCGTCGTCATCTACTTCCGCAACCGCGGCAGCATCGAGGTCGAGGATATCTCGACGCTGAAGGGCTGAACCCATGTTCGTCGGCGCGATCTTCTTTCCCCTGCTGGGGGCTTGCCTCAGCGGCTTCCTCGGCCGCTGGCTCGGCGACAAGCCGGCGCAATGGGCGACCGTCGCCTGCATGGCCTTGGCCGCCGCCTGCGGCATCCTTGCCTTCGGGCAAGTGGCCTTCGACAGCCAGCCGACGACGGTGCCGCTGCTGACCTGGATGGATGTCGGGGGGCTCGAAATCTCTTGGGCGCTTCGCTACGACACCCTCAGCGTGATGATGGTGGCGATGGTCACCTTCATCTCGACACTGATCCATCTCTACTCGGTCGGCTACATGTCGCATGACGCGACGCCAGCGCGCTTCTTCGCCTATCTCAGCCTCTTCACCTTCATGATGCTGATGCTGGTGACGGCGGACAACCTGGCGCAGCTCTTCTTCGGTTGGGAGGGTGTCGGCCTCGCCTCCTACCTGCTGATCGGCTATTGGTACGACCGCGAGAGCGCGAACCGCGCGGCGATGAAGGCCTTCATCGTCAACCGCGTCGGCGACGTGTTCTTCATGCTCGGCCTGGCGCTGACCTTCTACACCTTCGGCAGCATCGAGTTCGAGACGATCTTCTCCTCGGTCGCGGCGCATGCGAATGACCGCTTCGGCGGCCTGCCCGCGATCGAGCTGATCGGCGTGCTGCTCTTCCTCGGCGCCTGCGGCAAGTCGGCGCAGCTCGGTCTGCATACTTGGCTGCCGGATGCAATGGAGGGGCCGACGCCCGTCTCCGCCCTCATCCATGCGGCGACCATGGTGACGGCCGGCGTCTTCCTCATGGCGCGCATGTCGCCGGTCATGGAATACGCGCCCGTGGCGCTCGCCATCGTCACCGTGGTCGGCGCCTCGACGGCGCTCTTCGCCGCGACGATCGGCTGCGTGCAGAACGACATCAAGCGCATCATTGCCTACTCGACCTGTTCGCAGCTCGGCTACATGTTCTTCGCGGCAGGCGTTGGGGCTTACCAGGTCTCGGTCTTCCACCTCTTCACCCATGCCTTCTTCAAGGCCCTGCTCTTCCTTGGTGCCGGCAGCGTCATCCATGCGATGTCGGACGAGCAGGACATCCGCAGGATGGGCGGCATCTGGACTAAGATCCCGGTCACCTATGCGGTGATGTGGGTCGGCAGCCTGGCGCTGGCCGGCATCCCCTTCTTCGCCGGCTACTATTCGAAGGATGCGATCCTCGAGGCAGCCTTCGCTTCGCACAGCATCGTCGGTACCTATGCCTGGATCTGCGGCATGCTCGCCGCCTTCCTCACCGCCTTCTACTCCTGGCGCCTGCTGATCCTCGCCTTCCATGGCAAGCCGCGGGCGGACCGCCACACCATGGAGCATGTGCATGAGAGCCCGGTGGTGATGCTCATCCCGCTGCTGATCCTCGCGACGGGGGCTATGCTGGCGGGTGCGCTCTTCGCCCCCTTCTTCATTGGCGAGCACGAGCAAGCCTTCTGGCATGGGTCGATCTTCAACGGCGAGCACAACCACATCCTGCACGCCATGCACGAGGTCCCGGCCTGGGTGCCGCTGGCCCCGACGGTGATGGGCATCGGCGGCATCGCGCTCGCCTATCTGATGTACATGGCGATGCCGGGCCTTCCGGCGCGGCTGGCGGAGAGGTTCAGCGCCCGGCCGCAGCTCGTCCGCCGCCTTCCGCTCATCCCGCAGGAGGGTGCGGAGCAGCAGACCGAGCCAAACCCGGGCGGGCTCTACGGCTTCCTGCTGAAGAAGTGGTACTTCGACGAGCTCTACGACTTCCTCTTCGTCCAGCCTGCGCGGCTTCTCGCGCTGCGGCTCTGGAAGACAGGCGATGCCCGGATCATCGACGGCATGCCGAACGGTGCGGCGAGCCTCGCCGTCGCCGGATCGCGCGGCGCGGCGCGCATCCAAACCGGGCGGGTGGCGAACTATGCCTTCGCCATGATCATCGGCCTCGTCCTCTTCGTCACCCTCTTCCTGATCGGGCGCTGAGAATGAACGCCGCCGGCTTCCCGCTGCTTTCGCTGCTGACCTTCCTGCCGCTCGCGGGCGCGGCCGTCATCATGTCCGTTCGAGGTGATGACGAAGTCGTCGCCCGCAATGCCCGCTGGACCGCGCTCTGGACCAGCCTCATCGTCTTCCTCCTCAGCCTCATCCTCTGGGCCCGCTTCGACACGGCCTCCGCCGCCTTCCAGTTCGAGGAGAAGCTGGAGTGGCTGCCGGAGTTCGGCGTCGGCTACCATATGGGCGTCGACGGCATCTCGGTGCTCTTCGTCCTGCTCTCGACGGCGCTGACGCCGCTCTGCATCCTAGCCTCCTGGGAGTCGGTGACGTCGCGCGTGCGCGAGTACATGGTCGCCTTCCTCGTCCTCGAGACGATGATGGTTGGCATGTTCTGCGCGCTCGATTTCATCGTCTTCTACGTCTTCTTCGAGGCCGTGTTGATCCCGATGTTCCTCATCATCGGTGTCTGGGGCGGGGCGCGACGGGTCTACGCGGCCTTCAAGTTCTTCCTCTACACGCTGCTCGGCAGCGTGCTGATGCTGCTGGCCATCCTCTATCTCTGGTACAACGCCGGCACCACCGACATCCCGGCGCTGTTCCAGTACCAGGTGCCGCGTGCCGCCCAGACCTGGATCTTCTTCGCCTTCCTCGCCAGCTTCGCGGTGAAGGTGCCGATGTGGCCGGTGCATACCTGGCTGCCGGATGCCCATGTCGAGGCGCCGACCGCCGGCTCCGTCATCCTCGCCGGCGTGCTGCTGAAGATGGGGGCCTATGGCTTCCTCCGCTTCACCCTGCCGCTGCTGCCGGAGGCGAGCGCCACCTTCGCGCCGCTGATCTTCGCCCTCTCGGTCATCGCCGTGGTCTACACCTCGCTGGTGGCGCTGGCGCAGGAGGACATGAAGAAGCTGATCGCCTACAGCTCGGTCGCCCATATGGGGATCGTCACGATCGGCATCTTCACCTTCAATCAGCAAGGGTTGTCTGGCGCGCTCTTCACCATGCTGGCGCATGGCGTCGTGTCCGGCGCGCTCTTCCTCTGCGTCGGCGTGCTTTATGACCGAGTCCATAGCCGCGAGATCCTGCGCTATGGCGGCATCGCCAGGATCATGCCGGCCTACGCGCTCGTCTTCATGCTTTTCACCATGGCCTCGATCGGGCTGCCGGGGTTGGCCAATTTCGTCGGCGAGTTCCTCGTGATCGTCGGTGCCTGGCGGGTGAATGCCTGGGTCGCCTTCGGCGCAGCGCTCGGCATGATCCTCGGCGCGGCCTACATGCTCTACCTCTACCGCCGGGTTTCCTTTGGCCGGGTCACGCGCGACGACCTCAAGGCGCTTCTCGATCTCAGCCCACGCGAATATGCGGTATTCGCGCCGCTGATCGCGCTCACGCTCTGGATGGGCATCTATCCGCAGCCCTTCCTCTCCTTCTTCGAGGCCAGCGTCGCCGCGCTGGTTGCGCGGCATGAGGCCGCGCTGAACCTCAGCCGCCTGGCGGGAATGTAAGCCGATGTCCTGGACTCTTGCCCTTCCGGAGCTCGTGCTCGCCTGCTCCGGCCTCGTGCTGCTGCTGGCCGGCGTGATTCCGAAGCAGGAAACCTTCTTCCCCGTCACCATGGGCGCGATCGGCGCGCTGCTGCTCGCCGCGGTCCTGGTGCTCGGCCAGGGCGAAGGGACGGCGCTGAACGGCCATTATGTTGCCGACAGCTTCAGCGGCTTCATGAAGATTCTCTCGCTCGGCGCCGCCGCCATCTCGCTGCTGGTGTCGCTCGACTTCAACGAGAAGGAGGGGCTCGGCCGGTTCGAGTTCCCCGTGCTCGTCGTCTTCGCCAGCCTCGGCGCGATGCTGATGATCTCGGCGAACGACCTGATGGCGCTCTATCTGGGGCTGGAGCTGCTGTCCCTGCCGCTCTACGTCATCGCCTCCTTCAACCGCGACAATGCGCGCTCGGCCGAGGCGGGGCTCAAGTACTTCGTTCTCGGTGCCCTCGCTTCGGGCCTGCTGCTCTATGGCAGCTCGTTGGTCTACGGCTTCGCGGGAACCACGAATTTCGACCGGCTGGCGGATGCCTTCTCCACGGCGGACGGCGCCTCGCCCGGCGTCGTGGTGGGCGTGGTCTTCGTCATTGCCGGCCTGGCCTTCAAGGTCTCGGCCGTGCCCTTCCACATGTGGACGCCCGATGTCTATGAGGGCGCGCCGACGCCGGTGACGGCCTATTTCGCCTCCGCCCCCAAGGTCGCCGCCATCGCCCTGCTGGCCCGCGTGCTGCTCGGCCCCTTCGGCGATCTCGCGGCGCAGTGGCAGCAGGTGATCCTGCTGGTCTCCATGGGCTCGATGATTCTCGGCAGCTTTGCGGCCATCGGCCAGACCAACCTGAAGCGGCTGATGGCTTACTCCTCCATCGGTCATGTCGGCTATGCGCTGATGGGTCTCGCCGTAGGCAGCGACATCGGGCTGCGCGGGCTGCTGGTCTACATGGCGATCTATGTTTTCATGAACATGGGGACCTTCGCCGTGCTCGTCGCCATGCGGCGGCAGGGCAGGGCGGTGGAGCGGATCGACGACCTCGCCGGCCTCGGCCGGACCGACCCGACCATGGCGCTCTGGATGGCCGTCTTCATGTTCTCGATGGCCGGCATCCCGCCGCTCGCCGGCTTCTTCGGCAAGCTTTACGTCTTCCTCGCGGCGGTGCAGGGCGGCTATTGGACGCTCGCCGTCATCGGCGTGCTGACCAGCGTGGTGTCCGCTTACTACTACCTCCGCATCGTGAAGGTGATGTATTTCGACCAGGCGGTGGGCGCGCTGGACCGGGCGCCTGCGAGCCTCACCATCGTCATGGCAGGCACCGGTCTCTTCACCCTGCTTTTCTGCCTTTGGCCGGCGCCGATGCTGGCCGCGGCTCAGGCCGCCGCCGCCGCGTTGCTGGGGTGACGCTGCCCCCTGGCTGGCGGCTGGAGGTGCATGAGGCGCTGCCGAGCACCTCCGACCGCGTCGCGGCTGCGGCGGAGGCCGGCGAGCCGGCCGGCCTCGTCGTCCTGGCCCGCGAGCAGACGGCCGGGCGGGGCCGCTCCGGCCGGGCTTGGTCCTCCCCGCCCGGCAATCTCTACTGCTCGATGCTGCTTCGCCCCGCCCAGCCGGCCCGGGAGGCGGCGCAATGGTCGCTGCTGGCAGGCGTCGCCCTGGCCGAAGCCGCGGCGGAGATCGACCCGGCGCCTGCCGCGCTCCGCCTCAAATGGCCGAATGACCTGCTGCGTCACGGCGCCAAATGTGCCGGCATCCTGGCTGAGACTTCGCTCGATCCGGAGGGCCGCCTCGCCTGGTTGAGCCTCGGCATCGGGGTGAACCTCACCCATGCCCCGGCCCTGCCGGACCGGCCGACCAGCTGCCTCGGCGCTGCCGAGCCGCCGGAGGCCTTCGCCGCCCGGCTGATCGTCCGGCTGGACCAATGGGCCCAGCGCCAGGCAACGGGTGGCTTCGCCCCAGTCCGCGCTGCCTGGCTGGCGCTCGGCCCGGCCCTTGGGACATCCATCACCCTGCGGGACGGGCCCGTCGAGGGCGGGGCCTTCGCCGGCCTGGCCGAGGACGGGGCCTTGCTGCTGGAGCGTGACGGCGGCCTGCACGTCCTTCGCAGCGGCGAGATCGAGCGACTTGGCTGATTGCCTGCCGGCTCCCATCTCTTGGGTGACATTCCGACGCAATTCCTCCTGGCCAGCGGGATCGCCCACGGGATCGCGATTGCATGAAAGGCTAGGGGCGCGCGCTGCAGGGCGCATTGCCCTAGAAGGTAGTGATGAACGAATTCCAGGCTTCGGCTTTCCCTGACGCGACCGACGACTTTGCCTTCATCCCGCTGGGCGGCACCGGCGAGATCGGCATGAACCTCAACGTCTACCGCTGCGACGGAAAGCTGCTGGCGATCGATTGCGGCATCGGCTTCGGCGGGCCGGAGATGCCGGAGGTCGAGGTCATGGTGCCCGACCCCGCCTGGCTGGCGGAGCGGCGCGACCGGCTGGTCGGCATGGTCATCACCCATGCGCATGAGGACCATATCGGCGCCGTCGCCCATCTCTGGCCGATGCTGCGCTGCCCGCTCTATGCCGGCCCCTTCGCCTCGGCCGTGCTGCGGCGCAAGCTGAATGAGGCCGGGCTCGGCAGCGAGGCGCGGGTCACCACCCTGCCGCTGAGCGGCCGGATCGAGTTGAAGCCCTTCGACCTCCAGTTCCTCCGCGTCTCCCACTCCGTCCCGGAATCCCAGGCGGTGGCGATCCGCACCCGGCACGGCCTCGTCCTCCATACCGGCGACTGGAAGCTCGACCCGGAGCCGCTGCTCGGCCCGCCTACCGACGAGGCCGGCTTCGCCCGCATCGGCGAGGAGGGCGTGCTCGCCATGGTCTGTGATTCGACCAATGCGCTGGTCGAGGGCCATAGCGGCTCCGAGGCCGAGGTTCGGCGGACGATGGAGGCGCTGATCCGCGGGCTGCGCGGCCGGGTCGCCGTCACCTGCTTCGCCACCAACCTTGCCCGCGTCGAGAGCATCGCGCTGGCCGCCCAGGCTGCCGGACGGCAGGTTGCGCTGTTCGGCCGGTCGCTTCGCAATGCCGAGGCGGCGGCGCGGGAATGCGGCTACCTGAAGACGGTCGAGCCCTTCGTGCCGGAGGACGAGGCCGGCTACATCCCGGACGACAACCTGCTCATCATCTGCACCGGCAGCCAGGGCGAGCCGCGCTCCGCGCTGGCCAAAATCGGTGCCGATACCCACCCCTCGATCGCGCTGGGGGAGGGGGATACGGTCATCTTCTCCTCGCGCATGATCCCCGGGAACGAGCGCGGCATCCTGCAGATGCAGGACCAGCTCGCCCGCCGCGGCTGCCGCATCATGACGGCGGACGACCACATGGTGCATGTCTCCGGCCATCCGGCCCGCGATGAGCTGCGCCGCCTCTACGCGCTGGTGAAGCCGAGATATGCGGTGCCGGTGCATGGCGAGTGGCGCCATCTCTCGGAGCACGCTGCCCTGGCGCAGCAGCTCGGCGCCGAGCCCATTCTGGTGGAGGATGGCGATGTGCTGCGCTTCGCCCCCGGCCGGCCGGATGTGGTGGAGGGCGTGCCGACCGGCCGCCTCGCCGTCGACAATGGCCGCCTGCTGCCGCTCTCGGGCGGGGTGCTGGCGGCACGGAAGCGGATGCTCTTCAACGGCGTCGTCGTCGCCTCGCTGGCGGTCGATGGCGGCGGGCGGGTGCTGGGGACCCCGCAGGTCTCGGCCCCCGGCCTCTTCGAGAGCGGCGAGCAGGAGGCGGTGCAGATCGCGGCCGAGCTGGCCCGGGCAGTGACCGACCTGCCGATGCAGCTCAAGCGCGAGGACGATGCCCTGCGCGAGGCAGCCCGCAGCGCGCTTCGCAAGGCGATCGGCCGGCGGGTGCGCAAGCGCCCGAATGTCGAAGTCCATCTGCTGCGCGTATAGGGGGACGCACCCATGGGCTGGGTCAGCGGGATCGTCGTCTATGTGCTCATCTGGTGGGTGGTGCTCTTCGCTGTGCTTCCCATCGGCACGCAGCCGGTGGCGGAGGGCGATGCCGAGAGCGGCTGGCGCGGCACGCCGGCGAATCCGCAGCTTTGGCGGAAGCTGCTCATCACCACGCTGGTGTCGGTCGTCCTTTGGTTCGGCGCCCGTGCGGTGATCACCAGCGACTATATGAGCTTCCGCAGCGGCTGGATGGCTATGCCCGAAAAGTAGGCGACTTTCGGCCGGTTTGGCCAGCGTCGCTTCTTTTTACTGCGGTTCGTGTCTGGGAGCCACTTTTTTCAGCGTTAGCGGCATCGATTGCGATTGTGCCGCGTTGGCCTCCCGCGCCACCATACTGACAGGAAGAGGGTTGGTCCTCTTTCTGCCGTGTGACTGGCGTTTCCTCCCTAAACTCGGGCCGTGCCTTTGGGCGCGGCCCTTTTTTTGTCTAACCCAGGTCTTGCACGTGAGCAAGGTGTAACCAACACCGGAACGCAAAATTCTTTCGAAATCGTTCGTGATGCACCGCAGCATCGCAAGAAAATTGCTGCAAACCGGCGTAAACCGGAGCACTGGCGGAGCAGGCGCCACCCCACTAGTCTCCGCCGCCCATCAAGCCCCTGGAGCCTGCCTTGCGCCTGTCCCGTGCCTTCCTGCCGACCCTCAAGGAAACTCCGGCCGATGCGCAGATCGCCTCGCACCGCCTGATGCTGCGCGCGGGCATGGTCCGGCAGACCAGCGCCGGCATCTATGCCTGGCTGCCGCTCGGTTGGCGGGTGCTGCAGAAGGTGGAGCAGATCGTCCGCGAGGAGCAGGACCGCGCCGGCGCACAGGAAATCCTGATGCCGACCATCCAGACCGCCGATCTCTGGCGCCAGTCCGGCCGCTACGACGCCTATGGCCCGGAGATGCTGCGCCTCAAGGACCGGCACGACCGGGACATGCTCTACGGCCCGACCAACGAGGAGATGGTGACGGAAATCTTCCGCACCTATGCCAAGAGCTACCGTGACCTGCCGCGCAACCTCTACCACATTCAGTGGAAGTTCCGGGACGAAGTGCGCCCTCGCTTCGGCGTCATGCGCGGCCGCGAATTCCTGATGAAGGACGCCTACAGCTTCGACCTCGACTATGCCGGCGCCCAGCGCAGCTACCGCCAGATGTTCGTGGCCTATCTCCGCACCTTCGCCCGTATGGGATTGAAGGCCATCCCGATGCAGGCCGATACCGGCCCGATCGGCGGCAACCTCTCCCACGAATTCCTGATCCTCGCCGAGACCGGGGAGAGCCAGGTCTATCTCCACCGCGACCTGCTGGAGTTCGACGTGCTCGGCCAGGCGCCGGATTATGAAGGCGACCTCTCGCCCATCGTCGACTTCTGGACCAGCCGTTACGCGGCGACCGACGAGAAGCATGACGAGGCGGCCTGGAGCGCCATCCCCGCCGACCGACAGGTTTCGGCGCGGGGGATCGAGATCGGCCATATCTTCTATTTCGGCACCAAGTACAGCGCCTCGATGGGCCTGCAGGTCCAGGGACCGGACGGCAAGCCGGTGGCGCCGGAGATGGGCAGCTACGGCATCGGCGTCTCCCGCCTGGTCGGCGCCATCATCGAGGCGAGCCATGACGAGGCGGGCATCGTCTGGCCCGATGCGGTCGCTCCCTTCCGCCTCGCCGTGCTGAACCTGAAGCAGGGCGATGCCGCGACGGATGCGCTCTGCGACCGGCTCTACAGCGCCTTCGCGGCCGATGCCGTCTATGACGACCGGCCGGAGCGCGCGGGGGTCAAATTCGCCGATGCCGACCTCATGGGCTATCCGTGGCAAGCCATCATCGGCCCGCGGGGCGCCGCCGCCGGCAAGGTGGAGCTGAAGCGCCGCGCCACCGGCGAGCGCCTCGAATTGTCGCTCGAGGATGCCATCGCCCGCATCCGGGGCGCCTGAGCCCCATCATGTTCAATGCCTTCGAGCGCGCCGTCGCCTTCCGTTACCTGCGCGCCCGGAAGGGCGAGCGTTTCGTCTCTGTCATCGCCATCTTCTCGCTCGTCGGCATCGCCCTCGGCGTCGCCACGCTGATCATCGTGATGAGCGTGATGAACGGCTTCCGCCAGGAGCTGCTCGGCCGCATCCTCGGCCTCAACGGGCATATGGGCGTCTTCGCGGCCGATGGCGGGCCGCTCCGCGACTACGATCCGCTGGCCGAGGCCATCCGCCGCGTCCAGGGCGTCACCGCCGCGACGCCCATCGTCGAGGGCCAGGTGCTGCTGACCAGCGAGCAGGGCGGCGCCACGGGCGGCCTTGCGCGCGGGATCACGCCGGAGGACATGCGCGTCAAGGCGATCATCGCCGGCAATATCCGCCGCGGGTCGCTGGCGGAGTTCGGCGGCGAGGACAGCATCGTCATCGGCACCGGCCTTGCCAGCAAGCTCCGCGTCGGGGTCGGGGACCGGGTGACGCTGGTCTCGCCCCAGGGCCGCACCACCGTGCTCGGCACCCTGCCGCGCGTCCGCGCCTACCGCGTCATCGCCCTCTTCAACATCGGCATGAACGAGTACGACACCAGCTTCGTCTACCTGCCGATGGAGGCCGCGCAGCTCTTCTTCCAGACCAGCAACGCGGCGACGCAGATCGAGGTTTTCGTCCAGGACCCGACCCGGGTGCGCGCCGTCAACCTCGACATCCGCCAGGCGCTGGGCCAGCAGCAGCCGGTCCGCATCGTCGATTGGCAGGATGCCAACAGCAGTTTCTTCAACGCCGTCCAGGTCGAGCGGAACGTGATGTTCCTGATCCTGACGCTCATCATCATCGTCGCCGCCTTCAACATCGTCAGCTCGCTCATCATGCTGGTGAAGGACAAGGGGCGGGACATCGCCATCCTCCGCACCATGGGGGCGACGAGCGGCGCCATCCTCCGCATCTTCCTGCTCTGCGGCGCCTCGGTCGGCGTCATGGGCACGCTGATCGGCTTCGGCATCGGCCTCGTCTTCTGCATGAACATCGAAAGCATCCGCGAGGCGCTGCAAGCGCTGACGGGGACGGAGCTGTTCAGCCCGGAGGTCTACTTCCTCTCCCAGCTGCCGGCCGTGGTGGACCCCAACGAGGTGGTGCAGGTGGTGCTGATGGGCCTCGGCCTCTCGCTGCTGGCGACCGTTTACCCGAGCTGGCGTGCCGCACGGCTCGACCCGGTGGAGGCGCTGCGCAATGAGTGAGGCGCCGCTCCGGCTCGATGCCGTCGCCCGCCGCTTCCGGACGGAGGCGGGCGAGCTGCCGGTGCTGACCGGCGCCGAGCTCACCCTCGCCGCCGGCGAGATCGTCGCCCTCGTCGCACCCTCCGGCACCGGCAAGTCGACGCTGCTGCACCTCGCCGGGCTGCTCGAGCGGCCCGATGCGGGCGAGGTCTATGTCGCCGGCCGTGCCGCTGGCACGCTCTCCGACGATGCCCGCACGGCGATCCGCCGCACCGAGATCGGCTTCGTCTACCAGTTCCACCATCTGCTGCCGGAGTTCACCGCCGAGGAGAACGTGGTCCTGCCGCAGATGGCGAACCGCACCCCGCGTGCCGCAGCGCAGGAGCGCGCCAGGCAGCTGCTGGCGAGCTTCGGCCTCAAGGGCCGGGAGCATCACCGGCCTGGCCGGCTCTCCGGCGGCGAGCAGCAGCGCGTCGCCATCGCCCGGGCGCTGGCCAATGCGCCGAAGGTGCTGTTGGCCGACGAGCCGACCGGCAATCTCGACACCGGCACCTCGGACCTCGTCTTCGGGGAGCTGCTGGCCGCCGTTCGCGGCCAGGGCGTCGCCGCGCTGATCGCCACCCACAACCCGGTGCTGGCGGCGCGGATGGACCGGGTCGTGACGCTCCGCGACGGCCGGATCATCCCCGGCTGATCAGCGGCGGCGCCACAGCGCACCGCAGAGCATGCCCGCGATGACGGTCGCCATGCCGGCAACCTGCATCGGGGTGACATGCTCGCCGAGCAGCAGCCAGGCCCAGAGCACGCCGAGGGCCGGGACCAGCGGCGGCAGCAGCGCCGCCCGCGCAGGGCCCATCGCCACCACCGCCCGGCTATAGAGCACGATGGCGAGGCCGCCGGCGATCAGCCCCTGGTAGCCCGCCTGCCGCAGCGCCTCGGCCGGATGCGCGGCGATCCCCTCGATGCCGAAGACGGCGAGATGCACCGGCACCCAGGCCAGCGAAACGGCACCGATGATCGCCGCCGCCCGCAGCCCGCTCACCCCCCAGCGTTGCATCAGCACGCCGTAGAGTGCCCAGTTGAAGCCGCTCGCCAGCACCATCAGGTCGCCGACCCAGACCATGCCGCCGCCCTCGCCGAGGCCGGCGCCGCCGATCAGCAGCAGGCCGAGGGCGATCACCGGCAGGCCGATCCGCACGCCGATCTCGGGCGGCGTCCGCAACAGCCACCAGGCGAGCAGCGGGGCGAAGACCATGGTCCCGCCTGGATTGAGAATGGAGGCATGCACCGCGGGCGCGAAGCGCAGCGCCATCGCCGTCAGCAGGAAATAGGGCGCCCCGCCGAGCGCTGCCAGCACCACGGCCCGCCACCAGGCGAGCCCACCGAGCCCGATCCGCAGGAGGAGCAGCAGGAAGAGAGGTCCCGCTGTGCCGTAGCGGAGGAAAACGAGGTCCGGCACCGACAGCCCCTCCGCCAGCGCATGCCCGGTGGCGGCGAAATTAGCGCTGAACATGAACATGGCGAGGACGCCGGCGGCGATCACGGCGCGGCTGGGCTGTTCCGGCATCGCGCGGATCATGCCGGGGCAGGGGCCTTCATGCTAGTCTTGCGGCCATGAGCGACGACTCGACGGCCGGCTTCGTCCACCTTCATGTCCATTCGAGCTATTCGCTCTCGGAGGGCGCGATCAAGGCCGAGAAGCTCGCAGCTCTCGCCAAGGAGGCGGGGATGCCCGCCGTGGCGCTCACCGACACGGCGAACCTCTTCGGTGCGCTGGAATTCGCGCAGGGATGCCAGGGCAAGGGCATCCAGCCGATCATGGGCTGCCAGCTCTGGCTCTCCCGCGCCGCCTCCGACCCGCGGCCCGAGGCGGAGCGCCTGCCGCCCGACCCGATCGTCGCCCTGGCGATGAATGCCCGCGGCTACGACAACCTCCAGCGCCTCTCCTCGCGCTCCTTCCTCGGCTCCGACGCATCGGGCAAGCCCTGCCTCAGCTATGCGACCCTGGAGGAGCATGCCGAGGGCATCTTCCTGCTCACCGGCGGCACGCTCGGTGCGGTGAGCCGCCTGCTGGCGGAGGGCCGGCGCGAGCCGGCGGAGGCGCTGCTGCGCCGCCTCGCCGCCACCTTCCCCGACCGCCTGGCGGTGGAGCTGCATCGCCACGGCCTCGAGGTGGAGAGGGCGATCGAGCCCGCCCTGCTTGCGCTCGCCGACGAACTCGCCCTGCCCATCGTTGCCGCCAACGACGTCTATTTTGCCGTATCCTCAATGCATGAGGCGCATGACGCCCTGCTCTGCATCGCCGAAGGCCGGGTGCTGGCGGAGAAGGACCGCCGTCGCGTCACGCCCGAGCACTGGTTCAAGCCGGCCGCCGCCATGCGCGCCCTCTTCGCCGACCTGCCGGATGCCTGCGACAACACCCTCGCCATCGCCCGCCGCTGCGCCGTGATGGCGGAGACGAAGAAGCCCGAGCTGCCGATCTGCCCCAAGGTCCAGCCCGGCATGACCGAGGCGGAGACGGTGCGCGACATGGCGCGCCGCGGCCTCGCCGCCCGGCTCGACGTCGCCGGTATCGAAGGCGACAAGCGCGAGGTCTACACAAAGCGCCTCGACTACGAGCTCGGCGTCATCGAGAGCATGGGCTTCGCCGGCTACTTCCTCATCGTCGCCGACTTCATCCAGTGGGCGAAGGCGCAGGTGCCGCCCATTCCGGTCGGGCCTGGCCGCGGCTCGGGCGCCGGCTCGGTCGCCGCCTGGGCGCTACAGATCACCGACCTCGATCCCCTCCGCTTCGGTCTGCTTTTCGAGCGCTTCCTCAACCCCGAGCGCGTCTCGATGCCGGATTTCGACATCGACTTCTGCCAGGACCGGCGCGACGAGGTGATCGCCTATGTCCGCCGCGAATACGGCGAGGACCGGGTCGCGCAGATCATCACTTTCGGCAAGCTGCAGGCCAAGGCGGCTGTGCGCGATGTCGGCCGCGTGCTCGGCATGCCCTATGGGCAGGTGGACCGCATCGCCTCGCTCATCCCCTTCAACCCGGCGAAGCCGGTGACCCTTGCCCAGGCGATCGAGGGCGAGCCGCGGCTGCAGCAGATGCGCGATGGCGACGAGCAGGTGGCGCGGCTGCTCGAGATCGCCAACCAGCTCGAAGGCCTCTACCGCAACGCCTCGACTCATGCGGCCGGCGTCGTCATCGGCCAGAAGCCACTGATCGACATCGTGCCCCTCTACCGCGACCCGCGCAGCGACATGCTCATCACCCAGTATTCGATGAAGTATGTCGAGCAGGCGAGCCTGGTGAAGTTCGACTTCCTCGGCCTCAAGACGCTGACGGTCATCGAGCAGGCGCTGGGGATCCTGAAGGGGCAGGGGCACGACATCGACATCAGCGCCATCCCGCTCGACGACGCCAAGACCTATGAGATGCTGCGGAAGGGCGACGCCGCCGGGGTCTTCCAGTTCGAAGGCCAGGGCATGCGGGATTGCCTGCGGCAGATGAAGGTCGACCGCTTCGAGGACCTCGTCGCCGCCGTCTCGCTCTACCGCCCCGGCCCCATGGCGAACATCCCCGCCTATTGCCAGCGCAAGGCCGGCGAGCCCTGGGAGAGCCCGCATCCGAAGATCCACCCCATCCTGGAGGAGACCTTCGGCATCATGGTCTACCAGGAGCAGGTGATGCAGATCAGCCAGGAGCTCGCCGGCTACTCGCTCGGCGGCGCCGACCTGCTGCGCCGCGCCATGGGCAAGAAGATCGCCAAGGAGATGGAGCAGCAGCGCGCCATCTTCACTGAGGGCGCAGTCAAGAACGGCATTGAGCCGGCCAAGGCGACCGAGATCTTCGACATGATGGCGAAGTTCGCGGAATACGGCTTCAACAAGTCGCACGCGGCTGCATACGCTCTTGTCAGCTACCAGACCGCCTGGCTGAAGGCGAACCACACCGTCGCCTTCCTCGCCGCCTCCATGACGCTCGACCTCGACAAGACCGACAAGCTCGCGGGGCATATGCAGGAATGCTCGCGCCTCGGCATCCCCGTGCTGCCGCCCGACATCAACCGCTCCGGCGCCTTCTTCCTCGTCGAGGCGCAGGAGGACGGCAAGCCGGCGATCCGCTTCGCCCTCGCCGCGGTGAAGCGCGTCGGCGCCGCCGCGATGCAGGCGCTGGTCGCGGCGCGCGATGCCGGCCGCCCCTTCGCCTCGGTCGCCGACTTCGCCCATCGCGTCGACCCGAAGCTGCTGAACAAGATGCAGATCGAGAACCTGGCCAAGGCCGGCGCCTTCGACGCCATGGAACCAAACCGGGCGAAGCTTGTCGCCGGAGCCGAGGTGGTGCTGCGCGCCGCGCAGGAAGCCGCCGAGCGGCGCGAGGACCCGACGGCCGACATGTTCGGCAGCACCGGCGGCCCGGTGCCGCTGCGCCTCAAGCCGATCCCTGACTGGCCGCAGCTGGAGAAGCTCGCCTATGAGGCGGAGGCGGTCGGCTTCCACCTCTCCGCCCATCCGCTCGACACCTACAAGGAGGTGCTGAAGCGCCTCGGCGTGACGCCCTTCCTGGCCATCGCCGACCGCGCCAAGGGCGGCTCCGCCAAGCTGACGCTCGCCGGCACCGTCGTGGCCACCAAGGAGCGGCCGACCCGCACCGGCAGCCGCATGTGCTGGCTCACCCTCTCCGACCAGACCGGCAGCTTCGAGGTGACGCTGTTCAGCGAGGTGCTGAACCGCGTCCGCGACCTGCTGACCGAGGGCAATGCGCTGCTGGTCAAGGCCGAGGCGCGGATCGACAACGACGCGCTGCGCCTGACCGCGAGCGAGGTCGAGAGCCTGGAGAAGGCGAGCCAGGGCGTCGGCCAGGGCATCCGCCTCTGGCTGGAGGGACCGGCCGCCGTCGATCCGATCCGCGCGCTGCTGGAGCGGGAGGGAAGGGGCCGCGGCCGCGTCGTCGTCGTCGCCCGCACCGGCGAGGGGCAGGAGGTGGAGCTCGCCCTGCCCGGCAAGTTCAACGTCTCGCCCCGGCTGATGCAGGCAATGAAGATCCTGCCGGGCGTGGCGGAGGTGGAGGCCGTCTAGCCCTTCGCCCCCGCCCGCTCCTTCGCCAGCAGGGCCCGCTTGCGCGGCACGCCCCAGCGATAGCCGGTGAGGTCGCCATCCGCGCCCACCACGCGATGGCAGGGCACCGCCAGCGAGACGTGGTTCTGCGCGCAGGCCCGGGCGACGGCGCGGATGGCCCGCGGCGCGCCGATGGCGAAGGCCATCTGCCCATAGGTCCGCGTCTCGCCGAAGGGGATGGCCTGCAGCGCCTCCCAGACCCGGCGCTGGAAGGCCGTGCCGCGCAGGTCGAGCGGCAGGGCGAGGGCGGCCTTCGGTTCCTCGAGGAAGGCGACCACCTGCCGCACCGTCTCCGCCAGCGCCTCCGGCGCCGGCTCGATGCGCGCCTTGGGGAAGCGCTGCCGCACATCGCCCTCCAGCGCGTCGAAATCCTCCGCGAATCCGATGAAGCAGACGCCGCTCTCCGTCGCCCCCACCATCAGCGGCCCGAGCGCGCTCGTCGCCGTGGCGATGCGAATCGTCTCGCCCTCGCCGCCACGGCGCGCGGCGCCCGGCGTCATTCCCAGCACCCGCCCCGGCGCGCCGTAAACCCGGCTCTCGCTGCCATAGCCGGCGCCGGCGACCGCTTCCGCCACCCGGTCGCCGGCCGCCAGCGAGGCCTGCAGCCGACGGGCACGCACCGAGGCCGCGTAGGAATGCGGCGTTACGCCGGTGATTTCCTTGAACAGGCGCAGGAAATGGTGCCGCGCATAGCCGGCACGCTCGGCGAGCGTCGCCAGCGAAGGCGTCGCCTCGCTCGCCTCGATCAGGTCGCAGGCGGCGCGGATGGCCGCGGCATGGATGGCGGCCCGCTCGCCCTTCGGGTCGCACCGCTTGCAGGCGCGGAAGCCATCCGCCTCCGCCGCCGGCGCATCGGCATAGAAGCGCACATTCCGCTGAAGCGGCGGGCGCGAGGGGCAGCCGGGCCGGCAATAGACCCCCTGGGTGGTGACGGCATAGAGGAAGGCGCCGCAATCGGGCATCGGGTCGCGGGCGAGCAGGGCTTCCCAGCGCAGGGCATCCTGGTCGAGCATCGGTCTGTCCTCGTCGTCGTTGCTGGGGTCAGGTTGGCGATGCGGCGCCTGGGGGGCCATCCGGGCATTGCCCCGGCATGAGGGGAGGGGGCGATGACCGAGACGATCACCGGCTGGCATGCGCATGTCTACTATGATCCGGCGACGACCCGCAGCACCGCCGCGGCGCTGCGCGAGGCGCTCGCCGCCCGCTTTCCCGAGGCGGTGCTCGGCCGCTGGCATGACGTCCCGGTGGGCCCGCACCCTTCGGCCATGTATCAGGTCGCCTTCGCGCCGGGGCTGCTGCCCGGCCTGCTAGCCTTCCTCGCGCTGAACCGGGCCGGCCTCGCCATCCTCCTGCATCCCGAGACCGGCCGGCACCGCGCGGACCACTCCGACCACGCCCTCTGGATGGGCGCGGTGCTGCCGCTTAGGCTGGAGGTGCTGCCGGAGTAGCGAGCACTGCCCCGATCAGCGCCCATCCTCGGGGCGAGCGGCGGCGGCCTGCTGCACCGCTGGCTGCGCACCGAGAAGACGGCGGACGCGCCCGACCGCGCCGTTGCGGCCGCCGCGCCGCTGACCGCCGAGCCCGAGGCCCTGGCGCCGATGCCGGCGCGCCAGCCGCGCTGAACCGCGCTCAGGCCCGCGCGGTCACCAACCAGATCGCGGCCGGCATGGTGACACCGGCCGGGCCCTCGGCGGCCCGGTAGAAGTCGAGGAGGCGGTCCCGCACCGCCTCCCGCAATCCCTCCCGCGCCCCTTCCGGCGCATCCTGCAATGCCCGGCTGACCTGGCCGAGCGTCATGGCGAAAGCGGCGGCCTCCGCCGCATCGGCGCCGAGCCGCATCGGCACGTCCTCCGGCGCCAGCGCCACCTCGGCGAAGCCGGCGCCGCGCAGGATGCGCTCCACCCGCGCCGGATCGGCGAAGGCGAACTGCCCCGGCTCCTCCGGGCCGGGCGGCGGCGGGGGCGGCACGAGGTCCCGCACTGCCGCTGCCGCGCCCGTGGTCCAGCGGTTCTCCGCCGGGCTGCGGAAGGCCGTCAGCACCACCCGCGCCCCCGGCCGCAGCGCCGCCCGCAGATGCGCGAAGGCGGCGATGGGCTGGAGGAAGAACATCACCCCGAAGCGCGAGGCCAGCAGATCGAAGCCGCCGGGCGGGAAGGGGTGGGTCGCCGCATCCGCCAGCAGCACCTCGGCCTGGGCGAGCCCCGCCGCGTCAATCCGACGCCGCGCCACCTCCACCGACTCCGCCGCGATGTCGATGCCGAGCACCCACCCCGCCGGTCCGACCCGCTCCGCCAGAGCGATGGTCGAGGTGCCGCTGCCGCAGCCGATATCGAGCACGCGCTCGCCCGGCTGCGTCGCCGCCCGCGCCAGCAACCGGTCGAGGATCGGGGCGAAGCGGGCATCGATCCGCTCATGCTCCCGCGCCCAGGCCCGGGTGGATGGCCCGTTCCAGTATGCCGCCTGCGGCGCGTTCGGCCCCTCGCCCGGCATGGCCCGGTCCCTTCCTATTTGTAGAGCGCTGCGATCTCCGCCGCGTGGCGCTCCAGCACCGCGCGGCGCTTCACCTTCATGGTCGGCGTCAGCAGCCCGTTCTCCACCGAGAAGGCGGCCGGCGCCTGGCCCCAGCGGCGGATGCGCTCGATGCTGGCGAGCCGCGCATTCACCCGCGCCACCGCCTGGGCGAGCCCCGCCTCATGCCCGTCGGCCGCGACCAGCAGGGCGACGACGCCCGGCTGCCCCTCGCCGGCGACGACGGCCTGGGCGATCTCCGGCTCGGCCATCAGTAGGGATTCGATCTTGGCCGGGCTGACCATGTCGCCGCCGAGCGTCTTGATGAAGTCGCGCTTGCGGTCGGTGATCGTGATCCGCCCGCCCTCGATCCGCGCCACGTCGCCGGTATGCAGCCAGGGGGCCTCGCCGGGTTCCACGGGGCGGATCACCGCCGCCGTCGCCTCCGGGTTGCTCCAGTAGCCGTCCATGACGAGGGGGCCTCGCACCAGCAGCTCACCATCCTCGGCGAGCCGCGCCTCCACCCCCGGCAGCGGGTAGCCCACGGTGCGCCGCGCATTGTCCCAGGGCGGGTTGACCGCGATCACCGGCCCCGCCTCGGTCTGCCCATAACCTTGGATCAGCGGCAAGCCGAGGCCGATGAAGAAGCCGGAGAGGTCGGGATCGAGCCGCGCCCCGCCGCAGACCATCGCCTGGAGGTGGCCGCCGAAGCGCGCCCGGACCTTCTCCCGCACCAGCCGCTCGAGCACCGCGTCCTGCAGCCGTTCCACCAGGGAGAGCCGCCCCCCATCCGCGCGCTTCAACCCGAGTGCCAGCGCTTGGCGGAAGAGCCGCTGGCGGAAGGGCGCCTCCTTCTCCAGCTGCGCCAGCATCCGGCCGCGCAGCACCTCGAAGAGCCGGGGCACGGCGGTGATGATGCTGGGCTGGAACTCCTGGAACTCCGCCGAGAGCCGGTCCGCCCCGCGCGAATAGACCACCTCCACCCCGAGCGAGGGGAGGAGGAAGACGCCGACCGTGTGCTCGTAGCTGTGCGAGAGCGGCAGAAAAGAGAGGTAGACTGTGCCGTCGAGCCTGAGGCGCTTGGCCAGCGCCGCGACCCCGTCGCGGTTCGCGAGCATCGCCCGGTGCGGCAGCATCACGCCGCGCGGCGTGCCGCCGGTGCCGGAGGTGTAGATGAGGCAGGCGAGGCGGCCGGGCGGGATCTGCTCCGCCTCCGCCATCAGCAGCGGCAGGTCGCCCGGCTCCGCCAGCAGCTCCGGCCAATGCGCGACCCGGGCCGCCGCGCCCTCCGCCGGCCTGGCATCGAGGGCGATCAGCAGGTCGAGCCCCTCCGGGGCCGCCTGCGCCAGCCGCGCCGCGAGCGCGGCGGAGGAGGCGATGGCGATGCGTGCCCCGGAATCGCGCAGGATATGCGCATGGTCCGCATCGGTATTGGTGGTGTAGGTCGGCACGGTGACGGCGCCGATCGCCATCAACGCCACATCGGCGATGTTGAATTCCGGCCGGCTCTCGCTGACCAGCACCACCCGGTCTCCCGGCATGACACCGGCCCGCCGCAACCAAGCGGCGGCGGCGGCAACGCCCAGGGCGAACGCGCCCCAGCTCAGCCGCTGCCAGCCGCCATCCCGCCAGTAGCGAACCATGGGCCGCTCCGACCGCGTGCGGGCGATGTCGAGAAGCATCCAGGGCAGGCTGCCCCAGGGCGTCGCGCCGAGGCTGCCCGCAAAGGCGCCAGCTTGGGTGGGACCGATATCCGGCATCCGTGGCTTTTCCTCCCTGCCTGACCGCTTGGCCCTGCCTGCCTGCGCCATATATGCAATGCCGTGACCAGAGCCGAGCCCCAATCGACCCCGCCCCACGCTGCTGCGGATGCCGCGGCGGGGGCCCTCCGCCTGCCGGTCCCCCGCGGGCCGGCCTTCTCACCCCTCGATGCCGGCGGCGAGGCGGGCCCGCCCCTGCCGGTCTGGGACCTCTCCGACCTCTACGCCTCGCTCGAGGATCCGCGCCTCGCCGCCGATCTGGACCGGGCGGAGGAGGGGGGTAAGGCCTTTGCCGCCCGCCTCTCGGGCAAGCTGGGCGGCCTCTCCGGCGACGCCCTCGCCGAGGCCATCGGCGAGTATGAGCGGTTGGAGGAGGTGCTCGGCCGGGCGATGAGCTTCGGCCAGCTCATCTTCGCCGGTGATGCGACCGAGCCGGCCAATGGCCGCTTCTACCAGACCCTACAGGAGCGGGTGACGGCCATCAGCAGCCACCTGCTGTTCTTCACCCTGGAGCTGAACCGGCTCGAGGACTCCGAGATCGAGCGCAAGCTCGCCGGAAGCCCGGCGCTTGCCCGCTGGCAGCCCTGGCTGCGCGACCTCCGCGTCTTTCGCCCGCACCAGCTCTCGGACGACATCGAGAAGCTGCTGCACGAGAAGGAGGTCACCGGCCGCTCGGCCTGGAACCGCCTCTTCGACGAGACCGTCGCCCATATGCGGGTGAAGATCGGTGAGGAGGAGGTGACCGTCTCCGCTGCCCTCAACCGCCTCTCCGACCGCGACCGTGCTGTGCGCGCCGCGGCGGCGGAGGGCGTCTCGGCGGCCTTCAGCGGGCAGGTGCGGCTCTTCTCGCTGATCACCAATACCCTCGCCAAGGACAAGGAGATCATCGACAACTGGCGCCGCTACCCGCGCCCCGGCTCCTCGCGCAACCGCGCCAACATGGTCGAGGACGAGGTCGTCGATGCGCTGGTGACGGCGGTGCGTGGCAGTTTCCCGCGCCTCTCCCACCGCTACTACTCGATGAAGGCGAAGTGGCTCGGCCTGCCGAAGCTGCAGCACTGGGACCGCAACGCGCCGCTGCCGGAGGAGCAGGACCGCAGCATCGCCTGGCCGGAGGCGGTACGGACGGTGCTCGACAGCTACCGCGCCTTCAGCCCGGAGCTCGCCGAGATCGGCGGCCGCTTCTTCGACAAGCCCTGGATCGACGCCGCGCTCCGCCCTGGCAAGGCGAGCGGCGCCTTCGCCCATCCGACCGTGCCGAGCGCGCATCCCTATCTGCTGCTCAACTACCACGGCAAGTCGCGCGACGTGATGACGCTTGCCCATGAGTTGGGCCATGGCGTCCACCAGGTTCTGGCCGGCGCCCAGGGCTACCTGCTCTCGGGCACGCCCCTCACACTGGCCGAGACCGCCTCCGTCTTCGGCGAGATGCTGACCTTCCGCGGCCTGCTCGATGCCGAGGCGGACCCGAAGCGCCGCCGCCTGATGCTCGCCGGCAAGGTGGAGGACATGCTGAACACGGTGGTGCGGCAGATCGCCTTCTACCGCTTCGAGACTCTGCTGCATGACGAGCGCCGCCGCGGCGAGCTTTCCGCCGAGCGCATCGCCGAGCTCTGGATGCAGGTGCAGCGCGAGAGCCTCGGCCCCGCCTTCGACTTCACCGAGGATTACGGCGTCTACTGGGCCTATATCCCGCACTTCATCCACTCGCCCTTCTATGTCTACGCCTATGCCTTCGGCGATTGCCTGGTGAACGCGCTCTACGGCGTCTACCGCGAGGGCCGCGTGCCCGACTTCGAGCGGAAATACCTCGACCTGCTGCGCGCCGGCGGCACGCTCCGCCACCGGGAGCTGCTGGCCCCCTTCGGCCTCGATGCCTCGGACCCCGCCTTCTGGCAGCGTGGCCTCGACGTCATCGCCGGCTTCATCGATGAGTTGGAACAGGATGTCTGAGCGCAGCCCCGACAGCACCATCTTCGGCGAGCTGCGCCGGATGGCGCGGACCTCCGGCGCCGTCGGCGGCATCGCCGCCCGTGTCGCCGGGGAGCGCATCTTCGGCGTGAGGACCGACAAGACCGCGCATGCGGAGGACCTGAAGGCGATCCTCGGCGGCCTTAAGGGCCCGCTGATGAAGGTCGCGCAATTCCTCTCGACCGTCCCCGACGCTCTGCCCGAGGAATATGCGCAGGAGCTGGCGACGCTCCAGGCGAATGCCCCGCCGATGGGCTGGCCCTTCGTCCGCCGCCGCATGGGCTCCGAGCTAGGCCCGGCCTGGGAGAGCCGCTTCAAGAGCTTCGGCCGGGAGGCCGCTGCGGCGGCCAGCCTCGGCCAGGTCCACCGCGCCACCCTGCCCGACGGGCGGGACGTCGCCTGCAAGCTGCAATACCCGGACATGCCGAGCGTTGTGGAGGCCGATCTCCGCCAGCTCAAGCTCGCCGTCAGCCTTTACCGCCGGATGGACAGCGCCCTCGATAATGGCGAGGTCTATCAGGAGATGTGCGACCGGCTGCGGGAGGAGTTGGACTACCTGCGCGAGGCCTCGCAGATGCGCCTCTACGGCATCATGATGCGCGGCACGCCCGATGTCTCGATCCCAGAGCCGGTCGAGGAGCTTTGCACCAAGCGTTTGCTGACGATGACCTGGCTCGACGGCCGCGCCATCATCAAGCGGTTGGAGGAGGATCCGCCGCTCGAGGAGCGCAATGCCTATGCCCGGGCGTTGTTCCGTGCTTGGTACAAGCCGTTCTACCAGTACGGCGTCATCCACGGCGATCCGCATCTCGGCAACTATCAGGTGCGGCCGGACCGCGAGGGCATCAACCTCCTCGACTTTGGCACCATCCGCGTCTTCCCGCCGAGCTTCGTCGGCGGCGTGATCCTGCTCTACGAGGCCGTGCGCGACGGCGACGACGAGAAGGCGGCCGAGGCGTACCGCATCTGGGGCTTCCGCAACCTCTCGAAGGAGACGATGGAGGTGCTGAGCCTCTGGGCGAAATTCCTCTACGAACCGCTGGTGCAGGACCGCGTCCGGCCGATCCAGGAGGTCGACGACCTGTCCTATGGCCGCAAGATGGCAGCCAAGGTGCACGAGGGGCTGAAGCGCACCGGCGGGGTCCGCATCCCACGCGAATTCCCGCTGATGGACCGGGCGGCGATTGGCCTGGGCAGCGTCTTCCTCCGGCTCCGGGCGCAGATCAACTGGCACCAGATGTTCATGGAGCTGGCACAGGAATTCTCCGAGGCGGCGCTGGCGGAGCGCCAGGCCTCGGGACTCCGGGAAGCCGGCGTCCCGATCGCGACGGCGGCCATCGCCGCCAAATAGGCGGGACGCCCGATCGCTGGCCAGGGTCATGGTCTAACCCAGGTCCGTGGCCGCGCATCGGACATTCTGTCTTGCCACCCCCGCCGCGGATGCGCATGTTCCGCGCCCGAAGGGGGAGACCCGCATGCGACTTGCAGTGCTCAAGGAACGCCGCCCGGCCGAGAACCGGGTCGCCGCCACGCCCGAGACGGTGAAGAAATTCATCGCCCTCGGCCTCACGGTCGCCGTGGAGGCCGGGGCCGGCCTCACCGCTGGCATTCCAGACGCCGAGTACGGCGCGGCCGGCGCCGAGATCGCCCTGGATGCCGCTGCAGCCCTCCAGGGCGCCGGCATCGTGCTGAAGGTCCGCGCTCCGCTCGGCTCCGGCGAGGGCGCCATCGACGAGCTCTTGCTGATTCCCCGCGGCGCGCTTGTGCTCGGCCAGCTCCAGGCGACGCCCGAGATGGCGGCGACCTATGCCCAGCTCGGCATCGACGCCGGGGCGATGGAGCTGCTGCCGCGCATCACCCGCGCGCAGAGCATGGACATCCTCTCCTCCCAAGCCAACCTCGCCGGTTATCGCGCGGTCATCGAGGGCGCGGCCGCCTTCGACCGCGGCTTCCCCATGCTGATGACCGCCGCGGGCACCATCCCGGCCGCCAATGTCTTCGTCATGGGTGCGGGCGTCGCCGGGCTCCAAGCCATCGCCACCGCCCGCCGCCTCGGCGGCCGCGTCTCGGCGACCGATGTGCGGCCGGCCGCGAAGGAGGAGATCAAGTCCCTCGGCGCCAGCTTCGTCGGCTATGAGAGCGAGGAGAGCAAGCAGGCCCAGACGGCCGGTGGCTATGCCAAGCAGCTCTCGGCCGAGTTCTACGCCGAGCAGGCCAAGGTGGTCGCCAGCCATATCGCCAAGCAGGACATCGTCATCACCACCGCGCTGGTGCAGGGCCGCCGCGCGCCGACCCTGGTGACGGCGGAGATGGTCCGCAGCATGAAGCCCGGCAGCGTCATCGTCGACATCGCCTCGGATGCCGGCGGCAACGTCGCCCTCACCAAGCCAGGCGAGGCGATCACCACGGAGAATGGCGTCACCATCCTCGGCCATGCCAACTGGCCCGGCCGCATCCCGGCCGCTGCCTCGGCCCTTTATGCGCGCAACCTGCTGACCTTCCTGACCACCTTCTGGGACAAGGAGGCCAAGGCGCCGAAGCTCCCGGAGGGCGACGAGATCGTGAAGGGCGTGCTGCTGACCCGCGGCGGCGCCGTGATCCACCCGAGCCTCGCCCCCGCCCAGGCCGCCTGAGGAGACCCCTGCGATGAATCCGACCGACCTGGCCAACCAGGCCAGCGCCACGGCGCAGCGCGCCCTGGAACTGGCCCAGCAGGCACGTGCCCTGGCCGAGGCGCATGTCGCGCCCGTGGCCGCCGCGGCCGACCCATTCCTCTACCTGCTGACGATCTTCCTGCTTGCCTGCTTCGTCGGCTACTACGTGGTCTGGAACGTCACCCCGGCACTCCACAGCCCGCTGATGGGCGTGACCAACGCCATCTCCTCGGTCATCGTCGTCGGCGCCATCCTGGCGACGGGCCTCGGCGAGAGCCTCGCCGCCCAGGTCTTCGGCTTCCTCGCCGCGGCGCTGGCCGCGGTGAACATCTTCGGCGGCTTCATCGTGACGCGCCGGATGCTTGCCATGTTCCAGTCGAAGAAGAAGGGCTGAGACCGTGGCCGCAACCCTCTCGACGCTCGCCTATCTCGTCGCCGCCGTCCTCTTCATCCTGGCGCTGCGCGGCCTCTCCCACCCGACCACCTCCCGCCAGGGCAACCTGTATGGCATGGTCGGCATGGGCATTGCCGTCGTGGCGACCCTGCTGCGCCCCGGCATGGGCGGGGGCGGGATCGGGCTGATCATCCTGGCGCTCGCCATCGGCGGCGGGGCAGGGGCCTATATCGCCTCGCGCATCCAGATGACGGCGCTGCCGCAGCTCGTCGCCGCCTTCCACTCGCTGGTCGGCCTCTCGGCGGTCTTCGTCGCGGCGGCCGCCTTCTATGCGCCGGAAAGCTTCGGCATCGGCCATTCCGGCGACATCCATGCCGGCTCGCTGGTCGAGATGTCGCTCGGCCTCGCGATCGGCGCCATCACCTTCTCCGGCTCGGTTATCGCCTTCGCCAAGCTGCAGGCCTTGATGTCGGGCGCGCCGATCACCTTCAAGGGCCAGCATTGGCTCAACCTGGGCCTCGGCATCCTGCTGCTGGTGCTGATCATCGCCTTCGTCGCCTCGGGCAGCGCGGCGCTGTTCTGGCTGATCGCCATCCTCGCCTTCGCCCTCGGCTTCCTGCTGATTATCCCGATCGGCGGCGCCGACATGCCGGTCGTCGTCTCCATGCTGAACAGCTACTCCGGCTGGGCAGCGGCGGGCATCGGCTTCACCCTCAGCAACCTGCTGCTGATCGTGACCGGCGCGCTGGTCGGCGCCTCGGGCGCCATCCTCTCCTACATCATGTGCAAAGGCATGAACCGCAGCATCATCAACGTGTTGCTGGGCGGCTTCGGCACGGATGCGGGCGGCGCGGCGGCCGGTGGCGGCGGTGACGGCGAGCGGGCCCCGGTGAAGGCCGGCAGCCCGGAGGATGCCGCCTACATCATGAGGAACGCTCAGAAGATCATCGTCGTGCCCGGCTACGGCATGGCGGTGGCGCAGGCCCAGCAGGTGCTGCGCGAGATGGGCGACCTGCTGAAGAAGGAAGGCGCTCAGGTGGAATACGCCATCCACCCCGTCGCCGGCCGCATGCCCGGGCATATGAACGTCCTGCTGGCCGAGGCGAACGTTCCCTATGAGGACGTGAAGGAGCTGGAGGAGATCAATCCGGAGTTCGCCGAAGCCGACGTGGCCTTCGTCATCGGCGCCAATGACGTGACCAATCCGGCGGCAAAGACCGACAAGTCCAGCCCGATCTACGGCATGCCGATCCTCGACGTGGAGCGGGCGAAGACCGTCTTCTTCATCAAGCGCGGCATGGCGAGCGGCTATGCCGGCGTCGACAACGAGCTCTTCTTCCGCCCCAACACGATGATGCTCTTCGGGGACGCCAAGAAGGTCACGCAGGAGATCGTGCAAGCCCTCCAGCGCGACTGAAACCGATGGAGTGAGATGAAGGGCCGGGGAGAACACCTTCTCCCCGGCCCTTTTTCATTGGTTGTTGAGTAGTGCTGCGCGGACCTCCGCCCCCGTCGTCAGCCACCCGAAGAACTTCTCGACGTTGAACTCGGTCGCCTGCTGCGCCCCCGGCCCTGCCGCCATGGTCGCATCGGTCACCATCACCGGGAAGAACTCCCGGTGGTACGCATCCCGGATGGTGCTCTCAACGCAGACATTGGTGGCGACGCCCGCGACCAGCAGCGTGCGGATCCGTCGCGAGGCGAGGATCTGCTCCAGCCCCGTGCCGGCGAAGCCGCTGTAGCGTGACTTCGGCACGACGATATCGCTCGCCTGCGGCGCCAACGAATCGACGATCGCGTGGTCCCAGGTGCCGTGGGTGATGAGCCTGCCGGCATAGGCTTCGTTGGCGCGCATGAATTTCAGCGCGTTCGACTTGTGCCAGACCGGCGCCGAGGGCCCGCCCACCTCCCGCCGGTCGGGCGAGAAGCCGTTCTGCAGGTAGATGACGGGAATGTCGGCGGCCCGGCAGGCGGCGATCACCTGCGCCGTTTCCTCGATTACCGGCGGGGCGCCGCTCACGTCGAACCCGACGAGGTCGATATACCCACCGGGGGAGAGATAGGCATTCTGCATATCGACGACGATCAGCGCGGTCTCTTCAGGCACGACAGTGATCGGCTCCGGACGGGCGGCAAGCTGGACGGTGCGGGGCATGGGTCGGACCTCGACGAGCTAAACGCCGGGTTTCAAGCACATGACATGCCAGTTAAGGCTTTTCACGTTGCTGTTCTTCAACAAACCGGCACATGACTCTAGCAAGCCGTAACGGTAACCGATGAGTCCCCCAACGATCCGAAGCGTCGCAACAATGCTCAACGCGTTACAACCACCGAACCCGCCGACGGTTCCGTTGGCGCTTCAGCCCGGCAACCGGACCGTCGGGGAGACGCCGCCCTGGGCGATCGGCCTCGCCGCCATACTGCTGATCTGGCCGGCGATCTGGAACGGCTACCCCCTCGTCTTCGCCGATACCGGCACCTATCTCAGCCAGGCGCTGATGGGCTATGTCGGCTGGGACCGGCCACCCTTCTACAGCCTCTTCGTCCATGCCCTGCATTGGCGGATCTCGCTCTGGCCGATCGTGATCGGCCAGGGGCTGATGCTGGCGCATCTGCTGCATCTGGTGCTGCGGGTGCAGTGTCAGCCAGGGCCGGTGCCGCTGGTCGTGGCCGCCGCGGTGCTGGCGATGCTGACCAGCCTTCCCTTTGTCGCCGCGCAGATCATGCCGGATTTCTTCACCGGCGTCGTGGTGCTCTGCATCTGGCTGCTCGGCTTCCAATGGCGGGTGCTTGGGCGCTTCGAGCGGCTGTACCTGCTCGGCCTCTCGACCCTCGCCGTCGTGGTGCACCAGAGCCATGTCCCGCTCGCCATCGGCCTTGCCGTGGTCTCGACGGTGCTGCTCGGCCTCGGCCGCGGGGCGATGCCGGCGATGCGCGGCTTTGGCCGCATGCTGGCGCCGACCGCGCTCGCCGTCGTCGGGCTGCTGGCGGTGAATGCCCTCGCGCACCGGGTGATCTCCATCTCGCCATTCGGCTCGGTCTTCCTGGCGACGCGGTTGATCTTCGACGGCACGGGCCGCGACTATCTCCAGCGGCACTGCCCGGACATCGGCTTCCGCATTTGCGGCGCGCTCGATCGGATCGGCACGGACCACAACCTCTTCCTCTGGACGCTCGACGGGCCGCTCTACACCGATCTCGGCGGGCCGAAGATCTGGACGCAGGAGGCGCGGGCCATCATCCGTGGCGTTCTCGCCGAGAACCCGCTCGGCGTGCTAGCGGGTGCCGCGCGCAACACCGTGAACCAGCTCGTCATCACCGCGAGCGGCGACGGGCTGGAGCCCTGGCGCAGCCTGCCCGGGCCGGAGCCGGTGATCGCCCGCTACTTCCCGCAGGAGCACGCGGCCTATCTCGACTCGCGGCAGCAGCTGGGCGAGCTCTTTCCCTTCGTCCAACGCCTGACGCCGCTGCATATCGGCACCTTCTGCCTCGGCTTGGTTGGGCTGCTGGTGCTCGCCTTCCGCCGCGGCTGGTCGCTGCCGGAACTCGCGCTCGCGCTGCTGCTGCTGGCGGCAGTGGTGGGCAATGCGGCCATCGCCGGCGGCCTCTCCGGCCCAGCCAACCGCTACCAGGCGCGGCTGCTTTGGCTCGGCCTCTTCATCGCCATGGTCGTGCTGCGGCCGAAGCTGCGGGCGGCAACCAAGCCGGGCGGCAGCAAGTTGGCCGGTGCCGGCGGTATCCGCTGAGCCGCCTCAGCCCCGCTGGAAGCGTCGCGGCGCCCGCGCCGCCTGCCGCTGCATCCCTGCCGAGTGGCTGGCGGCGGCAGGCGTGACCATCAGGCCGGGCGCCGGCACCATCGGCGCCGGCAGCAGCAGAGCGACAAGGATAGCGGTGCCCAGTCCCAGCACGGGCAGGAGGGGCGGGACATCCGATCGGCTCTCCTGGAGGCGCCCGCTTGCGCCGTCACGCTACTGCCAGACGCGGATTGACCGCCTGTCGCGCCCCGACGGCGCGTCGACCGGGCATTCTCCCGGAGTGCAGCGCCCGCTCGACGGAGGGGCGCCGCCATCGATGCCGACCCGCACCCGCCCTGTCGGCGCGATGTGATCGCCAGCCGCGGCCTGCCGTCATAGCGCCCTTGAGCGAGACCGGGCGCCGCGCAATCCTGGCGGCAACGCCCGCGCGATCGACGCGCCGGGTTGAGTCAGGGAGGAACCGGCCGCATGCCCGGACCGCTCGCGGGCATCCGCGTGCTCGATCTGACCACCGTGCTGGTCGGCCCCTACTGCACCCAGCTCCTGGCCGAGATGGGCGCCGAAGTCACCAAGGTTGAGGCGCCCGAGGGCGACATGGTCCGCCTCATCGGCCCTGGCCGCAGCCCGGGCATGGGGGGCATGTTCCTCACCGTGAATCGCGGCAAGCGCAGCATCGCCCTCGACCTGAAGCGGCCGGAGGCGCGGGGGGTGCTGCTGCGCCTGGCGCGCGCCGCCGATGTGCTGGTGACGAATATCCGCCCCGCGGCGATGGCGCGGCTCGGCCTCGACTATCCGGCGCTGCAGGCGGTCAACCCGCGCCTCGTCTACGCGGCGGTGCTCGGCTATGCGCAGTCCGGCCCCTACGCGCCGCGGCCGGCCTATGACGACCTGATGCAGGGGGCTTCGGGCATCGCCCACCTGCAGTCCCGCACCGGCGACGGCACGCCACGCTATGCGCCGCTCGCCATGGCGGACCGGATCACCGGCCTCGCCGCCCTCGGCGCCCTTTGCGCCGCCCTCGTCCACCGCGAGCGGGCCGGGGAAGGGCAGCTTGTCGAGGTGCCGATGTTCGAAACGATGGTGAATTTCGTTCTCGGCGACCATCTCGGCGGAAAAACCTTCGACCCGCCGCTCGATGCCGGCGGCTATGGCCGCCTGCTCTCGCCCGACCGGCGCCCCTACCGCACCCGGGACGGCCATGTCTGCACGATGATCTACAACGACCGGCAGTGGCGCAGCTTCTGCGCCGCCGTCGGCTGGCCCGACCTCGTCTCGACCGACCCGCGCTTCGCCAGCCATGCGACGCGCACCCGCCATATCGACGCGGTGCTGGCGATGCTCGCCGAGGAGTTCCTCACCCGCACGACGGCCGAGTGGATGGAGCTGCTCGCCGCCGCCGACCTGCCGGTGACGCCGGTCCACACCCTGGAGAGCGTCTTCGAGGACCCGCATCTGCTGGCGACCGGCTTCTTCGGCCGCGAGGAGCACCCAAGCGAAGGCCCGCTCACCCGCATGGCGATACCCGTCTCCTTCTCCGCATGCCCGGCAGGCGAGCGCGCCCCGGCGCCCCGCCTCGGCGAGCACAGCGCCGCCATCCTGCGCGAGGTTGGGTATGGCGAGGCGGAGATCGCCGTCCTGATGGAGAGCGGCGCCGTCCGCGCTGCCGAACGGGCGCCGGCCGGCAGCGTTGGCCCTGCATGCGCCGCCGGATGATCCTCGCCCTACCCCTGCTTGCCGCTTGCACGGAGCGTGCGGAACGGCCGGCGCCCGGGCTGATCCGCGGCGATGCGCCGGCCGCCAACACCGGCCTGCTCCGCCCCGAGGCGGGTATCGACCCAGGCATCCAGGCGCCCTTGCCGAATCGCAGCCCGACGGCGACGCCGGTCATCCGGCCCAACCCTGCCATCCAGGCTCGCTGACTGGCCGCAGCGCGCGGCGGCGCCTATGCTCACCGCGTGCCCGGCTTCACCCTCACCCCCATCGGCCATGTCGAGACGCCCTGGCCGACCCCCGCCGATTGCCCGCGCAACGGCCGCCTGCCCGATCCGCGCCCGCTCTGCCGAGCCGTCATCGCCGAGGAGTTCCACGCCGGCCTCGACCAGCTCGACAGCTTCTCGCACCTCATCCTGCTTTATTGGATGCATCTCGCCGAGCCGGCGCCGCTGACCATCACGCCGCGCTTCGCCGCCGGCCCGCGCGGCGTCTTCGCCACCCGCGCGCCGGTGCGTCCCAACCCCATCGCCCTCTCCGTCGTGCAATTTGAGGGCTTCGCCGGGTCCGGCGTGCTGCTGGTCCGTAATCTCGACTGCGCCAGCGGGACGCCGCTGCTCGACATCAAGCCCTACCTGCCGACCGTGGATGCTGAGCCGGGGGCCGGCATGGGCTGGCTCGCGCCGCCCCAGGGCTGACCCGGGCGCCGTCACGCCGCCCGCAGCCGATCGAGAAAGGCGCCGACCGCATGGCGCATCAGCTCCGCCTGGCGGGAAAGATCGCCCGAGGCCTGGCGTAGATGGGCCGCCGAGGCTCCGGTCCGCTCCGCCTCCTCCTGCATGCCTGCCGCATGCGTTGCCGCCTCCCCGGTGCCGCAGGCCGCCTCGGCGACCGCCCGGCCGATCTCGCGCGTCGCCGCCGCCTGCTGCTCCGTCGCCGCCGCAACCGCCGCGCTGGTGCTGTCGATCGTCTCGATGATGCGGGCGATGCTGGCGATGGCATCCACCGTCCGCCCTGTCTCGCCCTGCATCGCCGCGATCTGGGCGCCGATCTCCTCGGTCGCCCGCGCAGTCTGCCCGGCGAGCGCCTTCACCTCGGAGGCGACGACGGCGAATCCCTTGCCGGCCTCGCCCGCGCGCGCCGCCTCGATGGTGGCATTCAGCGCGAGGAGATTGGTCTGGCCGGCGATGTCGCTGATCAGCCGCACCACCGCGCCGATGCGCTGCGCCGCCTGGGCCAGGCCATGCACCGTGGCGTCGGTCTCGTGGGCTTGGTCGGCCGCGCGCCGCGCCACGTCCGCTCCGGCGCCCACCTGCCGGGCGACCTCGGCGATGGAGGCCGCCAACTGCTCGACCGAGGCGGCGACGGCCTGGACATTGCTGCTCGCCAGCCCGGTGGCACCGGCAACGGCCGCCGCCCGCGCCATGCCGTGCTGCGCCGTGCTCGTCATGTCGCCGGCCGTCCGATCGAACTCCGTTGCGGCCTCGGCGACGGTTACCGAGCATTTCGGCCGCCTCGGCCTCGAAGCTCCGCACCAGGGCGCCCACCCGCTCCGCCTGCTCGGCCTTGGCCGCACGCTCCGCCAGCCGCGCCGCCGCGGCAGCCTCGCGCTCGATCGAGGCGCTGCGCAGCGTCTCGATCGCCCCCGCCATCGTGCCCAGTTCGTCCTGGCGCCCAAGGCCCGGCACGGCGAGATCTAGCTCGCCGTCGGCGATGCGTTCGACGGCGCCCGTAATTCGCTGCAGCGGCCGCACCACGCGGCGGAACAGCAGCCAGGCCGAGGCGAGCATGGCGACGGCACTGGTCGCCATCAACGCCAGCGCGAGCAGGATCCAATGGCGGCTCGAGGCGGCGAGCTCCGCGCTGTCCGCCAGCGCTTGGTCGAGCGCCGCATCCCGCAGCAGGATGATCTCCGCCTGGGCCGGCACGCTCCAGGCGCGGAAGGCCTCCACGGTCTCAGGCCAGGCGGGTACCGCTTCACCGGTCGCCCGGGCCCGGAGCCATCGCAGCAGGCGCTCCCAATGCGGGGCGTCCCGGCCCTGATAGGCCTCCCGCAGCCGGGCCGCGGCGGCCTGCAGGCGCGGTGCCTCCGGCAGCATGGCGAGCTTTCCCTTCATCGCCTCCCAGGCCTGCTCGGCCCGGCCGGTTAGCCGCTCCGCGGTGACGTAGTCCTCGAGCCAGATGGCCTGGCCGGCGACCCAGTTGTTCATCATCAGGTTGCGCCGACCCGTCGCCTCGCGCATCGCCATGGTCTGCATGGCGATGTCGACGGCCGTGGCGAGCGCAGGGGCCTCTGTCGCCACGCGTTGCGCGGCGGCTTCGGCCGGCTCGGCCAGGCGGGCGCCGAGGGCGGAGCGCTGGGCGATGACGTCTCGGCCGAAGCCCGGGTCACGCTCCGCCGGTGGCTTGCCGAGCAGCCCGTCGAGCCGTCGGCGCAGCTCCGTCAGCGCGCTCCGCGCCTCCAGCGCCGGGCGTTCGTCGCCACTCGAGTCGGCCAGGCTCCGCCGCGCCGCCTCGATCAGGTGGTCGGTGGCCTGGGCGCCGTGGGCCAGCGCCTCCCGATCCGGCTGGGCGGCGAGGCTCGCGGCCAGGAGCACGCCGATCTCGGTGACGACCGCCGTCTGGGCCCGTTGCAGGGCGCTGATCGCCCGTGTGTTCGCCTCCGCGGAGCGCGCATCCGACCAGCGGGTCCACGCCGTGCCGGCCACCCAGGCCGTCGTAGCCAGTCCGGGAACGGAGACGATGGCGAAACCGAGGAGAAAGAGGGTCCGAACGCGCACGAGCCTGTTCCTTGCCGGGGACGGCAGGCTAGATCGCGCATCATTACAAAGTGGTTACGGTCGTCCGGGCTCAGGCTTCGGAGCAGCCCTTGGCCTGCAGCGAGGCCACCACCCAGTCCCGCTCCCATGTCCCGCCGTCGATCGCCCGCTGCGCCTGGGCCTCCTTCGCCTGATGCGCCTCGGCGGCCGCAACCGCCGCAGCGGCATCGGCCGCCGGCAGCACGACGACGCCATCCTCATCCGCCATGACGAGGTCGCCCGGCATCACCACCTGCCCGCCGCAGGCGACCGGATAGCCGATCTCGCCCGGACCGTCCTTGTACGGCCCCGAGGGCGTGATGCCCCTGGCCCAGATGCCGATGGGCAGCTCGCCGAGCTGTGCCGCATCGCGCACCGCGCCATCGACGATGACGGCCGCGATCCCCCGCCGCGCCGCCCAGCCCATCATCAGCTCGCCGGTGATGGCGATGTCGAGATCGCCGCCGGCATCAACGACGATGACGTCGCCCGGCTCGGCCATGTCGATCGCCCGGTGCAGCATCAGGTTGTCGCCGGAGCGCGCCCGCACGGTGAAGGCCGGCCCCGCCACGGCGAGCTTGCCGCCGAAGGCGCGGAAACCACCGCGCATGGTCTGCATTCGGTTCACCACATCTCCGATATTCGCCGCGGGGACGGCGAGGGCGCGGGCGCAAAGCGCCGGGTCGACGCGGCGCGTCACCGGCCGGATTCGGAAGCCGAGTGTCATGGGCTGTTCCCCCTTCGGGTCATTCAGCCGGCATCATGCCGGCCCCACGCGACCTGTCGAGCCTGCCCGGGGCACTGATCAACTGTCCGTGCTCCGATGGACCCGATGCATCCCTTGGCCTTGCGGCACGTATCGCAACAGTGACGTTACTGCATCCACTCGATCTTCAGACGACGAGGCGTGAACTCCTGACCCTGCATCGGGCCATCGCTTCGTTGTTTGACGGCATCGTGTCCGTCGTCGGGCAAACATTCCATTGTGCCCCTACAAGAACGACGCAATGAATCCAATAGGTTGAAAAGCGGCATCGACCGCAAGCCAATCGAGTTCCCTGGTACCGACCCCCGACCGGAGGCTATGATGACGACGCCGCGCCCCATCCTGATCGTTGAGGACGACGCCGCCCTGCGCGCCACATTGGCCGAGCAGCTTGCACTCAACGGCGACTTCACGGCCGACGAGGCCGAGAGCGCCAGCGAGGCGGAAGCCAAGCTCGCCGATGCCAATGCGCGCTACGACGCCATCCTCCTCGACATCGGCCTGCCCGATGCCGATGGCCGCGACTTCTGCGCCAAGCTCCGCCGCGACGGCCGCCGCATGCCCGTCATCATGCTGACCGGCGCCGATGGCGAGCAGGATGTCGTCCGCGGCCTCGATTCGGGCGCCAACGACTACATCGCCAAGCCCTTCCGCCTGCCGGAGTTGCTCGCCCGGGTCCGCGCCCAGCTCCGCATCTTCGACAACAGCGAGGATGCCGTCTTCTCCATCGGGCCTTACATGTTCCGCCCGAGCGTGCGGACGCTGATGGAGCCGGCGCGCAACCGCCGCATCCGCCTGACCGACAAGGAATGCGCGATCCTGAAATTCCTCTACCGCGCCGGCGGCAAGCCGGTCGCCCGGCAGGTGCTGCTGAACGAGGTCTGGGGCTACAACAGCGCCGTCACCACTCATACGCTCGAGACGCATGTCTACCGGCTGCGCCAGAAGATCGAGCCCGATCCCTCCCAGGTGCGGCTGCTGCTGACCGAGACGGGCGGCTACAAGATCGCCGCCGCCGCCCTTGGCGCCGGCCACGCCTGAGGCGCATCTTGCCAGTCCCCCGGCCGGGCCGCAGCATGTTGCGCCTGCCGGAGGACGCGCGAGATGAGTGACCTGCCGAGTCTTGCCGAGCTGGAGGAGATCACCGGCGCCGCCGCCCCGGCCGCCGCCGAAATCCTTCTTGGCGATTGCCTGCTGAGCGAAGGCCCGCCGCTGCCGAGCGAGGCGCGCCTTGCCCTCGCCTCCGCCATGGCCGAGGCCGGCTACCGCGGTATCGGCGTCACCAGCCTGCGTGATCCTGCCCGCTTCCCGGGCTTCGCCGATGCGGAGCTCTTGCTGCGCGGCGCGCCGAGGCGGCCCGGCATCGCCTGATCCTGTGTCCCGACCTGATGGCCATCCGCCGCGCCCTGGTCGCGCAGGATGGCGGCTGGGGTCCGGAGGAGGTGCTGCTTCCCATCGCCGCCACCGACGCTACCTCCGAGGCGCTCCTGGGCGAGGACCGCGCCGCCCGCTGGACCAGGATCGGCGAGATGGCGGCCCAGGCGCGCGGCCGCTTCACCCTCTGCGCCCGCATCGACGCCGCCTTCGCCGAGGGCGCCGAGCCTGCCGGGGTGCTGGCCGATGCGGAGCGCCTCGCCGAGCATGGCATCAGCCGCATCGCCATCGCCGATGCCGAGGGCGCCGCCACGCCGCCCCGCGTCCGCGACCTGATCGGCTGGCTGCATGGCGGCCTGCCGACCGCCAGCTTCAGCGACCGGCGCGGCACCGCCATCGCCAATACCCTCGCCGCGATCGAATCGGGCCTGGCCGAGGCCGATGCCACGCTCGGCGGCGCCGGCGGCGCCTGCTGCGCCGAGGATCTGGCTGCGGCGCTCGCGGCCATGGGCCTCGGCACCGGCCTCGATCCGGCGGCGCTGCACCGCGCCGGACGCGCCGCGGAGCAGGCGCTCGGCCGGATGCTGCACAGCCGCGTGCTCCACCTGGCCGGGGCAGGCTGAAGCAAACCCGGATCGCGTGAGTCTCACCTGACCGGCATTTGGTCGAGGCAAGCCGAGGCCGGAGCGGTGTCCGCGAGCCGGGCCGACCGCACTAGAGCGGCTTCCGTTCGACCTGGCTCACGAAACCCGCGCTAGCTTGTTGTTCGGTCGAGCAAATTACTCCGATCAGGTGATTCCACCTGATCGGGGTTCGCTCTAGGCCGCCAGCCGCACCCGCGCCGCCGCCTTCACCAGGTCGGCGCATTTCTCGCCGATCATGATGGCCGGGGCATTGGTGTTGCCCGAGACGACCGTCGGCATGATCGAGGCATCGGCGACGCGCAGCCCCTCGATCCTGCGCACCCGCAACTCCGGATCGACGACGCTCGCCGGATCGCCGCCCATGCGGCAGGTGCCGCTCGGGTGGTAGATCGTGATGCCGGTCTGGCGGATGAAGGCGAGGATCTCCTCGTCGCTCGCCGTCGCTTCGCCAGGCACGATCTCCTGCTCCACCCATCGCCCGAGCGCCCGGGTCTGTGCCAGCCGCCGCCCGAGCTTGATCCCCTCGACCATGCAGCGCCGGTCGGTCTCGGCGGCGAGGTAGTTGGCCTGGATGCGCGCCTTCGCCTCCGGGTCCGGGCTGGCGAGGGTGATTGTCCCCCGGCTCTCCGGCCGTAGCTGGCAGGCGCTGATCGTCATGCCGGGGAATGGATGCAGCTGCTGCATGCTCTTCTCGGCGCTGAAGGGCAGGAAGTGGTACTGCACGTCGGGCGTCGCGCTGCCTGGCAGCACCTGGGCGAAGAGGCCGGCCGTGCCCGCGCTCACCGTCAGCGGCCCGGTGCGGCGCAGCGCGAATTCCGCCCCCATCAGGAACTGACCCCAGAGGCTCCGCGTCCGCGTGTTCATGCTGACGGGCTTGTTGACCCGGAAGGCCAGTCGCGCCTGGAAATGGTCCTGCAGGTTGCCCCCGACCGCGGGCAGGTCCTGCACCACCTCGATGCCCATCTCCTGCAGATGCTCGGCCGGCCCGATCCCCGAGAGCATCAGCAGCTGCGGCGAGGCGATGGCGCCGCCGCAGAGGATCACCTCCCGCTCCGCTCGCACGGTCAGCATCGCGCCGTGCCGGCGGAAGCGCATGCCGGCCGCGCGCCGCCCTTCCATCAGCAGCCCGGTGCTGTGCGCATCGGCGACGACGACGAGGTTGGGCCGCCCCCGCGCCGGCTTCAGGTAGGCGGTCGCGGCGCTCACCCGCCAACCCTTGCGCGAGGTCGTCTGGTAGAAGCCCGCGCCTTCCTGCGTCTCGCCGTTGAAATCCTCGTTGCGCGGGAAGCCGAGCTCGACCGCGGCGTCGACGAAGGACTGCGCCAGCGGGTTCCGGTCGCGCAGGTCGCTGACGGCGAGCGGCCCGCCGGTGCCATGCAGCCGGCTCTCGCCCCGCTCCTGGTCCTCGGCCCGGCGGAAATAGGGCAACACGTCCTCGAAGGACCAGCCGGTGCAGCCGAGCTGCCGCCAGTGGTCGTAATCTTCGTGCTGCCCCCGCACGTAAAGCAGGCCGTTGATGGCCGAGGAACCGCCGAGGACCCGGCCGCGCGGCCAGGGCACGCGGCGCCCCTCCAGCTCCGGCTCCGGCTCGGTCGTCAGGTTCCAGGAGAGGGTCGGGTGGTACATGGTCTTGGCATAGCCGATCGGCACATGCAGCCAGGGGTTCCAGTCCCGCGAGCCAGCCTCCAGCAGCACGACCCGCACCGATGGATCCTCCGAGAGCCGTGCCGCCACCGCGCAGCCGGCCGAGCCGGCGCCCACCACGACATAATCGGCGCTCGCCGGCACGTTGTCGGTCATCCTCGTTCCTCCCACACGGTGCACAGTGAAGCCTTGTTGCACCCGCGCGCCAAGGGGCTTGCGGGGGCAGGGGAGGGGCCTGAGACTGTCCGCCATGCCCGTGCTCGATGCCCTGGCCGAAGCCCTCGGCCGACGAAACTGCCTGACCGATCCGACGGACATGGCGCCCTATGCCGTCGACTGGCGAGGCACCTCCCGCGCCATGCCGATCGCCGTGCTGAAGCCCGGCACGGTGGCGGAGGTCTCCACCGCCATGCGCCTGGTCAGCGAGGCCGCCATCCCGGTAGTGCCGGCGGGCGGGCGCACCGGCCTCGCGGGCGCTGCGGTGGCGCGGCCGGGCGAGCCGCGCTCCATCGTCCTCAGCCTCGAGCGGCTGAACCGCATCCGCGACGTCGATGCGCGCGACTTCTCCCTCGTCGCCGAGGCCGGATGCGTGGTGCAGCAGGTGCAGCAGGCGGCGGCGGAGGTGGACCGGCTCTTCCCCATCGCCTGGGGCGCCCAGGGGACGGCGCAGATCGGCGGCATGCTCGGCACAAATGCGGGCGGCATCCGCACCATCCGCTGGGGCAATGCGCGGGAGCTGGTGCTCGGCCTCGAGGTGGTGCTCGCCGATGGCCGGGTGCTGAACGACCTCCGCCGCGTGCGGAAGGACAATAGCGGCTATGCGCTGCGTCACCTCTTCATCGGCGCCGAGGGCACGCTCGGCGTCATCACCGCCGCCGCGCTCCGCATGGTGCCGCCGATGCGCGCAGTCGAGACCGCCTTCCTGGCCGTGCCCTCGCCGGATGCCGCGCTCTCGCTGCTCGGCCGCATGCAAGGCGCGGGGGCGGAGCTGGTCGCCTTCGAGCTGATGAACCGCCTCTGCCTCGAGATGGTCGCCCGCCACGGCCCGCAGCTCCGCCTGCCGTTGCCGCTGGAGAGCCCCTGGTACGTCATGGTGGAGCTCGCCGCGCCGCACCCGGCCGTGCCCGTCCGCGCCATGCTGGAGACGGCGCTGGAGGGCGCGCTCGAGGCCGGCGAATGCACCGATGCCGTCCCCGCCGAGAGCGAGGCGCAGCGCCTCGCCTTCTGGCGCATCCGCGAGGACTTCCCGGAATTCGCCCGCGTCGACGGCCCCTCGATCCCGACCGACACCGCCGTGCCCGTCTCCGCCGTGCCGGCCTTCCTCGCCCGCACCGAAGCGGCCCTGGCGGAGCGCTGGCCGGACGGGCGGATGTTCGCCATCGGCCATGCCGGCGACGGCAACATCCATGTCAGCGTGAAGGCGCCGCCCGGCCTCACTCATGCGGAATGGGCAAGCCGCGCCGCCGGCGCCGACATGGTGGTCAACGAGATCGCCGTCTCGCTTGGCGGCAGCTTCAGCGCCGAGCACGGCATCGGCACCAGCAAGCTGCAGGCGATGCAGGCGCTGAAGGACCCGCTGGCGCTGGAGCTGATGCGGCGCATCAAGGCGACGCTCGACCCGCAGGGCCTCATGAATCCCGGGAAGGTGCTGCCCTCGAACTAGGCCGGCTCAGCTCATCCAGTTGCCGCCGTCGATGTTGTAGGTCTGCGCCACGATGTAGTCCGCATCGGCGCTGGCGAGGAAGGCCGCCAGCCCGCCGATCTCCTCCGGCCGCGCCATCCGCCCGATCGGCACCGCCGCGCCGACCTGCCGCTTCTTCTCGCCCGGCGGCAGGCCCTCGTAGCGGGCGAAGCGCCGGTCCACATCGTCCCAATGCTCGTTGTCGACGACGCCCGGCGCGATGGCGTTGACATTGATCCCGTGCCGGATGAGGTCGAGCCCCGCGCTCTGCGTCAGGCTGATCACTGCTGCCTTGGACGAGCAGTAGACGGCGACCAGCGCCTCTCCGCGCCGACCGGCCTGGGAGGCGAAATTGATGATCTTCCCGCCATTGCCCTGCGCGATCATCTGCTTCGCCGCAGCCTGCAGGGTGAAGAGCAGGCCCTCGACATTCACCGCATAGACCCGGGCATAGCTCTCCCGCGTGATCTCGACGATGGGCGCCAGGTCGAAGATTCCGGCATTGTTCACCAGGATGTCGAGCCGCCCGAAGGCCGCGACGGTGCCGGCAATGGCGGCGTCGATGCTGTCCTGCCGCGTGACGTCGAGATGCAGCGACCGCGCGCCCTCGCCGATCGCCTGCGCCGTCGCGGCGGCGGCCTCCGCATTGAGGTCGCCGATCATCACCCGCGCACCCTCGCGGACATAGCGCTCGGCGATGGCACGGCCGATGCCGCGTGCGGCGCCGGTGACCAGGGCGGATTGACCGCGCAGCATCATGGCTTCGCCTCCAGGGATGAGAGGGCAGGGTAGAGCGCCCGCCAGCGGGGCAGCCGCTCGGCATAGGCGGCGGCGAGGCCGGGATCGGGCGCGATGGTCTCCAGCCGCTCCGGCGTGATGCAGACCGCCTCGGCCGCCTGGCCGGTAACGGCCAGCCGCGCCAGCCGCGCCGCGCCGAAGGCGCCGCCCAGCTCCCCCGCCGCCAGCCGGTGCAGCGGGATGCCGAGCGCCGCGGCCAGCACGCCGACCCAGAGCCGCGAGCGCGAGCCGCCGCCGATCACCGTCGCCTCCCGCAGCACCGTGCCCGAGGCTGCCAGCGCGTCCAGCCCATCACGCAGCGAGAAGGCAACGCCCTCGAGCACCGCCTGCGTCATCGCCGCCCGATCGCTCTCCTGCGCAAGCCCGGCGAAGGCCCCGCGCACCGCGCCGTCATTGTGCGGCGTCCGCTCGCCGGAGAGATAGGGCAGGAAGAACACTGGGCCCGGCGCCTGCACAGCCGTCAGCTCGGCCAGCAAGGCGGCCTCGCTCTCCCGCGCGACCCCGGCCCACCAGGCGAGGGAAGCCGCGGCGGAGAGCGTCACCGCCATCTGGTGCCAGGTCCGTGGCAGCGCATGGCAGAAGCTGTGCACCGCCCCCTGCGGCCAGGGCCGGCAGCGATCGGTTGTGGCAAAGACGACGCCCGAGGTGCCGAGCGAGATGAAGGCATCGCCTGGCCGGATCGCGCCGAGCCCGACCGCCCCCGCCGCATTGTCGCCCGCGCCTCCCGCCAGCACCGGTGGCTGATCGAAGCCCCACTCCGCCGCGAGAGCAGGCCGCATCCGCCCGGCGGGCGCGCTCCCCTCCACCAGCCGGGGCATCGCCGCGCGGGAGAGCCCCGTCGCCGCCAGCAGCGCCTCCGACCAGTCCCGCCGCGCGACGTCGAGCCAGAGCGTGCCGGAAGCATCCGACATCTCCTCGACCATCTCGCCAGTCAGCCGGTAGCCGAGCCAGGCCTTGGGCAGCAGCACATGCCGCGTGCGGGAGAAGGCCTCCGTCTCGTGCCGCTGCAGCCAGAGCAGCTTCGGCGCGGTGAAGCCCGGCATGGCGAGGTTGCCGGCGATCGCATGCAGCTCCGGCACCGCTGCTTCCATCGCGCGGCATTCCGCAGCGGCGCGCGTGTCGTTCCAGAGGATGCAGGGACGCAGCACCGCCCCCGCCGCATCGAGCGCCACGGCCCCGTGCATCTGCCCCGAGAGGCCAATCCCCCGCACCGCTGCCCAGTCCCGCGGCCGCGCCGCACGCAACTCGCCGGTGACGCCGAGCAGCGCCTGCCACCAGGACTCGGGGTCCTGCTCGCTCCAGCCCGGATGCGGCCGCGCGACGGTGAGCGGCCGCGTCGCGTCGGCCAGGATGCGCTGCCCCTCGTCCAGCAGCAGCGCCTTGACCGAGGAGGTGCCGAGATCGATGCCGAGGAACATGCTCACCCCGCCGCCTCGACCTCCGCCGCCCGCGGCAGGTCTGCCCCGCGCCGCGTGCAGGTGATGCCGGCCGCGATCCCCGCATGGCGCAGCGCATCGGCGAGCGCCTCCGCGCTGAGCCCGGCCAGTGCCTCGCGCCGCAGCAGCCCGCGCTGCCGCAGCCGGGCGAGCAGCGCGGCGTGGAAGGTATCGCCTGCCCCCACGGTGTCGATGACGGTGACCGGCCGCGCCGCCACCTCCACCCGCGCGGCGGAGGACCAACCGATGGCGCCGTGGCTGCCGCGCGTCAGCACCACCAGCGCCACACCCTCGGCCAGCCGCTGCTGCGCCCAGACCTCGGCATCCGTGCCTTCGCCATAGGCCGCCTCGAGATCCTCGAGGCTCAGCTTGACGACTGCGGCATGCCGCAGGAAGCGGCCGAACCGCTCCCGCCACCGCCCGAGATCGCCGATGAGGGCAGGCCGCAGGTTGGGATCGAGGCTGACGACGCGCTGCGCCGCCTCGCGCGCCGCCAGGGCGAGCAGCGCGCTCCCGACCGGCTCCACCGCAAGGGCATAGGAGCCCATGGCGATCGCCTCCACCGCCGGCCCGAGCGTCGCCGGCAGGTCGTCCGGCGATAGGTCCCGCTCCGCGCAATTCTCGGCATGGAAGCTGTATGCCGGCTGCCCCGCCGCATCCGCCGAGACGATGGCGAGCGGCGTCGGCCGCTGGCTGCGTCGGGCGAGCCTCGTATCCACCCCCTCCGCGGCCAGCCGCGCGGCGAGGAAGTCGCCGAAGGCGTCGCGCGACAAGCCGCCGAGATAACCCGCCGGCGCCCCCAGCCGCGCCAGCCCGACCGCGACGTTGAAGGGCGAGCCGCCCGCCGCCGCCGTCACCGGCAACGCCGCCCCGGGCCCCGCCTGACCGAGGAAGAGATCGATCAACGCCTCGCCGCAGACGAGGATCATGCGGCGAGCGGGTGGCGCTCGAGTGCCGGGAGCGCCTGTCCCGATTGGTCGAAGATGTGGCAGGCGGCGCCGTCGACCGCGAGGCGGATCGGCTCCCGCGCCCCGGTCCGGTCGCCGCCCTCGATCTGCACCACGAGGGGCTCGCCCCCCGCCAGCGTCACATGCAGCAAGGTGAGCCCGCCGAGCCGCTCCGCCAGCCGCACCTCGCCGGCGATCGGCCCCTCGGGGTCGGGCCGCAGCGACTCCGGGCGGATGCCGAGGGTCGCCGTGCCACCGGCCTGCGCCCCGCCCATCGCCGCCGGGACGACGATCTCCGCCCCCGAGCGCAGCGCGACCCGCACCCCGCCGCCATCCGCGCCGAGGATCCTCGCCTCGAGGAAATTCATCCGCGGCGAGCCGATGAAGCCTGCGACGAAGAGATTGGCCGGATGGTGATAGAGTTCGAGCGGCGAGCCGATCTGCTCGACCTTGCCTGCCTGCAGCACGACGATCTTGCTGGCGAGCGTCATCGCCTCGACTTGGTCGTGCGTGACGTAGACCATCGTCGCCTCCAGCTCCTGGTGCAGCCGGGCGAGCTCGATCCGCATCTGACCGCGCAGCGAGGCGTCCAGGTTGGAGAGCGGCTCATCGAAGAGGAAGATGCGCGGGTTGCGGACGATGGCCCGCCCGATCGCCACCCGCTGCCGCTGCCCGCCCGAGAGCTCCTTCGGCCGGCGGTCGAGATAGGGCTCGAGCTGAAGGATGCGCGCCGCCTCGGCCACCTTGCGTTCCCGCTCCGCCTTGGCGACGCCCGCCATGCGCAGCGCGAAGCCCATGTTCTGCCGCACCGTCATGTGCGGGTAGAGCGCATAGGACTGGAACACCATGGCAAGGCCGCGATCCGCTGGCCCCACCTCATTGACGCGCTTGCCGTCGATCAGCAGCTCGCCGCTGGTGATCTCCTCGAGCCCCGCGATCATCCGCAGCAGGGTGGACTTGCCGCAGCCCGACGGCCCGACGAAGACGACGAAATCGCGGTCCGCGACATCGAGGTTGACGCCCTTGATGACCTCATGGGCGACGTAGCTCTTGCGGATGTCCCTGAGCTCGAGCGTGGCCATGGACGGGCTCCTACTTCACGGCACCGAAGGTCAGCCCGCGCACGAGCTGGCGCTGGCTGAGCCAGCCGAAGACGAGGATGGGCGCGACCGCGACCGTCGAGGCGGCCGAGAGCTTGGCGAAGAACAACCCCTGCGGCGAGGAGAAGGAGGCGATGAAGGCCGTGAGCGGCGCCGCCTCCGAGGAGGTGAGGTTAAGGCTCCAGAAGGCCTCGTTCCAGCAGAGGATGAGCGAGAGCAGCCCGGTCGAAGCGATGCCTGGCACCGTCAGCGGCAGGAGCAGATGCCAGAATTCGGCGCCCGTGCGGGCACCGTCCATCCGCCCCGCCTCCAGGATCTCCCCTGGCACCTCCTTGAAGAAGGTGAAGAGCATCCAGACGATGATCGGAAGGTTCATCAGCGCATAGATGACGACGAGCCCGGTCCGGCTGTCGAGCAGGCCGAGGGTGCGGAACAGCAGGTAGATCGGCACCAGCACGCCGACCGAGGGCAGCATCTTGGTAGACAGCATCCACAGCAGGGTGGAGCGGGTGCGCCGCGTCGGATGGAAGGCCATCGCATAGGCGGCCGGGATGCCGAGCGCCAGCGCCAGCACCGTGCCGCCGACCGAGACGATCACGCTGTTCAGCGCGAAATGCAGGTAGTCGGCCCGCGCCTGGACCTCGGCGTAGCTCTCGAGCGTTGGCGTGAAGAAGATGCGGGGCGGCACCTCGATGGCGGCGACCTCGGTCTTGAAGCTGGTCAGAACCATCCAGAAGATCGGGAAGAAGAGCAGCAGCGCCACGCCCCAGCCGAGGATGGTGGTGAGCAGCAATTGGCGTCCGGTGGTGCGCATCGGCTCAAACCTCCAGCCGCCGGGCAATGGAGCGGACGAGGAAGAAGGCAACGATATTGGCGAGGATGATCGCCACCACCCCACCCGCCGAGCCGCCGCCGACGTCGAATTGCAGCAGCGCCCGGGCATAGATCAGGAAGGCCAGGTTGGTCGTCGCATTCCCGGGCCCGCCCGAGGTGGTGACGAAGATCTCGGCGAAGACGGTGAGCAGGAAGATGGTCTCGATCATCACGACGACGCTGATGGCGCGCCCGAGATGCGGCAGGGTGATAAAGAAGAACTGGGCGACCGGTCCGGCGCCGTCCATCCGCGCCGCCTCCTTCTGCTCGTGGTCGAGCGACTGCACCGCCGTCAGCAGGATCAGCAAGGCGAAGGGCAGCCATTGCCAGGAGACGATGATGATGATCGCCGCCATCGGGTACTCCGCGAACCAGTCCACCGGCTCCATCCCGACCGCGCGCGCCAGCACGCCGAGCACCCCGTAGATCGGGTGCATCATCAGGTTCTTCCACACCAGAGCGCTCACCGTCGGCATGACGAAGAAGGGCGAGATGGCCAGCACCCGCGCTACGCCCTGCCCTGGGAAGGGCTGGTCGAACAGCACCGCGAGCAGGGTGCCGAAGACCACGGTGATGACCAGCACCGAGCCCACCAGCACCAGCGTGTTGGTCAGCGAGGCCCAGAAATCCGGGTCGGTGACCAGGAACTCGTAGTTCTCGAGCCCGGCGAAGCCGCCGACCTCCGGGTTCAGCAGGTTATAGCGCTGGAAGGAGAACCACAGCGTCATCACCAGCGGCACGATCATCCACAGCAGCAGCACGCCGACCGAGGGCGCGATCAGCGGCAGCGTGCTGCGGGTGCGCGGCCTGGCCTGGGCCGCCGGTGCGGCCGGCGGGGCGATGGCGGTGGAGGACATGGCGCGCCCCTACTTCGGATAGCCGGCCTGCCGCATGGCCCGGTCCGTCGCCGACTGCGCGGAACGCAACGCCTGCTCCACCGGCGCGCCGGTCAGCGTCGAGGCGATGGTCTGCCCCACCTGCGTGCCGATGCCCTGATACTCAGGGATCGCCACGAACTGCGCGCCGGTATAGGGCCGCGGCTCCCGCGTCTGCGCATTCGGATTGGCGCTCATGATGGCGCGCTGCACGAAGCCGGCGAAGGGCGCCGCCTGCTGGTACTCCTGGCTGTCATAGGTCGACTGCCGCGTGCCCGGCGGCACCGCCACCCAGCCATTCTCCTGCGCGACCATGCGCACGTACTCCTTCGAGGTCGCCCAGGTGATGAAGGTCCGCGCGGCGTCCTGCTGGCGGGAGGTGGCGGGGATGGCGAGGTTCCAGCTCCACAGCCAGGTCGGCCCGCCAGTGAACTCGCCGGTCGGCATCGGGGCGAAGCCGATGCGATCCGCGACCTGCGACTGCTTCGGGTCGAAGAGCAGCCCCGCCGCCACCGTCGCATCGATCCAGATGCCGCAGCGCCCGCCCGCCATCAGCGCCAGGTTCTCGTTGAAGCCGTTCGAGGTCGCGCCCGGCGGGCCGAACTGCCGCATGGCATCGGTGTACCAGCCGATCGCGCTCCGCCATTGCGGCGTGTCGATGCGTGGCCGCCACTGCGCGTCGAACCACTGGCCGCCGAAGGCCGTCACCAGCGGGGTGAGGAAGCCCATGTTCTCGCCCCAGCCCGGCTTGCCGCGCAGGCAGAGCCCATAGACCTGGTTCGCCTTGTCGGTGATCTTCTCAGCGATCTCGCGGATCTGCGCATAGGTCGGCTCCGCCGGCATGGTGACGCCCGCGCGCTGCAGCAGGTCGGTGCGGTAGTAGGTCATCGCGCTCTCGGCGTAGAAGGGCAGCGCGTAGAGCTTGTTCTCGTGGCTGATGCCGGCCCGCACCGGGGCCAGGATGTCGTTGACGTCATACTCGGCCGGGAGGTTCTCGAGCGCCGAGAGCCAGCCCTGCCGCGCCCAGATCGGCACCTCGTAATTGCCGATCGTCATGATATCGAACTGGCCGGCGCGCGTGGCGATGTCGGTGGTGACGCGCTGGCGGAGCACATTCTCCTCCAGCACCACCCAGCGCAGCTTGATCTCCGGGTGCTGCTGCTCGAACCGCGCCGAGAGCCGCTGCATCACCACCATGTCGCCATTGTTGACGGTGGCGATGGTAAGGGTCGATTGCGCATGCAGGGCCGCCATTGGCCAGGCGGCCGCGATGGCAGCCGCGAATGCGATGGCGATTCGACGCATGGCCATGGATTTTCTCCCCCTTCGATCTCGGCACCGCTGCAACAGCGCGCCCTGCGTGATGGTTCCTTCGCGGGTTGCAAGCCGATCAAGACGCGGTGTGCTAGAAGCCCTCCTCCAGCGCGGCGCGACGCAGGGTCGCCAGGCTGCCGGCCTCGTAGAGCGAGGCGAGCCACCGCCCGAGCGGCTCCACCAGCCGCCGATCCTCGCCGAGCTCGCCGAACAGGGTCCGGATCGAGAGCAGCGGCCGCGGATCCGGCCCGCCCTCCACCGCCTTCTCCTGCAGCAGCGCCGCCATCGGGTGCCGCACCTCGATCCGCTGGCCCTGCTCGTCCTCGCCGCGGATGCGCCGGAACCAGGCGGCAAGCGCCAGGGCCAGCAGCGTGACGCGGCCATCCACCTGGAGCTGCGCCCGGATCGGGTCGACCAGCAGGTTGATCGGCGCGTCGGTATTGACCCGCTCCACGGTGTCCTTGATCGCAGTATTGGCGAAGCGCTCGATCAAGGTACGCTTGTAGGCCGCGAGGTCGATGCCCGGCATGGGCGGCAGGCTCGGCCCGGTCTCACGGTCCATCAGCGCCGCCATGTAGCGGGGGAAGAGCGGGTCGGCCATCGCCTCGTCGATGAAGCTGTAGCCGCCCAGGCGCCCGAGCCCAGCCACGGCGAGGTGGCTCGCATTCAGCAGGCGCAGCTTCATCTTCTCATAGGGCAGCACGTCGTCGACGAATTGCGCGCCGACCTCGTCCCAGTCCGGGCGGCCCTGCGGAAAGCGGTCCTCGATGACCCATTGCGTGAAGCGCTCGGCGAAAACCGGCCAGCGATCCTCGATGCCGCGCCACGCGCGCAGCTCCTCCACCTGCGCCGGCTGCGTCACCGGCGTGATGCGGTCGACCATGGTGCTCGGGAAGCTCACCGCGTCGCGGATCCAGGCGGCCAGCGCCGGCTCCCGCAGCTCCGCCAGGTCGAGCACCGCCGCCTGCAGCACCCGCCCGTTATGCTCGATATTGTCGCAGCTCAGCGCGGTGAAGGGTGGGATGCCCGCATCCCGCCGCCGCCGCAGCGCCTCGACCACCAGGCCGATCGCGCTGCGCGGCCGCGCTGGCTCGGCAAGGTCGTGGCGAATCGCCTGATGCTCCGGGTTGAGGCGTTTCGTCGCCCGATTGAGGCAATAGCCATTCTCGGTAACGGTGAGGCTGACGATGCGGATGGCCGGGTCGTCGATGGTGCGCAGCAGCTCGCTCGTGTCCTCCGCCGCCAGGACCATGCCCGCCAATGCGCCGATGACGGTCGCATGCTCCTCAGCCCCGCTGCGCTCCACCAGCGTATAGAGCCAATCCTGCGGGCCGAGGCTTTCCTGCATCGCCCGGTCGCCTGGCAGCAGCCCGGCACCGAGGATGCCCCAGCGCAGCGCATCCGGCCGCCGCTCCATCAGGTCATGGGTGTAGCGCGCCATGTGCGCGCGATGGAATCCGCCGAGGCCGAGATGCACGATCCCCGGCCGCACCGCCGCCGGATCGTATCCCGGCACCGCCGCCCGCGTGCCGAGCAGGCGCAGGTTGCCGCGGTTGATCGCAACCACCGTCACCGCAGAAGCTTCCCTGAACATGGGTCGATGCTGAAAGAGGGGCGCCGCGGTGTCGAGTTCCGCGGCGCCCGCCCTCACTCACAGTTGGGCGACCTGCTAGCCCTGAGCGAAGGCCGCCAGCATCCGCGCATGGCTCCGCGCGCCCTTGTGCAGGCAGCGCAGCTCGAATTTTTCGTTCGGGCTGTGGACCTGATCGTCATTGAGACCGAAGCCGACGAGCAGGCTGTCGAGGCCGAGCAAACGTCGCATGCTCTCGACGACGGGGATGGACCCGCCGCTGCCGATCAGCACCGCCGGCCGGCCATATTCCTCGGCCAGCGCCTCGCGCGCCGCGCCGACCCAGCGGCTGTCGACCGGCACCTCGATCCCCGGCGTGGTGGTGAAGACCTGCACCTCCGCCTTGGCATCGGGCGGCAGCCGCTCGGCGACGAAGCGGCGGATGCCCTCCGCCACCTTCGCGGGATCCTGCCCAGGGACGAGCCGGCAGGAGAGCTTGGCATGCGCCTCTGCCGCGATCACGGTCTTGCTGCCATCCCCCGTGTAGCCGCCCCAGATGCCGTTCAGGTCGGCTGTCGGCCTTGCCCATAGCCGCTCCAGCGCGCTCCGCCCGCGCTCGCCCGCCGGCGTCGCCAGCCCGATATCGCCGAGGAAGGCGCGCTCGTCGAAGCCGAGGCTGTCCCACTCGACGCGCTGCGCATTGGTGATCTCGGCGATGCCGTCATAGAAGCCCGGGATCTGCACCCGGCCGTTCTCGTCATGCAGCCCGCCCATCACCCGCGAGAGCGCATTGATCGGGTTGAGCGCCGCCCCGCCATAGATGCCGGAATGCAGGTCGCGCGAGGCTGCCTTCAGGTCGACCTGCGCATAGACCATGCCGCGCAGCCGCGTGGTGATCGCCGGGGTATCGATGTCCCACATCCCGGTGTCGCTGATGACGGCGACATCGGCCGCAAGCTCCCCACGGTTCGCGGCAAGGAAGGCATCGAGGCTCGGCGAGCCCACCTCCTCCTCGCCCTCGACGAGGACGGAGACGCGGCAGGGCGGCCCGCCGGCCACCTCGTGCCAGGCGCGCAGCGCCTCCAGCCACATCGCCGTCTGCCCCTTGTCGTCGACCGCGCCGCGCGCGACGACGCGCCGCCCATGCGGCCCGTCGACGACGACCGGATCGAAGGGCGGCGAGGTCCAGAGCGCCAGCGGATCGGCCGGCTGCACGTCGTAATGGCCGTAGAACAGCAGGTGCGGCGCATGACCACCTGGCCCCGGATGATGCGCGACGACGACAGGATGGCCGGCGGTCGGCCGGATTCCGGCTTCGAAGCCCATGCCAGAGAGCTGGTCGCGCACCCATTCGGCGGCGCGCAGGCAATCCCCCGCATGTGCCGGTTGGGCGCTGATGCTCGGGATGCGGAGCCAGTCGATCAGCCGGGCCTCCGCCGCTGGGGCATCGGCATCGAGGCGGGCAAGGATGTCGGGAAGATGGGAGCTCATGCCGCTACTCCAGCATGGGAGACCCCGCCCGGGAAGTGGCAGGGAACCCATCGCCGGGGCAGCGCCCGCGTCGTTGCGCGGATCGGCCAGGCGTCCGGCGGCACTCCCGCCTGCCGTACCATCCGCCGCGCTTCCCCCATGGGCGCTTGGCTGTAGGCTGGCCACGATCCGCCGGGAGGGAAGCATGCTGGTTTATCTGACGCATACCGAGGATGCGCTCGAGAACTACTACGGCCCACGCGCCCTCGCCGCGCTCCGCGCGGTCGCCGAGCTCCGCCTGAACGAGACGGGCCGCCACCTTGCCGGGCGCGAGCTGGCCGAGGCGGCGGCCGGCTGCCAGGCCATCGTCAGCTACCGGCAGTCGCCCGGCGAGGCCGCAACCTTCGAGCATGCCCCCGAGCTGGTCGCCTTCCTCCGCTGCGCCGTCGATATCCGCAACGTCGATGTCGCGGCCGCCAGCGCCGCCGGCGTGCTCGTCACCCGGGCGACGCCCGGCTTCGTCCCCTCGGTCGCCGAGCTCGTCCTCGGCCAGATGGTCGACCTCGCCCGCGGCATCGGCGCGGCCGCCGCCAGCTACCATCGCGGCGAGGTCCCCGCCGCCCGCATGGGCGTGCAGCTCAGCGGCAGCACGCTCGGCATCATCGGCTACGGCGCCATCGCCCAGCACCTCGCCCCGCTCGGCCTGGCGATCGGCATGCGCGTGCTGGTGACGGACCCCTTCGCCCGCGTCGAGGATGCCGGCATCGAGCAGGTCGCGCTGGACCGCCTGCTGGCCGAGAGCGATTTCCTGGTCTGCCTCGCCATCGCCAACGAGCAAACCGAGAATCTGATGGATGCCACCGCCTTCTCGCGAATGAAGCGCGGCGCCTTCTTCCTCAACCCATCGCGCGGCAACCTCGTGGACGAGGCCGCCCTCCGCGCCGCCCTCGACGGCGGCCAGCTCGCCGGCTGCGCGATCGATGTCGGCCGCGCCCCGGACCAGATGCCGACGCCTAGCCTCGCCGCCCATCCCAGGGTCATTGCCACGCCGCATATCGGCGGGCTGACCCCAGCCGCCATCGAGCACCAGGCCTTCGACACGGTGCGGCAGGTCACGGCTCTCGCCGAAGGCCGCCTGCCCGACCATGCCGTGAATGCCGAGAAGGCTCACCGCCTGTCGCGCCTCGGCATCCATCCTTGAGGCCGGCCGCCCCGGCGCAGCCCCTTTGCCAGTAGATGGCGGCCGGTAATAGTCGGAGCCCGCCGCGCCGGTGCCGGCCGGGTTGGGCCGGAGGCGGACGAACGGAGCGAATGCCATGGCGGGGATGATCGGTATCGGAATGGTCGGCCTCGGCATGGCCGTCGCGCCGCACGCCCTCGCCCTCCGCGACCTCGAGGCAGCCGGCCGCGCCCGGCTGGTCGGCGGCTTCAGCCCCTCCGCCGATCGCCGCACGGCCTTCGCCGCCCGCTGGGGCGCGCCGGTCTTCGACAGCCTGGATTCCCTGATGGCCGCGCCTGGCCTCGACCTCGTGCTCGTGCTGACGCCGCCCGGCGCGCATCTCCCGGTCGCCGAGGCGGCCGCTGCCGCCGGCAAGCACCTGCTGGTGGAGAAGCCACTGGAGTTCGACCTCGCCCGCGCCGAGGCCCTGGTGGCGATGGCCGGGCGCGCGGGCGTCACCCTCGGCGTGGTCTTCCAGCACCGCTTCCGCCCGGCCGCCCTCCGGCTGAAATCGGCGCTGGAGGCCGGCCTGCTCGGGACCCCGCTCTCCGCCTCCGCCACCATCCGCTGGTGGCGCGACGCCGCCTATTTCGCCCAACCCGGCCGGGGGACGAAGGCGCGCGACGGCGGCGGCGTGCTGCTCACCCAGGCGATCCATACGATCGACCTGCTGCTGCACCTGATGGGCCCGGTGGCCGAGGCCGCCTCCTTCGCCCGCACCAGCCCGCTCCGCGCCATCGACACGGAGGACATCGTCGCCGCCACCCTCCGCTTCGCCAATGGCGCCATCGGCACGCTCGACGCGACCACCGTCGCCCGCCCCGGCTTCCCCGAGCGGATCGAGATCGCCGGCACCAGCGGCAGCGCCATGCTCGTCGCGGAGCGGCTGGAACTCCACCCCGCCGGCGCCCCGCCCGAGATCATCGACCACGGCAGCGCCGGCGGTGGCGGCGCCGACCCCATGGCCTTCGACCACGGCTCGCACCGCGCGCTGCATGCGGAGATGCTCGATGCCATCGCCGAGCGCCGTCCGCCCACCAATTCCGGTACCAGCGCGCTCGCGGTGCAGCGCCTGATCGAGGCGCTGCTGCGCGGGGCAGGGGAGGGGCGCTTCGTCACGCTATAGCCGCGAGGATACGGCGCCCCGGGTTGCTCCCGCCCGGCGACAGGCCCACATTGCGCCGCGCTACCGGCGGGCCCGCCCGCCCAAATAGCCAAGGAGACCCCCATGGCCTATCCGACCGTCCAGCTCCACATCAACGGGGAGTGGCGCAGCAGCCGCTCCGGCAAGACCCTCCAGGTCATCAACCCGGCGACCGAGGAGGTGATCGGCGAGATCGCCCATGCCGGGACCGACGACCTCGACGAGGCGCTGGAGGCCGCGGCCAAGGGCTTCGCCGCCTGGAAGAAGGTGTCCGCCTTCGAGCGCGCCAAACTGATGCGCAAGGCCGCCGACATCCTCCGCTCCCGCGCCGACGCGATCGCCGCGCTGATGACGGCCGAGCAGGGCAAGCCGCTGCCCGAGGCGAAGATGGAGACGCTGGCCGCCGCCGACATCATCGACTGGTTCGCCGAGGAGGCCCGCCGCGCCTATGGGCGCGTCATCCCGGCCCGCGCCGAGGGCGTCTACCAGCTCGTGGTGAAGGAGCCCGTCGGCCCCGTCGCGGCCTTCACGCCCTGGAACTTCCCGATCAACCAGGTCGTCCGCAAGCTCTCCGCCGCCGTCGCCACCGGCTGCTCGATCATCGTGAAGGCGCCGGAGGAGACCCCGGCCTCGCCGGCCGAGCTCATCCGCTGCTTCGTCGATGCCGGCCTGCCCGCGGGCGTCGTCGGCCTCGTCTACGGCATCCCGGCCGAGATCAGCGAGTACCTGATCCCGCACCCGACCATCAAGAAGGTGACCTTCACCGGCTCCACCCCGGTCGGCAAGCAGCTCGCGGCGCTCGCCGGCCAGCACATGAAGCGCGTCACGATGGAACTCGGCGGCCATGCCCCCGCGATCGTCTTCGACGACGCCGATCTCGACCTCGCGGTGAAGACCCTGGCGGGTGCGAAATTCCGCAATGCCGGCCAGGTCTGCGTCAGCCCGACGCGCTTCCTCGTGCAGGAGAAGCACTACGAGCCCTTCGTCGAGAAGTTCGTCGCCGCCGCGAAGGCGGTGAAGGTCGGCAACGGCATGGAGCAGGGCACGCAGATGGGCCCGCTTGTCCATGAGCGCCGCATCCCCTGGATGGAAGGCCTGATGGCTGATGCCCGCCAGCGCGGCGCCGAGGTCCATACGGGCGGCGAGCGCATCGGCAACAAGGGCTATTTCTACGCGCCCACCGTGCTGACCGGCGTCACCAAGGAAGCGCGCATGATGAACGAGGAGCCCTTCGGCCCGCTCGCCATGATCGCGCCCTTCCGGGAGTTCGACGAGGTGGTGGAGGAGGCCAACCGCCTGCCCTACGGCCTCGCCTCCTACGCCTTCACCCGCTCGGCAAAGACGGCGAATGCCATCGCCGCCAAGGTCGAGAGCGGGATGATGACGATCAACCACCTGGGCCTCGCCCTGCCGGAGGTGCCCTTCGGCGGCATCAAGGACAGCGGCTATGGCTCCGAGGGCGGCACGGAGGCGATCGAGGCCTACCTCAACACCAAGTTCGTGAGCCAGGCGGGGCTCTGAGGACCGAGGAGGGCATCGCCCTCCTCGAACTCCACCCACCAAGGGCCTGAAGGCCCTTGGAACCCCCGCGTTTTGTCAGCGCGCAGCGGCGATCTCGATGCCGGCGGCCTCGAAGGCGCTGTGGGATTCGGGGCCGCTCAGCCAGCGCAGCAGCGCTTCCGCGGCGGCCGGCGCCCCCGGCGCCAGTGCCGCGCTGTAGGTCGTGTAGGCCTGCACATCCGGCGGCAGCGGGCCGAGGTAGCGTAGCTGCCGCACCATGCGGATCTCGGTGATCGTGCCGAAGCCGATCTCCTGCCCCGTCCCGTGCAGCAGATGCGCCATCACCTCCGCCCCGGTGCGGTAGCGCCGCGCCTTCGGCGTCACCACCGCGGCCAGCCCCATGCGCTCGAACAATCGCTCCATGTGCTGCCCTGTCGAGGCACGGTTGAAGACCACTGACTGCGCCCCGGCCACCAACCGGCGCAGCCCCTCCGCATCCGTGACCGGCGCGAAGGCGAGGTCCGGCCGCGCCACCATCCCAACCCCGACACGGCCAATCGGCACCGGCGCCCCCACCAGCCGCCCCGCCCGCGCCAGCTCCGCCATCAGCGACTCCGGCGCGATCACCAGCTGCGGCGCCTCGCCCCCATCGGCCAGCGCCTGCTGCAGCATCGGCGCCGTGCCGTAGCGGACCTGCACCTCCTGGCTCGAGGCCTGGATGAAGCTCCGCACCGCCGGCCCCAGCCCCGGTTCCATCGCCCCGGCACTCATCACCTGCAACTCGGCCGCCAGTGCCACTCGGCCGGTCACCAGACAGAGGGCGAGGAGGGCCGCAAGGCGATGACGCATATGAATCCTCCGGGATGTTCCGCGCCGCCTGCTCTACCGCGCAGCCCGGCCTTCGCCTACCGTCTGGCCTGCATGTTCCGCCGCCGTGTCTTGCTCGCCCTCGCACCGGTCCTCGCAGCCGCAGACGGGCCGGAGACGCCGGGGGGCGCCGCCTTGCTGGCCCGGCTCCGCCAGGGCGGCCTCGTGCTCTACTTCCGCCATGCCGATACGCGCGGCGAGCCCTGCGACCGCAGCTTCCGCATCGGCGACCGCGCCGGGCAGCGCAACCTCTCTCCGGCCGGCCGGGAGCAGGCCGCCCGCCTCGGCCAGGCCCTCACCGCCGAGCGCATCCCGCTCGCCGCCCCGATCCTCGCCGGCCCCGTCTTCCGCGCCCGCGACACCGCCGAGCTCGCCTTCGGCCCAGGGCGTGTCGCCGTCACCGAGGCGCTGCTCGCCGACGACTATGCCGGCGGGCGGCTGGCCTGGGTTCTGGCGGAACATCGCCGCCTCCTCTCCGCACCCGTGCCGCAAGGCGCCAACCGCGTCCTGGTCGGCCATCGCACGCCGGCGATCATGGTGGTCGGCCCCCGCGTCGCCGGCGAGGCCTTCCCGGAAGGTGCTGCCCTCGTCATCGAGCCGGGAGGCGAGGGGGGCTTCACCCTGCTCGGCATCCTGGCCCTGGCGCCCATCCCTGGTGGCGGCTTCCACGGCTGCGGCTGAGTGGCCGCGCCGATTGACCACCCCTCCCGGCCGCCGCAGCATGGCGCGATGCCAGCCCATGCCGAGAGACCCTCCCGCCAGGCCTGGCTGATGCTCGCCGGCGCCTTCGCGGCCTTCACCGTCGGCGCCAGCCTGATGCACTCCTACACCGTCTTCCTGCTCGCCTTCGTCGCCGAATTCGGCTGGTCGCGGGCGGAGAGCTCGCTCCCCTATTCCATCGGCCAGCTCGTCGGCGGCGCCAGCGCGCCGCTGGTCGGCGGCCTCGTGGACCGGCTCGGACCCCGGCGCTGCGTGCTGCTCGGCGGCTGCCTGCTGGCGATCGGCCTCTTCGGCAGCGCCTTCGCCACCGAGCTCTGGCAGGTGGTCTTCCTCTACGGCGTGGTGATGACCATCGGCGCCAACTGCCTCGGCCTGCTGGTCTTCGTCCCCCTCGTCTCGCGCATCTTCCACCGCCAGCGCGGCATGGCCGTCTCCGTGCTGCAATCGGCCAATGCCTTCGGCCGTGCGCTCTCGGCGCCGGCCAGCCAGATGCTGATCATCGGCCTCGGCTGGCGGGGCGCCTACCTGGCGGCCGCCGCAGCGATGGCCGCTCTGATCCTGCCGCTCGCCGCCATCTTCCGCCGCAGCCCGGAGATCCCCGCCGCGGCCGAGGGCGCCGCCACCGCGGCCCCGCGCCACTGGACGCTCGCCGAGGCGATCCGCACCCGCGCCTTCTGGCTGCTCTTCCTCGTCTATATGTGCACGAGCATCGGCAGCTTCCTCGTCTCGCTGCACCAGATCGCCTTCGCTGTCGATATCGGCTTCGACCCGCTCTATGCCGCCGGCGTGCTCGGCATGGGGAGCTTCCTTGCCTTTCCCGGCGTGATCCTGACCGGCACGCTGTCCGACTACATCGGCCGCGAGGCTTCGGCGCTCCTCGCCTACGGCATCTCCATCCTCGGCGTGATCTGCGCGCTGCTGATCACCTCGCCCGACCAGCACCTGCTGCTCTGGCTGCATGCCTGCGGCTTCGGCTTCACCTGGGGCGCCCGCGGCCCGGCCATCACCGCGAAGACGGCCGATCTCTTCCCCGGGCCGCGTCTCGGCACCATCCTCGGCGTCATCACCATCGGCTCCGGCCTCGGGGCTGCCATCGGCTCCTGGGCGGCAGGATGGATCTTCGACCTCACCGCCAGCTACCGCATCGCCTTCCTGCTCTCGATCGCGGTCTATGTGACCGGATCGGTTGCCTTCTGGGCGTTGCGCCGGCCGATGCGCTGACCGAACCTGTCGCCGCACCAGTGCGGGGAGAGGGACATGGATCTCGGTCTCAGGGGCCTCAGGGCCATCGTCACCGGCGGCAGCAAGGGCATCGGCCGGCGCTGCGCCGAGCTCTTCGCCGCGGAAGGCGCCCATGTCGCCCTCTGCGCCCGTGATGCGGCCGAGGTCGCGGCGACCGTCGCCGCGCTCGAGGCGAAGGAGGTGACGGCCTTCGGCCGGGCGGCGGACGTCGCCGACAGACCCGCGCTCGAAGCCTGGGTTGCCGCCAGCGCCACGGCCCTCGGCGGCATCGACATGGTCGTCGCCAATGTCTCGGCGCTCGCGGTCGATGACAGCGAGGAAGCCTGGCGCCGCGGCTTCGAGATCGACCTGATGCACACGATCCGCTTGGTCAACGCCGCGCTGCCGCATCTGGAGGCGTCGAAGGCGGCCTCCGTGACCGTCATCTCGTCGGTCTCCGGCCGCGAGATCGACTTCACCGGCCCGGCCTACGGCGCCTTCAAGGCCGCGCTGGTCCACTATGCCCAGGGGCTCGCCCATCGCCTAGCCGGCCGCGGCATCCGCGCCAACACCGTCTCGCCGGGCAACACCTATTTCGAGGGCGGGATCTGGCAGTGGATCGAGCGCAAAAACGCCGCGCTCTTCGCCGAGGCCATGGCGCTGAACCCGACCGGCCGGATGGCGGCGCCCGAGGAGATCGCCCGCGGAGTCGTCTTCCTGGCGAGCCCCGCCTCCTCCTTCACCACCGGGACCAACCTGGTGATCGACGGCGCCCTCACCCGCGGCGTGCAGTTGTGATGACCACCGGGGTCCCGACGGCGACGCGCAGCAGCGTCGCGGGGACTGTCAGACCGGCTCCAGTTCCCGCGGCCGCGCCGGCAGCGGCTTCGGGATGAGGCAGTCGGGCAGCGGCTTGCCGGTGCCCGACTGCGGCACCGGGCTCGGCCGCGGCGGCGTCGGCTCCGGCCGCCAGCCGCCGCCCCCGCCGCGTCGCAGGCTGCGCAGCTCGCGGATGGCAAAGACCAGCGGCACCCCGAAGGTAAGGCAGCCGCTCAGCAGCACGAAAACGTCCGGCGCCATCCCATCCCCCTTCCGCCAAGCAGGCGAGCATACCGGCCCAACACCCCCACGATGCAAGCGCTGCATCGACAAGGCAACCGATAGCGACCTATCCTTCCTGCCCAACGGGAGCGCCGGATGCCGGACCAGACCAACCCCCCCGCCTATGTCCCGGCCCCCCTGCCGCCGGAGGCCCCACCGCCCGGCGAGCTCCGCACCATCCAGCCCGGCCTGCTGCGCGCCCGCATGCCGCTGCCCTTCGCCCCGGGCCATGTGAACATCTGGCTGCTCGAGCACGAGGGCGGCTGGCTCGCCATCGACACCGCCATCGCCAGCCGCACCACCCGCGGCCACTGGGACCAGCTCCTAGCCCAGCCCGCGCTCGGCGGCCGCCCGCTGACCGCGCTGCTCGTCACCCATTTCCATCCCGACCATGTCGGCCTTGCCGGCTGGCTCTGCGAGCGCTTCGGCATCCTGCCGATGATGACCCGCATCGAGTGGTTGATGGCCCGCGCCCTCTGGTACGACAGCGGCCCACACATGATGGCGCAGCAGGTCGAGCACTATGCCCGTGCCGGCTGCCCGCCCGACTTCCTCGCCTTCGTCGAGAGCCGCGGCGCCCTCTACCAGCGCTCCGTCGGCGAGTTGCCGCGCAGCTTCCACGCGCTGAAGGACGGCCGCAGCGTCGCCATCGGCGGCAGCGAGTGGCGGGTGCAGACCGGCGCCGGCCACGCCCCCGACATGGCGACGCTCTACAGCGCCGAGCGCGGCATCCTGATCTCCGCCGATCAGATCCTGCCCCGCATCTCGCCCTATGTCGGCCTGCATCCCGGCGAGCCGGAGGCCGACCCACTCGGCGACTTCCTCGCCAGCAACGACCGCTTCCGCGCCCTGCCGGAGGACACGCTGGTCCTGCCCAGCCATGGCGAGCTCTTCACGACTCTGCACCGCCGCCTCGACATGCTCGCCGCGCACCATGCCGAGCGGCTCGATGCCCTGGCCGAGGCCTGCCACGAGCCGCTGACAGCCTATGAGGCCGCGCAATTCCTCTTCCCCCGCGCCGCGCAGGAGATGGGCCAGGTAGGCTTCACCGTGGGCGAGACGCTGGCCCATCTCCGCCGCCTGGAACGCCAGGGCCGGCTGCGCGTCGAGGCCAGCGAGGTCGCCCGCTTCCGGACCATCTGATGCCCACCGAGACCGACATCGCCATCATCGGCGCCGGCGCCGCCGGCATCGCCGCCGCCACGCGCCTGGCCGAGCTCGGCCGGAGCTGCCTGGTGCTGGAGGCCGGCGCCCGCCCTGGCGGCCGCGCCTTCACCGACACCGCCAGCCTCGGCTCGCCCTTCGATCACGGCGCCTCCTGGGTCCATGTCGCCGAGCACAATCCGCTGACGCCCATCGCCCGCCGCCTCGGCTTCACCCTCCACGAGGGCGAGCGCCGCCGCCGCGACATCCTCCTCATCGACGACCGCCCCGCGACGCCGGAGGAGAAGGCCGCCCACGACGCCGCCTGCGATGCCTGGGAGGCAGCGGCCGAGGCCCGCGCCGCGGAGGGCGGCCCCGACATCCCAATCGCCGAGGCCGTGCCGCATGGCGGTTACTGGGATGCCACCGTCTCCCACTGGCTCGGCACCACCGTATGCGGCGTCGAGCCCGAGCGGAACAGCCTCCGCGACTACATCGATACCGGCCTGGACGGCCAGAATCCGCAGGTGAAGGAGGGTTTCGGCACCCTCCTTGCCCGCCTCGCCGAGGGGTTGCCCATCCATGTCTCGGCTCCCGTTCACCACCTCCGGGCCGACCGCCATGTCACGCTGGAGGGGCCGCGCGGCACGATCCGCGCCCGCGGCTGCATCGTCACCCTCTCCACCGGCGTGCTGGCCTCCGACGCCCTTCGCTTCTCCCCCGGCCTGCCGCCGGAGGTGGAGGCCGCCATCCATGGCCTTCCCATGGCCCTCCTGTCCAAGATCGGGCTGCGGGGCGGCGCCGGCCTCGGCCTGGGTCCCTTCGCCCGCCTCGGCCGCCGCGTCGAAGGGGAAGGGGACCGCCCCATGTCCTGGGTGATGAGCCCCTTCGGCCGCGACCATGCCATCGGCTTCCTCGGCGGCGATGCCGCCTGGTTCCTGGCCCGCGAAGGCCCCGCCGCCGCCGAGGCCTGTGCCCGCGCAGAGCTCGCCCGCTATTTCGGCCCGGCCGAGGTCGCCCGCGCCTTTCCCGGCAGGGCCGTCGCCACGGATTGGGGCCAGAACCCGCTCTTCCTCGGTGCCTATACCTATGCCCGCCCTGGCGCCGCCGGCGCGCGGGCCGCGCTGGCCGAGGCCCGCCCCGCCGATGGCCGCATCCGCTTCGCCGGCGAGGCCTGCCACACCCGCTATGCCGGCACGGTCGGCGGCGCCTGGGCGAGCGGCATGGCGGCAGCCGAGGCTTTATCCGCTACGCTTCCCGGATGAGCCGTACCGCATTCGCCGCCGAGGCCGCCGCCTGCGAGGACCGCGTCGTCGCCCTGACCCGGGCGCTGGTCGCCATCCCATCCCCCAACCCGCCCGGCGATGTCCGCGCCTGCGCCGAGGCGGCCGCCCGGCTGATCGGCGACCTCATCCCAGCGGCCGAGATCTTCCTCCATCCGACCTCCGACCAGGTCACCAATCTGGTTGCCCGGGTGAGGGGCCATGCCCCCGGCCGCCGCCTGGTCTTCAACGGCCATCTCGACACCTATCCGGTGAACGAGGCCCTGCCCTGGACCGTCCCCCCGCTCGGCGGCCTGCTGCGCGGCGGGCGGCTTTACGGCCGCGGCACCGCCGACATGAAGGGCGGCATCGCCGCCTCCATCACCGCCCTCGCACTGCTCGCCGCCCATCCGGCCCTCTGGCGCGGCGAGGCCGTGATGACCCTCGCCGGCGACGAGGAATCGATGGGCCCGCTCGGCACGAAATGGCTGATGGACCACGTCCCCGAAGCCACTGGCGATGCCGTCATCATCGGCGATGCCGGCAGCCCCCGCGTGCTGCGCTTCGGCGAGAAGGGCTTCCTCTGGATCGAGGTCGAGGCCGAGGGCCGCGCCAGCCACGGCGCCCATGTCCATCTCGGCGTCAACGCCCTCGACCGCCTTTGCGCCGCCCTGGACGCGGTGCGCGGCCTGCGCGCGCTGCGCCCGGAGGCCCCGCCCGCCGTCACCGCCGCCATCGCCGCCGCGCGCCCCATCTCCGAACCGCTCTCCGGCGCCGGCGAGGCCGAGGTGCTCGGCAGCGTCACGGTGAATATCGGCCGTATCGAGGGCGGCACCTCGACCAACCTCATCCCCGCCATCGCCCGAGCCGGCATCGACACCCGCCTGCCGGTCGGCCTCGGCTGCGCCACGGCCGAGGCGGCGCTCTCCGCCGCGCTCGACGGGCGCGAAGGCATCGCCTGGCGCATCCTCCGCCGCTTCGAGCCGAACCACACGGACCCGGACCACGAACTGGTCCGCCGCGCCGCCTCGGCCGCCACGGACATCCTCGGGACCCCCTGCGCTATCAACATGCGCGTCGGCGGCTCCGACGCCCGCTGGTTCCGCATGGCGGGCCTGCCGACCATCGTCTACGGCCCGACGCCCCACAACATGGGCGGCGCCGACGAATACGTGCTGGTGGAGGAGTTGCGCCAGGTCGCCCAGGTCCATGCCCTGGCGGCGCTCGACTTCCTCGCCGCATGAGCCTCGCCCTGCCACGCCTCGCCGCCCTCGGCGACACGCCGCGCGCCATCCTCTGGATGCTGGCCTCGGGCGTGCTCTTCATCCTGCTGAACGGCACGCTGCGCCTGCTGGCGCAGCAGCTTGACCCCTTCGTCACCGGCTTCCTGCGCTACAGCTTCGGCGTGCTGGTGATGCTGCCCTTCATCCTGCGCGCCGGCTGGGCTGCCTACCGCCCCGCCAATCTCGGCGGGCAGATCTGGCGCGGCGCCATCCATACCTCCGGCCTGCTGCTCTGGTTCATCGCCGTGCCGCATGTGCCGCTGGCCGACATGACGGCGCTCGGCTTCACCACGCCGCTCTTCATCATGCTCGGCGCCGTCCTCTTCCTGCGCGAGCGCATGGTCGCCGCCCGCTGGGCCGCGGCGCTGGTCGGCTTCGGCGGCGTGCTCGTCGTGGTCTCGCCCAACCTCACAGGCGGCACGGGCCTCTACGGCCTCGTGATGCTCGCCTCCTCGCCGCTCTTCGCCGCTTCGTTCCTGATCACGAAGGCGCTGACCCGGCGCGACTCGCCGCATGTCATCGTCGTCTGGCAATCCCTCACCGTTGCGCTGTTCAGCCTGCCCTTCGCGTGGCCGAACTGGGAATGGCCCTCGCCCGGCCAATGGGCCGCCTTCGCCTTCTGCGGCGCGATCGGCACGGCGGGGCATATCTGCCTGACGCGGGCCTTCCGCCTCGCCGACATATCGGTGACCCAGCCAATCAAATTCCTCGAGCTGGTCTGGGCCTCGCTCTTCGGCCTCGCCGTCTGGGGCGATGTGCCGGGGACGGCGACCTGGATCGGCGGGCTGATCATCTTCGCCAGCACGAGCTGGATCGCGCGGCGGGAAGCACGGAGGCAAGCCTGAGGAGGGCGGCCCCCTCCCCAAGCTCCTCCGGCCAAAGGCCGAAGGGCCCTTGGAAACCCTGAGTTCTAGGCGGCCGCCTTTGCCTCGCGGCGGCGGGCCGTGAGGATGAACTCGGTGTAGCCGTTCGGCTGGCTGGCGCCCTGGAAGATCAGGTCGCAGGCCGCCTTGAAGGCCACCCCCTCATAGCCCGGCGCCATCGGTGTGTAGAGCGGGTCGCCCGCATTCTGCCCGTCGACCACCTTCGCCATGCGCTTCAGCGTCTCCATCACCTGCGCCTCGGTGGTGATGCCGTGCTGCAGCCAGTTGGCGATGTGCTGCGCGCTGATCCTGAGCGTCGCCCGGTCCTCCATCAGCCCGACATCATGGATGTCCGGCACCTTGGAGCAGCCGACGCCCTGGTCGATCCAGCGCACCACATAGCCGAGGATGCCCTGGCAGTTGTTGTCGAGTTCCGCCTGCACCGCATCCGCCGGCCAGTTGGTGTCGCTCGCCAGCGGGATGGTGAGGATATCCTCGAGCTTCGCCCGGCGCCCGCCCCGCGCCAGCTCCTCCTGCCGCGCCGCCACGTCGACCTCGTGGTAGTGCAGCGCATGCAGCACCGCCGCGGTGGGGGAGGGGACCCAGGCGGTATTCGCGCCCGCCTTCGGGTGCCCGACCTTCTGCTTCAGCATCTCCGCCATCGCATCCGGCGCGGCCCACATGCCCTTGCCGATCTGCGCTCGCCCGCGCAGCCCGCAGGCGAGGCCGACATCGACATTCCATTCCTCATAGCCCTTGATCCAGGCCGTGCCGCGCATGTCGTTCTTGCGCAGCACCGCGCCGGCCGCCATCGAGGTGTGGATCTCGTCGCCGGTGCGGTCGAGGAAGCCGGTGTTGATGAAGGCGACGCGGTCCCTGGCCGCGCGGATGCATTCCACGAGGTTCACCGTCGTCCGGCGCTCCTCGTCCATGATGCCCATCTTCAGCGTCGCCCGCGGCAGGCCGAAGGCGTCCTCGACCCGGCCGAAAAGCTCGTTCGCCCAGGCCACCTCCTCCGGCCCGTGCATCTTCGGCTTGACGATGTAGACGCTGCCCGCCCGGCTGTTCCGCCCGCGGCCCTGGCCGCGCAGGTCATGCAGCGCGATGGCCACGGTGCACATGGCATCGAGGATCGTCTCCGGCGTCTCCGCCCCGCCCAGCGTCACCACGTCGGTCATCATGTGATGCCCGACATTGCGCACCAGCATCACCGAGCGCCCGTGCAGCGTGACGGCCCCGCCGCCCGGCTTCAGGTAGGTCCGGTCGGGATTGAGCTTGCGGACGAGCGTCCTGCCGCCCTTCTCGAAGCTCGCCTCCAGCGTGCCGGCCATCAGACCGAGCCAGTTGCGGTAGACCACCACCTTGTCTTCGGCATCGACCGTGGCGACGCTGTCCTCGCAGTCGATGATGGTGGTGACGGCCGCCTCGAGCACCAGGTCGGCGACGCCTGCCGGATCGTCTTTGCCGATCGGGTGGTCGCGGTCGATCACCAGCTCCGCATGCAGCCCGTGATGGACGAAGAGGATGGCCGCCGGGGAGGACGGCTCCCCCTGGTAGCCGACGCACTGGCCGGCCTGAGCGAGTCCGACGCTCCGCCCGTCCTTCAGCCCGACCGAGAGCGCCCCGGCGGCGATCGCATAGGACTTCGCCTCGGCATGGGAGACCCCGCCGGCCAGCGGCGCGATCCTGTCGAGCGTCGCCCGGGCGAAGGCGATCACCTTCTCGCCGCGCTTCGGGTTGTAGCCCCGGCCGCGCTCCGCGCCGCCATCCTCGGGGATCGCATCCGTGCCGTAGAGCGCGTCATAGAGGCTGCCCCAGCGCGCATTGGCGGCATTCAGCGCATAGCGGGCATTGGAGACGGGCACGACAAGCTGCGGCCCGGCGACATGGCCGAATTCCGTATCGACATTCGTGGTGCCGACCTGGAAGGCCGGCCCCTCCGGCACGAGGTAGCCGATCTCCCGGAGGAAGGCGGTATAGGCGGCCGCATCGACCGGCCGGGCCGCATGTGCCCGGTGCCACTCGTCGATCTTCGCCTGCAGCGCATCCCGCTTCGCCAGCAGGGCCGCGTTGCGCGGGGCGAGGTCGCGCAGGATGGCGGCGTAGGAGGACCAGAACCGCTCCGGCGTGACGCCGGTGCCCGGCAGGGCTTCCTGCTCCATGAAGTCCTTGAGCGTCCGTTCGACGCCAAGCCCCGCAACCTCAACCCGTTCCGCCATGGATGGCCTCCCTCATTCCCCGGCTAACTAGGCGGAAACGGGCCAGGTCGCAAAGGGGCGGGGGTTGACAGGTCCGGCAGCACCGCGGCTGCGCCGGGCAGGACCGGGCCGCGCCTGCCGTTGCAGGAGGCGATGCGCCGGATTTGCCGAGGAACCAGGGCGCGGAGCAGGCTGTTAGCGGGGCCGACGGCCGTCTTGCGGGGGAGCCTTCCTGACCGGCGGCCAATGGGGAGCGACGCCATGATCCACCGACTGTTCCAGGCCGGCTGCGCGCTGGCATTGGCTTCGGCCTTGACCTTCCCCGGCGCTGCCTTGGCGCAAGGCGATGCCGGCATCCGCAGCGGCGAACAACGGACCGTAAGCGGCCTTCTCGCCCGGCAGGAGAGCGGCGCCTTCGAGGCCGTGACCTTCAATCCCAGCTCGGCACCCTTCGGACTGCGCAACAACAACTGGGTCGGCCTCAAGGGACCCAACCTGAGCGGCCGCTGGCCCGGCCAGACCGGGGCCAATGCCAACGGCTTCGCGCGGTTCGACGACCCGGCCTACGCGGTCCGCGCCTTCATCGACCTGATGCAGCAGTACCAGGCCCGCCACAATGCCCGCTCCGCCGCCGACATCCTCAAGCGCTACTCGCCGCCGGGCGACTGCTCGGGCGCGCCATCCGTGCCGCCGAGCGAGCGGCGCGAGGGCGGCGGTTGCGTCGAGAACGAGACGACGCCGCCCGTGACCGCGGTGCGGGCGGCCCGGGCAGCCGGAGTGCAGCCGACCGAGGATCTCGACCTCTTCGGGCCGGAGGGGCGGATCAAGCACCCGGACCGCCTCCGTGCCCTGCTCGACGCGGTGGTGACGCAGGAGATCGGCCCGTCCCACTGCCCGCAGCCGCCGCGCGGCGCGAGCTGGATCGGCTGCCGGGTGGACGACGCGGTCTATGGCCGCGCCGTCGAACTCCTCGGCAGGCAGGGCTAAGGGAGTCGCCGGCCGGGCCTCGGGCGATCAGAGGCCGGCCCGGTCGAGCCGCAGGATGGCCCGCGCCATGGCCTGGGCCCGCGGCACCAGGCTGGCCACCTCGAGATACTCCTCCGGGCTATGCGCCTTGCCGCCTACCGGCCCGACGGCACAGATCGTCGGCGCCCCGACCGCGGCAGTGAAGCCGCTGTCGGCGCAGCCGCCGCTGAACTCGCCGGTAATGGCGAGCCCGCTCTCGCCTGCCGCGGCGCGGTACATGTCGAACAGCCTCGCCGCCGCCGGGCTCTGAGTCAGCGGCAGGAACTCGCCGCGGATGGTGAGGCGCGAGCGCGTCCCCGGCACATAAGCGCGCTCGATGATGGCGTGGATCTTCGCCATCACCTCATCGCGGTCGGCCGGCTCCTTGTAGCGCAGGTCGATCTGCCCCTGCGCCCAGGGTGCCACCGTGTTGACGCTCTGCCCGCCCGCGACCAGCCCGACATTCAGCGTGATGCCCCGCCCGAGGTCGGTCAGCGCGTGCAGCGCCGTGATCTTCGCCGCCAGCTCGCCGATGGCGCTGATGCCCGCCTCGAAATTGCCGCCGGAATGCGCCGCCTTCCCCTCGATGTCGAAGACGGAGAAGACGCCGCCCTTCCGCCCCGTGACCACCCCACCATTGGGCCGCCCCGGCTCCGAGTTGAAGACCACCCGCGCCTCTCGCGCCGTCGCCTCGATCACCGCCCGCCCTTCCGGGCTGCCGATCTCCTCGTCGCCGGTGAAGAGCCCGACCAGCGGCCCCGGCGCCCCGCCGAAGCGGTGGAAGGCCGCGAGGACGAACATGTTCATCACCAGCCCGGCCTTCATGTCGGCAACGCCCGGCCCGGTGGCGATGCCATCCTCGATGTGGAAGGGCCGCCGCTCCGGCTCGCCCTTCGGGAAGACCGTGTCCCGGTGCCCCATCAGCACGATCACCTGCTTCTCGTTGCCCGAGGCGGGCGCCTCGCCGCCCGCCACCCGGGCCTTCAGGCAGTCGCCATACTGCTCCCGCGGGATGACCTCGACCGGGATGCCCTCTCCGGCCATGAAGTCCTGCACGATCCGCCCGACCGCATCGACGCCGGGCTTGTCGTAGCTGCCGCCATCGGTGTTCACCATGGCTTCCAGCACCTTGAGCATCGCTTCCTGCTGGGTGGCGAGCCAGGCGGTGACGGCGGATTCGGTGGTCATGGCGGCCTCGTCGAAGGGGAGGGCGCCGAGCCTGTCCCCGCCGCCCCGGCAAGGCAAGGGCCCCTTCCGTTCCCGCCTTGCGCCCCCATCTCGGCCCGGCAAGCGAAGGAATGCGAATGTCGGGACCTGTTGCGATCCTCGGAGCCACGGGCGGCATCGGCGGGGCGCTCGCCCGCCGCCTCGCCGCACGCGGCGCGCCGCTCTTCCTCATTGGCCGGGATGTTGCCCGGCTCTCCGCCCTGGCCGATGAGCTTCGCGCCCCCTCCGCGCCCTGCGACGTCACCGATCCGGCCGCGCTGAAAGCCGCGCTCGCCGCCGCCGGCGCCCCGCTCGCCGGCCTCGCCTTCTGCATCGGTTCCATCCTGATGAAGCCGCTCGCCCGCGCGACCCCGTCCGATTTCGCCGAGACCTTCGCCCTCAACGTCACCGCCGCGGCGCTCGCCGTGCAGGCCGCCGCACCGGCGCTGGCGGCCGGGCAGGGCAGCGTCGTCCTCTTCTCCTCGGTCGCCGCCCGCGCCGGCTTTCCGGCCCATGCGGTGATCGGCGCCGCCAAGGCCGCGGTCGAAGGATTATCCCTTGCACTCGCCGCCGAACTGGCGCCATCCGTACGGGTGAACTGCATCGCTCCCAGTCTCACCCGTACGGGCATCGCCACACCCATGACGAAAAATCCGCAGATGGCCGAAGCCATCGCCAAGCTCCACCCCATCCCCCGCCTCGGCGAGGCCGAGGATGCGGCGGCCCTGGCCGATTTCCTCCTCTCCGACCAGTCGGGCTGGATCACCGGCCAGGTGATCGGCGTCGATGGCGGCCGCTCCAGCCTCCGGGGCCGCGGGTGATGCGGCGGCGCCACCTGCCGCTGCTGGCGCTTCCGCTGCTCGCTCGGCCCGCCGGCGCTGCCCCCTCGGCCACCCGCTTCCGCATCATGCGCGAGGGCAGCGCCATCGGTACCCATACGGTGACGCTGAGCGAGGCCGGCCGCGAGCTCACCGCCCGCAGCGAGGTCATCGTGCAGGTGAAGCTGGTGGGCATCACCGTCTTTCGCCTGACACACAATTTCACCGAGGTCTGGGTCGGCGACCGCCTCCGCTCCGTCACCTCCCGCCATGACCGCAACGGCACGGTGAAGGACATGACAGCCCGGGCCGAGGGCGGCGCCATCCTGGTCCAGGGGCCCGAGGGCCCGCAGCGCCTTGCCGCCGAGGCCGCGCCGCTCAGCTGGTGGGACTCCCGTCGCTTCGACCGCCCGCTCTTCGACAGCGAGACCGGCAAACCTCTGCGCCTGCAGTGGACCCGCATGCAGGGCCCCGGCAGCGTCATCACCTGGCGCGTGGCCGGCGACGAGGAGGGCGAGGGCCAATATTCCGCCGACGGCACCTGGCTCGCCTGGCGCACCAAGGGCGATGACGGCAGCCTCGTCACCTACGAAAGGGCCTGATGGGCCTCCTTCGCCTCGTCCTCGGCGACCAGCTTTCTCACGACATCGCCGCACTCGAGGGCATCGACCCCGCCCGCGACGTGGTCCTGATGGCCGAGGTCATGGGCGAATGCACCTATGTGCCGCACCACAAGCAGAAGCTGGTGCTGGTTCTCTCCGCGATGCGCCACTTTGCGGGGGAGCTCCGCGCCCGCGGCATTCCGGTCGACTACATCCGCCTCGACGACCCGGACAATACCGGAACCCTGTCCGGCGAGCTCGCCCGCGCCGTCGCCCGCCATCGCCCGGCCGGCATCGTCGCCACCTTCCCCGGCGAATGGCGCGTGCTGGAGGCGATGCGCGGCTGGGAGGAGGTGCTAGGCCTTCCCGTCGACATCCGCGAGGACACGCGCTTCCTCTGTCCGCTCCCCCGCTTCCGCCGCTGGGCGCAGGGCCGCCGCCAGCTGCGGATGGAGTTCTTCTATCGCGAGATGCGCCACAAGACCGGCCTGCTCATGGATCCGGACGGCCCTGTCGGCGGCCAATGGAATTACGACGCCGAGAACCGCCGCCGGCTCGAGCGCGGCACCACGCCCCCGCCGCCCCGCCGCTTCCCGCCGGACCCCGTGACGCAGGAGGTGATGGACCTCGTCGCCGCCCGCTTTCCCGGGAATTTCGGCACGTTCGACGCCTTCGCCTGGCCCGTCACCGCCACCGAGGCCGAGGCCGCCCTCGCCGACTTCATTGCGGCCCGCCTGCCCCGCTTCGGCGACTACCAGGACGCCATGGCGGCCGGCGAGCCCATCCTCTTCCACGCCCTGGTCTCGACCAGCCTCAATCTCGGCCTGCTCTCCCCCTGCGCCTGCTGCGAGGCCGCCGAAGCCGCCTTCCGTGCCGGCCGGGCGCCGCTCAACGCCGTCGAGGGCTTCATCCGCCAGATCCTCGGCTGGCGCGAATATGTCCGCGGCCTCTACTGGCTGAAGATGCCCGACTACGCCCGCCTCAACGCGCTGGAGGCGAACCGCCCGCTCCCCTGGTCCTGGTGGGGCGGCGAGACGCGGATGAACTGCCTGAAGCAGGTCGTCCGCCAGACCCGCGACCTGGCCTATGCCCACCACATCCAGCGGCTGATGGTGACCGGCAACTTCGCCCTCCTCGCCGGCCTCGACCCGGCGCAGGTGAACGAGTGGTACATGGCCGTCTATGCCGATGCCTTCGAGTGGGTGGAGCTGCCCAACACCCATGGCATGGCGATCCATGCCGATGGCGGCATCATCGCCAGCAAGCCTTATGCGGCGAGCGGCGCCTACATCAATCGCATGTCCGACTACTGCCGGCTCTGCGCCTATGACGTGAAGGCGGCGACTGGCCCGGAGGCCTGCCCGATGAACGCCCTCTACTGGGACTTCATCGCCCGCCACGAGCGCCGCTTCGCCACCAACCCCCGCATGGCCATGCCGCTGCAGACCCTCCGCAAGATGGCGCCCGAGAAGCGGGACGCGCTGCGCGCCCAGGCCGCCGCCTTCCTCGCCGGGCCGGAGATGCGCCCGGAGGCTTGACCCACCCCGGCGCCGGCGCATCATCCCGCCCCGCAGCGCCAGGGGGGAACATGGCCGACGAGATCGAATGGATGCGCCTCACCGCCGAGGAACTCCGCGCCCGCGCCGCCGCCGACGCGCTGGTCATCATCCCCGTCGCCTCGCTCGAGCAGCACGGCCCGCATATGGCGACCGGCGTCGACATCATTCTCGCCACCGCCGTCGCCCAGCAGACGGCCCATCGCCTCGGCGGCCCGGTGGTCGTCACCCCCTGCGTCTGGACCGGGCTTGCCGAGCACCACATGGAGTTCGGCGGCACGGTGACGCTGGATTACGAGAGCTTCGCCGGCGTCCTCCGCGGCATCGTCCGCTCCGCCGCCCGGCACGGCTTCCGGCGGGTGATGCTGCTGAACGGCCATGGCGGCAATGCCGAGGCCGTCGCCGTCGCCGCCGGCGAATTCTCCATCGCATTCGGCATCAGCGTCGCCGCCGCCACCTATTGGCACGCCGCCCCCGAGGTCATCGCCCCACTCCTCGAGCGCCAGCCTGGCCTGATGCATGCCTGCGAGGCGGAGACGAGCCTGATGCTCCACCTCCAGCCCTCGGGCGTCCGCACCGAGCGCCTGCCCGAGGCGCATGGCCCGCACTCCACCCGCGTCGAGGGCCAGCCTGCCGGCCTCGCGCTGCGCCGCTCCTTCAAGACGATCTCGCCCTCCGGCGTCATCGGCGACGCCCGCGTGGCGACCGCCGAGAAGGGCGAGAGGCTGCTCGACGCCATCGCGACCCGCATGGCCGAGCTCCTCCGCAACCCCAAGCTCTGGGGCTGATGCCGATGCCCGGCCACCCGCTGGTCACCGGCCACGCCGCCTGGGTCGCGCTCGCGGCGCCGCCCCCTGGAATCAGCTTCGCCCGCGAGGAGGGCCGCCTCGACCCGGCGGAATACACCGCCGCGGTCCGTGCCTCCGGCCTGGTCCGGCCCGTGGATGACGCGGCGCGCATGGCCGCCATGGTCGCCGGCTCCAACCTCATCGTCACCGCGCGCGATGAGGCGGGGCGGCTGGTCGGCGCCGCCCGCAGCGTCACCGACTTCGCCTATGGCTGCTACCTGTCCGACCTCTGCGTCGATCCGGCCGGGCAGGGAAGGGGCATCGGGCGCGGCCTCATCGCCGAGACCAAGCGCATCCTCGGCCCCGGCTGCATGCTGCTGCTGCTTTCGGCGCCGGACCCGATGACCTGGTATCCGAGGCTCGGCATGGAGCGCGTCGAGAACGGCTTCATCATCCGCCGCGACGGCTAGTCGCCATCCTGGTCCAGCGCATACCCCGCTGAACGCACGGTGCGGATCACATCCGCCCCGCCATCCACGTTGATCGCCTTCCGCAGCCGGCGGATGTGCACGTCGACGGTGCGCGGCTCGACATGAATGTCGCGCCCCCAGACCGCATCCAGCAGCTGCTCCCGGCTGAAGACGCGCCCCGGGTTCTGCAGGAAGAACTCCAGCATCCGGTACTCGGTCGGGCCGAGATGCAGCGCACGGCCCGCCCGCGTCACCCGGTGCGCATCCTGATCGAGGGCGATGTCGAGATAGGAGAGCGTCCCCTTCGTGGCGATGCTCCCCGAGCGCCGCAGCAGCGCCCGGATGCGCGCCAGCAAGCTGTCCATGGCGAAGGGCTTGGCGATGTAGTCGTCGGCGCCGGTATCGAGCGCCCGCACCGCGTCCTGGTCCTCGGTCCGCGCCGTCACCATGATGATCGGCAGGTCCCGCGTCGCCGGCTTGCGGCGAAGCTGGCGGCAGACCTCGATGCCCGAGAGCGCCGGCAGCATCCAGTCGAGCAGGACGAGGTCCGGTCGCGCCTCGGCGACGCGCAACAGGGCCTCCTGCCCGTCGGCGGCCTCCTCGACGCGGAAGCCCTGCTTCTCGAGATTGTAGCGCAGCAGCGTGATCAGCGGCGCTTCGTCCTCGACCACCAGGATGGTCGGCTTGGCATGGCCCTGGACCATGTCCGGCATGTAAAGGGTTCCTTCCTCAGCCAGGCGGCCTGACGACGGCATAGGCGGAGCCGTCGCCCTTCGGCCGCTCGTCGGGCAGGTTCTCGCCGCGCACTGCATAATGCACCGTCTCAGCGATGTTCGTCGCGTGATCGCCGATCCGCTCCAGGTTCTTGGCGACGAAGAGAAGATGCGTCGCGGCGGTGATGTTGCGCGGATCCTCCATCATGAAGGTCAGCATCTCGCGGAAGATGCCGTTATAGACCTGGTCGACCGGCTCGTCGGCCTCCCAGACCTCGTCGGCGCGGGCCGCATCGTCGTTGACCAGCGCATCGATCGCGCCCTTCAGGTTCTCCTGCACCATCGCCGCCATCCGGTTGAAGCCGTTGAGGCTGCCGATCGCCGGTTGCTGGGCCAGCACGATGCTCCGCTTCGCCGCGTTGCGGGCATAGTCGCCGATCCGCTCGATCCCATGGCTGATCTTAAGGCAGGCGATGACCAGCCGCAGGTCCTGGCCCACCGGCTGGCGCAGCGCCAGGATGCGGATGCAGAAATCCTCGACCTCCCGCTCCAGCACGTCGATGGCGGCATCGCGCCCGACCACCTCGGTCGCAAGGTCGGTGTCGCGCCGGATCAGCGAGGCAACGGCATCCGCTACTTGCTGCTCGGCGAGCCCGCCCATGCGGGCGATCATGTCGCGCAGCCGCCGCAGCTCCTCGGCATAGGAGCGCACGGTATGCTCGGCCATCGGTTCCATCGCTCTGGCCTCCGTCTCAGCCGAACCGGCCGGTGATATATTCCTGCGTCTTCGGGTGTTTCGGCGCGGTGAAGAGCTGCCCCGCCGGCGCCACTTCGACCAGTTCGCCAAGATAGAAGAAGGCAACCTGGTCGGCGCAGCGCGCCGCCTGCTGCATGTTGTGGGTGACGATGGCGATGGTGAAGTCCCGCTTCAGCTCGTCGATCAGCTCCTCGATCTTCAGGGTCGAGATCGGGTCGAGCGCCGAGGTCGGCTCATCGAAGAGGATCACCTCCGGCCGCACCGCGATGGTTCGCGCGATGCAGAGCCGCTGCTGCTGCCCGCCCGACAGCCCCATCGCCGAGGTGTTAAGCCGGTCCTTCGCCTCCGACCAGAGCGCCGCGCGGGCCAACGCCCATTCCACCCGCTCGTCCATCTGGGCCTTGCTCAGCTGCTCGTGCAGCCGGACGCCGAAGGCGATGTTTTCGTAGATGGTCATGGGGAAGGGGGTCGGCTTCTGGAACACCATGCCGATCTTCGAGCGCAACCCATTCAGGTCGACGCCCGGCTCGATGATGTTCTCGCCATCGAGCAGTACCTGCCCCTCGGCCCGCTGCCCGGGGTAGAGGCTGTACATGCGGTTCAACACGCGCAGCAAGGTCGACTTGCCGCAGCCCGAGGGGCCGATCATGCCCGTTACCTGCCGCGCCGGGATGTCGAGGCCGATCCCCTTCAGCGCCCTGTGCGCGCCGTAGTAGAAATCGAGGTCCTTGATCGCCAGCTTCGCCTCGTTCAGCGCCGCGCCGGAGCGCGCCTGCATGGTGCCGATATTCGGCCTGGCGGTGGTCGTGTCGCTCGTCGCGGAGTGGCTCATGCGGTCGATGTCCTTCACTTGCCGCGGCCGAGCAGGCTGCGCGCGCCGATGTTCAGCAGCAGCACGGCGAGGGTGATGATGAGGGCGCCGGCCCAGGCCAGCTCGATCCAGTCCTGGAAGGGCGAGCCGGCATAGGAGTAGATGGTGATCGGCAGGCTCGGCATCGGCGCCGAGAGGTTGGTCGACCAGGCATTGTTGCCGAGGCTGGTGAAGAGCAGCGGCGCCGTCTCGCCGGCGATGCGGGCGATGCCGAGCAGCACGCCGGTGATGATGCCGGACAGGGCCGAGCGCCAGCTCACCAGTACGATCATCTTCCACTTGGGCGAGCCGAGCCCGATCACCGCCTCGCGCAGCGTGTTCGGGATGAGGCTCAGCATGTCCTCCGTCGTCCGCACCACGATCGGGATGATGATGATGGCGAGCGCCGCGACGCCCGCCCAGCCGGAGAAGCCGCCGAAGGGCAGCACCAGCAGCTGGTAGACGAAGAGGCCGATCAGGATCGAGGGCGCCGAGAGCAGGATGTCGGAAACGAATCGCACCACGTCGCCGAAGCGCGAGTCCCGCGCATACTCGGCGAGATAGGTGCCGACCAGCATGCCGATCGGCGTGCCGATGAGCGTCGCCAGGACCACCTGGATCAGGCTCCCGACGATGGCGTTCAGCAGCCCGCCTTCCGAGCCTGGCGGCTTCGTCACCTCGGTGAAGACCGAGAGGTTCATCGCCCCGAAGCCCTTGACGAAGAGCGTGATCAGGATCGAGGCGAGGAAGATCAGCCCGATCCCCGTCGCCACCAGCGAGAGGCTGCGGATGACGAGGTCCGTGCGCTTCCGCCGCCGGCCGAGCCGGGTGGCGTTGCCGGGATCCTTCACCGGCGTCAGCGCCGGATTTGCCGTGCCGCTCATCGGATCAGCCCTTCAACCGGGAGCGCAGCAGGAAGCGCGAGGTGGCCAGCACGATGAAGGAGAGCACGAAGAGGATGAAGCCGAGCGCCAGCAGCGCCGAGAGCTTCAGGCTCCCCGTCTCGCTCTCGCCGAACTCGAGTGCCACGACCGATGCAATGGTGTTGCCTGGCCCGAACAGCGTCGTCGAGATCCGGTTCGCATTGCCGATGACGAAGGTCACGGCCATGGTCTCGCCGAGCGCCCGCCCCAGCCCCAGCATGACGCCGCCCGCGACCGAGATGCGCGTGTAGGGCAGCACCACGCCGCGCATCACCTCCCAGGTGGTGCAGCCGAGGCCGTAGGCGCTTTCCTTGAAGACAGGCGGCACCTGCTCGAAGACATCGCGCATGGTCGCGGCGATGAAGGGCAGGATCATGATTGCGAGGATCAGCGCCGCGGTCAGGATGCCGGTGCCGAAGGGCGGCCCCCGGAAGAGGGCACCGATGCCTGGCACCTCGCCCAGGCTGTCGATCAGCGTCGGCTGGACATACTGCGCCATCAGCGGCGCGATGAGGAAGAAGCCCCACATGCCGTAGATGATCGAGGGCACGGCCGCCAGCAGCTCCACCGCAGTGCCGACCGGCCGCCGCAGCCAGGGCGGCGCCAGCTCGGTCAGGGTGAAGGCGATGCCGAAGGCGAGCGGCACGGCGAGCAGGATCGCCAGCACGGCCGTCACAACGGTGCCGTAGATGGAGACGCCGGCGCCGAAGACCTCGCTGACCGGGTCCCATTCCGTGGACCAGAGGAAGGGCAGGCCGAAGGCTCTGAAGGCGGGTAGCCCGCCGATGAAGAGCTCGACGATGATGCCGCCGAGTAGCAGCAGCACGAAGCCGCCTGCCGCTTGGCAGGCTCCGGCGAAGAGAGCGTCGCCGAGATTGCCGCGGCGCGCGGCGGCAGCCCGCCGCACGCCCGTGCTCATGGTAGTGGCCTGCGACACGCGTCGCGCTCCCCGCCCGTCTGGTTCAGCCGTTCCACACCGGCTGGCCGTTCGCCTTCACCTCGGCCTTCCAGGTGGCGCGGATCTGGTCCTGCACCGGCTTCGGCAGCGGGATGTACTCGAGCTGCGTCGCCAGCTGGGAGCCGTTGCTGAAGGCCCAGTCGAAGAACTTCATCACGTTGCGGCTGCGCTCGGCCTCTGCCGGGTTCTTCGGCAGCAGGATGAAGGTCGGCGAGACGATCGGCCAGGAGGTGGCGCCCTGCTGGTCGATCAGGCTCGCCGCCATGCCAGGCGCGTTCCAGTCGGCACTCTGCGCCGCGGCGATGAAGCTTTCATGCGTCGGCTTCACGAACTGCCCGGCCTTGTTGCGCAGCTGCGTGGCGACCAGCTTGTTCGAGACCGCATAGGCGTTCTCGACATAGCCGATGGCGCCGCGGATATTCTTCACCGTGCCGGCGACGCCCTCGTTGCCACGCGCGCCGGTGCCGGTCGGGAAGCGTACGGAGGTGCCGATGCCGACCTTCTCCTTCCATTCCGGCGAGACCGCCGAGAGGTAGGAGACCCAGACGAAGGTCGTGCCCGAGCCATCCGCCCGGTAGGCCGGGGCGATGGCGAGGTTCGGCAGGGTCAGGCCGCGGTTCAGTTCGACCAGCTTCGGGTCGTTCCATTTGGTGATCTTGCCGAGATAGATCTCGGCCAGCAGCTCGCCGGTCAGCTTCAGCTGGCCGTCCTCGATGCCGGGAATGTTCACGATGGCGACCAGGCTGCCCATCACCGAGGGGAACTGCAGCAGGTTCGCCTCGGCCAGCTGCTGCGGCGTCAGCGGCGCGTCGGAGGCGCCGAAATCGACCGTGCGGTTGCGGATCTGGTTGATGCCGGCGCCCGAGCCGACCGACTGGTAGTTCACCGTGATGCCGGTCGCGCCACGCGCCGCCTCGGCCCATTTCTGGTAGACCGGGTTGGGGAAGGTGGCGCCGGCGCCGGTGATCTGGCCGCCCTGGGCGAAGGCGCGGTTGCCGAAGGCGGTGCCGGCGGCGAGCAGGCTGGCCGTGGCCAGCAGTTGGCGACGTTGCACGTGTGTCTCTCCGCGTCTGTCCTGGCCGGGACTCTAAGGCCCCGGATGCGGCGCCTTCCTAGAGGCCCGGAAAGACGGAGCGATTGCAAATTCGTGAAGGTTCGATGACAGTCTCCCGACGACTGCCTCGATTATCCAGTATTTCTTATACGCCTGAGGTCCCCGAGGCCCAGGCCGGACGGCGCCTTCCGCGAAAGGCAGCCAACCCCTCCCGCCCCTCGGCCGAAGCCCGCTGCACCCAGCCCTCATGCGCGAGCAGCGCCATGGCCCGCGCATCGAGCTTCGCCCCATTGGCGCCGAGCAGACTGTCCTTCGCCACTGAGGCCGCCCCGGGGGCTGCCTGCAGCACCTCGGCGAGGATGGCCTCCAGCCGCGCCTCGATCGCTTCCGCCGCCACCACCTCATGCACCAGGCCGATCCGCAGCGCCTCCGCCGCATCGAAGCGCTCCCCGGTGACGGCATAGCGCCGCGCCTGCCGCAGCCCCATGGCCTGCACCATCTGCGGCGAGATCGGCGTCGGCGCCACGCCGACCCGCACCTCGGTCAGGCCGAAGACCGCCTCCGGCACCGCCAGCGCGACATCCACGCAGCAGACCAGGCCGCATCCCCCGCCGAAGGCCGCGCCCTGCACCAGGGCGAGGGTGGGGTGGGGGAACTCGTTGAGCAGCTGCATCGCCCGCGTCGTCGCCAGCGAGGCCTCGAAGGCGGCCCCTGGCGGATAGCCGGCCACCTCCGCCAGCCAGTCGATATCCGCCCCGGCGGCGAAATGCCGCCCCGCGCCGCGCAGCACGAGCGCCCGCACCCCTCCATCCCTGGAGAGCGCCTCCAGCGCCCCGGTCAGCCCTGCCAGCAGCGCGGCGTCATAGGCATTGGCGCGATGCGGCCGGTTCAGCGTGGCGGTCACGATGCCCCGCGCGTCACGGTCGAGCAGGACGGGCGCGTCTTCCATGGTCCTTCCTCCCTTGCCTGCTGCGCCATGCTGGCCGGCGGCGTCGCCTATGCCGCCCCCGGCTGGTCGAGAAAGTCCAGTACCGCCGCATTGAAGGCTGCCGGATTGTCGCTGCTCATCCCATGCGCCGCATTCGGGATGACGACCCGGCGCGTATCCGCCATCACCCGCTCCAGCGCATCGATGATGGCGACGAATTGCGGCTGGGTCTGCGCCCCATGGACCAGCAGGGTCGGCACCCGGATCGCCTCCGCCGCCGCCCGCCCATAGGGCTGCCGCCGCTCGTCGACCTGCCCGAGCAGCGTATGCGCGTTGTCGAGGTTGATGCCCCGCCGCACCGCGCTCCGCCGCTCCCAGGCGCCAGGTCCGCCGGTATGCTCGGCGAAGCGCCGCATCGCTCCCTCGATGTCGCCGGTCCGCAGGAGTTCAGCGGCCGCGGCGAAGGCGCTGGCCTGCTTCCCCGCGCCACCCGGCGGCCCGCCCAGGCTCTCATCCAGCTCGCCCCCGGGCTCCGCCAGCACCAGCCGCCGGATCAGCCCGGGGTGACGCTCCGCCACGCGGAAGGCGATATGCCCGCCCCGGGAATGTCCGACCAGGTCGACCTGTCCCGCACCGAGCCCTCGGATGAAGCCCGCCACATCCTCGACATGCTGGTCGATCTTGAAAGTCTCGCCGACGCCGTCCCAGCGCTCCGGCCAGTAGTGCCGCAGGCTGGGGCGATGGCATGGAAGCGCGCCCCGAGCGGCTCCATCTGCGGCGCCCAGTAGCGGTAGTCGTTGAGCGAGCCATGGATCAGCACCACCGGCGCCCCGGTCCCGGCTTCCGCATAGGCCATGTCATGGCCATTGACCGTCAGGCTCGGCATCGCTTCCCTCCCATCCTGCACCGAAGGATGCGGGCCCCGGCCCGTCCCCGCAAGGAGAGCCGATGCGCCGCCGCCACCTCCTCGCCAGCCTCGCGGCCGCCCCGGCGGTTGCCCAGCCTGCCGAAGTCGACCTGCTCCTCGCCCTCGCGGTCGACGCCTCCGGCTCGATCGACCCGGACGAATTCCAGCTCCAGCGCGAGGGCTATGCCGAGGCGCTGGCGCATCCAGGTGTACTCGCCGCCATCCGCGGCAAGCCCCGCGGTGCCATCGCCGTCGCAATGGTCGAGTGGGGCTCGCCCGGCGGCGCCGCGACGGTGGTGGAGTGGATGCGCCTCTCCGACGGCGCCTCCGCCAAAGCCCTTGCCGAGGCCGTGCTCCAGGCGCCGCGCAGCCCGCAGAGCTGGAACGCCATCGGCGATGCGCTCGACCATTGCGGCCGGCTGATCGCCATGGCGCCCTTCCGCGCCGCCGAGCGCGTCATCGACCTCTCGGGCGACGGGCCGGACCTCCGCTCGCGCATTGCCGCCGCCACCGCCCGCGACGAGGCGGTCTCGGCCGGAATCACGATCAACGCGCTTGCCATCGCCGCCGCCGGCCAGGTCACCCGCGCCGGCGAGCCGCTTGCCGAGACCTATCGCCGCGAGGTCATCGGCGGCCCCGGCGCCTTCGTCGTGACCGCGGAGGACCGCCGGGACATCGCCCGGGCGCTGCGGGCGAAGCTGATCCGCGAGATCGCCTGATCATTCGAGCCTGAGCCCCGCCGCCCGGATCACCCCGCCCCATTTCTCGAGCTCGCTCCGGATCAGCGCCGCCATCTGCGACTGGTCTTGCACCCAGACCGCCGCCCCCGCCCGCCGGATCCGCTCCGCCGTCTCCGCCCCCTGCACGATCCCGATGATCGCCTTCGACAGCCGGTCCCGCACCGGCTGCGGCATCGTAGCCGGGCCGATGAAGCCGAACCAGACATAGACCTCGTAGCCCGGCAGCGCCGCCTCGGCGAAGGTCGGCACATCCGGCAGCGTCGGGTCCCGCTCGCTTCCCGTCACGGCGAGCGCCTTCAGCCGCCCGCCCTGCACATGCGGCAGCACGTTCGGCAGGTTGTCGATCGTCATGTCGACGCGGCCGCCGAGCAGGTCGGCGATGCCCGGTGCGCTGCCCCGATAGGGCACATGCGTGAGCTCGATCTCCGCCCGCACGCGGAACAGCTCCGCCGCCAGATGCGGGCTGCTGCCCGCGCCGGAGCTCGCATAGCTCAGCTTCCCCGGCTGTGCCTTGGCCCGGGCGATGAGCTCGCGCAGGCTGCCGATGCCGCTATCCGTCCGCACTGCCAGGCAGTTCATCAGCCGTGTCGTCACGCAGAGCGGCGCGATGTCCTTCGTCGAATCGTAGCCCGTATTGGCGAAGAGGAAGGGGTTCATGGTGAGGTTCGCCGTATTGGCGACGCAGATGGTGTAATTGTCCGCGGCCTGCGCGGTCGCCGCGATGGCGAGGGAGCCGCTCGCCCCGGGCCTGTTCTCGACGACGCCGAGCTGCCCGACCGCATCCATCATCCGCTCGCCGACCAGCCGGGCCAGCGTGTCGTTGATCGCGCCCGGCGTGTAGGGCACGAGGATGCGCACCGGCCGGTCCGGCCAGGTCTCCGCCCGCGCCTTCCCGGCAAGCAGGGGGGCGAGCAGGGCAGGGGCCGCCAGCAGCCCCCTCCGCAGGATGGTCATGCTTGTTTCCTCCCGGTTGTTCCGGGAATGCTACACGCCCTGCAGCCGTCCGCGCAGTTCGAATTTCTGGATCTTTCCCGTCGAGGTCTTCGGCAGCGGGCCGAAGCTCACCCGCTTCGGGCATTTGAAATGCGCCAGCCGCGCCCTGCACCAGGCGATCACCTCCGCCTCCGTGGGCGGTTCGGCCCCCGGCCGCGGCGTGACGAAGGCATGCGGCACCTCGCCCCATTTCGCATCGGGCGCGGCGACGACGGCCGCCTCCATGATGGCGGGATGCGCGTAGAGCACCTCCTCCACCTCGAGCGTCGAGATGTTCTCGCCGCCGGAGATGACGATGTCCTTCGCCCGGTCCTTCACCTCGATATAGCCGTCCCCGTGCATCACCCCGAGATCGCCGGTATGGAACCAGCCGCCGGCGAAGGCCTCGCGGTTGGCCTCCGGGTTGCGGAGATAGCCCTTCATCACCGTATTGCCGCGCAGCATCACCTCGCCGAGCGTCCTGCCATCCGCCGGCACCGGTGCCATGCTGGCCGGGTCGATCACCGCCGCCGCCTCCAGCATCGGGTGGTTGACCCCCTGCCGCGCCATGAAGGCCGCCTTCTCGCCGAGCGGCATCTCCTCCAGCCCCGGCTGCCACAGGCAGATCGTCGCAGGCCCGTAGCACTCCGTCAGCCCATAGAGATGGGTGACGGCGAAGCCCATCCCTTCCATGCCCGCGATGACGGGCGAGGGCGGCGCTGCCCCGCCGGTGGCGATGGCAACCTTCCCCGGCAATGCCCGCTTCACGGCCTCCGGTGCATGGATCAGCATGGTCAGCACCACGGGCGCGGCGCACATATGCGTCACCCCATGCTCGGCGATGGCGGCGAAGATCGCACTCGGTTCCACCTTGCGCAGGCAGACATGCGTCCCGCCCTGGAGCGTCACCGCCCAAGTGTAGGTCCAGCCGTTGCAGTGGAACATCGGCAGCGTCCACAGATAGACGCTTCGCGGCGTGAGCTCGAAGGCCAGCGCATTCGCCGTCGCGTTGAGATAGGCGCCGCGATGATGCGCGACGACGCCCTTCGGATTGCCCGTCGTGCCCGAGGTGTAGGAGAGGCTGATCGCCTCCCACTCATCCTCCGGCATGCGGACCGGCTCCGCCGCATCCCCCGTCGCCAGGAAGGCCTCGTAGTCGGTGGCGCCCAGCGCCTCGCCCTCCGGCGCTTCGCTGTCGGCGATATCGACGATCGTCACGCCCTCCGGCACCGCCCCGCGCGCAACGCGGGTGAACTCCCGGTCCACCAGCAGCAGCTTCGCCCCCGCATGCCGCAGGATGAAGCCGACCGCCGCCGTATCCAGCCGGATGTTGATGGTCAGCAGCACCGCGCCCGCCATCGGCACGCCGTAATGCGCCTCCAGCATCTCCGGCGTGTTCGGCGCCAGCACCGCGACGACATCCCCCGTGCCGACCCCCGCCCGCCTCAGCGCCGAGGCGAGCCGCCGGCACCGCTCCGCCATCTCCGCATAGGTGGTCCGCCGCCGCCCATGGATGACGGCGACCCGCCCCGGATAGACCCGCGCCGCCCGCAGCAGGAAGGAGACCGGCGAGAGCGGCACGTGGTTGGCCGCCAGCCTCGGCAGGTCATGGTCATCCACGATCCGCCCCCCACTTGAAGAAGTCCTTCCCCTGCCGCCGCAGGAAATTCGCCAGAACCATCCGGTGCACCTCGCTCGCCCCGTCGACGAGGCGGGCCTGCCGGGCGTAGCGGTACATCCACTCGACCGGTGTATCCTTCGAGTAGCCCCTCGCGCCGAGCAGTTGCAGCGAGGTATCGACCGCCTTGTGCAGCGCATCGGCGACGACGACCTTCGCCATCGAAATCTCCTTCCGCGCGAGGCTCCCCTGGTCGAGCAGCCAGGCCGCGCGCATGGTCAGCAGCCGCCCGATATCGAGCTCCATCGCCGCCTGCCCGACCAGCTGCTGCACCGCCTCCTTCTCGACGAGCTTGCTGCCGAAGCTGCTGCGCTGCTCGATATGCGCCATGGCGATCTCGAGCGCCCGACGCCCCATGCCCGTCCAGCGCATGCAATGGGTGAGGCGTGCCGGCCCGAGCCGGATCTGGGTGACGCGCAGCCCGTCGCCGACCCCCATGAGCACGTTCTCGTCCGCCACTTCGAGCCCGTCGAATTCGAGCTCGCAATGCCCGCCATGCTCCTCCGGCCCCATGATCGGGATGCGCCGCAGGATCCGCCATCCCGGCTGGTCCGCGTGGAAGAGGAAGGCGGTGAGCCCCGTCCTGTCGTCATCCGAAGTGCGCGCCATGAGGATGAAGTGCTTCGCCGTCTCCGCTCCGGTGATGTAGTGCTTCCGCCCGGTGATGACCCAGCGGTCGCTCCCCCGCCGCTCGGCCTTCGTATAGGTCATCGATGGGTCGCTGCCGCAGCCGTCCGGCTCCGTCATGGCGAAGCTCGACTGCACCTTTCCATCGATGATCGGCTGCAGCCAGCGCTCCTTCTGCGCCTCGGTACCGACCATGTTGAGCACGCGCATGTTGCCGTCATCGGGCGCGGCACCATGGAAGACGACGGGGCCGAAGATGCTGCGGTTCATCTCCTCGTAGAAGGCGGCGATCGCCACAATCGGGAAGCCGCCGCCGCCGCGCTCCTTCGGCAGGTTGAGCGCCCAGAGCCCTTCCGCCTTCGCCTCCGCCCGCAGCCGCTCCAGCAGGGGCCGGGCGATGTTCTCGTGCTCGTCATAGCTGGCGGGGTCGGCCTCGAGCGGGATGATCCGCCCCTCGACGAATTCGCGGATGCGCGCGCGGGTCGCCTCGACCTCGGGAGACAGGCTGAAATCCATCGTGTCAGGTCCTACAGAGCGTTGACCGAATGCCCGCCATCGACGACCAGCGCGGCGCCCGTCATGTGGGCGCCTGCCTTCGAGGCGAGCAGGAGAAGCGGGCCGGTGAGGTCCTCGGGCGCGCCGAGCCGCCGCTGCGGCACCCGCTTCACCACCGCCTGGCCGGCCTCGGAGGCGAAGAATTCCCGGTTGATCGGCGTCTCGACATAGCCGGGGCAAAGCGCATTCACCCGGATGCCGTACCTCGCCCATTCGATGGCCAGCTGCCGCGTCATCTGCACCAGCCCCGCCTTGGATGCCGTATAGCCGACGACGCCCTGGAGGATGCGCAACCCGCCGATGGAGGCGATGTTGACGATTGCCCCGCCGCGCTTCGCTGCCACCAGCCGCCGCCCCGCCTCGGTCGCCACTAGGAAGCAGCCGCGCAGGTTGACGTCGAGCACGCCGTCCCAGTCCTCGGCGCTCTGCTGCAGCGCGGGCTTCGAGACCGCGATCCCCGCATTGTTGACGAGGATGTCCGGCACCGCCCCGCAAGCCGCCTCCGCCGCGTCGAAGCAGGCGGCGATGCTCTCCGTCCGGGTGACGTCGAGCGGCACCGCAACGGCACCCGCGCCCAGCTCCCCGGCCAGCGCCTCGAGCGCCTCCACGCGCCGCGCCGCCAGCACCACCTTCGCCCCGGCCCCATGCAGCACGCGTGCGAAATAGGCCCCGAGCGCCCCCGAGGCGCCGGTCACCAGGGCGACCGAGCCTTCCAGTCCGAACAAGCCGCGCGCATCGACCATCCCATTCCTCCCGCTTCCCGCACTTGACCACCAGGGGCGGGAAGGGGGCAAGCCATCACCCCGTCGGCTGCATCGCCTGCCCGAAGGCCGCCGCCCAGCGCCCGGCGAAGCGCGGCACCACATCCGGGTTGACGATCCGCGGCGGCAGCCGCCCCTCGGCCGCATCGGCGAAGGCGAGCGCCGCGATGCGGGTGATGTTCGCCCGGCTCTCCTGCGTGACGCCGGCCGTGTGCTGCGTCACGATCACGTTGTCCATCTGCAGCAGCGGATGCGAGGGCGGCGGCGGCTCCTGCGCCCAGACATCGAGCCCCGCCCCGGCGAGATGCCCGCTCGCCAGCGCCTCGGCCAGCGCCGGCTCGTCATGCACATGTCCCCGCGCCGTGGTGACGAAGATTGCGCCCCGCTTCATCCGCGCGAAGCTCGCCGCGCCCATCAACCCCCGGCTCTCCGGCGCCAGCGGCAGGTGGAGGCTGACCACGTCGCCCTCCGCCAGCAGCTCCTCGATGGGGACCTGTCGCGCGCCCCGCGCCGCCACCGTCTCCGCATCGAGATAGGGGTCGCAGGCCAGCACCCTGCAGCCAAAGGCGAGCCGCAGGATCTCCGCGACCCGCGTGCCGACATGCCCGATGCCGACCAGCCCGACGGTGCGCCCGCGCAGTTCCCGCCCCATCAGCGCCTCGCGGCTCTGCGCCCGTCCCGCCCGCATCGCTGCCTGCGCCTCCGGCATGCGCTTCAGCAAGGCGAGCATCATGCCGACCGCATGCTCGGCGACGCCCTCCGCATTGCCGCCCGCCTGGTTGACCAGCAGCACCCCCGCCGCGGTGCAGGCCGCGGGATCGACCGTATCGTAGCCCGCCCCCGTGCTGCCCACCATCAGCAGCCGCGGCAGCGCCCCGAGGAGCTCCGCCGTCACGTGGAAGCGCCGCGGCAGCTCGTCCCGCGAGGCCATGCAGTAATATCCGTCCATCCCGGCGAGCGCCGCCAGCACGTCCCCCTCCGGCTGGTCGAGCGGGATCCGCACCACCTCCAGCGCCGCGCAGCCCGCCGCCGTATCGAGGAAGGCCTGGTGCGGCAGATGCGACAGGTAGCCGACACGGAAGCGGCGCATGCGGATGTTTCCCCAAGGATCGTGCTTGCCCCGGTTGTATCCCCCGCCGCGCCGGGCGAAAACCCGGCGCCTGACATGCCAGGGGCCGGCCGCGTGACGTTCGGGATGATCATCGTGTTGCTCGGCGGCGCGCTGGCCGGCTTCATCCAGGGCGTCTCGGGCTTCGCCTTCGGCCTGGTGGCGATGGCCTTCTGGTCCTGGACGCTGGAGCCCTCGGTCGCCGGCCCCCTCGTCGTCTTCTGCTCGCTGGTCGGCCAGGCGATGGGCCTTCGCCTCCTCAGGCTTTCCGCCATTCCGCGTGCCATCCCCTTCATCCTCGGCGGCCTCCCCGGCGTGCCGATTGGCGTATGGCTGCTGCCGATGGTCGATCCGCGGCTCTTCCAGGCCGGGCTCGGCGCCCTGCTCATCCTCTGGTGCCCGGCGATGCTGCTGGCCGCCCGCCTGCCGCGGATCACCTGTGGCGGCCGCTTCGCGGATGGTGTTGCCGGCTTCCTCGGCGGCATCATGGGTGGCCTCGGCGGCCTTCCCGGCCCCATCCCGACCCTCTGGTGCGTGCTGCGCGGCTGGGACCGGGCGACGCAGCGGAGCGTCTTCCAGCTCGTCTTCCTCAGCATGCATGTGACGACGATGGCCGGCTACCTGCTGACCGGCACCGTCTCCGCCCACGCCGCCTGGCTTTTCCCGGTGATGCTACCCATCGTCATCGCCACGGCGCTGCTCGGCGCCGCCGCCTATCGCCGCATTGGCGATCTCGGCTTCCAGCGCATCGTCCTCGGCCTGCTGGCGGCCTCCGGCGCGGCGCTGCTGGCCGGGAGCCTACCGAAGCTGCTCGCCTAGGCGGGTATCGCCACCGCCCCCTCCATCAGCCGCCGCTGGGTGCGGAACACCACCGCGCTCTCCGCATGCCATCCGCCCGGCCGCCGCTCCACCTCGGCGCCCACGGCCAGCATGCCGGAGGGATGCGCCACCCGGATCTCCTCCGCCCGCCCGCCGTGCCGCGCGAGCCCATGGGGGATGCTCCCCTCCACCCGGCAGGCGACGGCCAGCCCCATCGCCCCCGTCATCGGCACCGCCCGGTGCGGCCGCTCCATCGACAGCATCCGCACCGTCACGTCATGCGCGCCGGGGTCGAGCACCGCCCCGTCCAGCGTCCGCGCCGCCAGCGGCCCGGCGACGAGGGCGATGCGCGGCGCCGCCAGCCCCACCCCCTCGGGCGCCGCGGCCAGCCCCATCGCCACCCCCGCCGCCCGGCGGATGCGGTCGAGCAGCGCCATCACCTCGCCCTGCGCCTCGATCTCCTCCGGGCTCTCGCCGCCCGTCAGCCCCAGGTCCCGGGCATCGACGAAGGCCGCCGGATTGCCGGCATCGACCAGCGTTGCGCGCAGAGACCCGAGGCCCGGCACCTCCAGCACATCGGCGACGCGCCCGGTCGGGAACAGCCCAGCCGTCTGGGTCCCGCCCGGCGCCAGGAAATCGAGCCTGATCCGCGCGCCCGTCCCCGCGACGCCGGCGATGGCGAAGTCGCCCCGCACCTCGGCCCTGCCGCCGCGCACCGGAAACCTCGCATGGATGATCTTCCGCGTGTTCACCTGGTGGATGCGGACCAGCGCCTCCCCATCGGGCAGGCGCACCAGCCCCTCATCGACCGCGAAGGGCCCGACCGCGGCGGAGAGGTTCCCGCAATTCCCCTTCCAGTCCACCGCCGGCCGGTCCACCGCGACCTGGGCGAAGGTGTAGTCCACATCCGCCTCCGGGTGCGTCGGCGGCCCGATGATGACGGCCTTGGAGAGCGAGGAGATTCCGCCCCCCATTCCGTCGAGCTGCCGCCCATAGGGGTCCGGGCTCCCGAGCGCCGAGAGCAGGATCGGATCGAGCTCCGCCCTGTCCGCAGGCAGGTCGCGCGCATGGAAGAAGACGCCCTTGGACGATCCGCCCCGTATGAACGTTGCCGGGATGAAGCGCTGGGTCACGCCGCCACCTGCTCCCGTGCCCGTAATATCCGCCACACCTTCTCCGCCTTCACCGGCATGTCGACATGCCCGACGCCGAGCGCATCGCAGACCGCCGAGACGATCGCCGGCGGCGCCCCGCAGGACCCTCCCTCGCCGGCCCCCTTCACGCCGAGGTCGTTGTTCGGGCAGGGCACCACATGGAAGCCGAGCTCGAAGTCCGGCGCATCGCTGGCCCGCGGCATGCAGTAGTCTTGAAAGGTCGCGGTGAGGAACTGCCCGCTCTCCCGGTCATAGATGGCGTGCTCCAGCAGCGCCTGGCCGATCCCGCTCATGATCCCGCCATGCGACTGCCCGTGCACCAGCATCGGGTTGATGACGTTGCCCACATCGTCGACGGCGGCGTAGCGGACCAGCGCAACCTGCCCCGTCTCCGGATCGACCTCCACCTCCGCCACATGGCAGCCATTGGGGAAATTGCACTCGGTGTTGCGGGTGTAGAGCAGCTGCTCGTCGAGCCCCGGCGTCTCCCCCTCCGGCGGCCGCTGGGCGAGCTGGTAGATGCGCTCCCAGCCGACCTGCAGGTCCGTCCCCGCCACGCGGAAGACGCCGCGCCCGAAATCCACGTCCTCCGCCGCCGCCTCGAGCAGGTGCGCCGCCAGCCGCCGCCCCTTGGCAATCACCAGCTCCGCCGCCCGCGCGACGGCGACGCCGCCCATCTGCGAGCTGCGCGACCCGCCGGTGCCGTTGCCCCGCTCGACGACATCCGTATCGCCCTGCACCAGCCGCACCTTGTCGAAGTCGACGCCGAGCCGGTCATGCAGCACCTGCGCATAGGCCGTCTCATGCCCCTGCCCATGGCTGAAGGTCCCGACGGTCACGGAAACACCCCCATCGCCCTCGAACCGGACCCGCGCCCACTCGCTCGGCTGCCCGCCCGACGCCTCGATGAAGTACCCGAGCCCGATGCCCCGGCGCTTCCCCCGCGCCAGCGCCTCGGCCCGCCGCGCCGGAAACCCGTCCCAATCCGCCAGCCGCAGGGCCCGTCCCTGCGTCTCCGCAAAAAGCCCGCTGTCGATCGCGTTGCCGACGACGTTGACGTAGGGAATCTGCTCCGGCCGGATGTAGTTGCGCCGCCTGATCTCCTCCCGCCCCAGCCCGAGCTCCGCCGCGCCGAGGTCGAGCAGCCGCTCCAGCACATAGGCCTGCTCCGGCCGCCCCGCCCCGCGATAGGCATCCGTCGGCGCGGTATTGGTGAAGACGCAGCTCACCTGCGCGTTCAGCGCCTGAATGTCGTAGACCGTGCCCATGATCCGCCCGCCCGCGACCGTCGGCACCCGCGGCCCGAAATCCTGCAGATAGGCCCCCATCGCCGCGAAGGTGCGGATGGCGACGCCGGTGATCCGCCCCTCGGCATCGAAGCCCATCCGCGCCCGCGTCACATGGTCCCGCCCATGCGGGTCGCAGAGGAAGGTCTCGCTCCGGTCGCTGACCCATTTGACCGGCCGCCCGACGCGCCGCGCCGCCCAGAGCACCATCCCGCTCTCCGGATGGATCTTCCCCCTGAGCCCGAACCCGCCCCCCACATCCGGCGAGACCACCCGCACCTGCTCCTTCGGCACCTTGAGGATCAGCCGCGCCAGCCCGTCCTGCACCCGCATCACGCCCTGGGTCGGCGAGTGCAGCGTGTAGCGCCCCGTCGCCGCCTCATACTCGCCGAGGGCGACGCGCGGCTCCATCGGGTTGCCGACCAGCCGGTTGTTCACGAGCTCGATCGAGACGGTCCGCGCCGCCCGCGCCAGCCCCGCCTCAGCCTCCGCCTCCCGCCCGCTGTCCCAGAGCACGCAGAGATTGCTGCCGTTCTCCTCCCAGAGCAGCGGCGCCTCCGGCGCGAGCGCCGCGCCCGTATCGGTGACGCTTGGCAGGGTCTCGTACTCGACCTCGATCAGCTCCGCCGCGTCCTGCGCCTCGGCCCGCGTCCCGGCGACGACCAGCGCCACCGGGTCGCCGACGAAACGCACCTTCCGCGTCTGCAGCATCTCCCTCGGGGTCGGGAAGAGCCTGGTGCTGTCCTTGCCTGGCACCTCCACCATCACCGGGAAATGCCCGATCCCGTCCTTCGCCGCGTCGAGCCCCGTCAGCACCGCGAGCACCCCCGGCGCCGCCATCGCCTCCGTCACATCGATGGAGACGATCCGCGCATGGGCATGCGGCGAGCGCAGGACATAGGCATGGACCTGCCCCGGCCGATCGATATCGGCAGTGTAGCTGCCCTGCCCGGTGAGCAGCCGCACGTCTTCCTTCCGCCGCACCGGCTGCCCGATCCCGAACTTGTCCATGGACGCGCGCCCTCCCTGGCCCGCCAGCAAAGCCCTGCCACCCCGGCCTGTCGAGAGGCTCGAGGGGAAAGGGCCAGGGGAGGGGGTAGCGTCCGCGCCCGATCCGGGGCACCAATCGGGGAAGGGAGAACGTCCATGCCCAGCCTGCAATTCCCGCTCCGGGACACGCCCGCCGAGGCGCCCGCCTTGCGTGCCGAGCTCCGCGCCTTCCTCGCCGAGGCCGGCCGCGACTGGCCGCCCATGGTCCCCGCCTATTCCTGGATGGGCTTCGACCGTGACTTCTCGCGCGAGGTCGGGAAGCGCGGCTGGATCGGCATGACCTGGCCCAAGGCCTATGGGGGAGGGGAGCACACCGCCCTCGAACGCTATGTGGTGCTGGAGGAGATGCTCGCCGTCGGCGCCCCGGTCGGCGCCCACTGGATCGGCGACCGGCAGTCCGGCCCCCTCATCCTCCGCCTCGGCACGGAGGAGCAGCGGCGGGAGTTCCTCCCCCGCATCGTCCGCGGCGAGATGGCCTTCGCCATCGGCCTCTCCGAGCCCGACAGCGGCTCCGACCTCGCCAGCCTCCGCACCAAGGCTGAGAAGGTTCCCGGCGGCTGGAAGGTGAACGGCCGCAAGGTCTGGACCAGCAGCGCCCATCGCTGCGACTTCATGATCGCGCTCCTCCGCACCGCCCCGGCACCGGACCCGAAGGCGAAGCACCAGGGCCTCAGCCAGTTCCTGGTCGATCTCCGCTCCTCCGGCCTCACCATCCGCCCGATCCTCGACCTCGTGGGCCAGGACGGCTTCAACGAGATCACCTTCGACGACGTCTTCGTCCCCGATGCGATGCTGGTCGGCCAGGAGGGCAATGGCTGGGAGCAGGCGACGGCCGAGCTCGCCTTCGAGCGCGCCGGGCCGGAGCGCTACCTCTCCTCCCTCCCCCTGCTGACCGAGGCGCTGGATGACCTCCGCGTCGAGCCCGCCGCCCCCGAGGCGGTCGGCCGGTTGCTGGCCCGCGCCGCCACCCTCCGCCAGATGTCCCTCTCGGTTGCCGGCATGTTGCAGGAGGGCCACACCCCCGCGCGGGAGGCCGCCCTGGTGAAGGACGCCGGCAACGATTTCGAGCAGGCCCTGCCGGAGACCATCCGCGGCCTGGTCGACCCCGCCCGCACCCCGCCGCAAGTGCTGGAGATGCTCGGCCTGATGACCATGGTCGCCCGCAGCTACTCGCTGCGCGGCGGCACCCGCGAGATCCTGCGCGGCATCATCGCCCGCCAGCTGGGGCTCCGCTGAGATGAGCGACATCCGCGACATGCTGGTCGAGCAGGTGGACCGTCTGCTCTCCGACCGCGCCGACCCCGCCACCCTCCGCGCCGCCGAGGCCGGCACCTGGCCCGAGGCGCTCTGGGCCGAGGCGGAGGCGCTCGGCCTCCCGCTCGCCCTGGTCCCGGAAGGGATGGGCGGCACCGGCCTCGGCTGGGGCGATGCCGCGGCGCTCTGGCAGGCCCTTGGCCGCCACGCCGCCCCCATCCCGCTCGGCGAGAGCATGGCCGCCGCCGCCCTGCTTGCTGGCGCCGGCATCACGCCGCCCACCGGCTTCATCGCCCTCGGCCTCCCCGGCGAGGCCATCGCCTGGGGCCGCCGCGCCGGGCATCTTGCCCTCGCACCCGGCGGCGAGGCCGCCCTCCACGCCCCGACCGATTGGCAGCAGGGCAGGGGCCTCATCGCCCGCGAGCCCGCCGACCGGCCCGTCCTCGGCGCGCCCCTCGCCGAGGGCCGCCTGCCTGGCGCCTATGGCCCCGACGCCGCCCTGCTCGCCGGCGCCCTGCTGAACGCCGCGCGCATCGCCGGCGCGCTCGAGACGGTCCTCTCGATGACCGTCGACTACGCCAATACCCGCAATCAGTTTGGCCGCCCCATTGGCGGCTTCCAGGCGGTGCAGCAGCTCCTTGCCCGCTGCGCCGGCGAGGTCGCCGCCGCCGGCGTTGCCGTCGCCAATGCCGGCCGCGCCGCCGACCGCCGCGGCCTAGCCGGCGCCGAATTCGAGATTGCCGCCGCGAAGGTCGTGGCCGGCGAGGCGGGCGGCACCGGCGCGGAGATCGTCCACCAGGTCCATGCCGCCATCGGCTTCACCGACGACCACCCGCTCCACCTCTTCACCCGCCGCATCTGGGCCTGGCGGGACGGCGCCGGGCCGGAGCGCCGCTGGGCCCGCCGCATCGGCGATGCCGCGCTCGCCCGCGGCGGCGCCCAACTCTGGGCCGATCTCACCAGCCGCGACGAGGAACCCGCCGCATGAGCGACTACGTCACCTACGAGCAGGACGGCCCCATCGTCACCCTGACGCTGAACGCGCCGGAGCGCCGCAACGCCATTTCCACCTTCGCCGACTGCGATGCCGTGGTCGCGGCCGTCCACCGCGTCAACCGCGACCGCTCCGTCCGCGCCGTGATCCTCACCGGCGCCGGCACCGCCTTCTGCGCCGGCGGCGACCTCAAGGCGATGCGCGACCGGCGCGGCATCATCGAGGGCAGCCACGCCGACCTCCGCGAGAATTACCGCCGCGGCGTCCAGGCCATGGCGAATGCCCTCTACGACTGCGACGCGCCCACCATCGCCGCGGTGAACGGCCCTGCCATCGGCCTCGGCCTCGACGTCGCCTGCATGTGCGACATGCGCGTCGCCTCCGAGAAGGCGAGCTTCGCCGAGAGCTTCGTCAAGGTCGGCATCGTCCCGGGCGATGGCGGCGCCTGGCTGTTGCCGCGCGTCGTCGGCATGTCCGTCGCCTGCGAGATGAGCTTCACCGGCGACGTGCTGAATGCGCAGGAGGCGAAGGAGATCCGCCTCGTCTCCCGCGTCGTGCCCCATGAGGAGCTGATGGCCGCCGCCGGGGCGCTAGCCGCCCGCATCGCCGCCAACCCGCCCGAGATGGTGCGGATGACGAAGCGTCTGCTGCGCGAGGGCCAGCACACCCGCCTCTCGACGCTGCTGGAGATGTCTGCCGCCTTCCAGGCCCTGGCCCACAGCACGGAGGACCACAAGGAGGCGGTGAGCGCGATGCTGGAGAAGCGGAAGCCGAGCTTCACCGGCCGCTGAGCGGGCAGGCGCCTCCGGCGCCTACTCCTCCGGCACCTGCATCGCCCGCCCCACCAGGTCGATCGCCTCGCCCTGCACCCGCTCCATCAGCCGGGCGAGCTCTTCCGCCGTTTCCAGGCCGAGCCGCCGGGCCTGCTCCAGCATGGCGAGCATCGCCTCCGCCTGGGCCGAGCCGGCATCCGCCGCGGCCACGCGCCGCGCCGCCTCGCTCATTTCCTCGAAGGTCCGCCGGCTAACCGCCGCCTGCTGCGCCGCCGCGCTCTGCAGCCAGCCGAGCGCCAGCCGGTGCGTCGCCGCCATCATGTCCAGCCCGTGCCGGTGCAGCGCCATCATGTCCGGTGGCGCCGGAACCAGGGGCTGGAAGCCCTGCCGCACCGATCCATCCATCGCCGCCACCTGCCGTTCCGCTCCCGCACTCGCGCAAGCTTGCCGGAAACCGCAGCCTTGGCGCCAGTCTGAAATGAACGGGCCCCGTCTCGCAGGCGTTGCCCCGCGCATCACCAGACCGAGGCGCGCCGACATGGACCATCTCCCGGAAATGCTCCGCAGCCAGCCGCACCAGCCCTCCGCGATCGGGGCGATCGAGCGCTGCATCGCTGCCTGCTACGACTGCGCCCAGACCTGCACCAGCTGCGCCGATGCCTGCATGTCCGAGAAGGACCCGGCGATGCTGCTCTACTGCATCCGCCTCGACCTCGACTGCGCCGACATCGCCACCGCGACCGGCCGCATCGTCTCCCGCCTCACAAAGCCGAACCGCGCCCTGACCGAGGCGGCGCTCGAGGCCTGCATCATCGCCTGCGGCGCCTGCGGCGACGAGTGCCGCGAGCATGCGGAGATGCACGCCCATTGCCGCATCTGCGCCGAGGCCTGCGACGCCTGCGCCGAGGCCTGCCAGTCCCTCCTCGACGCCATGCAATAGGAGGCCCACGCCATGGCGAAACCGTCGAAGCCGCAGCGCGAGACCATCGAGCGGGTCATGCGCGAGTTCAAGGAAGGCGAGCTGGAGACGAGCCGCGGCGCCCCCGTCCGCTCGCAGCGCCAGGCCGTCGCCATCGCGCTGCACGAGGCCGGCGCCTCGCGCGACGAGACCCCCGCGCGCAATCGCCAGAATCTCCGCCGCACCAAGGCGCGCGAGGAGGCGAGCGGCCAGAGCAAGGCGGCGCTGCTCGCCGAGGCCCGCCGCCGCAACATCCCCGGCCGCTCGAGCATGGACAAGGCCGCCCTGGTCCGCGCCCTCAACGCGCATTAGCCGAAGCGCGACCGAGGGTGCTAGCCTCGGCCCTCCTCCAGCGGAGAGCCGAGACCATGCCCGACGCCAAGATCGCCCCCAACCTCCCGGGATGGATGCTGGACCACATCAACCGCTACCTTTCGAGCGGCGGCACGGACGGCCACATGTACACCATCGCGCCCGCCGGCTATGGCGAGATGACCGTCCCCTCCCTGCTGTTGATCACCACCGGCCGCAAGTCGGGCGAGCGCTTCATCTTCCCGCTCTTCTACGGCCGCGCGGGCGAGGGCTATGTCATCGTCGCCTCGAAGGGCGGCGCGCCGGACCATCCCGGCTGGTACAAGAACCTGCTCGCCAATCCGGAGGCCGAGATCCAGGTCGGCACCGAGCATCTGCGCGTCCGCGCCCGCACCGTCTCCGGCGAGGAGCGCGCCCGCCTCTGGGACCTCGCCCTGACCTTCTGGCCGCCCTATGCCGACTACGCGAAGAAGACCGACCGTGAGATCCCGGTCGTCGTCCTCGACCCGATCGCGTGACGGGGGGCGCTCAGCGCCTCCCCTCCACGATCCCCTGCTCCACGACGAGCTCGGCGATCTGCACCGCGTTCAGCGCCGCCCCCTTGCGCAGGTTGTCGCTGACGCACCAGAAGGCGAGGCCGTGCGGCACCGTCGGGTCGTGCCGCAGCCGGCTGACGAAGACCGCATCCTCCCCCGCCGCATCGATCGGCGTGACGTAGCCGCCATCCTCCCGCTTGTCGACGAGCTGCACGCCCGGCGCATCCCGTAGCGCCTCGATGGCCTGCTCGACCGAGATCGGCCCCTCGAACTCGACATGCACCGCCTCCGCATGCCCGATGAAGACCGGCACCCGCACGCAGGTGGCGATGACGGCGATGTCGGGGTCGAGGATCTTCCGCGTCTCCACCGCCATCTTCCACTCCTCCTTCGTCTCCCCGTCCTCCTGGAAGACGTCGATTTGCGGGATGACATTGAAGGCAATCGTCTTGGGGAACTGTTCCGGTACCGTCGCATCGTTCACGTAGATGGCGCGGGTCTGGTTGAAGAGCTCGTCCATCCCCTCCTTCCCCGCGCCGCTCACCGACTGGTAGGTCGAGACGACGACGCGCCTGATGCGCGCGATGTCCTGTAGCGGCTTCAGCGCCACCACCATCTGGATGGTGGAACAGTTCGGGTTGGCGATGATGCCCCGCTTGCCCAGCCGCTTCAGTGCCTGCGGATTGACCTCCGGCACCACCAGCGGCACGTCGTGATCCATGCGGAAGCGGCTGGTATTGTCGATCACGAGGCACCCTGCCGCCGCCGCTCGCGGCGCATGCACGGCCGAGATCGCTGCACCCGGGGAGAACAGCGCGATATCCGTCCCCTTGAAGTCGTAGGCGTCGAGGCTCTTCACCTTCAGCACCGATTTCTCGCCGAAGGAGACCTCCGCCCCGACCGATCTCGCCGAGGCCAGCGCCACCACCTCGCGGACAGGGAAGTCCCGCTCCGCCAGGGTCTTCAGCATCTCGCGCCCCACCGCACCGGTGGCGCCGACGACCGCGACCCTGTAGCTCATGTCCTGCTCCTTGCATCACGCTGATGCGGGTGTTCTGGGGAAGCCTGCCGCGCGGTTCAAGCTTGCTCATCGCCGCCCGGCACACCACACTTAGGACGCACCATTAGGCATGGAGGGTATCATGGCCTGGAAGAAGCCGCGGGTGACCGAGATTTCGCTCGCCCTCGAAATCAATAGCTACGCCTGCGCCGAAATCGGCTAAGCCGCCACGCCCACAGCAGCGCCGCGCCTGGGCAACCCCCGGGCGCGGCGCTGTCGCGACCACACTCTCACGGCGATGTCATCCCGCCGCCGCCGCTTGCCTGCGCATGCTCCCCGCCCGCGAACCGCCACCGAGGGCGGAAGCGGGGGAGGGACTCAATGAAGCATTTCGCCATCCTGCTTGGCGCGGCCATCGTCGCGGCCGCGCCCGCGATCGCCCAGAACCAGGCCCAACCGGGCCGGACCACCACCAATACCGGCGGCGCCGTCCCCGGCGAGACGAGCCCGGCAGTCCGCCCCCCGCCCCCTGGCCCCGTGCCGAATGCCGGCCAGAACAATCTCGAGCGTCTCGGCCAGTTCCGCACCACCGGCACCTCGATGCAGATCGAGACCGTGCCGCAGGAGGGACGCCGCGCCGACGCGCTGCGCCGCAACCTCGAATCCATCCGCCTGCCCGAGGGCTTCAAGATCGAGCTCTTCGCGGTGGTGCCCGATGCTCGCCACATCGCCGTCGGCCCTTCCTCGGGCGTCGTCTTCGTCGGCACGCGCAAGCAGCGCGTCTGGGCCGTCACCGACCGCGACCGCGACCGCATCGCCGATGAGGTGAAGGTCTTCGCCCCTTCGATCCAGTTCAGCGTGCCGAACGGCCTTTGCTTCTCGCCCGACGGCTTCCTGCACATCGTCGAGCACAACCGGGTTATTGCCTTCCCCGCCGCCGAGTTCTTCTACGAGACGCCCGACGTCGCCGCCGAGGTCGTGGTCCCGCAGGGCGGCCTGATCCCCGCGGCCGAGGAGAGCTTCAACCACGGCGCCCGCGTCTGCCGCATCGGCCCGGACAACAAGCTCTACATCTCGCTCGGCCAGCCCTTCAACGTGCCGACACCGGCGAAGATGGAGATCTTCAACCAAGTTGGCATGGCTGGCATCATCCGCATGGACCGCAATGGCCAGAACCGCGAGGTCTATGCGCGCGGCATCCGCAACAGCGTCGGCATCGCCTTCCGCCCGAACACCTCCGAGCTCTGGTTCACCGACAACCAGGTGGACGGCATGGGCGACGACACCCCACCCGGCGAGCTCAACCGCATCACCTCGGCCAACCAGAATTTCGGCTTCCCCTGGTATGGCGGGGGCACCGTCCGCACCAATGAGTACCGCACCGCCCAGGTCCCGGCCGAGACCGTTCCCCCCGTGGTCGAGACCACCCCGCATGCCGCCGATCTCGGCCTGACCTTCTACGAGGGCCGCATGTTCCCGGAGGAGTATCGCGGCGCCATCTTCAACGCCCAGCACGGCTCCTGGAACCGCACCACGCCGATCGGCGCCCGCGTCATGGTGACCTTCCTCAACCCGGACGGCAGCGTGCGCGAGCACCGGCCCTTCGCCGAGGGCTGGCTCGACACCGAGACGAACGAGTATCTCGGCCGCCCGGTCGACGTGGCGATGCTGCGCGACGGCTCCCTGCTGGTCTCGGACGACATGGCCGGCGCCGTCTACCGCATCTCCTACGACCGCCGGCGCTGATGCGCCTGGCACGTCTCGGGCTGGCCCTGCTCCTGGCCAGCCCGGCCTTCGCCCCCGCCTGGGCGCAGGAGGGCGATGCCCGCGCCGGCCGGCGGCTCGCCGGCGGCCGCTGCGCCGTCTGCCACGGCAATGACGGCATCGCCGTGCAGCCGGACGCGCCCAACCTCGCCGGCCAGAACCCCGCCTATCTGGCCGAGCAGCTCCGCGCCTTCCGCGACAAGGTCCGCGTCCATGAGCAGATGAACCTCATGGCCGCGGCGCTGAGCGAGACCGACATCGCCAACCTCGCCGCCTGGTACGCCGCGATCGAGGTGACGGCGACGCCCCCTGGGCGTTAGAACACCCTATGCTCCGCGCCATCGTCCTCGGCGCCGCGGCCGGCGGCGGCTTCCCGCAATGGAATTCCGCCGGCCCAGGCTGCCTCCGCGCCCGCGCCGGCGACCCCGCCGCACGGCCCCGCAGCCAGGCCTCGCTGGCGGTGACGGCCGATGGCGAGCGCTGGGTGCTGCTTAACGCCTCGCCCGATCTTCGCGCCCAGCTCCAGGCGACGCCGGCACTGCACCCGCGGCCGCAGGGCGGCGCCATCCGTCACTCCCCGGTCGCCGCCGTGGTGCTGACCGGCGCCGAGGTCGACACCATCGCCGGCCTGCTGACGATGCGGGAGCGCCACGCCTTCGCCCTCTACGGCTCTCCGCAATCCCTCGCGGTCCTGGAGGCGAACCCCATCTTTCTCGCGGTGAACCCCGGCCTCGTTCCCCGCCGCCCGCTGCCGCTCGGCGAGCCCCTGGCGTTGACCGGGGCAGATGGCGAGCCGCTCGGCCTGACGCTCGAGGCCTATGCCGTCCCGGGCAAGGTCCCGCTCTTCGCCGAGCAGGGCGGCGATCCCGGCCGTGCCGATGACGGCGAGACCATCGGCCTCCGCCTCTCCGCTGGCGGCCGCGGCTTCCACTTCATTCCCGGCTGCGCGGCTATGACGCCGGCGCTCGCCGCCCGCCTCCGGGGTGCCGATTGCCTCTTCCTCGACGGCACGCTCTGGCGCGACGACGAGATGATCCTGGCCGGCGCCAGCCCCAAAACCGGTGCCCGGATGGGCCATATGAGCATCGACGGGCCGGCGGGCGCCCTTGCCAGCTGCCGGAGCCTGGGCATCCGCCGCCGCATCCTCATCCACCTGAACAACACCAACCCCGTCCTGCTGGACGACAGCCCCGAGCGCGAGGCAGTCCTCGCCGCCGGATGGGAGGTCGCTGAGGACGGCATGGAGGTCATCCCATGACCGATGCGCTGCTTCCGCCCGAAGAACTCCATGCCCGGCTCGAGGCCATCGGCGCAGAGCGCTACCACGTCCACCACCCCTTCCATCACCTGCTGCATGGCGGGAGGTTGACGAAGGGCCAGGTCCAGGCCTGGGCGCTGAACCGGTACTACTACCAGTCCAGCATCCCGGCGAAGGACGCCTCGCTGCTGGCTCGCCTGCCGACGCCCGAGCTTCGCCGCGAATGGCGCCGCCGCATCGTCGACCATGACGGCGACGGCACCCATCCCGGCGGCATCGAGCGCTGGCTGAAGCTCACCGACGGCCTCGGCCTGGACCGCGGCTACGTCGTCTCGCTCGAAGGCCTGCTCCCCGCCACCCGCTTCGCCGTCGACGCCTATGTGAATTTCGTCAGGTCGCGTTCGGTGCTGGAAGCCGTTGCCTCCTCGCTGACCGAGATGTTCTCGCCCGCGATCATCTCCCAGCGCGTCTCCGGCATGCTCCGCAACTACGACTTCGTCTCGCCGGAGACGCTCGCCTACTTCACCCCGCGCCTCACCCAGGCGCCGCAGGATGTCGACTTCGCCCTGGCCTATGTGAAGCGCGAGGCCCGTACCCGCGCTGAGCAGGAGCAGGTGCTCGCCGCCCTCCGCTTCAAGTGCGACCTGCTTTGGGCCCAGCTCGACGCCCTCCACTTCGCCTATGTGGAGCCTGGCTTGCCACCGCCCGGCGCCTTCCGCCCATGAGCCCGGAGACCGTGCCCCGCCTCGCCCGCGGCATGAAGCTCCGCGAGGACAAGGCCCGCGCCCAATGGGTCGTCCTCGGCCCGGAGCGCATGTTCGTCCCCGACGAGATCGCCCTCGAGATAATCCGCCTGCTCGACGGCAGCCGCAGCCTCGCGGCCATCGCCGAGGAGCTTGCCTCCCGCTACGCTGCCCCGCGCGAGGAAATCCTCGCCGACATCACCAGCCTGCTGGACGACTTGGCTGCGAAGGGCGTTGTCACCGCATGACCGCTCCCCCGCTCGCCCTGCTGGCCGAGCTGACCCATCGCTGCCCGCTGCGCTGCCCCTATTGCTCCAACCCGACCGCGCTCACCCGTTCGGGCGAGGAGCTGGACACCGCGACCTGGTCCCGCCTCTTCGCCGAGGCGGCGGAGCTCGGCTGCCTGCAGATCCACCTCTCCGGCGGCGAGCCGACCGCCCGCCGCGACATCCTTGACCTCGTCCGCGCCGCCAGCGAAGCCGGCCTCTACACCAACCTCATCACCTCCGGCGTGCTGCTGAACGGCACCCGCCTCGACGCGCTGGCCGCGGCCGGCCTCGACCACGTTCAGCTCTCCATTCAGGATGCCGAGCCGGCCTCCGCCGACCGCATCGGCGGCTATCGCGGCGGCCATGCGAAGAAGCTTGATTTCGCCCGCCTCGTCACCGCGGCCGGGCTGCCGCTGACGCTCAACGCCGTCGTCCACCGCCAGAACCTCGACCGCCTCCCGGCGATGATCGACCTTGCCCTCGCGCTCGGCGCCGGCCGGCTGGAGGTCGCCCATGTCCAGTACTACGGCTGGGCGCTTGCCAACCGCGACGCGCTGATGCCGACCCGCACCCAGCTCGATGCCGCGACGGCAGCCGTCGAGGCCGCCCGCATTGCCCATCGCGGCCGCCTCGTCATCGACTACGTCGTCCCCGACTACTACGCCACCCGGCCGAAATCCTGCATGGGCGGCTGGGGCCAGCGCTTCCTCGCCGTCTCCCCCGCCGGCCGCATCCTGCCCTGCCATGCCGCGGAGAGCCTGCCCGGCTTCGACTTCCCCGATGCCCGCACCACCACCCTTCGCGCTGCCTGGGAAGCCTCGGAGGCCTTCAACCGCTTCCGCGGTACTGGCTGGATGCCCGCGCCCTGCCAGGGCTGCGCGCGTGCCGAGCAGGATTGGGGCGGCTGCCGCTGCCAGGCCTTCGCCCTCACCGGCGACGCGGCAGTGACCGACCCCGCCTGCGCCCTCTCGCCCCATCACGCGTTGCTGGCCGAGGCGCTCGACGCCTCCGACAGGGCAGGGGAGGGCTTCACCTACCGTGAACCCGCCCGCTTGCCTCCTGCCCTGCCGGTCCCACCTCTAGGCTGAAACGCCGCTTCACGGAGATCCGCCATGTTCATGCGCGCAGCCGCTGCCGCCACCACCACCGGCATGATCGTCGCCAGCTTCGCCTTCCTCACCGGCATCGGCGTCGGCGCGGCCGCGATCGGCGGCGCCTGCCTCGCCCGCCAGGCGATGAAGCGCCGCAACAGCTGGAAGGACGACGCCGCCAGCATGTCCGTCACCGAAGCGATGCCCGACGAGGGCGAGCCGATGGCCGGCGCCAACCCGATCTGACCTCCGGCCCGCGATCGCCCCGGGTGGCACCACCCGGGGCGCCGCGGTCAGGGCGATGCCGCAACGGCCCGCGGCATCCGCAGCTCCGACTGCGCCTGCCGCACGATCTGCCACCCGCCGCTGAGCCCGAGCGCCGCCATGACCGTGGCGACAATCAGGTCCGGCCAGGCCGTACCGGTGCCGAAGACGCCCGCTGCCGCCGCCAGCACGGCGAGGTTGCCGATGGCGTCGTTGCGCGAGCATATCCAGACCGAGCGCATGTTCGCATCGCCCTCACGGTAGCGGTACAGCATCAGCGCCACCCCCGCATTGGCGGCAAGCGCCAGCAGCCCGACGATACCCATCGTCCCTGCCCCCGGCAGGGTCCCTGCCTGGGCGTGCCAAGCGGTCGAGGCCAGCACCCCGGCCGCGAGCAGCCCGAGCGACCAGCCCTTCACCAGCGCCGCCCGCGCCCGCCACGCCAGCGCCATGCCGGCCACGCCGAGGCTGATGGCGTAATTCGCCGAATCCCCCAGGAAGTCGATCGCATCCGCCTGCAGGGAGGCCGAGCCCGCCGCCACGCCCGCGCCGATCTCGGCGAGGAACATGCCCGCATTCACCGCCAGCGCGATCCAGAGGGCCCGCCGCCACTGCGGCGAATCCAGCGACGGGGTGGGGGAGCAACCCTGCGGCCCGCAGCATCCCGCCATGGCGTTTCACTTCGTCCTATCCGATGCGCCTGCCCATATGGGGCCGGTAGCGGCTACAGGGTCAAGGCGATGTAAGGCTTGTCGATCGGCGCGCTGGTGCGGGCCGCGGGCATCTATACAGAGACCGTCGTCTACTACGGACGGATCGGCCTGCTGCCGAGCCTGCCCGCACCCCGGGTAACTTCCGCAGCGACGCCGCCGCCCAGCGCAGCCGGCTGAGCTTTATCCGCCGCGCGTGAGACCTCGGCTTCCCGCTCGACCAAGTACCGCCCTGCTCGGACTCGCTGATGAGCGGGACCGGCCCTGCAACGCAGTCGACACTATCAACCGCCGCGCCTCACCACGCTCCGCGACCAGCTGGCGGAGCTGATCGGCCGCTGCCGCGCTGGCGCCGTCGCCAACTGCCGCATCATCGGCATGCTGGCGCCGCTCACTTCGGAATGAGCGCCGTCGCCTCGATCTCGACCCGCGCTTCCGGCTCCACCAGCGCCACCACCTGCACCAGCGTCATTGCCGGGAAATGCCGTCCCATCACGGCGCGATAGACCGGCCCGAGCGCCTGCAGGCTGTCCCGGTACTCCGCCATGTCGGTGACGTACCAGGTCATCCGCCCGATATGCTCCGGCCCACCGCCCGCCTCCGCCAGCACGGCGAGGATGTTGCGCAGCGCCTGCTCCACCTGACCGAGGAAGCCCTGGGCGAAGCGCCCCTCCGCATCCCAGCCGATCTGCCCGCCGACGAGCACGGTCCTGCCCCGCCCGGCCATGCCATTCGCATAGCCCTTCGGCGGCGGCCAGCCCGGCGGCTGGAGGGTTTCCAGACTCACGCGACAACTCCCTGGCGCAAGGCGAAGCGTTGCAGCTTGCCGGTTTCCGTCCGCGGCAGACGGTCGACGAACTCGACCTGTCGCGGATACTTGTAGGGCGCGATCTCCGCCTTCACGTGCTCCTGCAACGCCCGCACCAGCGCGGCATCGCCGGCGCCGCCGTCAGCGAGGACGACGAAGGCCTTCACCACCATTCCCCGCTCGTCATCCGGCACGCCGATGACGCCGCATTCCTGCACCAGCGGATGGGTCAGCAGCGCGGCCTCCACCTCGGGGCCCGCGATGTTGTAGCCGGCGGAGATGATCATGTCGTCGCTGCGCGCCTGGTACCAGAAATACCCGTCCCCGTCCTGGATGTAGGTATCGCCGGTTATGTTCCAGCCATCCTCGACATAGCGGGCCTGGCGGGGATCGTCGAGGTACCGGCACCCCGTCGGCCCCCGGACCGCAAGCCGCCCCGGCGTGCCGCGCGGCAACTCCGCGCCGTCTGCATCGATGACCTTCGCCTCGTAGCCCGGCACCGGCAGCCCCGTCGCCCCAGGCCTGATCTGCTCCTCGCGGGCGGCGATGAAGATGTGCAGCATCTCCGTCGCACCGATGCCGTCCATCAGGCTGAGCCCGGTCGCCTCCCGCCAGGCGTCGAAGACCGGCCGCGGCAAGGCCTCCCCCGCCGAGACGCATTTCCGTAGGCTGGAGAGGTCATGCTCCCCCGCCTTCGCCGCCATCGCCCGGTAGGCTGTCGGCGCGGTGAAGCAGACCGTCGCGCGGTGCCGCGCGATCGCCGGCAGCAGGTCTTCCGGCGAGGCCCGCTCCAGCAGCACCGCCGTCGCACCGACGCTGAAGGGGAAGAGCACCAGCCCCCCGAGCCCGAAGGTGAAAGCGAGCGGCGGCGAGCCGATGAAGACATCGGAAGGCTCCGGCCGAAGCACCTCCCGCCCATAGGCATCGCAGATCGCCAGCATGTCGCGATGGAAATGCAGCGTCCCCTTCGGCTCGCCGGTGGTGCCGGAGGTGAAGCCGATCAGCGCGATATCCTCCGCCGCCGTGTCGCAGGCCGTGAAGTCCGGGCTCTCCGCGGCGCAGAGCGCCTCCAGCTCCCCATCCCCCCAATGCAGCACATGCCGCAGCGCCGGCGCATCCGCCTCCGCGAGCGCATCGCGCAGCCGCGCGTCGCAGAGCGCATGGCTGATGGTGGCCTTCCGCAGGATCTGCCCGAGCTCCTTCGCGCGCAGCAGCGGCATGGTGGCGACGACGATTCCGCCCGCCTTCAGCACCGCGAAATAGGCGGCCACCATCCAGGCCGTATTGGCGCCGCGCAGCAGCACGCGGTTGCCCGGCACCAGCCCCGTGCGGTTGACGAGCACATGGGCGATGCGGTTCACCCGCTCGGCAAGTTGCCCGTAGGTCAGTGTCTCGGCCGGCGTCACCAGCGCCGGATGATCCGCCCGCGCCGCCAGGTTCCGGTCCAGCAGCACGCTCGCGCAGTTGAGCCGCGCCGGATAGCGCAGCTGCGGCAGGGTGAAGCGGAATTCCGGCCACTGGTCGCGCGGCGGCAGCCGCTCCCGCGCGAAGCCATCGATATGCGCCGAGACGGTCTCCATCATCATGCCATCCATCGCAACCTCCCATCCCGGAGTGCAGTCGGCCGGCTGTGCGTGTCCCTAGTCGCCTTTGAAGACCGGACGCTGCTTGGCCGCGAAAGCCTCATAGGCGCGGCGGAAATCCCCTGTCGTCATGCAGAGCGCCTGCGCGACGGCCTCGGCCTCGATCGCCTGCTCGACGCTCATCGCCCATTCCATCTGCAGCATGCGCTTGGTCATCGCGTGGCCGAAGCTCGGCCCCTCGGCGATCTCCCGCGCCAGCGCCGCCGCGCGGCCCTCCAGCTCCTCCGGCGCATGCACCGCGTTGAAGAAGCCCCAGGCCTGTCCCTCCTCCGCGCCCATGCTCCGCCCGAGATAGAGCAGCTCGCCCGCCCGCCCCTGGCCGATGATCCGCGGCAGGATTGCGCAGGCCCCCATGTCGCAACCGGCGAGGCCGACGCGGTTGAAGAGGAAGGCCACCTTCGCCCGCGGCGTCGCCAGCCTGAGATCGGCGCTCATGGCCAGGATCGCCCCAGCGCCGGCCGCCACGCCGTCGACGGCGGCGATGATCGGCTGCGGGCAGGCCCGCATCGCCTTCACCAGCTCGCCCGTCATGGCGGTGAACTGCATCAGCCCCTTGGTGTCGCGCTCCAGCAGCGGCCCGATGATCTCGTGCACGTCGCCGCCCGAGCAGAAATTCCCCCCCGCGCCCTGCAGCACGAAGACCTTCACCTGCTCCTCGCGCGCCGCCGCCCGGAACAGCGCGCCGAGCTCCGCATAGCTGTCGAAGGTGAGGGGGTTCTTCCGCTCCGGCCGGTCGAGGGTGATGGTTGCCACCGCCCCATCCACGGCCAGGCGGAAATGCTCCGCCCGGTACGATGCCAGCGGAATCATGCGCCAACCTCCTGCAAGCCTGACCTGACGCTCGCCTTCGCCCGCCCCAGCAACCGCTGCAGCGCCTCCCGCTCGGGCAGGCTCAACCCGCCCAGCAGCTCCGCCACCCAGCCCTCATGCGCCGAGGATTGCCGGGCGAACTCCCGCCGCCCCTTCGCTGTCAGCCGGAGGCTCTGCGCCCGCCGGTCCGTCGCGCTCACGCGCCGCTCGACCAGCCCCTCCTCCTCGAGCCGCGCGGCGAGCCCGGTGACATTGCCGTTGCTGACCATCATCCGCCGCGAGATCTCGCCGAGCGTCAGCCCGCCGGGATGCCGCTCGAGCTGCGCCAGCAGGTCGAAGCGCGGCAGCGTCGTGTCGAACTCGGCCCGCAGGCGCCGCCGGATCTCCGCCTCGATCAGGTTGGTGCAGGTCAGCAGCCGCAGCCACAGCCGCAGCTCGTCCTTATGGCCCGGCGGTGCATCGGCGAGCGCCGTCTCCGCATCGAGCAGCCTCATGCCTCGCCCCCCGCCACCGGCAGCGCCACGCCATTCACCGCCGCCGCCTCGGGCCGGCAGAGGAAGAGCACCGCCGCCGCCACCTCCTCCGGCGTGACGAGCCGCCCCTGCGGATTGTGGCGCGTCAGCTCCGCCCGCGCCTCCGCCTCGCCGCGCCCGGTCTTCGCCATGATGCGGGCGACGCTCTCGGCGACGATCTCCGTATCAGTAAAGCCGGGGCAGACGCAGTTCACCGTGACGCCCCGTCCTGCGACTTCCAGCGCCAGCGCCCGGGTCAGGCCGAGGAGCCCGTGCTTTGCCGCCGCATAGGCCGTGACGTAGGGGTAGCCCTTCACCGCCGCCGTCGAGGCGATGTTGACGACCCGCCCATGCCCGTCCTCGAGCATCCCCGGCAGCACCGCCCGGATGACGGCGGCCGCGCCGAGCAGGTTGACCCCGAGCATCCGCTGCCAGGCCGCCCCGTCGGTCCTGAGGAAGGGCGCGCTCTCCGCCGCCCCCGCCGCGTTCACCAGCAGCGCCGCGCGGGGCAGGGGAGGCATCTCCCCCGCCACATCCGCAACGACGAAGCCAATGGCCGCTCCTGCCTCCACCACCGCCCGCAGCGGCGCCTCGCGCCGCCCGAGCACCGTGACCTCGGCCCCGGCCGCGCTCAGCGCCCGGGCGCAGGCCAGGCCGATCCCGCTGCCCCCGCCGGTGACGAGCGCAGGCAGACCCCTCAATGCGGCGCTGCCCTGATCCATGATGCTTGAAGCCTAAAACATCGTCTCCAGATCCCGCAACGCCCAATTCCGGTTGCGGCGGAAAATAGTTGAAGCCTAAACTATCCCGGCCAGCGGAGGCCCCATCCATGCGCATCGCGATCATCGGCGGCGGCCCCGCCGGCCTCTATTTCGCCATCCTGATGCAGCGCGACTTCCCCCGTGCGCGCATCACCGTGGTGGAGCGCAACCGCGCCGACGATACCTTCGGCTTCGGCGTCGTCTTCAGCGACGCGACGCTCGACGCCTTCGCCGCCGCCGACGCGCCGAGCTACCGCGCCATCACCGAGAGCTTCGCCTACTGGGACGACATCGCCATCCACGCGAAGGGCGCCGTCCACCGCATCGGCGGCAACGGCTTCTGCGGCTGCTCCCGCCGCACCCTCCTGCTGCTGCTCCAGCAGCGCGCCCGCCAGCTCGGCGTCGAACTCCGCTTCGGCGAGGAGGCGCAGCCCGAAGACTTCCCCGATGCCGACCTCGTCGTCGCCGCGGACGGCATCAACAGCCCGATCCGCTCCCGCTTCGCCTCCCACTTCCAGCCCGAGGTCACGCTCCGGCCCAACCGCTTCGCCTGGATGGGCTCGACGCGCCCCTTCGACGCCTTCACCTTCTTCTTCAAGGAGCGGCCCGAGGGCATCTTCATCGCCCATTGCTACCAGTACGAGGCCAATGCCAGCACCTGGGTCCTCGAGACGGACCCCGAGACCTTCGCCCGCGCCGGCCTCGACACCATGGACGAGGCCGCAAGCGCCCGCTTCATGGAGGAGGTCTTCGCCGAGGAGCTTGCCGGCCACCGCCTGATCACCAACCGCTCCGCCTGGCGCCGCTTTCCGGCGCTGAAATGCGCCCGCTGGACGCGCGGCAACTTGGTCCTCATCGGCGACGCCAAGGCCAGCGCGCATTTCTCCATCGGCTCCGGCACCAAGCTTGCCATGGAGGACGCCATCGCCCTCCACCAGACCTTCCTCCACGCCGGCAGCACGGCGGAGGCGTTGAGCCGCTTCGAGCACGGCCGCCGCGAGGATGTGGAAAAGACCCAGCACGCGGCGGATGTCTCGCTCGTCTGGTTCGAGCATGTGAAGCGCTTCTGGGACATGCACCCGACACGCTTCGCCTTCGGCCTGATGACCCGCAGCAAGGCAATCACCTGGGACAACCTCGCCCTCCGCGCTCCCGGGTTCACCGCCGGGACCCAGGCCGTCTTCGCCGCGGAGGAGGGCGGCGACCCCGCGAAGCCGCCCATGTTCCAGCCCTTTCGCCTCCGCGGGATGGAGCTTGCCAACCGCACCGTCGTCTCGCCCATGTGCATGTATAGCGCGGAGGAGGGCGTCCCCACCGACTTCCACCTGATGCATTACGGGGCGCGGGCCGTCGGCGGGGCCGGCCTGATCTTCACCGAGATGACCTGCCCATCCGCCGAATCCCGCATCACCCCCGGCTGCACCGGCCTCTGGACCGATGAGCAGGAAGCCGCCTGGACCCGCATCGTCTCCTTCGTCCACGCCCACGGCCCGACGAAGATCGCCCTCCAGCTCGGCCATGCCGGCCGCAAGGGGGCGACGAAGCTGATGTGGGAGGGCATGGACCGTCCGCTTGAGGAGGGCGCCTGGCCCGTCCTCTCGGCCAGCCCCATCCCCTACCGCCCCGACAACCAGACCCCGCGCGAGATGACCCGCGCCGACATGGATGCGGTGAAGGCGGACTTCCTGGCCGCCGCCGGGCGCGGCCTCCGCTGCGGCTTCGACATGCTGGAGCTGCACTGCGCCCATGGCTACCTGCTGGCCAGCTTCCTCTCCCCGCTGACCAACCGCCGCACCGACGACTATGGCGGCCCCATCGAGAACCGCCTCCGCTACCCGCTCGAGGTCTTCACCGCCCTCCGCGCCCTCTGGCCGGCCGATAAGCCCATGTCCGTCCGCATCTCGGCCACAGACTGGGCCGATGGCGGCGTCTCCGACGAGGACACGCTGGCCATCGCCCGCGCCTTCGCGCAGGCCGGCTGCGACCTGATCGACGTCTCGACCGGCCAGACGGTGCACGACGCCGCCCCCGTCTTCGGCCGCATGTTCCAGGTGCCCTGGTCCGACATGATCCGCCAGGAGGCCGGCATCGCCACCATGTGCGTGGGCAACATCACCACCGCCGACCAGGTGAACACCATCCTCGCCGCCGGCCGCGCCGATCTCGTGGCGCTGGCCCGCCCGCACCTCACCGACCCCAGCTTCACCCTCCGCGCCGCGGCGGCCTATGGCGTCGCCGACATCGCCTGCCCGCCGCAATATCGCTGGGGCAAGGACGCGCTGCTGCGCAACGCCGCCCGCGACCAGGCGGACCTGCGCGACCTCAAGCTCAAGGCCCGGCCGCGCAGCCACGCCCCGCAATTGCCGCTGGCGCGCGCCGCGGAGTAGCCTCGCACCATCTCAGGGCAGGGGAGGGACCAGGATGATCCTCATCGCAGGCGGCGGCGTCGGCGGCCTGACCCTCGCGCTGATGCTCCACCGGCGCGGCATTCCCTGCACCGTCTTCGAGGCGGCGGCGGAGGTGCGCGAGCTCGGCGTCGGCATCAACACCCTGCCGCACGGCATCGCGGAGCTCGCGGAGCTCGGCCTGCTCCCCGCCCTCGATGCCGTCGCCATCCGCACGCGGGAGCTGCGCTACCTCAACCATCTCGGCCAGACCCTGTGGTCGGAGCCACGCGGCCTCCATGCCGGCCATGCGATGCCGCAATTCTCCATCCATCGCGGCCGCCTGCACGGCCTGCTCTGGCGTGCCGCAGCCGAGCGCCTGCCCGCCGGCGCGCTCCGCACCGGCGAGCGCCTGCTCTCCGTCACCCAGGACGACACCGGCGTCACCGCGCACACTACCTCCGGCCCCATGCGCGGCACCGCCCTGATCGGCGCCGACGGCATCCACTCGGCGCTGCGCGGCCTGCTCCACCCCGATGACGGCGGCATCCGCTGGCAGGGTATCCAGATGTGGCGCGGCGCCCTCGACTGGCCCGCCTTTGAGAGCGGCGACGTCATGCTGATTGCCGGCGACCTCAAGGCGAAGCTCGTCTTCTACCCGATTGGCCCCGGCAGCACGCCCGGGCATCGCCTCACCAACTGGGTCATCTACGCCCGCGTCGCCACCGGCGAGGCCGCTCCGCCCAGGCGGGAAGACTGGTCCCGTCCCGGCCGCCTGCGCGACGTGCTGCCGCTCGCCCGCCGCCTGAAGCTGCCCTTCCTCGACGTCGAGGGGATGATCCGCGCCTCGCCCATGCGCCTCGAGTATCCGATGTGCGACCGCGACCCGCTGCCCTGGTGGACGCAGGGCCGCGTCACCCTGCTCGGCGATGCCGCCCACCCGATGTACCCGGTCGGCTCCAACGGCGCCTCCCAGGCCATCCTCGACGCTCGCTGCCTTGCCGACCTGCTGGCGGCGCAGCCCGCCCCGGCGGCGCTTGCCGCCTACGAGGCCGAGCGCCTGCCGAAGACCGCCGCCCTCGTCGCCAGCAACCGCCGCGGCGGCCCCGAGCGCGTCGTCGACGTGGTCTGCGAGCGCGCCCCGAGCGGCTTCACCCGCATCGAGGACGTGATCCCGATGGAGGACCTCGCTGCCATCGCCCGCGGCTATGCCCAGACCGCCGGCTTCGCGGTGGCGCGCTGATGCCCGGCACCATCCGCATCACCCACAGCGATGCGCCCGAGACCGGCCGCGTCGCCCACCTCACCATCGATCACCAGGCCAAGCTGAACACGCTCAACCCGGGGCTCATGGCCGATTTCACCGCCGCCATGGCGAGCCTTGCCGCCGACCCCGGCCTCCACGCCGTCGTCGTGACCGGCGCCGGCCCCAAATCCTTCATCGGCGGCGCCGACATCACCACCATGGCGGCGATTGCGTCCGAGGCGGAGGCGGAAGTCTTCATCACCCAGGTCCATGACTGCTGCCGCGCCGTCCGCGCCTGCCCCGCCCCGGTCATCGCCCGGATCAACGGCTGGACGCTCGGCGCCGGTCTCGAGCTCGCCGCCGCCTGCGACCTCCGCCTCGCCGCCCACTCGGCCCGCTTCGGCATGCCCGAGGTCCGCGTCGGCATTCCCTCGGTGGTGGAGGCCGCGCTGCTCCCCGGCCTGATCGGCTGGGGCCGCACCCGCCGCCTGCTTCTTCTCGGCGAGACCATCGGCGCCGCGGAGGCCCTCGACTGGGGCCTGGTCGAGCGCATCTGCCCGGATGACACCCTAGACACCTCGCTCGCTGAATGGCTCGCCCTGCTCGGCGCTGCCGGCCGCGAGGCGCTCCGCCTGCAGAAGGCCCTCATCCGCCGCTGGGAGGACCTGCCGATGCAGCAGGCGATCGCCGCCGGCATCCCAAGCTTCGCCTCCGCATGGCGGACGGATGAACCCCGCCGCATGCTCGGCGCCTTCAGCCGTCGCAACCGGTAAGCTCTCCCACGCCTTTGATGGTGCGATGCAGCGACATCGCCTGCCGCGATTCCTACATCGAGGGTGTGTACAGGCAGGACACGCAGGAGACGATGGCGCCCGATCCCACCCCCGATCCCGAAACCGGCTGGCTGGCCCTGCCGCGCTGCCGCGTCGGCGGCCAGGTCCTGCCGCTGGTGCTGCTGCATCCGCGCTACGGCATCGCCATCCAGGGCGGCCCGCCCGAGGCCATGACGCTGCTCCGCCAGCGCCTGGAGCGCGCGCGCCTGCCGGCCATCTTCCCCGGCCACCTGCCGATCGTCCGCCTGGCCCCGGGCCAACGCCCGGAGACGGGGTTCGACCCCAAGCAGCCGCTGACCTTGCCCGGCGGCGACGCCTGGTTCACCTGCGCCCGCCGCGCGCTGGAACGCGACGCCCCGCAGGGCGCGGTCGTCCCCATCGCTCCACGCCGGCGCCGCCATCGCCGCAACCGGCGCCTTGCCGTCGCCGCCGGGCTGCTGGCGCTGCTGGCCGGCGGGATCACCCTCTCGATGGTGGGGGCCGGGCCGGCGAAATCGACCCTGCTGATCGAGCCGCCGGCATCCTGACCCGCCTCAGCCCGGCGGCGGCAGGAAGTTCACCTCGTACCCGGCCGCGATCCGCACCACCTCCGCCGGGTCGCCGACATTGTGGATGCGGCTGAACAGCTCATACAGCCCATGGCTCGGCGCCACCCAGAACAGTGCCGTCACCGGGCTGCCCGACTTGTTGAATATGCCATGCGGCAGCCCCATCGGCAGCCGTACCAGGTCGCCCTTGCCGGCGACGGCGGTCTGGCCATCCAGCATCAGCTCGAATTTCCCGTCGAGCACGTAGATGAACTCGTCCTGCCGCGTGTGCACGTGCGGCGGCACGAAGGTCCCGTCCGGGAAATAGGTGTGGAAGGCGAAGGACGCCGCCGAATGCTGGATCGGCTTGTAGGTCTGGCCAAGGATGTTCCATGCGACACCCCCTTCGCCCTGGCCCGCCGGGGTGATCCCCGCCGTCATTGCCGGCATCTCCATCCTCGCCTCCTCCTCTACAGGTGCAGATAAGTCTCCCGCAGCTCCGGCGATGCCGCCAGCTCCGCGCTCGTCCCAGACCATACGGTGCGGCCCTTCTCGACCACCACATGCCGATCCGCCAGCCGCATCACCGCGGCCAGGTTCTTGTCGATGAGCAGGATCGCCTGCCCCTCCGCCTTCAGCGCCGCGAGCACTGCCCAGATCTCGGCGCGGATCAGCGGCGCGAGCCCCTCGGTCGCCTCGTCGAGCAGCAGCAGCCGGGGATTGGTCATCAGCGCCCGGCCGATCGCCAGCATCTGCTGCTCGCCGCCCGAGAGCTGCGAGCCCATGTTCCGCCGCCGCTCCTCGAGCCGCGGGAAAAAGCGATAGACGGTCTCGAGCGTCCACCGCGCCGCGCCCTCCGCCCGCGCCGTCGCGGTGAGGTTCTCCTCGACGGTGAGTCGCGGGAAGACCTGCCTCCCCTCCGGTACCAGGCCGAGTCCGAGCCTCCCGATCCGGTGCGGCGCCAGCCCGTCCAGCGCCATCCCGTCCCAGACAAGACGCCCGCCGAGCACCCGCCCGCCGAGCCCCGGCAGCAGCCCCATCACCGCGCGGATGGTGGTGGTCTTCCCCATCCCGTTCCGCCCGAGCAGGGTCACGACCTCGCCCGCACCGATGGTGAGCGAAATGCCCTGCAGCACCAGGCTCTCGCCATACCCCGCCCGCAGCGCCTCGACGACGAGGGTCATGCCGCCTCGTCCTCGCCGAGATAGGCGGCACGCACCGCCGGATCCGCCCGGATCGCCTCCGGCCCGTCGGTTGCGATGACCCTCCCATAGACCAGTACCGAGATGCGGTCGGCGAGGGCGAAGACCGCCTGCATGTCATGCTCGACGAGCAGGATCGTATAGATGCCCTTCAGCCCGAGGAGGATGCCGATCAGCCGCTCCGTCTCCTCCGGTCCGGCGCCGGCCAGCGGCTCGTCCAGCAGCAGCAGCCGCGGCTGCATGGCGAGCGCGATGGCGAGCTCGAGCTGCCGCTTTTCGCCGTGCGACAGCCGCCCCGCCAGCACCCCCGCCCGCGCCCCGAGCCCCACCTGGTCCAGCGCCGACATCGCCTGGTCGTTGAGCGCCCGCTCCCCTGCCGCCGCGCGGAAGAAGCGGAAGGACGGCCCGCTGCGGGCCTGGACCGCCAGCGCCGCATTCTCGAGCGCCGAGAAGCCCGGAAGCACGGAGGTGATCTGGAAGCTCCGGGCGAGTCCCAGCCGCGCCCGCCGCGCCAGCCCCATCCCCACCAGCTCCCGCCCGCCGAAGCGGATGCTCCCCGCATCCGGCCGCAGCGTGCCGGAGAGCTGGTGGATCAGTGTCGTCTTGCCCGCCCCGTTCGGCCCGATGACCGCATGGATGCCCCCCTCGGCGACGCTGAAGGTGACGTCATCCGTCACCGCCAGCCCGCCGAAGCGCTTGCGCAGCCCGGAGACGGCGAGCAGCGGCTCAGCCACGGCGCAGCATCCCGACCAGCCCGCCCTTCATGAACAGCACGGAGAGCACCAGCAGCGGCCCGAAGATCAGCCGCCAATGCTCGGTGAGGTGCCCGAGCCACTCCTCCAGCAGCACGAAGGCGACCGCCCCCAGCACCGCCCCCTGCAGCGAGCCGAGCCCGCCCAGGATCACCATGAAGAGCAGGTCGCCCGATCTCTGCCAGGCGAGGTAGGAGGGCGCCACGAACTCCGCCGCATTGGCCAGCAGCACGCCGGCCAGCCCCGCCACCGCCCCCGCGATCGCATAGGCGATGAGCTGATAAGGATAGGGCGAGAACCCCACCGCCTCGGCCCGCAGCGGGTTCTCCCGCGCCGCCCGCAGCACCCGCCCGAAGCGCGAGCCGAGCAGCACATGTCCGCCGAACAGCGTCAGCGCCAGCAGCCCGAGGCAGAGATAGTGGAAGGCCAGCCGATCCTCGAGCCAGCGCTGACCGAGCACCGTCGTCCGCCCGTAGAGGGTGTAGCCATCGTCCCCGCCATAGGCCGCAAGCGACGACGCGGTGAAGAATGCCATTTGCCCGAAGGCCAGGGTGATCATGATGAACTGCACCCCGCTGGTGCGGATGGCGACCGCCCCCGTCACCAGCGCGAAGAGCCCCGCCGCCCCCATCGCCACCGGCACGACGATGGCGGCATCGGTGATCCGCGCATCATCCAGCACGACGACCGCATAGGCCCCGATACCGAGCAGCCCCGCATGGCCGAGGCTCACCATCCCGCCGCCGCCGACGAGCAGCCAAAGGCTCACGGCGGCCATCGCCAGGATCATCACCCGCGCCAGCAGCGTCAGCGAATAACCTTCGCCGAAGCCGAGGAAAGGTGCCACGCCCAGCGCCACCAACAGGATCAGCGCCGCCCGCATCAGCCCCGCACCGGAAACAGCCCGCGCGGCCGGACCGCCAGGATCAGCGCCATGGCGATGTAGACCAGCATGGAGCCGAGCGCCGCCCCCGCCTGCCGCGCCGGCGAGGCTGCCATCACCAGCCGCAGCAGGTCCGGCAGCAGCGATCGCCCGAGCGTCTCGATGACGCCCACCAGCAGCGCCGCGATGAAGGCGCCGCGCACGCTGCCGATCCCGCCGATGACGATGACGACGAAGGCGAGGATCAGCACCGTATCCCCCATCCCCGGATCGACCGAGAGGATCGGCGCCGCCATCACGCCCGCGAAGCCCGCCAGCATCGCCCCGAAGCCGAAGACCAGCATGAACAGCCCGCGGATATCGACGCCGAGCGCCGCCACCATCGGCGCATGGGTCGCCCCCGCCCGCACCAGCGCGCCGATGCGCGTCCGCTCCACCAGCAGCCAGAGCAGCCCGGCAACGGCGAGCCCCGCCGCCAGGATGGCGATGCGGTAGACCGGATATTGCAGCCCCGGCATCAGCGTCACGCCGCCCTCGAGCAGCGCCGGGACCGGCATCTGCAGCGGCGCCGAGCCCCAGATTGCCCGCACCGCCTGGTTGAGGAAGAGGATGACGCCGAAGGTCGCCAGCACCTGGCTCAGATGGTCCCGCTCATAGAGATGGCGGAAGACCAGCCATTCCAGCACCAGCCCGCAGACCAGCGCCGCGGGCAGGGCCAACGCTAGCCCAAGCCAGAAGCTTCCCGTCCAGGCCGCAAGGCTCGCCCCGAAATAGGCGCCGAGCATGTACTGCACGCCATGCGCGAGGTTGATGAAGTCCATCACCCCGAAGACGAGCGTCAGCCCTGCCGCGACGAGGAAGAGCAGCACCCCGAACTGCAGCCCGTTCAACCCCTGGACCAGCAGCAGCCCGAGGCTCATCGCATGCGGCACTCCGCAGCATAGGGGTCCGTGTCGCGCGACAGCACCTTGCGCACCGTCTCGGTCTGGAACTTCCCATCCGCCCGCTTCGCCACTTGGCAGAGCCAGAAATCCTGCACCGGATAGTGGTTGGCGCCGAACTCGAAGGGCCCGCGCACGGACTGGAACTGCGCCGCGCGGATCGCCGCCCGCACCGCATCCTTGTCGCCGAGCCTGCCGCCCACCTTGCGGATTGCGCTGTCCACGAGCATCGCCCCGTCATAGGCCTGCGCCGCATAGGTCGCCGGCACGTAGCCGTAGCTCGTCTCGAAATCCTTCAAGAATTTCGTGTTCGCGGGGTTGTCCATGTTCGGCGCCCAGGACGCGGCGGAGTAGAAGCCGAGCGCCGCCTCGCCCTGCGCCGGCAGCGTCGCCTCATCGACGGTGAAGGTCGAGAGGAAGGGGATGCTGGCCAACCCCGCCTGCCGGTACTGCCTAACGAGGTTCACCCCGAGCCCGCCCGGCATGAAGGTGAAGACCGCATCCGGCTTCGCCGCCGCGATCTTCGCCAGCTCGGCCGAGAAGTCGAGCTGGGTGAGCGGCACATAGACCTCGTCCACCACCTCGCCCTTGAAGCGCGACTTGAAGCCCGCCGCCGCGTCCCGCCCCGCCTGGTAGTTCGGCGTGAGGACGAAGACGCGCTTGTAGCCGCTGTCCTGCGCCGCCTGGCCCATCACGCTGTGGACCTGGTCGTTGTTGTAGGAGGTGGTGAAGAAGAAGCGGTTGCAGCCGCGCCCCGCCAGCGTCGACGGCCCCGCATTGGTCGAGATCAGGAAGGTCCCGGACTCCGTCACCGGCCGGATGATGGCGGCGAGGATGTTCGAGAAGACCACGCCGACGACAAAATCCACCCGGTCCCGCTCGATTGCGGCCCGGACCTTGGTGACGGCTACTTCGGGCCGCAACTCGTCGTCGATGACCAGCACCTCCGCCGGTAGCCCGCCGAGCTTGCCGTCCAGGTGCTTCAGCCCCTGGAGGAAGCCGTCGCGCAGCTGCGTGCCGAGCGCCGCCTGCGGTCCGGTCTGCACCGCCACCAGCCCGATCTTCACACCCGTGGCCTGCGCCCGCGCCCGAACCGCTGGCATCGCCAGCACCGCACCCGCGGCGCCCAGCACGCCCCGCCTGCCGATACCCGTCATCCGCGTTCTCCCCGGCCTCATTGCTTTAAGCTTCAACCATATCGCTTCCCATCTCAAGCAGCTTTGCAGGGTCGGACTCTTTGCGGCAGCATCTCTGTATCGGCAGACGTCGTGCAGTCCTGCAATGAACGAATCCCGATGTGCACTGTTGTACCGGTAGACGAGGCCGGCAATCGCCACGGGAATCCACAATAGTGTCACAGAACAACGAACTGCCGGCTTCGGATGATACTGATACGGTTCCCGTATTGGAGGAACGCCTGAACCTCCGGACGCGCGAGGTCGAGACGGGCCGCGTGCGGGTCAAGCTCCGCACCGAGACCGAGGACACGCAACTCCACGCCGACCTCCGCTCCGAGGCGGTTGAGGTCGAGCGCATCGCCATCGGCCGCGAACTGGCCGAGGGCGAGGCGCCGCCGCAGCCGCGCGAGGAAGAGGAGGGCAGGGTGCTCATCATCCCCGTCCTCGAGGAGGTGCTGGTGGTCGAGAAGCGGCTGGTGCTGCGCGAGGAACTCCGCCTCCGCCGCACCAGCAACAGCCGGCCGGTCGATGTGCCGGTCACGCTGCGCCGCCAGCAGGCGGAGGTCGAGAGGCTGCCGCCCAACCCCGAAACAACCGCAGGGAAGCCAACCGCATGAGCAACAGCAACAGCACCATCACCGCCGTCTTCGACTCCGCCGCCGAGGCCGAGGCCGCTTCGCGTGACCTCGCCACCAAGGTCGGCGGCGTCCGCGCCGCGATCTTCACCTCGTCCAACGACACCCGTGAGCTCCACAACCTCGGCATCGCCGGTCCCGATCGCAGCGTGCTGGAGGAGGCGGTGCGCCGCGGCAGCGTCGTTCTCTCCGCCACTGTCCCGCAGGACCGCTTCGAGGCGGCCGCCGATGTGATCGAGAGCGCCGGCGCCGTCGACCTCGACAGCCGTGAGGCGGAGTGGCGCCGGTCCGGCTGGAGCGAGGACAACATCGCCGCGCATGGCAGCGCCACCACCAGCACCGCGCCAGCGACCCCGCAGGCCGCCACCGGCCTCGCCGCCACGGCCGGTACCCCGACGCCGGCCACCACCAGCCACAGCGCCACCGGAGCCGGCCTGACCGCCGGCCGCGAGGAAGCGATCCCGGTGGTGGAGGAGCGCCTCAGCGTCGGCAAGCGCCAGACGGTGCACGGCCGCGTCCGCCTTCGCTCCTATGTTGTCGAGACCCCGGTGCAGGAGCAGGTGACGCTGCACCAGGAGCGTGTGGAGATCGAGCGCCGCCCGGTCGACCGCCCGCTCGAGGCCGGCGCCGACGCCTTCCAGGAGCGCACCATCGAGGCCACCGAGACCGCCGAGGAAGCGGTCGTCGCCAAGGAGGCCCGGGTGAAGGAGGAAGTCGTCATCCGCAAGACGGCCGACGACCAGACCCGCACCGTGCAGGACACGGTCCGCCGCACCGAGGTGGAGGTCGAGGACGACCGCCAGGCCGGCACCCGCACCAGCGGCACGACCACCGGTACGACCACCGGTACGACCTCTGGCACCACCCCGACCCGCGATCGCTAGGCTACCTGGCGAGACGGGCAGCGCGCTCCACCAGCGCGCTGCCCGGATCGGCGAGCGGCTCGATCACCGTGAAGTGGTCGAGCCCCGCCAACTCCTCCGCCGCTCCACCCCAATGGGCGGCAAAATCCCGCGTCTGCCGTCGAAACTCCCCGCTTTCCGCCTCGCCGACGACGGCGTGGATTTCGGCCCCCGCGGGCCGCGGCAACAGGGCAGGGGAGAGCGCCTGCGCCTCCGCCTCGTCGAGATGCAGCCCCCGGCCGACACTTGTCCCCCGAAGCGGCCACAGCTCGAACACGCCCGAGATCGCAACCCCCCGCGCGACAAAACCCGCCGGCATCCCCCGCCGCGCCCAGTCCGTCGCCATCAGCATCGCGGTCAGGTGCCCGCCCGCCGAGTGCCCCATGGCCAGCAGCCGTTCCGCACCGCGCCGGTGCAGCAGCCCGGCCGCCTCGCGCATCTGCTCGACGATCGCCCGCAGCGCTACCCCCGGGCACAGGTCGTAGGAGGGCATCGCCACGGCGACGCCCTGGGCCAGCAGCCCCCGCGCGCAATGGCTGACGAAGCTCCGGTCGAGCGCCTGCCAGTAGCCGCCATGGATGAACATCGCGACCGGCCAGTCCGCGCCCGGCCCTGGCCGGAACAGGTCGAGCTTCTCCCGTTCTCCCGGCCCATAGGCGATGCCGAGCTCCTTCTCCGCCCATCCCTCGCGGAAAGCCGCCGCATCCCGCGCCCAGGCGGCGATGATCGCCCCGCTCTCCGGGACCCGCGCCCGGTTGTTGTACTCCGCTTCCAGATCCATCGCGCTTGCCTCTGCCCCGACCGGCCCGGGCCACAAGCCTTCGAACCTTCACGAATCCGGCTGGAAAGCCGGGTCGCTGCAAGGGCTTAGCTACCCCGTGCCCATCCCGCTTGCGGCGAAGTGAAACGCCGCGGGCGAAGCCCGGCCTGGAACCACGACACCATCGAGTAGATGTCATGGACCGGCAGCCCCACCGCCTCGCGCAGTGCCGCAGCGTAGGGCGGCATATTGGTACATTCGAGCACGATCGCCCCCACCTCCGGATGCGCCGCCACCAGCGCTCGTCCGGCCTCGAGGATGTCCTGTTCGGCGAGCCCGATGTCGAGCTCCTCCTTCTCCGCCGCGATGAGGACGCGGAAGAACTCCCGCCCGCCCTCGGTCCCGGCGATCGGCGCATCGAGCGGCACCCCCGCCGCTGCGAGATGCGCATCGGTCAGCGAGGGCTTGCTCACGGTGACGATGCCGACCCGTTGCCCGGGCGGCAGCATTGTCTGAACAAAAGGCACCTGCATTAGCGAGGAGGTGGCAACCGGCACGCCCACCGCCGCCGCCAGCTCCCGCTGGAACAGCGAGAGGAAGCCGCAATTGGTCGTAATCGCCTCCGCCCCGAGCTCCACCAGCTCCCGTGCCGCAGCGATGAAATCCGGCAGCAGCCCGCGGGCGCCCTGCAGCACCACCCGCTCCGGCGTCGCGCCCCGGACCACGCGGAACAGCACGGGGAAGGGCCATGTCTCGCCATTGCCCATGTCGCCGGGAATGCGCGGAAACCGGGCTTCCAGCATCAGGATGCCGAGCGGCGCGCCATAGATCGACTTGCCGCCGCGCGCGACACGACCGAAAGGACTGTGCATCCCCGAAGCCTATCCCACACCATGGGCGCGCCGAAACCGAAAGGAGAGCTGGAATGCTCCGTTGGATTGCCGCCGCCCTTCTGGGCCTGTGGCCTGCCGCTGGCTCCGCCCTTGCCGAGGAGGCCTGGCCGAGCCGCCCCATCACCATCCTCGGCGGCTTCCCCAACGGCGCCGGCACGGACATCTACGCCCGCAGGCTGGCGGAGCCGCTGAGCCGCGCCCTCGGCCAGCCCGTCGTCGTCGACAACCGCAGCGGCGCTGGCGGCAACATCGCCTCCGACGTCGTGGCCAAGGCTAGGCCCGACGGCTACCTCTTCCTCCTCGGCACGGCCGGGACGCATGCCATCAACCCGGGCCTCTACCGCAACCTGCCCTTCGACGCGCTGCGCGACGTCACCCACGTCATCCTGCTCGGCGACGTGCCGAACGTGCTCCTGGTCAGCCCCGAGAGGCGCCCGCAATACCGGAGCTGCCAGGACGTGCTGGCCGCCGCCCGCGCGCGGCCCGACGCGCTGAACTACTCCTCCACCGGCAATGGCGCCTCCACCCATCTTGCCGCCGCGCAGTTCGCCGCGGCGACCGGGATCGAGCTGACCCACGTTCCCTATCGGGGGCAGCCGGGGCCCGTGTCGGCACTTCTCGCGGGCGATGTGGACCTGTTCTTCAACCAGAGCGGCCCCTCCATCGGCCCGGTGCAGCAGGGTCAGGTCCGCGCCCTCGGCACCAGCACCCTGGCGCCGGTGCAGGCCTTGCCGGGCGTGCCGACCATCGCCGCGGCCTGCGGCCTTCCCGGCTTCGAGACCAGCACCTGGTACGGGCTCCTCGCCCCGCCCGGGCTCCCGCAGACCATCCAGGCGCGCATGAATGCCGAGATCGGTCGCATCCTCGCCATGCCGGAGTTCCGCCAATGGCTGACCGAGACCCAGGGCATCTCCCCGCCGTCCGAGCTGACGCCGGAGGGCTTCCGCCGCACCCATGAGCGGGACATTGCCCGCTGGGGCGAGATCATCCGCAGGTCGGGCGCCAGCGTGGATTGATCGTCATCGGGCCGTACCCAGCGGGGCGGATGCGCACTGCCCTCGTCCTCCGCCGCAGGGCCAGGCCGCCGAGGGCCCGCACCCCATCGCCCGACGGCAATGCCCGGCCTTGGCAACCGCCCCAGCCAGGCCGTGCGTATAACGAGCGATGGTCGTACGATGATTTGCGGCTGCATCGCTGATCGTATAATCTTGCCGCTTACCCAGCCTCACGGGCGCGCCGCATGTCCTTCCTCGCACCCATCGCCATGCCGGCGCCGCTCACCGCCCGAGCCCTGGAGGCGTTGCGCCGCGACATCCTCTCAACGCGGCTTGCGCCGGGAGAGACGCTCTCTGAAGCGGGCAGCGCCGCCCGCCTCGGCTTCGGCAAGGCGCCCATTCGCGCGGCCCTTGCCCGCCTCGCCGAGGAGGGCCTGGTCCAAGCCGTGCCCCGCCGAGGCTGGATCGTCTCCCTTGTCACCATCCGCGACATCCATGAGGTCTTCGACCTGCGCCTGGTCCTGGAGCCGGAGGCCGCGCGCCGCGCCGCCCTCAACCCGCTGGCCCATGCGGGTGCAGCGGCGCTGGCCAAGCTCGATGCCGTCTGCGCCGCCGGCTACCGGCCGGAGGCGGCGGAGACCGCGCTCGGCTTCCTCGACGCCAATCGTGCTTTCCACGTTTCAATCGCGGAGCTCTCCGGTAATGCGCGCCTCGCCCGGCAGGTTGGCCGGCTCCTCGACGAGAGCACGCGCATGCTCGTCCTCGGCCTCCGCCGCCGTGACCGCAGCGGCGAGATGGCGCATGAGCACCGTGCCCTGATCGCGGCCCTCGCCGCCGGCGACGCCGCTGCCGCGGCGCAGCGTATGCAGGCCCAGGTGGCCGCGAGCCGCGCCATGGTGCTCGCCGCCCTTACCGCGCCGGACGCGCCGATCTCGGTTTCCTGACGCTCTTGGGCAACGCTGCCGTTCCCGTCAGCGGCAATCCCGCCCACGCCGCTGTCACGCCTCGGGCGCCTGTGGCGTGAGATCAGCCTAGGGAGGTCGCGTTCACCTCCGGTTTGGAACTGCGGGCGACGGTCGCCCCGGCCGCCATGGTGTGGCGGCCCCTGCTGCCGTCTCCTCCGGGCGGCAGCCAGCGGGGCAGGCTAATCCGCGCGGCGACCGCGGATGACGGCGCAGCGTGATGCCGTCCTCGCCGCCTGGAGGAGATTGGCCGAAGCGCCGCCGGTCGTCCGATCCCTCGATGGGGTCGGCCGGAGCCGGTGAACTCCCACTAACCTGCCGCGCTCTGCCAGCGGAGGTGGACCGCAGCATGCACTGGCGCCGTTGGGCATTGGGTTTGGGCTTGCCGTTGCTGGCGATCGGCGTCTTCGTTGCGCTGTTCCGCTGGGATTGGCTCATCCCCATCGTGGAAGCGCAGGCAAGCGCGAAGCTCGGCCGGAAGGTGACGATCGAGCACCTGCACGTCTCGCTCGGCCGCGTCACGACGATCAGCGCCGAGGGCCTGCGCATCGCCAACCCGCCCGGCTTCGAGGATGCGCCGCCCTTCGCCGATGTGCCGCGCGCCAGCATCGATCTCGATGTCGGTGCCTATATCGGGAACCGCGCCATCGTCATCCCGGCGGTGACGCTGGAGCGGCCACGGCTCGAGGTGCTCGGCAAGCCGGATGGCAGCAACAACTACGGCTTCAACCTCGGCGGCGGCGGCGGCAGCGACGGAAGCCCGGGGCCACGCATTGGCACCGTGCGCCTGATCGATGGCAGGGCGCATGTCGCCATCGCCAAGCTGCAGTCGGACTTCCAGGTCACCGCCTCCACCGAAGATTCGCCGGAGGGCGAGGGGTCGCGGCTCGTCGCCCGGGCGCAGGGCACCTATGCGGCGCAACCGATCTCCGCCGACTTGCGCGGCGGCGCCGTCCTCAACCTGCGGGACAAGGAGCGGCCTTGGCCGATCAGCCTCGACCTCGCCAACGGACCGACCAAGGTGGCGCTGAACGGCACGGTGCAGGACCCACTGGCATTGGCCGGCGCTGATATCCGGCTCGACATCAACGGGCCCGACATGGCGCTGCTCGCGCCGCTCACCGGAGTCGCCGTCCCGGCGACGACGCCCTTCCGCGTCACCGGCAAGCTCGACTATGCCGACCGGGCCTTCCGCTTCAGCGATGTCGAGGGGAAGCTCGGCCGCAGCGACCTCAACGGCCGTTTCAGCATCACCCCCGGCGCCGAGCGGCCGGTGTTGGATGCGGATGTCTTCTCGCGCAGGGTCGACCTTGCCGATCTCGGCGGCTTCGTCGGTGCGACGCCGGGGCGCATCGGCACGCCGGGACAGACGGCGCAGCAGCGCCAGGCCCTCACCCGCGCCGAGGCCAGCCCGCGCCTGCTGCCGATCCAGCCGATCAGCATTCCCCGCCTGCGCGCGGCGGATATCCATCTGCGCTACCGCGCGGCCTCGATCGAGGGGAAGGGGATGCCCTTCGACAGCCTGAACGTCACCGCTGATATCGAGGACGGCAATATCCGCCTGCATCCGGTGCAGCTCGGCGTCGGGCAGGGGCGGATCACCGGCGACTTCACCCTCACGCCGCTGGAAAATGGTGCCGTGAGGGCGAAGGGCGAGCTCGACCTCCGGCGGGTCGACATCTCCCGGCTGCTACGGGCAGCCGGTGCGGGCGGCGCCGGCACGCTCGGCGGCGTCGGCAGGATCGATGGCTCCGGGCGCTCGGTCTCGGAACTGCTCGGCAATGCGAATGGCGAGCTGACGCTGGTGACGGTCGGCGGCAACCTTTCCTCGCTGCTGGTCGATCTCTCCGGACTGCAGTTCGGCAATGCGCTGCTCTCGGCGCTCGGCATTCCCACGCGGACCGAGATCGAGTGCCTGATCGCAGATTTCCGCCTGCAGCGCGGCCGGCTCGAGACTCGGACGCTGGTGCTGGATACCGACAGCCATGTGGTGAATGGCGGCGGCGTGGCTGGCCTGGGCCGCGAGATACTGGATCTCTGGCTGCGCACCAGCAGCAAGCACTTCACGATCGGCTCGCTGCCGACCTCGATTGCCATCGGCGGGACCTTCAAGAACCCCACGATTTCGCCGGGCGTCGGGGAGCTGGCGGCGCGTGGCGGCGCGGCGGTCGGGCTCGGTTTGATCTTCCCGCCGCTCGCCCTGCTGCCGACGATCCAGCTCGGGGTCGGCGAGAACAACCAGTGCGAGCGGCTGACACGCCGGGCCGGCTGATCAGGACGCTGCGCGGCCCGAGAGGCAGGTCTTCATGAAGTCCCGCCGCGGCTGGCCGCGCAGTTGCTGGCCGGTGGCCTGGGTGGAGCAGTTCCGCATCTTCGCCTGCTGTGCGCGCTGGGCCGGGCTCGGCTCGCGCTGGGGCGCGGCCTCGGCAAGGCCCGGGGCCAGGATGAGGGAGAGGGTAAGGACCAGCCAACGCATCGCATCGTCTCCGCAACGAATACGTGGTGGGTGCCATGGCCGGGCGGCGGCTTCAACCAGAAAATCAGCTCGGCCTGCCGCCGGTTCAGGGTCTCGCACCGGCATTGGCGCCCGAAGCCGGTCTCGAAGGCGCTCCTGTTGGCAGGGGCAGGCTCGATGACGATGGGCGGCTTTGCGTCAAGCAGCGTATGGGCCGGGCTCGTGCAGCATGCACGAGACCGATGGTCCGCGTCTCGGGCACGGTGTCCTTCCGAGCCCTGGGATGATCGCGGCCATCGCGGATGCGCGTCCGTCCCAGACCCTCTTGCGAGATATCGCGAGCGCGGGCTGGGCATGCCGCTTGCTAGCATCGGCACTGCCAAGGACGGGGAGGGATGCTATGGAGCCGGACCAGGAGACCATGGAGGCGATCGCCCGCTGGGGCGGGATCGCCCTTCCGAACGAGGCGGCGCGCATCGCGCTGGCCGACAATGCGGCCCTGATCGCGGAGCTCGAGGCGCTTCGCGGCGGCATGGGCTTCGAGGAGGAGCCGAGCGGCTTCGAGGCGGCGCTGCGTGACTGCCGGGAGCCCGGCCAGTGAACGCTCCGGTTGCTGCCGCCGATCTCGCCGGCCTCTCGATGACCGAGGCGGCAGATGCCTTCGCCGCCGGCGAGGTGACGGCGACGGCGCTGGCCGAGGCCTGCCTCGCCCGGATCGCAGCGCATGACGGCGTGGTGAACAGCATCATCCGCCTCGACCGCGAGGCCGCGCTCGAGGCGGCTGCGGCAGCGGATGCGGCGCGGACAGCCGGTCGGCAACTCGGCCGGCTCGCCGGCGTGCCTATGATGCACAAGGATATGTACTACCGCGCAGGAAAGGTGAGCAGCTGCGGCTCCCGCATCCGCCGCGACTTCCGGCCAGCGGTGACGGCGACGGTGCTGAAGCGGCTGGACGCCGCCGGCGCCATCGACATGGGCACGCTGAACATGGCCGAGTTCGCCCAGAACCCGACCGGCCACAACCGACATTTCGGCGACTGCCGCAACCCGTGGGAGCCGGCCTACTGCACGGGCGGCTCCTCCTCCGGCTCGGGTGCGGGGGTGGCGGCGCGATTCTTCTACGGGGCACTCGGCTCCGACACCGGCGGGTCCATCCGCCTGCCGGCGACGCTCTGCGGCGTGACGGGGCTGAAGGCGACGCAGACGCGGGTCTCGCGGGCGGGGGTGATGCCGCTCTCCTTCTCCTGCGACAATATCGGGCCGCTTGTGCCGACAGCGCGGGATGCGGCGCGCTTCCTCGCCGTAACGGCGGGACATGACCCGCGCGACCCGACCAGTGCCCGCGAGCCGGTGCCCGACTACGAGGCGGCGCTGACCGGCGATATCCGCGGCATGCGCATCGCGGTCTGCGAGACCTGGTTCCTGGAGGGCGCCGACGCACCAGTGGTCGCAGGCTTCGAGGCGGCGCTGGCGGCGCTGCGGGCGCGGGGGGCGGCGGTGACGCGCATCGCCGTGCCTTCGCTACGGGCGGTCAACGCCTATACCGCGCTGGTCAGCCGCGTCGAGGGCGCGGCGATCCATGCCAATTGGATGCGCGAGCATCCCGCGGACTACGCCGTCCATCTGAGTGCGCGGCTCTACGGCGGCTATGCCTTTCCGGGGCACCTTTATGTCGAGGCGCTGTCGCGGCGCGGGCCGCTGCTGCGGCAGTTCGTCGCCGAGGCGCTGACCGGCTATGATCTCGTGGCAACTCCGACGCTCAGGACGCGTGCGCCGACCCTGGCCGAGACGGATGTCGACGCCGATCCGGCGAACTGGGCACGCTTCATGGCGGTGTCGGCCAATACGCGGCCCTTCAACTATCTCGGTCTGCCGGCAATCAGCGTGCCCTGCGGCTTCGACGACCGTGGCCTGCCGCTCGGGCTGCAGCTCGCCGGGCGACCCTTCGCCGAAGCGACCGTGCTGCGCGCGGCCGATGCCTTCCAGCAGGAGACGGACTGGCACCGCAAGGCGCCTGCCCTCTAGGCCGGATCCGCGATCGGTGGATCGCGGCCCGGCCTCGTGTATTGCCGCATGACCGTGCCTTCGGCCGTTCCAGCCTCAGGCGGCCATGCCCGCGAGGTGGCGGCCCTGCCCCTCGCGGCGCAGGGCCAGTCGTGGCGACCTTAGACGAAGAGCATGTCGGCCGTGGTCAGGTTGGTGACGTGCGGGAGGAAGACATTCTCCGCCTCCGCGTCGAAGATCACGAGCGAGCCCGAGACGCCGCCCTCGCTCACCCCGACGATATGCATCTTCGTCTTGTCGAAGCCTTCGAACTGCAGCTTGTCCGTGCCCGTGGCGAAGTTGGCGATCACCATGTCGCCGTCGCCGTGCTGCACAGCGAAGACATCCTTGCCGGCCGTCCCGCTGAAGGTGGCGCCGAGCCCGTCCGCGGTCTTGGTGAAGCGGAAGTCATCCGGGCCGTTGATCTTAAAGGTGGAGGAGTGCTTGCCGAGGGTGGAGCCGTTGAAGCTGCCGTCTTCGACGTAGAGGTTGCGGTCGCCGCCGGCGCCAGCGGTGTCGTTGAGGAAGCGCACGGTCAGCTTGTGGTCGCCGGTGCTCCAGTCGCCCTTGATGGTGAGCGTGTCCTCGATGCCGGAGCCATGCAGCGCGCCGGCCGTCAGCGTGCCCCCGATCTGCTTGCCGTCGACGAAGACGCTGTACTGCGCATTGCCCTGGTAAGCGTCCTGGCTGAGCTTGAGCACCAGGCTGTCGGCGCCGGTGCCGATGGTCTTCACCACCGCGGTGCCGGTGCCCGGGGCGGGGCTCGGGGCCGGGGTGGCGCTGCCGTCGGTGAAGGCGAAGTCGACAGGGCCGTTCCTCAGCAGGTCGGCCTCGCCGGTGGCGAGCGCCTTGCCGTTATAGGTGATGCCGTCGACATGCAGGTTACGGTCGGTCGCCGCGCTGCCGCCCCAGGCGTCATTGGTGAAGTTGACCGTCACCTTGTGCGCGCCTGGCGCCCAGTCACCCTTGACGGTGATGACGTCGTACTGGCCAGCGGCATGGGAGGCGCTTGCGGTCAGCGTGGTGCCGACCTGCTTGCCGTCGACGCTGATCGTGTACTGCGCGTGGCCGTTATAGGCATCCTCGCTGATCTTCAGCACGATGCTGTCGGCACCGGTGCCGATGGTCTTGAGTATGCCACCGTCCGGCGTCGGCTTGGGAGGCGTCGGAGAGGGTGTCGAGCCCGAGCCTTTGGCGAGACCGGAGACGATGCCCTTCATGGAATCAGCCAGGCGGTCGGCGACGAGCATGGCGTCTTGCTGGCCCATGTGGCTGCTGTGGGCATAGCCGTCGCCATCCATGCGGAGGCTGCTCATCGCCGTGCTGTCGAAGCTGGCGTTGAAGTTGGGATCGCTGGAGAGCTGGCGCATTCCGGCCTGGATATTCGCCGGGCTGTTCCCCTGGGCATAGGCGTAGGGGACGTAGGTGAAAACATAAGGTGTGGTCGACGCATCCTGGCCGAGCGCGGAGCGCACGAGCGCAGCATCGGTCTTCACCTCCGAGACCCAATTGGCTGTGGTGACGCCGCCGGTGTTGCCGTCATACTCGTTGTGCATCCACAGCGTGACGGTCGGGTTGTCCTTGATGCCCGCCGGCTCGGCCTTCACGTAGTTCAGCAGTCCCTGTTGCTGGCCGTCCGTATCCCATTTCAGGAAGGCGGTGCCGGAATAGATCGTCGAATTCTTGTCGCCGTAATGCTGGATGATGTTGACGTTGACGCCCGGCAGGCTCGCCTCGAGCTGCTTTTCGAGATCCCGCGCGCCGCCATTGGCAACGAAGAGGAGCGCGTTGCTCTGGCCCCGGATGAGGATGTTCACGTCGGTCGTCATCGTTCCGTCCGTTCTGCCCCGTGAAAACCGGGGCGGCCCACGGAGGGCCCTGTGGAAGGGGCTCGCTCGCCCCCGGGAATGTTCCCGGTGCCAAAACCTCACGACACCGTGAGGTGAGGTATATCGTATTCACACTGTTTTGCACATTACATCGCGCGGTGGTTGATGAATGGGCAACCAGTTCCTCAATCCAGCGGCGCGGCGGCGGGAGTTAGCCCCGCAAGGCCCTGATCTGACTTGGGTAGCTGCCAGGGTCGACACGGACGTCCAGCAGCACCGGGCCGGTTGCAGCAAGGGCATTCGCGAGCGCGGTGCGGTACTCCGTTTCGTTGCCGGCTCGTAAGCCGGTGCCGCCGAGTGCGGTGAAGGCAGCAGCGAAATCGGCTTCCGGCCAGCCGAGCGCGGCCTCGGGGATGCTGCGGCCGTCTTTCTTGATGTCGATCAGCGAGAGCGTTGCGTCGTTGAAGACGACGACGAGGAGGCGCAGGCCGAGCACCGCCGCGGTCGCCAGCTCGCCGAGCGCCATCAGTAAGCCGCCATCCCCGGTGAATGCGATGGCGCCCCGAGACGGGTCCTGCAGCGCGGCGGCGATGCCGGCAGGAAGCGCGAAGCCCATGGTGGCGAGGCCGTTCGAGATCAGCAGGTCGCCCGGGCGCCGCGCCTCCCAGAAGCTGGTGCAGGGAAACATATGCGCGCCGGCATCGACGGTGACCCGCGGATCGGCCCCGGCGGTACGGCAGGCCGCCTGGGCGATCTCCACCACCGCTTGCGGCGACAGGCCGCGATTGCCGCTCGGCCCATTGCCCAGCAAATCCCGCCAGCGGCGGCGATGAGCGGCGATCGCCTCATCCGTCCAGGCGCAACGCGGCGCCTCGAGTGCTGTGAGGACCGGGGCGAGGGGGCCGTGCAGCGCCACACCCGGCGCGCGATAGGCCACTGGCCGGGGGGCCGTCGCCAGCTCGATGACGGGCGCTGCGTAGCGCCAGGGTTGGGGGATGAACTCCACCGGGTCGGCGCCGGCGAGGAGGATGCAATCGGCCTCGGCAAGGATCGGCGCCTCCGCCGCACCGCCGGTGAAGACGCCGGCAAAGAGCGGGTCGGCGTCAGGCACCACGCCCTTCGCCTTGTAGGTGACGAGGCCAGGGCAACCGAGCCGCGCCAGCAGGCCGCGGAGCGCGGCGCAAGCGGCCGGCTCGGTCGCCTCGAGCCCGGCGATGAGCACGGGGCGGCGGGCGGCGGCGAGCAGGCGGCGGGCCTCCGCCAGGGCGGGGCTGGGGGCGGGGCCGGAGGCGAAGCCGGGCGCGGCGGCCTCGGCCAGGGGCGGGGGCAGGGCAGGGGCGCGGGAAGAGGCGGCGGAGAGCTCCAGCAGCACCGGGCCGCGCGGCGCCTGCATCGCCAGGGCGAGGAGGCTCGCGGCCATCACCCCGGCGGCGGCGCCGGGCTCCGTCGCGCGGGCGGCGCCCTTGGTCACCGGCGCCAGCAGCGCCGCATGGTCGAAATATTGGTGGTTGGCGAAGGCCCGCTCGGCGCCGGTGAAGCCATCCGCCAGCAGCAGCACCGGTGCGCGGTCGAGGCTCGCCTGCGCCATGCCGTTGGCGGCGTTGGAGACGCCGGGGCCGCGCGTCACCAGGGCGACGCCGGGCCGGCCGGTCAGCTCCGCCTCGGTCGCGGCCATGATGACGGCGGCGCTCTCTTGGCGGGCGAGGATGAAGCGGATGCCGCGGGCCGCCGCCGCCTGGATCAAGGCAAGGCTCGAGCCTCCGCCGGGCACGCCATGGATGCGCTCCACCCCCGCCGCAGCCAAGGCCGCAGCCACCGCTTCCGCACCCGTCATCGCGTCCTCCCCTCCGGAATGACCTGATCCTAGGGGCGGCTTCGGCTGGCGCCAAAATCGCCGCGATCCGGGCAGGCCTGGCCATGGGTTGGGCAGACGGGGCGGGGCGCCGGCAAATCGTGCTGGCGGGGCGCTTGCGGCGGGGCCATGCTCCGTGCTGGTTTGGCCGGACGGGAACGCAGAATGGGGGCCGCATCGTCCGTGTCGCAGGCTAGAACCGATGCTTTCGACGAAATGCGGGCAGAGGACGGCGTCCGCGCCGCCTATGCCGAGATCGATCGCTGGCTCCGCGCCACCCCGCGGGAGCAGCTCGACGCCAAGCGCCGGGAAGCGGAGCTGCTGTTCCGCCGCATCGGCATCACCTTCGCCGTCTATGGCGAGGGCGGCGACCCGGAGCGGCTGATCCCCTTCGACATCATCCCCCGCATCATCGCCCGCGCGGAATGGGAACGCCTGGCGCTCGGCCTCCGCCAGCGGGTGCGGGCGCTGAACGCCTTCCTCGCTGATGTCTATGGCGGGCAGGAGATCATCCGCGCCGGGCGCATCCCGGCGCCGCTGGTCCTCGGGAACGAGGGCTACCGGCCGGAGATGGTCGGGATGCTGCCGCCGGGCGGCGTCTACACCCATGTCGCCGGCATCGACATGGTCCGCACCGGGCCGGACGCCTTCTACGTCCTCGAGGACAATTGCCGCACGCCGTCCGGCGTCTCCTACATGCTGGAGAACCGCGAGGCGATGCTCCGGCTCTTCCCCAAGCTCTGCGCGCAGCATCGCGTGGCGCCCGTCAGCCGGTATCCGGAGGAGCTGCTGGAGACGCTGAAGGCCGTCGCCCCGGCGCGGGCCGGGGCCCATCCCTGCGTCGTGCTGCTGACGCCCGGCCCCTACAACAGCGCCTATTACGAGCACTGCTTCCTCGCCGACGAGATGGGCATCGAGGTGGTGGAGGGCGCCGATCTCTGCGTCGACGAGGATGTCGTCTACATGCGCACGACGGCCGGGCCGAAGCGCGTCGACGTGATCTACCGCCGCATCGACGACGAGTTTCTCGACCCCAAGGCCTTCCGCGAGGACAGCCTTGTCGGCGTGTCGGGGCTGATGGCGGCCTATCGCGCCGGCAATGTCGCGCTGGCCAATGCGCCGGGCGCGGGCATCGCCGATGACAAGGCGATTTATCCCTATGTGCCGGAGATGGTGCGCTTCTATCTCGGCGAGGAGCCGCTGCTCGCCAATGTTCCGACCTTCCTCTGCGATCGGGAGGAGGACCGCAAATATGTCCTCGGCAATCTCGACAAGCTGGTGGTGAAGCTCGCCAAGGGCTCCGGCGGCTACGGCATGATGATCGGCCCGCATGCGACGCGCGACGTGCGCGAGGAATTCCGCGCCCGCATCCTCGCCAGGCCCGGCGACTACATCGCGCAGCCCACGCTGGCGCTTTCCACCTGCCCGACGGTCGTCGAGCAGGGCATCGCACCGAGGCATGTCGACCTCCGGCCCTTCATCCTGTCGGGCAAGGAGGTCCGCATCGTCCCGGGCGGGCTCACGCGCGTCGCCATCCGCGAGGGCTCGCTGGTGGTCAACTCGTCGCAGGGCGGCGGGACGAAGGATACCTGGATCCTCGAGGATGACGGGCCGGGCGAGGCCGGCTTCCAGTCGCAGTCCCAGTCCCAATCGGCGGGGGGCTGATGCTCAGCCGCACCGCCGACAACCTGTTCTGGGTGGCCCGGTACACCGAGCGCGCCGGCAATGTGGCGCGCGGCCTCGGCGTCGCCTCGCGCATGGCGGCCGTCTCGGCCCGGCTCGGCGCCGAGCCGGATGAGTGGCGCTCGCTGCTGACCGCCTCGGGCGGGGATGCCGACTTCTACCGCAAGTATGAGGCGCCGACGGCGGAGTCGGTCGTCACCTGGCTGATCTTCGACCCGGACAATGCCTCCGGCATCCTCTCCTGCATCGAGGCGGCGCGGCGCAATGCGCGGGCGGTGCGGACGGCGCTGACCGTCGACATGTGGGAGGCGCTGAACGACACCTGGAACCACCTCCGCGCCCTGCCGCCCGAGGCGATGGAGGGGGAGAGGCTGGCCGATTTCCTTGGCTGGGTGCGCGAGCGCGTCACGCTCTTCAACGGCGCGGCGCATGACACCATGCTGCGGAACGAGGCCTGGCGCTTCGTCCATCTCGGCACCATGCTGGAGCGTGCCGACAACACGGCCCGCCTGCTCGACGTGAAGCACCACCTGCTGACGGCGGAGGCCGAGGGCGCCGTCGACTACGTGCAGTGGCAGGCGGTGCTGCGCTCGGTCTCGGCGCTCCGCTCCTACCAGTGGATCTACCGCGACCGCCTCAACCCGCACCGGATCGCCGAGTTGATGATCCTCCGCCCCGAACTGCCGCGCAGCCTGATGGCCTGCTTCGCCGAGGTGGCGGAGACGCTGGAGGCGATCGCCCTCGGCCAGGGCGGGCGGCGCGGCGAGTGCCACCGCTTGGCCGGCACCCTGGCGGCGCAGCTGCGCTACGGGCGGATCGAGACGATCCTCGCCGAGGGGCTGCATGCCTATCTGACGGCGATGATCGAGCGGGTGGCGGACCTCGGCGCCGAGATCGACGCCTTCTACATCCGCCCCTGAACCGATGACCTACTGCGTCGGCCTGCATCTGCGCGAGGGGCTGGTCCTTCTCTCCGACACGCGGACCAATGCCGGCGTCGACAACATCTCGACCTTCGGCAAGATGCAGGTGGAGGAGGTGCCGGGCGAGCGGGTGCTCACGATGCTCTCGGCCGGCAACCTCGCGATCACCCAGGCCGTGTGGAACCGGCTGCAGGAGGGCGTCTCTTTCGGCGGCGAGATGCTGACGCTGCGGAGCGTCTCCAGCATGTTCCGCGCGGCGCAGCTGGTCGGCCAGGCGGTGCGGGAGGTCTATGCGGCGGACGGGCCGTCGCTCTCGGCGCAGGGGGTGGGCTTCGACATCTCGCTGATGCTCGGCGGGCAGATCGCCGGCGGGCCGCCGCGGCTCTTCCTCGTCTACGCGGCAGGGAATTTTATCGAGGCGACGAACGACACGCCCTTCCTGCAGATCGGCGAGCACAAATACGGCAAGCCGATCCTCGACCGGGTCGTCGGCTTCGACACGCCGTTGATGGACGGGGTGAAGCTGGTGCTGATCAGCATGGACAGCACGCTGCGCTCCAACCTGACGGTCGGCATGCCGGTCGACCTGCTGGTCTACCGGACGAATAGGTTCGGCGTGACCCTGCGGCGGCGGATCACCGAGGAGGATCCCTATTTCCGCGCGGTGTCGGAAGGATGGTCGCGGGCGCTGCGCAATGCCTACATGGCCCTGCCGCGGCCGGACTGGCTGGCGGAGGCGCCGGCGGCGGAGTAGCCTCGGGGGCAAGAACGATCCCGAGGGAAACGCCCATGCGCCGCCGGATACTGCTTGCCGCGCCAGGCCTTCTCGCCCTGCCGCGCCCGGGATGGGCGCAGGCCTGGCCGAGCCGGCCCGTCCGCATCGTCGTGCCCTTCGGCATCGGCGGCTCGGCGGATCTTGCGGCGCGCTTCCTTGCCGAGCCGCTGAGTGCAGCGCTCGGCCAGCCGGTCGTCGTGGAGAACCGGCCTGGGGCAGGAGCGGTCATCGGCACGGATGTGGTGGCGAAATCGGCGCCGGACGGCCACACGCTGCTGCTGATGTCGAACACCCATACCGCGAACGAGACGCTTCTGCCGAACCGGCCCTATGCGCTGATGCGGGACCTCACGCCGGTCGCCGCCATCAACATCGCCTTCCACGTGCTCGCGGTGCATGCCTCGCTCGGGCTGCGGACGGTGCCCGAACTGGTCGAGAAGGCGAAGGTGGTGCCGGGCAGGCTCGACTACGCCTCCTCCGGGCCGGGGACGCCCTACCACATCGCCTCCGAGGTCTTCGCGGCGATGGCCGGCATCCGGCTCAACCATATCCCCTTCCGCGGCAGCAACGAGGCGCGGACGGCGCTGATCGCCGGTCAGGTGCCGATGATGTTCGACGCCATCCCGACCATGCGGGAGCAGATCGTCAATGGCCGCGTCATCGGCCTCGGCACCACGGGCCTCGCCCGCAGTCCGCTGTTGCCGGACCTGCCGACGGTGGCGGAGGCCTTGCCGGGTTTCGAGGCCTCCATCTGGCTCGGGCTGATGGCGCCGGCTGGGCTGCCGGCACCGATCGCGGCGCGGCTGAACGATGAGGTCGGGCGGGTGCTCGCCTCGCCGGTGGGGCGCGACGTGATGGCGAAGGGCGGGGCGGAGCCGATGCCGATGAGCATCGCCGAATTCGACGCCTTCCTCCGCCAGGACATCGAGCGGCAGCGGGAGTGGATCCGCGTGGCGAAGATCGAGATGGGCTAGGCACATGCTCCGCTTCACCCTGAACGGCGCCGCGGTCGCACTCGATGTGCCGCAGGAGGCGACGCTGCTGCACGCATTGCGCGGTCCGGGCGGGCTGTCCGGCCCGCGCTTCGGCTGCGGCAACGAGCAGTGCGGCGCCTGCATGGTGCTGGTCGAGGGCGAGCCGCGCTGCGCCTGCACCCTGCCGGTTGCCGCTGTCGCGGGAAAGGCGGTGGTGACGGTGGAGGGGCTCGGCAAGCCCGAGGCGCCGCATCCGCTGCAGGCGGCGTTCCTCGCCGAGCAGGCGGGGCAATGCGGCTACTGCCTCTCGGGCATCCTCATCAGCGCCGCGGCGCTGCTGGCGCGCGACCCGGCGCCGGAGGAGGCAGCGATCCGGGCGGCGCTCGAGCCGCATCTCTGCCGCTGCGGCAGCCATAACCGTATCCTCCGCGCCGTGGCGCGGGCCGCGCGGGAGATGGCGTGATGCACCGCCTGCCGGGCAACCTCCAGACCAACCGCCGGCTCTCGCAATGGCTGGCGATCCATCCCGAGGGGCGGGTGACCGTCACGCCGGGCAAGGTGGAGCTGGGGCAGGGGATCCTCACCACCCTCAGCCAGATCGCGGCGGAGGAACTGGAGGTCGATCTCGCCCGCATCGAGGCGCAGCCGGCCGCGACCCCCGACAGTCCGGACGAAGGGGTCACCTCCGGCTCGCTCTCGACCCAGGACAGCGGCGGGGCGCTGCGCCATGCCTGTGCGGCGGCGCGCGCGATCTTCCTCGGCGTGGTGGCGCAGCGGGTCGGCGTGCCGGTCGAGACGATCCACATCGAGGATGGCCGCTTCATCGGCCCGGCGGGCGAGATCGGCAGCTACTGGGCGCTCGCCGACCAAGCGCTGCTCGAGTGCGAGGCGCCCGCCGAGGTCAGGCCGCGCGCCCCGGACGAGCGGCGGATCGCCGGGCGCTCCGTGCCGCGCATCGACCTGCCGGACAAGGTCTTCGGCGCGGCGCGCTACGTCCATGACTTGCGGCTGCCGAGGATGCTGCATGGCCGGGTGGTGCGACCGCCGGCGCGCGGGGCGCGGCTGCTCGCGCTCCACGAAGGGCGTTTGCCGGGCGATGCGCAGGTGGTGCGCGACGGCAATTTCCTCGCGGTGCTGGCGGAGACGGAATGGGATGCCGAGGCCGCCGCCGGCCGCCTCGCCGCCCGGGCCGAGTGGGCGGCGGCAGATACGCTGCCCGAGCAGGCCGTCCTCGCCGATTGGCTCCGCGAGGCCGCTGCGCGGGGTGAGCGCAGCGCCGTGGCCAGCCGAACCGATCCGGCCCCGCCCGTCGCGCGGACCCTCAGCCGAAGCTTCCACCGCCCCTATCTGGCGCATGCCTCCATCGCACCCTCCTGCGCCGTGGCCCGCTGGGAGGGCGAGCGGGTGGAGGTTTTCACCCATTGCCAGGGCCCCTACAACCTCCGCGCCGACCTGGCGAAGGTACTGCGCTGCGACCCGGCGCTCGTCATCGTCCGCCACCGCGAGGGCGCCGGCTGCTACGGCCATAACGGCGCCGACGACGTCGCGCTGGATGCGGTACTCGCCGCGCGGGCGGCGCCCGGCCGGCCCGTCCGGATGCTCTGGTCGCGGGCGGAGGAGCTGGGCTGGTCCCCCTTCTCCCCGGCCATGCTGGTGGATGTCGAGGCCGATCTCGATGCGGCGGGCAACCTCGTCGGCTGGCGCAGCCATATCGTCAGCAACGGCCATTCCAGCCGGCCGGGGCGGGACCCGGAGCCGACCCTGCTCTCGGCCTCCATGCTCGCCGCGCCCTTCCCGGTGAAGCCGAGCATCAATCCCGCCATGGCGGCGGGCGGCGGGGCGCCGCGCAACGGCGTGCCGCTCTACCGCATCCCGGCGATGCGCGTGGAGACTACGCGGCTGCTGGAGATGCCGATCCGCACCTCGGCGCTCCGTGGCCTCGGCGCCACGCTGAATGTCTGGTCGATCGAGAGCGTGATGGACGAGGCGGCGGCGCTGGCCGGCGCCGATCCGCTCGACTACCGCCTCCGCCATCTCGAGGACGCGCGTGCGGCCGCCGCGCTGCGGCGTGTTGCCGACCTTGCCGGCTGGGCGGGGCGGACCCGGCTCGAGGGTTTCGGCATGGGCCTCGGCTTCGCCCGCTACAAGAACACCGGCGCCTATGCCGCCGTCATCGCCGAGGTTGAGGCGCTGGAGCGCGTCCTCTGCCGCCGCCTCTGGATCGCCGGCGATGTGGGCGAGGCGGTGAACCCGGACGGCGTGCTGAACCAGCTCGAGGGCGGCGCCATCCACGGCGCCTCCGTCGCGCTGCTCGAGGAAGTCCGCTTCGACCGGCGCAGCATCACCAGCGATCATTGGGAGGACTACCCGATCCTCCGCTTCTCCGAAGTGCCGCAAGTGGAGCTCGCCCTGATCGACCGGCCGGAGGAGCCCTTCCTCGGTGCCGGCGAGGCGAGCATGGCGCCGACCATCGCCGCCATCGCCGGCGGCATCACCGAGGCGCTCGGCATCCGGCCGCGGCAGCTTCCCTTCACCCCCGAGAATCTGGCCCGCGCATGAGCCGATTGACCCTGAGCCTCGCCTGCCATGCCTCCGACCGTACGCGGCCGCTGCTGGACGGGCGGGTCGGCATCCCCGGCGTCGAGCTGGTGCCGCTGGTGGGGGAGCCGGAGGACATCTTCCGCCGCGCCCTGCGTGACCGCGCCTTCGACATCACCGAGCTGTCCATGGGCTCGCACATTGTCACCACGGCGCGGGGCGATGCCGCCTACATCGGCGTGCCGGTCTTCCCGAGCCGCGCCTTCCGGCATTCGGCGATCTATATCCGCGGCGACCGCGGCATCCGCTCGGCCGCCGACCTCGCCGGGCGGCGCATCGGCCTGCCGGAATACCAGCAGACCGCGGCACTCTGGGTGCGCGGCATCCTGCGCGAGCACTACGGCGTCGACACCCGCGGCATCGCCTGGCGGACGGGGGGCGAGCGCGTCGCCATCACCCTGCCGCCGGGCTTCGACGTGCAGCCCCTCGGCCGCGATCCGGTGGCCGCGCTGGCGGCAGGCGAGGTGGATGCGCTGATCGCCCCGCGCCCGCCGGAGGTCGACGGCGTCGTGAGGCTCTATCCCGACTACAGGTCGGAGGAGATCGCCTGGCACCGGGCCACCGGCTTCTTCCCCATCATGCATTGCATGGCCCTCCGGCGGGAGCTGGCGGACCGGCACCCCTGGCTGCCGCTCGAGCTTCACTGCGCCTTCGCCCGGGCGCGCGACCTGGCGCTTGCCGAGCTGCGGATGGTCAATGTGCTCCGCGCCTCGCTGCCCTGGATCGCCGCCGCCTATGAGGAGCAGGCCGCCATCATGGGCGGCGATCCGTGGCCCTATGGCTTCGCCCGCAACCGCGAGGAGGTGGCGGCGATGATCCGCTTCGCCGTGGCCGACGGGCTGGCGGCCGAGGCGATCCCGCCCGAGGCGCTGTTCCACCCGAGCACGCTCGCGGAGGCCGCCTAGCCATGCCCGCGCCGCTCTCGCAGACCCTGTTCCGGCCCCGCTCCATCGCCCTGATCGGCGCCACGGCGGACCAGGCGAAGACCAATTCCCGCGCCCAGCGCATCCTCGCCAAGGCAGGCTATGCCGGGCGGGTGCTGCCGATCAATCCGCGCGGCGGCGAGATCGGCGGGCTGCCGGCCTATCCCTCCGTGTGCGCGGCGCCCGGGCCGGTCGATCATGCGCTCGTCATGCTGCCGGCGGCGGCGGTGCCTGCGGCGATCGAGGATTGCGTCGCGGCGGGGGTCGGCGTCGCCACCATCTACAGCGCGGGATTCGCCGAGCTGGGCGAGGAGGGCCGCGCCCTGCAGGAGCGCATCCTCGCCATCGCGCGCGCGGGCGGGCTGCGGCTGGTCGGGCCCAACTGCCTCGGCCTGCTGAACGTGACGGACGGCATCCCCATCACCCTCAACGCGGCGGTGGAGGCGGAGCCGCTGCTGCCGGGCTGGCTCGGCATGGTCTCGCAGAGCGGCAGCATGATGGGGGCGCTGCTCTCGCGCTGCGCGGCGCGCGGCCTCGGTTTTTCGAAGCTTGCCTCGGTCGGCAACGAATGCGACCTGGGCGTGGGCGAGATCGCCGAGATCCTGGCCGAGGACGAGGCGACGCGGGCGATCCTGCTCTTCCTCGAGACCTTCCGCGATGCGGAGGCGCTGGCCCGCGCCGCGCACCGCGCCCATGCGCTCGGCAAGCCGGTCATCGCCTACAAGCTCGGCCGGTCGGAGCTCGGGCGGCGCATCGCCGTCTCCCATACCGGGGCGATGGTGGGCGGCGACGAGCTGGCCGCGGCCTTCTTCCGCGACCACGGCATCCTCCGGGTCGAGACGCTGGAAGGGCTGGTCGAGCTGCCGCGGCTGGTGCTCGGCCACAGGCCGGGCCCAGGGACAGGGACGGGCGGCCGGCGGCGCGTCGCGGCGCTGACCGGCACGGGCGGCGGGGCGGGGATGATCGTCGATCGGCTCGGCTTGCTCGGCGACGAGGTGCCGGTGCCACCGGAGGGGTTCCGCGCGGCGCTCGCTGCCGAGGGCGTGCCCGTCTCCGACTCGCCGCTGATCGACCTGCCGATGGGCGGCACCAAGGGCCAGTATCCGACGGCGCTGCGGGCCCTGCTGCGCTCCGACCACTGCGACGCGGTGCTGGCGGTGCTCGGCAGCACGGCGCGACTGAAGCCGGAGAGCCATGTGGAGGAGTTCATCCTCGGCGCCGGGCCGGGCGGCAAGCCGCTTGCCGTCTTCTGCGCGCCGCAGGCGGATGGGGCGCTGGCCGTGCTGGACCGGGCCGGCATCGCCGGCTTCCGCACGCCGGAAAGCTGCGCCGATGCGCTCCATGCCTATCTCGCCTGGCAGGCGCCGCGGCGGCGCCCGCCGGTGCCGGCGGAGGCGACGGAGGCGCCGCGGGCCATGCTCGCCGGCCGCGCTGCCGGCCTGCTGGACGAGGCGGAGTCCTGCGCCCTCTTCGCCGCCCTCGGCATCGACGTGCCGCGGCTGCAGGTGCTGCAGTCCCCGGAGGAGTTCACCAGGGAGGGCCGCTTCGCGGTGAAGATCCTCTCGCCCGACATTGCCCACAAGACGGATGCCGGGCTGGTCCGCCTCAGCCTCGAAGGCGCGGCGGCGGTGCGCGAGGCGGCCGCGGACCTGCTGGCCCGCGCCCGCAGCCATTTCCCCGCAGCACGGCTGCGCGGCGTGCTGGCGGCGCCAATGCAGCGCGGCCTCGCCGAGGTCATCCTCGGCTTCCGCCGCGATCCGGAGGTCGGGCCGGTGGTCGTCCTCGGCATGGGCGGCGTGCTGGCGGAGCTGCGCCGCAGCTTCACCCTCCACCTCGCCCCCGTCTCCGTCGCCGAGGCAGGGGAGATGATCGACGAGCTCGCGGAGCTCAAGCCGCTCGGCGGCTGGCGCAACCTGCCACGCGGCGATCTCGGCGCGCTCGCCCGGGCGGTCGCCACCTTCTCCGCGCTCGCCGCGCTGCCCGAGGTGCAGGAGGCGGAGATCAACCCTCTCCTCATCCGCGCCGAGGCGGAGGGCGGCGCAGTGGCGCTGGACGGGCTGGTGCGGCTGGGAGTTTAGGTCGCGAGAACGGCATCCCGGCCTGCGCCAAGCGCATGGTTTGATCCCCGCACGGATGTGGGAGGACCAGCCCCAATGACCACCCTGACCATCAACGGCACGGAGCGTCGATTCGAGGGCGATCCCGACATGCCCCTGCTCTGGTTCCTGCGCGACGAGCTCGGCCTCACCGGCACCAAATTCGGTTGCGGCCAGGCGCTTTGCGGCGCCTGCACCGTGCATGTCGACGGCAATGCGGTGCGCGCCTGCCAGACGCCGGTATCCGCCATCGACGGCGCGAAGGTGACGACGATCGAGGGGCTCGCGGCCGATGGCAACCATCCGGTGCAGGTCGCCTGGCGGACGCTCAACGTCTCCCAATGCGGCTACTGCCAGACCGGGCAGATCATGCAGGCGGCCTCGCTGCTGAAGGACATCCCCGACCCGAGCGACGACGACATCGACACGGCGATGAGCGGCAATCTCTGCCGCTGCGGCACCTATCCGCGCATCCGCGCCGCGATCAAGCAGGCGGCGAAGGGGGGGCGGCCATGATCGTCAATCTCAGCCGCCGCGGGCTGCTGGGCGGCCTCGCCGCCGGTGGCCTGGTGCTGGGCATCGGCCTGCCGCGCGGCGAGGCGCAGCAGGCAGGCTTCGGCGCCGATGGCATGCCGAATGGCTGGCGCGACGACCCGCGCCTCTTCATCGCCATCGCCGAGGACGGCCTCGTCACCGTCACGTGCCACCGGCAGGAGATGGGGCAGGGGGTGCGCACCTCCATCCCCATGGTCGTCGCCGAGGAGCTGGAGGCGGACTGGGCGAAGGTGCGCGTCACCCAGGCGCCGGGCGATGAGGCGCGCTTCGGCAACCAGGACACGGACGGCTCGCGCAGCCTGCGGCACTTCTTCATGCCGATGCGCCGGGCCGGCGCCGCGGCGCGGACGATGCTGGAAGCAGCCGCCGCGAAGCAATGGAGCGTGCCCGTCGCCGAGGTCCGGGCGGCCGACCACCAGGTGCTGCATGAGAGGTCAGGTCGCTCCCTCGGCTACGGCGCGCTGGCCAGGGCAGCCGCCGACATGCCGGTGCCGGACCGCGCCGCGGTGCGGCTGAAGGATCCGGCCAATTTTCGCCTGATCGGCAAGGAAGGCACCGAGCTCCTCGACAACCGCGACATCACCACAGGCCGCGCGATCTACGGCATCGATGCGCGGGTGGAGGGCATGCTTCATGCCGTCGTCGCCCGCCCGCCGGTCTTCGGCGGCAAGGTGGCCTCCTTCGACGCGGCCGATGCGATGAAGGTGCCCGGCGTCGTCAAGGTCGTGGCGATCGAGCCGCCGTCCATCCCTTCGGAGTTCCAGCCGCTCGGCGGCGTCGCCGTCATCGCCCGCAATACCTGGGCGGCGATGCAGGGGCGCGACAAGCTCAAGATCAGCTGGGACGACGGGCCGCACGCCGTCTATTCCTCCGACACCTACCGCGCCCAGCTGCAGGAGGCGGCGCGGAAGCCGGGCAAGGTCGTGCGCACCGCCGGCGATGTCGACCGGGCCATGGCCGGGGCGGCGAAGCGCGTCGAGGCGGAGTACTACATCCCGCATCTCGCGCAGACGCCGCTGGAGCCGCCCGCTGCGCTCGTCCGCATCGTCGACGGGCGCTGCGAGGCCTGGGCTTGCACCCAGGCGCCGCAGGCGACGCGCACCCGCCTCGCCGAGCGGCTGAAGATGCCGGAGGACAAGGTCACGGTGCATGTGACCCTGCTCGGCGGCGGCTTCGGACGGAAGTCGAAACCCGACTTCGTGCTCGAGGCAGGGCTGTGCAGCCAGGCCATGGACGGCGCGCCGGTGAAGGTGACCTGGACGCGCGAGGACGACCTGCATCACGGCTACTATCACACCGTCTCCGTCGAACGGATCGAGGCGGGGCTGGATGCCGCCGGCAAGCCGGTCGCCTGGCTGCACCGCAGCGTGGCGCCGACCATCGGCTCCATCTTCGTGCCCGACCCGAAGCACGAGCTGCCGTTCGAGCTCGGCATGGGGCTGGTCAACACGCCCTTCGCCCTCCCGAACATCCGGATCGAGAACCCGGAGGCGCAGGCGCATGCGCGGATCGGTTGGTTCCGCGCCGTCTCCAACATCCCGCATGCATTCGCTATCCAGTCCTTCGTTGCCGAGCTGGCGCATGCGGCGGGCAAGGACCCGAAGGACTACCTGCTGGAGCTGATCGGTGCGCCGCGCGTCGTGGACCCGACCACGCTCGGCGACGTCTGGAACCATGGCGAGGACCCGAAGCGCTACCCGATCGATACCGGTCGATTGCGACGGGTAGTCGAGGCGGCGGCGGAAGGCATCGGCTGGGGCAGGGCGATGCCGGCGGGCAGCGGCCTCGGCATCGCCGGGCATTACAGCTTCGTCTCCTATGTTGCCGCCGCGGTGGAGGTGAAGATGGGCAACCGGGGCGAGCTCAGCTTCCCCCGCGTCGACATCGCCATCGATTGCGGGCCGCAGGTCAATCCGGAGCGCATTCGCTCCCAGATGGAGGGCGCCGTGGTCATGGGCACCGGTCTCGCCCTCTCGGCCGAGATCAGCTTCAAGGACGGCCGCGTCGAGCAGAATAACTTCGACGCCTACGAGCTGACCCGCATCGACAGCGCGCCGCGCGACATCCGCGTCCACCTGCTGCCCTCGCGCGACTACAACCAGCCGCTCGGCGGCGTCGGCGAGCCGGGCGTGCCGCCCATTGCGCCAGCCATCGCCAATGCGGTCTTTGCCGCCTCCGGCAAGCGGATCCGGCAGCTGCCGATCCGCGATCAGCTGACCACATGAGGGCGGGCACGATCCTCCTCGGCCTGGCGATGCTCGCTGGGCCGGCCCTCGCCGCGCCCTGCACCGAGCAGCTTGCGGCACTGGAGCGGCAGGTCACGGGCGCAGGGAGCGAGGCGGCGGCCGCCTCCTCCGGCGGCCAGGGCGTCGCCGCGGCGCGGGAGGGCCAGGCGTTGCAGCCGCCACCGGCGAACCGGCCCGCCCCGCCGAGCGGGCCCTTCCAGGACCCGCAGCGCGAGGCGCAGGCGACGCAGCGCGCCGCCGATGCCGGCGCAGGCGGCGATGGCGTGGTGCAGGCACGGGCCAGGCTGAACCAGGCCCGCGAGCAGGCCAGCCGAGGCGATGAGGCCGGCTGCCTCGCCACGCTGGATGAGGCGCGGCGGCAGCTGAGCCGGTAGGGAGCCTCAGCCCAGCGCCAGCCGGTCGAGCGCACTCACTCGACGACCGCCCTGGCGACGGCGCCCGCATCGTCCGTCGGCGCCAGGCGCACCGCGGCCTGGTTCGCCGCGGCCTGGTCCACGGCGCGGCCCCATTGCGAGGCTGCTGCGGCTGCGGGCTGGTTCGGCTCATGGAAAGGATGCAGGACAGATCCATCGCGACGGTGTGACAAACAACCGGTCGTCGCGGGTTGATACGGTATCGGTACCACCATTGTCGCGCGTCCGGTGCTCGGACCGGCACCGGCTGACGGCGACGTGACGCGGCGGTGCTGGCTGGAATCGGCCATGCCCGCTAGGTTGCCCCTTATGGCTTCCTCCCCCGCCGACCGACCCGACCAGCCCCTGACGGAGAAGGCGGCCTCCGCCGCCACACGACGGGCCGACCAGCAACGGCTGCGCTTCCGCATCGCCGAGCAGCGAGCCCGCAGTGAGCAGGCTGGCGGCCGGCCGAGCGATGACGAAGCGGCGCGGCTGGTGGCGGAATTCCATGCCCGCGGCGGCCAGATCCAGGTCTGCCCGCCGGCCGACGAGAGCGAGATCGAGGGCCAGCGCTAGGCCGTCATCCAAGGCCAGTGGGTCGTGGATCGCCGTCCGACCTGTTGTCTGGTCTCCCCACTCCCGGCGCCGTCCAATCAACCTTCCAGCGACCATGCCGCGGAGCGGCTCCTGCTCACCCGGGCTCAGGGCGGCCGTTCCAGCGCGTCGTCCTGAAGAGCGGATCATCCCGGTCAGGCGTTTCACGCTGACCGGAGCTTGCCCTGAGAGCCGCCTGCCTCCCCCGGGCGGTTCTTCCAGCGGTCCCAGCCGCCGCGTCGCAGCTCGCAGGCCGGGCAGGTGCCGCAGCCATATCCCCATTCATGCCGCCGGCTGCGGTCGCCGAGATAACAGCTATGAGTATCCTCGCGGATCGCCTCGACCAGGGCCGCGCCCCCCAGCCGCTCCGCCAATGCCCAGGTCGCCGCCTTGTCCCGCCACATGAGCGGCGTGTGCAGGACGAAGCGCCGGTCCATGCCGAGATTGATGGCGACCTGCAGCGCCTTCAGCGTGTCGTCGCGGCAGTCGGGATAGCCGGAATAATCCGTCTCGCACATGCCGGCGATGAGGTGCTTCAGCCCGCGCCGGTAGGCGAGCGCCGCGGCGAAGGTGAGGAACAGCAGGTTCCGCCCGGGGACGAAGGTATTGGGCAGCCCATCCGCCTGCATGGCGATCCCGGTTTCCCGCGTCAGCGCGGTGTCGGAGACGGCACGCAGGGCATCGAGCGCCAGCAGGTGGTCCTCGCCGAGCCTTGCCGCCCAGCCCGGGTTCTCGCGGAACAGGCGCGCGCGGAAGGCCTGCCGCACCTCCAGCTCGACCTTGTGGCGCTGGCCGTAGTCGAAGCCGATGGTCTCGACATGCAGGAAACGATCCAGCGCCCAGGCAAGGCAGGTGGCGCTGTCCTGCCCGCCGCTGAACAGGACCAGCGCCGCATCGTCCCGGATCATGCCGCCTCCAGCCTCCCCGCCGCCCAGCGCGCCGCCTCCGCCACCACCGGGTCGGCATCCCCGGTGAGGCCCTGCGCGGTCGCGCGGAGCCGAGGATCGCCGGAATTGCCGATTGCCACCAGCACGTTGCGGACGAAGCGGTCCCGCCCGATGCGCTTCACAGGGCTCGCGGTGAAGAGGGCGCGGAATGCGGCATCGTCCAGCATCGCCAGTTCGGCGAGGCGCGGCGCGTCGAGCGTGGCGCGCGGGGCGAAGGCCGGCTCGCTATGGGCGCGGGCGAACTTGTTCCAGGGGCAGACGGCCAGGCAGTCATCGCAGCCATAGATGCGGTTGCCCATCGCCGCCCGGTGCTCCTCCGGGATCGGCCCGCGATGCTCGATGGTGAGGTAGCTGATGCAGCGCCGCGCATCGAGCCGCCGCGGCTCGGGGAAGGCCCGGGTCGGACAGATGTCGAGACAGGCCTGGCAGCTCCCGCAGCGGTCCTGGCCCGGCGCGTCGGGCGGCAGGTCGAGCGTCGTGTAGATCTCGCCAAGGAAGAGCCAGGAACCGTGCCGGCGGCTCACCAGGTTGGTGTGCTTACCCTGCCAGCCGAGCCCGGCTTGCTGCGCCAGGGGCTTCTCCATCACCGGCGCCGTGTCGACGAAGACCTTCACCAGCGCCTCCGGCCAGCGGGCGACCATCCAGCGGGCGAGGGCCTTGAGGCGTGACTTTACCACGTCATGGTAGTCGCGGTTCTGCGCATAGACGCTGATGGTGCCGCGGTCGCGCCGTTGCAGCGCCGCCAGCGGGTCCTCCGCCGGCGCGTAGCTGAGGCCGAGCGAGACGATGCTCACCGCCTCGGGCCAGAGCGCGCGGGGATGCGCCCGCTGCTCGGCCCGCGCCTCCATCCAGCCCATGCTCCCATGCATGCCATCGGCCAGGAAGCGGTTCAGCCGGGCGCGCGCTTCCTCCGGCAGCGTGGCGGCGGTGAAGCCCACGGCGTCGAAGCCGAGGCGCCCGGCCTCGTCGCGGATCAGGTCCTTCGTCACGCCGCCTCCATAGCACCGATGCCCGGCGGCGGCAGCGGGGACGTCCGTCCACCGATACAGACAATGCAGGATTGAATTGAAACAATGATGACGGGCAGATGAAACCGTCAAATCGGTCAATACGGCTACAATCCTTTCGGAAAGACCGCAGGAGGCGACTGATGGACGCACCGCAGCGCAGCTTCGTCTTCTACCCGATGCACAACCAGGCGCCGGACATCCACAATCCGCAGGGCAACGACGCGACTGGCGCCTTCCATCCAGGCGCCGCGATGTACCAGAAGTACTACACGAAGCTCGGCTGCGACGTGACGATGTGCAAGTTCGACAATCACCTGCCGGGCGACCAGCGGCGCGCGCAGATCCTGAACGCGCTCGCCATCGGCGCCTCCGATGGCTGGTACGACGCCATCGTCTATTTCGGCCATGGCTACAAGGCCGGCATGCCCTCGGCCGGCTTCGCGCTGAAATCCATCGACGAGCTGACAAACGCCATCTGGTCCTACGGCCAGTACTCGGTGAAGGTCGTGCTCTATGCCTGCTCCTGCGCCATCGATGGTGGCTATACCTGGCGAATCTCGGAGGCCATGAAGCCCTGGGCGCAGGAGGGCTACGGCGTCTACGGCCATTCGAGCGCGGGCCACGCCTTCATGAACCCGCAGGTGCGGCAATACCCGAATGGCGGTGCCGTCACCGGCATCAAGACCGCACCAGCCGGGAAGATTCCTGCCTGGATCAAGGCGCTGAACGACCCGAAGAGCACGCTCTGGCTGCGCTTCCCCTTCATGAGCGAGGAGGAGATCGCGGCCGAGCTCTAGCCCCGGCCGCGGTACCCCGGCACGCCCTGGTCCGGCACCCAGACGCCCTCCGGCGCCGGGCCCGTCGCGTAGAAGACGTCGATAGGGATGCCGCCGCGCGGATACCAGTAACCGCCGATGCGCAGCCATTCCGGATCGAGCTCCTCCACCAGCCGCCGGGCGATGGCGACGGTGCAGGCCTCGTGGAAGGCGCCATGGTTGCGGAAGGCGCCGAGATAGAGCTTCAGCGACTTGCTCTCGACCAGCCAATCCCGCGGGACATAGTCGATCACCAGATGGGCGAAGTCCGGCTGGCCCGTCAGCGGGCAAAGCGAGGTGAACTCGGGCGCCGCGAAGCGCACGACGTAGCGCAGCCCCGGATGCGGGTTCGGCACGCGCTCGAGCCGCGCCTCCTCCGGGCTCGCCGGCAGGGTGGCGTTGCGGCCGAGCAGGGTCAGCCCGGTGGTGTCGGTGGTCGCCTCAGCCATCATTCTCCTCGCGCTGCGGGCTCCAGCCCGCCTCCAGCGCCGTCGCATGCTCGTCGAGGCGCCCCTCGCATATGGCGATGCGGAGGCCGCGCATCAAATCCTGGTAGTACTGGATGTTGTGCCAGGTCAGCAGCATCGGCCCGAGCATCTCCTCGGCCTTGATGAGGTGGTGCAGGTAGGCCCGCGAATGCCGCGCGCAGGCGGGGCAGGCGCAGGCCGGGTCGAGCGGCGAAGGGTCCTCGGCATGGTGTGCATTGCGCAGGTTGAGCATGCCCCGACTGGTATAGGCGCGCCCCGTGCGGCCCGAGCGGGTCGGGATCACGCAGTCGAACATGTCGATCCCGCGCCGGACCGCGCCCAGGATGTCGGCCGGCGTGCCGACGCCCATCAGGTAGCGCGGGGCGTCCTGCGGCATCAGCGGCAGGGTGCAGTCGAGCGTCGAGAACATCGCTGCCTGCCCCTCGCCGACCGCGAGGCCGCCCACCGCATAGCCCTCGAAGCCGATCGCCGTCAGCGCCGCGACGCTTTCGGCCCTGAGCGCCGGATGCACGCCGCCCTGGACGATGCCGAAGAGCCCATGCCCTTCCCGCGCCCGGTAGGCTGCCCGCGAGCGCGCCGCCCAGCGCATGGACAGGCGCATCGATGCGGCCACCTGCTCCTCCGTCGCCGGGAAGGGCGTGCATTCGTCGAAGCACATGGTTACATCGGCGCCGAGCAGCCGCTGGATGTCGACGCTCCGCTCCGGCGTCAGCCGATGCTTCGCCCCATCGACATGGCTCCGGAAGGTGACGCCCTCCTCGTCCATGGTGCGGAGGCCGGCGAGGCTCATCACCTGGAACCCGCCGCTGTCGGTGAGGATCGGCCCGTGCCAGTCCATCAAGCGATGCAGCCCGCCGAGCCGCGCCACGCGCTCCGCCCCCGGGCGCAGCATCAGGTGGTAGGTGTTGCCGAGCACCATCCGCGCGCCGGTCGCCCGCACCGCATCGGCGGTCATCGCCTTGACGGTGCCGGCGGTGCCGACGGGCATGAATACGGGTGTCTCGACCGTGCCATGGGCGGTGTGCAGCGTGCCGGCGCGGGCAGCGCCGTCGCGGGCGAGGGGGGTCCAATGCAAGGTCATGAGGCCTCCTCGCGCTCCAGCAGGCTGCCATCGCCATAGCTGTAGAAGCGGTAGGCGGCTGCGATGGCATGGGCATAGGCCGCCCGCATCCGTGCCGTACCGGCGAAGGCCGAGACCAGCATGAAGAGCGTGCTCCGCGGCAGGTGGAAGTTGGTGAGCAGCAGGTCGGCGCCGCGGAAGCGGTAGCCGGGCAGCAGGTAGATGCCAGTGAGGCCGCGGAAGGGGCGGACCACGCCGTCCTCTCCCGCCGCCGTCTCCAGCAGCCGCAGCGCGGTGGTGCCGATCGCAAGCACCCGGCCGCCGGCCGCGCGCGCGGCGTTGATCGATGCCGCCGCCGCCTCCGTCACCTCGCCCCATTCGGGATGGAGCCTGTGCTCGCGCGGATCCTCGGCCCGCATCGGAAGAAAGGTGCCGGCGCCGACATGCAGCGTCACCATTGCCTGGCCAACGCCGCGGGCGGCGATCGCCTCGAGCAGCGGCGGGGTGAAGTGGAGGCTCGCGGTCGGCGCGGCGACGGCGCCGGGGCGGGCGGCGAAGATCGTCTGGTAGTCCTCGCGGTCCTCCGGCAAGGGCCCCTCCGGCCGGGCGATATAGGGCGGCAGCGGCACTTCGCCGGCGGCCTCCAGCGCCATGGCGAGCGCCGCCTGATCCGCGCCGAAATCGAGCAGCGCCATGCCGCCCTCGCGTCGCTCGACGACCTGCGGGGCGAGGCCGGGGGCACCCTCGATGGCGATGGTGTCGCCCGGGCGGAGGCGCCGGGCGTTGCGCACCAGCGCCTCCCACAGGCCGCCGCCCTCGGCGCGGTTCAGCATGATCTCGATAGCCGCCTCTCCCCGGCGGCCGCGCAGCCGGGCCGGGATCACCCGCGTGTCGTTGACCACCATGATGTCGCCCGGCCGGAGCAGGCCGGGCAGGTCCCGGACGATGCGGTCCGCCAGCCCCGCCCGCCCGACATCCAGCAGCCGCGCGGAGTCGCGCGGCCGGGCCGGCGCCTGGGCGATCAGCCGCTCGGGCAGGTCGAAGTCGAAATCCTCGGTGCGCATGGCCCGGGGCGGTAGCCCGGCGGGGCGCCGAAGGCAACCGTCCCGCCCTTCGCATGCCGTAATGGATGGAAGCAAAACGGTTGCAGCGCTTGTGATGAATATTGCAAACCGTTTCAGTCAGACTCTCCGCTCGAGGTCAGGGAGGCGGAGCGATGCGGCAGGCGGGCTTCGACGACGTGCTGCTGGCGGTGCACGACGCGGTGCGCGACCCCGTGCTCTGGCCCGCCGCGCTAACCCTCACCGCCGACCATCTCGGCGCGATCGGCGGCATGGTCACGCGCCACAGTCATGCGATCGGCCATGACTTCATCGTGGTCGGCCGGCTCGACCCGGAGCTCGCCGAGCTCTACCTCGAGCGCCATGCCGACAACGGCTATGCCCGCGCGATCCGGTGGAGGCCGGAGGGCGACCCCGTGCTGGCGAGCGCGCTCTGGCCCAAGGCCGAGGCCCGGCGAAGCGCGCTCCATGCCGAGATCCTGCTGCCGCAACGGATCGAAGACCACATCATGCTGAACTACGGCCCCTGGAGCGGCGGCAGCGGTAGCGGCGGCATCGCCTTTTGCCTCGATGCCCGGGGCGCCGAGGCCTCCGGCGAGGCGCTCAGCCGCTTCACCCGCCTTGCGCCGCATCTCCGCCAGGCGCTTGACCTGGCCAGCGCCCTGCAGGCCAGCCGCGCCGCCGAACGGGGGCTCGCCACCGCGCTGGATGCTGCTCCGCATGCCGTGCTGCTGATCGACCGTACCGGGCGGCTCCGCCATGCCAATGCCGCCGGCGCGGCGCTGCTGCGGCTGGCCGATGGCCTCCGCCTCCTGCCCGAGCCCGGCGGCCCCGGCCGGCTCTCGACCGAGTTGGCCGGCGAGGCGCGGCAGTTGCACCGGCTCATCGGCCGCGCCGTGGCGGCCGGCCTCGGCGGGCGGATGCGGGTCACCCGGCCCTCAGGCGAGCCGGGTTGGCCGGTGCTGGTGACGCCCCTGCCCGGCCCAATGGACGAGGCCGGGCGCCCCGCCGTGGCGGTACTGGCCGGCGGCCCGGACACGCCGCCGGAGACGGAGACGCTGCGCGCCGCCTTCGACCTTACACATGCCGAGGCGCGGGTCCTGCGCAGCATCGCGGCGGGCGCCGGCGTGCCGGGGACGGCTGCTGCCCTCGGCCTCTCGGCCGAGACGGTGCGGAGTCACCTTGCTCGATGCTTCGACGCAACCGGCGCGCGCAGCCAGGCCGCACTCGCCGCCTTTGTCGCCCGACTCCCGGGCGTCAGATCATGATCCGGCTTGTTGCCTTGCCGGGTGATCCGCGCCTTCGGCCGGTCCGCTCCGCGACGATTCCGCCCTAGCGTACCGCGCCGAAGGCCTCCGCCAGGAAGCGGGTCAGGATCATCTCGCCAGCCTCGGTCGCCTGCCCGTCCGGATGGACTGGCGTCGAGCCCGCGGAGGTCCAGCGCCGCATGGCGCCAGCGATCAGGTGATCCCACCCATAGGTCGCCCCCTCCATCCGGTGCAGACGGGCGCCGAGCCCGGCGCAAGCATCCGGTGGCTCCTCCGCCCCCGCAAGCAGCAGCAGGGCAGGAGCGTCGGGTGGAACCTCCTGCTCGGCGGCGAGGGCCTCGCACCCGGGATAGAGGGCGGCATGAGCGGCGAAGCCGAGCCGACCATCCTCGAGCGCCGCATGCACCGCCGCTCGCCCGCCGGTCCCGAGGCCGACGACGGCGATGCGGCGCGGGTCGACCCGCGCATCCGTCTGCAACGCCTCGTGCAGCGAGCGCAGGAGCCGTCCGAGGCGGAGCGGCGAGGGCGGCGGCGGCACCGCCGCGCCATCGAGCGACAGCGGCTCCGGGTCGATCTCGATGCCGACCCAGCCGCGGGCCAGCATGACGTCGGACAGCCGCGCGGTACGGCCGTCGATCCCCGCCTCGTCGGGCACGATGATCACGGCCGGCAGGGCGCGCTCCGGCTGCGGCGTCACCAGCATGACGCCGATCCGCTGCTCCCGGCCCTGTAGCGGCGCAAGCAGCATGTCGAAGCCGTCCGTCATGGGTTGGGCGGCAGCCTGGCCAGGTGCGAGCAGGGCGGCAACCAGCAGCGCGGGGGCAGCGAGCTTGGCAAGGTGGCGCATCGGGGTCCCTCCAGATTGCACCACCATGCAAGCGCCTGCACGGCCCCGCCTGCCTCCCCCGAACAGGGGAAGGAGGCTTCGCATCTCCGTGAGGAGTCAGCGTTTGGTCACTGTTCCATCCAGCGTGGCTCGGCTAGGGAATGGGGCATGCGCCTCCTACTCCTGCCGCTTCTCCTGTTGCTTGCCGCCCCTGCCGCGGCCGAGCCGCTGCGCTTTGTCGCCTTCGGCGACATGCCCTATTGCAACCGCGGCGGCGGCGCGGCCTGCGCGGCGGAAGTGGAGCGGGTGCACCAGCTCGCCGATGCGATCAACGCCGCCCGCCCCGCCTTCAGCATCTTCCTCGGCGATACCAAGGCGGGCGCCGAGGCCTGCACGGATGCGATCATCCTCGACCGCACCGCCGCCTGGTTCAACCGCATCCAGGGCCCGCTGGTCTACACGCCGGGCGATAACGAGTGGACCGACTGCTGGCAGCAGCGCGCCGGCGCCTTCGACCCGGTCGAGCGGCTGGCGCTGCTGCGCGCCCGCTTCTTCAGCGCCCCGGTGAGCCTCGGGCGATCGCCGATGCCGCTGCGACGACAGGCCGACCTCGCGCCCGGCTTCCGCGCCTATGTGGAGAATGCCCGCTGGGAGCGCAATGGCGTCACCTTCCTCACCCTGCATGTGCCGGGCTCCGACAACAACCGCCCACAGGACAGCAGGCCGGGCACGCCGCCCGGCGCCGCGCAGGAATACCCGGCGCGCAATGCAGCGAACCTCGCCTGGCTGCGCGAGGGCTTCGCCGCGGCGCGCGCGGCCGGCAGCAGCGCCGTCGTCGTCGCCATACAGGCCGACCTCTATTTCCGCGACCGCTGCCGTCGCGGCACCGTCGCGGGGCATGTGGATACGCGGGACGCGCTCGCCGCCGCGGCGCGGGACTTCGGCCGGCCGGTGTTGCTGCTGCATGGCGACAGCCATTTCTGGCTGCGCGACAACCCCGTGCCGGAGGCGCCGAACCTGACGCGCGCCATGGTGCCCGGGGATGGCGACACCCGCGCCGTGATGGTGACGATCGACCCGGCGGCGACCGAGCCCTATCGCTTCGAGCTCATCGGCCTCGCCGACCGCATCACGCCGCCCGGCTGTGGCTGATTTATTTTGCCACCCCGGTAACCACGGCGGCGCCGGCACCGAAACCTCCAGCGCAACCATGCTGGAGTCCACACCATGACCACGACCCGCCGCCTTGCCTCCGTGCTAGGGCTCGCGCTGCTCGTCGCGCCAGCCTTTGCCTTCGCCCAGTCCACCCCCATGCAGCCGGGACAGCGCATGCAGCTCGGCCCGATGATGGGTGAGCGCGTGCTGCGCCAGGTGATGGTGAACGACGACAGCAGCGTCACCCTCGTCTACGACATGCGGCCGGGCGTGCCGCAGTCGCAGCGCGTGTTGCGGCTCGAGAATGTCAATGGCATGCTCGAAGTCATCTACGACACCGCTGCCCCCAACATGCGTGTCGGCAATGACGGCGCGGTGCCGCGGCTCACGGTCGGCAGCGGCAACATGATCGAGGTGCAGTACGACCGGAAGTAGCCGATGCAACGCGGCTCCCCTCCCTTGGGCGCCGCGCACGGCATCGGCGCGACGCTGCTGCCCGGGCTGACCGACGGGCGGCCATCGTCTCCGGCATCGGCCCGGCCGCCAACGGCCTCGAGGGCGACGCCGGTCCTGGCTTCATTGATCCGCGGTGACGGGCCATTCGCCGTCATCGCGCGTTCCGGCCAGCGGCTGCGCCTGGCCTGACGGAGATTCGTCATGCTGCAACGCCCGCCGCGCGATACGCGCCTCGACCTGCTGCGCGGCTGGCTGCAGCTGCAGATTTTCGCCTCGCATGCCCATGGCTCGCTGATCGGCGCCTGGGGCATCTCCGCCGCATGGGGGCTCTCCGACAGTTCCGAGCAATTCCTCTTCCTCTCCGGCTTCGCCCTCGGCTCCGTCTTCGTGCTGAAGGAGCATCGCAGCGGCTGGCGTGCCGCCCTGCTCGACCTGCTGGGGCGGGTGGCGCGGCTCTACCGGACGCATCTGATCGTCGTCTGCGGCTTCGCGGCCCTCGTCATGGCCACGGAGATGGCTTGCCGCTGGCCCGGCGAGGCGGCGGCCCTGGGCTGGTCCTGGCTCCTGCAAGAGCCCTGGTTTGCCCTGCCGGGTGCGGCGACGCTGCTCTACCAGCCGGCGTTCATGGGCATCCTGCCGATCTTCATCCTCAGCATGCTGACCCTCCCGGTCCTGGTCCACCTGATGGAGCGCATCGGCCCCTTCGCGCTGCTCCCGTCGCTCGCGCTCTACGCGGCGGTGCAGCTCTGGGGCTGGCACCTGCCCGGTCTCGGCGGGACGGAGGTGGAGTTCAACCCGCTGGCCTGGCAGGTCCTGTTCGCCCTCGGCGCCTGGTTCGGCCGGGAGGCGCTGTTGCGGGGCAGGGCGATCGGGCGCCATCCGGCGCTGCTCGCCGCGGCGGCACTGGTCCTCCTCGCTGGGCTCTGGGTGCGGCTGGTGGAGCATGGGCTGATCGCCGGGCCGCCGCTCGACCTGCAGGCACTGATGGGCAAGCAGGATCTCGCCCTGCCGCGCGTCCTTCATGCGCTGGCGCTCGCCTATGCCGTCGTGGCGCTGGTGCCGCCGCGGGAGATGATGCTGCAGGGCTGGCTGGCTCAGGCGCTGGCGGCGGCCGGGCGGAACAGCCTCAACGTCTTCTGCCTCGGCCTCTTCTTCTCCTATGCGGTGGCGAGCCTCTTCCGCGCCTTCCCCCACGCCGCCCATTGGCTCGACCTGCCGCTGGTCGGCGGCGGAGCGCTGCTGCTGATGGGCATCGCCTGGCTGTCCGAGCGCCGGCGCCGGCAGGCGGGAGCGGCGGCGCGCTGAGCGCTTGTCCTCCGGGCGGAGAGGCTTACCATCGGCCCATCCCGCCGAAGGAGCCCCCCATGCCGCTGGAATCCCTCCCCGCCGAGGACCTCTCGCTCGCCGACCAGCGCTGGCAGGCGCGCGTCGACCTCGCCGCCGCGCATCGCCTCGCCGTCATGCACGGCTTCAACGAGGGGATCTTCAACCACCTCACCCTCCGCGTGCCCGGCACCGACGACCGCTACTACCAGATACCCTTCGGCCTCCATTGGTCCGAAGTGACGGCGAGCTGCTTCATGGAGATCGGCTATGACGGCGCGCGCCTCGCCGGCGAGGGCGAGATTGAGCGCTCCGCCTACTGCATCCATGCGCCGATGCATCGGCTGCTGCCGAATGCCGCCGCCGTCTTCCACACCCACATGCCCTTCGCCAGCGCCCTCTCGCGCCTCGAGGACCCGAGCATCCTGCCGATCGGCCAGACCGAGCTCGGCACCATGCTGAACACCGCCTACGACCTGACCTATACCGGCCTCGCCTACGACCCGGCCGAGGGCGAGCGCCTGGCGGGCGTCGTCGGCGACAAGTCGATCCTCATCATGGCCAACCACGGCGTCGCCACCGTCGGCCGCACCGTCGCCGAGGCCTATGACCGGCTGTACTACATCGAGCGCGTGGCGCAGGTGCAGCTCTACGCCATGTGGACGGGCAAGCCGCTTCGCCACCTGCCGCAGCCAGTGATCGACGGGACCATCGCCGCCTTCCGCGACAACTCGGTCAAGTATGGCGGCCGCTCGAATGCCGACTGGCATTTCTCGGCGCTGAAGCGGATCCTCGATCGCCGCGAGCCCGACTACAAGGATTGACGCCGCATGTCCGAAGCTTCAGCGCCGTCACGCAGCCGTGCTGATCCTTCCGCCGCACGGAGGCCTAGCGTGACGGGGCGGCGGATGACGCCGCGCAGCAAGGCATTCGTCCATGCACACCGATACGACCCGGCACCCCTACATCGACGCCTTCATCGCCAGCCTGGTGCCGCGACAGGTGGCGCTCGGCCATTTGAAGGACCCGCCTGCGCCGCATGTCCTGCCCCTGCCGCACGGCTCGCCGGAGGCGGAGCGGCTGCTCGACCTGCTGCTCGGCGCCGATCATGACCTGCGGGACGACCATGCCAAGGCCGGCGCGGTGAACCTGGCGCTGGCCGAGATGCGTCTCCGCCGCCTCATCGCCGAGAAGGGCCTGACGCCGCCGCTCGACGCTGCGGCCCGCGGGCTCCATGCGGCGCAGGAGGAGTTGGCGGCGGGGCATACCGCACGCGCCCTCTCAGCCGTGGCCGACGCCGTCCGGGCCGTCCGCCCCGGGCATTGACAGCGGGCCTTGCCGGGCGGGCGGCTCTCGCCTCCCATGCCCGGCATGGACCCCCTCGATACCCTTCTCACCGAGGCCCGCCTTCCGGACGGCCGCACCGGCATGGCCGTCGCCTGTGCCGGCGGCCGCATCGCCGCCATCCTGCCGCCCGGCGCCCCACTGCCCGCGGCCGCGGCGACCCACGCGCTCGGCGGCCAGCTCCTGCTTCCCGGACTGACCGACGGGCACCTCCATCTCGACAAGACGCTGATGGGCCTGCCCTGGATGCCGCATGCCGCCGGCCCCACCCGCGCCAGCCGCATCGAAACCGACCAGCGGCTCATGCCGCACCTTCCGCTCTCCCCCGCCGAGCGCGCCGGTCACCTCATCCGTCGCTGCGCCGCGCAGGGGACGGCGCTGATCCGCACTCATGCCGACATCACGCCCACCTTCGGCCTCTCCATGCTGGAGGGCATCCTCGAGGCGAAGGCGGCGCATGCCGACCGGGTGCGCATCCAGACCGTCGCCTTCCCCCAGGCCGGCGTTGTGACGGCGCCGGGAACGGAGGCACTGCTGGATGCGGCGCTGCGCGCGGGGGCCGACCTGCTCGGCGGCCTCGACCCCTGCGAGGTGGACCGCGACCCGAAGGGCCAGCTCGACATCCTCTTCCGCCTGGCGGAGCGGCATGGCGTCGGCCTCGACATTCACCTGCACGAGGCGGGCGAGCTTGGCCTCTTCTCCCTCGCCGAGATCGCGGCGCGGACCCGGGCGCATGGCATGCAGGGGCGCGTGGCGATTAGCCACGGCTTCTGCCTCGGCGCGCTGGCCGAGAGCCGGCTGGCTGCGACGGCCGCGATGATGGCCGAGGCGGGGATGGCGCTGGTGAGCCACGGCGCCGGCGGTGCCCCCCTGCCGCCGCTGCTGCGGCTGCGCGCCGAGGGCGTCCGTGTCTTCTGCGGCAACGACAACCTGCGCGACCTCTGGAGCCCCTACGGCACCGGCGACATGCTGGAACGCGCCGCCATCATCGGCTGGCGGCTGGATGCGCGGACGGACGAGGCGCTGGCCGAGCTCTTCGACATGGTGAGCGCGGCAGGGGCGGCGGTGATGGGGGAGGAGGCACCGGCCCTGGCGGTGGGCGCGCCGGCGCATCTGTTCGCAATCCCGGCGGAGACGGTGGGGGAGGCGATCGGGGCGCATCCAGGCCGAGGAGTGGTGGCGTTCGCAGGACGGGTCGTGAGCCAGGGCTGACGGTTCGCCCAGTGGTTTTATCGCAGCGCCGCTTTATCATCATGTGGTAAGGGTGTGCCGAAGTCGTTACGTTCGCTCAGGGGCCGGCGCATCCGGGCCGAGGAAGCGCGACGCCGATGCTCAACGAGAACCTCTCCATCGCCGACTTCTACAAGCTCCGCAAATCCGACCAGGGCGGCTTCGCCAAGTGGCGGATCGAGACCCTGCCGAAGGGCATGCTCCTCTTCAAGCTGACCAAAGGGGACGCGCCGGAGACCCAGTACGGCGTCAGCCCCTGGTGGTCCTCGGTAAAGCCCTTCAAGGAGGATTACGAGGGGGCGCTCGGCCGCTACCAGCAGGCCAAGCTGAACGGCATCGACATGAGCGCCATGGTCCGCTTCATGTCGGCGGTGCGGATCGACTGGAACGACCTCGACAACTACGTCCAGATCGAGCTGAAAACCGATGCCCGGGCCTTCTGGGGCACCTACACGCCGCAGCCCAAATGGAGCGAGCCCAAGTACAACCTGGCCGATATCCGCGCCCGCAAGGCGAAGGAGGGGGAGGTCGCGGGCGGCTCGATGATGTTCGACGTCCTGGGCGGCCTCGAGGCCTGGCAGCTCTTCATCCCGAACCTGAAGGACGAGCACATCAAGCGCGCCTCGGTCATTTCGGCGCATGACATGACGGCGCTCGGGATGGCCCTCGGCTTCGTCTGAGGGCAGGCCAGGAGACTATTTGCCCAAGGCCTGAACCCCACCTGCCCACCTGGCGGGCAATGCCGGCCTCCACCCCACGCGTTCCTGCCTCTTGCACCCGTGGACAGGGCCGGCGGCCATGTCATGTTCCGCATGGCAACCCCGGGGAGAGGCTTCCGCATGAGACTGGCCTGGATGGCGGCCTTGGCCGCGCTGTCGCTCACCCGCCCGGCCCCGGCCCAGGTGCCGGCCGGCCTGTCCGCCGGGCCCAAGGTCTCGGTCGTCGCCGTCACCCAGCCGCTGCCGACCCAGCCGCAATACACCCGCGTCGACATCCCCGTGCTGCGGGAGGAGGTCGCCCAGCGCAGTGGCGGCCGCATCGAGGTCAATCTCTCCACCCATGCCGAGCGCAACCTCTCCGGCACGGAACTGGTGCGCCTCGTCCGCTCCGGCCAGGCGGATATCGGCGCCAGCACACTCTCCACGCTCTCGGGCGACGTGCCGATCCTCGACATGGTCGACCTCGCCGGCCTCGCCCCCGATATCGGCACGGCGAAGCGCATCGCCGAGGCCATGCTGCCGGTGGTCAACCGCGACCTGGAGCGCTTCGGCGCCCGGCTGATGGTGATCTATCCCTTCCCGGCGCAGGTGGTCTTCTGCCGCGCGCCCTTCGCCAGCCTGGCCGAGCTGCGCGGCCGGAAGGTGAGGACCTTCGGCAACTCGCTGGTCGATTTCGTCACCGCCCTCGGCGCCCAGCCGGTCTCGATCGGCTTTCCGGAGGTCTATTCGGCGCTGGAGCGCGGCGTGGTCGACTGCGCCATCACCGGCAGCGGCAGCGGCGTCGCCGCCCGCTGGCCCGAAGTGACGAGCCACATCTCCGACCTCCCCGTCGCCTGGGCGCTTGCCGGCTACATGGTGAACGTCGCCTGGTGGAACCGGCTGGATCCGCAGGTGCGCGCCTTCATGGAGGGCACGCTGCGCGAGGTGAGCGACCGGCAATGGGAGCTTGGAGCCGCTGCGACGCGGGACGGCATCGACTGCGCCATCGGCAAGGCGGAAGCCTGCCGCATCCATACCCTGGCGACGCGGCCGATGACCGAGGTGCCGGCGACCCCGGCCGACAGCGCCGCCCTGCGCCAAATCCTGGAGAAGACCGTGCTTCCCGGCTTCGTCCGCCGCTGCGGCGCCCGCTGCGGCGAAACCTATAACGGCGTGATCGCACCGATCTCCGGCATCCGGTTCGGCGGGTGAGGGGGCTGCGGCGAGGCGTCGCCACGCTCGCGGCAGGAATGGCCTATGTCGCGGGCTGGAATTACCTGGCCTGCGCGCTCTTCATCACCCTCGACATCCTGGGGCGGAGCTTCCTCGGCATCTCCTCCACCGCCACGGTGGAGGTGACGGGCTACATGCTCGCCGGCGGCATCGCCTGGGCGCTGGCGCATACCCTGGCCCAGCGCGCGCATATCCGCGTCGATGTCTGGGTGAACCGCCTCCCGCTCCGGCTCCGGGCGGTGCTGCACCTGCTCTCGCTGCTGCTGCTCGGCGGCTTCGCCGGCTTCTGCGCCTGGGCGGCCTGGTCGCTGTTGGATGAGAGCCTGCTGTTCGACGCGCATGACAACAGCGCGCTGCGCGTGCCGCTGGTGGTGCCGCAAGGCATCTGGACCTTCGGCATCCTCGCCTTCTGCGCCATGATCCTGGTCCTCGCCCTCGAAAGCACCGTCGCCTTGATTGCCGGCCGGCCGGAGGAGCTCGACCGGCTGCTCGGGTCGCGCAGCATCGACGACGAGGCGGCGGAGGCATTGGAGGCTGTCGAGATGGCACGCCAGCGATGATCGCCGTCATCCTGATGCTGGTGCTGCTCGGCGTTGCCGTCTTCGCTGCGGTGAGCGGCGGCCAGGCCGTGCCAGTGTTCGAGATTCTCGCCCTGACAGGCGCCTTTCTCGTCTTCTTCGGTGCCGGCGTCTATGTCGCGGCGGTGCTCGGCCTGCTCGGCGTGCTGATCGGCCTCACCTTCTCCGACCGGCCCTGGTGGGCCTTCGCGGGGCAGACGCTTTGGGGGCCTTCCTCGAACTTCGTGCTGGTCGCGGTGCCGCTCTTCCTGCTGATGGGAGAGATCTTGCTGCGCGCTGGCCTTTCGGACCGGCTCTACCGAGCGCTCAATGTCTGGCTGAACCGTCTGCCAGGCGGATTGCTGCACACCAACATCGCCTCCTGCGCCGTATTCTCGGCGATCTCCGGCTCTTCCGTGGCGACGGCGGCGACGATGGGCTCCGTGGCGCTGCCCTACTTCAACAACTCGGCCTACAGCCAGCGGATGGTGCTCGGCTCGCTCGCGGCCGGCGGGGCGCTTGGCAACCTGATCCCGCCGGGGATCACCTTCATCATCTACGGGCTTATCACCGAGACCTCGGTCGGCGCCCTCTATATCGCGGCACTTCTGCCGAGCCTCCTGGTGACCAGCCTCTTCATCCTCGTCATCATCGCCCACGGCCTGCGCCACCCGCTCCCCAAGCCGGAGCGCCTGCCATTGCGGCAGAAGCTTCGGGCGCTCCTTGACTTGATGCCGACCCTGCTGCTGATGCTGCTGGTGCTCGGCTCCATCTACGCAGGCTATGCCACGCCGACCGAGGCTGCAGCGCTCGGCGTGGTCGGCGCCGCAGTCTTCGCGGCCATCGAGGGCAAGCTCTCTTTCCGCCTGTTGAACGCCAGCGCCGAGGCGACGGCGCGCAACACGGCGCTGCTTGGCCTCATCATCTTCGGCGCCTATCTGCTGAATTACCTTCTGACGACGATCAACGTGCCGCAGGCGCTTGCCGGCTTCATCGGCGGCCTGCCGCTGCCGCCCTGGGCGATCATGACGGCGATCCTGGCGCTCTACCTGGCGCTCGGCACCTTCATGGAGGGTTTCTCCATGATCATTACCACCATCCCGGTGGTCTTCCCCGTGGTGCAGGCGCTCGGCTACGATCCCATCTGGTTCGGGGTGATCGTGACGATGCTGGTGGAGATCGCCCAGATCAGCCCGCCGGACGGCACGGTGATGTATGTCCTGCAGGGGATGCGGCCGCGGCCCGGGCCCATCACGGATGTCTTCACGGGCGTCCTGCCCTTCCTCGGGGCCTATTTGCTGGCGGTGGTGCTGATGATGATCTGGCCCGATATCGCACTCTGGTTGCCACGGGTGATGCAGTGACCGAGCGCCCGATCCGCATCGCCGTCGACATCGGCGGCACCTTCACCGACCTGCAGATCCTCGACGCCCGCGACGGCTCCGTCCGCGCCTGGAAGACGCCGACCACCCCGGAGGACCCGTCCATCGGCCTGCTGCGCGGCGTGACCGAGGCAGCCGCCCGCTTCGGCTTCGCCCTGCCCGAGGTCGGGCTGCTGCTGCACGGCACGACCATCGCCACCAATGCGGTGCTGGAGCGGAAGCTCGCCCGCGGCGTGCTGCTGACCACGGCGGGCTTCGAGGATGTGCTGGAGATCACCCGGCATGTACGGCGCGAGCTGTACCGGCTTGACCTTGACCCGTTCCCCTGCCTGATCGAGCGCGACCGCCGGCTCGGCGTGCCGGAGCGCATGCGGGCCGACGGCACCGCCGAGCTGCCGCTCGACGAGGCGGCGATCCCGGGCCTGCTCGCCCAACTCGATGTGCTGGGGGCGGAGGCCGTGGCGGTCTGCCTGCTGCACAGCTACGTCAACCCGGCGCATGAGCAACGGCTGAAGGCACTCATCGCCGCCGCGCGCCCGGTGCTGCCCATCTCGCTGTCGAGCGAGATCAGCCCCGAGATCCGCGAATACGAGCGCAGCAGCACCACCGTGTTGAACGCGCTGCTGATGCCGGTGGTGAAGGCCTATCTCGACCGGCTGGAGGCGCGGCTTGGCGAGGGCGGTTTCCATCCGGTCGTCTTCCTGGTGCAGAGCAATGGCGGGGTCTGCAGCCTGCGCCAGGCGGCCGGGCAGCCCGCGCGGCTGCTGCTCTCCGGCCCCTCCGGCGGCGCGCTGGCCGCCGGCCGCATCGCCGAGCTGCTCGGACGCCCGAACCTCGTTGCCGTCGACATGGGCGGCACCAGCTACGATGTCTCCGTGGTGCAGGGCGGCCGGGTCTCCGTCGTGACGCAGGGCGAGATCGACCGACTGCCGGTGCGGCTGCCGATGGTCGAGATGCGCACCATCGGCGCCGGCGGCGGCTCGATCGCCAGCGTCGACAGCGGCGGCCGGCTGACGGTCGGGCCACGCAGCGCCGGCTCCCGCCCCGGGCCCGTTTCCTATGGGCGCGGCGGGACGGAGCCGACGGTGACGGATGCCAACCTCGCCCTCGGCCGGCTTGATCCGGACTACTTCCTCGGCGGGATGATGAAGCTCGACATGCCTGCGACACGCGCCGCCGTTGCCAGCAGGGTCGGCGCCCCGCTTGGCCTCGAGGTGGAGCCGGCGGCGCAGGGAATGCTGACCGTCGTCAACGCCAATCTTGGCGCGGCGGTGCGGCTTTCCCTCTTCGAGAAGGGGCTCGACCCGCGCGACTTCGCGCTGCTCTCCTTCGGCGGCGCCGGCGGGCTGCATGCGACCGATGTGGCGGCGGAGATGGGCATCCGCGAGGTGATCTTCCCACGCGAGCCCGGCACGCTCTCCGCCTATGGCATCCTCTTCAGCGACCTGGTGCAGGACATCGCCCGCTCCCGCGTCATGCCGGCGGTGCTGGCGAGCCTGCCCGCTATCGAGGCGAGCATCGCCGCCCTCCGTGCGGAGGCCGAAGCGGGCCTTGCCCGCGATGGCGTCCCCCCCGAGCGCCGCGAGGTCGCCGTCGCCGCCGACATGCGCTACCACGGCCAGGCCTTCGAACTGCTGGTGCCCTGGCCGGAGATGCCGGACCTCGCCGCGCTGCTCGCCCGCTTCCATGCGATGCATCGCCAGCGCTTCAGCTATGCCGACGAGGAGGAGGCGGTGGAGATCGTCACCCTCCGCGCCATCGCCACCGGCCGCTTGCCGAAGCCAGACGCCGCCGAGCCCAGCCCCGCAGGGCGCCCGGCGCTGAAGGGCCGCCGCCACGTCTTCGCCGATGGCGTGTGGCGGGAGCTGCCGATCTGGGACCGCGAGGCGCTCGGGCCTGACGACCGCATCGCCGGGCCCGCCATCGTCGAGGAGCCCTTCGCCACGCATTGGATCGGCCGCGGCTGGACCGCCGCGCTCGGCGCCGCCGGCGCCCTCATCGCCAGGAGCGACCCATGAGCCTCGGACCCATCGAGATCGAGGTCATCCGCAACGCGCTGACCGCCGCCGCCGCCGAGATGGATGTCACCGTCTGGCGCACCTCGCGCAGCACCATCGTGCGCGAGCTGCTCGACTACTCCACCGCCGTCTTCGATGCGGAGGGCAACAACCTCGCGCAATCCGCCCGCATCCCGAGCCACCTCAACAGCATGTCGCATTTCCTGCGGGAGATCCTCGACCGCTATGTCGATCCCGCCACCTGGGGGCCGGAGGACGTCGTCATCTCCAACGACCCCTATTGCGGCGGCCAGCACCTGCCGGATATCTGCGCCTTCAAGCCCGTCTTCCACGAAGGGCGGCGCATCGCCTTCGTCGGCACGCTCTGCCACCATATCGATGTCGGCGGGCTGGTCGCCGGCAGCTATGCGGCCAAGGCGATCGAGATCTTCCAGGAAGGTCTCCGCATCCCGCCGCTGAAGCTGATCGAGAACGGGCGCCGCAACGAGGGCGTCTGGGCGATGATCCGGCAGAATATCCGCAAGCCCGACCTGCTCCTCGGCGACCTGCAGAGCCAGATCGCCTCGCTCGAGGTCGGTGCCGCGGCGCTGCGCCGCCTCGCCACCCGCTACGGCGCGGAAGGCATGCTCGAGGCCGGTCGCCGCATCCTCGACATGAGCGAGCAGGCGATGCGCGCCGCCATCTCGCGCATGCCCGATGGCACCTACGAATTCACCGACTGGCTCGACGATGATGGCATCGACCTCGACAGGCCGATCAAGGTGCATGTCGCGCTTGCCATCAAGGGCGACGCCATATCGGTCGATCTCTCCGGCTGCTCGCCCCAGGTGCAGGGCCCGACCAACGCGACGCTCGCCAGCAGCAACGCGGCGGTGATGTTCGCCGTGATGTGCGCCAGTGACGAGCCCTTCGCCGCCAATGCCGGCTGCTACCGGCCGGTGACCACCATCGCGCCCGAAGGCTCGGTGGTGAATGCCCGCGCGCCGGCGCCGGTCGTCCATCGAATCGCCGTCACCCATCGCCTGCTGAACGCCATGTTTGGCGCGCTGCACCAGGCGGTGCCGGACCGCATCCCGGCCGCCTATTACGGCAACTCCTATGTCTGCACCTTCCAGACCGTCGCGGTGGACGAGAAGCGCGAGGTGCTGGTTGAGATCGAGATCGGCGGCACCGGCGCGCATCCCAGGAAGGACGGCGTGAACGCCCTCTCGGCCGGGATGCACAACAACAGCAACATCCCGATCGAGATGATCGAGGCCCAGGCGCCGCTCACCATCACCCGCTATGTCCTGCTGCCCGACTCAGGCGGGGCAGGTGAGCATCGCGGCGGCCTCGGCCTGCTGCGGGAGTGGCGCATCGACAGCCCGCGCTGCTTCTTCACCGCCAATATGGACCGGTTCGTCCACGCCCCCTACGGCCTCGCCGGCGGAGCGCCGGCCAGCACCGGCAGGCTGATGCTGACGCGGGACGGCACGGAAGCCCCGATGCCGCCGAAATCGGACAATGTGCCCCTGCAGCGCGGCGACCGCATCCGCCTCGAGACGTCGGGCGGCGGCGGCTTCGGCGACCCCACCCGACGCGCGCCGGAGGCCGTGGCGCGCGACCGGGCGCTCGGCTACGTCACGCCAGCAGCCGCCGGGTGAAGCGGCGGGAGGCGCGGAACAACGGCCGTACCCGCTCCGTCCAGCGCGTGGACCGCGCGGCCAGCCATTCCGGCGTCTGGTTGACCTCCGGCCGCTCGAAGCGGTAGGCGGCGAGCAGGTTCGGCGCCCCGTCATCCAGCCGCCGGTAGCGCGTGCCGCCGATGCACCCGGGGCAGCTCGTCAGCATCGGCAGGTGCTCCTGCTCGTACCAGTCGAAGATCGCCGGCAGGTCGGCCTCGGCGATGTCGAGCTCGACCGTGTAGAGGAAGGGGGCCGGGCGGGAGACGTCGCCGAGCGCGGCGATGAACGCGTAGGGGATGCCGTCCCGCGCCTCCGCCGGCGGCGCTTCCAGCCAATGCCAGATATCCGCCGGGTTACCGAGATCCTGGTAGCGCAGTCCGGGGCCCCCGCCTTGTTGGACCAGCAGATCGGCCATTCTGTTTCCTCCACTGCGGCGGCAGTATCGACCCGAACACGGCAGGGAGGAATGCCATGGCACGGGTCGCGGTCATCGGGGCGGGAACGATGGGGCATGCGCTGGCGCTTGTCTTCGCGCTCGGCGGCCATCAGGTGCGCCTCACCGACAGCAACGAGGCCACTCTCGCTCGCGCACAAGGGCTGATGGAGAAGGCCCTTGCCACGCTGGTCGAGGGAGGGGAGGCACCGGCGGACTGGACCTCCGCCCATCTCGCGCAGCATGTCACGCGGCACCCGGACCTCGCCGCGGCGGTCGATGGCGCCGAGCTGATCGTCGAGGCGATCATCGAGACGCCGGAGGCGAAGCGCGCTCTCTTCGCCCAGCTCGGCGCCCTGGCGCCGGCCGAGGCGGTGATCGCCAGCAACACCAGCCATCTCGATGTCTTCCCGCTCATCCCCGAGGCGCGGCAGGCCCGGGCGCTGATCGCCCATTGGTACACGCCGCCCTATCTGGTCGACCTCGTCGACGTCATCCCCGGCCCGCATTGCGAGCCCGCTGCAGTCGAGGGCGTGATCGAGATGCTGCGCGCCATGGGCAAGCAGCCGCTCGGCCTGAAGAAGTTCGTCCCCGGCTATGTCGCCAACCGCATCCAGGCGGCGATCGGCCTCGAGGTGCAGCACCTGCTCGACGAGGGCGTGGCGACGGCACCCGAGATCGATGCCGCCATCATCCATGGCCTGGCGCTTCGCCTGCCGGTCCTCGGCGTCTTCGCCAAGGCAGATTTCACCGGCCTCGCTTTGTCCCAGGCGATCCTCGCCAACAGGAGCTACGCGCCGCCGCCGGTGCGCGGGCGTAGCGACACGCTCGATCGGCTGGTTGCCGAGGGCCGCACCGGCGTCCTCGCCGGCGCCGGCTATTACGACTGGCCAGGCGATCCGGCGGCGCTGTTCGAGGCGCGCGACCGCCGCCTCATCGCGCTGAAGCAGGCGATGCGGGAGATCGGCACCATGGCCGGGTTGGAGCGCGGCGCATGAGTCGCTACGAGCTTGCGGGCAGGACGGCCCTCGTCACCGGGGCCGCCTCCGGCATCGGCCTCGCACTGGTCACCGAGCTCGCCCGCAACGGCGCGCGGGTCGCGCTGAACCACCTGGCCGACGACCCGCGCGGTCCGGAGCAGGTTGAGCGGCTGCGCGGCGAGGGCCTCGATGTCATCGCAGCACCCGGCGATGTCGGCGATGCGGCGGACGGCCCGCGCATGGTGGAGCAGGCCGTCGCCGATCTCGGCCGGCTCGACTTTCTCGCCAACAATGCCGGCACGCCCGGCAGCCGTACCAGCATCGCCAGCCATGAGCTGGACCGCATCACGGACGAGTTGTGGCAGGTGCTGGTGCAGGTGAACCTCGTCGGCGTTTTCCGCTGCACCAAGGCCGCCGCGCCGGCGCTGCGCGCGGCTGGCGGCGCCGTGGTTAACACCGCCTCCATCGCCGGGCTGAACTCGCCCGGCTCCTCCATGGCCTATGGCGCAACCAAGGCCGGCGTCATCAGCCTGACGAAGAACCTGGCGCGGGCCCTGGCGCCGGAGGTGCGGGTCAACGCCGTCGCACCGGGCGCGGTGGACAGCGCCTGGATGATCGAGTGGACCAACGAGCAGCGCAGCAGCAGCATCGACAAGGCCCTGCTCAAGCGCCGCTGCACGCCGGATGACCTGGCGGAGGTGATGCTCTTCCTCCTTGCCGGCGCTGCCATGGTGACGGGGCAGACGGTTGTCGTGGATGGCGGGCTGACGCTCAGCGGCTGAGCGCGGTTGCCGAAAGCCGGTGAGGCCGGAAGCATGAATCGCGCGATCAGGCTTGCGGCAGCACCACGACCGTGCCGCGCTTGTTGCCCGCCTCCACGGCCTCATGCGCGGCCGCTGTCCCGGCGAGCGGGAAGGTGGCGGCGATGCGGTGCAGCCGCGATGCCTCCCGTAGCCAGGCACTGATCTCCTCCATCGCCTGGCGCCGCGCCGCGGCCGGCGCGCCGTTCAGCACCACGCCGCGCAGGTTGACGTTCCTCCGCATCAGCACGGCGGAGACGGGGATGGCGGGCGCCGGGCTACCGCGGCTGGCATAGCCGATGACGCTGCCGTTCAGCGCCACGACCTCGGACCACAGGGCGAGGTTGCCGGCGACATCGACCTCGACGATGCGGTCGACGCCGCCCGTCGCTGCCATGATTCCTGCCGCGCAATCCGGCGCCCGGTAGTCGAAGACCGCATCCGCCCCCGCGGCTGCCGCATCCTCGCTCTTCCACCCGCCGCTCGCCGTGGCGCCGACCCAGGCCGCGCCGCCCCATCGGGCAAGCTGGACGGCGTAGTTGCCGACCGCGCCGCCGCCGCCCGAGACCAGCACGCGGAGCCCCTTCACCGGCCCGTCAGCGAAGAGGCAGCGATGCGCGGTCATCGCCGGGATGCCGAGGCAGGCGCCGATCTCGAACGGAATCCCCACCGGCAGCTCGATGACGTTCTCGGCCGGCACGCAGGTGAACTCCGCCGTGCCGAAGGGCCGCCCGCGCTGCGCGTTGTAGAGCCAGACGCGCTGCCCGAGCAGCCCGGGCAGCGCACCCTCGCCGAGCGCCTCCACCACGCCCGCACCGTCGCTGTTCGGGATGATGAGCGGCCACTCATTGGCATAGGACGTCCCGGTGCGCCGGTAGGTATCCGCCGGATTGACGCCCGAGGCCTCCAGCCGCACGCGGACCTCGCCGGGCGCCGGTTCGGGCAGCGGCCGCTCGCCGATCTCCAGCACCTCCCGCGCCGGGCCGGTCCGCGTGTACCAGACGGCACGCATCAGCCGAGCGCGACCACGCATTCGATCTCGAGCAGGAACTCCGGCACCGGCAAGGCGGCAACCACGCAGGTCGTCCGGGCCGGCAGATGCGCGGGCGGGAAGGCGGCAGCGTAGAGCCGGTTCATCTCCCGCACGTCCTCGGCCCGGGTCAGCAGCACATTGGTCTTGATGATCGCCGACATATCCGTGCCCGCCTCGGCGAGGATGGCGTGGAGCGACTTGATGACCTCGGCGAACTGCGCCGCGAAATCGCCCGCCGCGAGGCTGCCGTCCGGCGCGTAGGGGCCGATGCCGGAGACATAGAGTGTCCGCCCATGCCGCACCGCGACGGAGAGGGGCGGGAATGGGCGCCCGTCCCTCGGCGGTGCGAAGCGCTCGATATCGGCCACCTCAGGCGCCGCATCGCACGAGCTTGCCCGGAAGCGCGCCGGTCGGCTCGCCGTGGCGATAGGTGACCTCGCCGGCGACGATCGTCGCCTCGTAGCCGCGCGCCCGCTGCATCAGCCGCCGCCCGCCGGCCGGCAGGTCGTAGAGCATCCCCGGCCGGTCGAGCGCGAGCGCGTCGAGGTCGATGACGTTGATGTCGGCCCGCATCCCCGGCCGCAGCAGCCCGCGATCGCCGAGCCCTGCCGCCCGGGCCGTGTCGCTGGTCTGGCGCCGGATCAGCTCCTCGATCGGCAGGCCGCGCTGCTTGCCCCAGTAGCTCAGCAGGAAGGTCGGGAAGCTGCCATCGGAGATGAAGCCGACATGCGCCCCGCCGTCGGAGAGGCCGACGATGGTGTTCGGGTGCCGCAGCAGCTCGCGCGAGGCGTCGAGCGTGTAGTCGGCGTAGTTGGTCAGCGGGCAGAAGAGGAAGTTCTGCCCCTCATTCGCCAGCAGCATGTCATAGGCGACCTCCTCCGCGCTGCGGCCCTGCCGCGCCGCCTCGGCGGCGACGCTGGTCTCGCGGTGCGGCGCGTAGTCCGGCGGGTCGCCGAAGGGGAACATCCGCTCGAAGGAGAGGCGGGTGATCAGCGGGAAGTTGCTGCCGGAGATGCGGTCCTCGGCGAGGATGCGCGCCCTGAGCTCCGGCTCGCGCATCGCCGCGACGCGCTCCGGCACCGGTAGATGGGCGATGGCCTTGTAGCTCGGCGCCCCGCTGAAGGGGTTCTGGCTGCCGAGCAGCCCCATCAGGATGCCGATCGGCCGCGGCGGGAAGACCGGGCGGATGCTTACCCCCTCCGCCGCCGCCTTGTTCGACAGCGCCAGCAGCTCGCGCCACACCTCGGTCCGGTCGTGCCGCTGCGTGAGCGAGAAGACCATCGGCCGCCCGCAGGCCTCGGCGACGCGCCGCAGCATGGCGAATTCGGTGGCCGCATCCGGCAGGTTGAAGTCCGAGACCACCTCGAGGAAGCCGGCGCCGGCCTCCTTCAGCCCGAGCGCGATGCCCGTCAGCTCGTCCTCCTGGGCACGGAGCGTCGGCGTCGGGTCGCCCTTCAGCGTCTTGTGGCTGATGGTGCGGCTGGTCGAGAAGCCGAAGGCCCCGGCCCGCACCGCCTCGGCCACGATCTGCCGCATGGCGGCGATGTCGCCCTGGTTCGCCGGCTCCAGCGCCAGCGCCCGCTCCCCCATGACATAGACGCGGACGGCGGCATGCGGCACCAGCGCGCAAATATCGATGTCGCGCGGCTTGCCGTCCAGCACCGCGAGATACTCGGAGAAGCTTTCCCAGGTGAAGTTCAGCCCCTGCGACAGGACAGGGGCGGGGATGTCCTCCACCCCCTCCATCAGCTCGATGAGCTTCATCTCCTGTCCGGGATGCACCGGCGCGAAGCCGACGCCGCAATTGCCCATGACCGCCGTCGTCACGCCATGGATGGCCGACGGCGCCAGGTGGCTGTCCCACACCGCCTGGCCATCGTAATGGGTGTGGATATCGACGAAGCCCGGCGTCACCAGCCGGCCGCGGGCGTCGATCTCCTCGCGCCCGCGCAGCAGGTCGGGGCCGATCGCGCTGATCCGCCCGTCGCTGATCGCCAGGTCGGCGACATAGCCCGCGCCGCCGCTGCCATCGACGATGGTGCCGCCGCGGATGACCAGATCTTCTGCCATGGCCCGCTTCCTTCCCGGTTTCGCTTGGAAGGAAGCCTAGGCCCGGCAGGTTGCGCTGGAAACCCTAATCGGGCATCGCCGCCGCCTCGTACCCCACCGGCACCCTGGTCGTCCTCGAGACCGCCAGCACCGTCCGCAGCTGTGCCAGCATGGCGAGGGCTGCCTCGCCGAGCTCCGCCTCGGGCCCGGCCACGGCCTCCACCGCCGCCAGCGCCCGCGCCCGGTCCGCCACGTCCGGCAGCAGCCGGGGGAGGGTCGCCAGGGCCTCGACCGGCGCGATGCTGGCGATCACCGTCTGCCGACGGATCATCGCCTGGCGCTCCGCCGGGGTCATGGCGGCGAAGGGCTGCTCCGTCGTCAACATGGCGTTGGAGCGCACCAGGCGGGAGCGCCGCACGCCGCCCCGAGCCCGGGCCAGCAGGACCATCATACGGATGACCGCGGCCGCATAGCCGCCATCGGAGACTTGGGCGAGGGCCTCCCGCACCTCGGGCGCGGTCGCCTCGGGTTCCGGCGGCGGGGCCTCGGGCGGCTCGGCCTGCGCCACGCCCCAGGTGCCGAGGGCCCCGTAGAGGGCGTGGAAGGCGTATTCCGTCCAGCCGTCGCGGATGTCGCGGTAGAGGTCGAAGCTGCGCTCCACGCCATCCGCCCACATCTTCTCCCAGGCGAGGAAGGGATTGCCCGGCGCCACCGGCGCCCGCCGCGCCCGTGCCTGCTCGGCGAGCGGCGCGACCGGGGCCATCAGCGGGTTGCGATCGCTGAAGAGCGTGCGCCGCAGGCGCATCGGGTGCATCTGCCGGCGCAGCTCCGCCGTCCGCTCCGTCGTCACCTGGCGGATCAAAGGCGCGGCGAAGAGGTCGTAGACCGACTGGTTCAGCGCCGAGATCCGGGCGACGGCGGGGAAGGCCTCGTTCTTCGCCTCGCCGCTGCGGGCGCGGATATCGGCCATGGTCCGTTCCTTGAGCTCGACCTGCCAGCCTCCGTTGCCGCCCTCGGTGGTGATCAGCATTTCGTAGAGGCCCGGCGCGACGCTGTCGATCAGCTCGAGCGTCTCGGCGATCTCGGTGTGCTCCTTCAGCGCGACGGCACCGGAGACGAAGATGCCGAGATGGCCGATATCCTCGTGCATCAGGTAGACGATCGTCTGGCCGAGCGTCTTGATCTCCTGCTCGTCGCGGTAGACGTCGGCGATCCACCGCAACGCCTGGCCCGGCGGGGTGATGTTGTCGCCCGCCGAGGCGAAGACGATCACCGGCGAGCGCACCGCACGCATGTTGAAGGTCGCGCCGCCGCCCGCCGAGATGGTACCGCGGGCGAATTTGTCCCCAATGAACAGGTTCTCGACGATCCAGCGGATCTCGTCGCGGTTCATCAGGAAGTAGCCGCCCCACCAGCGCTCGAATTCGAGGAAGCGCGGCGCCTCCCGGTCCACATTGGCGTAGAGGTTGTAGTACTTGCGGAACCAGGTGTTGGCCGGCGACAGGCTCTCGAAGTTGAGCACCAGGTTGGCGCCGTCGAACTTGCCGTTGCCGAGGTCGGCCATCAGCGCCGCGGGCCAGGAGCCGCCGGCGAGGCCGCCGAGATAGCGCATCGGGTTCCGCCCGCGCTCGCCCGCCCAGTAGGAGAGCGGCGCGCCGTTCAGCACGATGGCACCGGTGAGGTCGGGCTGCGAGGCGCCGAGCATCATCACCGCCCAGCCGCCCTGGCAGTTGCCGATGACGACGGGCTTCGGCGCCTCAGGGTGGAGCTTCGCCACCTCCTGCAGGAAGAGTCCCTCGGCCTGGGTGATGTCGAGGATGGTCTGGCCCGGCTCCGGGTCCCGGAAGAAGATGACGAAGTAGACCGGGTGGCCGCGGCGGAGCGCCACGCCCACCTGGCTGTCCGACTTGAACCCGCCGATGCCGGCGCCGTGCCCGGCGCGCGGGTCGATGATGACGAAGGGCCGGAGCCTCGGGTCCTGCGGTGCCGCGCCCTCGGGCCGGCGGATGCGGACGAGGGCATAGTTGCAGGGCCGCGCCAGCGTGCGGCCATCCACCACCATGTCCCAGGGGAAGAAGAGGACGGGCGGGCAGCCCTCCGCCTCATGTTCATAAAAAGTGTTGCCCGCCTGCCGCAGCGCGTCGAGGTAGAGGATACCCCGTTGCAATGCATCCACCGCGTAATCCATTGCGGAGGTGAGCAGTGCGAAGGGATCGGCAGGCAGCGGCGGCGGGCTGGGCGGCAGGGCGGCGGGGGCGAACTGCGCCATCTGGCGCGTCGCCACATCGGCAAGAGTCCGGGCCTGATCGATGACCCGCGACATGGTTTCGGCGCCGCGGGCCATCAGCTCGCGGCCCGGAGGAGGGGTGACCACGGTCATTGGCGTGTCCTTTGTTTGGGGCGGATGCTGCGACGCAGCACAGGCAAAGTCCAGCCGAATGCATCGAAAGGCGATGACAGGGCCGAATCTTTGGGCCTAGCTTCCGGGCCGGGGAGAAACGTGCCGTGCCGCAAGCCGTGAAGCGATGTGTCGCCCTGCCACCGGACCAAGTGCGCTTCGTTGATACGTTGATCGCCTCTGGAGCCTATGAATCGAGCGGAGCGGTGATGCGGGCGGCCTTGCGGGCACTCCAGGCGCGCGATGCGGCGATGGAACGCTGGGTGTTGTCCCAGGTGGTGCCGATGCTTGGGGCGATGCACCAGGCCCGCCCCCCCGGCCCGCCGGACGACCACGTGCGGACCGCGGTGCGGCGGAACGAGTCCGTGTGGCTCGGCGAGGACCGCTAGGGCGAGTCCCGATCAGGGCGACCACCGATCGGATTGGTTTGCCCGAGCAGGCCTCGTCAGCCGGGGCGAGCGGACGCGGCCCTGGATGTTTGATTCCAGGGTTTGATGGTGCAGTCTTCCAGCAGGCGTGGAAGGACGCGCTATGGGCCAGGTTCACCATGGGAGCGCCACAACGACAGCGGCGGTCTGTCGAGCGATACAGCATAGTCAAGAGAGCCTGAGAGG
>JAESFM010000008.1_pt1 | contig 206792 bp, 192 predicted proteins | sample 9266171 | NCBI WGS metagenome assembly JAESFM01 (sample SAMN14505069, study PRJNA617099) | algae metagenome | isolation source: Hassallia sp. WJT32-NPBG1 and co-occurring heterotrophs from well developed... | place: USA: Mojave Desert, Joshua Tree National Park, California | collected 2006-06-22 | reverse complement strand
CCGGCTCGGTCTATGACAGCGGCGACTTCACCGCCGTGCTGGAGAAGGCGCTCGAGGCCGCCGACTGGGAGGGCTTCGCGGCGCGCAAGGCAGAGAGCAAGGCGCGCGGCCGGCTGCGCGGGCGGGGGATCGGCAATTTCCTCGAATGCACCGCGCCGCCGATGAAGGAGCAGGGCGAGATCCGCTTCAACGAGGACGGCACGGTGACGATCATCACCGGCACCCTCGACTACGGCCAGGGCCATTGGACTCCCTTCGCCCAGGTGCTGCACCAGTCGCTCGGCGTGCCCTTCGAGAGCATCCGCCTCGTTCAGGGCGATTCCGACCTGCTGATTGCCGGTGGCGGCACCGGCGGCTCCAAGTCGCTGATGGCCTCCGGCGCCGCTATCATGGAGGCTGCGCAGCTCGTCATCGAGAAGGGCCGGGTGGCGGCGGCGCATATGCTGGAAGCCGCTGTCGGCGACATCGAGTTCGAGCGCGATGCGGAGGGCCTGGGCCGCTTCACCATCGCCGGCACGGACCGCTCCATCGGCATCATGGAACTGGCGCAGCGCATCCGCACCGCCAACGGCTCGCCGCCCGACATGCCGGAGAGCCTCGATGTCCGCCATGTCTTCGGCGAGGCGCCGATGGCCTACCCGAATGGCTGCCACATTTGCGAGGTCGAGGTCGAGCCGGAGACCGGCATCGTCGAGGTGGTGCGCTACCTCTCGGTGAACGACTTCGGCGTCATCGTGAACCCGCTGATGGTCGAGGGCCAGGCGCATGGCGGCATCGTCCAGGGCATCGGCCAGGCGCTCTACGAGAACGTCGCCTATTCGGAGGAGGGCCAGCTCCTTTCCGGCAGCTACCAGGACTACTGCCTGCCCCGTGCCGGGGACCTGCCGAGCTTCGGCTTCGAGAGCCATCCGAGCCCCTGCAAGACGAACCCGGTCGGCGCCAAGGGCTGCGGCGAGGCGGGGTGCGCCGGATCGCTCCCTGCGGTGATGAACGCCGTGGTCGATGCGCTGTCGGACTACGGCATCACCCATATCGACATGCCCGCGACTCCGGAGCGGGTCTGGCGCGCCATCCACGGCGCGGCGGCCTGACCGCCAGGGCTGGCACGGAAAAGTGAGGCGGCCCCGGCTCCGCCGGCTGGCAGAAAGCCGGCCGCGAGCGGGCCGGGCGCCGAGGCCCTCTATCACGCCGGTGCCGGGTTTGATCTATGCTGTGTTACGGACAGCTCGGAAGCCTGGCCGCCCGGCTGGTTGTGCTTGGGTCGGCTACATCGCTTCTTGCGAGGGAACAGACGGAATGACCAGGCTCAACGGGCGGCGCGTTCTGGTGGTGGAGGACGAGGCGCTGGTCGCGATGCTGGTGGAGGATGCGTTGCTCGATGCCGGCGCCCTGGTCATCGGCCCGGTGGCGACGGTCGCCGAGGCGATCGCGCTGCTCGAGCGGGACCTGCCCGATGTCGCCGTGCTCGACCTCAACCTGGCCGGCGAGACCTCGACCCCTGTTGCTGACGCGCTGGCCGCGCGCGGCGTACCCTTCGTCGTCGCCACCGGCTATGGCGCGGATGGCCTGCCGCCCGGCCATGCCGACGTGCCCGTCCTGGCGAAACCCTATGATCCGGACGACCTGACGAGCGCGCTCGGCCGCCTCTGCAACTGATCGGCCGGAACTGATCGGCCGGCGGGGCAGCTGCCGGAGCGCCACCGGCGATCACGCTCCGGCCGGCGCCGTGGCCAGCGCCCGCAGCCGCAGGGCCAGTTCGGCCGGCCCGAGCGGCTTGCGCAGCACCGGTGTGCCCGGCGCCATGTCGAGCTCCCCGGTCTCCGCGTTCCCCGTGAGGATGACCACCGGCAGGCCAGGCCAGCGCCGCGTGACCTCCGCCGCCAGCATGCCGCCGGTCATCGCCGGCATCGCGTGGTCGGTCAGCACGAGGTCGAACCGGCCGCCGGCCTCGATCAGGGCCAGCGCCGCAGCCGCGCTCCCTGCCTCGGTGACCGCCAGCCCCTCCTCCCGCAGCGCCGCGGCCATCACCCCGCGCAGCGGCGCCTCGTCCTCCACCAGCAACACCCCCAGCGCCCGGGTCCCGGCCGGGGGAGGGGCGATGGCCGGGTCCGCTTCCGCCGCCGCCTCGGGCAGCCAGAGGGTGACGGTGGTGCCATGGCCCGGCGCACTCTCGATCCCCAGCGCTCCGCCCGATTGCGCCGCGAAGCCATGCGCCATGGCGAGGCCGAGCCCGGTGCCCTTGCCGACCTCCTTGGTGGTGAAGAAGGGTTCCGTGGCGCGGGCCAGCGTCGGCGCATCCATGCCCTCGCCGGTGTCGCGCAGGCTGAGCCGCAGGTAGCGCCCGGGCGCCAGCCCGCGCGCCCCGCCCGGCTCCACCCGCTCCGCCGCCGCCTCCAGCCGCAGCAGCCCGCCGCGCGGCATCGCATCCCGCGCATTGAGCGCCAGGTTGAACAGCACGAGGTCGAGCTGCATCCGGTCCGCTTCCAGCGGCGGCAGGCCGGGCGGCGCCTCGATCTCCAGCCGGATATCCGGGCCGAGCGGCCCGTGCAGGAGCGAGGCCAGCCCCTCCAGCACCGCCGCCGGCGCCACCGGGCCGGATCGCAGCTCGTCACGCCGGGCGAAGGCCAGGATCCGCCGGGTGACGCCGGCGCCGCGCTCAGCCGCCTCAAGCGCCGCCCGTGTGTAGCGGCGCACCCGGGCAGCATCCTCCGGCTGGTTCTCCATCAGCCGCAGCGCGCCCGTCATCACCTGGAGGATGTTGTTGAAGTCATGCGCGATGCCGCCGGCGATGCGGCCCAGCGCCTCCAGCTTCTGCGCCTCGCGCAGCCGGGCCTCCGCCTGGTTGCGTGCGGTGATGTCGACGATGACGGCATAGCTGCGGAGAAAGGCGCCCGCCGCATCCCGCTCCGCCCGGGCGCGTAGCAGCACATCGACCAGCGCGCCGTCCCGCCGGCGCATGCGGTACTCCACCTCCCGCACCCCGTCGCCGCCCTCGCGCAACGCGACGGCCGCCGCCTCCCAGCGCACCGCGCTTGCCGGCGTCATGAAGTCCGGGATGCGGCGCCCCAGCACCTCCTCACGGGCGAAGCCGAGGAAGTCGAGCCATTCGGCGCTGACCTCGACGATCCGCCCCGCCCCATCGCAGGAATGGAAGGCAGCCGGGGTGCGGTCATAGATCCGGCTGAGCTCCGTCGTGCGCTCGGCCACGCGCTGCTCCAGCTCCGCCTTGGCGCGCAGCAGCCCGGCCTCGGCCCGCTTGCGCTCGGTGAGGTCGAGGATGAAGGCGATCGTCTCCTCCTGCCGCTCGCCGATGATGGTGAAGCCGATCAGCACCGGCACGCGGCTGCCATCCGGGCGCTGGTACTCCTTCTCGTAGGGGGTGCAGCGCCCGGTCGCCTGCACCTCGGCGATGGCGGCGGCATCGGCGGGGAGCCATTCCGGCGGCGTCAGCCCGTCCCAGCGCAGCAGCCCGGCCGCCAGCTCCGCCCGGCTGCGGCCGATGATGCGCAGCAGGGCGTCGTTGGCATCGTGGATGCGGCCGTGCACGTCGCCGCGCAGCACGCCGATCGGGTTGGCCTCCAGCATGGCGCGCAACGCCGCCTCGCGCTGCGCCAGCTCCTCCGCATGATGGTGCTGCTCGGTGACGTCGTGGTCGATGCCGATGATGCGGACCGGCCGGCCTGCGGCATCCGATTCGATCCGGCCGGTCCCGGCGATCCAGCGCTCCGCCCCGTCATCGGCGCGGCGGATGCGGAACTCGGCCTGGAAGACGGCCGGCGTGGTCCCCGCCACCGCCTCCCGCGCTGCGATAAGCCTGGCCCGGTCCCCGGGCTCGATCATCGCCAGCCAGCGTGCCTGGTCGGGCGGCGGGCCGGCCGGGTCGAGGCCGAAGAGCGCATATTGCTGCGGCGACCAGACCTGCCGTCCGCTGGCGAGGTCGACCTCCCAGGAACCGAGGCCGGCCGCCTCCTGCGCCAGCCGCAGCCGCGCCTCGCTCTCGCGCAGCGCGTGTTCCGCGACGCGGCGCTGGGTGATGTCGCGCACCGTGCCAGTGCCGCGCCAGGCCCGGCCATCGGCGCCGGGGATCACCTCGCCCCGGTCGCCGAGCCAGCGGGTGGCGCCATCCGGCAGGAGGACGCGGAATTCGAGGCTGTAGGAGCCGCAGCAACGGATCGCCTCGTCGAGGGCGGCGGTGACGGCAGGACGATCCTCCGGGAGGATCCGGTCCAGCCATTCGCCGAAGCCGGTGACCAGCTCCTCGTTCGGGGGCGGGAGCGGCGCGCCGTATAGGCCGGCGCACTCGGGCGACGAGTTGCACCGCCCGGTGACGATGTCCCAGTCATAGCTGCCGACCAGCCCGGCCTGCTGCGCCCGGCGGAAGCGCTGCAGCGCCTCCCCCCGCCGCTCGAGGCTGCGCCCGGCGAGCCACCCGCCGCCAGCCAGCGCCGCCACGGCCAGCACGGCGGCCGGTGCCGGCAGCAGCATGGCCAGCGCCGCGCCGCCCGCGTAGCCGGCCGCGAGCAGAATCGGCAGGGAAGGGCGGATCCAACGCATCGCCGACAGACTACACCCGCAACGCTCACGCTTGGGTTCCGGCTGGTCATAACAAAGTCGCGTCACGTAAGTGGGAGGTGCAGCGCGAGCCACAGCCTCCCCCGCGCCGGATCGGTCCAGGCGAGGCGGTGGCGGCAGCCGGCCGGGACCACCGCCCGGTTGCCCGGCGTGGGCGCCCGCCGGCCGCCACCGGCGAAGCCTGGCCGCGCGGGGCGATCCGCCCGAGGCGCTCGCCGTCCTCGGCCGGCGCGGCGAAACCCTCCGCGATGCGGCCGAAGCGCGGCGCCGGGCTCAGGCCGCCCCCTCGGCGAAGGCGGGTGCCACCGGCGCGGCGCAGAGCCCGGATTGCTCGAGCGCCGCCGCGGCGCGGAACAGCAGCCCCTCCGTCCAGGGCTTGCCGATGAGCTGCACGCCGATCGGCAGCGCGCCCTCCGCCCGCGGCACCGGCACGGTCAGCACCGGCAGGCCGATGCCGCTGATGGGCTGGGTGAAGAGCCCCATCGAGGGCCTGAGCGGAAGCTCCTGCCCGTCCAGCACCAGGGTCTCCTGGCCGATCGGCGTCGCGGGCACGGGGGTCGCCGGGGCGAGCAGGATGTCCCACTCCGCCATCAACGCCCGCATCGAATCCCGCGCCCGGGCCCGGACGCGCTGCGCATGGGCGACCCAGGCCGCCGGCATCAGCGCGCCCGCCAGCAGCCGGTCCTGGATCAGCGGCTCATACTCCTCGAGCCGGCTGCGGAGCGTCGGCAGGTGCAGCGCGCCGCCCTCGGAGGCGGTGATGATGAAGGCGGCCGAGCGGCTCGCCTCCGCCATCGCCCATTCGATCTCCGCTGTCGCACCCAGCCCCCCGGCCACGGCTGCCACAGCGCGCCGTGCCGCCTCGGACTGCATCCGCCCGAACCAGCCGCCGAGCCGCGCCACCCGCAGCCCGCCGAGCCCGGCGCCGAGCAGCGGCGTCACAGGCTCCGGCGGCTGCGGCGCCTGGTGGCTGTCTTCCGGGTCGATCCCCAGCAAAGCATCGTAGGCGGCGGCGAGGTCCGCGACGCTGCGGGCGAAGGGGCCGACATGGTCGAGCGAATAGACGAAGGGAAAGGCACCGTGGCGAGAGAGCCGCCCATAGGTCGGCTTCACCCCGAAGATGCCGTTCAGCGAGGCCGGCACCCGGATCGAGCCGTTGGTGTCCGTCCCGAGGGTGATCGGCACCAGCCCCGCCGCCACCGCCGCGCCCGAGCCGCCCGAGGAGCCGCCGGCGATGCGCGCGAGATCATGCGGGTTGCGGCAGGGCCCGTCATGGCTGTTCTCGGTGGTGAAGCCATAGGCGAACTCGTCCATGTTGAGCGCGCCGACGCAGACGGCGCCCGCCGCGTCCATCCGCCGGACGAGGAAGGCATCGCGCGTCGCGGCTGGCGCGTCGCGGCGGATGCGGCTGCCCGCCAGGGTCGGGATGCCGGCGAGGTCGAAGAGGTTCTTCGCCGCATAGGGCACGCCGGCCAGCGGTCCGGGGTCCTGTCCGGCAGCGATGCGCGCATCCACGGCATCGGCCGCGGCCAGTCCCCGTTCGGCAAGCAGGGCGGTGAAGGCGTTCACCTCCGCGCCGCGCGCTCCGATGCGGGCGAGCGCCGCCTCCGCCACCGAGCGCGCCGGGACCTCGCCCGACCGCACCCGCGCGGCGATGGCGAGCGCCGGGCCGCTCATGGCCGGTACACCGGTGCCGGCTCCTCCGCCTCGGTCAGCGGCACGGCGAGCGCCGGTGCGGCGATACGCGCGATGAGGGCGAAGGCGGCCGCCACCCGCGCCTCGCGCGCGGCATCGAGGGCGAGGCCCACGGCCGGCGCGGCGGCGGCCACATGGGCGGCAGGGTCGAAACGGTCGGGGTCGAGCATCGGGGCGCCTCCTGGCAAAGACGGGTGCATCGTTCCATGCAGCTTCCGCGCCCGCCAGCCCGCCTCGCTCGCGCATCGGTGATCGAAGGGGTGCCAGACCATTTCGCCCGTTCGGCGTTGCGCCGCTGAGATGGAGTTGGGGGATTGGATGGCGGAGCGACGCACCGACAAGCCGAAGCCGGCGAAACGAGCGGCCCCGGCCGCGAAGCGCAAGGCAACCGAGGCTCCGCCAGCGATCGTCCCCGCCCTCCCCGCCGTCATCACCCCGCCGGAGCCCGAGCCGGAGCCGGGCTGGACCGGCCCGATGGTGCCGCGCCTCTACTTCCTGCATCCCTTGCTCGTGGGCCCGCTGCCGGCCTGGGACGCCGCCTTCGAGCGCGCCGCGGCGCTCGGCTTCAGCGGCGTGCTGATCCCGCCGCCCTTCGCCACGGGCGGAAGCGGGCATCTTTACCAGATCGGCGATCCGGATGCGCCGCACCCGGCGCTCGAGGCACCCGGCGACAGCGCCGCGGCGGTCGAGGCGCTGGCTGCCAAGGCGCGGGCGCAGGGGCTCGACCTCTACATCGACCTGGTGCTCGACCGCGTCGCCGCCGACGGCCGCCTCGCCCGCGAGCAGCCGGGCTGGTTCGCCCCCCTCGCACCGCTCGCCACGCCCGATCCGCGCCTCGACCCGCCGGACTGGGACACGCTCCGCGCCCGGTGGGACGAGCCGGACGTGGTCGCCGGCCTCGGCGCCTGGTGGGAGGAGCGCCTGCGCCGCTTCACCGCCGCTGGCGTCACCGGCTTCCGCTGCGATGCGCCGGCGCGGGTGCCCGGCCGCGTCTGGCGCCGGCTGACGGCGGCCATCCCGGAGGCGCGCTTTCTCGCCTGGACCATCGGCCTACCGGCCGAGGCCCTGCCCGGCCTCGCCGAGGCCGGCTTCGCCGCCACCTTCGACAGCCTCGCCTGGTGGGACCTGCGTGAGGGCTGGCTGGTGGAGGAGGCGGTGCGCCTCGCCGCCGTCGCCCCGCCGATCGCAACCGTGGAAGCTCCCTTCGGCCCCCGCCTCGCCGCCCGCGACCCGGACCCGGCCATGGCCGAGCGCGCCGCGCTGCGCCACCTCCGCCTTGCCGCGGGCATCGGCGCCGGGCTGCTGGTGCCGATGGGCTTCGAATACGGTGCCCGCCGCCCGCTCGACCCGGCGCGCGACCGCCCGGGCGACTGGGACTGGATCATCCGCCACGCGCCCTTCGACCTGTCGGAGGCGATCCGTACCACCAATGCCATGCTCGCCAGCCGGGCGCTCGCACCGGCCGATCTCCGCCCGCTCGCCGGGCCGGGCGCATCGGCCACCGCCCTTCTGCGCGCGGCCGGGCCCGATGTGCGCACGGCCCGCAGCGCCTCGCTGGTGCTGGCCAATCCCGACCTGCATCGCCCCGCCAGCGTGACGGCGACGGCGCTGCTGCCGGCGACGGGCGGCGTCTTTACCCGCTTCACCCCCTGCCTGCCCGATGACGGCGCTGCCCTCGAGCCCGGCGGCACGCTGCTGCTGCATCCGGGCGAGGTGCGCATCCTCGAGGCCATCCCGCCCCGCCCGATCCGTCCCGCCGCCGAGCCCAGTGCGGAGGCCGCCGCCCGCGCCCCGCGCCTCGGCATTGAGAAGATCGAGCCGATGGTCGATGACGGCCGCTTCCCGGTGAAGCGCAGCGTCGGCGAGGTGATCGAGGTGCGCTGCGACGTGGTCTGCGACGGGCACGACAAGCTCGCCGCCGCCCTGCTCTGGCGCGCCGCCGACGAGGATACCTGGCGCGAGACCCGCCTCCGCCCGCTCGGCAATGACCGCTGGGCGGCAAGCTTCCCGCTCGAGCGCATGGGTCGCTACGTCTTCGCCGTCGAGGCCTGGCGCGACGCCTTCGCCACCTTCACCGACGAGCTGCAGAAGAAGCACAATGCCGGCGTCCCCGTGACGCTGGAGCTGGAGGAAGGGCGTCTGCTGGTCGAGGCCGCGGGAGGCCGCGCCGGGGGCGCCGTCGCCGAGCTCGCAGCGCGCCTCGCGGGCGCGGGGGAGGGGGAGCGCCTCGCCCTCCTGCTCGCCCCGGAAACCGCGACGCTCATGGCGGAGGCGGATGACCGCCCCTTCCGCATCCGCAGCGCCGAGATCCCGCTGGAGGCGGAGCGCACCGGTGCCCGCTTCGCCAGCTGGTACGAGCTCTTCCCGCGTAGCCAGTCGGGCGACCCAACGCGCCACGGCACCTTCGACGACGTCATCCGGCAGCTGCCGCGCATCCGTCGCATGGGCTTCGACGTGCTCTACTTCCCGCCGATCCACCCGATCGGGCAGAAGAACCGCAAGGGCCGCAACAACACACTGACGCCGGCGCCGGATGATCCGGGCAGCCCCTATGCCATCGGCTCCGAGGCCGGCGGGCATGATGCGCTGCATCCCGAGCTTGGCACCCTGGAGGACTTCCGCCGGCTGGTGCAGGCCGCCGCCGAGCATGGGCTGGAGCTGGCGCTCGACTTCGCCATCCAGTGCAGCCCGGACCATCCCTGGCTGCGCGAGCACAAGGAATGGTTCGACTGGCGCCCGGACGGCTCGCTCCGCTACGCCGAGAACCCGCCGAAGAAGTACGAGGACATCGTTAATGTCGACTTCTACAACGAAGGTGCCGTCCCCTCGCTGTGGATCGCGCTGCGCGACGTCGTCCGCTTCTGGTGCGAGCAGGGCGTACGCCTGTTCCGCGTCGACAACCCGCATACCAAGCCCTTCCCCTTCTGGGAGTGGCTGATCGCCGACATCCGCGCCCGCTACCCGGACTCCGTCTTCCTCGCCGAGGCCTTCACCCGGCCGAAGGTAATGTACCGGCTGGCGAAGCTTGGGTTCAGCCAGTCCTACACCTACTTCACGTGGCGCAACGAGAAGCGCGAGATCACGGAGTACCTGGAGGAGCTGACGACGACGGCGCCGAGGGACTTCTTCCGGCCGCATTTCTTCGTCAACACGCCGGACATCAACCCGCTCTTCCTGCAGGGCTCCGGCAGGCCAGGCTTCCTGATCCGCGCCGCGCTGGCGACGACGCTCTCCGGCCTGTGGGGCATGGTGCAGGGCTACGAGTTCTGCGAGGCGCGTGCCATGCCCGGCAAGGAGGAGTACCTGGACTCCGAGAAGTACCAGCTCCGCGCCTGGCCCGACCGTGCGCCCGGCGACATCGTCGATGAGGTCACGCGGCTGAACGCCATCCGCCGCGCCAACCCGGCCTTGCAGACGCAGCTCGGCCTCGCCTTCCACAACGCCTTCAACGACAACATCCTTTGGTACCGCAAGGCGACCCCGGCGCGGGACAATTGCATCCTCGTCGCGGTCAGCCTCGATCCGCACAACGTTCAGCAGGCGAGCGTCGAGCTTCCGCTCTGGGAATGGGGGCTGCCCGACCATGCGTCGCTGGAGGCAGAGGATCTGATGCGCGGACACCGCTTCACCTGGCAGGGCAAGATGCAGACGATACGGCTCGATCCTGGCGAACTTCCCTTCGGCATCTGGCGCGTCCGCCCGGCAGGGGGCATCTAGATGGGCTTGCCCGAGGATCCGCACTGGTACCGCGACGCGGTCATCTACCAGCTGCATGTGAAGAGCTTCTTCGACGCCAATGACGACGGCATCGGCGACTTCGCCGGGCTGCTGCAGAAGCTCGACTACATCGCCGAGCTCGGCGTCGACACGCTCTGGCTGCTGCCCTTCTACCCGAGCCCGCTGCGCGACGACGGCTACGACATCGCCGACTACCGCTCCGTCAATTCGAGCTACGGCTCGCTGCACGATGTCCGCCGCTTCGTGCGCGAGGCGCATGCGCGGGGGCTGCGCGTCATCACCGAGCTGGTCATCAACCACACCAGCGACCAGCACCCCTGGTTCCAGCGCGCCCGTGCCGCGAAGCCCGGCTCCGCGGCGCGCGAGTACTATGTCTGGTCCGACACCGACCAGAAGTACCAGGACACGCGGATCATCTTCATCGACACCGAGAAGTCGAACTGGACCTGGGACCCAGAGGCCAAGGCCTATTTCTGGCACCGCTTCTACAGCCATCAGCCCGACCTGAATTTCGACAATCCTCGGGTCCTGGCCGAAGTCCTGAACGTGATGAAGTTCTGGCTCGACATCGGCGTGGATGGCCTCCGCCTCGATGCCGTGCCCTATCTCGTCGAGCGCGAGGGCACCAACAACGAGAACCTCTCGGAGACCCATGCCGTCCTGAAGACCATCCGCGGCAAGCTCGACCAGACCTTCCAGGGGCGCATGCTGCTCGCCGAGGCCAACCAGTGGCCGGAGGACACGCAACAGTATTTCGGCCAGGGCGACGAGTGCCACATGGCCTTCCACTTCCCGCTGATGCCCCGGATGTACATGGGCATCGCGCAGGAGGACCGCTTCCCGATCACCGACATTCTGCGCCAGACGCCGGACATCCCGGAAGGCTGCCAGTGGGCCATCTTCCTCCGCAACCATGACGAGTTGACGCTCGAGATGGTGACGGACCGGGAGCGCGACTATCTCTGGTCCACCTATGCCGCCGACAAGCGCGCGCGCATCAACCTCGGCATCCGCCGCCGCCTCGCCCCGCTGCTGCAGCGGGACCGGCGGCGGATCGAGCTGATGAACGGCCTGCTGCTCTCCATGCCCGGCACGCCCGTCATCTACTACGGCGACGAGATCGGCATGGGCGACAACATCTTCCTGAAGGACCGCGACGGCGTGCGGACGCCGATGCAGTGGTCGCCCGACCGCAATGGCGGCTTCAGCAGGGCCGACCCGGCGGCACTGATCCTGCCGCCGCTGCAGGATCCGATCTACGGCTTCCAGGCGGTCAATGTCGAAGCCCAGTCGCGCGACCCGCATAGCCTGCTCAATTGGATGCGGCGCATGCTCGCCGTCCGCAAGCGGAGCAGCGCCTTCGGCCGCGGCAGCATGCGGCTGCTCTACCCCGCGAACCGCAAGGTCCTCGCCTATGTGCGGGAGTTCGAGGACGACACCATCCTCTGCGTATTCAACCTCTCGCGCGCCGCGCAGGCGGTGGAGCTCGACCTTGCCGGCTGCGCCGGCCGGGTGCCGGTGGAGATGCTGGGCGGCACCAGCTTCCCGCCGATCGGCCAGCTTCCCTATCTGCTGACGCTGCCGCCCTATGGCTTCTATTGGTTCGTGCTGGCGACCGAGAAGGCGCTGCCGCCGTGGCACCAGCCCTCGCCGGAGCCGCTGCCCGACCTCCGTACCCTTGTCCTGAAGGCCGACGTGAAAGAACTTCTCGGAGCCGCCGTGAGGCGTGAGCTGGAGCAGCTCGTCCTCCCCGAATACCTGCCGAAGCGCCGCTGGTTCGCCAGCAAGGGCGAGGCGATCGAATCCCTGCGCCTCGGCGCCATCGCCAGCCTGCCGGAGGCCAACGGCGCCGTCGTCATGGCCGAGGTTGAGGTCGGACTTGCCGGCCGGACGGAGCGCTACGCCCTGCCGCTCGCTGGCGTGGAGGACGTGGAAGGCGCCGGCCCGCTCGCCGCGCAGCTCGCCCTGTCGCGGCTGCGCCAGGTCCGCCGTGTCGGCTTCCTCACCGACGCCTTCGCCGATGACCGCCTGCCTGCCGCCGTGCTGCACGCGCTGCAGAAGGGCATGACCCTGGCGACCGAAGACGGCGAGATCCGCTTCCTCGCGACCGCCCGGCTCGCCGAGGTGCCGCTGCCCGAGGAGCCGCAGATCCGCAGGCTTTCGGCCGAGCAGTCGAACTCCTCGCTGATCTATGGCGAGCAGATCGTCCTCAAGATCATCCGCCGCATCAATCCCGGCATCCACCCGGAGGCGGAGGTCACGCGCTACCTGACCGAGGCCGGCTTCGGCAACACCGCGCCGCTGCTCGGTGAGGTGGTGCGCATCGGCCAGGACGGCACGCCGCACACGCTGATGCTGGCCCAGGGTTTTGTCCGCAACCAGGGCGATGGCTGGGGCTGGAGCCAGGACTGGCTGCATCGCGCGGTCGATGAGGCGGCGCTGACGGAGGAGGCGCCGGAGGATGCCTTCACCGGCTACCTTGCCTTTGCCGAGGCACTGGGCCGCCGCCTCGGCGAGCTGCATGCCGTGCTCGCCCGTCCGACCGACAACCCGGATTTCAGCCCGGAGCCGGCGACCGAGGCGGATCGCTCCGCCTGGGCACGCGGCGCGCTGGAGCAGCTCGACCCGGCGCTTGAGCTGCTGGGCCGCGGCGGCCTCGCCGAGGATGTCGCCCCGCTGGCCGCCGCGCTGGTGGCGAAGCGCGCGGCGCTGCATGAGGCCGCGCACCGGCTCGCGCAATCCGCCGACGGCGCGCTGAAGACGCGCGTGCATGGCGACTTCCATCTCGGCCAGGTGCTCGTCGCCCAGGGCGATGCGGTGATCGTCGATTTCGAGGGCGAGCCGGCGCGCTCGCTCGATGAGCGCCGCGCCAAGGGCAGCCCGCTCCGCGACGTCGCCGGCCTGCTGCGCAGCCTCGACTACGCCGCATCCGTTGCAACGGCGAGCGAGGCCTCTGGCGCCGCCACCGCAGCGCCGGCCGAGCGCCGTGCCGCGCTCTTCCAGCGCTGGCAGCGCGAGGCCTCCACCGCCTTCCTCGAAGCCTATCGCGCGGTCGAGCATGCGGCGGAGAATCCCTGGGTGCCCGCCGGCGCCGAGGCTGCGCTGCTCGACCTTTTCCTGCTCGAGAAGGCCGCCTATGAGGTGCGCTACGAGGCGGCCAACCGGCCGGCCTGGATCGGCGTGCCTCTCCGCGGCCTTGCGGCTCTTGCGGAAAGGATCACGGCATGATTCCCGGGGCTGACTCCCTGGTCGCCGGCCGGCACGGCGATCCCTTCGCCATCCTCGGCCTGCATGGCGAGGAGCTGCGCAGCCTGCAGCCCGGCGCGCGCGGCGTCACCGTGCTCGCCCGCGAGGGCGGCGAGGAGCTCGGGCGGCTGGAGCAGATCCATGCCGCCGGGCTGTTCTCCGGCCGGGTGTCGCGCCAGGTGCCATACCGGTTGCGCGTCGATTGGCCGGGCTCCGTGCAGGAAACGGAGGACCCGTACAGCTTCGGCCTGCTGCTCGGCCCGCTCGACCTGCATCTCTTCGCCGAGGGGCGGCATTTCGACCTCGCCAAGGTCTTTGGCGCGCAGGCGATGTCGGTCGATGGCGTGCCCGGCGTGCGCTTCGCCCTTTGGGCGCCGAATGCGCAGCGCGTCTCCGTCGTCGGCGATTTCAACGGCTGGGACGGCCGCCGCCACCCGATGCGGCTGCGGCGCGAGGCGGGCGTGTGGGAGCTGTTCATCCCGCGCCTTCGGCCTGGCGCTCCCTACAAGTATGAGCTCATCGGCGCCGATGGCAGCGTACTGCCGCTGAAGGCCGATCCGGTCGCGGTGGCGACCGAGATGCCGCCCGCCACCGCCTCCCGCATCCCCGACCCGACGCCCTTCCTCTGGACCGACCAGGCCTGGATGGAGGAGCGTGCTGCGCGGCAGGCCGCCGACGCGCCGATCTCGGTCTATGAGGTGCATCCCGGCTCCTGGTGGCGCGATGCCGATGGCGAGGCGCCGGACTGGGATCGCCTTGCGGACCGGCTCATCCCCTATGCCCAGGGCATGGGCTTCACCCATATCGAGTTCCTGCCGGTGATGGAGCATCCATTCGGCGGCTCTTGGGGCTACCAGCCGCTCGGCATGTTCGCGCCCAGCGCGCGCTTCGGCTCGCCGATGGGCTTCGCCCGCTTCGTCGACCGTGCGCATGCGGCGAAGATCGGTATCATCCTCGACTGGGTGCCGGCGCATTTCCCGACCGATGCGCATGGCCTCTACCGCTTCGACGGCACCGCGCTCTACGAGCATGCCGACCCGCGCGAGGGCTTCCACCGCGACTGGAACACCGCGATCTACAATTTCGGCCGCAACGAGGTGCGCGGCTTCCTCCTCGCCAGCGCCATGCACTGGCTCGAGCACTACCATGTCGATGGGCTCCGCGTGGATGCCGTCGCCTCCATGCTCTACCGCGACTATTCGCGCCCGGCGGGCGAGTGGATCCCGAACCGCCATGGCGGCCGCGAGAATCTCGAGGCCGTCGCCTTCCTGCAGGAACTGAATGCCGTCGTCGAGGAACGCTGCCGCGGCGCGGTGATGATCGCCGAGGAGAGCACCGCCTGGCCCGGGGTGACGCGCCCGACCAGCGAGGGCGGCCTCGGATTCCACTATAAGTGGAACATGGGCTGGATGCACGACACCCTCCACTACATGGAGGAGGACCCCATCAATCGCCGCTACCACCATGACAGTATGACCTTCGGCCTGGTGTATGCGTGGAGCGAGAAATTCATCCTGCCGCTCAGCCATGACGAGGTGGTCTATGGCAAGGGGTCGCTGATCGGGAAGATGCCGGGCGACCCCTGGCAGAAATTCGCCAACCTGCGCTCCTATCTCGCCTTCATGTGGATGCATCCGGGCAAGAAGCTGCTCTTCATGGGTGGCGAGATCGCCCAACCGAGCGAGTGGAACCACGATGCCGCGCTGTCCTGGGGCCTGCTCGACGACGCGCGCCATCGCGGCATCCAGCGCCTGCTGCATGACCTCAACGCCGCCTACCGCGCCGTGCCCGCCCTGCACCGGCAGGATGCCTCACCGGAGGGCTTCCGCTGGGTGGTCGGCGGCGACAGCGCGCAGAGCATCTTCGCCTGGCTCCGTATCGGCGCGGAGGGCGATGCCCCGGCGCTCGTCGTCTGCAACATGACGCCGGTGCCGCGCTACGCCTACCGCATCGGCGTCGTGGCGGCCGGCATCTGGAACGAGGTCGTGAATACCGACGGTGCGGCCTATGGCGGAACGAACACCGGCAACGGCGGTTCGGTTCGCGCCGAGACAGTCGAGAGCCATGGCTTCGGCCAGTCGCTCTCGCTCTTCCTCCCGCCACTCGCGGTTATCGTCCTCACGCACCAGGGGTAACATGCCTCCCATACCAACTCGTCTGCTCCCCGGCCGGCCCAATCCGCTGGGGGCGCATTGGGATGGGCTGGGCGTCAATTTCGCGGTCTTCTCCGCTCATGCCGAGCGCATCGAGCTTTGCCTCTTCGATGCCGCCGGGCGGCGCGAGGTTGCCCGCCTGCCGATGCCGGAATGCACCGACGAGGTGTGGCACGGCTACCTGCCCGAGGCGCGGCCCGGCCAGCTCTACGGCTATCGCGCCTTCGGCCCCTACGAGCCGCGCCATGGCCATCGCTTCAACCCGCACAAGCTGCTGCTCGACCCCTATGCGCGGCAGATCTCCGGCGAGCTGCGCTGGTCGGACGTGCTGTTCGGCTACCGCGTCGGCGCCGGCCGCGCCGACCTGACCTTCGACCGGCGGGACAGCGCGCCTGCCATGCCGAAATCCGTCGTCGTCGACGACAGCTTCCACTGGGGCGACGACCGCCCGCCCTGCATCCCCTGGGAGCGCACGGTGATCTACGAGGCGCATGTCCGCGGCCTCACCATGCTGCGCGAGGACATCGCGTCCCGCGAGCGCGGCACCTTCGCCGCCCTGGCCGACCCGCGCTTCATCGACCATCTCCAGCGCCTCGGCATCACCGCGCTGGAGCTGCTGCCGATCCATGCCTTCCTGCAGGACCGCTTCCTGGTCTCGAAGGGGCTGAAGAACTACTGGGGCTACTCGACGCTCGGCTTCTTTGCCCCCGAGCCGCGCTACCTGATCGAGCCTTGGATGCGGAACGAGTTGAAGGTGGCGGTGCGCCGCCTGCATGCCGCTGGCATCGAGGTCATCCTGGATGTGGTCTACAACCATACCTGCGAAGGCAGCGAGATGGGGCCGACGCTGTCCTGGCGCGGCTTCGACAATGCCTCCTACTACCGGGCGATGCCGGACGAGCCGCGCTATCTCATCAATGATACGGGCACCGGCAACACCATCAACATCAGCCATCCGCGCGTGCTGCAGATGGTGATGGACAGCCTGCGCTACTGGGTCGAGCAGTACCATGTCGACGGCTTCCGCTTCGACCTCGGCACGATCCTCGGGCGGGAGCCGGGCGGCTTCGACCCCGGCAGCGGCTTCTTCGACGCCATCCGCCAGGACCCCGTGCTTTCCCGGGTGAAGCTGATCTCAGAGCCCTGGGACATCGGCCCCGGCGGCTACCAGGTCGGCAACCATCCACCGGGCTGGGGCGAGTGGAACGACCGCTACCGCGACGGCATCCGCCGCTTCTGGCGCGGCGACAGCGGCATGCGCAGCGACCTCGCCGCCCGCCTCACCGGCTCGGCCGAGCTCTTCGACCGCCGCCGCCGCCGCCCTTGGGCCAGCGTCAATTTCCTGGCGAGCCATGACGGCTACACGCTGCACGACCTCAACGCCTATGAGCAGCGCCACAACGAGGCGAATGGCGAGGACAACCGCGACGGTCATTCGGACAACCACAGCAACAACTGGGGCGTCGAGGGCGAGACGGACGACCCCGGCATCAACGCCACCCGCCAGTCGGTGGTGCGCGCCATGCTGGCGACGCTCTTCGCCTCGGCCGGCACGCCCATGCTGCTCGGCGGCGACGAGATGGCCCGCACCCAGGGCGGCAACAACAACGCCTATTGCCAGGACAACGAGATCAGCTGGTTCGACTGGACCCGGGCGGCGACCGAGGAGGCGAAGGCGCTGCAGCGCTTCACCGCCCGCTGCATCGCGCTGCGCCACCGCCTGCCGCCGCTCCGCCCGGCCATGTTCCTCCATGGCGGCGCCGAGGTCTCCCCGGGCCTTGCCGATATCGCCTGGTTCGACCAGTTCGGCCAGGCGATGACGCCGGACGCATGGAACGAGCCCGAGGCCCGGACGCTGACACTCCGCCGCGCCACCGGGGCCGAGGACGGCAGCGTCGATGCCACGCTGCTGCTGCTCAACGCCGATGGCGCCGCGCATGACTTCACCCTGCCGGCACCCGCCATGGACTGGACCATCGTGCTCGACACCGCCGACCCCGAGGCCGAGGAATATCGCGCCGAGGGCGGGAGCGTGCCCGTTGCCGCCCATTCCGTCGTGCTGCTTGCGACGAGGCTTCCCGCCACATGAGCCTGAACAATACCTGGGGCACCACGCTGGTCGTCCCCGACCGCACCCGCTTCCGCCTCTGGGCGCCCGATGCGGACGAGGTCGGTCTCGAGATCGAGGGCCGTCCCTCCCAGCCGATGCAGGCGACGGGGGAGGGGTGGTTCGAGGCGGAGGCGCCGGTCGGCGCCGGCACCCGCTACTGCTTCCGCGTCAGTCCCGACCTCGCCGTGCCCGACCCCGCCTCCCGCCTCCAGGCTGGCGACGTGCATGATGCCTCGGTGGTGGTCGACCCTGCCGCCTTTGCCTGGCGCAACGCGGACTGGCGTGGCCGCCCCTGGCACGAGACCGTCCTCTACGAGGTGCATGCCGGCGCCATGGGCGGTTTCGCCGGTGTCGAGGCCGCGCTGCCGCGGCTGAAGGAGCTCGGCGTCACCGCCATCGAGCTGATGCCGGTCAATGATTTCCCCGGCCGCTGGAACTGGGGCTATGACGGCGTCCTGCCCTATGCGCCAGATGCTGCCCTCGGCACGCCGGACGAGCTGCGCTCCCTCGTGGATGCCGCGCACGGCCTCGGGCTGATGGTCTTCCTCGACGTCGTCTACAACCATTTCGGCCCGGACGGGGCCTATCTCCACGTCTACGCCAAGCGCTTCTTCGACGAGGGCATCCACACGCCCTGGGGCGCCGCCATCGACTTCAAGCAGCCGCCCGTCCGGGCCTTCTTCGAGGAGAACGCGCTGCATTGGCTGCGCGACTACCGGATCGACGGCCTGCGCTTCGATGCCGTCCACGCCATCTCCGAGGCGGACTGGCTCGACGTGCTGGCCGCCCGCATCCGCCGCGAGCTGCCCGACCGCCACATCCACCTGGTGCTGGAGAATGAGCGCAATGCTGCGCGCCATCTCCGCCCCAAGGGAGGCTTCGACGCGCAGTGGAACGATGACGGCCACAACATCCTCCACCCGCTGCTGACCGGCGAGCGCGAGGGTTACTACGAGGATTTCTGCGACGACGGCGCGGAGAAGCTCGCAAAAGTCCTCGGCGAGGGCTTCCTCTTCCAGGGGCAGCTCTCCGGCCATCTCGGCGCCCCGCGCGGCGAGCCGACCGCCGGCCTGCCGCCGACCGCCTTCGTCCTTTTCCTGCAGAACCACGACCAGGTCGGCAACCGCGCCTTCGGCGAGCGCCTCCCGGCCCTGGCCGACCCGCGCGCCCTCCAGGCGGCGACGGCGCTGCTGCTGCTCTGCCCGCAGATCCCGATGCTCTTCATGGGCGAGGAATGGGGCGCGACTGCGCCCTTCCTCTTCTTCACCGACCACAATGCCGAGCTTGCTCCGCTCGTCACCCAGGGAAGGCGGAAGGAGTTCGCCAAATTCGCCGCCTTCCAGGATCCGGCGAAGCGCGAAACCATCCCCGACCCGAATGCCGAGGGCACCTTCCGCAGCTCCATCCCGGATCCCGGGGAGGCGACGCGCCCGCCGCATGATGCCGTGCTCGCGCTGCATCGCCGCCTGCTGGCGCTGCGGCGGGAGCGGATCATGCCGCATCTGCCGGGCGCGGCCGCGCTCGGCGCGCATGCGGTAGGGGAGGGGGCCGTGCTTGCGCGCTGGCGGCTCGGCGATGGCAGCACCCTGACCATCGCCTGCAACCTCGGCGCGGAGGCCGCCCGCGCCGCTGCCCAGGGCGAGGTATTGTTCGAGAGCATGCCTGGCGCCGCCGGCACGCTCGCCACCGGTGAGCTGCCGCCGCGTTGTACGGTCGCGCTGCTCAGCCAAGGATGACGCGATGAGTGCCGATGAGGACCTGCGGGAGCTGGCGGCCGCCGCCGGCATCGCTACCACCTGGCGTGACGTGCATGGCCAGACCCAGACCATCGCCCCGGAGACGATGCGCGCCGTGCTTGCCGCCCTCGGCCTGCCCGAGGATGCGCGCCAGGCACGCCACATCCTCCGCGAGGTGGATGCGCGCCTGCCGCCGCTGCTGACCATGACCATCGGCCCGGACGGCGTCGCCATCCCCGGCGCCTCGCCCGGCCATCGCTTCACCCTCCAGATCGAGGGCGGCGACCGCATCGAGGGCCAGCTGGAGACGGGTTGGGCCGGCGAGGCGCGGCTGCCCCCGATATCCACCCCCGGCTACCACCGGCTCACGCTCGATGGTGCCCATACCACGATCGCCGCCGCCCCGCCGCGCTGCGTGACGCTGAACGACCTCAACGCCGAGATCCACAACGGCGCCGCGCCCTGGGCGCTGGCGGCGCAGATCTACTCGCTCCGCCGCCAGGGCGATGGCGGCATCGGCGATTTCGGCGGCGTGGCGGCGCTCGCCCATGCCGCCGGGCGCCGCGGCGCGACGGCGCTCGCGGTCAGCCCGGCCCATGCGCTGTTCAGCGCCGATCCGAACAAGTACGGCCCCTACGCCCCCTCCAGCCGCATCATGCTGAACGTGCTGCATGCCGACCCGGCGGCCGCGCTCGGCACCGCCTCCGTGCTGCCGGCCGAGGACGCGCCGCTGATCGACTGGCCGGGGGCGACGGTGGCCAAGCTCGCCCAGTTCCGCCTGCTCTTCGACGCCGCCGCCGACCATGAGGGCTTCGTCGAGTACCGCCGCGACGCCGGCCCGGCGCTCGAGGACCATGCCCGCTTCGAGGCACTGCACGCGCATTTCTACGGCCAGTCCCCCGAGCTCTGGCACTGGCGCAACTGGCCGGAGGAGTTCCGCACGCCGCAGAGCCCCGGCGTCCAGCGCTTCGCCCGTGACAACCCGCGCGAGGTCGCCTTCCACGCCTTCTGCCAATGGCTCGCCGATGCCTCCCGCGGCGCGGCGCAGCAGGCAGCCCGCGATGCGGGGATGCCGGTCGGCCTGATCGCCGACCTCGCCGTCGGCACGGATGGCGGCGGCAGCCATGCCTGGTCGCGCCAGCGGGAGATCCTTCCCGGCCTCTCGGTCGGTGCCCCGCCCGACATCTTCTCCCCGCTCGGCCAGGATTGGGGCCTCACCGCCTTCTCTCCGCTCGAGATGCGGCTCGGCGGCTTCGGCGCCTTCATCGAGTTGCTGAAGGCGACCTTCCGGCATGCCGGCGGGCTGCGCGTCGACCATGCGATGGGCCTTGCCCGGCTCTGGGTGGTGCCGCAGGGGCTTGGCCCGCAGGCCGGCGCCTACCTCCACTACCCGATGCAGGATCTGCTGCGCCTGCTCGCCCTCGAATCGCACCGCCATCAGGCCATCGTCATCGGCGAGGATCTCGGCACGCTGCCGGAGGGCTTCCATGGCGCGATGGCGCGCGCGGGCATCCTCGGCATGCGGGTGCTCTGGTTCGAGCAGGAGCAGGACAGCAGCTTCCGCCCGCCGCATGGCTGGTCGCCCGATGCCGCGGCGATGACGACGACGCATGACCTGCCGACCATCACCGGCTGGTGGCGCGGCCTCGACATCGACTGGCGCGCCCGCCTCGGCCTCTTTCCCGAGCCCGACACCGCGCAGAAGGAGCATGCCCGCCGCGCCGAGGACCGCAGCGCCCTCTGGCGCGCCTTCCTCGAGAGCGGCGCCGCGACCGGCGACGAGCCGGCACCCGACGCGGCCGAGCCGGTGGTCGATGCCGCCATCGCCCATACCGCCGGCGCCGCCTGCACCCTCGCCATCCTGCCGATCGAGGATGCGCTCGCCCTGCCGGAGCAGCCCAACCTGCCTGGCACGACCGAGGGCCACCCGAACTGGCAGCGCCGCATGCCCGGCGACGCCGCCCATCTGCTCGACGACCCGGCCGTCGCCCGCCGCATCGATATCCTCGCCCGCGCCCGGCCCAAAGGAGACTAGCACTCGTGCCAATTCCATTGAGGGCGACGGCCCGGCTCCAATTCCACGCCGGTTTCACCCTCGACGATGCCGTGCCGCTGGTGCCCTATCTCGCCCGGCTCGGCATCAGCCATCTCTACGCATCGCCCATCCTGAAGGCGCGGCCCGGCTCCACCCATGGCTACGACATCGTCGACCACCGCCAGATCAACCCGGAGCTCGGCGGCGAGCCGGCACTGCGGCGCCTCTCCGCCGCGCTGAAGGAGGCGGGGCTTGGCCTCATCCTCGACATCGTGCCGAACCACATGGGCGTCGGCGGCGCCGACAACGAATGGTGGCTCGATGTCCTCGAATGGGGCCGGCAGAGCCCCTTCGCCCCCTATTTCGACATCGATTGGGAGCCGCCGGACCGCTCGCTCTCCAACCGCCTGCTCGCCCCCTTCCTCGGCGACCCCTATGGCGAGGTGCTGGCCTCCGGCAACCTCGTGCTGCAATTCGAGGCCGCGACCGGCCGCTTCCACGCTCAGTACTACGAGCATCGCTTCCCGATCGCGCCGCAGCACTACCACCATATCCTGCAGGCCTCGGGGGAGCCGGGGCTGCAGGAACTCGCCGTTGATTTCGGCCGCATCGGCCTTCACCAGCGCGACCGCGGCCTGTCGCGGCGCGAGGCCTCGGCCTGCCGCGCCCGCCTCGCCGAGGCCGCGGCGACCGAGGCCGGCCACACCGGCATCGCCCATGCGCTCGCCGCCTTCGATGCGAAGGACGAGGCCGGCCGCCTTGCCCTGCACCGGCTGCTGGAGCGCCAGCACTACCGCCTGGCCTGGTGGCGCGCCGCGGCGGATGAGATCAACTGGCGCCGCTTCTTCGACATCACCTCCCTCGCCGGCCTGCGCGTCGAGCTGCCCGAGGTGTTCGACGCGACGCATGAGCTGGTGCTGAACCTCTATGCCGAGGGCACCATCGACGGCGTCCGCATCGACCATGTCGACGGCCTCGCCGACCCGCGCGGCTATTGCCGCAAGCTGCATCGCCGCATGCAGACGGTCCGCCCGGGCCAGGCGCCGCTGATCTGGGTGGAGAAGATCCTCGCCCCCTTCGAGACGCTGCGCACCGACTGGATGGTCGACGGCACCACCGGCTACGACTTCATGGACGAGGCCAGCGGCGTCCTGCACGACCCGGCGGGGGAGGGGCCGCTCACCGAGCTCTGGACCGAGCAGACCCGCCGCGCCCCGGAATTCGAGACCGAGGTGCGCGAGGCCAAGCGGCAGATCCTCCGCGACAACCTCGCCTCCGAGCTGAATGCAACGGCTGCCGCCCTCAAGCGCGTCGCCGTGCGGGACCTCGTCACCCGCGACTTCACCCTGACGGCGCTGCGCCGTGCCCTGGCCGAGGTGCTGGTCCACTTCCCGATCTACCGGCTCTACATCAGCTCCGGCGGCCGCAGCGCCGAGGACAAGCGCATCCTCGACTGGGCCATCGCCGGTGCCCGCCGCACCGTTCGCGCCACCGAGCGGCCACTTCTCGAGCTGCTCGATGGCTGGCTTGGCGGCGAGCCGCCGCGCAGCCTGCCACCGAACCAGCGGCGCGAGCGTCTCTCGGCCGCCGTTCGCTTCCAGCAGCTTTCCGCCCCGGCGACGGCGAAGAGCGTGGAGGACACCGCCTTCTACCGTTATGGCCGCCTCATCTCCCGCAACGAGGTCGGGTCGGACCCCGGCCGCTTCGCCGTGACCCCGGCCGGCTTTCACGCGACGGCCCGCGCGCGGGCAAAGCACTTCCCGCGCGCGCTGCTGGCGACGGCGACGCATGACCACAAGCGCGGCGAGGATGTCCGCGCCCGCCTCGCCGTCCTCTCCGAGATCCCGGCCGAATGGTCGGGCGCCGTGCAGCGCTGGACCCGGCTCAATGCCTCGCTGCGCAAGACGCTCGACGACGGCGCCGCGCCGGGGATGAGCGCCCAGCTCATGCTCTACCAGACGCTGGTCGGCGCCTGGCCGCTCGGCCTCGCAGCGGATGACGAGGCGGGGGTCTCGGCCTTCCTCGACCGCGTCGCCGCCTGGCAGGAGAAGGCGCTGCGCGAGGCCAAGCGCCGCACCGAATGGGCCGTGCCCAATGCCGAATACGAGGTCGCCTGCCGCGACTTCATCACCGCCTGCATGGCGCCCGACCGCGCCAGCCACCTGCGGGAGGAGATCGCCGGCTTCGCGGGCCGCATCGCCCCGGCCGGGGCGGTCAACGGCCTCGCCCAGCTTCTCCTCCGCTGCACCGCGCCCGGCGTGCCCGATCTCTACCAGGGCACGGAGTTCTGGGACCTCAGCCTGGTCGACCCCGACAACCGCCGGCCCGTCGACTGGCCCGAGCGACGGGAAGCGCTGGAGGCCGCCGCCCCGCCCGCCACGCTGCTCGAGCACTGGCAGGATGGGCGGGTGAAGCAGGCGATCCTCGCCCGGGCGCTGGCCCTCCGCGCCGCCCAGCCGGGGGTTTTCGCCGAGGGCGACTACCAGCCGCTTACCGTCGAGGGGCCACGCTCCGCCCATGTCCTCGCCTTCGCCCGCAGCCATAAGGGCCGCACGGTGATTGCGGTCGCCACCCGCCTCCCCGCGACGCTGATGGGGGCGGCCGTCCTGCCGCTCGTCCCGCCTGAGGAATGGCGCGGAACCGAACTCGTCCTGCCGCGTCCCATGGTAGAACACCGCTGGCGGGATGCGCTGACCGAGGCGGTCCTCGGCGCGCCTGGGGGGGAGACGGGGGATCGCCTGCCCCTGGCCGACATCCTCGCCCGCCTGCCGGTCGCGTTGCTGGAGGTGGGATGAGCCGCATCGTCGTCGTCTCCAACCGAGTGCCCGTCCCGGCCGGGAATGCCGGGCATGCTGGGGGGCTGGCCGTCGCGCTGCTGGGGCTGATGCAGCGCCGTGGGGGGCTTTGGTTCGGCTGGAGCGGCGCCGTTACCGAGGAGACGGGCCCGCCCGCCTTCGCCCAGCGCGGCGCCGTCGGCTATGCGACGCTCGACCTGACCGAGGCCGAGCATCGCGGCTACTACACCGGCTATTCGAACGGCGTGCTCTGGCCGATGCTGCACTCCCTGCCGCATCTGATGGCCTTCCGCCGCCAGGACCTCGACACCTATCGCCGCGTCAACCAACGCTTCGCCCATAGCCTGGCGCCGCTGCTGGATGGGGACGACCGCATCTGGGTGCATGACTACCACCTCTTCTCCCTGCCCGGCGCGCTGCGCAGCCAGGGGGTGCGGAACCCGACCGGCTTCTTCCTCCATGTGCCCTTCCCGGCGCCGGATGCGGCGGCCGTCGCCCCCGGTATCCGCGGCCTGGTCCAGGATGTGCTGGCCTCCGACCTGCTCGGCTTCCAGACCGCCAGCGACCGGGAGAATTTCGCCTCTACCGCCACCGAGTTCGCCGGCGCCGTCCGCACCGGCGACCATGTGCTGGAACTCGGTGGCCGGCCGATCCGCCTTGGGGTCTTCCCCGCCGAGATCGCGGCACGCGAATTCGCCGCGACCGCCGCCACGCAGGCAGCGCTGGAGCCGGCGCGGCTGCTCGCCCGCTCGCTCCAGGGCCAGGCGCTGGTCCTCGGCGTCGACCGGCTCGACCCGACAAAGGGTCTGCCGGAGCGGCTCGAGTCCTTCCGCCGCGTCATCGCCCGCCGCCCGGCCCGCAGCGCCACCATGCTGCAGATCGCCGCGCCCTCGCGCGAGGACGTGCTGGCCTATCGCCGCCTCCGCCAGGAAGTCGACAGCGCCGCCGGCGCCATCAACAGCGAGTTCGGCGAGCCGGACTGGCTGCCGCTGCGCCTCCTCGCCCGGCCGCAGGCGCGCGACACGGTGGCCGGCTTCATGCGCCTCGCCCAGGTCTGCATGGTGACGCCGATCCGCGACGGCATGAACCTTGTCGCCAAGGAGTTCATCGCCGCCCAGGACCCGAACGACCCGGGCGTGCTCCTCCTCTCCCGCTTCGCCGGCGCCGCGGCCCAGCTGTCCTCCGCACTGCTGGTCAATCCGCATGATGCCGAGGGCATGGCGGAGGCGCTGCATCGCGCGCTCGACATGCCCCGCGCCGAGCGCCAGGAGCGGTGGCAATCCGCCTGGGAGGCCATCGCCGGCGCCTCGCCCGAAGGCTGGGGCGAGGATTTCCTCCGCGCCCTCGCTCCCGGCGACCTCGCCGGCCTGCCGGCCGCGGGCAGCGCCTAGTGCGCGAATTGCGGCTGCCCGACTCTCTCCTGTCGCCATAGACTGTGCGGAACAGGCGGGGAGATGGCCGATGGCTGACTATGATCTGGTGGTGCGCGGCGGGCAGGTCGCCAGCGGCTTCGGCACCATGCGCTGCGACATCGGCATCCGCGGCGGCCGCATCGTGGCGCTCGCCGAGAGCATCACCGGCGGCGCTGCGACGCTCGATGCCGATGGCCTGCTGGTCCTGCCCGGCGGCGTCGACAGCCACTGCCATATCGAGGAGCCGGCCCGCGGCGGCTATGTCGGCACCGGCGGCGACCTCGCGGTGACGGTGAACGAGGAGAGCTTCCGCACCGCCAGCACCTCCGCCTTCGCCGGCGGCACCACCAGCGTCGTCTGCTTCGTCCCGCAATGGAAGGGCGAGGGCATCCTCCCCCGCCTCGCCGATTACGAGGGCCGCGCGGCGAAGGGGATGCTCGACTACAGCTTCCACCAGATCATCAGCGACCCGACCGACGAGGTGCTGGAGCGCGAGGTGCCGCAGATCGTCGCCCGGGGTATCCGCAGCCTCAAGGTCTTCCTCACCTACGAGCCGCTGCACCTCAGCGACGAACAATTCCTCAGGGTGCTGGTGACGGCCCGCCGCCATGGCTGCCTGGTGACCGTGCATTGCGAGAACTACGCCGCCATCAAGTGGCGCACCGAGATGCTGATCAAGGCGGGCATGACCGCGCCGAAATACCATGCCTGGTCGCGCCCCGTCGTCGTCGAGCGGGAGGCGACGCACCGCGCCATTGCGCTGGCCGAGCTCGTCGACCAGCCCATCCAGGTCTTCCATGTCAGTTGCGCCGAGGCGGCGGAGGAGATCGCGCGCGCCCAGCATCGCGGCCTCAAGGTCTGGGGCGAGACCTGCCCGCAATACCTGACGCTGACGGCGGCCGACATGGACCGGCCCGGCTTCGAGGGCGCCGCCTACATGTGCTCGCCGAGCCCCCGCACGGTGGAGGAGCAGGGCCGCGTCTGGGAGATGATCCGGCGCGGGACGCTCGACGTCGTCTCCTCCGACCATTGCGGCTTCTCCATGGGCACCGAGACCGGCAAGGCCGCGAGCGGCCGCGACGCCGCCTTCCGCGACATCCCGAACGGCATCCCCGGCCTCGCCGCGCGGCTGCCGATCCTGTTCAGCGAGGGCGTCTCCAAGGGGCGCATCACCCTCGACCATTTCGTCCGGCTGACCGCGACCAACCCAGCCCGGCTGATGGGCCTCGCCCCGCGCAAGGGCGTCATCGCCATCGGCGCCGATGCCGACATCGCCGTTTGGGACCCGCAGAAGCGAATGACCATCGCCAATCCGCTGATGCAGCACGCCATCGACTACACGCCCTATGAGGGGCTGGAGGTCACCGGCTGGCCGGTGGCGACGGTCCGGCGCGGCGAGGTCGTGATGCGCGACGGCGTGGTGCAGGCCGAGCCCGGCACCGGCCAGTTCCTGCCGCGCGGCCCCTACGACTTCATCGCCCCGCGCGGCGTGCTTGCGGACGGCTTCGACGCCGCCCCGCCCTCATGATCCCCGCCGAGCCCGACTACACTGCCTACAACGCGGCCGAGGAGCCCTGGCGGATCGTCCGCCTCATCCGCACCGATGGCCGGGTCCGCGAGTTGCTGCGGATCCTGACCAGCGAATCGCCGGTGGGCGAGGGCAGCGAGGGCGAGCGCATCTGGGCCGCCCATGTCATCCGCCTGCATGACGAGCGCGGCCGGCTGGAGGCGCATTGCAGCGCCGCCCTCGGCGCCTCCGGCTGGCTCGCCGTCATCGGCCTGGCGCTCGCCCGCGCCTGGGACGGCGAGGATGAGCGGGAGGTCGTCTTCCTCGTCGAGGACGAGCCCATCCCCTGGCCGCTGGACCAGATCCTGATGGAGCCCTGACCCGGTCGTCGAAGCCGGGCCGCAGTCGCGGCCCCGCCGGCCAGGAAGCGGTGCAGGATCCCAGCCAGCCGCGACGCCGATGCGCCCCATCGAGTCGGATCCCAGGCGAGGCGGGACAAGCCGTGCGGTGACGCTCTCAGCCATCCTCCACCGCGGGCCGGCCGGTCACGAAGCGCCAGTGGTGCCAGAGCAGCCGCGCTGCCAGCGACCGCCAGGGCGCCCAGCCCTCCGCCAGCAGGGCGAACGCCCTGAGCCCGGGCCGCGCCGGCAGGCCGAGGAGGTGCGCGGCGCTCGCGGCCAGCGCCAGGTCGCCGATGGGGAAGATATCCGGCCTCTGCTCGGCGAAGAGGAGGTGGACCTGCGCCGTCCAGGGTCCGAGCCCCTTCACCGCGGCGATATGCGCGACGGCTTCCGCGTCGCTCATCCCCGGCAGGGCCGCGAAATCGAGCCGGCCTTCGAGGCAGGCGGTGGCGAGCGAGCGGGCATGCGCCGCCTTCGGGCGGGACAGGCCGGCCACGCCGCAGAGCGTCGCGTCGTCCATCGCCAGGAGCCCGGCGGGGTCGAGCGCGCCGGGCAGGCCGGCGAGCCGCCGCCAGATGGCTGCGGCGGCCTGGTTGCTGATCTGCTGGCCGCAGATGGCGCGGAGCAGGCCGGGGAAGCCGGGCTCGCGCCTCCGCCAGGGAAGCGGCCCGGCCGCCGCCTCGATCGCGCCGAGGCGCGGGTCGGCGACGGCCAGCGCCGCAAGCCCCTCCCGCGCCCAGGGGGGTGGGGCCGGGAAAGGCGGCGGCGAGGACGGGAAGGAGGGGAGGGCCATCCCCGCCGCCTATAGCCCATCGACGGCCCGGATGGGGACGTCCGCCGCCTTGGGTGTCGTTAAGCTGAGCCGCCGATGTTGCGGCCGGAAGCCCCCGGGCGTGGCGAATTGCAACGGCCTGCAACGCCGGCGGCGTCCGCAACCTGGCGCAACAACATCCGGAGCGAAATGGCGCGCGGCGCGCTATGTTACAGAGGCCATGGAATCCCAGCCCCATATCCTGGTCGTCGACGACGACCGCGAGATCCGCGACCTCCTCTCGAAATTCCTCGAGCGCCAGGGCATGCGCGTCGCCGCCGCCCGGGATGCGAAGGAGGCCCGCCGCCTCTGGCCGCTCGGCCGCTACCACCTGGTGGTGCTCGACCTCATGCTGCCCGGCGAGAGCGGGCTCGATTTCGCCAAGTGGCTTCGCAGCCAGGGCGAGGTGCCGATCGTCATGCTGACCGCCATGGCCGACGAGACGGACCGCATCGTCGGCCTCGAGCTCGGCGCCGACGACTATCTGAGCAAGCCCTTCAACCCGCGAGAGCTGCTGGCCCGCGTCCGCGCCGTGCTGCGCCGCGCCTCGGGCGAGGCGGGGGGACCGAAGGAGCCGCCGGCCAAGGCCGTCCGCTTCGGCGGCTGGACGCTGGAGCCGGCACGCCGCCGCCTGCTCAACCCGGACGGCGCCGAGGTGCCGCTGACGGGCGGCGAGTATGAGCTGCTGCAGGTGCTGGTGGAGCGACCAAACCGCGTCCTGACCCGCGACATGCTGATGGACCTGCTGCGCGGCCGCCAGGCGGGACCTTTCGACCGGGCGATCGACGTCGCCGTCTCCCGCCTGCGCCGCAAGCTCGAGGATGACGGGCGCAACCCCAGCCTCATCAAGACGGTGCGCGGCGGCGGCTATGTGCTCGCCGCCACGGTGGAGCGCAGTTGAGCGCCGCGAGGCCGACCGCTCCCTGGCGTTTCTGGCCGCAGAGCCTTGCCGGGCGGACGGCGCTCGTCCTCCTGCTGGCGCTCACGGCCGTGCAGGCCGCGGGCCTTACCATCCATGCGCTCGACCGCGTCGACCTGCAGCGCTTCGCCCACGCGCGGGAGATCTCGGCCCGCGCCATCAGCGCCTGGCGCACCGTCATCCTCGCGCCGGTGGACCGGCGGGGGCAGATGCTGGCGGAGTTGGAGCTGCCGCAGGGGCTGGAGGCAACGCTCGACGACGCGCCGCTGGCGCGCCTGGAGCAGCCGCCGATCCCGCCGCCGATCGCGCGGATGCTGCGGCTCGACCTGCTCGGCGGCGGGCCGCCGCGCTTCCGCCCGCGCGAGGTGCTGACCGCCTGGAGCGGGCGCGGGCCGGTCTTCCTGGTCAGCCTGCGCCTGCCGAGCGGGGAGTGGCTGAACCTCCGCGTCAGCCTGCCGCCGCCGCGGCCCTGGCATTCCGAGACCTTCCTCATCGCCTTCTTCGCGATGACGCTGGCGGCGGGGCTGCTGATCAATTGGGCGGTGCGGCGACTGACCCGGCCGGTGCGGCTGCTGGCCGAGGCCGCGGAGCGGCTGGGGCGCGACGTCAACGCCCCGCCGATGCCGGAGCGGGGGCCGACCGAGGTCGCCAAGGCAGCGCACGCGTTCAACACCATGGCGGAGCGCATCCGTCGCTTCGTCGGCGACCGGACGCAGATGTTGGCGGCCATCGGCCATGACCTGCGGACGCCAATCACCCGGCTTCGGCTGCGTGCCGAGTTCATGGACGACGACGAGCAGCGGCGGAAGATGCTGGCCGATCTCGACGAGATGGAGGCGATGGTGGCGGCGACCCTCGCCTTCGCGCGTGACGAGTCGGCCGGCGAGCCGACGGTCGCGCTCGACCTCGCTGCGCTGTGCCGCACGGTGCTGGACGAGGCGGCGGATGCGCGGCCCGATCTTGCCGAGGCGATCGGCTACCAGGGGCCCGAGCGGCTGGTGGTGCAGGCGCGGCCTGTGGCGCTGAAGCGGGCGCTCGCCAATCTCGTCGGCAATGCGCTGGCCTATGGCGGTGCGGCGCGGCTGGTGCTGACCGCGCCCGAGAGTCCGGGCGGGCCGGTCGGGCTGGCGGTGGAGGATGAGGGGCCGGGCATTCCGGCAGACGAGCTGGAGGCGGTGTTCCAGCCCTTCCGCCGGCTGGAGGCGAGCCGCAACCGGGAGACCGGCGGGACGGGGCTCGGCCTGCCGATCGCGCGGAACATCTTCCGCGCGCATGGCGGCGATGTGGTGCTGCGGAACCGCGAGGCCGGCGGGCTGGTGGCGCTGGCGACGCTGCCGGGGTGAGCCGGTGCGAAAGGGGAAGGATGCTGGGAAACCACCGGCCGCCCCGCGCGTCGGCTGCGCATGGAGGATGATGCCGCACCGCCCATGGTCGAGCTGATCGAGGGGCGCCTCGAACGCCTCGGCCTCACCCCGGAGCAGGCGAGCCGCGCAGCGGGGCTCGCGCCCGATTTCCTCGACCGGCTCCGCGAAGGGCGGGTGCCGGTGCCGCGTGGCGAACGCCTGCGCCGGCTGGCAGAGGCACTCTCCACCTCCGTCTCCTACCTCGTCGGGCTCGACCCGGACGTGCCGCCGCCAGCCGAGTGGCTGGAGGAGGAGCAGGGCTCCCTCGGCCTGCTGGCGGGCGACGAGGAGGGGTTGCTGCGGGCCTATCGGAAGCTTGAGTTCAGCGCCAAGGCTGCGGTGCTGCTGGTGGTCCGCAGGATGGCCGGGCCGGAGGAGGCGCCGGACGCGGTGCCGGCGAAGCAGGTCAGGTCCGGCCGGGCGAAGCCATGACCAGGACGGGGACGGCCCGGAGCCGGCCTACTCGATCCGGATGCCGGCCTGGCGGATAAGGGCGCCATAGCGCTCGGCGTCGCGCGCCAGCAGGGCACCGGCCTCGGCGCTGGTGCCGCCGCCCGGGAGGAAGCCCGCCTCGCGGATGCGCGGGCGGAGCACCGGGTCAGCCAGGGCGGCGTTGAGGGCGGCGGCCCAGCGGTCGCGGATCGGCGCGGGCAGGCCGGCGGGGCCCATCAGCATGTACCAGACATTGGCGTCGAAGCCGGGGAAGCCGCTCTCCGCGACCGTCGGCAGATCAGGCAGCCAGTCGATCCGCCCCGGCGTCGTGGTGGCGAGCGCCCGGACCCGGTCGCCGCGGATATGCGGCAGGTAGGTCGGGAAGGTGTCGATGGCGAGGTCGATGCGGCCGGCGAGGATCTCGTTCACCGCCTGGCCGGTGCCGCGGAAGGGGACATGCGTCATGCGGATGCCGGCAGCCATGGACAGCAGCTCGGCCGCCAGATGCTGTTGGGTGGCGACGCCGGACGAGGCGTAGTTCAGCCCGCCGGGGTTCTCCCGGGCGCGGGCGATGAGGCCGGCGAGGTCGCGGGCGGGGGAGGAGGTCGGCACCACGACCACCAGCGGCACAGTCGCGGCGAGGGCGATCGCCGTCTGGTCGCGGTGGATGTCGAAGGGCGGCGGCGTCATCTGCGGCGGGACGACGGCGGAGGCGCTGACGGTGCTCATCAGCACGGTATGGCCGTCCGGCGCGGCGCGGCTGTTCGCCTGGGCGGCAATGGTGCCGCTGGCGCCCGGGCGGTTCTCCACGGCGATGGGGACGCCGAGGCTCTGCTGCAGGGCCGGGGAGAGCAGCCGGGCGATGATGTCCGTGCCACCACCCGGGGCGAAGCCGACCAGGAGCGTGACAGGGCGGCCAGGCTCCCAGCCCGGCTGGGCGCGGGCGGAGCTGAGGGCTGGCAGGGCAAGGGGAGCGGCCAAAAGGCCGCGGCGCGTGAGCATTCTCGTCTCCTCCATTCCGCTTCAGTCATGGCCTGCCGAAGCAGAGCCTTCTCGCAGCGACCATCTCTGCACGGCGGCGAAGGGGAGGCGAGGGCCGGGACGGTCCGACCGGCAAAATCATCCCGAGGACAAAGAAACGCCACCCGGGCGGGATGCCCGGGTGGCGCCGAAAACTCAGCTCAATCTGAGCAGGCGGTAGACGTCAGCCGCCGCCGGCACCGCCGCCACCACCACCGCTGCCGCCCGAGCCCGAGCCGCCGCCGGAGTCGTTGCTGCCGCCGGTCCCGCCGCCAAGGCTGGGGCTGCCGGGCCGGATAGCGCCGCCGGGGGTCAGCTCGCTGCCACCAGTGCCGGAGCCGAGGCCCATCGGCGCGGTACGACCCGGAGCCGGGGCGCCGCGGCCGGACGGCATGACAGCGTCACCGGCGCTGGTCGGTGCGCCTGCGCCGAGGCCGACGCCGCCGCCCGGCTGCGGCAGCGTGCCGGGCGCATTCGGCACGGCATTCGGGTTGGTGGTGACCTGGGGGTTGGTCGCAGTCTGAGCCTGGGCGTCGATGACGCCGACTGTGGCGAGGCCGGCCAAAGCCGCCGTAAGTATGGCGATGCGTCGCATGCGGTCTCTCCTCATGATCTTGTTGTCACGGAGACAGCGCAATCGGGCCCTTCCGGTTCATTTCACAGACTCGATATAAAGAATACTAAACAGCACTAGCGTCCCGTCCATTGCGCCGGACGCCGGGCAAGGAAGCTTTCGACACCTTCATGGAAATCGCGGCTGGTGAAGCACATCGTCACCAGGTCGTCGCCGTCGACCTGGCGGGCGGCGAGGCGAAGGCGGCGCATCGCCTCCTTGGTCGCGCGAAGGGTAAGCGGGGCATGGCCGGCGATGGTCCGCGCCAAGGCCTCCGCGCGGGACTGCAGCGCGGCATGGTCGGGCAGGATCTCGGAGACAAGGCCGATCGCCTTCGCCTCCTCCGCCTCGATGAGCCGCGCGGTGTAGATGAGGTCGAGCACGCGGGCGGGGCCGATCAGCGCGGCAAGGCGGCCGTAATTCGCCATCGACAGGCAGTTGCCGAGCGTCTTCGCGATGGGGAAGCCGATGCGGGCATTGCCGGCCGCGATGCGCAGGTCGCAGACCGCGGCGATGGCGGCGCCACCCCCGGTCGCCGCGCCGGCGATGGCGGAGATGGTCGGCTTCGGGCATTCCTCGAGTGCTGTGAGGACGCGGTCGATGCGCTCCTCATAGGCGAGGGCATCCTCGGGCGTGCGGAATTCCCGGAACTGGGAGATGTCGGTGCCGGCGGCGAAGGCCTTCTCGCCCGCGCCGGTGATGACGATGGCGCGCAGCTCGGCGTCGTCGGCGGCACCGAGGGCGATCTCGCGCAGGCGCTCATACATGGGGAAGGTGAGGGCGTTGCGCGCCTGCGGCCGGTTCAGCGTGACGAAGCCGATGCCGTCGCGGCGCTCGTAGAGCAGTTCATCCATGGCCTTGCCTCCCCGGGGGTTCGGGGCAAGGCTATCCGCATCAGGAGGAGCCTCCAACCATGCTGCCGCTTGCGCGCTTCACCGTGCTCGACCTCACCCGCGTCCGTTCCGGCCCGACCTGCGTGCGGCAGCTTGCCGACTGGGGGGCGAATGTCATCAAGATCGAAGCGCCGGACGAGATCGATACGGGCAAGGGAATGGGCGGCGAGCGGCACGGGCCGGACTTCCAGCATGTCCATCGCAACAAGCGCGGCGTGACGATCAACCTGAAGCACCCGGACGGGCTGGCGCTGTTCAAGCGCATGGTCGAGCAGGCCGATGTGGTCGTCGAAAATTACCGGCCGGATGTGAAGGACCGCCTCGGCATCGGTTACGAGGCGCTGGCGGCGGTCAACCCGCGCATCGTGCTCGGCTCCATCAGCGGCTTCGGCCAGACGGGGCCCTATGCGAAGCGGCCGGGCTTCGACCAGATCGCGCAGGGCATGGGCGGGCTGATGAGCGTCACTGGCCTGCCGGGGCAGGGGCCGGTGCGCGTCGGCATCCCCGTCGCCGACCTGACGGCGGGTCTCTACACGGCGATCGGCATCCTGGTGGCGTTGCTGGAGCGTGAGGAGACGGGAAGGGGACGCTGGGTGCACACGAGCCTGCTCGAGGCAATGGTTGCCATGATGGACTTCCAGGCGACGCGCTGGACGATGAGGCACGAGGTGCCGCAGCAGGCGGGAAACGACCACCCGACGACGGTGCCGACGGGGCTGTTCCATACCAAGGACGGCATGATAAACCTGGCGGGTGGCGGGCAGGAGATGTGGCGCCGCATCGTCGAGACGCTCGGCATCGAAGAGGCGGCGAAGGACCCCGACTTCGCCACCGACAAGTCGCGGGCGGCCAACCGTGCGAAGACGAATGCGCTGCTGCAGAAGGCGCTGCTCGAGGATACGAGCGCGAACTGGATCGAGCGGCTGAACAAGGCGGGCGTGCCGAGCGGGCCGGTCTATGCGATGGATCAGGTCTTCGCCGATCCGCAGGTGCAGCATCTCGGTATCGAATGGGCGGTGCAGCACCCGGCGCTCGGCGAGCTGAAGCTGGTGCGGGCACCGATGAACCTCGAAGGCGTCGCCCCGCCGCGCCGGCCGACGCCGGAACGTGGCGAGCACACCGCCGAGGTGCTGGCCGAGTTCGGCGTGAGCGAAGCGGAGCTTGCGGCGCTGCGCGAGAAGGGAGCGGTCTGATGCGCATCACCTCCGTCCGCGATGCCGTGGCGCCAATGAGCAGCGCCATCGCCAATGCCTATATCGACTTCTCGAAGATGACGGCCTCCATCGTCGCCGTCACCGTCGAGGATGGCACGGGGCGCAGCGCCACGGGCTACGGCTTCAACAGCAACGGCCGCTACGCCCAGCCCGGCCTGCTGCGCGAGCGCTTCATCCCCCGCCTGCTGGAGGCGCCGGAAGCGGCGCTCGCCCATGCCGATGGCGGGCTGGAGCCGGCGGGTGCCTGGGCGGCGATGATGCGGAACGAGAAGCCGGGCGGGCATGGCGACCGCAGCGTCGCCGTTGGCACGCTCGACATGGCGCTCTGGGATGCGGCGGCCAAGCTGCGGGGCGTCCCGCTCTGGCGCTTGCTCGCCGATCGCTACCGCGGCGGCGAGGCCGACGAGAGCGCCTGGATCTACGCCGCCGGCGGCTACTACTACCCCGGGAAGGGCGAGGCGGCGCTGGTCGAGGAGATGCAGCGCTACCTCGACCTCGGCTACAGCGTGGTGAAGATGAAGATCGGCGGCGCGCCGGGCACGCCGCTGCGCGATGCGCTGAAGGAGGATATCGGCCGCATCGAGGCGGTGCTGAAGCTCCTTGGCGGCGACGGCTCGCGGCTCTGCGTCGACATCAACGGGCGCTTCGGCCTGCATGCGGCGCTGGGCTATGGCGCGGCGCTCGAGCCCTACCGCCTGCGCTGGTACGAGGAGCCGCTCGACCCGCTCGACTACGCGACCCATGCGACGCTCGCCGAGCACTATCGCGGGCCGATCGCCACCGGCGAGAACCTCTTCTCCATGCAGGATGCGCGGAACCTCATCCGCCATGGCGGGCTGAGGCCGGACCGCGACGTGCTGCAATTCGACCCGGTGTTGTCCTATGGGCTGGTCGAGTACTTACGAACGCTGGCGATGCTGCAGGAGCACGGCTGGTCGCCCCGCCGCTGCGTGCCGCATGGCGGGCACCAGTTCGCGTTGAACATCGCGGTCGGCCTCGGGCTCGGCGGCAATGAGAGCTATCCGGAGGTCTTCGCGCCCTTCGGCGGCTTCGCGGACAGCACGCCGGTCGAGGACAGCCGCATCCGCATGCCGGATGTGCCGGGAATCGGCTTCGAGGCGAAGTCGGCGCTCTGGGCGGTGATGCGGGAGCTCTGAGCCCGCTCGAGCGGTTTCCGTTCGACCTGGCTCACGGAACCCGCTCTGGCCTATTGTTTGGTCGAGCAAATTACTCCGATCAGGTGACTCCACCTGATCGGAGTTTGCTCTAACGCCGGCTGAGGTCGACCAGGCCGGCGAAGCCCTCCTCGGTGCCGAAGGCAAGCATCGAGCCGGCCGCGTTCCAGCCGAGTGCGGAGACGCCACCGCGGCCGGGCGGCGCCACCGGCACGACCTTGCCGGAGGCGATCTCGGCGATGAGCACGAGGCCATCGGCGAAGCCTGCCGCCACCACCTCATGCTGCGGATGGCAGGCGACGGCGCTGCACAGCACGCCGTCTCCGCCCGCCAGTTCGGTCGGCGCCTTGCCCATCGGGCCGCCGCCGAAGAAGGGCCAGATGACGACGCTGTCGGCGCCGCTCGTCGCCAGCCACCGGCCGCGCGCGGTGAAGTTCAGCGAACGCGTCTTCGACGGGTAGCCGGACATGCGCATGTGCTGGCCATCGGCCAGGCGCCAGCCATGCAGGGCGTTCTCCTGCATCGCCGTCACCACATGCGTGCCGTCCGGACTGATGGCGATGGCGGCGTGGCTGCCCTTCCACTCCAGCACCCGCGGCTTGTCCTCCTTGGCCGCGACGAACCAGAGGCTTGCCCCGTTGTAGTGGCTGGCCGCGACGCGCTTGCCCTTGGCGTCGAAGGCAATGCCGCCGACGGAGCTCGGATGCGTCAGCACCTTGAGCTTCTCGCCGCGGCCGTCGAAGAGATGGAGCTGCTTGCCGACCGAGGCCGCCCGCAGCCCGCTTTCATGGGCGGCGACATGCTCCACCCACTTCATCGTGCCGAGTGCGGCGATCTCGCCGATGCTGCCATCGGCGCCGGTACGGACAAGGCGGCCATCATCGCCGCCGGTGAGGAAGCCGTCTCTGGCATCCGCGACCAGCGACAGCACGGCGCCGTCATGCGCCTCCGCCGTCAGCCAATCGCCACCGGGCGAGGCGATGCGCAGCGTGCCGTCGCCGAGGCCGAATCCGCAGCGCCCGTCCTTCGTGAAGGCGAGGCCGACGACCCAGGCGCCGAGCTCCTGCGACCGGCCGCGAGCTGAAAGCAGGAAATCGGCGTCGCTCACCTCGCTCATGCCGGGCTCCAGCGGGCGACCTCAGCGTCCACCCTGGCGCCGTCCTCGACCTGGCAGGCCTCGAAGCCGCGGCGGAGCACGGGTCGGTTCAGATCGCGGCCGATGAAGACGATCTTGGAGCGGCGCGGGTCGCCCTCCTTCACCGGGCCGATATAGTCGCCATCGGCAATCATGTGCACGGCCTGGAAGGCGAAGCGCCGGTCCTCGCCCGCGTAGTAAAGGATGCCCTTGGTGCGCAGCAGGTCCTGGCCCTTCTGGGCGAGGAGCTGGGTGATCCAGGCGTTGAAGCGCTCCGGGTCGACCGGGCGCGAGACCTCGAAGGAGACCGAGTTCACCGCCGAGTCATGCTCGTGCTCGTCCTCGCCGGAGAGGAAGTCCGGCTCGCGCTCCAGGATGCGCGCGAGGTTGAAGGCATCGCGCCCGATCACGCTGTCGATCGGCACGTCGGACTTGGTGCTGCGGCGGATCTCGGCATAGGGGTTGATGGTGCGGATGCGGCGCTCGACCTCGGCGGCCTCCGCCTCGCTCACCAGGTCCATCTTGTTCAGGACGACGATGTCGGCGAAGGCGATCTGCTCCGCCGCCTCGGTGCTGTCCTCGAGCCGGGCGGACAGGTGCTTGGCATCGACGACGGTGACGATGGCGTCGAGCTTCGTCGCGCGCTTCACGTCCTCATCGGCGAAGAAGGTCTGGGCGACGGGGGCCGGGTTGGCGAGGCCGGTGGTCTCGACGATGATGCCGTCGAATCTGCCGCGGCGCTTCATCAGCCCGTTGATGATGCGGATCAGGTCGCCGCGCACGGTGCAGCAGATGCAGCCGTTGTTCATCTCGAAGACTTCCTCGTCGGCATCGACGACGAGGTCGTTGTCCACGCCAAGCTCGCCGAACTCGTTGATCACCACGGCAAATTTCCGGCCGTGGTTCTCGCTGAGGATGCGGTTCAGCAGGGTGGTCTTGCCGGCGCCGAGATAGCCGGTCAGCACGGTGACGGGGACGGGGGAGGCGTCGCTCATCGGGGGCTCCGCGGTATGAGAGGGGACTTGGCCGGGGAATATGGGGCGGGCGGCCACGGAGGGCAAAGGGTGGCGGGAGGGCAAGGCGCCCGGCCTTCCGCCCGCCTTGCCCTCCCGCGAGGCGGAGGCGGCCCCTGCCGGGCAGGTCCGGGCTCAGCCCCGGCGCAGCGCCATCTTGGCGGCGACCGCGGCCGAGACCAGGGGTTGCAGCAGCACCGGGCGCCGGTCCGGCTCCTCCTCGATGGCCTGGGCGGCGGCGGCGGCGGCGATGGCACCGACCGAGGCGAAGATTTCAGCCGCCCGCGCGGCCGCCGCCTGGACATCGGGCAGGGCGGGCAGGGCGCGGATATCCGCGATGCAGGCGGCGGCCTCATCCAGCGCGGCCTCGTCCCGTGCACGCCGGCCTTCGGCGCCGAGTTCCTCCAGCAGGACGGCGCGGCGGGCGGCATCGAGCGGCTCGGCCGGGCTGTGGGCTACGACGAGCCGGCGGAGCGCGGCCTCCAGCACCTCCGCCGCGACGGGACGGTGGATCATGGCATCGAAGCCGGCCTCAAGGCAGGCCGTCTCCAGCCGCGGCTCCTTCTCGCCGGCCAGGGCGACGATCAGCAGGCGGGAGATGGGCGGCGGCCAGCCGCGCAGGCGCTTCACCCCCTCGAAGCGGCGGGCGCCAGGGCAGGCCAGGTCCTGCACCATCGCATCGATCGGGATGCGGCTGACGATCCCCATCGCCTCCGTCCAGTCCGCGGCGAGGAGGCAGCGATGCCCGGCCTCCTCCAGCCCCTCGCGCAGCTGGACGGTATCGGAGGCGGCAGTGCCGGCCAGCAGCAGGGTGAGCGGCCGGATCCGCGGGTCGCCCGCGCGGGCGCGGCCGAAATCGACCAGGACCGCGGCTGAGAGGACGGGGAAGCCCGGACCGGCGGCCATGACGCTAGGCCGCCTCGGCCCGGATGGCATCCGCCAGCGTGCCATAGAGCCGCTCGACATGCGGCTGCTCGATGATGAGCGGCGGCGAGAGGGCGATGATGTCCCCGGTGACGCGCACCAGCACCCCGGCGTCGAAGCAGCGGCGGAAGACGGCGGTGCCGCGGGCACCCGGCTTGCCGGGCCGCGGCGCCAGCTCGATGCCGGCGATCAGGCCGAAATCGCGGATGTCGGTGACGTTCGGCAGGTCGCGCAGGCTATGCGTCGCCTCCTGCCAGAGCGGCTCGATGGCCCGTGCCCGGCCGGGCAGGTCCTCGGCGCGGTGCAGCTTCATGGTGGCGATGGCGGCCGCGGCGGCGAGCGGGTGGCCCGAATAGGTATAGCCGTGGAAGAGCTCGATGCCCGCGGCCGCGCCATCCACCACCGCATCGTAGATGCCGTTCCTCACCGCGACGGCGCCCATCGGCACCGCGGCATTGGTAAGGCCCTTCGCCATGGTCATGATGTCGGGCGTGACGCCGAGCCGCTCGGCGCCGAAATTGGTGCCAATGCGGCCGAAGCCGGTGATGACCTCGTCGAAGATCAGCAGGATGCCATGCTTGTCGCAGATGGCCCGCAGCCGCTCGAGATAGCCCCGCGGCGGGATCAGCACGCCGGTGGAGCCTGCGATGGGCTCGACCATGACGGCAGCGATGGTCTCGGCGCCGTGCAGCGCGACCAGATTCTCGAGCGCATCGGCCCGCTCCGCGCCATGCTCCGGCAGGCCACGGGCGAAGAGGTTGGCCTCGATGCCATGGGTATGCGGCAGGTGGTCGACATAGGGCAGCAGGACGCCGAACTGCTTGCGGTTGCCGCCGATGCCGCCCACCGACATGCCGCCGAATCCGACGCCGTGATAGCCGCGCTCCCGCCCGATCAGGCGCACGCGGCTGCTCTCGCCGCGGGCCTTGTGATAGGCGAGCGCGATCTTGAGGGCGGTGTCGGCGCTCTCCGATCCGCTGTTAGTGAAGAACACGCGGTCCATGCCGTCCGGCGTCAGCTCCGCGATGCGGGCGGCGGCCTCGAAGGCGATGGGGTGGCCGAGCTGGAAGGTGGGCGCGTAGTCGAGGATGGCGGCCTGCTGCTGGATCGCCTCCTTGATCTCGCGGCGGCCATGCCCCGCATTGCAGCACCAGAGTCCGGCGGTGCCGTCGAGGATCTCCTGCCCATCCGCGGTCGTGTAGAACATGCCCTCGGCCCGGGCGAGCAGGCGCGGGTTGGACTTGAAGTAGCGGTTGTCCGAAAAGGGCATCCAGTAGGCGTCCAGATTGTTGGGACGCGGCACGTTCATCTCGTTCATCGGGCAGGCTCCGGGCGCGGCTCTGCTATGCTAGGCTCGGGCCGGGAGGAGCGAAAGGCCATGGATGGCAGCCCCCACAACCGGGATTCCGCCACCTGGATCCAGGCACGGGCGGCGGCGCGGCCGAACCCGGCGGAGGGGATCGGCCTGTCCGACCTGATCGACGAGGCAGAGGCTTTGCGAGGCGGGACGGCCGACGAGGCGCCGCGCCTTCCGCGCCGGATGCCGAGGCCTAGGCTGCCGGTGGCGGCAATGCCGGAGGATGCCGCCGGGAAGCCCGGCCATCCGCCGCACGGCCCGCCGGAGGCCGGCCCCTTCACCCTCGACGGATCGCTGGACGGGGCCACGCCGCTCGATCCGCTCCCCGCCCGCCTCATCCCGAAGGATTGACCCATGCCCGAAGGCCGCCTTGTCATCGGCAGCAAGCGCTATTCCTCATGGAGCCTGCGCGGCTGGCTTGCCGTGCAGCTTGCCGAACTGGATGTGGATGAGGTGCTCATCGCCTTAGAGGCAATGCCCTCGGCCGCGATCCAGGCGGCAACGCCGACCGGCCTCGTGCCCTATTTGGAGCATCGCGGGGCGAAGGTCTGGGAGAGCATCGCCATCGCGGAGTACTGCGCGGAGCAGGCGCCGGGGCTCTGGCCGGAGGACCGGGTGCTGCGGGCGCATGCGCGGGCCATCGCCGCCGAGATGCATGCCGGCTTCCGCGGCGTGCGGCAGGCGATGCCGATGAATCTCGGCCGCGATTTCACCGGTGGTGGGCGGACGCCAGAGGCGCTGGCCGATATCGTGCGCATCGAGGCGGTGTGGCGGGAGGCGCGGTCGCTCTCCGGCGGGCCCTTCCTCGGTGGGGCGTCCTTCGGCCTGGTGGATGCGATGTACGCGCCGGTGGTGACACGCTTCATCACCTGGCGGCCCGAGCTGCGGGCGGAGGCGTGGGACTATGTCGAGGCCGTCCGCGCGCATCCGCTGGTGGAGCGCTGGTATGCCGAGGCCGCGGCCGAGCCGGAGGCCTGGCATCTCGACAAGTACGAGAATCCGCCGCACGCGCCGAAGCCATGACCTCGCCCATCGGCCGGAGCCTCCGGACCTATTTCGCGCCGGGGCGGGCGCCGGCGCTCGATGCCTTCCATCGCCGCTTCCTCGGCGAGGGGGAGCTCGGCTTCGATATCGGGGCGCATGTCGGCGACCGGGTGGCGAGCTTCCGGCGGCTCGGCGCGCGGGCGGTGGCCGTCGAGCCGCAGCCGCGCCTCGCCCGGCTGCTGCGCCTGCTCTTCGGGCAGGATGCGGGCGTGGCGCGCGTCGCCGCGCTGGTCGGCGAGCGCGAGGGGGAGGCGGTGCTGCGGCTCAATCGCGCCAACCCGACCGTCGCCACGGCGAGCGAGGATTTCATCGCCGCCGCCGATGGCGCGCCGGGCTGGGAAGGGCAGCGCTGGGATGCGGCGCTCACCCTGCCGGTGACGACGCTCGATGCGCTCATCGCCGGGCATGGCCGCCCGGACTTCGTCAAGATCGACGTGGAAGGCTACGAGGCGGCGGCGCTGGCCGGGCTGTCCTCGGCGCCCCGCGGCCTCTCCTTCGAGTTCACTACCATCCAGCGCAACGTGGCGCTGGCCTGCCTCGACCGGCTCGCCGCGCTCGGCTACCGGCACTTCAACGCCTGCCTCGGCGAGGGCATGCAATTCGCCCATCCGGCGCCGATCGCCGCCGAGGCGATGGCGGGCTGGATCACCGTCCTGCCGGCCGAAGCCAATAGCGGCGACGTCTATGCCAGCCTGGAGCCCGCGCGCCTCAGGAGCTGACGACGAGGACGTTGGCGAAGAACGCCGGACGCACCACGTCTCCGGGCCTGTAGGCCGCCGAAGGCGCCAAGCCAGGCGCCGCCGAGAAACCGTAGGCGGCCACGCTCCCCGGCCGGCCAGGAGGCGCAGCCCATCATGCCCCGCCCGCATAGAGGCGGGTGAGGGCGGGATCATAGCCGGCGAGCGGGCGGGAACGGGGCTGCACGCCGAGCGGCGCCAGCCCGGCCAGCGCCACGGCGAGGCGGACCGCCGCCTGGGTGCCGTCGACCAGCGGCACCGCCACCTGCGGCTGCAACACAGGTGCGAGGCCCGCCAGCGGCCCGCCGGCGAGGATCACCACCTCCGCCCCATCCTCGTCCACGGCCTGGCGGCAGAGCCCGACCAGCAAATCCCGCCGTTCCTCCGCCACGAGGCCTGGGTCGCCGTGGAAGGGCGGGCCCATGCGGAAGCCGCAGCAGCGGGCACGGAGGCCATGGTGGTCGAGGCAGTCCTCGAACATCGGGCGGAGCGCCGCGGTGAAGCTCACCACCGCGAAGCGCCGGCCGAGCATGGCGGCAGCATGGAAGGCCGCCTCGGAGATGCCGAGGACCGGCACGTCCAGCAGCTCCTTCGCCGCATCGAGGCCGGGATCGCCGAAGCAGGCGATGATCGCCGCGTCATATCTTCCCCTGCGTAAGGCGAGCGCGGCCAGCGTCGCAGGCCCCGCCACGAGCCAGTCCGCCCGCGTCACGATGAGCGGGAGGCCGAAGGGGGCTGAGACCGCCTCAATGGTGGTGCCGGGCGGCGCCACCGCCCGTGCCGCCGCGGCGATCCGGGAGGTGACGCTCTCGGTGGTGTTGCTGTTGACGATCAGGAGCCGGGTCATGCCGGGAAGCATAGCCCGGATCTATCTCAGCTCCGACGGATCGGCCCGACCGCCAGCCAGCCGGTGCCGACCGGCATGGCGGTCAGCGGCATCGTGGCGCAGGTGTAGAAGGCATGGGCGAGGCTCGGCAGGGACTCCGCCGCCGGCGCCGGGGTGGCCTGCTCGCGGCGGCCTCGCCGCTGCGGCTGCTGCCGCTGCGCGGCGACCCGCCCGAGCAGCGCCGTCGAGGTCGGCGCGGCGCCGCAGCCGAGGCTCGGTGAGACGAGGGAAGGCGCTTCGATCTCCGGCGGCGCGGCACCGCCGGGGGTGGGGAAGGCAAGACCGGCAGCGAGAAGGCCGAGGGGGAAGGCCTTCCGCAGCGTAGCAAGGCGTTTAAGATCCATGGGTTGGGGGCTCCCATTGCAGGCCCGTCTCAGCGACACCGGCCATATCCCCGAAACGTCGATATCCTACCCCTGTTCCATCTCTTATTGGTGTGGTGTCTATTCGCAATCGCGCGAGGGAACCGATGCCGGTCCCGGCTCTTATCGGGTCCGTCGCAGCCATATCGGCCGCGGCGGGCTGCGAGGGGACCGAGGCGCGATGGCACCACCGACTGACGACGACGAGGTCGATCTGGGCATCAGCCTGGAAACCGTGGCCACGGTCGTCGACCACGCCAGGGCCCTGCAGGGCACCGAGGAATCCGACCCCGAGCAGCTCTCGGAGGATGACGACAGCGAGGCGGCGCTGCTGCAGGAAGACCCGGACGACATGACCGAGGAGTCGCTCGTCGCCTTCATCGACGGGCTGAACCAGGACGAGCAGGCAGCGCTGATCGCCCTCGCCTGGACCGGACGCGGCGACTACGGGCCGGAAGACTGGGAGGAGGCAGTGCGCCTCGCCATTGAACGGAACGAGCAGATGGCCGCCGGCGCCTACCTCCTGCAAATGGACATGCTGGGCGACCTCCTGGCCGAGGGCGTCGCGGCTTTCGGCCTCTCGATCGAGGATATCGAACGGTAGCAGCCAGGCGCGGGCCCGGCCCGCGCAGCCGCTGTGGCGGGGCTCGCGCCCGGCCCTGACCAGGGCCGGTCAGAGAAGGGTCGGCGTCGTGGGCAGCGCGGCGATCTCGCGGATCAGCTTGCGCTTCACTGCATTGCCGAAGCTCTGGAAATCCTCGGCGACCACGACGAAGGCGCCGGGCCCGCCGATGACATTCTCGCGGTAGTATTCGTCGAGCGGCACCGGCGGCATGCGGCCGAAGGTCGGGCGGTCGTTCACGATGGGCAGTCCGTTGATGGTGATGCCCTCCGCCACCACCCGGTCGCGGGCGAGTTCCACCGGGCCGCCGCTGTTGTTCACCCCGTCGCCCGAGACGTCGATCACCCGCCGCGTCGCATCGAAGGGTGCGTCATTCAGCACCTTCAGCGAGAAGTCGAGGGCGCCGGAGATCGAGGTCCAGGAGAGCGAGGCCCGCGGCGCCTCGCCGAGGCGATCGGACCAGGCCTGGGCGTCGGCGGCGGCAGCGATGCGGGTCCAGGGCAGGACCACGCGCTGGTACTCGGCGCCGGCCCACTCGACATAGGCAAGGCCGACGGCGCCGATCATGCCGCCGCGGATGGCCTCGATCACCGCCGGGTCGGAGACGGCATTGCGGTAGCCCTCGCGCTGGAGCCGGGCCTCGTCTTCGTCGACCGAGCGAGAGACGTCGACAGCGAGGACGAGCAGCACATCCACCGGCTCGCCTTCGGCCCGCGCGCGCCCGGGCAGGAGGGCAGCCGCGGCGAGCAGGGCACGACGGCCGAGCCGAATGGTGGTGGAGTACGGCACGAAAGTCGCCTCCTTGACGCTGACCGTCATGGAAGCGCGGGCGAGGGCGGCGGTTCAAGCATGAACCGCCACCAGAACGATTACAGCCCGGCGAGCACCGCGGCGGCGACACGGGCCACATCCTCCTCGGCAAGGTAGGGATGCATCGGCAGCGACAGCACCTGATGGCAGAGCCGCTCGCTCACCGGCAGGGGCGGCGGGCCGCCGGCGATGCCCCCGGCATGGGCCCCGGCATAGGCCGGCTGGTGGTGCAGCGGCTTCGGGTAGTAGATGGCGGACGGGATGCCGGCCGCCTTCATGCTGTCCTGCACGCGGGCGCGGGCCTCGGCATCGGGCAGGACCACCGTGTAGATGCCCCAGGCGCTGCTGGACCCGGCCGGCACCTGCGGGGTGCGGACCCGGCCGCCGAGATGCGATTCGTACCAGGCGGCGGCCCTTGCGCGCGCCTTGAGCTCGCCCTCGAGCAACGGAAGCTTGGCCAGCAGGATCGCCGCCTGGATCGAATCGAGCCGCCCGTTCATGCCTGTGCGCTGCACCTCGTAGCGGGTCTTGCCCTCGCCATGGGTCCGGAGCGAGCGGTAGAGCTCCGCCCGGTCGGCATCATTGGTGAGGATGGCGCCGCCATCGCCGTAGCAGCCCAGCGTCTTGGTCGGGTAGAAGCTCAGCGCCGTCGCATGGGCATGGGTGCCGAGCCGGCGGTTGCCGAGCGCGCCGCCGAAGGCCTGGGCGGCATCGTCGAGGGCGAACATGCCATGCTTCGCGCAGAGCGCCTCGATCGCGGGCCAGTCGGCCGGCAGCCCGTAGAGGTCGACGCCGATGACGGCACGGGGACGCAGGCGCCCCTCCTCGCGCACCAGCTCCAGCCGGCGCTCGAGGTCGGCGAGGTCGAGGTTGAAGCTGCCCTCCTCCACATCGACGAAGACGGGCGTGGCGCCGAGCACCAGCGGCACCTCGGCGGTTGCGGTATAGGTGAAGGCGGGGAGGAAGACCGCGTCGCCCGGGCCGATGCCCTCGGCCATCATGGCGATCTGCAGCGCGTCCGTGCCGGAGGAGACGCCGACGGCATGGCCCGCGCCTGCAAAGGCGGCGAGCCCGGCCTCGATCGCGTCGACCTCGGGGCCCTGGATGAAGCGGCCATGGTCGAGGATGCGGGCGATGCCGGCATCGATCTTGGCCCGGATCAGCGCCTGCTGGGCCTTCATGTCGAAGAAGGCGATGGGGCGGGGTGCGGCTGTGCTCATGCCGGGGGGATAGACCCGTCGGGCAGGCCGGACAAATCAAGGCGCGTATCGAAGCGCAACATCCCTGCGACCTGGGATGCCGCCGGCCCGTGCGTGGCAGCAGGGCCGGAACCGGCCTGGCCGGTCCGTCTTACCTGGGGCGGCCATGGCCCCCGGGTCGAGGAGAGCGCGTGAGCACCCGAACCCGCACCGATGCCGCCCAGCCAGACCCCGTGCCGGAGGCGGCGGCGCCCCGCCCGGCGCCGCGGCTGCGGATCGTCCTCGCCGGGGCCCTGCTGGCGATGATGCTGGCGGCGCTCGACCAGAACATCGTCAACACCGCCCTGCCGCGGATGGTGGGCCAGCTCGGGGGGATGGCGCATCTCTCCTGGGTGGTCACAGCCTTCATGCTGACCTCCACCACGACGACCCCGCTCTACGGCAAGCTCTCCGACCTGCATGGCCGGCGGCGGCTCTTCTTCGTCGCCATATCCTTCTTCCTCGCGGGCTCGCTGCTTTGCGGCGCGGCGCAGTCGATGGGGCAGCTGATCGGCTTCCGCGCCTGCAGGGGATCGGCGCGGGCGGGCTGCTGGTGCTGGCCCAGGCGGTGATCGGCGATGTGGTCTCGCCCCGGCAGCGGCCGCGCTACCAGGGGCTCTTCACCGGGACCTTCGCACTGGCGAGCGTCGCCGGGCCGCTGTTCGGCGGCGTGATCACCTCGGTGCTCTCCTGGCGCTGGGTCTTCTACGTCAACCTGCCGATCGGCCTCCTCGCCATGGTGATGATCGCCATCGGCCTTCGGACGGTGCCCTCGGGCCCGGCGCGGCCGGTCGATTACGTCGGCGCCGCGCTGCTGGCCGGGGCGACGACCGCCCTTCTCCTGCTGCTGGCCTGGGGCGGGACGGAGTTCCCCTGGCGATCCTTCGACAGCCTGGCGCTCGCGCTCGGGACGGTCGCGCTGATCGGCCTCTTCCTCCGGTGGGAGCTGCGGGCACCGGAGCCGCTGATCCGACTCGCCCTGTTCCGAAACGCCATCTTCGGCCGCGGCGTCGCGGTGGGCGGGATGATGACCTTCGCCATGCTCGGCTCCACCGTCTTCCTGCCGCTCTACTTCCAACTCGTCCTCGGGATGAGTCCGGCGGTCGCGGGCATGATGCTGCTGCCGCAGGTGGTCGGCATGGTGCTCAGCTCGGTGATCGGCGGGCGGATCGTCTCCCGCCTCGGGCGGAACAAGTCCTTCCTGCTGGCCGCCCTCGGGCTGGAGGCGGTGGCGCTGGCCAGCCTCGCCCTCTTCGCCTGGATTGCGGCGGGGCCGGCGGCCTTCCTCGTCTCGATGGGCGCGCTCGGCCTCGGCATGGGCATGGGAATGCCGAACCTGACGACGGCGGTGCAGAATGCCGTCGCCCACCGCGAGCTCGGCGCGGCGACGGGGGCGATGGCCTTCGTCCGCTCGCTCGGCGGCGCGGTCGGGGTGGCATCCTCGGGGACGATCATGACGTCGCGGCTTTCGGCGGCGCTGGCCGGAATCGGCGGCGGGTTCGATCCCGCGCAGCTTACCCAGCACGGCATCGAGGCGATGGCAGGGATGGGCCCCGTGCAGCAGGCAGCGGTCGGAGCGGCCTATCGCTCGGCGCTGACGGGTTGCTTCCTGCTCAGCGGCGTGGTGATGACGGCAGCCTTCCTGCTCGTCCTCGGCCTGCCGGAACTGACGCTGCGCAACAGCCTCGGCGATGCGGAGTAAGGGCGGCACCCCCGCGACAGACAGGATCATTGCCATGCCCGCCCCCATCGCCCTCGGCATCATCGGCTTCGGCATCATGGGGGAGCGGCTGCTGCGCGCGGCGCTCGACCATGCGGCGGAGAGCGTACGGCCGGTCGGCGTCTGGGACCCGGGCGAGGCGGCGCGCGGACGCCTGGCGGCGGTGCCCGGCGGGGTGCCGATGCTCGCATCGGCCGAGGCGGTGATCGCCGACTGCGACTGCCTCTACATTGCCGCGCCGCCGGCCGCGCATATCCCGCTCGCTGGGGCGGCGCTTGCGGCTGGCCGGTCGGTCTTCCTCGAAAAGCCGCTGGCGACCGACCTCGCCAAGGCCCGAGGCTTCGTCGCCCGGGCGGAGGCCGCGGGCGCGCGGGCAGCGGTGAACTTCCCGATGGCCTCCTCCCCGGCGGTCCGCCAGCTCTCCGCCTGGCGCGAGGCGATGGCGCCCGATGCGCTCGAGATCGAAGTCGCCTTCGCCACCTGGCCGCGCGGCTGGCAGAGCGATGCAGCGAGCTGGCTCGCGCGCCGGGCGGAGGGCGGCTTCACCCGGGAGGTGGTCTCGCACTTCCTCTTCCTCACCCGCCGCCAGCTCGGGCCGCTGGCGTTGGAGGAGGCCTCGGCCGACTACCCGCCGGGCGATGGGGCGGAGACGGCGATCCGCGCCCGGCTGCGGGCGGGCGGCGTGCCGGTGCGGCTCGCGGGCAGCGTCGGGACGACGGTGAAGGACGACCACAATGCCTGGACGCTGAACGGGGCGATCCGGCTGCGCGACTGGTCCTTCGCCGAGCGGCTCGGGACGGATGGCCGCTGGGCCCAGGCGCCGGATGCGCTGCCGAACGAGTGGATGCGGCCGCTGGTGCTGCGGGACCAGCTCGCCGGCGTCGCGGCGATGACGCGGGGCGAGGCGCACCACCTGGCGACGCTGCGTGAGGCGCTGGAGGTGCAGGAGGTGGTGGAGGCGATCCTGGCGGCCGCGCCGTCGCGCGCCTGAGCGTCGTATCCTCCGCCTTGGCCGACCGGCCCGCCCGCGCGTTTGCGGGAGGCTTCGTCGGGTCCGGAGGAAATGCCATGTCCCATGATGCCTGCGGCTGCTGCGGCGGCCTTATCCATCGCCACACCGTCCCAGGTCGCCGCGCCATGCTGGCCGGCGGCGCCCTGCTAGCCAGCCTGGCCCTGCCGCCCGGCCTGGCGCGGGCAGCGGACCCGGTGCCGAAGACGGATCTCGACCCGGATGCCGCCCTCCGCCTGCTGAAGTCCGGCAACGACCAGTTCCGCATGGAGGCGCCCTTCCGCAGCGTCCAGGGCCGCGAGCGGCGGGTGGAGCTGGCGCGCGGCCAGGCGCCCTTCTGCGTGCTGGTCGGCTGTTCCGACAGCCGGGTGCCGCCCGAACTGCTGTTCGGCCGGGGCCTCGGCGAGCTGTTCATCGTCCGCAATGCCGGCAATACGGTCGACACCTCGGCGCTCGGCAGCATCGAATACGGCGTCGGCGTGCTCGGCTGCCCGTTGATCGTGGTGCTGGGGCATGAGGCCTGCGGCGCCGTGGCCGCGGCGGTGGATGTGGTGCAGCGGAACGCGACCTTCCCCGGCGTGATCGGCGAGATGATCCAGCCGATCATCCCCGCCGTGCTCGCGGCCCGCCGCCCCTCCGGCGAGATCGAGCTGAACGACGCGGTGGTGGCGAATGCCAAGCGCGTGGCGACGCGGCTCCGGACGCAGAGCTCGATGGTGCAGCAGCAGATGCGCGACGGCCGGCTGAAGATCGTCGCCGCCCGCTACGACCTCGACGACGGCGACGTGAGCTGGTTCGAGGAGGCCTGAACCCTCCTGTTCGGGCCGGCGGGCGAGGGTGGCTACTGCGCCTTCCGCGCCTCCTCCCCCTCGGCGTTGTGGGTGAACTCCGGCACCAACCGCCCGAGCTGCACCAGCGCCGTCCGCGTGTTGCCGGCCCGGCTGCTGGCGGCGATCTCGTCGATGGCGCGGCCGACCAGCGCCGGATCCGCGGTGCGGGGCGTAGCCATCAGCAGGCCGCGGAACTCGGTCGGGCGCGGCGGCTCCTGGCCGTGGAACAGCTCCTCGTAGAGCTTCTCGCCGGGGCGGAGGCCGGTGAAGCGGATATCGACATCCTCCTCCGGCCTGAGGCCGGCGAGGCGGATCATCCGGCGCGCCAGGTCGACGATCTTCACCGGCTTGCCCATGTCGAGGACGAAGATGCCGCCCTCGGCCAGTTCCTTCGGCTGGTCGTCGCGGTCCTCGGCGCCGATGACGCTGGCCTGCAGGACGAGGCCGACCGCCTCGCGCACCGTCATGAAGTAGCGGCGCATGTCGGGATGGGTCACGGTCAGCGGCCCGCCCCGCTCCAGCTGGCGGCGGAAGAGCGGGACGACGGAGCCGGTCGAGCCCAGCACGTTGCCGAAGCGGACGGTGACGCAGCGCATGCCGCCCGTGGCGCGGGCCTCGCGCTCCAGCGCCTGGCAGTACATCTCGGCGAGGCGCTTGCTGGCGCCCATCACGCTGGTCGGGTTCACCGCCTTGTCGGTGGAGATGAAGACCATCGCCTTGCACCCGACGGAACGGGCGGCATCGGCCACGATCCGCGTGCCGAGAGCGTTGGTCTGCAGCCCCTCCAGCGGGTCGTTCTCAACCATCGGGACGTGCTTGAGCGCGGCGGCGTGGAAGACGAGCTCCGGGCGGAGTTCCTCCATCAGCCGCCGCATGCGCGGCTCGTCGCGGATATCGGCCAGCACCGCGCGGCGGGGCACGTCCGGGTTGCGCTCGCGGAGCTCCAGGTCGATCTCGTAGAGGGCGAACTCGCCATGGTCGAGCAGGGTGAGCTGCGCCGGGCCAAGGGCTGCCACCTGCCGCGCCAGCTCGCCGCCGATCGTGCCGCCGGCGCCGGTGACAAGGACGCGGCGGGCCTGGATCAGCCGCGCCATGCCCTCGCGGTCGAGCGGCACCTGCGGCCGGTCCAGCAGGTCCTCGATGAGGACGGGGCGGAGCTTGATGGGCGCCTCCTCCTTCGCCTGCAGCGGGTCATCCAGGCGGCGGGCCGCGGGGTCGAGGCTGGTGATGGAGGGGGCGCGGCGGACCGGCACGCCATGGCGGTCCGCCGCATCGAGCAGGCGCTCGAGGGCAAGGCCCTGCACGTGGGAGGTGGTCAGCACGATCAGCGCCGGGAGGCGGCTCTCGTCGCGCATCCGGTCGAGCACCGCCGGGATCTCATCCGCCGTGCCGAGGATCGGATGGCCCTGGATGCGCCGCCCCGCCTGGCGGGAGCGCATGGAAAGGATGCCGACGACGCGGTAGCCCGGGCTCCTCTCCTGCGCCAGGCCGCGGATGAAGAGGTTGGCGCCGTCGCCCGCGCCGACCAGCAGCACGGGCTGGGCGGTGCCGACGCCATCATGCCCGCGCCGGCCGTGATGCAGCCGCCCGGCGACGCGCGGCGCCCCGAGCAGCAGGCCGAGGGTCAGGGCATGGATCGCCGGGAAGGCCGGGTTCGGCGGCTCCCAGCCATCCAGCAGGCGCAGCCCGCCGGTGAAGAGGATGGCGCCCATCGCCGCCGCGCCGGCGATGCCGAGCAGGTCCGGCAGGCCGGCATAGCGCCAGTACTGCTGCGGCAGGCGCACCGGCAGCCCGGCGGCGAGCAGCGCCAGCGCCGCCCCGGGCAGGGCCAGCAGCCACCATGCCAGGGCGACCGGCTCCGGCGGCCAGGCGCCGGGCGCGGCCAGCAGCATCGCCGCCGGCAGGGCGAGGCAGGCGAGCAGGCTGTCGAGCAGCAGGTTCAGCAGGATTCGGTGCGGCGCGCGGCGAGCCATGGCGCCGCTATAGGCCGGCAGGCGCCGCTTGGCTATCGACGCTTGGGCGAGCGAGTTCCCGGTACAGGGTGACGAGCCGTGCCGCCTCCGGCGGCCAGGCATAGCGGGTCGTGGCGGCGAGCCGGCCGGCGGCGCCGAGCCGCGCCCGCCGCTCCGGGCAGGCGAGGTCGCGGACCGCCGAGGCGATGGCCAGCGGGTCGGCCGTCTCCACCAGCCTGCCGCAGCCCGACTCGCGGAGGATGGCGGCGACCTCGGTGGCGAAGGACGGGGCGATGACCGGCAGCCCGGCCAGCATCGCGTCGAACAGCTTGTGCGGCAGGGCGAGCTGGTGGTTCGTCTCGCCCGGCTGGAACAGCACGAGGGCGATGTCGGCCTCCGCCATGAGCGCCAGCGCCTCGGCATGCGGACGCCAGCCGAGGCATTCGATGCGGGGGGCGAGGCCAAGGCGGCTGGCCTCGGCCAGGAACGCCGCCTCCGTGCCGTCGGTGAAGCGGCCGATGAGGCGGAGGCGCGTATCGGCCGGCAGCAGCGCGAGGGCCGCGAGCAGCTGCGGCCAGCCGCGGCTCCGCGTCATCGCACCGGCATGGACGAGGGTGAGCGGACCGGGCCGGTGCTCGCGGGGTGCGAGGGCGACGGGGAGGGCGTAGTTCCGCACCGCGATGGTGCGGCGGGGGGCGGCGAAATCCTCGGCCAGCCCGTCTTTCGCCACCACCACCGCATCCGCGGCGCGGGCGGCGAGGCGGCAGCCGAGGCGTAGCGCGACGCGGGCGAGCGGGCGGAGCGGGCGAGGGAGGCAGGAATCGAGGCGGGAGGGGTAGTGCTCATGAACGTCGAGCACGACGCGGGCGCCGCTGCGGCGGGCGGCCCAGATCGCGGCGAACCAGGCATCCGGTTCGCTGGCGTGCAGGATGCGGGCGCCGCTCGCCGCCGCGCGGCGTGCCAGCCGGGGCAGGTTGATCAGGCGCCCGCGCCAGCCGGGCGGGCGGCGATAGGTCTCGATGGCGACGCCGGCGACCCGCGCCGGCGCATCCGCCGGGCCCGGGGCGAGGTGGCAGACCGGCCAGCCGGCCTCGGCCAGCGCCGCGGCCTCCTTGCGGACCACGCGGATATCGTCCGGCGGGTGGGCGGCGGAGAGCATCAGGATCATGCGGCGCACCAGCTCTGCTCGGCGAGATGGTCGACCATGCGGCCACCGGCCCGGCCGTCCCAGAGCGGGATCGGCCGGGCGCGCGGCCAGCCCCCGGCGAGGACGATGGCGACGGCCTCGGCCAGGTCCGCGGCGGGGACCAGGCGGCTGGAGCCGGCCTCCAGCGTCACCGGCCGCTCCGTGCTCGGGCGGAGGGTAAGGCAGGGCAGGTCGAGCACCGCCGCCTCCTCCTGCACGCCGCCGCTGTCCGTGGCGACCAGCCGGGCGCCCGCGAGCAGGGCGAGGAAGTCCGGGTAGGCGAGCGGCGGCAGCACCGCGATGCCGGGCGGCAGGGCAAGGCCATGGGCGGCGAGGCGGGCGGCGGCGCGGGGATGCATCGGCCAGGCAAGGGGCAGGCGCCGTGCCGCGGCGCCAAGCCCGCCGAGCAGCGCGGCGAAAGCCGCGCGGTCGTCCACATTGGCCGCGCGATGCAGGGTGACGACGCCGTAGCCGCCCGCGGCAAGCCCGGCCGGCAGCCTCCGGGCGCGGGCGGCGGGGAGCTGGCGGAGCAGCGTGTCAATCATCGCATTGCCGACGGCGCGGGCCTCGGCATGCCCCTCGGCGCGGAGGCGGGCGGCGCTCGCCTCGTCCGGCGCCCAGTGAAGGGTGGCGACGGCGTCGATGGCGCGGCGGTTGATCTCCTCGGGCATGTCGGCATCGGCGCAGCGGAGCCCGGCCTCCAGGTGGATCAGCGGCAGGCCGAGCTTGCGGGCGGCCAGCGCCGCGGCGAGGGCGCCATCGACGTCGCCTGCGACGACCACGGCGGCGGGACGGCGGGCCTGCCAGCACTCGGCCGCCGCCATCATGGTGCGGCCGGTGAGCACCGCATGCCCGCCGCCGGCGATGCCGAGGCTGATCGCCGGCTCCGGCAGGCCGAGCGTCGCGAGATGGTCGCCGAAGAGGTTGGCGTCGTGGTGCTGGCCGGTATGGAGGAGGACCGGGCGGAGGGGCAGGCGGGCCTCGGCCAGCGCATGCCAGAGGGCGGCGAGCTTCGGCAGGTTGGGCCGCGCGGCGGCGACCAGGTGCAGTTCCATCAGGCAGCCGCTTCCACCAGGGCGCAGAAGCGGTCGGCGAGGAGGCGCCGGTCCCAGCGCTGCTCGGCCTGGAGGCGGGCGGCGCGGCCGAGCGCGGCGCGGCGGGCGGGATCGGCGGCGAGGGCATCGAGCGCCGCGGCGAGGGCGGCGGCATCGCCGGGTGGCGTGGCGAGGCCGCAGGGCCCGTCCTCCAGCAGCCGCGCGGCGCGGCCGGGGCTGTTGGCGATGACCGGCAGCCCGGCGGCGAGATAGTCCATCAGCTTGTTCGGCGCGGTCCATTCGGCGAAGGCCGGAACCGGCGCCAGGCATTGCAGGCCGATCTGGCTGCCGGCCAGCAGCCCGGCAAGGCGCGGCTTCGGCAGCGGGTCGAGGAAATGGAGGTTCGGGATCGCGGCCGCCGCGGCCTGCAGGCGCCGCTTCTCCGCACCCTCGCCGACCAGCAGCAGGTGCAGGCGTCGGTCCTTCACCAAGGCGGCGGCCTCGATCAGCTGGCGCAGCCCGTTGGCCGGGCCATGCGCGCCCGCATAGGTGACGAGCACCGCGTCGGCCGGGATGAAGGCCGGCCGCCAGGGCGCCACATGCGGGCCGAAGAGATGCAGGTCGCAGCCATTCGGCAGCACCTCGACCAGCCGGGCGCCATGGGCGCGGGCGGTCTCCGCCATGCCCTCCGAGAGGGCGATGACGGCGGCGGCCTGGCGGCAGGCCGCATCGGCCAGCCGGTCCATCGCCCACCAGAGGCCGGGGCTGCCGAGCCCCATCGCCCGCGGCAACTCCGGCCAGGGGTCCCGGATCTCGAAGACGAAGGGCAGGGCGCGCAGCCGCCGGGCGAGCAGGGCGGGCAGGGCGACGCTCAGCGGCGTCGAGCTGGCCAGCGCCAGGTCGAAGCGGCCCGACAGCGCCAGCCCCGCGGCGCTGGCCGCGTAGCGGAGGAAAGCCCCGGCCCGCTCGCGGAGGCCCTGGCGGTTGCCGCAGCGAATGGCGAATTCGACGACGCGGAAAGCGTCAACCGTGCCCTCGCGCCTGCCATGGCGGAAGGCGCCGGCAAGGCCGGTCGCCGCCCCCTCGTAGCTGCCACAGGCGAGCGTCACCTCATGCCCGCGCGCGGCGAGCGCCCGAGCCATGGCGAAGCTGCGCGTCGCCGTCGCCCCGGCGGGCGTCGAGAAATGCTGGTGCAGGTAGAGGATGCGCATTCAGCGCCGCCACAGGCCGCGCAGCAGGCCGATCACCCGGTCCTGCTGGCTGACGCTCAGCGCGCTGCCCGAGGGCAGGCAGAGGCCGCGCTCGAAGAGGCCCGCGGCGACCGTCCCGCCCGAGCGCGGCGCGCCGCGGAAGGCGGGCTGCAGATGCATCGGCTTCCAGACCGGGCGGCTCTCGATGCCGGCGGCGGCCAGCGCCTCGCGCGCCGCCTCGCGGCTCGGGGCGCCGAGGGCAGGGTCGAGCAGCACGGCGGTCAGCCAGCGGGTGCCGCGGCTCCAGCCCGGCTCGGGCATGAAACCGATGCCGGGCAGGTCGCCGAGTTGGGCCCGGTAGCGCTCGAAGATGGCGCGCCGGGCGGCGACGCGGCTGGGCAGCGCGCCGAGCTGCGCCAGGCCAAGCGAGGCGAGAATGGAGGAGAGGCCGTAGGAGTAGCCCGTCGTCTCATGCTCGTAATGCGGCGCCGGGCGCTTCGCCTGATGGGCGAGGGCGCGCGCCTCGGCTATCAGCGCGGCATCGGCCGCGGCGAGCGCCCCGCCGCCGCCGGCGGTGACGATCTTGTTGCCGTTGAAGCTGAAGGCCGCCATCCGCGCTCCCTGGCCCGCCGGCCGCCCGCGCCGCGTCGCGCCGAGGCCCTCGGCGCTGTCGCAGAGCACGGGCACGCCCCAGCGGTCGCAGAGGGCGAGGATGGCGTCGAGGTCGCAGCTCTGGCCGAAGAGGTCTACCGGGACGACGGCGCGGGGCAGCCGGCCGGCGCGGGCGGCCCGCGCCAGTTCACGCTCCAGCAGCTCCGGGTCGAGCGTCCAGCTCTCGGGCGAGACGTCGAGGAAGCGGGGGCGGGCGCCCATCTGCACTGCAGGCGCGATGGTGGCGACGTAGGTGAGGGTCGCGGTCCAGACCTCGTCGCCCCTGTCGAGGCCGAGGCAGCGATAGCCGAGATGCAGCGCCGCCGTGCCGGAGGAGAGCGCCAGGACATGCGGCAGGCCTGTCGCTGCAGCGAGCGCCGCCTCGAAGGCCGCCGGGGCAGGGCCGGCCGGCGCCACCCAGCCGGATTGCAGCGTGGCGGCGAGGGCGGGCAGCTCCTCCCCCGTCAGATGCGGGGGCGAGAGCAGGATGGGCGCGGTCGCCTCGGCGCGGGGCCTCAGGCGGTGGACGGGCGGGGCGAGCTGCACCGCCTCGGCAATCGGCATGGGCAGGGCTTTCGTTCCGATTACAAACTATATGCATATCGGAACGATCGTGCGCAAGCCTGACAATGCGTGACGAACGAAGCTTCAGGCCGCTGCGTCGCGGTCCGGCCCGGTTACCCGCTTCGGCGACGGAAGCCATGGCCGAAGGGTGCGCGGGCCGGGCCCGCGCAGGATGGCGATCGGCCGGCCCCTCAGGCGTTGCCGACCACCGGGCCCTCGGCGCGGCGCGACTGCCAGAGGGCGACGAAGTCGATCGGCGCCAGCATCACCGGCGGGAAGCCGCCCTCGCGCGTCACATCGGCCAGGATGTTGCGGGCGAAGGGGAAGAGGAGGCGCGGGCACTCCACCAGAAGCACCGGCTCCAGCTGCTCCGGCGGCACGTTCACGGTGAAGATGCCGCAATAGACCAGCTCGGCGATGAAGCAGGCGCGCCCCTCGGCCTGGGCATCGGCGCGGATCTGCAGCGAGACCTCGAAGACGTTGCCGCCTTCCTGGATCGGCCGGGCCTGGACATCGAGCTGGAGGTCGACGCGCGGCTGCTCGCGCAGGGTGGCGAAGATCTCCGGCGCGCCCGGCACCTCGAAGGAGAGATCCTTGGTGTACTGGATGTTCAGCACCAACGGGCCCTGCTGGGCCAGGTTGGGGTCGCCGTTCGGCTGGCCATGGGGCTGGCCAGGGGGCTGATCGGACATCGGGGCGCCTTTCGCAAAGAGGCGCGCCGGTTAGCACGCGCCCGCCCGGCTGTCAGGGCTTGACCGCGCTCCGATGCGGCTGCCGCCAGAGGATGGCCTCCGGCGCTGGTGCGGTCGGGTCGCAGCGGCGCCATTCACCGTTCATCACCCGCTCCCCGGTCATCGCCAGGATGAAGCCCCAATGCGAGACGACCAGCGTCTCGTCCCAGTCCGGCAGCGCCGCCATTTCGGCGCGGAACAGGGCGGCGCGGGCCTCGATGCCATGGTCCGGCTCCTCGATCGCAGGCCACCAGACATCGTCGATATGGGCGAAGTCGAGACCGGGGAAGGCGATGGCGAGCTCGGTGCAGGGCGAGCCGATGTCGCAGGAGAAGGCGTAGCGCTCCCGCACGGTCGGGTTGACCAGGATCGGCAGGCCGCGCTGCCGGGCGATGGGGGCCGCCGTCTGCAGGGCACGGGTATAGGGCGAGGCGATGATGCGGGTGATGCGCTCGCCGGCCAGCGCCAGCACCGCCGCCTCGGCCTGCTGCAGGCCGAGCTCGGTCAGCTTCGGGTCGGGGATGCCCGGGTCGCGCTTGGTCGCGGTAAAGTGGAGGTTGAACTCGCTCTGCCCGTGGCGCAGCAGGATCACTGGGGTCTCCCTCCCGGCGTTGGTATCCCGGCGTAGCGGGGGCGCGGCGGGCCGGCAAGCGGCCTTCATGGGTCATTGTTTGTGCTGCCGTTATCCTCCTGGCCGTTGCGACCAGAGGGTCACTCACCTAGATAGGTGCAAAGGAGTTCATGATGACGGGCGGACTACCGGTCGATCTGATCCTGTTCGCGATGATCGCGGCCTTTCTGGTGCTGCGGCTGCGAAGCGTCCTCGGCAAACGCACCGGCTTCGAACGGCCGCTGCAGCCGGAGACGCGTGCCGCCGGCTTCGACCCACGCACCGGTGCCATCGATGGCGTCGCGGAGGAGGTGCCGGCCTCGGCCGTTGCGGCGCAGGGCCGGCGGGTGGTGCCCGATCCGCGCACGCCGCCGGGCCAGGCGATCTCCCGCATCGCCGCCGTCGATGGCAGCTTCGAGCCGAATAGCTTCCTCGGCGGGGCGGAGACGGCCTTCCGCATGATCGTCACCGCCTTCGCCGCCGGCGACCGGCAGACGCTGCGCTCGCTGCTCTCGGACGACACCTATGCGGGCTTCGAACAGGCGATCACCGCGCGGGAGAATGCTGGCGAGTCGCAGCGGACGGAGCTGCGCGCGGTGCATGAGCTGGCGATCGAGGCGGCCGACCTCCGCGGCAACATCGCCGATGTCACCATCCGCTTCGTGACCGACCAGATCAACCTGACCACCGGCCGCAACGGCGAGGTTGTGACGGGCAGCGATGCCGTGACCGAGCTCACCGATGTCTGGACCTTCCAGCGCGACCTGAGCCAGGCCGATCCGACCTGGAGGCTGGTCGCCACTCGCTCGGCCTAGACTTCCTCACGACAGCGCTGCGCGGCTTCGCAGGGGCCCGGGACTGGTGCTTCGTGGCTTGATCTCCGCGGCGAAGCTGCGGGGGCGTCGCGGCAGCGGCCTTGCCTCCCTCGGCCTCGCCCTGCTGCTGGGCGGGGCGGGTTGGCCGCCGGACTGGCCGGGCGAGGCGCCGGAGGCGGCGCTGGCGCCCTTCCTCCGCTCCTGCGAGGCGCTGCGTGCCGGGCCGCGGGAATTCGCCGCTCCCTGGGCCGAAGCCTGCGCTGCCGCCGAGGCCGTGCCGCCGGGCGGGGCGGCTGCCTTCTTCGAGCGATGGTTCGCGCCGCATCCGCTCGGGGAGGGCCTCGTCACCGGCTATTACGAGCCCGAGCTGCGCGGGGCGGAACTGCCGGGCGGCGGCTATGCCGAGCCGCTCTTCGCCCTGCCGCCGGAAGGGCCGTTGCGCCTGCTGGACCGCGGCGCCATCGAGGCGGGTGGCCTCGAGGGGCAGGGGCTCGAGCTTGCCTGGGTCGATGACCCGGTCGATGCGTTCTTCCTGCAGATCCAGGGCTCCGGCCGGATCGCGCTGCCGGATGGGCGGGTCCTGCGGCTCGGCTATGCCGGGCGGAATGCGCATCCCTACCGGCCGATCGGGCGGAACCTGATCGAGCGCGGCGCCATTGCCCGAGAGGCGATGTCGATGCAGGCCATCCGCGCCTGGCTCGGCGCCGCCCCGCCTGGCGAGGCGGCGGCCTTGCTGCGCGAGAACCCCGCCTTCGTCTTCTTCCGCCCCATCGAGGGGCTGGCGCCGGAGGCGGGGCCGATCGGCACGCTCGGGGTGCCGCTGACGCCGGGCCGGTCGCTCGCCGTCGATGCAGGCATCGTGCCGCTCGGCGCCCCGGTCTTCCTCGTCACCCGTGACCCAGTGGACGGCCGGCCGATCCGCCGCATCGTCCTGGCGCAGGATACCGGGGGGGCGATCCGCGGCATGGCGCGGGGCGACCTGTTTTGGGGCTGGGGGCAGGAGGCCGCCGCCAAGGCCGGGTTGATGCGCGAGCCCTCCCAACTGTTCCTGCTACTGCCCCGCTGACGGAGCAGTACAGTTCCGGCATCGCCGTCCTTTCGCCGCGGGCGGCGCGCGCCTAGATTGCAGGCATGCTCCAGACCCGCCCCCGCGTTGCGCTCTTCGTCACCTGCCTGGTCGATCTCTACCGGCCGAATGTCGGCTTCTCCGCCATTGCCCTGCTGGAGGAGGCGGGCTGCCAGGTGGAGGTGCCGCGGGCGCAGACCTGCTGCGGCCAGCCGGCCTACAACAGCGGCGACCGGGCGACGGCGAAGGATCTGGCGCGGGCAGTGGTCGACGAGTTCCTGCCCTATGACCACGTCGTCGTGCCGAGCGGGAGCTGCGGCGGCATGATCGCGCACCACTACCCGGCGCTCTTCGCCGATGACCCGGAGTACCGCGGCAAGGCGGAGGCGCTCGGGGCGAAGACGCATGAGCTCGTCTCCTTCCTCACCGATATGCGGGGGATGGAGAGCGTCGCCGCCCGCTTCGAGGGCGTCGTCACCTATCATGACAGCTGCTCGGGGCTGCGGGAGCTCGGGGTGAAGGCGCAGCCGCGGAAGCTCCTCGCCTCCATGCCGGGAACGGTGGTGAGGGAGATGGCCGATGCCGAAATCTGCTGCGGCTTCGGTGGCACCTTCTGCGTCAAGTACCCGGACATCTCGACGCGTATGGTGGCCGACAAGGCGAAATCGATCGCCGCGACCGGGGCGGATACGCTCGTCGCCGGCGATCTCGGCTGCCTGCTCAACATGGCGGGCCGGCTGAAGCGGGAGGGCGTGCCGGTGAAGGTGCGCCATGTGGCGGAGGTCCTGGCCGGGCGGACCCGGGAGGCCCCGGCAATCGGTGAGGTGTCATGAGCGCAGCGTTGGAGCTCGAGACCGGGGACCCGCTGCTGGCCGAGGTCGCAGCCCATGGCTTCGCACGGCTGCCCGGCCCGGCGCTGGAGGCGCGCCTCCGCCTGTCGCCCGAGGCGCTGGCGGATTTCGCGGGGAGCTGGGAGCGGCTGGAGACCGACCGCTTCATGGCCGATGGCGGCCGCTACCGGCGGCGGCGGCATGCCAACTTCGCCGCCCGTGCCGGCGTTCCGGGCCATGTGCGGGGACCGCATCGGGCGCATTTCCAGGCAGTCGTCCACAACAGCCTGAATGGCGGGGTCGAGCGCTGGTTCGCCCCGGTCGAGGATGCGGTGGGCGAGGGGCCGGTGATGCGGGCATTGCTCGATCTCGGCCGCTCGGTCGCCGATGCCGGGACGCCGGGCGCCGACTGGTTCGTCGAGATGCACCAATTCCGCATCGAGGCGGTGGCCGGGGCGCCCGGCTTCCCGACGCCGGAGGGCGTCCACCATGACGGCGTCGACTACGTCCTGATCGGCATGATCGCCCGGACCAATCTCGAGGGCGGCGAGACGCTCATCACCGACGATGCGGGGGCGGAGCTGGCGCGCTTCACCTTGCTCGACCGGCTGGACACGGCCTTCATCGACGACCGGCGGGTGATGCATGGGGTGACGCCGGTGCAGCCCGCCGACCCGGCGCTGCCCTCCTGCCGCGACGTGCTCGTCATCACCTGGAAGCGCACGGACGGCTGAGGCGCCTCAGCGGTTGGCCGCCTTGTGGGTGCCCACGTTCTCGTGCCACTCGATCGGCAGCCCGTCCCAGGTGGCGAGCTGCTTGCCGGGCCACTTGCGGCGGACATAGACGCGGAAGCCATCCGCCGTGGCCTCGACATAGCCTGACTTTCCGTCATTGAGCTTGAGGTGCTGCGCCAGCTCCTGGGCGCGTTCCTGCATGTAGCTGTCGGCCATGGCCGCGATTCTCCCTGTCGGCGCGAGCTTGCCCGATCCGGCGGGGAAGGGGGCTACAAAGCCTGGTGTCCGGCGGGCCATGATGGCGCCCTTCAGCACAGGAGACCGCCGCCATGCAGCACCGTCCTGCCGAGCTCTGGCGCTGGGACGCCCTCGACCTCGCCCGCGCCATCCGCTTGCGCGCGGTCTCGGCGCGGGAGGCGGTGCGGGCGGTGCTCGACCGCTGCGCCGCGGTGAATCCGTCCATCAACGCCGTCGTGCTGGTGCTGGAGGAGGAGGCGCTGGCCGCCGCCGAGGCCGCCGACCGCGCCATCGCCCGCGGCGAGGCGGTGGGGCCGCTGCATGGCGTGCCGGTCACCACCAAGATCAATGTCGACCAGAAGGGGCTGCCGACCAGCAATGGCTGCGTCGCCTGGCGCGACCTGCTCGCGCCGGAGGACAGCGCGGTCGTCGCCAACCTGCGGGCGGCGGGGGCAATCATCGTCGGGCGGACCAACACGCCGGCGCTCTCCATGCGCTGGTTCACCGAGAATGCGCTGCATGGGCGGACGCTCAACCCATGGAGCGCCGGACATACGCCGGGCGGCTCCTCCGGCGGGGCGGCGGCGGCCTGCGCGGCGGGGATCGGTCCGATTGCCCATGGCAACGACCTCGGCGGCAGCGTGCGCTACCCGGCCTATGCCTGCGGCATCGCCGGCATCAGGCCGAGCTTCGGCCGGGTGCCGGCCTTCAACCCGACCATGGCGGCGGAGCGGCCGCTCTCCGGCCAGCTGATGTCGACCCAGGGACCGTTGGCCCGCCGCGTCGCCGACCTGAGGGTAGCCCTCGCCGTCATGGCGCGGGGCGATGCGCGGGACCCATGGTGGATGCCGGCGCCGCTCGAGGGGCCGCCCCTGCCGCGGCCGGTCCGCGTCGCGCTCTCGGTCGATCCGGCGGGGACCGGGGTGCATCCCGAGGTCGCCGAGGCGGTGCGGCGGGCCGGGCGCATCCTCGCGGCGGCCGGCTACGTGGTGGAGGAGCGCGATCCGCCGGATTTCGCCGGTGCGGCCCGCGACTGGGACGCCTTCGCCCATGGCGAGGCCCGGCTCTTCATGGCCGAGACCTTCGCGCAAAAGGCCGATCAGGGCGCGCAGGACACCTACCGCTTCATGCTGGCGCATTGCCCGCCGACCGATCTCGAGACGTATATGCGCCTTGCCGCCCGGCGGACGACACGGCAGCGCGACTGGGCACGCTTCATGGCGGAGGTGCCGCTGGTGCTCTGCCCGGTCTCGGCCGAGCCGCCCTTCCCGCAGGGGCTGGATGTGGCGGGACAGCAGGGCTTCGATGCGGTCTACCGGGCCCAGCAGCCCTTGCTGGCGACGCCGCTGCTCGGCCTGCCGAGCGCCTCCGTCCCGACCGGGCTGACGGCGGAGGGGTTGCCGATGGGCGTCCAGATCATCGCGCCCCGCTGGCGCGAGGACCTGGCGCTGGACGCTGCCGAGGTGGTGGAAGCCGCCTGCCCGATGGCGACACCGGTGGGCTGACAGGCGGCCGAGGCCCGCCCTGGCACGCCGCCTGATCGAGCAGGACACCCCGATCAGGCGGTTCCGCCTGATCGGGTCCGGCCCTACCGGAAGATCGGCGGCGCGTCGTCTTCGGGGAGGTCGGGCAGCGGCACCTCGATCCGCACCGTGCTCGGGTCGACGCCTGTGCCCCTGTCGATCCAGTAGGTCACGCTCTGCGGCCAGAAGATGACAATGGCGACCAGCACCAGCTGCAGCACGACCCACGGGATGGCGCCCCAGTAGATGTCGCTGCTGCGGACTTCCTTCGGCGCGATGCCGCGCAGGTAGAAGAGCGCGAAGCCGAAGGGCGGGTGCATGAAGCTGGTCTGCATGTTCACGCAGATCAGCACGCCGAACCAGACGAGATCGATGCCGAGCTTGGCCGCGACGGGCGCCAACAGCGGGACGACGATGAAGGCGATCTCGAAGAAGTCGAGGAAGAAGGCCAGGAAGAAGATGAAGATGTTGACCGCGATGAGGAAGCCGGTCGCCCCGCCGGGCAGTTGCATCAGCATGTGCTCGATCCAGAGCGAGCCGTCGACGCCTTGGAAGACCAGGCTGAACACCGTGGCGCCGATCAGGATGAAGATCACCATTGCGGTGATCCGCATGGTGTTCTCCATCGCCTGGCGCAGCAGCGACCAGGTGAAGCGGCCATTGATCCAGGCGAGGCCGATCGCACCGACCGCGCCCATGGCGCCCGCCTCGGTCGGCGTGGCGAGGCCAAGGAAGATCGTGCCGAGGACGAGGAAGATCAGCACGATGGAGGGCACCATGCCCTTTGCCACGCGCCAGATCAGCGGCCAGCCGCGCTGTGTCAGCGCCTCGTCCGGCAGCGCGGGCACCTTGTGCGGGGCGAAGATGCTGACGCCGGCGATGAAGAGGATGAAGAGCAGGATCTGCAGGATCGACGGCCCGATCGCGCCCGCATACATGTCGCCGACCGACTTGCCGAGCTGGTCACCGAGGACGATCAGCACGAGGCTCGGCGGGATAACCTGGGTGATGGTGCCGGAGGCCGCGATCACCCCGGTGGCGATCCGCATGTCGTAGCCGTAGCGCATCATGATCGGCAGGGAGATCATGCCCATGGCGATGACCGAGGCCGCGACCGTGCCGGTGATCGCGCCGAGCACCGCGCCGACCAGGATGACGGCATAGGCGAGGCCGCCCGGGATCTTGCCGAAGAGCTGGCCGGTGCCCTCCAGCAAGTCCTCGGCGAGGCCACATCGCTCGAGGATGGCGCCCATCAGGGTAAAGAAGGGGATCGAGAGCAGCAGGTCGTTCTGCACGATCCCGAACACGCGGAGCGGCAGGTTCCCCAGATAGGCGGTGGTGAAGAAGCCGAGCTCGATCGACACGAAGCCGAAGAACAGTCCAACCGCGGCGAGGCTGAATGCGACGGGGAAGCCGATCAGCAGGAAGACGACCAGCCCGCCGAACATCAGCGGGGCCATCACGTCCATGTCGATGGTCATGGGATCTGTCGGTCCTGGTTCACTGGTCGGGACGGTGGTACTCGACCACCACCTCGGCCGCCGGGCGGATGCCGCGCAGCAGGGCGATGCGCTTTATGAGTTCGGAAAGGCCCTGCAGCGTGAGCAGGAAGAAGCCGATCGGCAGGAGGAGCTTCACCGGCCAGCGGATGAGGCCTCCGGCATTCGGGCTGCCCTCGTCGCGGACCCAGCTGTCGAGGAAGAAGGGCCAGGTCATCCAGGCCAGCATCATGATGGCCGGCAGCATAAAGAAGATGAAGCCGAAGACGTCGATCCAGAGCCGGGTCCGCTCGGAGACATTGCCGTAGAGCAGGTCCACGCGGACATGCTCGTTGCGGAAGAGCGTGTAGGAGGCGCCGAGCAGCACGATGGCGCCGAACAGGTACCACTGCACCTCCAGCCAGGCATTGGAGCTGTAGGAGATGCCGTAGCGCACGAAGGCATTTCCCGCGCTGATGAGGCAGGCGAGCAGCACTGCCCAGTCGGCCAGCTTGCTGACGGCGGTGTTCAGCCGGTCGACGCCCCGGCTGAAGGCGATCAGTGGACCCATCTGCACCAGCCTCCCGGGCGCCTCAGCGGCGTTGCTGCTGTTCCTGCGCCTGCATGAAGTAGCCGAAATTGTCGAAGCCGCTCTCGGCGACGCGGAACCACTGGTACTGCGAGTCGCGAAAGGCGCGCCAGTGATCGTAGACCTTCCTGAAGCTGGCGTTCTTCGCTGCGGTCTCGTCATAGAGCTCGAAGGCAGCCTTGTAGCAGGCCTGCATCACCTCGCGCGGGAAGGCGCGGAGCTGGGTGCCGGCACCGATCAGGCGGCGGAGCGCCTGCGGGTTCTGCACGTCGTACTTCGCCATGGTCTCGATGGTGCTGTCGCGGCAGGCGCTCTCCAGCGCATCCTTGTAGAGCTGCGGCAACTCCTCGTACTTGGCGCGGGCGATGTAGAAGGAGAGGTTGAGTGAGCCCTCCCACCAGCCCGGGTAGTAGTAGAAGGGCGCGACGCGGTTGAAGCCGAGCTTCTCGTCGTCATAGGGGCCGACCCATTCCGCGGCGTCGATCGTGCCCTTCTCGAGCGCCGGGTAGATGTCGCCGCCGGCGATCTGCTGCGGCACGACGCCGAGCTTCTGCAGCACGTTGCCGGCGAAGCCGCCGATGCGGAACTTGAGGCCCGAAAGGTCCTGGACGGTCTTGATCTCCTTGCGGAACCAGCCGCCCATCTGGGCGCCGGTGTTCCCCGCCGGGATCGAGACCATGTTGAAGCCCGCGAAGAACTCCCGCAGCACCTCGCGCCCGCCGCCGGCCTGAAGCCAGGCATTGGTCTGGCGCGTGTTGAGGCCGAAGGGCACTGCGCCGTCGAAGGCGAAGGTCGGGTCCTTGCCGACGAAGTAGTAGCTGGCGGTATGGGCGCAATCCACCGTGCCCGTCTGCACCGCATCGGCGACCGCGAGGCCGGGCACGAGCTCGCCGGCCGCGAAGACCCGGATCTGGAACTTGTTGTCGGTCAGCGCGGCGACGCGCTTCGCCACGTGCTCGCCCGCCCCGTAGATCGTGTCGAGCGACTTCGGGAAGGACGAGGCACAGCGCCAGCGGACCTCCGGCATGGCCTGGGCGATGGCGGGCGTAGCCAAGGCCAGAGTGCCTGCAGCAGCGGCGCCGGCGAACAGCCCTCGACGATCCATGGTTTGTTCCTGTTCTCCGGGACGCGTCCTGAACGTGGCGCCGTCGGCGCCCGGCGCGTCTCTATCCTGTCATTGCAAGGAAGTTAAGGCGTGAATTTCGGAGGCTTGGACGCCGCCGGCCGAAACGGCGCTTCGCGCCGGTCGCGAGGCCGCGCTAGACTGACGGCCGTGCCAGCCTCGTCCTGCTCCCTGTGCTGACGGCGATCGCCCTCGGCCTTGCCCTTCTCGGCCTGCTGGCCCTGGCCGCCCTGGTACCGACCGGGCGTTGGGCCGGGCATTGGGCCGGGCCGGTGGTGCTGGGGGGCAGCGCAGCGGTCTCGGCCGGCATCGCGTTGCTGGCGGGTGGCGCGCTCGCCTTCGGCTTGCCGGAGGGGGTGCTGGCGCTGCCCTTCGGCCCGCCCTGGGGCGGGATGCGCCTCGCGCTCGACGGGCTTTCGGCCTGGTTCCTGCTGCTGCTGGGGCTCACCGGGATGGCGGCCTCGCTGTTCGCCCTCGGCGGCCCCGCACGGGGGCTGGTCGCCTGGCCGCTCTTTCTCGGCGGGATGGGCCTCGCCGTGCTGGCAGCGGACGGCTTCACCCTGATCCTCGGCGTCGAGCTGATGTCGCTCGCCTCCTGGGTGCTGGTCGCACTCGATCACCGAGAGGCGGGCAACCGCGAGGCGGCGCGGCTCTACCTCGTCTTCGCGGCGCTCACGGGGATCTGCCTGGTGCCGGCCTTCGGTCTGCTCGGGGCGCTCGATTTCGCCGCCATCCGCGCGGCGCCGCCGGAGGGCTGGCGGGCCATCGCCGTGCTGGCCCTTGGCCTGGCGGGCGCCGGGGCGAAGGCAGGCCTGGTGCCGCTGCACCTCTGGCTGCCGCTCGCCCATCCGGCGGCGCCCTCGCCGGTCTCGGCCCTGATGTCGGGGGCGATGACAAAGGTCGCGCTCTATGTCCTGGCGCGGCTGTTGCTCGACCTCTGCGGGCCGCTGCAGCCGGGCTGGTGGGGGGTGCCGCTGCTGGCGGCGGGCGCTGCCTCCGCATTGCTCGGGGCGCTCCGGGCCAATCTGGAGGAGGATGCCAAGGCGGCGCTCGCCTGCTCGACGATCGAGAATGTCGGGCTGGTGACGATGGCGCTCGGCCTTGCCCTGCTGTTCCGGGCGGCGGATCTCGGGCCGATGGCGGCGCTGGCCGCCGGGGCGGCGCTGCTGCACGCCATGGCGCATGGGCTGTTCAAGACGCTGCTCTTCCTCGTCGCCGGCGCGGTGCAGCATGCGGCGGGCAGCCGGCGGCTGGACCGGTTGGGCGGGTTGATCCACGCCATGCCGCGGACGGCGGTGGCCGCGCTGGTCGGGATCGGCGCCGCGGCTGCGCTGCCGCCGCTCTCCGGCTTCGCCAGCGAATGGCTGCTGCTGCAGGCGCTGCTCGGCGGCTGGCGGCTGGGGGAGATCGGGCTGCAGGTCGCGGCGGCCGCGGCGCTGGCCCTCGCCGCCATGGCCGCGGCGCTGGCGGCGGCGGCGATGCTGCGGCTCTTCGGCCTCGCCTTCCTCGGCCGGCCGCGCAGCCCGCGCGGGGCGGGGGCGCGTGAGGCCAATCGCTTCGAGCTGGCCGGGATGGCGGTGCCGGCGGTGCTGACCCTGCTGATCGGGCTCTTCCCCGGGCTGGCGCTTGCCCTCGCCGCGCCCGGCATCCGCGTGCTGGTCGGCCCGGCGGCGATGCCGCCCGTGGTCGGGCTGGCGATCGGCGCGGGGGAGGGGCATTCGGCCTATGCGCCGCTGGTCGTCATCCTGCTGCTCGGCCTTGCCCTGGCCCTGCTCTGGCTGGCGGTGCGGCGGCGCTCGCCGGCGACGGCGGAGCGCGGCCCGGCCTGGAATGGCGGCTTCATCGACCCGCCGCCGGAATTCGTCTTCGGCGATCCGCTGAGCCAGCCCTCCGCCGCCGGCATGGCCCAGCCGCTGCGGCGGATGCTGGGCGGCACCCTGCTCGCGGCGCGCGAGGCGGTGACGATGCCGCCCCCCGGCGATCCGCGCCCGGCGCGGCTGGCCTCCGGCTTCGAGGATCGCGCCGCCCTCGCCCTGCCGGTGCCGGCGGCGCGGCTGGGGGATGCGATCGCCGGGCAGGTGGAGCGCCTGCGCGGCCTCACCCTGCGCGGCTCGCTCTCGCTCGGCTTCGCCACTTTGGTCGGCCTGCTGGCGCTGCTGGCCTGGTTGGAGGGGCGCTAGGGCGTGTCCGTGACGGGAGGGGGGATGGATCGGCGAGGGGTTGCCCGGCATTGCAGGGACGCGGGCACCGCCATGGCGGACAGGGCCCGCCGGGACGCGCCGTGCCCATGTGCGGGCAGGCCCTAGGTGCTCGTCCTCGGCGCGGTCCTCACCCAGCTGTTGCATGTCGCGCTGATGCTGGCGGCGGCGCCGCTGGTGGTCGGCGTCACCCGCTGGCTGAAGGCGCGGATGCAGGGGCGGCGCGGCGCCTCCCCGCTGCAGCCCTTCCGCGACCTCGCCAAGCTGTGCGCCAAGCGCCCGCTGCTGGCCGAGAATGCCTCGCTGGTCAGCGGGGCGGCGCCCTACCTGGCGCTCGCCGCCACGCTGGTCGCCGCGGCGCTGGTGCCGGGGTTCGCGCATGGGATGGCCTTCGCCCCGGCCGCCGACCTGGTGCTGGTCGCGGGACTCCTGGCGCTGGCGCGGATGGCCCTGGCGCTCAACGGCATGGATGCGGGCACGGCCTTCGGCGGCCTGGGCGCGGCGCGGGAGATGAGCTTCGCCGTCTTCGCCGAGCCGGCGCTGCTGGTCTCGGCGCTGAGCTTCGCCATCCTGGCCGGCAGCACCAATCTCGACCAGATCGGCGCCGTCTTCCGCGATGGGGCGCTCGGCCTCCGGGTCTCGCTCGGCCTGGCCGCGGTGGCGATGGTGGCGGTGGCGCTGGCGGAGAATGCCCGCATCCCGGTCGACAACCCGGCGACGCATCTCGAGCTCACCATGGTGCATGAGGCGATGCTGCTGGAGGCCTCCGGCCGCCACCTCGCCCTGTGGGAGCTGCAGGCGGCACTCAAGCTGACCCTCTGGCTGGCGCTCGTCGCCGCGATCTTCCTCCCCTTCGGCACGGCGCCGGCGGGGAGCGGGCCAGTCGCCTGGCTGACCGGCCTCCTGGCCTGGGGCGCGAAGATGGGCGGGCTCTGCCTGGCGCTCGCCCTCTTCGAGGGCGCGATCGCCAAGATGCGGGTCTTCCGCGTGCCGGAATTCCTCGGTGCGGCGCTGCTGCTGGCCCTGCTGGCGGCCGTGCTGCTTTTCGTCTCGACGGGGTTCGCCTGATGGGCTTCGGCCAGCTCCCCTATGACGTGGCGCACCTGCTCGGCGGCGGGATGCTGCTGCTCTCCTTCATGCTGCTCTACCAGCGGCGGGTCGCGGCGGTGGTGAGCGTGCTGGCCGCGCAGGGGGCAGTGCTGGCGCTGGCGGCGGCCTGGCAAGGGTGGGTGCAGGGGGCGCCGCAGCTCTACCTCACCGCGCTGGTCGCGGCGGTGGCGAAGGCGGGCTTCATCCCGCTCGCCCTGCACTGGATGATCCGGCGGCTCGCCCTGGCGCGCGGGGTGGATGCGGCGCTCGGCGTCGGGCCAAGCCTCGTCGCCGGGGTGGCGCTGGTGGCGCTCGCCGTCGCCGTGGCGCTGCCGATCACCACCGGCGCGCAGGCCCTGGCGCGGGAGGACCTCGCCGTCGCCCTCTCCGTGGTGCTGCTCGGCATGCTGATGATGATCACCCGGCGCAACGCCATCCTCCAGGTCGTCGGGCTGATGAGCCTCGAGAACGGGCTGGTGCTGGCCGCCATCGGCGTCGCCGGCATGCCGCTGGTGGTCGAGCTCTCAACCGCCGCGCTGGTGATGCTGGTGCTGGTCGTCGCCGGCGTCTTCGTCTTCCAGATGCGGGAGCGGCTCGACAGCCTCGACATCGCCCTGCTGCACCCGCATCGCGGGGAGGGCGAGTGATGCCGCTCCCCTGGCTGCTCGTCCTGCTGCCCTGGGCGGGGGCGGCGGTGCTCGCCTTCCTGCCGCGGGAGCGGGTCGCGGCCCTCACGAATTGCGGCATCTCTGCGCTTTCCTTGCTGCTGGCCCTCGCCCTGCTCGCGGCGCCGCAGGGGGTGACGGGCTGGACGCGGCTCGATGCGCTGAACCTGCCGCTGCTGCTGCTCGCCTTCCTCATCGGGCTGACGACGGCCATCTATTCGCTCGGCGCCATCGCGGCCGAGGGGCTGGACCCGCGCCGGCTGCGTGCCTTCCATGTCGCCTTCCAGCTCTTCATGGGCGCGCAAGCCCTCGCGCTGCTTGCCGATAATCTCGGCGTCATGTGGGTGGCGATCGAGGTGGCGACGCTCGCCAGCGTGCTGATGGTCGGGCTACACGGCACGCCGTCCGCCATCGAGGCGGCGTGGAAATTCTTCATCCTCTGCGGTGTCGGCATCGCGCTCGCCCTGCTCGGCACCATCATCCTGCATCTCGCGGCGCAGCCGGTGCTGGGCGAGGGGGAGGGGCTGTCCTGGGCGGCGATGCGCGCGGTCGCTTCGCGCTGCGACCCGGGCGTGCTGAACCTTGCCTTCGTCTTCCTCCTGGTCGGCTACGGCACCAAGGCCGGCTTGGTCCCGCTGCATTCCTGGCTGCCGGATGCCGAGGCCGAGGGGCCGATCGCCATCTCCGCCGTGCTCTCCGGCCTGCTGCTGAACGCGGCGATGCTGGCCGTGCTGCGGGCGAAGGCGATCGTCGGAGCGCATCCGGAGACCGTGCCGCCGGGGGCGCTGCTGCTCGCCTTCGGCCTCGCCTCCGTCCTCGTCGCCGCCTTCGCGCTCTGGCGGCGGCGGGATGCGCGGCGCTTCTTCGCCTGGAGCAGCATCCTGCACATGGGCCTCGCCGCCACCGGCTTCGGCTTCGGCGGCGCGGCGGGAAACCTGGCGGGGCTGCTGCACATGCTCGGGCATTCGCTGGCGAAGTCGGCGGTCTTCTTCGGCATCGGCGCGGCGGTGCGGCTGCGCGGCTCGCAGCGGATCGCCGATCTCGGCGGGCTCTGCATCGCCGCACCCGCGCTCGGCTGGGCGCTCGCCATCGGCATCGCGGCGGTGGCGGGGCTGCCGCCCTTCGCCCTCTTCGCCAGCGAATACCTGCTGGTGACGGAGGCGGCGGCGCGGCATCCCTGGGCGATCCTCCCGCTCGGCCTCGGCCTCCTGGCGGCGGTGGCGGCGAAGGTGCGGGTGCTCCAGGCGCTCTGCCTCGGCGACCCGCCAACCGGGCCCGCCGCCGTGTCGGCGGACTGGACGAGCCTCGGGCCGATCTGGGCGCATCTCGTGCTGGCGCTGCTGCTCGGCGTGGCGCTGCCGGGGCCGCTGCGGGCGCTGCTCGGCGAGGCGGCGGGGGTGGCGGGATGAGCGAGGCATTGCTGCGGCTGGTCCGCCACGGGCAGGAGCAGGGCTGCCGCCCGCATCAGCGCTACCTGCTCGACCGCGGGCAATGGGCGGCGCTGGCCGCGGCCATCGGCGAGGCGGAGGGGGTGGCGCTGCTCGGCCTCTGGGCCGATCCCGCCCAGGTGCATGCGGCGCTGATGGTGGAGGAGACGGTCCTCGTCGCCTCCTGCGCCGTGCCCGAGGGCCGCTATGCCGCGCTTTCCCCGGTGCGGCCCGGCGCGGTACGCTTCGAGCGGATAATCCGCGACCTCTGGGGTCTGGTCGCCGAGGGTGGCCTCGACCAGCGGCCCTGGCTCGACCACGGGCGCTGGCCGATGCTCGGGCCGCTGGCGGCGCGGCCGGCGCCGAACGCGATGCCGCCGCCGCAGCCCGTCTTCCTGCCCGTCGAGGGCGAGGGCATCCACCAGATCCCGGTCGGGCCGGTCCATGCCGGGGTGATCGAGCCGGGACATTTCCGCTTCCATGTCCAGGGCGAGGCGGTGGTGCGGCTCGAGGCGCGGCTCGGCTACCTGCACAAGGGGCATATCGGGCTGATGCTCGACAAGCCGGCGCGGGTCGCGGCGCGCTTCGCCGCCCGGCTCTCCGGCGATTCGACGGTCGCGCACAGCTGGGCCTTCGCCCAGGGGGTGGAGGCGGCGCTCGGCCTCGAGCCCTCGCCCCGGGCGCTGGCCCTGCGCGCGCTGATGGCGGAGCTGGAGCGGCTGCACAACCACCTGAACGATTGGGGCGCCATCTGCGGCGACGCGGCCTTCGCCTGGCTGCAGGCCCGCGCCGGCGCGCTGCGCGAGGCGGTGCTGCGGGCCGCCTCAGCCGCCTTCGGCCACCGGCTGATGATGGATCGCGTCGTGCCCGGCGGCGTCACCGACGACCTGACGCCGGCCGGGGCGGCCGCGATCGGCGCCGCGCTCGATGCGGTGGAGGCGGAGCTGCCGCGGCTCGACGCCGTCTATGACGGGCATGCCAGCCTCGCCGATCGCATGGTCGGCACCGGGGTGATCGCGCCCTCGCTTGTGCAGCGCTTCGCCGCCGGCGGGGTGGTGGGCCGCGCCTCCGGCCGCGCCGTCGATGCGCGGCACCGGCCGGGCTATGCACCCTACCCGCCGGCCGAGCCGGCGGTGCTGGCCGCAGGCGATGTCGATGCCAGGGCCCGCCTCCGCATGACGGAGATGCAGCATTCGATCCGCCTCGCCCGCGGGCTGATGGGGTCCTTGCCGCCGGGCGAGCTCGCCCTGCCGCTGCCGCAGCGGGGCGGGGAGGGGCTCGGCCTCGTCGAGGGCTTTCGCGGCGACTGCCTCCATTGGGTGGCGCTCGACGATGGCGGGCTGGTGCGCGCCGTCTTCCCGCGCGACCCGTCCTGGCTGCTCTGGCCGCTGCTCGAGGCGGCGATCGAGGGGAACATCGTGGCCGACTTCCCGCTGATCAACAAAAGCATCAACGCCTCCTACAGCGGAGTCGACCTGTGAAGGAGGGCTGGCGCCGCCTGCTCTGGCCGCGGCTGGCCCAGGCGCTGGTCTCGCCGCCGCTGACCGACGCGCCGCCGGTGCCGCCGGAGGAGGTGGTGCAGGCCCTCGTCGCCCGGTTGGAGGCGGCCTCGCAGGCGAGGCTCGGGCGCAGCCTCGCCATCCGGCAGGTGGATGCCGGCTCCTGCAATGGCTGCGAGCTCGAGATCAGCGCCATGCAGAACGTGGTGCATGACCTGGAGCGCTTCGGCCTCCGCTTCGTCGCCAGTCCGCGCCATGCCGACGTGCTGCTCGTCACCGGCCCGCTGACGCGCAACATGCGCGAGGCGCTGCTGCGCACGGCCGAATGCACCCCGGAGCCGAAATGGGTGGTGGCGGCCGGGGATTGCGCCGTGGATGGCGGCGTCTTCAAGGGCAGCTACGCGATCGAAGGCGGGATCGACGCCGCGCTGCCCATCGACCTGCTCATCCCCGGCTGCCCGCCGACGCCGGCGCAGCTGCTGGAGGGGATGCTGGCGCTGCTGGAGGCGCAGCGCACGGGATAAAAGAACGGGCCGGCCGGAGGTCCGGCCGGCCCGATGGCCGCCCTCGACGGGCTGCCAGTCTGGCAACGGCTTGCCGGGAAATAGCCGCCGCCCGATGTCGCCCGTCCGTTCACCTGATGCCGGGGCAGCAGGTCTTCAGGACGACGGGGAGCAGTCTGGGCGACCTGGCCTCTACGGAAGATGAGGCAGGGCTTAAACCCAGGCAATGCACCCATGGCGGCGGTGAATGAGGCCGATGGGCGCCGGTGATGGGCATATCGGCCGAAAAGCGCCTATCTCCTGCGCATCCCGGCCGGCCCGACAGGGTCGGCGCCTCCTGCAAGGAGCGACACAGATGATCGACATCCGTCCTTTCGGCACTCTCGGCGGTGCGAATCACGGCTGGTTGAAGGCGCGGCACCACTTCTCCTTCGCCGGCTACCACGACCCGGCGCGGATGAACTGGGGCAAGCTGCGGGTCTGGAACGACGACGAGATCGCCGCCGGCACCGGCTTCGACCCGCACCCGCACCGCGACATGGAGATCGTCACCTATGTGCGCGAGGGGGCCATCACCCACCGCGACAACATGGGCAACGAGGGCCGCACCGAGGCGGGCGACGTGCAGATCATGTCGGCCGGCACCGGCGTGGTGCACAGCGAGTACAACCTGGAGCCGGAGACGACCAAGATCTTCCAGATCTGGATCATTCCCGATCGCCGCGGCGTGAAGCCCAACTGGGGCGCTAAGCAGTTCCCGAAGGAGCAGCGCGAGGCCGGCTTCGAGGTGCTGGCCAGCGGCCGTCCGCAGGATGCGGGCAGCGGCGCCCTGCCGCTGAACGTCGACGGCGCCGTGCTGGCGGCGACGCTGAAGGCCGGGCAGACCTTGCGGCAGGGGCTGGAGCCCGGCCGCGCCGCCTATCTCGTGCCGGCCAAGGGCGCCGTCACGGTGAACGGCAAGGCGCTCGGTGCCCGCGACGGCGCCGGTATCGTCGACGAGGTGGTGATGGAGATCACCGCGTCGGAGGATGCGGAGCTGGTGCTGGTCGAAGTGGCGGCGGAGTAAGCCCGAGCAGCTGCTCCCGCAGCACCCCGACCGGGTCCCGCCCCGGGCCGCGCGCCACCAGCGCGCGGTGCCCGCCCGGCAGCACCAGCACGGGCAGGCCGGGCAGCCGGGCCGAGGCGATGGGAACCAGCCCATCGCCCGGTCCCACCCCCTGGAGCCGCATCCAGCGGTCAACCAACCGATAAGCACCCTCCTCGACCCGCCAGGGCGCGCCCTCGAGCGTGGTCGCCACCACCGCGATCGGCACCGCCCGCGCCAGCTTGGCGATCGCCGCTGCATGCTCTGCCATCCAGGCCTTGCGCACCGGCGTCGTCAGGTCGTGGAGGCCCTGCCCGCTGCCGAGCCGCAGCGCCTGCAGCGCGCGATGCGCCACGCGGTGCAGCGGGCGGATGCCGCAGAGCGCATCGGCGACGGGCGAGCCGTGGAAGGGCGACTGCAGCGCGACGAGGCCGCGGCACCGCGCCGCCATGCCGGGGAGAAGCAGCGCCGCCAGCGCCTCCAGCCCGCCTTTGCTATGGCCGATCAGCAGAACGGGTCGCGGGTCGCCCGCGATGCGCTCGGCGATGCGCGCAGCATTGGCGAGGACGGGCGCCGCGGTCGGCAGCGCCACGACCCCGACGGCAAGCCCAAGGCCGCGCAGCCAGTCGGCCTGGCTGCGCATGTAGTCGAGGCGAAGCCCCGCCACGACCTCGCCGAAGAGGCCGTAGCAGAGGAGGATGCGATGCCCCGCGAAGGAGGCGGCGAGGCGCGCATCCTCCGCCGTCACGTCAGTCGATCTTGACGACGAGCTTGCCGAAATTGCTCCCCTTCAGCAGGCCGATGAAGGCAGTCGGCGCATTGCGCAGCCCCTCCACCACATCCTCGCGCCAGGCCATCTGGCCGGCGGCCATATGGCCCAGCATCTCCTGGCGGAATTGCGGGTAGCGCGGCCAGCCCGTGTCGCTGACGATGAATCCCTGGATGCGGAGCCGCTTGCGCACCGTTGCCATCAGGTTCGGGCCCGGCCGCGCCTCGGTGTCGTTGTACTCGGCGATCATGCCGCACATCACCATGCGGCCGTGGTCGTTCATGCGCGGGAAGACCGCGCGCTGCACCGCGCCGCCGACATTCTCCCAGTAGACATCGATCCCCTGCGGGCAGTGCCGGTCGAGCTGCGCGGCGAGGTCGCCGCGATGGTCGATGCAGGCGTCGAATCCCAGCACCTCGGTGACGAACTCGCACTTCTTCGCCCCGCCGGCGATGCCGACCACCTTGCAGCCCCGGATCTTGGCGATCTGCCCCACCACCTGGCCGACCGCGCCCGAGGCAGCGGAGACGACGACGGTCTCGCCCGATTTCGGCTGGCCGATATCCTCGAGCCCGACCCAGGCGGTCAGCCCCGGCATACCGAGCACGCCGAGGCTGGCCGAGAGCGGCGCCTCCTTCGGGTCGATCCTGAACAGCCGCGCCGGCTGCACGACGGAGAAGCGCTGCCAGCCGAAGCCGCCGAGCACGGTGTCGCCCGCCGCGAAGCCCGGGGCGTTCGAGGCGACGACCTCGCCCGCCGTCTGCCCCTCCATCACCGCGCCGAGCTCGACCGGGGCGGAGTAGCTCTTCGCATCCGACATGCGCCCGCGCATGTAGGGGTCGAGCGAGAGGTAATGGGCGCGGACCAGCACCTCGCCCGGGCCGGGCTGCGGCACCGGCGTCTCGACGTTCTCGAAATCCTCGGGCACCGGCTCTCCCTTCGGGCGGCGGCGCAGCAGGACCTGCAGGTTCATCTCGGCCATGGATCGGCTCCTCCGTGTCGGGTGTCAGTGATGCCCCCGGCCTGGTTGCAAGGGAAGGGGGAGGGGCCAGATCGATCGCATGACAGAGCGCGTCGCCGACTATCCCCGCCCGCCCCGGCTGGAGCCGAGCGGGCGGCGCATCCGCATCCGGCTCGGTGGGGAGACCATCGCCGAGACCCGTGCGGCCTGGCGGGTGCTGGAGACCTTCCACCCGCCGGTCTGGTACCTGCCGCCGGAGGCCTTCGCCCCCGGCTTGCTACGCCCGGCCGGCGGCCAGAGCTTCTGCGAGTGGAAGGGCATTGCCCGGTACTGGACGCTCGCCGCCGGCGGGGCGGTGGCCGAGGCGGCGGGCTGGAGCTATCCGGCGCCGACACCGGCCTTCGCGCCCATCCGCGATCACGTCGCCGTCTATGCCGGGCGCATGGACGCCTGCTTCGTCGATGATGAGCGTGTCACGCCGCAGCCAGGCGGTTTCTATGGCGGCTGGATCACGGCCGAGCTGATCGGGCCATTCAAGGGCGGGCCGGGAACGCTGGGTTGGTAACTTCGGCCGGCGTAACATGACGCATTGCAACCCCTATGTCGCATCGTTAGGCTCCGTCCCGTTGGCTGGAACCACGATCCTGTGGCCCTCCATGATCGGGACCTGACACATGCGTAAGACCTTTCTCTCCCTGGCCGCGCTGACGGCGCTGGCGGGCTGCACCGCCCAGAGCGGCCCGGCCCCGACCACCGGCACCGCCGGCCCCGCCGGATCCCCGCTGCGTCAGCAGAGCGACCTGCTGCCGCACAGCGCCAATGCCGGTGCCGGCACCGCGACGATCTCGGGTGGCGATACCCAAGGCCGCCCGCAGGTCACCCGCGACACCAGCACCGCCGGCCCGGGCATCGGCGGCGTGCCCTCCGAGTACCGGCCGATGCGGAACCGCTCCAACAAGGGCGGCTGAGCCTGACCCCAGCGGAGGAGGGCTACCCCTCCTCCGCCTTCCGCAGCCAGTCCTCGGTCGTGCGGACCACGGGACGCGACGGGCCGGCATAGGGATCGACGCCACCGAGCGTCGCCTCGGCCGCCCGGCAATCCTCGCACAGCTCGAGCAGGGCAAGGCGGGACGGGTCGGCGAACATCCAATGCCCGCTGGCAGCCAGGCGGGACTTCACCCGCGTGATGCTGCTGGCCGTGCCGAAGGCCTTGGCGCAGCGGGTGCAATGGAAGGGCTCCTCCTCCTTCACCATCTGCGGCTGCGCGGCGGCCTCGGCGAAATTGAGCCGAGGCGCGAGGCTGATCACCCGCTCCGGGCAGGTCGCGGCGCAGAGGCCGCACTGCACGCAGGCCTCCTCGAGGAAGCGGAGCTGCGGCCGCTCCGGATTCGCGCTGAAGGCACCGGTCGGGCAGACCATGGTGCAGGCGAGGCAGAGGCTGCAGCCCTCGGCCGCGACCAGGGCGGCGCCGAAGGGCGCGGCCTCCGGCATCGGCACCACCTCCGGCGCCGCTGCCGGGCGCAGCGCGCGAAGCGCCTGGCGCAGCACCTCCCGCGGCGCACCGAGCGGCAGGAAGCTCGCCGGCGTCCAGTCGGTGCGCAGCGCCATCGCAGGGACCAGCGCCTCCGCGAGGGTGAAGGGATCATCCGTCTCGATCGCTGCCGCTCGCGGCAGCGCGGCGGCGAGGCCCAGACCGTCGAGCGCCGCCTCGGCATAACCGAGGTTGCGGAACATCCCCTCCGTCCCATGCCCGCGCCGGCCCGGCAGCAGCACCCGCACCCCCGCCGCACCCCAGGCGAAGCCCGCGGCGAGCGTCGCCAGGTCGAGAGCGCTCGCCTCGTTGAGGCGGAGCGGCAGCACCCGCGCCGGCAGCCCCTCGCCATGCCGGGCGAGGGCGTCGATCAGCGCCTCGCCATGACTGCCGTCATGCAGCAGCAGGACCGGGTCCCGCCCGCCCGCCTCGGCATGGCCGAGCAGCAGGGCGCGCAATCGGGCGAGGGTGGTCGCCGGCGGCGGCAGCGCATAGGTCACGGCGCCGGTCGGGCAGACCGCGGCGCAGGCGCCGCAGCCGGCGCAGATCTCGGCGCTGATCGCCACGCTGTCCTTCGCGGGCGTGATGGCGCCGGTCGGGCAGAGGTCGAGGCAGCGGGTACAGCCGGTGCGGCGGTTGCGGGAATGGGCGCAGAGCCCCGCCTCGAACTGGACGAAGCGCGGCTTGTCGAACTCGCCGACCAGCTCCCGCGCCGCGGCGATGGCGCGCTCCACCGCCGCCGCATCCGCCGGATCGGCGCGGAGGTAGCCCTGCCGCGTCTCGTGGAAGAGGGCCGGGGCCCCGGTGAGGTCGAGGATGACGTCGCAGCGGCTGACCGCCCCGTCGCGTCCCCGCCCCCAGGCATAGGCTGCGCGGGAGGCAGGCGAGGGCGCCGCATGCCCGTCCACCACAACCTCGAAGGCGCCGAGCCAGCCCGTCGCCGCCCGCGCCCGCCCGCGCAGGACGGGGAAGTCGGTGCGCGGCGCAGGCGCCACCGGCTCCGCCCCGGTCAGCAGCACGGTGAGGTCGAGCCGGTCCGCCAGCCGCCGCGCCGCCTCGATCGCCGCCGAATCGCGGCCGAGCACGAGCGTGACGCCCTCGCTCCGCAGCGGCACCAGCGGCGTCTCAGGCAGGGGGATGGCGGCGGCGGCGATCAGCCCGGCCATCTTCGGCCCGGCCGCCGCGCCCTCGCCGGACCAGCCGGCCTGCTCGCGGAGATTGACGAAGGCAAGGGGCTGCGCGGCGCCCGCCTCCTCCGCCAGCTCGGCGAAGAGCGGCGCCTCCTGCGTGCAGCCGACCGTGACCGATCGCCCGGTCGCCAGCGCGGCGAGGAAGCGGTCGCGCTGCGCCTGGCAAAGCTGCTCCGCGGTGCGAAGCTCGGCGCCGCAGCCGCGGGCGAGGCTGCGCTCGTCGAGGCGCATGCTTTCCTCGCAGCTGCAGACGAGGGCGATGCGATCCGGCATTCTCGGGGGCTTCCTCGGTCTCGTCCCCGCTAGGCGTCGGGGGAAGGGGGGCATATATGCCGCCAGCCGGGACCTTGCGAGGGAGAAGGATGGAACTGCCCGACCTGCCGACCGTCTTCGCCCCCCTCGCGCTCCGCGAGGGCGGGGATGCGATGGCGCGGGCGGTGGCGCTGGCGCCCGGGCGCGGCGCCGGGCTGCTCGCCTGGGTGCGCTCCGCCGCGCGGGCCGAGGCGGCGGTGGTGCTGGAGCCGGACATGCCGCTGGCTGAGGCCAGGCTCGCCCTGCTGGCGGCGGCGAATGCGCTGGCCGATGCGCTGGTGGTGCTCGGCCCGCCCGAGGCGGTCGTCGCCCTGCGCTGGCCCGCCGAGATCCTGCTGAATGGCGGCCGGGTCGGCGGCTTGCGGCTGGCCGCGCCGCCGGACGCTGCCGAATCGGCCGTGCCGGACTGGCTGGTCGTCGGCTTCGAGCTCGCGCTTGCCCTCCCGCCCGGCATCGAGCCCGGCGACGCGCCCGACCGCACCTGCCTCGAGGAGGAGGGCTTCGAGGAGCCCTCCGGCGCGGCGATCGCCGCCGCCTGGGCGCGGCACCTGATGGCGGGGCTCGATCGCTGGCAGTCGAGCGGCCCGCGCCGGCTGGTGGAGGATTGCCTCGCCCGGCTCGAGGATGGCCGCGCCGAGGCCGGGCTCCGGCGGGGGATCGACCCCCAGAGCGGCGCCCTGGTGCTGGAGCGCGATGGTCGCCGGGAACTGGTGCCCCTGGCATGAGCCTGCTGCCGCGCACCCTCCGCCTCGACGCCTCGGACCAGGTCGTCTTCACCCGCGCCGCCGAGCCGGGCGAATGGGCCGTGCCCGGCGGCTTCGCCTTCTGGGACGAGGACCCGGCCGCGCTTGCCGGCAAGCGGCGGCAGGAATTCCGCGCCGGCTTCCTGGGCCTTGCCAGCTTCGGCTGGTCGACGCTGGTGGAGGTCGCCGAGGCGGGCCCGACCGAGCGGGAGGCGGCGCTCGCTGCCCTCGCCGCCCATATCCAGGCCGCGTACGGCGCCCCCGATGCCGCCGCCGCCCGGGCCGCGGCCGCGGAGGAGATTGCCTTCGCCGAATCGCTCTGCACCCACCCGCCCGGGACGGTGCTCGCCCTCAGCCGGACGGTGGAGGACGACGCCGTGCGCGAGCGCTTCCGCACCCTGCACCGGCGGGAGGGCCCGCCGCCCGTCTTCGCCATTGGGGAGGCCGGGGAGGAGGCGCCCGAGCGCCCCGACCTCACCAGCCTCGGGAGCGGGGCGCGATGATCGGCCCGGGCGATTTCTGGCTCTCCTCGGGCCATCACCTCTGCGACCGCGACGCGGCCGGCCGGCTGCTGCCGACCGGGGATCTCTGGCGCGCCTTCCTCGCCCGGCCGGAACTGGTGCCGCCGGCGGAGGCCTGCGCGGCCGAGCTCGCCTTGCATACCGGCCTCCTCGCCGCCCCGCTCCGCCGCGTCGCGCCTGAAGACCTCGCGGCCCTCGCCGACCCGGATGCGCGGGAGAACTGGCAGGTCTTCCTCGCCTTCCGCGACCGGGTGCAGGCCGCGCCGACCCTGGAGGGCGCCTGGCTTGCCCTGTTCCGCGGCGGCGTCGGCGGCGTCCCGCCGATCTTCCTGCAGATGCTGACCCATCTCGTCACCCGCGCCGCCATGGAAGGCGAGGGGGATGCCTTCGCCCTCCGCGCCGCCGAGGCCTTCTTCCGCCCGCAGCGCGCCGCCATCCATCCCGGCGCGCTGCTGTTGGCCGATGAGGAGTTCCTCGATGCCCGCGCCGCCGACGGCGACCTCGGCAGCCTCGGCCGGCTGCTGACCGAGGCCGGCTCGCCGCCGCGCGAGGTGGAGCTCGAGGTCCTCTCCGAGGCCAATGCGCCCGGCTATGTGGCCCGCTCCGACGCGCATGACCTCGCCCTCGACATCGCCGAAAACCGCCCCGGCCAGCACGGCATGGCCCGCGCGCTGGAGCGCTTCATCGGCCATGTGATCGGCGAGCGCGTCGCCATCCGCCCGGTGCCGGTGATCGACGACCGCAACTGGACCTGGCATGTCGGCCTCGATGCCGAGGCGACCGCCATCGCCAACGACCTCTGGCGCGGCCGATCGGTGAAGCAGGCACGCCTTGCCCGCATCATTTGGCTCGGCGTGCTGGAATTCGCCGAGGCGACGCGGGTTTTGCCACGGGCATCCGGCAAGCCGGTCTATCTCGCCCTGGCGATGGATGCGGCGCAGCGGGTGCGGATGAAGCCGCAGAACCTGGCCGTCGGCCTTCCCCTCAGAACCGCAGCGGAGGCCGTCTGATGCGGCTCGAAGTCCCCGGCACCATCCGCATCCCCGTGGCCGTGCTGGCCGAGCGCCGCCCGGCCGCGAGCCGCTGGGCCGACTGGTCCTGGCGCGCCATCGAGGTGCTGCGCGATGCGCCCGCGCTGCCGCCCTGGACCGTGCTGCGCGAGGAGGCCGGCCGCACCCTCTTCCTCGCCGGCGCGGCGGAGGTGGTGCTCTCTCCTACCGACACGCCGAATTACCGCGACAACCTCACCGCCGACCCGCCGCTCATCTGGGTCGTGCTGCGGCCGGTCGAGGCGGAGCCCGGCCTTGCCCTCCATGCCGTGACGGTCGATGCCGGCGAGGCGCAGCTCTATGCCGACAGCGGCGCCGACCTGCTGGAAAGCCTGCCCCTGCCGGACTGGCTGCGCCCCACGGTCGATGCCTTCATCGCCGAGCACCATGTCGAGCGCGCCCGCCACAAGCGCCGCCGCGACGAGGCCGATCCGGAGGCGCTCGGCAAGCGCCCCGGGGGGCGGCGCGGGCCATGAGCGAGGAGGGTTTCCTCAGCCGCTGGTCGCGGCGGAAGCGCGACGCGACCCGCGCCCTGCCGGAGCCGGAGGGCGAGGCGCCGCCGCCCCCCGCCGAGGCCCCGCCCGAGCCCGCCCCGCCGGCCGACTTCGACCCGGCCAGCCTGCCGCCGGTCGAGAGCCTGACCGAGGCCAGCGATATTGCGGCTTTCCTCCGTGCGGAGGTCCCGGCCGCGCTGCGCCAGGCGGCCTTGCGCCGGATCTGGACGCTCGACCCGGCCATCCGCACCTTCGTCGGGCCGGCGGACTATGCCTGGGACTACAATGCGCCGGATGGCGTGCCCGGCTTCGCCCATGCGCTCGGCGGCGATGTGAAGCAGCTGCTGGCCCAAGCCATCGGCGCGATCGAGGAGGCGGTGGCGGAAGCCCCACCGGAGTCATCGCCGCCCGAGCCATCACCGCCCAAGCCATCGCCGCCCGACTCGCCCGCTGCCCAGGCCGCGGCCGGCAGCGCCCAATCCGAGGCCGCCGAGCCGGCGCCGGCGCCGCTCCTCATCGCCGAGGAGGCAACCTCGCCCGCCGATCCTCCGGCCACTCCGCCGCCGCGCCGTCGGCATGGTGGCGCCATCCCGGTTTGACATTCCGGAAAGCGGCCTATCTCCTTGCAACGTGCTCCGGTTTCGAGACGGTTCCCGCCCATCGGGCACTGGGTGCCGCTTGTGGCGTGGATGTAACCTGGGTAAAGTAATGATGATGGAACGTCCGGGTGCCGCAACAGGGCTGGTCGATCCGCTCGATCGGGAGCGGGCGCAGCTTTTCGCGCTGCTTGGCCGGCTGCTTTCCGCCCCGCCCGACGCGGATCTGCTGGCGCGGCTCCGGCGCCTCGAGGGCGGCGACACGCCGCTCGGTCTGGCCATCGGCGGGCTGGCCGCGGCCGCGGCACGGACCGATGCGGCCCGGGTGGAGCGGGAATACTTCGCCCTCTTCATCGGCGTCGGCCGGGGCGAGCTGCTGCCCTATGGCTCCTACTACCTCACCGGCTTCCTGCATGAGCGGCCGCTGGCCGAGCTGCGGGCGACGCTCGGCGCGCTCGGCATCGCCCGGGCCGAAGGGGTGTCGGAGCCGGAGGACCACCTGGGCTTCTGCTGCGAGGTGATGGCCGGGCTGCTGGAAGGGCGCTTCCAGGGCGGCGTGCCGGGGGAGTTCTTCGCCCGCCATCTCGCACCCTGGGCAGGGCGGTGCTTCGCCGACCTCGAGGGGGCCGACGCGGCGGATTTCTACAGGGCGGTCGGGGCGCTCGGGCGCAGCGCGATCGAGATCGAACAAGCGGCGGCGGCGCTGCCGTGACGGGGTGGAGACGGTGACGATGAAGGACGGGACCAGGGCCGAACGGCGCGGCTTCCTGCGCGCGCTCGGGCTCGGCACGGCGGCCGCAGCCGCGGCGGGGACGGCGCAGGCGCAGCGGGCGGACAGCGTGCCGGCCAGCCAGGCCGCCAAGGAGAACGCCGGCGCGCGCGTCGCCGCCCGCTACAAGGAAAGCCCGCATGTGCAGGCCTTCTATCGCAGCAACCGTTACGAGCAGTAGGCCAGGCCATGCTGATCAAGCGCAATGACGGGCAGGCGGCGCGGCAGCGCCTGGCCTCCGCCTATCAGGGGCTTTCGGGCGGCGGGATGGACCGCCGCGGCTTCCTCCGCCAGGCGGGGCTCGGCGGGGCCGGGCTGGCGGCGCTCGGCACGCTCGGCGCCGGCCGCGCCCGGGCGAGCGGCGCGGCGACCGGCGTGCTCGACCATGCGAAGCCGGTCACGCGGGTGAAGAACATCTGCACCCATTGCTCGGTCGGCTGCACCGTCACCGCCGAGGTGCAGAACGGCGTCTGGGTCGGCCAGGAGCCGAGTTGGGAGAGCCCGATCAACCGCGGGACGCATTGCGCCAAGGGGGCTGCGGTCCGCGAGCTGGTGCATGGCGACCGCCGCCTGAAATACCCGATGAAGCTCGTTGCCGGCGAATGGCGCCGCATCGGCTGGGACCAGGCGCTCGACGAGATCTCCGCCAAGCTGCTGCAGGTGCGGGAGCGGGCAGGGCCGGACAGCGTGTTCTGGCTCGGCTCGGCCAAGTTCACCAACGAGGCGGCCTATCTCTACCGCAAGCTCGCCGCTTTCTGGGGGACGAACAGCGTCGACCACCAGGCGCGCATCTGCCACAGCACCACGGTCGCCGGCGTCGCCAATACCTGGGGCTACGGGGCGCAGACCAACAGCTACAACGACATCCGCAATGCCCGCACCATGATCATCATGGGCGGCAACCCGGCGGAGGCGCATCCGGTCTCGCTGCAGCATGTGCTGGCGGGCAAGGAGATCAACCGGGCGAACCTCATCGTCATCGACCCGCGCTTCACCCGCACCGCGGCGCATGCGACCGAGTATGTGCGGCTGCGGCCGGGCACCGACATTCCGGTGATCTGGGGCATGCTCTGGCACATTTTCCAGAATGGCTGGGAGGACCGCGAGTTCATCCGCCAGCGCGTCTACGGCATGGAGGAGATCCGGAAGGAGGTCGCCAGATGGACGCCGGATGAGGTCCAGCGCGTCACCGGCGTCCCTGGCGAGCAGCTCAAGCGCGTGGCGCAGATGTTCGCAACCCAGAAGCCCTCGACGCTGATCTGGTGCATGGGCGCGACGCAGAAGACCGTCGGCACCGCCAATGTGCGGGCCTATTCCGTCCTGCTGCTGGCGACCGGGAATGTCGGCGCCAACGGCACGGGCGCCAACATCTTCCGCGGCCATACCAACGTCCAGGGCGCGACCGACCTCGGCCTCGATGTGACGACGCTGCCCGGCTACTACGGCCTCGACGAGAATGCCTGGCGGCATTGGGCGCGCGTCTGGGGCGTCGAGTACGAGTACCTACTGTCGCGCTTCGGCAGCAAGGCGCTGATGGAGATGCCCGGCATCCCGACCACGCGCTGGTTCGACGCGACGCTGATGCCTGGCGAGCGTGAGAAGACCGCCGCCGATGGCGAAGCCTATGTGGCCCAGCCGCACAGCCTGAAGGCCATGATGGTCTTCGGCCATGGCGGCAACACCGTCACGCGCATCCCGGAATCGATCAAGGGGCTGGAGAAGCTGGAGCTGCTGGTCGTCGCCGACCCGCATCCGACGACCTTCAGCCAGGTCTCGGGCCGCCGCGACGGCACCTACCTCCTGCCGATCTGCACCAGCTTCGAGATGGATGGCAGCCGCACCGCCTCTAACCGGTCGCTGCAATGGGGCGCGAAGATCGTCGAGCCGATCTTCGAGAGCCGCAACGACTACGACGTCCTCCACGCGTTGACCCGGCGGCTCGGCTTCGCCGACCGGATGTTCAAGGATATCGAGATCCGCGACGGCAAGGTCGTGGCCGAGAGCATCCTGCGCGAGATGAACCGCGGCCTCTGGAGCATCGGCTATACCGGCCAGTCGCCGGAGCGCCTCAAGCTCCATATGGAGCACCAGGACAAGTTCGACTTGGTGACCTTGCGCGGGCGAGAGGGCACGCCGGTCGCGCATGACTATTACGGCCTGCCCTGGCCCTGCTGGGGTACGCCGGAGATCAGGCACCCCGGCAGCCACATCCTCTACAACACCAACCTTCATGTGAAGGATGGCGGTGGCACCTTCCGCGCCCGCTTCGGGGTCGAGCGCAACGGCGAGACGCTGCTGGCGGAGGGCAGCTGGTCGAAGGGCTCCGAGATCCAGGACGGCTACCCCGAGTTCACCGTCGCCGTGCTGAAGAAGCTCGGCTGGTTCGACGAGCTCACGGCCGACGAGAAGGCGAGCCTCGAGCGGCATTTCGGCGCCAATATCGACCGCGCCGCCTGGTCCACCGACCTTTCGGGCGGCATCGTCCGCGTGGCGATGGAGCATGGCTGCTCGCCCTTCGGCAATGCCAAGGCGCGCGCCGTGGCCTGGAACCTGCCCGACCCGGTGCCGGTCCACCGCGAGCCGATCTACACGGTGCGACCGGACCTCGTCGCCAAGTACCCGACCCTGCCGGACCGCCGCGGCTTCCGCATGCCGCATCTCGGGAGTAGCGTGCAGGCGCGGAGCGCAGCGGCGGCGCGCGATTTCCCGATCGTGCTGACCAGCGGCCGCCTCGTCGAGTACGAGGGCGGCGGCGAGGAGACGCGCTCCAACAAATGGCTCGCCGAGTTGCAGCAGGACATGTTCGTCGAGATCAACCCGGCGGATGCCGCCGAGCGCGGCGTGCGCGACGGCGGCTGGGTCTGGGTGAGCGGTCCGGAGAATGCCAGCCGCGTCCGCGTCAAGGCGCTGGTGACGGAGCGCGTGGCGAGGGGCGTCGCCTTCATGCCCTTCCATTTCGGCGGGTTCTTCCAGGGCGAGGACCGGCGCAAGTTCTACCCGCCCGGGACGGACCCGATCGTGCTCGGCGAGAGCGTGAATACCGTGACCACCTATGGCTATGACCCGGTGACCTTCATGCAGGAAACCAAGGTCACTCTCTGCCAGATCCGGAGCGCGTAAGATGGCGCGTATGAAGTTCCTCTGTGATTCGGACCGTTGCATCGAGTGCAACGCCTGCGTCACCGCTTGCAAGAACGAGCACGAGGTGCCCTGGGGCATCAACCGGCGCCGCGTCGTCACCATCAATGACGGCAAGCCGGGCGAGCGCTCGATCTCCATGGCCTGCATGCACTGCACCGACGCGCCCTGCGCCGCGGTCTGCCCGGTGAGCTGCTTCTACACCACGGCCGACGCCATCGTGCTGCACGACAAGGACCTGTGCATCGGCTGCGGCTACTGCTTCTACGCCTGCCCCTTCGGCGCGCCGCAATACCCGCGCGTCGGCAATTTCGGCGGGCGCGGCAAGATGGACAAGTGCACCTACTGCGCCGGCGGGCCGCAGCAGGACAACTCCCCCGTCGAGTACATCCAGTACGGCAGCAACCGCATCGCCGAGGGCAAGCTGCCGCTCTGCGCCGAGATGTGCTCGACCAAGGCGCTGCTCGCGGGCGATGGCGAGATCATCGCCAGCATCTACCGGGAACGCGTGCAGAAGCGCGGCTACGGCTCCGGCGCCTGGGGCTGGCGCACCGCCTACCGTGAGGAGCTGGCGGTATGAGGCACCTCCTTCCCCTGGCGCTGCTCGCGCTGCTCGCCATCGCCCCGGCCCCTGCCCAGGCGCAGAACGCCGGGATGCCGCAGCCGCTCGGCGACCGCGGCCAGCCGGATGCGGCGGAGCTCGAGATGCGCGCCCTGCTGCGCGGCGAGCCCATCGCCGGCCGCATCAGCATCCCCGACGCCCAGGCGGCGAAGCTGATCCAGCCCGAGGGCCAGCAGTGGCGGGCCTTCCACAACCGCACCCTGGCCTGGATCGGCGGCGTCGCCGTCCTGGGGATGGTGGCACTGCTCGGCCTCTTCTTCGCGCTGAAGGGGCGCATCCGCATCGGCGGGGGCTGGTCGGGGCGGACGATGCGGCGCTTCAACCTGCTGGAGCGGGCCAATCACTGGATGGTGGCGAGCACCTTCATCATCCTCGGCCTCTCCGGGCTGAACCTCACCTTCGGCCGCCACCTGCTGCTGCCGCTGGTCGGGCCGGAAGCCTTCACCGCCATCAGCCTGGCGGGGAAATTCGCCCATAACTACCTGGCCTTCCCCTTCACCCTCGGCCTCGTGGTGATGCTGCTGCTCTGGGTGCGGGACAATATCCCGAACCGGCTCGATCTCGCCTGGGTGAAGGCCGGCGGCGGCTTCATCGGCGGCCACCACCCAAAGGCGGGCCGCTTCAACGCCGGGCAGAAGCTCGTCTTCTGGATCACGGTGCTGGGGGGCGGGCTGGTCGCCGTCTCGGGCTATGTGCTCATCTTCCCCTTCACCGTCGCCGATGTCGCCGGGCAGCAGGTGGCGCATATGGTCCACAGCCTGCTCGCGGTGCTGATGGTGGCGGCCATGCTGGCGCATATCTATATCGGCAGCCTCGGCATGGAGGGCGCCTTCCAGGCCATGGGCAGCGGCGAGGTCGACTACAATTGGGCCAAGGAGCATCACGGGCTGTGGGTGGAGCAGGAATTGGCCAAGGCCCGGCAGAGCACGGCGCCCACCGGCGCCAAGGCGGCCGGCGCCGACTAGGCCTCGCCCCATGCGGGTGATCGGCCTCGCCGGCTGGAGCGGGGCTGGCAAGACCACGCTGATGGCCCGTCTGCTGCCCGAGCTGGGCGCCCGGGGCGTCAGCGTCTCCACCATCAAGCACGCCCATCACCGCTTCGATGTCGATACCCCCGGCAAGGATTCCTGGGTCCACCGGGAGGCGGGGGCCCGGCAGGTCCTCGTCTCCTCCGAGAATCGCTGGGCGCTGATGACGGAGCTGCGCGGCGCGCCGGAGCCGGGCCTCCTTGCTCTACTCGGCCAGATCTCGCCGGTCGACCTGGTGGTGGTGGAGGGCTTCAAGCGCGACCGCCACCCGAAGGTCGAGGTCCACCGCGCCGCCAACGGCAAGCCCTGGCTGCACCCGGAGGATGCGGCGATCCGCGCCGTCGCCAGCGATGTGCGGCCCGCCGCCGCGCTGCCCTGGGCCTCGCTGGACGATGCGGCGGCCGTGGCCGAGCTGGTCCTCCGACATGCCGCGGCGCCGGAGGCATGGTAAGCCGCAGCCATGGCCCAGCTCTCGGATGACTGCTTCGCCTTCGGCGGCCCGTTGCTCTCCGTGGAGGCGGCGGAGGCGCTGATCGCCGAGCGCATCCCAGCCCTCGGGGGGGAGGAAAGCCTTCCCCTCGCCGAGGCCGCCGGCCGCATCCTCGCCCGCGACCTCCACGCCCCGCTGCCGCTGCCGTCCTTCTTCAACGCGGCGGTCGACGGCTATGCCTTCCGCCATGCCGACCTCATCCCGGGCGAGCCCTGCCTGCTGCCGCTCGCCGGCCGCATCGCCGCCGGCCATGCGATGGCGGAGGCGCTGCCGCCCCGCCACGCCGCCCGCATCTTCACCGGCGCCCCCATGCCCCCCGGCGCCGATACTGTCGTGATGCAGGAGGATGCCGAGGCCGGGCCCGCCGGCATCCGGGTCCCGCCCGGCCTCAAGCCCGGCGCCAATGCCCGCCCGGCGGGGGAGGACGTGGCCGCGGGGGCTCTCGCCCTGCCGGCCGGCCGGCGGCTCCGTGCACCCGAGGTCGGCCTCGCCGCCGCGCTCGGCTGCGCGCGCCTGCCGGTCCGCCCGCGCATCCGCGTCGGCGTCTTCTCGACGGGGGATGAGCTGGCTGCCCCCGGCACCCCGCTCGGCCCGGCCCAGGCCTATGACAGCAACCGCTTCACCCTGCTCGCCCTGCTGGCGCGGCTGCCTGTCGCGGCGAGCGATCTCGGCATCCTCCCCGATGACCCGGCGGCCACCGCCGCAGCCCTGCGCGCGGCGGCCGGCACGCATGACCTGTTGCTGACCTCGGGCGGCGTCAGCACCGGGGAGGAGGACCATGTCCGCGCCGCCATCGAGCAGGGCGGCCGCCTCGTCTTCTGGCGGCTCGCGGTGAAGCCGGGGCGGCCGGCGGCGATGGGGGTGATCGCGGGGACGCCTGTGGTCGGCCTGCCCGGCAATCCGGTGGCAGCGGTCGTCACCTTCCTGCACCTGGCCCGGCCGCTGGTGCTCCGCCTCGCCGGCGCCCCGCCCGAGCCGCTGCTGCGCATCCGGGCCGAGGCCGGCTTTGCCTACCGCAAGAAGGCAGGACGGCGGGAGTATGTCCGGGTGCGGCTGCGCGACGGCATCGCCACCAAATTCGAGCGCGAGGGCGCCGGCCTGCTCAGCTCCCTGACCGAGAGCGACGCCTTCGCCGAGCTGCCGGAGCCCGTGCTCGCCGTCGCCCCCGGGGATGCGGTGACGCTGCTGCCCTTCGCCGCCCTCTTCTGAGGCCGGCTACACCGGCAGCAGCAGCCGCGCCCGCAATCCGCCGAGCGGGCTCTCCTCCAGCAGGATGTCGCCGCCATGCGCCCGGACGATGTCCCGTGCGATGGCGAGGCCGAGCCCGGTCCCATCGGGCCGGCCGGTGGCGAAGGGCTTGAAGGCGCCCTCCCGCTCCCCGGCCGGGATGCCCGGCCCGTCATCATCCACCGTCACCTGCGCCCAGAGCGGCTGACCCTCAGCCCCTGATCCGCCCCCTGATCCGCCCCCTGGCCCACCCCCTGGCCCGGCCGGGTCGGGCCGCGGCACCGTCTCCACAGCGACGGCGACGCGCCGGGCATGCCGCCGCGCATTGTCGATCAGGTTGCCGAGGCAGCGCCGCACCGCATCCGGCCGGAGCGGCAGGGCGAGCCTGCCGGGCGCTGCCACCTCCACCGTCGCCCCGGAGCGCCGCGCCTTCGCCGCCACGTCCTGCACCAGCTCCACGAGGTCCGCCGGACGGGTCTGCTCCGTCCCCTCGCCGCGGGCGAAGGCGAGATAGGCGGCGATCATCCGCTCCATCTCCTCCATGTCCTGGGTGAGGGCGGCGATGTCCTCCTCCGTCTCCGGCGCCCGCGGCAGCATGGAGACGCCGAGGCGCATGCGTGTCAGCGGCGTGCGCAGGTCGTGGCTGATGCCGGCCAGCATCTCCGTCCGCTGGCCGACGAAACGGCGGATGCGCTCCTGCATGCGGTTGAAGGCGGCCGCTGCCTGGCGGACCTCGCTTGCCCCCTCCGGCTTGATCGCCCCGACATCGCGCCCGAGGCCGAAGGCCTCCGCCGCCGCGGCCAGCCGCCGGATCGCCCGCACCTGGTTCTTCATGAAGAGGATGGCGACGCCCGAGAGCAGCAGCGCCGAGCCGACCAGCCAGATGACGAAGAGATAGAGCGTCGCGGTGAAAAGGCGCTTCCGCGGCGCCTCCACATGCAGCACGCCGTCGGGCAACTGCACGCGGATGATGACGCTGCGCGGGTCGCTCTGCCAATCGGCGTCGAAGCGCGCGCGCAGCCGCTCGCCGAGGGCGGTGTTGAGGTCCTCCTCGAGCGGGAGGATGAACATGCTCGGCCGCCGCTCGCCCTGGATGCGCGCCCCTGGCTCGAAGGCCAGCCCCAGGTCGAGCCGCCAAGAGGCCTCGCGGAAGATCCATGGGTGTTGCGACTCGGGCTCGTGCCGGATCAGTTCGGCGACGAAGGCGACATCGCCGGCGACGCCGCCCGTGAGCCGCCGCGAGATGACGTCGAGATGCCCACCGTAGAAGAGCTGCAGCGCGACCGCCTGCAGCACCAACATCGGCGCGATGATGATGAGCACCGAGCGCGCCATCAGCGAGCGCGGCAGCAGCCGCCGGAGGCCGGCCATCACGCGTCCGGGCATCAGCTCGGCTCCTGAACGGGATGGCTGGATCGCCTGCTCATCGTCAGGGCCCCGGCCGCAGCACGTAGCCGCGGTGCCGCACGGTATGCAGGTAGCGCGGCTCGCGCGGATCGGGCTCGATCTTCCGCCGCAGCCGCGTCACCTGCACGTCGATCGCGCGCTCGCCGGCCTCCGGCGTGCCGAGGGCGGCGGCGATCTCCTCGCGGCTCAGCACGTCGCCGGCGCGGCGGGCGAGGGCGTCGAGCAGCGCCGCCTCGCCCCCGGTCAGCCGCACCGTGCCCTCCGGCCCGCGCAGCTCGGAGCGCTCGGCATCGAACCAGCGCATGCCGAGCTGGACGGGCGCCGCGGCCAGCGGCTGCACCGGCGGCGCCACGCGGCGGAGGATCGTGCGGATGCGCAAGGCCAGCTCGCGCGGCTCGAAGGGCTTCGCGAGGTAGTCGTCGGCGCCCATCTCGAATCCGGCGACGCGGTCCTCCGGCCCGCCGCGCGCCGTCAGCATCAGCACCGGCACGTCCTTGCCCTCGCGGCGCAGCGACTCGACCAGCTCCAGCCCCGATTCGCCCGGCATCATCACGTCGAGCACCATCAGGTCGAAAGCGACGGCGGCGAGCTGGGCGCGGGCGGCGGCGGCATCGGCGGCGACGCTGACGCGGAAGCCCTGGTCGGACAGGAAACGCTGCAGCAGCGCCCGCAGCCGCGCATCGTCATCCACCACGAGCAGATGGGCGTTGTCGGCGGTGGTGGCCTCGGCAGGCATCGCGGGCATTCCTCCTCAGGCGGGACCGGCGGGCGTCAGCCGGTCCCCGGCCAATCTGTGGTGACGGGGGCTCCAGGGGAAGGTGCGGCCGCCGGCCGCCCGGCGGCGGGGCGCGGGCGCTGCTCCAGCCGTTCGAGCTGGCTGCGCGCCTCCGGCCCCATCAGCCCGCGCATCACGCGGCGGAAGCCCTCGACGGCGACGGGGCCGGCCTCGCGGTAGGCGCGCATCACCCATTCCCGCTGCCGCTCGAAGAGCCGCCGTTCCAGCGCCTCGCCCTTCGGCGTCAGCGAGAGCAGGCGCTGCCGCCGGTCGTTCCGCCCGGGCGCCTGCAGCACATAGCCCTCGTCGACCAGCGGCGTCAGCACCCGTCCGAGCGACTGCTTGGTGATGCCGAGGATGCCGAGCAGGTCGCCGACCGTGATCCCCGGGCGCCGGCCGACGAAATGCAGCACCCGGTGATGCGCCCGGCCCATGTCGAGCTCGGCGAGGATCTGGTCCGCCCCCGCGGTGAAGTCGCGATAGCCGAAGAAGAGCAGATCCTGGGCGAGCCGCAGCTCCTCCTCCCGGAGGAAAAGCAGGTTGCGCCCGGCGCCCACGGGCGCGGCGGTCGCGGGGGCGTCAGCTGTGTCCGGCATGGCAGCTATGCGCTCTTCTCGCAGCGGTTTTGGTCAGTGACATTGACACATTTTTCCCGATCATTCTAACCTGCCGTGGCTGCAAGCAAGGATATTGCGGAGGTACGCGGTTATGACACTCATTCCTTACGACGACCGGGATGGTTGGATCTGGTGGGACGGGGAGTTCCTCCCCTGGCGGGATGCCAGGCTGCATGTCCTCTCGCATGGGCTGCACTATGCCAGCGCCGTGTTCGAGGGCGAGAGGGCCTATTCGGGGAATATCTTCAAGCTGCGGGAGCATACCGAGCGGCTGATCGCCTCCGCCCGCATCCTCGGCTTCGAAATCCCCTACACCGCCGAGCAGATCGACGCCGCCTGCCAGGAGGCGGTGGCACGGAACGGCTTCACCGATGCCTATGTGCGCCCGATCGCCTGGCGCGGCTCGGAGGAGATGGGCGTCGCGGCGCGGCTCAACAAAACCCATCTCGCCATCGCCGCCTGGGAATGGGGCGCCTATTTCGGGGTGGAGCAGCGCATGGCCGGCGTCCGACTCGCCATGGCCAAGTGGCGGCGCCCGGCGCCGGACACCGCGCCGACCGCCTCCAAGGCCTCCGGCCTCTACATGATCGGCACCATGTCGAAGCATGCGGCATCCGACGAGGGCTTCGACGACGCGCTGATGCTCGACTACAAGGGCGACGTGGCCGAGGCGACGGGGGCCAATATCTTCTTCAACATGGGCGGCGAGCTGCATACGCCGAAGCCGGTCTGCTTCCTCGACGGTATCACCCGCCGCACCGTCATGGGCCTCGCCCGCAAGCGCCAGGTGAAGGTGGTGGAGCGCACCATCCGCCTCGATGAGCTGCGCGACGCCTCCGAAGTCTTCCTTGCCGGCACCGCGGCCGAGGTGACGCCGGTGCGCGAGATCGCCGGCATCGCCTACACCCCGGGCGACCTCACCCGCATGCTGATGACCGACTACGAGGCGCTGGTACGGCTGAGCCCGGAGCAGGTCGCCCAAGGGGGAATATGAGCGGGGCCTAGGCGGGAGGGCGCGCCATGGACCTCGCCTGGCTGCTCTCGGCTACCGGCTTCGCGGTTGCGATGTCGGCGACGCCGGGGCCGAACAACGCCATGGTCGCGGCGTCGGCGGTGAATTTCGGCCTGCGGCGGAGCCTGCCGCATATGCTCGGCGTCTCGCTCGGCTTCCCGGCGATGCTGGTCCTGGTGGCGCTCGGGGCGGGCGAGGTGCTGGCCGCCTCGCCCGCCCTCCAGGCGGCGCTGCGCTGGCTCGGCGCCGCCTGGATGGTCTGGCTCGCCTGGAAGATCGCCAGCGCGGCCCCGCCCGAGGCCGGCGCCGAGGCACGCGGCCGGCCGATGACCCTGCTGCAGGCCGCGCTCTTCCAATGGGTGAACCCGAAGGCCTGGGTCATCGCCGGGGCGGCCATCCTCGCCTATGGCGCCTCGCTGCTGCTGGCGGCGATCTTTGCCCTGGCGGCCTTCGCCAGCCTCTATCTCTGGGCCCTGGTCGGCCTCGGGGCGGCGCGGCTGCTGCGCAGCCCGGCGGCGCTCCGCTGGTTCAATCGGGCGATGGCGGCGCTCCTCCTGCTCTCCCTGGTGCCGGTGCTGCGGGGCTGACATCCTCTCCCGCAACGGATGGGGGAGGGGATGCGATGGCGGGATTTCAGCACGGCATGCCGGGGCCCTTCGCGGGGATGGACCTGCCCTGGCTGCTCGCCGCCAAGGCGCGGCAGCGGGGCGGCCATCCCTTCCTGATCTGGGCCCCGGCCGAGGGGCCGGAGGAGGTGTGGAGCTACGCGCGCTTCCATGCCGAGGTCGGGCGGCTCGCTGCCGGGCTGGCGCGGCGCGGCATCGGCCCCGGCGACCCGGTCCTCGTCCACCACGAGAATGCGCCGGAGATCCTGCTCGCCTATTTCGCCCTCGCCGAGCTCGGCGCCATCGCGGTACTGACCAACACGCGCGCGGCGGAGGACGAGCTCGCCTATTTCGCCGCGCATTCCCGCAGCGTCGCTGCCATCACCCAGCCGGGCATGGCGGCGCTCGTCGAGGCCACCGCGCCCGGCCTCTGCTGGATCGCCATCACCGGCACCGCCGACTGGGCCTCGCTTCTTGCCGAGGACGCTGGCTGGCCGCGCCGGGCGCCGGAGCCGGAGCGGCCGCTCTCCGTCCTCTACACCTCCGGCACCACCTCCCGCCCCAAGGGCGTGGTCTGGACCCATGCCAATGCGCTCTGCGCCGCGCGGGTGAATGCCGCGCATGAGGGGCTGGGGCCGGAGGATGTCCACCAGGTCTACCTGCCGCTCTTCCACGCCAATGCGCTCGGCTATTCCATGCTGGCGACGCTCTGGGCGGGTGGGACGGTGGTGCTGCAGCCCAAATGGTCGACCAGCCGCTTCTGGCCGGTCGCGCTGCGCTACCGCACCACTTGGGTCTCCTTCATCTGGTTCTCGCTCCGCGCCGTGCTGGAGGGCGAGATCCCGCTCGGCCACCACCTGCGGATGTTCGGCTTCGCCACCTCGGATCCGCCGGCCGCCGCCCGGCTCGGCGTGCCGGGCATCGGCTGGTGGGGCATGACGGAGACGATCAGCCACGGCATCGTCGGCAGCCTGCATGTGCCGAACCGCCCGGGCGCCATCGGCCGTGCCGCGCCGGAATACGACATCCGCATCCTGCGTGAGGATGGCAGCCCGGTCGCCCCAGGCGAGACCGGCGCGCTCTTCTGCCGCGGCGTGCGCGGCGTCTCCATGTTTCTCGAATACCTGCACGACCCGGCGGCGACCGCCGCCGCCTTCGACGCCGAGGGCTGGTTCGCCACCGGCGACCTCGTGACCCTGCTCGAGGACGGCTCCATCCAGTTCGCCGACCGCGCCAAGGACATGCTCAAGGTCGGCGCCGAGAACGTCGCCGCCTCGGAGATCGAGCGGGTGGTGCTCGGCGTCGCCGGCGTGCGCGAGGCGGCCGTGGTCGGCCGCCCGCATCCGATGCTGGACGAGGTGCCCGTCGCTTTCGTCACCCTCGCCGCGGGCGCCGATGCCGCAGCGCTGCCGGAGGCGGTGATCGCCGCCTGCCGCGCCGCGCTCGCCGACTTCAAGGTGCCGCGCGAGGTGCTGGTGGTGGAGGACATGCCGCGGGCGACGCTCGAGAAGATCGCCAAGGCCGAGCTGCGCCGGCGGCTCAGGTGAAGGCCTTCAGCGCCAGGTAGAGCCCAAGCAGCCCGAGCGCCGCCTGCACCACCTTGCGGAACCGTGCCTCCGCCATCCGCTGGCGGAGCCGCTGCCCGGCGGCCATGCCGAGGAAGGCCGGCACCACCCCGGCCAGCGAGGCGAGGCCGAGCTCCGCCGGCAGCAGCCCGCCGCCCGCGAGGCCGATCGCCAGCGCCCCCGTCGCCACCACGACCCCGAGCCCGAAGCCCTGGATGAACTCCCCCGGCGGCAGCCGCAGCGCGACGAGGTAGGGCGCCGCCGGCATCAGGAAGCTGCCCGTCATCCCCGTCACCATCCCCGAGGCGAGGCCCATCGCCGGCGACACCCAGCGCTCCCGTCGTGGCCCGGGCGGCGGCACCGGCCAGCCGGAGAGCGACAGCGCCGCCGAGGCCACCAGCAGCAGCCCGAGCAGCCCGGACAGCACCACCGCATCCGACCGCGCGAGGATGCCCGTTCCCGCCAGCGCCCCGATCCCCGCCATCAGCAGGAAGGGCCAGAGCCGGCGCAGTGCGGCCCCCAGATGCGGCCCGGCGAGGGCCTGCCAGAGATTGGTTGCGAGCGCCGGCACCAGCATCAGCGCCATGGCATCCGGCAGCGGCCGGGCGACGGCCAGCAGGCCGAGGGTCACCGTCGGCAGGCCGAAGCCGGCGACGCCCTTGACGAAGCCGGCGAGGAGGAAGGCGCCGGCGATCGGCAGCGCATCGAGAAGCATGGTCATGCCCCAAGCTTCGCCTCCGCGCCGCCCGCATGCTTCGGCACCGGCCGAAGCGCCAGCAGCGCGGCGAGCGGCAGCAGCCAGGCGATGCGCGCCCCGTAGCGGTCATGCGGCCCGGAGAGCCCGCCCGTCACCAGCGCATTCGCCGCGACCCCGGCCAGCACGCAGGCGACGAGCCCGAGCATCGCCCGGTCCCCGACCCGCCAGGCCCGCCAGCCGCCGAGCACCGTCCCCGCCGCGCCGAGCAGCAGCACCAGCGGATGCAGGGTGAGGAAGGGCGCCGCCATCATCCGCAGCAGCCCGCAGGCCTGCAGCCCCTCGGCGAAGCGCCGCTGCTCCGCCTCGGGGAAGCCAAGCGCGAGCTGCTTGCCGACCGACCCGGCCAGGTTCTCCGGCCCCAGCACATCTCCCACCCGGTTGCGCAGGAGCTGCCGCCACCCATTCCCCAGCACCGCCCGCGCCACGCCGAACGGCTCCCGCCGCAGCGTTTCCAGAAGGATGGCGGAGGCTTCCGGCGCCAGGGCGATCGGCCCTCCGGGCGAAGCCCAGACCGGCCCATCCCCGTCCCACAGGAACCTGTCCGAGTCGGCCGGCAGCCGCCCCGCCCAGGCGCACAGTCCCCACCCGGCCGCCGGGCACCGCGCCTCGATGGTCCGCGCCGCCGGCCCATCCGCCACCAGCCGGGCGAGCGGGAAGACCGCGCCATGGGGCGAGAGCGCCGCCCGCCCATGCATCACCCAGTTCCCGGCGACCAGCAGCCCCACCGCCAGCCCGACCGGCAGCAGGCAGCGCCAAGCCATCCCCCGCAGCCCCGCGACGACCAGCACCAGGGCGAGGCCGAGCGGCAGGTGCGATGGGTGTGCCGCCACGGCAAAGGCCGCCAGCGCCTGCAACCCGGCGCGCTCCCCCCCGCCGAGCGGGACGAAGCCGAGCAGCGCCACGGCCAGGACCAGCACCGGCGCCAGCAGGTCCGGCATCAGCAGCGCGCCGAACCAGGGTGCCGCGCTCCCCGCTGCCAGGCCCGCGCAAAGCAGGAGATGCGCCTCCCGCCCGAGCAAGGCTTGCTGCACCCGCCGCAGCAGCCAGGACAACAGCAGCCCCTGCGCCAGCAGCGGCCCCCACAGACTCCATCGCCAGTGGAAGGCCTGCAGCGCCAGCCCATAGGCCGGCGGCTTGTCCCAGACCGGCCAACTTTCGACGGTCAGCGCCAGGAAAGCCCCGGTGTCGCTGAAGACGAGCGGATACCGGTTGAGCAGCGACGGCCAGGTCAGCACCAGCGCGCCCAGCAGCAGCCTCACGCGGGGACGAAAAGCTCGATGAGGTTGCCCTCGGGGTCGGCGACCCGCATCACCCGCGGCGGCGCCCCCGCCGGCCCCGGCGCATCCAGCACGGCGATCCGGAGCGTCAGCATCCGCCGGTGCCAGCGATCCAATTCCGCATCCTCGACCGGGAAGGCGAGCAGCGTCGCCGGCTCTCCGGGCGCCGCGGCGGCGGGGAAGAGCACATCGCCGCGCGGCCGCAGCACCAGAGCGACCGGCCCGAGGCCGAAGCCCGGCCCCGTCACCGGCAAGCCGAGCACGCGCCCGTAGAAATCCCGCAGCCGCGCCAGGTCGTGGCAGACCAGCTCCACGCGCGCGAGGGGGCCGAGGGTCAAGCCGGCGTCCAGCGCGCCGCCGCGGCATCGTCGGCTGGCTTGGCCTCGACCCAGCGCTCGGCGCCGCCCGCGAACTCCTCGCGCTTCCAGAAAGGCGCGCCGGTCTTCAGCCAGTCGATGATGAAGGCGCAGCTCTCGAGCGCCGCGGTGCGATGGGCGGAGGCGGTCAGCACCAGCACGATCGGCGCCCCTGGCTCCAGCCGCCCGACCCGGTGGATCACCGTCAGCCCGTGCAGCGGCCAGCGCTCCGCGGCCTCCCCGGCGATGCGGGCGATCGCCCGCTCCGTCATGCCGGGGTAATGCTCCAGCACCATCGCCGCCAGCCCGTCATCCGCCCGGCAGAGGCCGACGAAGCTTGCCAGCCCGCCGACATCCTGCCGCCCCGCCGTCAGCCGCGCCGTCTCGGCAGCCAGGTCGAAGGGCGCCTCCTGGATGGCGATGCGCGGCGTCATCCGCCCGTCACCGGCGGGAAGAAGGCGATCTCATCCCCCGCCGCCACCGGATGCCCAGGCCCGGCGAAATCCTGGTTCACGGCGGCACGTATCGCGGGGCGGTTGGCGAAGGCCTCGGCATGGCCGGGGCTGCGCCCGGCGAGCCAGTCGATCAGCCCGGCCACGTCCCGCACCTCGGGCGGCGGCAAGACCTCCTCCTCCGCCACCCCGACCCGCTGCCTCACCCAGGCGAAATAGAGCACCCGCACCGATTGGCCTCAGCGCGGCGTCGGCATGGTCTGCACCTGACCATTGGGGCCGATCAGGGTGGTGGTGCTGCCGTCATTGTGCAGCGTGCCGGTGCCTCCGCCCGGGGTGATGTAGCTCTGCACCCGGTCGGTGCCGCCGGTGCCGGTCACGGGGCCGGACGGCGTCTGGATCACCCGCCCCTCGAGGCGGCGGGGGGGCGGCGAATTGGCGCCGGGCGGCGGCTGGTAGACATTAGCGCGCGGCGGCTCGACCTGCTGGATCGGCGGCGGGGGCGGGGAGGAGCTGCCACGGAGGCCGGGCGGCGCGCCGCGCACCGGCGGCGGGTCGGTCGGCTGCCAGGTCGAGCGGCCGGCCGGGGCCGACATGCGGTCGAGCTCGCCCGGGCGATAGGTCGGGATGTTGCGCATCGCCGCATCCGGATTGGCGAGCGTGGCGCGCGGACCCTCCTGCTCCGGCCAGACATTGCCCTCCTCCGGGCGGAGCGAGGCCAGCGGCGGCACATCGCCGCTGATGCGGGCGATGGTGTCGCTCTGCTCCGGCGGGTTGGCGTCCATGCGGCCCCAGGGCATGCCGACGGCCGCGCCGGCATTGGTCATGCCGTTGACCGCCTTGTAGCTGGCCGTGTTCGCCCAGCCGCATCCCCCGAGCAGCGCGGCCAGGCCGAGTGCCGCCGCCGATCCGCCAATCCGTCGCATCGTCAACTCCTGTGATCCGCCCGGGCGCCGGCCCGGCCGGGAATCGGCTGCACCATGCGCTGCCACCGGCCGTGCCTCAAGTGAAAGAGCGCTAGGGACGCACCGCCGGTTTCGCATGGGCTTCGGAGGATTGTACCGGCGCAGTCCTTTCCGCGTTGCGGAGGCCGGCGAGCAGGTAGTCCCATCCGGTGACGAGCGTCAGCGCCGCCGCCGTCCAGAGCATCGCCTCGCCGATCAGCGCCACGGGCAGGAAGGACAGGTGCAGCACCGCTGCCCCGGTCTCGCCGGCGATCAGCGTGCCGAGCGCGCCCATCTGGAAGCCGGTCTTCCACTTGGCGAGCTTCGTCACCGGCAGGCCGATCCGCAGCTCCGCCAGGTACTCGCGGAGGCCGGAGACCAGGATCTCCCGCAGCATGATGAGGATGGCGGGGTAGAGCGACAGCCCCGGCAGCCGCCCGAGCCCGGCCAGCAGCATCAGGGCGGCGGCGACCAGCAGCTTGTCGGCGATCGGGTCCAGCATCCGGCCGAAGCCGGAGGTGCTCTTCCGCTGCCGGGCGATCTTGCCGTCGAAGTAATCGGTGATGGCGGCCAGGGAGAAGACCAGGCAGGCGCCGACATCACCCCACGGAGTGCGCAACGCCACCAGCACCACCAGCAGCGGGATCGCCGCGATGCGCGACAGCGTCAGCAGGTTCGGCAGATCGGTCGGCATGTCGGCGCAGTCATGGCGGAGCGGCGCGCCGCCGTCCAGTCACGCTCTGCATCCGCGCCTCACCCCCCGGTCGGGTGGAAATGGTCGTGGATCTTCCGGGCGACGGCGGGGCCGATGCCGGGTGCATTCGCAAGGTCCTCCAGCGCCGCATTCCGTACCCCCCGGGCCGAGCCGAAATGGTTGAGCAGCTTCCGCTTCAACGCGCTGCCGACGCCCGGGATCTCGTCGAGCTCCGAGGTGGTCAGCGCCTTCGACCGCCCGGCCCGGTGCGTGGTGATGGCGAAGCGGTGCGCCTCGTCCCGGAGCCTCTGCAGGTAGTAGAGCACCGGGTCCCGCGCCGGCAGCTGGAAGGGATCCTGCCCGGCGCGGTGGAACCACTCGCGCCCGGCATCCCGGTCCGGCCCCTTGGCGACGGCCACGAGCGGGATGTCATGCGCGCCAAGCTCCGCCATGATCTCCCGCGCCGCGTTGAGCTGGCCGAGGCCGCCATCGATCAGCACGAGGTCCGGCCAGGTGCCGCTCTCCCGCTCCGGGTCCTCCTTCAGCGCCCGGCCGAAGCGGCGCTCGAAGACCTCCCGCATCATGCCGAAATCGTCGCCCGGCCTGACGGGGCCGCGGATCGAGAATTTCCGGTAGGCCTGCTTGAGGAAGCCGGAGGGCCCGGCCGCCACCATCACCCCATAGGCATGCGCGCCCTGGATGTGGGAGTTGTCATAGACCTCGATCCGCTCCGGCATCGAGGGGAGGTCGAAGAGCGTCGCCACGCCCTGCAACAGCGTCTGCTGCGCCGTGCCCTCCGCCATCCGGCGCTCCAGCGCCTCGCGCGCATTGGTCTCGGCATGCTCGACGGCCGAGCGCTTGTCGCCGCGCTGCGGCCGGTGCAGCTCCACCTTGCGCCCGGCCTTGATGGAGAGCGCCTCGGCGATCAGCGCCCGCTCCGCCGGCTCGTGGCTGAGCAGGACGAGGGGCGGCGGCGGCAGGTCGTCATAGAGCTGGCCGAGGAAGGCGCCGATCACCTCCTCCGGCCCCTGCTCGCCCTTCGAGAGGAAGTAGGGCCGGTTGCCGTTGTTCCGCCCGCCGCGGAAGAAGAAGACCTGCACGCAGGTCTGCCCGGCGAGCTGGTGCAGCGCCACGACATCGGCATCCCCGATGCCCTCCATGTTGATCCGGTCGCGCCCCTGCACATGGGTCAGGCCGCGGATGCGGTCGCGGATGGCGGCCGCCCGCTCGAATTCGAGCCGCTCCGCCGCCTCCTCCATCTCCCGCGCCAGGGTCTTCTGGATGGAGGGCGTCTCGCCGGAGAGGAACTGCTTCGCGTCCCGCACCAGCTCCGCGTAGTCCTCCTTCGAGATGCGGTTGACGCAGGGCGCCGAGCAGCGGCGGATCTGGTAGAGCAGGCAGGGCCGGTCGCGGCTGTCGAAGACGGTGTCCCGGCAGGAGCGCAACAGGAAGACGCGCTGCAGGGCGGTCAGCGTCTGGTTGACCGCCCAGGCCGAGGCGAAGGGCCCCCAGTAGCTCGCCCCCTTCCGCCGCTCGCCGCGATGCTTGGTGATCTGCGGGTAGGGATGGTCCTCGGTGAGCACCAGCCACGGGTAGGATTTGTCGTCGCGCAGAACGATGTTGTAGCGCGGCCGCAGCTTCTTGATGAGGTTGGCCTCGAGCAGCAGCGCCTCGGCCTCGCTCGCCGTGGTGATGACCTCGAGGCTCCGGGTCTCGTGCACCATGCGCCGCAGCCGCTCGGGCAGCCGCCCGACCTGGGTATAGGCGACGACGCGCTTCTTCAGCGCGCGCGCCTTGCCCACATAGAGGGCATCGCCCTTGGCATCGAGCATCCGGTAGACGCCGGGCGAGAGAGGGAGGGTGGCCAGGGCAGCCTCGATCACCCGCACGCCTTCCATCACCGGAGCGGCTTCGGCCTCGGCAGGGGCCAATTCGGGCGTGGTTCCGGCATCCGTCATGGCGAGTGATAAGGGTAATCGGCTGCCGCGGCGCAATCGAGGTTTCTCCACCGATCCTGTGGAAAACTCTGTGGACGCGGTGCGGGAATCCGGCCGTAAATGGCTGTCATCCGCCAGTCATAAGAGTTTGCGCGAATTTTGAGCACATCCGTAACATGTTGATTTATCACGGGTTTATGTTTTCGAGGGTCATGCCGACAGGTCAAGACATATGTTGGCCTTGACAGCTATCACGCAATCGTGGGGGTAAAATCCGCCGGTGGATGATTTTCGCGATGAACCGTTGAAGCTCCGCCAATTTGTTCCGCTTAGTTGCGGACGCGCTCTATTGTAACTCCAACGGTTGCGGCATCGGCAAACGCGTCGGGTTTCTCAACCGTCACGCGAACCGACGCCACCCGCCGGTCGGCCAGCGCTGCGACCGCGATCCGCTCCGCGAGCGTCTCCACCAGCAGCGTATGCCCGTCCTCCGCGGCCGTGCGGGCGGCGCGGACGACACTCTCGTAGTTCACCACCCGCCGCAGCTCGTCCGGCCCGACGCCGGCCGGCGCCGCCTCGTCCTCTACCGCAAGTTCCACCCCGATGATGACCCGCTGGGGCTGCGCCTTCTCATGCGGATAGATCCCGAGCCGCGCCTGCAAGGCCAGCCCGCGGACGAAGACCAGGCGCAGCCGGCGCCCCGCATCCGGAGCTGTCATTCCTCCGGCGCCCCCGCCTCGGAGCTCGGCGCCCATTGCAGGTGCTGCCCGCCGTCGAGGGCGATCATCTGCCCGGTCATCGAGGGCAGGGCGAGGATGGCGAGTGCCGCCCGCGCGATCTCCTCCGGGCTCGTCCCGTGGCGGAGCGGCACGGACTGGCATTGCTTGCGGAACTGCTCCTCGCTCTGGCGCGGGCTGGGCAGGGCCGGACCCGGGCCGATGCCGTTGACCCGGATGCGCGGGGCGAGGGCCAGCGCCAGCGTCTGGGTCAGCGCCCAGAGCCCCGCCTTGGACAGGGTATAGCTGGTGAAATGCGGCGTCAGCGACCAGACCCGCTGGTCGAGCATGTTGAGCACCAACCCCTCCGCCTCGGCCGGCAGGGCATGCGCCATGGCTTGGGCGAGCAGGAATGGGGCGCGGAGATTGGGCTCTATGTGCCGGTCCCAGCTCTCCCGCGTCGCATCCGCCCATTCGTCGCGCTCGAAGGTGCTGGCATTGTTGACCAGCACGCCGACCCGCCCGAGGGCTGCCGTCGCATCCGGCACCAGCCGCGCCGTCTCCGCCTCCTGGCCGAGATCGGCCTGCAGAGTGACGGCGCGGCGCCCGAGGGCACAGATCGCCTCCGCCGTCTCCGCCGCCGCCTCGGCGCTGCCGGCATAGTGGATGGCGATGTCGAAGCCGGCCTCGGCGAGGCCGAGCGCGATCGCCCGGCCGAGGCGCTTGGCGCCGCCGGTAACGAGGGCCGCACGGGGGATGGCTTGGGAGATGGGGAGCATGCGCCGCGCTGTAGCGCGACCGCAGCCCGGCGTCACGCCCGCGGTTTCAGTCCGCGCCCCTGCATCACCGCCGCCTCGCCGAAGCGGGCCCGCAGCGCCTCCATCGCCTGCCAACGCGCCGCCCGCTTGGGCGCCTCGGGGTCGGCGAGGTCGCCCCGGTCGGCGCCGGCCGCAGGAGCCAGCGGCTGCGCGCCGATGCCGATCAGCCGGAAGGGCGTGCCATCCGCCTCCCGCAGCAGAAGCGGCCGGGCGGCGGCGAAGAGCGTCTCTGGGAGGCAGGTGGGGGAGGGCAGGCGGGCATTGCGGGTGCGCAGCGCAAAGCCGGCCGTCTTCAGCTTCAGCACGACGCCGCCCGCCGCCAGCTCCTTCTCCCGTAGCCGCCGGGCGAGCTTCTCGCACATTCGCCAGAGCGGCGCCTCGAGTTCGGGGATGGCGGCGAGCTCGCGGTCGAAGGTGGTCTCGGCGCTGATGCTCTTGGTCTCGCGCTCCGGATTGACCGCCCGCTTGTCTTCGCCCCGGGCGCGGGCGGCGAGGCCCGGCCCGTCCTCGCCGAAGCGCCGCGCCGCCTCGAGCGGGGTGAGCGCGGCGAGCTGGCCGAGCCGGGTGAAGCCGGCTGCTTCCAGCTTTCGCCCCAGCGCTGGCCCGACGCCCGGCAGCAGCGCGACGGGCTGCGGCGCCAGCCATTCGGCCGCCTCCCCGGCGCCGATCACGGCGAAGCCGCGCGGCTTGTCCCGCTCCGCCGCGAGCTTCGCCATCAGCCGGTTGGCCGCCAGGCCGATGGAGACGGTGACGCCGACCTCCCGCTCGACCGTCCGCGCGAAGCGGGCGAGCACGGCGGCCGGCGGGGCGCGGTGCAGCGCCGCCGTGCCGCGCAGGTCGAGCACCGCCTCGTCGATCGAGAGCGGCTGCACGAGCGGCGTCAGGGCCTCCATCAGCCCGCGGATCTGCCGCGCCGCGGCGGCATATTTCGCCATCTCGGGCCGGATGACGACGGCATCCGGGCAGAGCGCCAGCGCCTTGAACATCGGCATGGCGCTGCGCACGCCGCGGGTGCGTGCGATGTAGCAGCAGGCCGCGACCACGCCCCGCCTGCCGCCGCCGACGATGACCGGCAGGGCCAGCAGCTCCGGCCGGTCCCGCTTCTCGATGCTGGCGTAGAAGGCGTCGCAATCGACATGCGCGACGGTGAGGCTGAACAGCTCCGGATGCCGCACCAGCCGGCGGGAGCCGCAGCCGGCGCAGGTGCCGCGCGCCTCGGGCACCTCCTGGAAGCAGTCGCGGCAGAGGCTGGGCATCAGGCGCGCCGCGGCGCCGGCATCAGGGCGAAGGCGGCGAGCAGGCCGAGGCCGGTCCGGCCGGCCGGGCTCCGCATCCGCTCGATCCAGAGGCACTGGCCCCGCACCAGCCGATCGAGCGCGGTCTCGGCCAGGACCGGCAGGGCGAGGCCGGCACCGCCCGTGCCGGGCCGGGCCGGCCGCGCGGGCGGCACCTCCGGCCGGCGCGCCAGCCAAGGTGCCGGGATCGCCATGCCGATCAGCATCGGCACCGCCTCCAGCGCCGCCGCGGCGGTGGCGCCGAGGCGGGGCGCAAGGGCCAGCCCGCGGACCGGCCCGGGCAGGACGCCGAGCCCGAACACCGCCGCCGCGCGGGCCGCGCAGGCGCGAAGCTCAGCCCGCATCCCAGAGCCTCGCCGCGCCGAGCACGCCGGAGCTGTCGCCGTGGCGGGCCCTGAGCAGGGGCGTCTCCACCACGTCGGAGAATACGAACCCGCCCCAGCGCCGCGGCACCTCCTCGTAGAGATGCGTCATGTTCGAGAGGCCGCCGGCGAGGAGGATGCAATCCGGGTCGAGCAGGTTGATCACATGCGCCAGCGCCCGCGCCAGCCGGTCGGCATGGCGGGCGAGCGCCCCGGCCGCCGCCGCATCCCCCGCCGCGGCGCGGGCCGGCAGCCCGCCGGCATCGCGCGCACCGGGCCCATCCGCATCGGCGGCGAGCGCCGGGCCGCAAAGGAAGGTCTCGATGCAGCCCCGGCGCCCGCACCAGCAGGCCGGGCCGGGATACTCCTCCGGCGTCATCCAGGGCAGCGGGTTGTGCCCCCATTCCCCGGCGATGCGGTTGCGTCCCTCCTCGATCCGCCCCTCGGTGGTAATGCCCGCCCCGCAGCCGGTGCCGAGGATGACGGCGAAGACTCGGCGATAGCCGGCGCCCGCCCCATCCGCCGCCTCGCTCATGGCGAGGCAGTTGGCATCGTTCGAGAGCCGCACCGGCCGGCCTAGCCGCGCCGCGATGTCCACATCCAGGCGCCCGCCGTTGAGCCAGGTGGAGTTCGCCCCCCGCACCAGCCCCGTCGCCGGCGAGAGGCTGCCGGGGATGCCGATGCCGACCGAGCCGCGCCCGCCGAGCTCCGCCTCCGCGGCCTCCACCAGCCCTCCGATCAGGCCGATGACGCCGGCATAGTCGGGCGGCGTCGGCGCGCGGCGGCGGAGCCGGATGGCGCCCGCGGCGTCGAGCGCCGCGATCTCAGTCTTGGTGCCGCCGAGGTCGATGCCGAGGCGGAAGGGCATGGTGCTTGTCATGAAGGGGGCCGGGTGCTGTCCTCCCCAGCATGTCGGAAACGCTGCTCGATGTGCAGGGCCTCTCCTGCCCGCTCCCGGTGCTGAAGGCCAACAAGGCGCTCCGCGCCCTGCCCCCCGGCGGGCGCCTGGTGGTGCTGGCGACCGACCCTGCGGCGGCCAGGGACTTTCCTGCCTATTGCGCCGAGACCGGCCATGCCCTCCTCGAGGCCGGCGAGGCGGAGGGCATCTGGCGCTTCGTCCTGCAGAAGAAGGAGGCCGCATGAGCGTGCTGCTGCTGAGCCACCGCGCCTGCCTCCGCCACGAGCCGGGCGAGTACCACCCCGAATGCCCGGACCGACTGCGCGCCGTGCTCGCCGCGCTGGAGGCGGAGGAGTTCAGCCACCTCATCCGTGCCGAGGCGCCGGAGGCGACGGTCGAGCAGCTCGAGCGGGTCCATCCCCCCCATTATGTCGAGGCGATCCTCGGCATCCGCCCGGCGCCGGGCGAGAGCGTCGCGCTCGACGCCGACACGGTGATGAGCGCCGGCAGCGCCGAGGCCGCCCTCCGCGCCGCCGGCGCCGCCACGGCCGCGGTGGATGCGGTGATGCGGGGCGAGGTGCGGCGCGCCTTCTGCGCCACGCGCCCGCCGGGGCACCATGCCGAGCCGGCGCGGCCGATGGGCTTCTGCTTCTTCGCCAATGCCGTCGTCGCTGCCCGCCATGCGCAGGCGGCGCATGGAGCCGAGCGCGTCGCCATCATCGATTTCGACGTCCATCACGGCAATGGCAGCCAGGCCTGCGTCGAGACGGACGGCACGATCCTCTACGCCTCCTCGCACCAGTGGCCTCTCTACCCCGGCACCGGTGACCGGCGGGAGCGCGGGATGGGCAACATCTTCAACGCGACGCTCCGGCCGGGGGCGGATGGGGCGGAGTTCCGCGAGGCCTGGGAGGGGCTGCTGCCGGCGATCGAGGGCTTCGATCCGGACCTGCTGGTGATCTCGGCCGGCTTCGACGCCCATGCGCGGGACCCGTTGGCCCAGCTCCGGCTGCGCGAGGCGGATTTCACCTGGGTGACGGAGGCGCTCTGCGCCATCGCCGAGCGGCGCTGCGGGGGCCGCGTCGTCAGCCTGCTTGAGGGCGGCTACGATATCGACGCGTTGGCTTCCAGTACGGCGGCGCATGTGCGCGCGCTGATGCGGGCCTGAAGGCCAGCCCCGTCCGCCATCGGAGGAACCTGCTGCGGCCACAGCCGTTCGGTCTGCCCGAATGGCTTGTCTCTCTCCCCTTGGCCAGTCCGACGCATCTCTGCTCGCGCTTGCCGAGGCGGTACGGGACACAGGCTACCATTTCGTCACGCCGACGCCGGCGACCCACGCCAGGGTCAACCAGCGGGCCGGCAATGCCGTGGCGCGGGACCTGCGCGGCGTCCTCGGCTGGAGCCGGCCCTTCGCGCCGGAGGCGGTGCCGCCCGGCCTGTTCGAGCTGATGCAGCGGGCCGAGGTGGTGGCGCCCGAGGCAGGCAGCCCGCTCTGGCGCAGCCTCGTGCGGTTCTCGACCCTCGGCGGCCAGCTCTTCCTGCATTCCGCCTTCCCGACCAGCGCGGCCGATTCGGTGTTCTTCGGGCCGGACACATACCGCTTCGCCACGGCCATCGAGGCGGAACTCGCCACCCGCACCGCCCCCATCGCGCGCGCGGCCGATATCGGCTGCGGCGCGGGCCCGGGCGGGATCATCCTCGCCAAGGCCCGCCCCGAGGCCGAGGTGGCGATGCTCGACATCAACGAGGCCGCGCTCCGCTTCGCGCGGGTCAATGCCGCGCTCGCCGGCGCCACGCGCGCCACCGCGCTGCGCAGCGACCTGCTCGGCGGGGTCGATGGCGCTTTCGACCTCATCGTCTCCAACCCGCCCTATCTGCTCGACCCGGCGCGGCGGGCCTACCGGCATGGCGGCGGGGCGCTGGGCGAGGGGCTCTCCGTCGCCATCCTGGAGGCGGCGCTCGGGCGCCTCGCGCCGGGCGGCACCCTCCTCCTCTACACCGGCGTCGCGATCGTCGAGGGGCGCGATGCCTTCCTCGATGCCGCGGCGCAGCGCCTTGCCGGCAGCGGCCTCGCCTGGCGCTACCGCGAGGCCGATCCGGATGTCTTCGGCGAGGAGCTCGAGGGCGACACCTATGACCGGGCCGACCGCATCGCCGCCGTCGTCCTCACCGTCACGAAGCCAGGGAGTTGACCGATGCCTGAAGGCAGCCTGTACCCGACGAACACGCCGGAGGACGCCGCGCAGGACCGGCTGCAACGCCGGCTTGCCGAGCTGAACCGCCGCCGCTTCACCCCCGCGCTCCCCGACACCGACTGGGACGAGGACCGGGAGGCGCTGGCCGTGCTGGAGCGGGAGGAGATCGCCTTCATCGAGGCGCGCCGCGCCGCGGTCGCCGCCCGCGCCGCCGAGGCGCCGACCGACCCCGACAGCTTCGTCGCCTGGTTCGAGGAGCTGGACCGCAGCGGCCCCGGCCAGGGCGACCCGCTCTTCCCCTGGCTCGCCGAGCGGGCCTCGATGCAGGAGATGCGGTGGTTCCTGACGCAGGAGGTCGCCGGCGAGGCAGGCTTCGAAGACCTCGCGGCGCTGACCCAGGTGCGGATGCCGCAGCAGCCGAAGCTCGAGATCGCCCGCAACTACTGGGACGAGATGGGCCGCGGCAACCCGAAGGGCATGCATGGCCCGCTGCTCGACACGCTCGCCCACCGGCTCGGCCTCGAACCGCGGATCGAGACGACGGTGTGGGAGTCCCTCGCGCTCGCCAACACCATGGCCGGGCTCGCGGCGAACCGGCGCTATGCCTACCACTCGGTCGGTGCGCTCGGGGTGATCGAGCAGACCGCGCCGGGCCGCTCGGCCACGGTCGCCCGCGGACTGAAGCGGCTGAAGGTGCCGGCGGGCGACCGGCACTATTTCGACCTGCATGCCATCCTCGACGTGAAGCACTCGGCCGCCTGGAATGCCGAGGCGATCCGCCCGCTCGTCGCCGAGGACCCGCGCTATGCGACGGCCATGGCCGAGGGCGCGCTGATGCGGCTGGAATGCGGCGCGGCCTGCTTCGCGCGCTACCGGCGGGCGCTGCGCCTCTCGCTCTGAGGCGGCGGGTCAGAAGGGCGGCAGCGGGATGCCGCGCCGCCGGTCGCTCTGCCGGTTCCAGAACTCGAACTGGTCGCGCGTTAGGTTGCGCCGGGCCTCGCGCGGGCCGTTGATGGCGCGGTCGGTCGCCTCCTTCTCGCGCTGGCGGGCCCACCAGGCGTCGAGCTGGCGCTGCCGCTCGGCGGGCGTCGCCGGGGCGGGGGGCAGCTGTTGCGCGGCGGCCGGCAGTGCCACGCCGACGAGGCCGATGAGGAGGAGGCGCCGCATCATCCCTGGCATATCGTGTGCCGGGCGGGGCTTGCGAAGGGGCGCCGCATGGCCGGAGGATGCTGCATGACCGATGATGCCCCGCCGCTCGCCGGACTGCTCGAGACCGCGATTTATGCCGACGACATGGCGCGGGCGCGTGGCTTCTACGAGGGGGTGCTCGGCCTCGCGCCGATGTTCGCGGATGAGCGGCTGACCGCCTATCCGGTCGGCGGGCGGAGCGCGCTGCTGGTCTTCCTCCGCGGCAGCACCACGGCGACGGTGCATCTGCCGGGCGGCACCATTCCGCCCCATGACGGCATCGGCGGGGTGCATGTGGCGCTCGCCGTCACGGCGGAGGCGCTGCCGGGCTGGGAGGCGCGGCTGGCAGCGCATGGCATCGCGGTCGAGGGGCGGACGCGCTGGCCGCCCAGGCGGGGCGCATCCAGCGAGAGCGTCTATTTCCGCGACCCGGACGGCAACCTGCTGGAGCTGGCGACGCCGGGGCTCTGGCCGGTGTGGTAGCGGTGCCCCGGCTTGCCGCGGCGAGGCCAATGCTCGCCGCCGGCGCCCGGGCGGAGACGGCGCCGGCCCGGCAGCGAACCTGGCGGATGGCCGGCTTCGACTGCTGGCGCTCGGCGAGGCGATGCCGCTCGCGGGCACCGTGCGTTGCAACGACCGGGCCGGGCCGGCGAATACGGTGGCGCGGTGGTGATCGACGGGCCGCGGGCTTTCCTGCAGCACGAATCGGGCGCGGTGCTGCGGCTGGAGTGAGGCGCTTGCCGAAGGTGCCGCCGCAGCCTATGGCCCGAGCCAAAGGGGATCGCGGCGATGAGCGGGACGAATCAGCGGATCGACGGCAAGCGGCTGTGGGACAGCCTGATGGCGATGGCCGAGATCGGCGCGACGCCCAAGGGCGGGGTGAAGCGGCTGACGCTGACCGAGGTGGACCGGCAGGGGCGGGAGCGATTCCGCGGCTGGTGCGAGGCGCTCGGGCTGACGGTGCGGGTCGACGCGATCGGCAACATGTTCGCCCGGCGCGAGGGGCGCAATGCAACGCGGCTGCCGGTGCTGATGGGCAGCCATCTCGACAGCCAGCCCTCGGGCGGGAAATTCGACGGGGCGCTCGGCGTCATCGCCGGGCTCGAGGTGATGCGGAGCCTGAACGACCTCGGCATCCAGACCGAGGCGCCGGTCGAGCTGGTCAACTGGACGGACGAGGAGGGCAGCCGCTTCGGCCATTCGCTGATGGGCAGCGGCGCCTGGGCGGGCGTCTATCCGCTGGAGAAGGTCTATGGCCTCAAGGACGTGGAGGGCGTCTCGGTCGAGGAGGCGCTGACCTCCATCGGCTACAAGGGCGAGGTCGCCGCGAAGCCGTTCCCGGCGGATGCCTATTTCGAGCTGCATATCGAGCAGGGGCCGATCCTCGAGAAGGAGGGCCGGCAGATCGGCATCGTCACCGGCGCGCAGGCGCAGGTCTGGTACGATGCGGTCGTCGCCGGGCAAGACGCGCATGCGGGGACGACACCGCCTTCCGCGCGGCGGGATGCGCTGGTCTGCGCGGCGCGGATCATCGACCTCGTCGACCGCATGATGCGGGCCCGCGGCGAGGATGGGCGCGGCACGGTCGGGCAGCTGCACGTGCTGCCGAACAGCCGCAACGTCGTCCCCGGCGAGGTGCGGTTCAGCGTCGAGTTCCGCCACCCGGACTTCGCCGAGATCGAGCGGCTGGCGGCGCAATTCCCGCGCGAGGCGGGGTTCATCGCCCGCGATTGCGGCACGCCGCTGAAGCTCGAGGAGCTGTTCCGCCTGCCGGCGCAGCCCTTCGATCCGGGCTGCGTCGACCTCGTGCGGCAGGCGGCGGCGCGGCTCGGGCTGGCGGCGCGGGAGATCGTCTCGGGCGCCGGGCATGACGCGGTCTATGTGGCGCGGAGCGTGCCCACGGCGATGATCTTCACCCCCTGCAAGGACGGACTCAGCCACAACGAGGCGGAGAGCATCGAGCCGGGCGAGGCGGAGGCGGGGTGCCAGGTGCTGTTCGAGGCGGTGCTGGCGCGGGCGAACCGGGTGCTCTGACCCGCCTCGAATGTTGAGGGGGCGGCGACAGCAAGGCGCTGTCCCCGCTGGCGGAAATGCGCCGGCGTGAGGGTTTGAGCGGTTGAGGCGGCCCTGGGCAGGCGCTGCCCGCGGGCGGGATGCGGCCTTGGGCGGATCTTCCTGGGGCGGCGGAGTGCGGCTGCGTTCGGTGCTGGCCGCCCTCAGCCGCCAACCCATTGGGCGACGACATAGGCGACCGTCGCCGCGAGGCCGCCGACGGCGAAGGCCTGCACGGCGCCGCGGAAGGGCGGCAGGCCGGTGGCGCGGGCCTTCAGCCAACCGAAGACAAGCAGGGCGAGGCCGGTCAGCGCCGCGGAGGCGGCCAGCGCCGGCCGGGTCTCGGCCAGCAGCATGTAGGGCGAGAGCGGGATCATCCCGCCCACCACATAGGCGCCGCAGATGATCGCGGCCGAGCGGCCGGCGCGGCCCGGCTCCGGCTCGGCAAGTTCCAGCTCGAAGCGCATCATGAAGTCGACCCAGCGGCGACGGTCGGCGGCGACGGCCTCCGTCGCGCGGGCCAGCGTCTCGCCGCGGAGGCCGTAGCGGTGGAGGATGGCCGAGACCTCCCAGCGCTCGCGGTCCGGGTAGTCACGGGTCTCCTGCTCCTCGCGGGCGCGCTCGGCCTCGAAGTGCTGGGCGTCGGTGCGGGCAGCGAGGTAGCCGCCGAGGCCTATGGCGACGCAGCCGGCGGCGATTCCCGCCAGCCCCACCGTGACGATCAGCGGGTTGCCGACGACGCCGGAGAGGCCGGCGGCGAGGGCAAAGGGGGTCGTGAGGCCATCCGCCATGCCGATAACCAGGTCGCGGACGGTTCCGGAGGCGGTGAAGTGCCGCTCGCCCCCGGGTGGGCCGGGAGGGGCGGGAGGAAGCTCTTCGCGCTGGGGGGCGGTATCCATGGGCCGAGCCTATCAGACTGCCGGGCAGGGCGCTTCCGGCTCCTGCCTGCCTCGCGGGGGCGTGGCCGGCGCGCCGGGGCGGCGGTTGCGTCCGCCGCTCGCCGGCGCATGATCCCCGGGGAGGCGGGTCGTGGCCCGGCGGTCATGGGCCGTTGAAGCGGGGGCGGGTTGCCCCTCCCGGCCCCGGGCCCTATAGGGCGCGCAACCCAGGAGGACCGCTGTCTTGGCCAGCCTCGAACCCGACACCCAGCCCCAGGCCAAGCCGAACCCGGCACTCGCGCTCCAGGCCGAGATCCTCGCCCGGCCGGCGACGGAGGAGCGGCGGATGGCGGATGCGATCCGGGCGCTGGCGATCGATGCCGTGGAGAAGGCGAAGTCGGGCCATCCCGGCATGCCGCTCGGCATGGCGGATGTAGCGACGGTGCTGTTCAGCCAGTTCGTGAAATTCGACGCGGCTGACCCGCGCTGGCCAGACCGGGACCGCTTCGTGCTCAGCGCCGGCCATGGCTCGATGCTGCTCTACTCGATCCTGCATCTCACCGGGCAGCCGGGGATGACGATCGAGGACATCAAGCATTTCCGGCAGTTGCACTCGCCGGCGGCGGGGCATCCCGAGCTCGGCGAGGCGCCGGGGATCGAGACGACGACGGGGCCGCTCGGCCAGGGCATCGGCAATGCGGTCGGCATGGCGCTCGCGGAGCGCATCCTGGCGGCGCGCTTCGGCAAGAGCCTGGTCGACCACCGCACCTGGGCGATCTGCGGTGACGGCTGCCTGCAGGAGGGGGTCAGCCATGAGGCGGCCTCGCTCGCGGGGCACCTCAACCTCGACAAGCTGACGCTGCTCTGGGACGACAACAAGGTCACCATCGACGGACCGACCGACCTGTCCTTCACCGACGACACGCTGAGGCGCTTCCAGTCCTACGGCTGGGCGGTGCGGCGGGTCGACGGGCACGACACGGCCGAGGTGGCGGCGGCGCTGTCCTGGGCGGTGCGGACGCCGAAGCCCGTCCTCCTTGCCTGCAAGACCATCATCGGTTTCTCCGCGCCGAAGAAGGCGGGGACGGCGGCGAGCCATGGCAGCCCGCTCGGGCCCGAGGAGGCGGCGGCGGCCAAGTCTGCGCTCGGCTGGAACCACCCGCCCTTCGAGGTGCCCGATGGGTTGCGGGAGCGCTGGGAGGCCGTCGGGCGGCGCTCGGCGGGGACGCGGCGGACCTGGCTGAAGCGGCTGGCCAAGCATCCGATGAAGGCCGATTTCGAGCGCGCCATCGCGGGGCGCCTGCCCGAGGCCTGGCACGAGGCGCTGGCGGCGCTCCGGGCGAAGACCGCCGAGGAGAAGCCGAAGCTCGCTACGCGGATCGCGGGGCAGCGGGCGCTCGAGGCGCTGGTGCCCTCGATCCCGGAGATGGTGGGCGGCTCGGCCGACCTCACGGGCTCCAACAACACCAATGTGAAGGGCATCTCCTCGGTGAAGCCCGGGGATTTCAACGGGCGCTACGTGCATTACGGCGTGCGCGAGCACGGCATGGCGGCCGCCATGAACGGCATGGCGCTACATGGCGGCATCATCCCCTATTCCGGCGCCTTCCTGGTCTTCGCCGACTACATGCGGCCGTCGATCAGGCTGGCGGCGCTGATGCGCCAGCGCGTCATCCATGTGCTGACGCATGACAGCATCGGCCTCGGCGAGGACGGGCCGACGCACCAGCCGGTGGAGACGCTGGCGGGGCTGCGCGCCATCCCGCATCTCTTCGTCTTCCGCCCCGGCGATGCGATGGAGACGGCGGAGTGCTGGGAGCTCGCAGTGAAGCGGGCGGACGGGCCGAGCGTGCTGGCGCTGTCGCGGCAGAACCTCACCCCCTTCCGGGGCGAAGCGGGCGAGAATCGGTGTGCGCGCGGTGGTTACATCGTTGAGGAGGCCTCCGGGCCGCGCCGCGCAACCTTGATCGCCACTGGCTCGGAAGTGTCCCTGGCCGTGGTTGCCCGGGCGGCGCTGGAGGCCGAAGGTATCGCAACGGCCGTCGTCTCGCTGCCCTGCTGGGAGCTCTTTGCCGCGCAGGATGCGGGATACCGGGAGCAGGTGCTGGGCAGCGCGCTGCGCGTCGGGATCGAGGCGGCGATCGGCTTCGGCTGGGAGCGCTGGCTGGGGCCGGAGGGGCTGTTCATCGGGATGGAGGGCTTCGGCGCCTCCGGCCCGGCGGAGGAGCTGTTCCGCCATTTCGGCCTCACCGCCGAGGCGGTGACGGCGGCGGTGAAGAAGCGTATCGGTTGAGCATGATGGAGCCCCTCAGGGGCTCCGATAGGAAGAGGATGACGATAATGGCCGTGAAGGTCGGGATCAACGGGTTCGGGCGCATCGGTCGCTTGGTGCTGCGGGCGATGATCGAGAGCGGGCGCGACGACGTCGAGTGCGTCGCCATCAACGATCTCGGCTCCGTCGAGGCGAATGCGCACCTCTTCCGCTATGACAGCGTGCATGGGCGCTTCCCGGGCGAGGTGCAGGTCGAGGGCAACTCGATGATCATCTCGGCCAATGGCCGGCGCTATGCGCCGATCAAGGTGACGGCCGAGCGCGACCCGACCAAGCTGCCCTGGCAGGGCGTCGACGTCGCGGCCGAGTGCACGGGCATCTTCACCAACTCCGACAAGGCGGCGCTGCTGCTGCAGTCGGGGGCGCGCAAGGTGCTGGTCTCCGCCCCCGTCACCTGGGCCGAGGTGCATGCCGACGACAGCGCGCAGGCAACCATCGTCTACGGCGTGAACCACAAGATCTTGAAGCCGTCGCACCAGATCGTCTCGAACGCCTCCTGCACCACCAACTGCCTGGCCCCCGTCGCCAAGGTGCTGCATGAGAAGTTCGGCATCCTGCGCGGCTACATGGTGACCATCCACGCCTATACCGGCGACCAGAACACGGTCGACACGCTGCACAAGGACCTGCACCGGGCCCGCGCCGCCGCCGTCTCCGCCATCCCGACCTCGACGGGCGCGGCGAAGGCGGTGGGGCTCGTGCTGCCGGAGCTGAAGGGCAAGCTTGACGGCACCGCCATCCGCATCCCGACGCCGAATGTCTCGCTCATCTCGCTCGATGTGAACCTCAAGGCCGAGGGCGTCACTAAGGAGATGGTGAACCAGGCGATGAAGGAGGCCTCCGAGGGCGAGCTGCGCGGCATCCTCGGCTACAACACGGCGCCGCTGGTCTCGATCGACTTCAACCACGACGCCCACTCCTCGACCTTCGACGCGACGCAGACCCAGGTGGTCGACGGCGCGCTGGTCCGGGTGATGAGCTGGTACGACAACGAGTGGGGCTTCTCCAACCGCATGTCGGACACCGCGGCGCTGCTCGGCAGCCTGTAAGACCAGACCAACGCGGCGCCCGTCCGCCCCGACGGCGGGCGCCGGCATGAGGACCCCCCGGATGCCCCGCTTCCGCACCCTCGACGACCTCGACCCCAAGGGCCGCCGCATCCTGCTGCGCGCCGACCTGAACCTGCCGGTCCGCGACGGCGTCATCACCGACCGCACCCGGATCGAGCGGCTGGCGCCGACGATCCAGGAGCTGGCCGAGAAGGGCGGGCGGGTCATCCTCTGCAGCCATTTCGACCGGCCGAAGGGCAGGCGCGTGCCCGAGATGTCGCTGAAGCCGATGCAGGAGGCGCTGGCCCAGGCGATCGGCCGGCCGGTCGGCTTCGTCGATGACTGCGTCGGGCCGGAGGCCGAGGCGGCCGCGGCGGCGCTCGAGGACGGCTCGGTGCTGCTGCTCGAGAATACCCGCTACCATGCGGGCGAGGAGGCGAACGACCCGGCGCTCGCCGCGGCGCTGGCGAGGCTCGCCGATGTCTATGTGAACGATGCCTTCTCGGCGGCGCACCGGGCCCATGCGAGCACCGAGGGGGTGGCGCGGCTGCTGCCCGCCTATGCCGGCCGGCTGATGCAGGCGGAGCTCGAGGCGTTGGATGCGGCGCTCGGCAACCCGGCGCGGCCGGTGGTTGCCATCGTCGGCGGGGCGAAGGTCAGCACCAAGCTCGACCTGCTCGGCAACATGGTGAAGCGGGTCGATGTGTTGGTCATCGGCGGGGCGATGGCGAATACCTTCCTCGGCGCGCAGGGCCACGACATGGGCAAGTCGCTGCAGGAGGCCGGCATGTACGACACGGCCCGCGCCATCCTGGAGACGGCGCGGACGGCGAATTGCGACATCATCCTGCCGAGCGACCTGGTGGTGGCGGCGGCCTTCGCCGAGCATGTGCCGACCCGGAAGGTGGGCATCGACGCGGTGCCGGCCGACATGATGGCCCTCGATGTCGGGACGGACACCATAGCGGCGATCGAGGCGCGGCTGCGGCAGGCGACGACGCTGGTCTGGAACGGGCCGCTCGGCGCCTTCGAGACGCCGCCCTTCGATGCGGCGACGGTCGCCGTTGCGCAGTCGGTGGCGGGGCTGACGCAGTCGATGGGGCTGAAGTCGATCGCCGGCGGCGGGGATACCGTGGCCGCGCTCAAGCATGCCGGCGTCGAGGAGCGGATGACCTACGTCTCGGCCGCGGGAGGCGCCTTCCTCGAATGGCTCGAGGGGAAGACGCTGCCGGGCGTCGCGGCGCTGGAGACTGCCTGACCGCTGGTCATATGTGACCAAAGCTTACTGGACGGTTAACGGCGGCGGGCGCCATGCTGCGGCATGCGCATCCCGCCCCGCGATCGCCGAGCCCGTGCCTCCGCCTTTACCGGCGATTCAGAGCTTGCCGGCATGATCCGGCGCATGATCAGCACCAATGCGCTCGCCGCCTTCACGACGCAGGTGGCACAGACGAGGCCGGCCCAGCCGGTCAGGGGCGTCACCCCCGGCCAGAACGGCCCGGCGGAGGCCACCCAGCCGGCCCAGCGGACGCTGGAGGCGGTGCCGGTGGCGCCGATCCGGCCGCCGCCACGAGGTTCCTTGCTCGACCTGCGCGTCTGAGCTTGCACCGGCGGGGGGGGCCGCCCATCCTCTGGTCATGGCGAGCTTCGTGCACACCATCCCGGAGGGTGAGGATCGCGAGCGGCTAACCTGTGCCGATTGCGGTTACATCGCTTATGAGAACCCGAAGATCGTCGTCGGCAGCGTTGTCGAGGTCGAGGGACGGGTGCTGCTTTGCCGCCGGGCAATCGAGCCGAGGCGCGGCTTCTGGACCCTGCCGGCCGGCTACATGGAAATGGCCGAGACGGTGGAGGAGGGCGCCCAGCGCGAGGCCTTCGAGGAGGCGCAGGCCCGGATCGCCATCGAGGGCGTGCTCGCCATCTATTCCATCGCCCGGATCGGGCAGGTGCAGGTGATCTTCCGCGCGGGCCTGGCTGAGCCGGGCTTCGCGCCGGGGCCGGAAAGCCTCGATGTGCGGCTGTTCGGGTGGGATGAAATTCCGTGGGGGGAGATCGCCTTCCCCTCGGTCCAGTGGGCGCTCCGGCAATGGCGGGAGGCGGCGGGGCGGCCGCTCGGCCTGCCGGCGATGAACCCGCCGGATGATCTGCGGGGCATGCGGCCGCTGCCGGGGGACGGGCTATGAGGCGGGTGTTGCTCGCGCTGCTGCTGGCGGCCGGGCCGGCGCTGGCCGAGGAGGCGGCGGTGGTCGCGCCCGGGCCCGCGGCGCGGCCGGCGGAGCGGGCGGCACCGGCCGCGCCGCGGCCGAGGCCCCGCGCGCCTTCCCTGCCAAAGCCACCGCCGCTCGACCTCTCGAAGCATGCGGCGCTGCCCCTGCCGCCGCGGCTGCCGCAACTCGGCAGCCTGGCGCCGGTGCCGAACCGCACCGTGGAGCGGCAGGCGCCCCTACCGGACCCGCGGACGACCCTCAGCCCGAGCCTGCTCTACCGGAACCTGCCGGGGCGCGGGCTGGCCGAGGAGGGCACGCCGAACCTACTCGAGGACAAGCTCTACCGGCCGGCGCCGGGGGCGCGGCTCCGGGTGCCCTTCGCCTATTGATCCACCCCGCTATTGCGGCTTGAGGCCGCGGCCGGCATCCCAGACCGGGTCCGGGGTGGTCCAGAGCGCCGGGTCGCGCATGGCCGCCGCGAGGGCCCGGGTGACGGCGGCGAAGATGGCCTCGCCCTTCTCGGCGGTCGCGGCGCGCGGGTCGCCGCGGACACCGGTGCGGGGCGCGCGCTCCTCGAAGGAATAGAAGCGCACGAAGCCGGTGGGCGGGTTTGGCGGCGGGTTGGAGAGGCTCTCGGCGATCCTGTCCTGGCGGACCTGGGCAGCGTCCAGGGCCAGCCAGAGGCTCGTTTCGCCCTCGCAGGCATGCTGCACGCCGGGCTGAGTCGTCAGGATGGCGGCGATCTCCTTGGTCGCAACCTGGGGCCAGGTGGTGGTGACGATGGGGATGCCGAACTCGACCGCCAGCTCGCGGCCGGCAACGGCCAGCGGGTCGATATTGCCGCCATGGCCGTTGACGATCAGCAGCTTCCGGAAGCCGTCGGCGACCAGCGAGCGGACGACGCAGCGGAGCACGGCCTGGAAGGTGGCGTGGTCGAGGGTGATGGTGCCGCCGAAGGGCAGGTGATGCTCCGAGAGGCCGAGCCAGATCGGGGGGAGGACCGCGACGGGGAGGTCGTCCGCCACGGCGGCGGCGGCGCGCAGGGCGAATTCATGGGCGCAGGCGCTGTCGGTCCAGACCGGGAGGTGCGGGCCGTGCTGCTCGAGGCTCCCGATCGGAAGGATGACGAGGGCATCGCGGGCGGCGAGCGCCTTCAGCTCCGGGCCGGTCATGCGGTCCCAGCGGATTTCGGCCGGCATCCTCTCTCCCCCTCGGTTCAGCGGGCGGCGGCGATGGCCGCCATGGCATCGGCGACAGTCTCGCGCACGGCGACGTCGGTGGCAAAGCGGAGGCCGGCCACCACGATGGCGGCGCGGGCGCCGGCCGCATGGCGCTCCTCCGAGGGGCGGACGAGGACGATGCGGTCGAGCGCCAGGTAGGTGCGGCCGCCATTGAGGTCGGTCAGCGGGACCATGCGGAGGCCGGCGCCCTGCAGGCGGCGGATGACCGGCTCCAGACCCTCGCTGCTGCGCTGCTGGACATAGGCGGTGGTGTCGAGGACGGTCGCGCCGTCGAGCCGGGCGACGCGGACCACCTGCATCGCATTCAGCCGGATGGGGGCGCGGCCCTCGCTCGGGGTCAGCTCGACGAAGCTGGCGGGCGGTTCCTGGGCCGCGGCGGCAGGGGCGAGGAGGAGGAGCGGCAGCAGGCGCCGGGCGATCATGGGAGGCCGACCAGGCCCCTCGCATAGTCGCGGGCGGTGAAGGGACGGAGGTCGGCTGCCTTCTCGCCGACCCCCACCGCATGCACGGGCAGGCCGAACTCCTGGGCGAGGGCCACGACGACGCCGCCCTTGGCGCTGCCGTCGAGCTTGGTGACGGCGAGGCCGGTGACGGCGACCATCTCCTTGAAGACCTTCACCTGCTGGAGGGCGTTCTGGCCGGTGGTCGCGTCGAGGACGAGGAGGACGGAATGCGGCGCCTCGGGGTCGACGCGCTTCATCACGCGGACGACCTTGCGCAGCTCCTCCATCAGCGCCGTCTTGTTGTGCAGGCGGCCGGCGGTGTCGACCAGCAGGACCTGGGTGCCGTCGGCGCGGGCGGCGGTCAGCGCGTCGAAGGCGAGGCCGGCGGCATCCGCCCCTTCCTTCGCGGGGGCGAAGACGCGGGCGCCGGTGCGCTCGCCCCAGATCTGCAGCTGCTCGACGGCGGCGGCGCGAAAGGTGTCGCCGGCGACGAAGGCGCAGGAGAGGCCCCCCTCGCGGTATTGCTGCCCGAGCTTGGCGATGGTCGTCGTCTTGCCGGTGCCGTTCACGCCGACAACCAGCACGACATGGGGCGCGCGGGCGCAGTTGAGGGTGAGGGGCTGGGCGACGGGGGCGAGGATAGCGGCGATCTCCTCGGCGAGCGCGGCCTTCACCTCGTCATCCGTCACCTCCTTGCCGAAGCGGGTGCGGCGGAAGCCCTCGACGATGCGGCGGGAGGCGGTGACGCCGAGATCGGCGCTGATCAACGTCTCCTCCAGCTCCTCCAGGGCCTCCTCGTCGAGGCGGCGCTTGCGGAAGAGCGTGGTGACGCTGTCGGTCAGGCGGGCGGTGGAACGCGAGAGGCCGGTGCGGAGGCGGGTGAACCAGCCGCTGCGCCCGGCCTCCTCCGGCGCGTCGACGGGGAGGAGGGCGGGGGCCTCGGGCGAGGGCTCGAGGATGGGGCCGGGAGGAGGGAGGGCTTCCTCCGCCGGCGCGGCAGGCCGCTCCGGCTCGGCGCCGATGCGGGGGAGCGGGGCCGGGGCGGTGAAGGGCGGCGGCACCGGGACCGGTGCCATGGGCAGGTTGGGCGAGGCAGGCCCGGGCAGGATCGGGGCGCCCTGGGGGGGCTCCGGCTCCGGCAGCTGGCCGGGTGGGGTGGAAAGAGGGGGCTCGGTCTCGGCAGGCGCCTTGCCGCGGAGGCGGCCGATCCAGTCCTTCAGCGCCATGGTCAGGCGGCCTCGGCCAGCAGGCCGTCGGCATCCGCCGCGGTGACGCGAAGGCGATGCAGCGTGCCGGGCTGGGCGCGGCCGGCGGCGAGGCGGATGGGGGCGAAATGCGCGGTGTGGCCGCGATCCTCACGCTCGAACAGCACCGCTTCCTCCTCGCCAAGCCGCGCCGCGTAGAAGCGGGCCGCGCCCTCCGCCCCGGCCGCGCGGAGGCGGGCGGCGCGGGCCTTCCGCGCCGGCATCGGCACGGCGGGCATGCGGGCGGCCGGCGTGCCGGGGCGCTCGGAATAGGGAAAGACGTGCAGGAAGGCGAGTTCCATCTCGCCGACCAGATCGAGCATCTCGGCGAACTGCTCCTCCGTCTCGGTCGGGAAGCCGGCGATGAGGTCGGCGCCGAAGGCGATCCCGGGCCGCAGCGCCCGAGCGCGGCGGACCACCGCGACGGCATCGGCCTTGAGGTGGCGGCGCTTCATGCGCTTCAGGATGAGGTCGGCGCCGTGCTGGAGCGAGAGGTGGAGATGCGGCATCAGCCGCGGCTCCTCGGCGATGAGGCGCCAGAGGTCGTCATCGATCTCGACCGGGTCGAGGGAGGAAAGGCGGAGGCGGGGAAGCTCCGGGACGAGCGCGAGCAGGCGGCGGACCATCTGGCCGAGGCGCGGCTGGCCGGGCAGGTCCGGGCCGTAGCTGGTGATGTCGACGCCGGTGAGGACGACTTCCTTGTAGCCATGGGCGACGAGGGTGCGGACTTGCTCGACGATGGCGCCGATGGGGACGGAGCGGGAGGGGCCGCGTCCAAAAGGGATGACGCAGAAGGTGCAGCGGTGGTCGCAGCCCTGCTGGACCTGGACGAAGGCGCGGGCGCGGCCGGCGAATTCCGTCACCAGATGGGCCGCCGTCTCGGTCGCCGCCATGATGTCGGTCACCGGCGCGGGCGGGGCGTCGAGCGCCCAAGCCTCGGGCTTCAGCTTGTCGGCATTGCCGATGACGCGGGTGACGCCGGGGAGGCCGGCCCACCTGTCGGGCGCGATCTGGGCGGCGCAGCCGGTGACGATGATGGGTGTGCCGGGGTTCTCGCGGGCGGCGCGGCGGATGGCCTGGCGGGCCTGGCGCTCGGCCTCCGCCGTCACGGCGCAGGTGTTGACGATGATCCCGCGCTGGCCCGCCTTGCCGGCCAGGTCGCGCATGGCTTCCGACTCATAGGTGTTGAGGCGGCAGCCGAAGGTGAGGAGCTCGAGCGTCACAGGGGCAGGCTGTCGAGGTCGAGCGTGCCGGTAAAGGCGGTGGCGACGGGGCCGGTCATCAGCACGTGTCCGTCGGCGCGCCACTCGATGAAGAGGTCGCCGCCGGGGAGGGAGACGGTCGCGGCCCGGCCGGTGAGGCCGCGGCGGGCGGTATTCACCAGAGCGGCGCAGGCGCCGGAGCCGCAGGCGAGCGTCAGGCCGGCGCCGCGTTCCCAGACGGTGAGGCGGATGTGCTCCGGGTCGAGGATCTGGACGAAGCCGATATTGGCGCCCTCGGGGAAGAGCGGGTCCTGCTGGAGGCGGGGGCCGAGGGTCTCAAAGGAGACGGCGTCGAGGTCGGGGACGAAGACCGTCGCGTGGGGGTTACCCATGGAGCAGGCGGCGGCGTCCGCCACCGGCAGGTGGAGGGTGTCCATCGCCCGGGCAAGGGGGACGTCCTGCCAGCCGAGGCGGGCGGGGCCCATATCGGCGCGCCAGAGATCGCCCATGCGCTCGACCGGCAGGTCGCCGGCGATGGTGCGCACCACGATGCGGTCGGCGCCGGTCTCCGCGGCGACCAGGGAGGCGATGCAGCGGGTGGCGTTGCCGCAGGCGCCGGCCTCGGAGCCGTCCGGGTTGCGGATGCGCATGAAGACATCGGCGCCGTCCGTGCCCGGCTCCATGACGATGAACTGATCGCAGCCGACGCCCCGCCGCCGGTCGGCGATGGCGGCGGCGCGGGCGGGCGTCATCGGCAGGTCGGCGCGGCGTGCGTCGAGCACGACGAAATCATTGCCGAGGCCGTGCATCTTGCGGAAGGGAACCATGTCGAGGGGAGATATGCCCCGTGCGGCGCGCTCTTCCAACCCTACCGTTTCAGGATGGAGCCCAGCACGCCGCGCAGGACGGCCTGGCTGATCTGCCGGCCGACCGAGCTGCCGATGCTGCGGGCGGCGGATTTCGCCATGGTTTCGGCGGCGCCCTCCCGCTTGCCGCCGCGGCCGGTGAGGATGTCGCCGAGGATTCCGCCCATGCCCCCGCCCTGGCCGCCGCCTTGCGGGATCTGCGGGATGCGGCCGCTGCGGGCGGGCGGGGGCGCGGGCAGGGGCGGCAGGGAGGTGGCGCCGCCCCAGGGGTTGCTGTTCCGGGTCGGCGCCGGGCCGCTGCGCCAGGGGCCGGTGGCGGGGGCGGCGGTGGCGCGGCCCTGGAGGCGCTCATAGGCCGACTCGCGGTCGATCGCCTCGTCATAGCGGCCAGAGAGCGGGCTCGCCCGCAGCGCCGCGGCGCGCTCCTCCGGGGTGATGGCGCCGATGCGGCCGCGGGGCGGCAGGATGCGGGCGCGCTCGACTGGGCTCGGCGTGCCGTCCGCCTGCAGGGTGGAGACCAGCGCCTCGCCGACGCCTAGGTGGGTGATGGCGTCCTCGACGCGGAGCTTCGGGTTGGGGCGGAAGGTCTCGGCGGCGGCGCGGACGGCCTTCTGCTCGGCGGGGGTGAAGGCGCGGAGCGCGTGCTGCACGCGGTTGCCGAGCTGGCCGAGCACCGTCGCCGGGAGGTCGAGCGGGTTCTGGGTCACGAAGTAGATGCCCACCCCCTTGGAGCGGATCAGGCGGACCACCGTCTCCACCTTCTCGACCAGGGCCTTCGGAGCGTCGCGGAACAGGAGGTGGGCCTCGTCGAAGAAGAAGACGAGCTTCGGCTTCGGCAGGTCGCCCACCTCGGGAAGTTCCTCGAAAAGCTCGGAGAGCAGCCAGAGCAGGAAGGTGGCGTATAGGCGCGGCGAGGCGACCAGCTTGTCGGCGGCCAGCACGTTGATGGCGCCGCGGCCATCGGGAGTGAGGAGCATGAGGTCGGCCAGCGAAAGCGCCGGCTCGCCGAAGAACTGCTCGCCGCCGGCCTGCTCCAGCATCAGGAGGCGGCGCTGGATGGTGCCGATGGTCGCCTTGCTGACATTGCCGTAGGTGGCGCCCAGCTCGCTGGCGCGCTCCGCCACATGGGTGAGGATGGCGCGGAGGTCCTTGAAGTCGAGCAGGAGCAGGCCCTCGTCGTCGGCCAGCTTGAAGGCGATGGTGAGCACGCCCTCCTGCGTCTCGTTCAGCTCCAGCATGCGGGCCAGCAGCAGCGGGCCCATCTCGGCGACCGTCGCGCGCAGCGGGTGGCCCTGCTGGCCGAAGACGTCCCAGAGGATGGCGGGCGACGGCTCGTAGGCGAAATCCGCCTCGCCGAGCTCGTGGGCGCGCTGCTCCATCTTGGGGTTGGGGCGGCCGGGCTGGGAGAGGCCGGCGAGGTCGCCCTTGATGTCGGCGCAAAAGACGGGGACGCCGGCGCGGGAGAAGCCTTCGGCGAGCGTCTGGAGCGTGACGGTCTTGCCGGTGCCCGTCGCGCCGGCGACCAGCCCGTGGCGGTTCGCGCGGGAGAGGAGGAGGGTGCAGGGGCCGTCGCCGGCCCCGATCAGGATATGGTCCGCCATGGGATGGTTATAGGCGAGGGCGCCAGCGCTTGCATCCCGGGCGTGGCGCGGCTATACGCCGCCCCTCTCCGCGCGACGGGCCTGTAGGGCATGCCCGGCCGCGGCTTCGTGCGCCCTTGCGGCGCGCATCCACGACCGACCAGGAGGTCCAAATGCCCAAGATGAAGACAAAGTCTTCTGTGAAGAAGCGCTTCAAGGTGACGGCCACGGGCAAGGTGCTCGCCGGCCCCGGCAAGAAGCGGCACATGCTCCGCAACCGCTCCTCCAAGGTGAAGCGGCAGAACACCGGGACCCAGGTGCTGCGGCACCAGGACGGGCTGACGGTGATGCAATGGGCGCCCTATGGGCTGGTCCGGTAAGGGGGTCTGAGCCATGGCACGCGTCAAGCGGGGCGTCACCGCGCACGCCCGTCACAAGAAGGTCCTCAAGCTCGCCAAGGGCTATGTCGGCCGGTCCTCCACGAATTTCCGCCCCGCGCTGGAGCGGGTCGAGAAGGCGCTGCAATACGCCTATCGCGACCGCCGCAACAAGAAGCGTGACTTCCGCGGCCTTTGGATCCAGCGCATCAACGCGGCGGTGCGCGAGCATGGGCTGACCTATTCTCAGTTCATCGCCGGCATCAAGGCGGCGGGGATCGACCTCGACCGCAAGGTCATGGCGGCGATCGCCTTCGACGATCCGACGAGCTTTGCGGCGCTGGTCGAGAAGGCCCGCGCTGCGCGTCCGGCCCCGGCGACGCCGGCGGCCTGATTCCCTCCCTCCGGGGAGATGTTGCGCAAGGGGCCGCTCCCGGCAGGGTGCGGCCTTTTGCCTGTTTGGGACCTGACGCATGAGCGATGACCTCGACGCCCTCCGGGGCGAGACCACCGAAGCCCTCGCCGCCGCTGCCGACCTTCGCGCCTGGGATGCGGTGCGGGTCGGCACGCTTGGCAAGAGCGGGCGGCTGACCGGGCTGCTGAAGAGGCTCGGCGCCGTGCCGGCCGAGGAACGCCGCGAGCGCGGGGCGGCGCTCAACCGGCTGAAGGCGGAGCTCGAGGCAGCGATCGAGGCGCGGCGCGTTTCGCTCGAGGGGGCGGCGCTGGAGGCGCGGCTGGCCTCCGAGCGGATGGATGTCTCGCTGCCGCCGCGGCCGCATGCGCCGGGCGGGGCCGCGGAGGGCGGCATCCATCCGATCAGCCGCACCATCGAGGAGCTGACGGCGATCTTCGGCGCCATGGGGTTCCGGGTGGCGGAAGGGCCGGATATCGAGAGCGACTGGCTGAACTTCTCGGCGCTCAACATCCCGGAGCACCATCCGGCGCGGCAGGACCACGACACCTTCTACCTGCCCGCCGGCGCCGATGGGCGGCGGCCGGTGCTGCGGACCCATACCTCGCCGGTGCAGGCGCGGACCATGCTGGGCTCGGCGCCGCCGATCCGCGTCATCTGCCCGGGGCGGACCTGGCGGGCCGATCATGACGCGACGCACAGCCCGATGTTCCACCAGGTGGAGGGGCTGGTGATCGACCGCGGGATCACGCTCGGCCACCTCAAGGGCTGCATCATCGACTTCCTGCGCGCCTTCTTCGGCATCTCCGATCTGCCGGTGCGGTTCCGGGCCTCCTACTTCCCCTTCACCGAGCCCTCGATGGAGGTCGACATCGGCTGGAACCGGAAGACGGGTGAGCTCGGCAAAGGCGGCGACTGGCTGGAGATCCTGGGCAGCGGGATGGTGCATCCGCGGGTGCTGGCCAATTGCGGCATCGACGCGCGGGAGTGGCAGGGCTTCGCCTTCGGCATGGGGATCGAGCGCATCACCATGCTGAAGCACGGCATGCCGGACCTCCGGCCCTTCTACGAGAGCGACCTGCGTTGGCTGCGCCACTGGGCGGCCGACCCGCTCGCGCCTCCTTCCCTCACGGAGGGTGTGTGAAATGAAATTTTCCCTGTCCTGGCTGCGCGCGCATCTTGAGACCGAGGCGCCGCTGGCGGACATCCTCGCCCTGCTCAACACCATCGGCCTCGAGGTCGAGGGGGTGGAGGATCGCGGCGCGGCGCTCGCCTCCTTCCGCATCGCCCATGTGGTGGAGGCGGTGCAGCACCCGAATGCCGACCGGCTGCGGGCGCTGAAGGTCAATCCCGGTGACGGCCGGCTGCTCTCCGTCGTCTGCGGCGCGCCGAATGCGCGGGCGGGGATGAAGGGCGTGCTGGCGCTGCCGGGCGCCTTCATCCCCGGCACGGGGATCACGTTGAAGCGGGGCGAGATCCGTGGCGTTGCCTCGGAGGCGATGATGCTCTCGGCCCGCGAGATGGGGCTCGGCGACGACCATTCCGGCATCGTCGACCTGCCGGAGGATGCGCCGCTCGGCGAGAGCTATGTGCGCTGGGCGGGGATGGATGATCCGGTCATCGAGATCAGCGTCACGCCGAACCGGGGCGATGCGCTCTCGGTGCAGGGGATCGCGCGCGACCTGGCGGCGGCGGGGCTCGGGCGTCTGAAGCCGCGGCCGGAGGCGAAGGTCGCGGCCGCCTACCCGGCGCCGCTGCGCTGGGAGATCGCCGATCCGCGCGCCTGCCAGTGGGTGCTGGGGCGCGGCATCCGGGGCCTGCGCAACGGGCCCTCGCCGCAATGGCTGCAGGACTGGCTGGTGGCGATCGGGCAGCGGCCGATCAACGCGCTGGTCGATGTGACGAACCTCTTCACCTTCGGCCTCGGGCGGCCGCTGCATGTCTTCGACGTGGCGAAGGTGCGGGGCCGGACGCTCACGCTGCGGATGGCGCGGGAGGGCGAGGAACTCGCGGCGCTCAACGGCCGGACCTATGCGCTGACCGCCGAGGATGGCGTCATCGCCGACGAGGCGGGCGTGGAATCGCTCGGCGGCATCATCGGCGGGGCGCATTCGGGCTGCGACGAGGGCACGACCGAATGCTTCATCGAATGCGCCGTCTTCGACCCGGTGCGCGTCGCCCTGTCCGGGCGGCGGCACGACATCCGCACCGAGGCGCGGGCGAGGTTCGAGCGGGGGGTGGACCAGGCGCTGCCGCCGGCGGCGCTCGACCTGGCTGCGGCGCTGATGATGGAGTTCTGCGGCGGGGAGGCGAGCGAGGTCTCCGCCGCCGGGGCGGAGGCGGCGTGGCGGCGGAGCGCGACCTTGCGCTTCGAGCGGCTTGCGGGGCTCGGCGGGGCCGAGGTCGCGCCGGATGAGGCGGTTGCCATCCTCGAGCGGCTGGGCTTCGCCGTCGAGGCGCGGGATGCGGAGCGGGTGACGGTGGCGGTGCCGCCCTGGCGCAACGATGTCGCTGGCGCGGGCGGGCTGGACCAGGCGCCGGGGCTGCCGGCCGGGAAGGCGCAGGCAGCGGCGGAGGGCTGCGCGCAGATGGAGCCGGAGGCGGATCTCGTCGAGGAGGTGCTGCGCATCCGCGGGCTCGACCGGGTGCCGCCGGTCTCGCTGCCGGTCGGGGGCATCGTGCCGCCGCCGGCGCTCAGCCCGAAGCAGGCGCGGGCGGTGCTGGCGCGGCGGGTGCTGGCGGCGCGCGGGATGCTGGACTGCGTCGGCTTCGGCTTCGTGGAGGCGAAGGTGGCGGCGCTGTTCGGGAAGACGCCGGCCGCGCTGCGCCTCGAGAATCCGATCGCGTCGGATCTGGACCAGATGCGGCCGACGCCGGTCGCCAGCCTGTTGCAGGCCGCGGCGCGGAACGCGGCGCGGGGCTATCCGGATGTGGCGCTGGCGGAGTTGGGCGCGGCCTATCGGGATGCCTCGCCGGAGGGGCAGCTGCAGGTGGTGGCAGGGGTGCGGACCGGGCATACGCCGCGGCACTGGGCCGAGGCCTCGCGCGCCGTCGATGCCATGGATGCCAAGGGCGATGCGCTGGCGGTGCTGGCCGCGCTCGGCGTGCCGATGGCGGCCGTCAGCGTCACCGCCGATGCGCCGGGCTTCTACCATCCCGGGCGGAGCGGCGTGCTGCGGCAGGGGCCGAAGACGGTGCTCGCCACCTTCGGCGAGATCCATCCCCGCGTCGCGGCGGCGCTCGACCTCGGCGGGCCGGCGGTCGGGTTCGAGATCTTCCTCGATGCCATCCCCGAGCCCAAGCGGCGGAAACGCGGGGCGCCCGACCTGCCGGCCTTCCAGCCGGTGCGGCGCGACTTCGCCTTCCTCGTTGACGAGACCGTGCCGGCCGAGGCGGTGCTGCGGGCGGCGCGGGGGGCGGACAAGGCCCTCATCGCCGAGGTGGTGCTGTTTGACCGATATGCCGGGGAGAAGCTGCCGGAGGGGAAGGTGAGCCTCGCCATCCAGGCCGTGCTGCAGCCGCGCGAGGCGACGCTGACCGATGCCGGGATCGAGGCGGCGGCGGCGAGGATCGTCGCCGCGGTGGCCAAGGCGACGGGGGCGGTGCTGCGCGGCTGAACTGGGGCCGGTCAATCGAGCGCTTTGACTTGGCCGGCTCCTGCCTTATCTGCAACCCCAAGAGGCCGGGCATCCCTGAACCGGCCGCCGGAATCCCATGCCCGACACCCCGCTCGCCCGCATCCGCAACTTCTCGATCATCGCCCATATCGACCATGGGAAATCGACGCTCGCCGACCGGCTGATCCAGTCGACCGGCACCGTGACCGCGCGGGAGATGAAGGAGCAGCTCCTCGACAACATGGAGCTGGAGCGGGAGCGGGGCATCACCATCAAGGCGCAGACGGTCCGCCTCGCCTATCAGGCGAAGGATGGGGAGACCTATATCCTCAACCTGATGGACACGCCCGGCCATGTCGACTTCGCCTATGAGGTGAGCCGAAGCCTCGCGGCCTGCGAGGGCTCGCTGCTGGTGGTCGATGCCTCGCAGGGGGTGGAGGCGCAGACGCTCGCGAATGTCTACCAGGCGATCGACGCCAACCACGAGATCGTGCCGGTCCTGAACAAGATCGACCTGCCGGCCGCCGAGCCGGAGCGGGTGAAGCAGCAGATCGAGGACGTGATCGGCATCGATGCCTCGGACGCGGTCGAGATCAGCGCCAAGACGGGGCTCAACATCGAGGGGGTGCTGGAGGCGATCGTCACGCGCCTGCCGCCGCCTACCGGCGACGCCTCGAAGACCCTGACCGCGCTTCTGGTCGATAGCTGGTACGACGCCTATCTCGGCGTCGTCGTGCTGGTGCGGGTGCGGGACGGGCATCTGCGGAAGGGCCAGCGCATCCGCATGATGTCGAACGGCGCCGTGCATACCGTCGAGCAGGTCGGCGTCTTCACGCCGAAGATGGTGGCGGCCGACAGCCTCGGCCCCGGCGAGATGGGCTATGTGACGGCGGCCATCAAGACGGTCGCGGACACCAATGTCGGCGACACCATCACCGATGACCGCAACCCGGCGGCCGAGGCGCTGCCGGGCTTCAAGCCGAGCATCCCGGTGGTGTGGTGCGGGCTCTATCCGGTCGATGCCGACGATTTCGAGAAGCTGCGCGAGAGCGTCGGCAAGCTGCGGCTGAACGACAGCAGCTTCCACTACGAGATGGAGACCTCGGCGGCGCTCGGCCTTGGCTATCGGTGCGGCTTCCTCGGCCTGCTCCATCTGGAGATTGTGCAGGAGCGGCTGTCCCGCGAGTTCGACCTCGACCTGATCGCGACCGCCCCCTCCGTCGTCTACAAGCTGCGGCGGACGAACGGGGAGGAGCTCGACCTGCACAACCCGGCCGACATGCCGGATCCGAGCGTGATCGAGGAGATCCAGGAGCCTTGGATCAAGGCGACCATCATGGTGCCGGACGAGTATCTCGGGCCCGTGCTGACGCTCTGCAACGAGCGCCGCGGCCGGCAGGTGGAGCTGACCTATGTCGGCGCCCGCGCCATGGCGGTCTACCGGCTGCCGCTGAACGAGGTGGTCTTCGACTTCTACGACCGGCTCAAGTCGCTCAGCCGCGGCTATGCCAGCTTCGACTACCAGGTCGATGGCTACGAGGCCGGCGACCTGGTGAAGATCTCCATCCTGGTGAATGCTGAGCCGGTCGATGCGCTGTCCTTCATGGCGCATCGCAGCCAGGCCGACCGGCGCGGCCGGCAGATCTGCGAGCGGCTGAAGGAGCTGATCCCGCGCCAGCTCTTCAAGATCCCCGTCCAGGCGGCGATCGGCGGGCGGGTGATCGCGCGCGAGACCATCTCCGCCATGTCGAAGGACGTGACGGCCAAGTGCTACGGCGGCGACATCAGCCGCAAGCGCAAGCTCCTCGACAAGCAGAAGGAGGGCAAGAAGCGCATGCGGCAGTTCGGCAAGGTCGAGATCCCGCAGAGCGCCTTCATCGCCGCCCTCAAGATGGATGCCTGAGCCCGCCGATGCCTGAGCCGCCCCCGGATCGGGCGGAACGCGAGACGGTTCCCCGAGTTGATGGCCGGGTGCCGCTTTCATGAATGGGGCTTGCACAGCGAGCCCCATGTCATCTAAGCGGCGTCAACGAAACGCTGTCGTATCGGGAGAACTTCATGAGCCGTATTGCCCGCCGCGCCCTGGTGGCGCTTTCACTGCTCGCCGCCGGACCGGTTGCGGCGCAGCAGTTCCCCAGCCGTACCATCACCATCATCGTGCCCTTCGCGGCCGGCGGGCCGACCGATACGGTCTCCCGCCTGGTGGCGGAGAGCATGGGGCGCGAGCTCGGCCAGACGGTGGTCGTCGAGAATGCGGGCGGGGCGGGCGGCACCATCGGCTCCCAGCGCGTGGCGCAGGCGCGGCCGGATGGCTACACGCTGCTGCTGCACCACATCGGCATGGCGACGACGCCGACGCTCTACCGGCGGCTCGGCTATGACCCGGTTGGCGGGTTCGAGACGATCGGGCTGATCACCGAAGTGCCGATGACGCTGGTCGCCAAGAAGGATTTCCCGGCGACCAACCTCGCCGAGGCCATCGCGGTGATCCGGAAGGAGCGGGAGAACCTCAACTACGCCAATGCCGGCATCGGGGCGGCGAGCCATCTGTGCGGGCTGCTGCTGATGAAGGCTGTGGATGCGCCGATGACGACCGTGCCCTTCCGCGGCACGGGGCCGGCGATGCAGGAGATCCTGTCCGGCCGCATCGACCTGATGTGCGACCAGACCACCAACACGACCGAGCAGATCAATGCCGGCGCGCTGCGGGTCTTCTCCGTCACCACGGAGAGCCGCATCCCGGCGCTGCCGAATGTCCCGACCTCGGCCGAGGCGGGGCTGCCGGCCTTCCAGGTGAGCGTGTGGCACGGGCTCTACGCGCCGAAGGGCACGCCGGCGCCGGTCGTGCAGCGGCTCTCCCAGGCGCTGCAGGTGGCGCTGCGGGATGAGCGGGTGGTGTCGCGCTTCAACGAACTCGGCACCACGCCCGTCGCGCAGGACCGGGCGACGCCAGAGGCGCACCGGGCGTTCTGGCAGGCGGATATCGCCAAGTGGCGGCCGATCATCCAGGCGGCGGGGCAGTACGCCGACTGAGGCCGATCAGCGGGCGCGGGCCAGCAGGCGCCGCGCCCGCTCCACCACCGGCTCGTCGATCATCTCCCCCTCGAAGGCGACGGCGCCGAGGCCCTGGGCCAGGCCGGCCTCGAAGGCAGCGACCAGGCGGCGGGCGCGCTCCACCGCCTCCGCGCTGTCGCCGTATTCCTCGTTGATGAGTGGCACCTGCGAGGGGTGGATGCAGCTCGCGCAGGCGAAGCCGAGCCTGCGGGAGCGGCGGAGCATCGCCCGGTAGCCCTCCGGATCGGCGATACCGGCGACGGTGCCGATGAAGCCGAGCGGCAGGATGCCGGCGGCGCGGGCGGCCAGCAGCGCCATCATCTTCGGCAGGTAGAGCGCGTCGGGCGAGGGCTCCGCGCCGAGATCGTTCGCCAGGTCCTCGCCGCCTGCGCCGAGGGCGACGAGGCGCGGATCGGCCCGGGCGATGGCCTCGAGGGAGGAGAGGGCGTCCGCGGTCTCGACCAAGCCGATGCAGCCCGTGCGGCCGGCCGGGACGCCGTGGCTGGCCTCGCTCTCGGCGATCAGCTCGGAGAGCAGGCGGAGATGGTCGGGGCCCATCAGCTTGGTGAGGACCAGCGCGTCGGCGCCGGCGGCAACCGCCGCATCGATGTCGAGGGCGGCGAGGCGAAGGGGTCGGTTGATGCGGACGCAGGCGGCGGCGCCACCCTGCGTCACGCAGGGGATGGCGGCGGCGAGGGCGGCGCGGGCGGCGGGCTTCTCGGCCGGGGCGACCGCATCCTCGAGGTCGAGGATGATGGCGTCGGCGCCGCGGGTATGCGCGCGGGCGATGAAGCTCTCCCGCGTCGCGGGAACGTAGAGCAGGGACCGCCAGGCGGGGAGGGTGCGCATGGGGCGATGCTCAGCCCCTCGCCCCGCCCGGTCAATGCCGGTATGGAGGGCCATGCCGCGCGCCGCCGGAAGCCTCGCCGACCAGGCCTATGACCGTTTCCGCGAGGGGCTGCGGAACGGCACCCTCCGGCCCGGCCAACGCGTGCTGGAGGTGGAGCTGGCCGAGCGGCTCGGCATGAGCCGGACGCCGGTGCGCGAGGCGATCCGCCGGTTGCAGGCCGAGGGGCTGATCGCGCACAGGCCCGGCGGCGGGCTCTGCGTCGCCCAGTACGACCATGCCGAGGTCGCCGAGCTTTACGGCATGCGCGAGGCGCTGGAGGGCACCGCGGCGAGGCTGGCGGCGCGGCAGGCCGGGCGGCCCGACATCCTGCTGCTGGAGGCGCTGGTGGCGGCGGAGGCGGAGCTTCCGGCGGAGGCCGTCGCCGAGCACAACCGGCGCTTCCACCGCGCGCTGCACCAGGCGGCGCATAACCGCTACCTGCTGCGGGCCCTGGCGCCGATCGGCGATGCGCTGCTGCTGCTGGGGCCCACGACCCTCGCCCATCCCGGCCGGGCGGCGGCGGCGCGGCAGGAGCATGCGCGGATCGTGGCCGCCATCGCCGCCGGGGATGCGGATGGTGCGGAGGCCGCGGCGCGGGCGCACATCGCCGCGGCGCATGCGGCACGGCTGGCGATGGCGGCGGAGGAGCCCGCCTGACGGTCAGGCGTAGCGCAGCAGGACCACGCTGACATTGTCGCGGGCGCCGCGGGCGACGGCGGCGTCGATGATGGCGGCGGCCGTCGCGCCCTGGGCGAGCATCACGGCCAGCTCCTCCTCCGGCATCGCCTTGAACAGCCCGTCGCTGCACAGCAGCAGCATGTCGCCTGGGGCGATGCGGCCGCTCACCTTGTCGAGCACCAGCTCGCCCGAGGCGCCGACGGCGCGGAGGATGACATTGGCCTGCGGGTGGGCCTCCGCCTCCGCCTCGGTCAGCGTGCCCTGGTCGACCATCTCCTGCACCAGGGAGTGGTCGCGGGTGACGCGCTGCAGGATGCCGTCGCGCATCAGGTAGGCGCGGCTGTCGCCGGCCCAGAGGCAGGCGAAATGGCCGTAGCGGGCGAGCAACAGCACGACGGTGGTGGCGATGATGCGCCCCTCGCCCAGCGCCACGGCCTGGGCCTGGAGCTCGGCGTGGACGCCGGCGAGGCGGAGGCGGGCCTGGGCGAGGATCTCGGCGGCGGAGAGGCCGGGCGGGATGGCCTCCAGCGCGGCGGCGACCGCCTGGCTGGCCACGTCGCCAGCGCCATGGCCGCCGGCGCCGTCGGCGACCGCCCAGAGGCCGAGATCGGGGCGATGGACCAGGCTGTCCTCGTTCCGTTTGCGCACGGCGCCCGGATGGGTGGCGGCGTCGGAGACGAGGCCGGGCTCGATGGAGGCGCTCATGGCTCGGCATCCAGCAGCAGGACGAATTCGGAAGGCTCCGGCAGGGCCGCGAGCGGCCAGACGAGGCCGGGCTCCCTCGCGGTCCACCAGCCGGGCTCGGGCGCCTCGGCGGGGTCCGCCTCGCCGGGTTCGGGGAGGAGGGCGGCCAGGGCGTCGGCGGTCAGCGCCTCGGCCTGGGCGTGGCGGAGCAGGCCTTCTAGCGCGGCGAACCAGGCGGCGGGCCAGAGCGGCAGGCCGGGGCCCAGGGGGAGGGTGGTGGCGGCGAGGGTCAGCGGGAAGCGGCGGCCGACGCTGTCCATCGAGGGGGCCATGACGCCGGCGACCGCCTCCGGGCCGCAGGCGCCGGGGGGGAGGGCGAAGCGCCAAGCGGGCGCGCCTGCCCAGGCGGCGTCGAAGGCCTCGCCGAGGCTCGCGCGCGCGGCGGTCATGCCGGCCTGCAGCCAGGCGTCCCAGGGCTCGCAGAAACTGGGCGGCAGCGCGCGGCGCACGAAATCCCCATGCGCCGGGAGCTTGCCATGGAGGCCCGTCACGGTGCGAGCTGCGGGCATCGGAACTCCTGCAGCTCGCGCAGCCCGAAGGGGTGGATGGTGCTGCCGGTGCGCAGCTCGAAGACCACCGAGCGGTCGCCCTGAGTCACCGTCGCCCGCAGCCGGTCGGCCTGGCCGGTCGCCTGCAGCGCGGCCTGCCGGCCGGTGACGAGCTTGAAGGCAGACCAGCCGCTGTCGAAGCCGAGCGGCCCGGCCGAGGAGGCCGGCTCGAAATTGAGGGTCAGGTTGCCGCGGCTCGGCCAGCCGAGCGGGACGGGCCGGCCGGGGCCGCCGCGCGGCATCTCGTAGCGGGTGCCGTCGACCTCGAGGATCGCGCCCTGGGCATTCGGGTCGAGGCCTTGGGGGACGAGCTCGAAGCGGAGGCCGCCCATCATCGCGCCGCCGGGGAAGAAGGCGTCGCGGATGGCCTGGGCGCGCTCGAATTGCAGCACGTCGGCCTGGGTCACCGGCGGGGCAAGGCCCGCCGTCGCCATCAGCCGCCAGGGGCGCTGGGTGGTGTCCACATAGGGGCGGACCCATTGGGCGAAGAACTGGTCGAGCGCCCCGCCCGGGCCGAAGAGCCGGGCGAAGTCATCGACCGGCATGTCCTGCGCCGAGTCGCGGCGGAAGGGGAAGGGGATGGCGCGCGGGTCGGCGAGCGCGCGGCAGACCGGGCCGAGCGCCTGGCCGCCGGCCGCGGCGATGGCCGCCTTGGCGCCGCCGCTGCGCTGCGTCGCGGTCGACTGGCCGAGGGCGGTGAGCCAGCGGGCCAGCGGCTGGGGCTGGCGGGCGGCCTCGGCGAGCAGGCGCTGGCCGGGGTCGAGCCCGGCCGTCGGCGCCGGCACCACCGTCCCGGGCGGGGAGGAGGCGAGGCGGGCGACCTGGACATAGAGCTCGTTGACGATGGCCAGCACGCCGTCGAGCGGCTGGCCGGCGGCGGTGCGCAGCGCCTGGAAGCGCGTCTCCACCACCTGTGCGACGGGCTCGGCACCGGTGGGCGCGGGGGCCTGGCCCTGCGCGGCCTGGACGCGCTGCGCCTCGGCGCCGCGGCCGGGGGCGGCCCAGCCATCGGGCGGCGTGCCGGGGGAGAGCTGGCGGGCCGCCGAGCGCAGCAGGTCGCGGATAGGCGAGGTGGGCGCGCCGAGCACGTTCAACCCCTCGGCGGCGTCCGTCAGGTTGCGGAAGGGTGGCAGGACGAGGTCGTCGAGCATCGCCTGCCAGGCGCGGGCATACTCCTCCGCATAGAGGCTGAGGACGGCGGCTTCGAGCCGGGCCGGGTCCTCGGCGCCGGCGGCCCTTGCCTCGGGGCCTAGGACCCAGGCCTCCCCGGCGGCGCCGCGCACGGCATCGCCGAGGGCGGGCATCAGCCCCCTGTAGAGCCCGTCGACGGTATAGAGGCCGGGCACGCCTTCGGTCAGCGGGCGGCCGGAGGCGCGGGTGAAGAAGCGCTGGCCGGCGGGCCCGACCGCCTCGGCCGGCGTCCAGGGGCGGAGCTGCTGGCCGAGGGGGCGGAGGCGCGAATAGACGCGTTCGGCCATCGGCAGGCGGGAGAAGACGCGGCGGGCGCCATCGACCAGCGCGCCGTCCAGCGGATAGGCGGAGAAGTCCATCGCCAGCAGCGCGTCGAGATGGCCGAGCAGCGCATCGCGCTGCGGCGCGCCGGTGGCGCCCGGGAAGCTGCGAAGCCAGTCGGCCAGCAGCCATTCGCGGACGAGCGGCTTGTCGAGCGGGCCCTGGCGGCCGAGCATCAGGTAGACGCGCGTTGCCTCGTAGAGATAGTCGGGGCGCTGGAAATTGGCGCGGATCTGCGCCTCCAGCCCGGCCAGCAGGCGGGGCAGCATCACCCGGTCCAGCGTGCGGCGATAGGCGGCTTCGGCGCCGGTGGCGAGTTCCGCTTCCTGCGACAGGCCGAGGCCGCCGCCGGGGGTGCGGGCGGCCTCGGGCAGAGGCTTCGCGGCGTCGAGATAGGGCAGGGCACCGGCGAGGTTGGCGTCCAGCACCGGGTCGAAGCGGACGGTGCGGCCGGCGCCCTCGGCCTTGGCCAGCGCCTCCTCAAGGGCCGCGGCGCGACGCTGCTCGGCGGTATAGGCGCTGTAGGACCAGCCGAGGCCGCCGATGGTCACGACGGCGGCGAGCGACCAGGCGCCGATCGCCACCAGGCGGCGGCGGCGCTCCGCGGCACGGTCGCGGGCGGCGAGGCGGGCCTCGTTGAACACCACCTCGCGCAGCAGCCGGCCGAGGAAGAAGCTGCGGCCGCGCTGACCGAGCACGCCAACGGGGCGGCGCGGGTCGAGGCCGAAGGCGCGGCTGAGGGCGCCGGTGAGGCGGTCGATCGGCGTGCCTTCCTGGGTGCCGGAGGCGAAGTAGACGCCGCGCAGCATAGGCGCTGGGTCGAGCCGCGTGCCGCCGAAGGCGGCCTGGACGAAGCCGCCGACCGGATCGGCCAGCGAGGCGACCTGGCCGGGGAAGGCCATGATGGCGGCGCGCTGGGAGGGGCCGCGCTCGGCCTGGAGGCGCTCCAGGAGGCGGGCCTGGAGGCGGGTCATCAGCGCCCCGAATTCGGCGGCGAATTTGCCGGCAGAGCCCTCGGGCCCGGTCTCGAGCGGGAAGGTCATGCCCCAGACCTGGGCGCGCGTCTCCTTGTCGAGGTCGTCGAAGAATTCGGTGAAACCGGAGAGCAGGTCTGCCTTGCTGACGAGCAGGTAGACGGGGAGGCGCTGGCCGAGCTTCTCCTCCAGCTCCTTGATGCGCTTGCGGACGGCGCGGGCGTGGTCCTGGCGCCCGTGCGCATCCAGCTTGCTCAGCATGTCGACGCCGAAGCAGACCAGCACGCCGTTCAGCGGCTGGCGCGGGCGGTTGCGGCGGAGTATGGCGAGGAACCGGTCCCAGCCCGCCTTGTCGGCGGCGGCGTCGCTGTCCTGCGTGGTGTAGCGGCCGGCGGTGTCGATGAGGACGGCGCGGTCGGTCAGCCACCAGTCGCAGTTGCGGGTGCCGCCGACGCCGGCGACGCGGCCCTCGGCGAGGGGGAATTCGAGGCCGGACTGGGCGATGGCCGTGGTCTTCCCGCTGCCGGGAGGGCCGATGAAGACATACCAGGGCAGGTCATAGAGATAGCCGCCCTTGCCGCCGGTCGCCTGCTTCAGCGCGGCGAGGGCGGCGGTCAGCTTCTCGCGGAGCGCGGCCTCCTCCTCGGCGCTGGCCTGCACGGAGGGGTCGGGTGCTGCGGCCTCGGCGACCAGCGCCTTGTCGCGCTTCGCCCGGCGCAGGCCGATGAGGACGATGGCGGCGAGGAAGACGACGACCGGCAGCGATGCCAGCACGAGGCGCGGGATGAGGGCTTCGAAAGGGAAGACATCGCCGGCGCCGATCAGCGGGCCATAGACCCAGAAGAGCGCGGCCATGGCCAGCGCCGCGACCAGCCCGGCGAGCGCCGGGACGGAGCCAAGGACGGAAAGCAGCGCTTCCATCAGCGGGCGCTGCCATAGGTCACGACGACCTCGATGCGGCGGTTCTCCTCGCGGCCTTCGGGCGTCGCATTGGCGGCGACGGGCTCGCTCTCGCCGCGCCCCTCGGAGCTGAAGCGGCTGCGGTCGCCGCCCGTGGCGGAGGCGATGACATCGACCGCCGCCTGCGCCCGCGCCGCGGAGAGGTGGTAGTTGGAGGGGAAGCGGGCCGTCCTGATCGGCTGGTTGTCGCTGTGGCCGAGGACCTGGACGGCACCCGGCTCCTCGCGCAGCGCCTCGCCGATGCGGTTCATCAGGGGCAGGAAGCGAGGGTCGAGCGTCGCGCTGCCGGAGGCGAACATGCCGCGATTGCGGATGCGGACGATGACGCGGTTCGGGTCGGCGAGCACGGTGACGAGGCCCTGCTGGATCTCGGGGGCGAGGAACTGGCGGAGGCGCGCGGGCAGGTCGGGCCGTATCGGCGCGGGCGCGGGCGGCGGCGGGGCGGGCGGCACGGGCGGCGCGGCCCGCTGGATGGTCGGCAGGGCGCCGGGCGGCAAGCCGGCGAGTCGGGCGAAGAGATCCTCCGATTTGCTGCCGAGGCTGCCGGCGAGGCCGGCATAGGCGATGCCGAGCACGGCGACGGTGAGCACGCCGGCGACCCAGCTCGGCACGCTGCGGCTGGTGCGGCGGTGCGGGGCATCGACGCCGCGCCAATGCGGCGAGAGCTCCCGCTCATAGGGGCCGCGGAGCTGGACGAGGAGCTGGTAGAGGCCTTCGCGGATGCGGTCGAGCTCCGCCGTGCCGCGCGGCGAGAGGCGGTAGCGGCCCTGCAGGCCGAGCGCGAGGCAGAAATAGGACACTTCGAGCGCCTGGCGGTAGCGGCCGGGGTCCTTCTGCATCCCGGCCAACATGTCGAAGAAGCGGTCGCCGGCCTTCACCTCGTGATGGAAGGTCGAGACGAGGGAATGGGCGCCCCAGCCGCTCTGCTGGCCCCAGGGGGTCGCCATGGCGACGTCGTCGATGGCGGCGCAGAGGCCGTAATGCGCGGCGCGGATCTCGTCCGGGTTGATCTCGGCGGCGCGGGCCTCGGCTTCGAAGCCGCGCATGGCGCGGATGGCGCGCTGGCGCAGTTCCTCCGGGTTCGGGACATGCACGCTGGCGACGAGGCGGGAGAGCAGGTCGAGCAGCGGCGCGGCGGCGGCGGAAAGCGGGCCGAGGCCGATCTTCGGCAGCGTCTCCGCCTCGCCCGCCATGCGGGGTGTCGGGCCGAAATCGGGTGCGGGCGGGGCGGCGCCGAAGGCGGGGGGCGGCGTCGCGCCGAAGGCGGGCGTAGGTGCCGTGGCGGGGGCGGCGGCCGGCATGGGCGTGGTGGCGCGGGCCGGGCCGCGCACCACCGTGCGGTCGCTGTCGTCGGGTTCGGAGAAGGGATTGTCGCTCATGCGAGGATCGCCCACAGCTCCATGCGAAGATTGGGAAATTCACCGGCGACGTGGATGGCGAAGCCGCCCGAGGTCTGCATCTGCTGCCAGTGCGGGCTGCCGCGATCCAGCTCGAAATAGGTGGCGCCGGCGTGGAAGGGGATCTGGCGCGGCGCAACCGGCAGGGGGCGCACGGCGATGCCGGGGAGCGCCACGTTCACCAGCTCCCGGATGTGCTCGACGGCGCCGATCTTCACCTGGTTGGGGAAGAGGCGGCGGAGATGCTCCGACGGCATGTCGGCCTGGACCGAGAGCACGAAGGAGCCGGCGCGCAGCCAGTTGCGGTCGGTGATCGGGCCGATGCGCACCCCGTGCCGCGCGTCGCGCAGCGGGATGGAGACGGCGTTCTGGTCGATATCGGCCGAGAGGGCGCGGCGCAGGTCGGCGATGACGGGGGCGAAGCTGCGCTGCAGATCCTCATGGCGGTAGCCGGGATAGGAGGCGGCGCGGCGGTTCGGATCGGTGAAGGTGGCGAGCTCGCCGGCGAGCTGGACGAGGCCGCTATAGAGCGCCTCCGGGTGGATATTGCCCGCATCGGCCCAGTGGGCGAGTAGCGGCTGCCAGCGGTTCAGCGCCTGGAGCAGCAGGAACTGGCTGACATCGGCGACGCCGCGCGAGCCGGGCTGGGCGAGGCGGCCGGCCAGCGCCTCGGCGCGCTGGCCGATCATGCCGACCAGCTCGGCGATCAGGTTGGCGAGCGGCGCGGCGGCGGAGATGCGGAGGCAGGTCGGGATGTAGCGCTCATCGACCACGACGCGGCGGTCGGCCTGGACTTCCACGATGCGGGCGATGCCGATGCCCGTGAAGCCGGCGCGCTCCTCCGTCTCCAGCATGAAGCGCAGCCGCGGGCGGCCGACCTGGAGCTCGGCGGGGAGGGTGCTGTCGGAATGGGTGTCGAAGGCCTCGAAGCTGCGCAGCGCGTAGCGGGCGCCGCCGGTCTCCGGCCCTTCGGTGAAGGCAACCTCGGGGCTGCCGGGCTGGCGGATGGGGGCGGCGAGGTAGACGACGGCGTTGCGCGTGCCCTCGGGCAGGTCGAGCGGCAGGGGCTGGTCGGCCTGGCCGGGGATGGCGAAGGGCGTGCCGTCCTCCAGCACGCCGGCGGCATTGGCGAGGGCGAATTTGCCGGCGCCCAGCAGGTCGCGGTCGAGGGAGAGCTCCGTGACGCCCCAAGGGTGCGGGCACAGCGGCGCGGTGCGCGCCTGGAGCAGGTGCTCCAGGTAGCGGTCCTGCTGCTGGAAGTGCTGGGCCCGGAGGAACATCCCCTCCTGCCAGACCACCTTGTCGTACCAGCTCATCCCCCAACTCCCCCCGGCGGTGCCGGCTACCGCCCGTTATCCTTGCGCGACGCTTCCTCGTAGGCCCGCGCGAAGGCCTTGCCGAAGGCGCTGTCGAAATCATCCTCGAACTGGTCGATGAGCTGACCGTGCAGCGCCTTGTAGGCGTCCCACAGCCGCTTCTCGCGGGCGCCGAGGAAGCCGCTGCCCTTGTCCGCCGCCTCGAGTCCTGCTGGCGCCAGCTTCTCGAGCAGGGCGCGGGCGGCGGCCTGGGTGGCGGCCAGCGAGGCCACCTGATGCGCGTTGAGGTCGGCGACCGTCTCCTCGACGGCCTTCACCTGCGGCCTGGGACCGAGCAGGGCGGCGAGCGCGGCATCGTCGGTCGCGGCGAATTTCAGCGGGTTGTTGCCGGCGGCGCGGAGCATGGTCTGCTCGATGCGGAACTCGCGCTTCACGTCGGCCCGGGCGATCAGCAGGGCGCGGAGGCCGGCGACGGCGGCGCGGAGGCTGGCGCCGGCGGCGGTGAGCGCGGCGGCCGGGTCCGCGCCGGCCAGCGCGGTCGGCGGCAGGCCGGCGCCTTGCAGCAGCAGCGCAAGGGCGGCGTCCGGCGCGAGCGGCGCGGCGGCAGGGGCCGGCGCGGGTGCCGCGACCGGCGGGGCGGCCATCGCCGGGGCGGCGACCGGTGCGGGGGCCGGGATGGCGATGCTCGGCACACCCTCCTCGGCGAAGGGGTCGGCCGGCTCGGGCGCCATCGCTGCGGCGGGCGAGGCGGCCCAGGCCGGGGCTGCGACCGGGACCATCGGCGCTGCGACGGGCGGCGGCAGGATCGGGTCGGCGACGGGGCTCGGCGGAGCGGGCTCGGTGATTGGAATCGCGGCGACGGGCGGCGCGGCGGGGAGCGGCGCGCGCGCCGGCGCCGCGGCGGGGGGCGAGAGGTCGAAGTCGAGGTCCCAGTCATCCGGCAGCGGCGCCGCGGCGGGCACCACGGGGCGGGGCGGGGTGAAGGCGTCGGAGGCGGCGGGCCGGTGGTCCGGCATCGGCGCGTCGCCGAGGAAGGGGTCGAAGTCGTCGGGCAGGGCGACGCCGCCGCTCGGCAGGGGCGGGGTGGCGAAGCCGGGGGAGGCATCGAGCGCCGGCGGCAGGGCGAAGGGATCGGCGTAGGGGTCGGGCGCGGCGCGGCCGGCGCCGGGGAGCGGCGAGGCGCCCCAGCCGGGCGCGCCGCCGAAGCCCTGCTGCGCGGCGGCGCTGATCCGCACCTCGATCTCGTAGCTGCCGAGGCGCAGCCGGTCGCCATCGGAGAGGGAGGCGACCAGGTCGCGCCCGATCGGCGCGGTCGCGTGGTTGAGGAAGGTGCCGTTGGTCGAGAGGTCGCGCACCTGCCAGAAGCCGCCGCGCAACTCCAGCACGCAGTGCCGCTTCGACAGCACGCGCTCCGGGTCCTGCAGCATCCACTCGCATTCGAGGCCGCGGCCGATGGTGAGGTCGCCGCCGGAGGAGCGGCGGCTCTCCGGCACCGCGGCTTCGGGGCAGCGCAGGACGTTGAGGGTCAGCTCCATCTCAGCTCACGATGACGGTGGGACAGCCGATGATCACTGAGCCGCCATGGGCCGTCATGCTCCCCAGATAGGCGGCGGGCTGGCCCTTGATCAGCACCTTGAACGAGCCGAGCACGATAACGTCCGGTGGGCCGACGCAGACGCACATGTCGCCGACGCGCGCCGCCGGCAGGCCGCCGATCAGCACCGTCATCCCGCCCGGGGGCAGGACCGGGCCGCCGACATGCGGGACGACGCCGGTGACCATCGGGCAGACATGCATGTCGCCGACGCGGGCGGCAGGGGGCATCAGGCGGCTCCTTCCGGCGCGATGCGGCCGGCGCCGCCGGTGCCGATGTCGCGCGCGCTGGCGATGAAGCGGGGATAGCGGGTCGCCGCCTTCTCCGGCGCGGTGCGGACGGCGGCGAGCACCACGGCGCCGGCGATGGCGACGCCGGTGAGATGCTCGGCCGGCGGCACCACGGGCTGGCCCTCGGGTGACATGCTGCCGCCGGACCAGAAGGCGCCGACCGCGGCCCAGGCCTCCGTGCTGCGGAAGGCCGCGCGCTCGGCGGCTGCCATCGCGGCGCGGCGGGCGGCCTCGTCCGGCCGGCGAACCCAGGCTTCGGCGGCCTCCAGCGCCTGCGCGTCCTCCGCCCGTGCCGCCGGGTCGGGCACCGAGCGGGCGCACATGCAGGCCCACCAGACCGCCTCGCGCTTCGGCAGGGCATGGGCGAGGAGGCGGAGCGCCTCGGTCATCCGTCCCGCGGCTTCGAGGCGGGCGAGCGCCGCCTCGGCATCGGCGATGCCGGCCAGCAGCGCCGTGCCCCCTGCATCGAGCTCGAGCCGCGGGAGCAGCGGGGCCAGGGCCACCAGGAGCTTGGAGGCGGTGCGTGTCGCGCTCATGCTGCTCATCCGATCATCACGATGCCGCCGCCGGCCTGCAGCATGGCGGTGCCCTTCACCGAGGTCATCAGGCCCTGCATGCTGAGCTGCATCGTGCCGTCGAGCTTCAGCATCATCCCGCTGAGGGAGATGCCCGTCTGGTCGAGCTTCAGCTCGGACATGCCGACCTTCAGCGTAATGCCCTGCATCGCCTCGATGGTGACGGCGCCGAGGCTGGTCGTCACCTTGTAGTTTCCCATGTCGAGCACGGTGCTCATGTTGCCCATGGAGAGCTTGAGGTCGTACTTCCCCATCTTCAGCGTCTGCGAGAGGTTGCCGGTGCTGAGCGTGTAGGTGTCGTTGCCGGTCTTGATCGTGGTCTCGCGGTTGCCGGTATTGACCGTCAGCGTCTCGTCGCTCTCGATGGTGGTGGTGCGCTTGCCGGCCTTGACCAGCCGCGTCTCGTCGCCGTCGCGGATGGTGGTGGAGAGGTCGTGCTTCACCAGCACGTTCATGTCGAACTCGGCCTGGATATAGACCTCCTCCGAGCCCTTTTTGTCCTCGAAGCGCAGCAGGTTGGCGTTGTCCTTGCCGCCGCCCTTGGAGGAGCGGGTGGTGATGCCGCTCTGGGTGTTGAGCGAGGGCAGGCCGTAGGGCGGCGGCGCTTCCTGGTTGTGGATGCTGCCGAGCACCACGGGCTTGTCCGGGTCGCCGTCGAGGAAGCCGACCAGCACCTCGTCGCCGATCCGCGGCAGGAACCAGGTGCCGCCCCACTTGCCGGCCCAGGGCTGGGAGACGCGGACATAGCAGGTGGTGTTCTGGTCCTTCTTGCCGTAGCGGTCCCAGAGGAACTGGACCTTCACCCGGCCGTGCTGGTCGCAGTGGATCTCCTCGCCCGAGGGGCCGGTGACGATGGCGCTCTGCAGAGCGGGCATCGCCGGCCGGCGGCGGGGTGCTGAGTTGCGCCAGGTGCGGTCGCCGGGGATGGCGACGAAGCTGTTGGCGTAATGCGTCTGGCCATCGCCGACGAGCTGGGTCTCGTCCATCGCCTCGTGGCGAATGGCGGTGATGAGCCAGGGCATCGGCGAGCCGCTCAGCCCCTCCTGCACCTTGACCTTGCCGCCGGCAAAGAGGGCGGCCATCTCCGTGCGGCCCTCGGCCGAATCGGCCTGCGCCTCGTGCTGCTCCATGCCGATGGTCGACGGGTCGCCATCCGGCTGCACGGTCTGGCCGGCGCCCCAGCGATAGACCTCCCAGGTGCCGGCATCGGGCGTGCTGAGCCTGGTCTGGGCCGTCGCCTGCAGCAGGGTCGAGGGCTTCAGCATGTCGAAGTCGTGGCCGACATGCTTGCCCGGCTGCAGCGTGCCGGAGACGCGCCAGTCGGTGACCGTGTTAATGTCGTTGGCGGCGGCCCGCACCACCAGCGCCTCGCCCGGCACCTGCGGGAAGTCGGCATTGGCACCGGTCACCGTCAGGGTGTGGTCGTTCTCGCCGTGCTGGAAGAAGTAGCCGGCGCCGATCTCGTCCATCAGCCGGCTGGCGAAGTCGAAATCGGTCTCGTGGAACTGCACGCAGTAGGGGCGAGGGGCGGAGGGCAGCGTACCGAAGCGCACCGGGGCGACGCTCGCCTCGCCGAAGAGCGTCTGCAGGATGTCCTGCACCGACTGCTCCTGGAAGATGCGGCAATCCGCCGTGCGGGTCATGTTCCAGAGTAGCGGCACGGCTTCCAGCCGGTAGGCGGTGAGGTCGCGCTCATGCCCGGCGACCTTGGCGAAGGCGCGGACCATGCCGTTGAACTGCCGCGCGGGCTGGGTGCCGAGGGCGATGGTGCAGGTGACCGACTTGCCGAGCAGGTCCTTCGGGGCGAGCCCGTCATTCGCCGAGAGGACCTCGGCCTCGATGACGAAGGGCCGGCCGATCGCCTCGGTTACGCTGAGATGGCGCAGGATCAGCACGTCGGGGCCGAGCGGCGAGGTGATCCCGAGGAGCCTGCCCGACTGGCTGATCTCCGGCGAACCTGACATGCACCCCCCTACGCCCCGTTCCGCTATCATACAGGGGCCCTACTTCCGGTGGAATAGCGCGATCCGCATCGAACGGCGCGACTTTCGCGATGACGTGAGGAATATGGCGGAATGCCGGACCCGGACCGGGCGGGCATTTGACCGGCGGCGCGGCCTCCGTGAAGCTGGACCCCTCCGGGAGAACCACGCCATGACCGAACGCCCCTTCACCCGCGCCGATCTCGATCTGCTGCGGCGCTGGGACACGCCGACCATCTGCAACGCGCTGGAGCTCGTCGCCCCGGCCCGGCGCGGGCGGGGCTTCACCCTGCAGCCCTTCACGGTCGCCGACCCCTCCCTGCCGCCGCTCTGCGGCCTGGCGCGCACCGGGCAGATCCGGGCCGCCGCCCCCTCCGGCCGCACCCGGGAGCAGGACCGCGATGCGCGCATCGGCTGGTACGACTATGTCGCCGATGCCGACCTGCCGACCATCGTCGTCATCGAGGACCTGGACGAGACGCCGGGGATCGGCGCCTTCTGGGGCGAGGTGAACAGCGCCATCCACAAGGGCCTCGGCTGCCAGGGCTGCGTCACCAGCGGCTCCTTCCGCGACATCGACATGCTGGCGACGGGCTTCCAGATCATCGGCGGCATGGTGAACCCGAGCCATGCGCATGTGCACATGGTCGATTTCGGCCGCGACGTGATCGTCCATGGCATGCCCTGCATGCATGACGACGTGGTGCATGCCGACAGGCACGGCGCCGTCGTCATCCCGGCCGAGGCGGTGCGGCAGCTGCCGGAGGCGATCGACCTCGTCGCCCGGCGCGAGGCGGTGATCCTCGAGATGGCGAAGCGGGACGATTTCGACATCCACAAGCTGAAGGAGGCGCTGTCCCGGGCGGACGAGATTCACTGAAGCCGCGGGTCGCCCTGGCCCTCGCGCTGCTGCTCGCGGGGCCGGCGGCGGCGGAGCTTGGCTGGGAGGAGCGGCTCGGACTGCTGGCGCCGGCGCTCCGCGCCTGCCTCGACGGGGATCTCGGGGCCTTCGTCGATGATGTCGGGCCGGCGGCGAACGGGCGGCTGGCCGTCAGGGTGCGGCGCGGGCGGGTGACGGAGCGTTGCCTGGTCGGCGCGCAGGCGCGGGTGGCGATGCGGTTGGTGCTCGCCGATGCACCGCCGCCCGAGCCGTCGGCGACGGCCTATTTCCTGGAGCGGCGCTGCGCCGATGCGCGGCGGGTCGCGGCGCCGGACGGGACGGTGCTCGGCTGGCTTGCCTATCCGGCCTGCGGATAGCGTGCGCTGCGGACCTGGTCCTTGCCGCCCGCCTTCGCGGCGTACATCATGGAATCGGCCGCGGCCAGCGCCGCCTCGGCCGAGTCCGGCATGGCCTCGAAGCCGACCGAGCCGATCGAGGCGGTGACGCCCCAGCCCTCCCGCGCCATGCGCTCGGCAAGGGTGAGGCGGATGCGCTCGGCGAGCTTAGCGGCGTTGGTGGTCTCGCCGAGCAGGACGCAGAACTCGTCCCCGCCGAGGCGGGCCAGGCTGTCCGTCTCCCGCGTCGCGGCGCGCAGCACCTCGGCGACGGCGCGCAGCACGGCATCGCCCGCGGCATGGCCGAGCGTGTCGTTCACCCGCTTGAAGCCGTCGAGGTCGATGAAGATGACGGTGAAGGGGCGGCGCTCGGCAAGGGTGGCGTCGAGGGCGGTCATCAGCGCCGAGCGGTTGGGCAGGCCGGTCAGCCCGTCGGTGATGGCGAGGTCGCGCATGCGCAGCATCGCCCGGCGCAGGTCGAGGGCGGTCGAGACGGAGCGGGCGAGGCCCGAGAGGATATCGAGCTCCTCCTCGCTGGTCTCGCGCGGGGCGTGGTCGAGCACGCAGAGCGTCCCGAGCGCATAGCCCTCCGTATTGACGAGCGGGATGCCGGTATAGGAGCGGAAGCTGGGGTCGTCGGTGACCAGCGGGTTGTCGGCGAAGCGAGGATCGGCCCGCATGTCGCCGATCACCAGCGGCTGGCCGGGTTCCAGGATCGCATGGGCGCAGAAGGCGAGGTCGCGCGGCGCCTCGGTGATGTCGAGCCCGTGCCGGGCCTTGGCCCAGATCCGCTCGGCATCGACCAGCGAGACGAGGGCGATGGGCCGGCGGGTGAGGCGGGCGGCGAGGCGGGCGATGTCGTCGAAGGCCGCTTCGCAGGCCGTGTCGAGCACCGCATAGGAGCGCAGCGCCGCGAGGCGGCCGGCTTCGTCCGAAGGCAACGGGGCGGCTGGCATGATCGGCTACGATGATCCAGGTTGGTGCGGCGCCACTATAGCACAACCCATGGGTGCAGACCCGGCTTATTTCGGCCGGGTGTTTCCGGGGGGTGGACAAGCCGCCGCCGCTCGGCCGGAATGCCGGCGGAGCGCGGGAGGCGGCATGACGGCGGGGCAGGTGCTGGCGGTGGTGCGGCCGGACTGGGTCGACCACTACGGCCATATGAACATGGCCTTCTACCTGGCGGTCTTCGACATGGCGACTGACCAGCTCTGGCCGAGCCTCGGCCTCGGCAAGCCGCTGCACGCGGAGGGGTTCGGCACCTTTGCCGCCGAGACCTGGGTGAATTACGTCCGCGAGGTCCGTGAGGGCATGCCGCTCTCCTGCACGAGCGAGGTGCTGGCCTATGACGGGAAGCGGCTGATCGCGGTGCACCGGATGCACCATGCGGCGGAGGGATGGCTGGCTGCGGAGAACGAGGTTCTCTACCTTTGCATGGACCTCTCCATCCGGCGGGTCGGGCAGTGGCCGGCCCGGGTGCTGGAGCGGTTCGCGGCGGCCTGCACGGGCCAGGCGCCCCGGCGGCTGGCGCTGCGGCGGCGTGAGGGCTAGAGCGACCTCAACGGAAACCGCTCTAGTCGGCCGAGATGTTGGCGCGGCGGATGACGGCGGCCCAGCGGGCGAGGTCGCGGGCTATGACCTCGGCGAATGCGGCGGGGCTGCCGCCGACCGGGGCCATGCCCTGGGCCTCGAGCGCTGCGGCCGTGTCGGGCTGGCGGAGCCAGTCGTTCAGCAGGCCATTCATCCGGGCGAGGATCGGGGCGGGCAGGCCGGCGGGGCCGAGCAGCCCGTACCAGAGATCGACCTCGGCGCCGGGCAGGCCGCTCTCGGCCATGGTCGGTACGGCGGGGGCGGCGGGGCTGCGCCGCGGGCTGCCGATGGCGAGCAGGCGGATGCGGCCATCGGCGGCGAGCGGCAGGGCGGTGTGGAGAGGCAGCACCATGGCCGCGACGCGGCGGCCGAGAAGGTCCTGGATAGCCGGCGCGCTCCCGCGATAGGGGATGTGGTTGAGCGTCGCGCCGGTCTCGACGGCGAAGAGCGCCATCGCCAGGTGCTGCGGCGTGCCGATGCCGGGGCTGGCGTAGTCGAGGCCGTCGCGGCGGGCGAGGCCCGCGAATTCGCCGGCGCTGCGGGCGGGGATGTCCGGGTTCACGGCGAGGACCAGCTCGCCGAGGCTGAGGCGGATGATGGGGGCGAAGCTGCCGACCGGGTCGTAGGGGACCTGGCGGAAGAGGCCCGGGTTCATCACGAAGGTATTGGCCTGGAGCAGCAGCGTCCGCCCGTCCGGCGCGGCGCGGGCGGCCGCCTGGGTGCCTATGTTGCCGCTGGCGCCGGGGCGGTTGTCGGCCACCGTGGGCTGGCCGAGGGAAGCCTGCAGCACCGGCGCGACGAGCCGGGCCAGGATGTCCGGCCCGGTGCCGGGGGTGAAGGGGACGATGATGCTGACCGGGCCATCCTGCGCGGCGGCGGGGGAAGCGAGGGCGAGGGCGAGGAGGGAGCGGCGGAGCGGCATGCGGGCGCCTCCCCTCAGTCGATCTGCAGGTTCATGCGGCGGAGGACGGGGGCCCAGCGGGCAGCCTCCTGCCGCATGAAGGCGGCGCAGTCCTCCGGGCCGCTGCCGATGGCGAACTGGCCCTCGGCCAGCAGCCGGTCGCGGAAGCCCTGCTCCTTCAGCGCCTCCCCCGCGGCGGAGGCGAGCCGGGCGATGGCGGGCAGCGGCGTGCGGGCGGGGGCGACCAGGCCGAAATAGGTCTGCGCCACGGCCTCCGGCGCCGTCTCGGCGAAGGTCGGGATGTCGGCGAAGCCGGGCATGCGGCGGTCGCCGGTCCAGCCGATGATGCGGCCCTGGCCGTTGCGGTGCGGCCCGATCGCCGAGGCGCCGCCGACCACCAGCAGGTCGAGCGTGCCGGCCAGGAAATCGTTCAGCTGCTGCGCATCGCCCCGGTAGGTGACGTCCTGCATGCGGATGCCCAGGGCCTCGGCGACCAGGACCGCGGCGATGTTGTTGAAGGAGGAGGGGCCGTTGGTGCCGTAGTTCAGCCGCCCCGGCTGCGTCTTCGCCAGCGCCACGAATTCCGGGATGGTCTTCGGCAGGCGGTTCTGCACGACAAAGGCGAAGGGGAGGATGCTGAGCAGGGAGACGGGGGCGAAATCCTCCGTGCGGTAGGAGAGGTTGCGCATCAGCAGCGGGTTCAGCGTCAGCGTGGTGCCGGAATTGACGAGGAGGGTGGCGCCGTCCGGCGCGGCGCGGGCGACGTACTCGGCGCCGACGACCGTCGCGGCGCCAGGGCGGTTCTCGACCAGGACGGGCTGGCCGAGGAGGGGGGCCATGCGCTCGGCCAGCAGCCGGCCCATGAGGTCGGTCGAGCCGCCGGGCGGGAAGGGGACGACGAGCGTCACCGGCCTTGGCTGGGCGAGGGCGGGCGTGGCCAGCGCGGCGGCGAGCAGGCTGCGGCGCGCAATCCTATGCTTCGGCATTGGTTCCTCCCGGTCGTTGCGGCCAGCCTCGCATGCCTCGGGCACGCCGTGGAGGTGGCGCTTGACGTAGCGCGCGGGGCCGCCTGCTATGCGCGGGAGGAGAACGAGCATGTCCGAGAACATCGAGGTCTCGGTCGCCGACGGGGTCTGCACCGTGGTGATCGCGCGGCCGGAGAAGAAGAACTCGCTCACCCGCGCCATGTATGCCGGCCTCGCCGCCGCGATCGAGCAGAGCGCCGCCGACCCCGCCGTGCGCTGCCTGCTGCTGACCGGGGAGGGCGAGGTCTTCTGCGCCGGCAACGACATCGGCGAGTTCCAGAACCGCGCCCCGGAGGAGCCGGACGCGCCGCCGCCGAGCAAGCGCTTCTATTACGGCTTGGCGAATTACGAGAAGCCGATCGTCGCCGCGGTGCCCGGCCTCGCCATCGGCATCGGCTGCACCATGCTGATGCATTGCGACATCGTCTATGCGGCGCCCGAGGCGCGGTTCCGCATGCCATTCGTCGATCTCGGCCTGGTGCCGGAGCTCGGCTCCTCGATGATCGTGCCCTGGATGGTCGGGCGGCAGAAGGCGGCGGAGCTGATGCTGCTCGGCGAGTTCTTCAGTGCCGAGGCGGCGCGGGAGATGGGCTTCGTCAACCGCGTGATGGACCGCGCCGAGCTGCTGCCGAATGCGCGGGCGACGGCGGCGGTGCTGGCGCGCAAGCCCCCCGAGGCAATGCGGCTGACGCGGCGGCTGCTGCGCCAGCACCATGCCATCCTGCTCGAGCGCATGGAGGAGGAGCGGCAGATCCTCGCCGCGCGGCTGCAGACCGAGGAAACCCAGGCCATCATGGCCGGCGTGCTGAAGAAGCGCTGAAGGAGAGCCACCCATGACCCTCGTCGAATCGCTGAAGGGCCGGCTCTCGCTGCCGCTGATTGGCTCGCCGCTCTTCATCATCTCCGTCCCCGACCTCGTCGTCGCGCAATGCACGGCGGGGATCGTCGGCTCCATGCCCTCGCTCAATGCGCGGCCGGCGGAGCAGTTCGAGGAATGGGTGGTCGAGATCAAGGAGCGGCTCGCGGCGCATGACGCACGGCACCCGGACCGGCCCGCGGCGCCGTTCGCCATCAACCTCATCGTGCACAAGTCGAACGACCGGCTGGACGACGACCTCGGCATCTGCGTGAAGCACAAGGTGCCGCTCATCATCACCTCGCTCGGCGCGCGGCCGGAGGTGAACCAGGCGATCCATTCCTATGGCGGCCATGTGCTGCACGACGTGATCAACCAGCGCTTCGCCCATAGCGCCATCGACAAGGGGGCGGATGGGCTGGTGCTGGTCTGCGCCGGTGCGGGCGGGCATGCGGGGGCGCTCTCGCCCTTCGGCTTCCTGCAGGAGACGCGGGCCTGGTTCAGCGGGCCGATCGCGCTGTCGGGCGCCATCGCGAACGGGCGGAGCGTGCTGGCGGCGGAGGCGCTGGGGGCCGACTTCGCCTATGCGGGCAGCGCCTTCATCGCCACGACCGAGGCGCGGGCGCAGCCGGACTACCAGCAGATGATGCTGGAGTGCGGGGCGGAGGACATCATCTACACCAACCTCATCACCGGCGTGCACGGCAACTACATGAAGCCGAGCCTGGTGCGGGCGGGGCTCGACCCGGAGAACCTGCCAGGAAGCGATCCGAGCAAGATGGATTTCAGCTCCGACCGGAAGAAGCGCTGGAAGGACATCTGGGGCGCCGGCCAGGGAATCGGCGCGGTGAAGGCGGTGGAGCCGGCGGGGGAGGTCGTGGCGCGGTGGCGCCGCGAGTACCACGCGGCGCGGGCCCAGCTCGGCGCCGGCTGCCCGCTGCTCAACCCGGCCTGGGAGACGGTGATGGAGGTGGCGGCCGAGTAGGGCGCCGCCCGGAGGTCAGTCCATCGCCGCAGGCGCCGGTCGTCGGCCTGCATGGCCGCGAGGGTCAGCGCGGTCTGCCGGAGCCCCGCCCTGGCCTGGCCTGGCCGAGGGCCTGCCGGAAGCGGGCGGGGTCGGGCTGGTCCAGGGCCTGGCCAGGCGCGACCGCATCGTCGTCATGCGCCGCGTTGCACTCAGCGGCGCCGCTTCGGCGGATCGGATGCGGCCCCGGTCCCCGGCTGCGCGACGCGGACCCGACCTTCGGGCCCCCGGACTCTTCCAGGCGGCGACCTCGGCCCCTGTCTTGCCGGCCAGCAGGTTGAACTTCATCGGCAGCAGGGCGCCGCGGGTGGCGCCCTGCTGCGCCTCGGCCAGGTTGCGGGTGGTGGTTGTGTCGCGGGCGCCCTTGGCCTCGTGGGTCCCGGCCAGCACCTGCGCCCCCTCGGGCCGCAGGTTGCGGCGCCAGACGCGACGGTCGCTCGGCTCGGCGCGGCGCTCGATCAGGTTGCGCGCCATCACCGGCCGCCTCAGGCCCGGCGATCACGAGGCCGCGCGTGCCGGCCTCAGTATTCCAGCTCGTAGGAGAGGCCGATGCGGTCGCCGGCGGGGCCGGTTGCCGTCTGGCCCTCGATCTTGATGCGCGGGGTGATCTCGACCTGCACGCCGACGCCGGTCTGGCCGCCATTGGTCCCCTGCCGGACGCCCAGGAAGACGCCGGGGGCGACGTAGCGCCCGGCCTCCACGGTGGCGCCGGCGGTGTTCCCCTGGGCGCCGCTGACGCCGAGGCGGTCGAGGCCGAGGGCATTCCTCACCTTGTCGAGCGGCCCGCCGCCGGAGCCGCCAAGGCCGGTGAGCTGGGCGACGGCGGCGGCAATCTGGGCGATCTCGAATGGCGAGAGGCTGCTGGTCGCGCGGTCGAAGAGCAGGCGGGCCAGCACCTCGTCCTGCGGCAGCTCGGGGATGGAGGTGAAGGCGATCCGCGGGGCGTTGGCCGGGCCGGTGACGGCGATTGTGATGGTCGTCGTGCCGGTCGTCGCCTCGGCCGCCATGTCGAGCTGCGGGATGAAAGTACCGGCGTTGAAGCTGATCGTGCCGCGCTTGAAGGTCAGCGTGCGGGTCAGGACGCTGAGCGTGCCGCGGACCAGCTCGAGGCTGCCGGAGGGGACCGGGGCGGCCACCGTGCCGCCGATGTCGATGGCGCCGGCCATCTCCACCTCGAGCCCCCGCCCGCGGATGAAGACGCGGCGGGCCGTCACCCTCACCGCGAGCGACATGGGCGGGGCGGCGGAGGCGGGCGCGCCGGCCTTGGCGGGCGGCGGCTCGGGGGGCAGCACGCCGGGCGGCAGAGGTCCGCGCTGGCGGACATTGGCGAGGGTCGGCACGTTGGCGGGCAGCTTCTCCGGCACGCGGAGTTCGGCCTGTTCGATCCGCACCTCACCGGCGACGGCGCCGCCGCCCGTGATGGGGCCCTTCACGGTGATGTCGGCGCCGATGGTCGCGGTGCCGAGGTCGGAGGCGACGGGGCGGGCGTTGCGGGCGGTGATGACGAGATCGGCCGGCAGGCCGGGAGCGCCGGCATCGATGCTGCCGCGGATGCCGATGGTGCCGTTGCCGAGCGTCTTGCCCTCCAGCCGCTCGATGACGAGGCGGGTACCCTCGCCGGTGATGATGCCGCCGATCTCCGAGAGGCGGACGCCGGTCGTCGGGTTGCGGTAGCTGCCGCCCGTGAGGGTGGCGCGGCCGCCGAGGCGGGGGTTGTCGAGGCTGCCCTCGGCCCGGAGCGCCAGGGCGAGGCGGCCGGCGACGCGGTCGGCGCCTGAGGCGAGGAAGGGGCCGGCGAGCGGGGCGAGGTTCAGCGTGCCGTCGAGGCTGGCGGCGAGCGGGTCATCGGTGCCGAAGCCGCTCGGCAGGCGGGCGGTGGCGGTGACGGTGCCGGCCGGGCCGGCGGCGATCTCGGCCCGCGCCTCGGCGGCGTTGCCCGCCATGCTGGCCTCGGCGCGGAGCGTCACCGGCGGCAGGCCGCGGGCCCAGTCGGCGCCGAGGCCGAGGCCGGTGCCGTTCAGCCGGGCGCGGATCTCTGGCTTCGCGGTCGGGCCGCTGGCGCGGACCTCGCCGGTGATCATGCCCTGGGGCTTGAGGTCGGGGGCGAAGCGCTCGGCGAGCGAGAGGGGCAGGGCGGCAATGGTGAGGCCGAGATCGGCCCGCTCCGGCCCCCAGCGGCCGGCGGCCTGGACCCGGCCGCCATTGCCGATGGCAAGCGCCAGGTTGGCGACCTCGATCCCGCCATCGGCGCCATAGGTGATGCGGGCGGGGCCGGCGAGGCGGATGGTCTCGCCCTGCGTCTCGGCCTGGAGGGCGGCGAGGTCGAGGCGGTAGGCGCCCTCCGCGGCGGCGAGGCGGCCGCGGCCGGAGAGCTCGCCCTGGGTCGCCTTGCCGCGAACCGTCCAGTCGAGGGCGGCGGGGGTGCCGGCGACGGTGGCGGCGAGGCTGCCCTGTTGCCCGGCATAGGCAAGGCGGGGCGCGTCAAGCTTGAGGTCGAAGCCCTGCACGCCGTCGCGCGGCTCCAGCGTTGCATCGAGGACGAGGCGGCCAGCGAGGCCCGCGAGCCCGGCAAGGCGGCCGAGCGGGGCGAGGTCGGCCGCCTCCAGCCGGGCGGTGCCGGTGAAGAGCTGGGCGGCGGGGTCGAGGCGACCCGTGGCGGTGAGCTGGGCGGGGCCGAGCCGCGCCTCGGCGGCCTCGATCTCCACCGCCTGGCCGTCTGGGCGGCCGCGGAAGTCGAGGGCGACGGGCAGGCCGTCCAGCGTCGCGCGGAGCCGGGCGGTGCCGCGCGGGGCGGAGGCGGGGGTGGCGACCTGCGCGTCGAGGGCGAGGCCCTCCAGCACCCGGCCGGCGGCGGCGATGCGGCCGGATTGGGCCGTGATGATGAGGTCGGGGTCGGCGAGCTTGCCGGTGGCGCGGACGGTCGCCTCCAGCGCGCCTTCGGAGCCGGCGCCCAGGACCTCCAGCCGGGGGAGGGAGAGGGTGGCGTCGATGGCGATCGGCTCGGCGAGGTTGCCGCGTGCGGCGAGGTGGCCATTGGCGGCGTCGAGCGTCGCGTCGAAGGCGGGGCCGGGGAGCGTGGCGTTGAGGGCGAGGCGGGGGGCGGGGCCGAGCACGGCATCGGCCTGGGCCACGCCGGTCGCCAGGGCCTCGGGCGTCGCGGTCAGGGCGATGGCGGGCTTCGTCATGGTGCCGGTGACATGCGCCTCGGCGGCGAGGCCCTGCCAGGCGATGCCGTCGGGGAGCAGGGGGCCGAAGCGGGCGCTCCCGGCCAGGGCGAGGTCGAGGCGGAGGTCGAGGGCCTCGCTGCCGAGAGCGACGGTGCCGGCGGCGGCGAGGCGGCCGGCGGGGAGGGTCAGCTCCAGCCTGCGGAGGGCGAGGCGCTGGTCGGGCGGCAGGTCGGCGTCGAGGCTGAATCCGAGGGGGACGGCAAGGGGGCGGATGGCCTCGGGCAGGAGCGGGCCGGCGCGGGCCTCGCCCCGGAGGGTGGCGCCGTAGCGGCCGTCGGGCGTCGCGCGGATGGTGCCGGTGCTGCCGAGCGTCACCTCGGGGCCGAGGCTCGCCTGGAGGTCGAGGGCGGCGCCGGAGGCCGGGCCGTCGAGGTTCAGGGCGAGGCGGAGGGGGGCGTCGCCCCAGCCGCCCTCGGGAGGCGGGATGAAGCCGGCGACGAGGCCGCCCGGGGCCTCGTCCAGCGTCAGGCGGGCGGCGAGGCGGTCGGCGCCGGGGGTGAGGGCGAGGGTCAGCGCCGCCGTCAGCGGGGCGTCGAGGCGCTTCAGGTCGAGCCTCGCGGTGAGGTCGCCGGCGGCGAGGCGGGCCTCGCCGTCGAGTGCGAAGGCAGCGGCCTCGCCGAGGACGGGCTCCGCCAGCTCGATCCGCTCGATCGCAATGCGGTCGAGCTGCACCGCGACGGGGAGCTGGGGGAGGCGGGGCAGGACAGTGTCGGAGGGCGGCTGCGGCTCGGCCGGCGCGGCCTCGCCGCCGGAGGGAAGGCGGGCGAGGGCGACCCGGGCGGCTTCGATCCGCTCCACGCGAAGGGTGCGGGAGAGCAGTGCCTTCAGGTCGAGGTCGATGCGGCCATCCTCCAGCACGACCCATTCGCCCTGCGCGTCGGCATAGGCAAGGCGGGCGAAGCCGAGATGGCCGGGCAGCGGGCCGCGGAGGCCCTCGATGCGGAGGCCGGGGACGAAGCCCTCGGCCTGGCGGGCGAGGAAGGCGCCGCCGCCCTCGGTGTTCACCCAGGCGAAGGCGCCGATGACCGCGACCAGCGGCAGGAGGATGACGAGGGCGAGCGCGCCGAGGAGCCATGTCAGCCAGCGCATGGTCAGAAGGCCTGGCCGATGCCGACATAGAGGCCGTAGCCGGAGGAGCGCGTCTCCCGCACCACCGGCACGGCCACGTCGGCGCGGATGGGCCCGATCGGCGTGTAGTAGCGGAGGCCGAGGCCGGCGCCGACGCGGAGGTTCGAGGTGTCGGGGAGGGAGCCGGTGCCGACCGCGCCGGTATCGACGAAGGCGACGGCGCCGATATCGCCATAGACCTTCTGGCGCCATTCGACGCTTGTCTCGAGCAGGCTGGCGCCGCCGGTGGGGCGGCCCCGCTCGTCGCGCGGGCCGATCGACTGGTAGTCGAAGCCGCGGACGGAGCCGCCGCCGCCGGCATAGAAGCGGATGTGCCGCGGCACGTTGTCCCGGTTCGCGCCGAGCAGCGAGCCGATGGTGCCGCGCACCGCGAGGATGCTGCGGCGGTCGGCGAAGACATCGAGATAGGTGCTGGCCGTCACCCGCGTCGGCGCGAAGGGCTGGGCGTCGCGGATGCTGTAGGAGGGGCTGACGCTGCCCTCCAGCCGGTAGCCCTTCGACGGGTCGAGCAGGTTGTCAGTGCCGTCGTAGCGGCCGCCGAAGAGGACGCCGACGATCTGATAGGGGCTGAGACTGCCGTCCGGCGGGCCGGTCGAGCCGAGATCGACGGTCGGGCCGGCGCGCAGGGTGAAGCGCTCGGACAGGCGGCGCTCGAAGAGGAGGGAGGCGGTGATGGCGTCGCGGTCATAGGCCTCCAGCCGCTCGCGCAACGCGCCGATGCTGGCGATGAGCGTCAGGTCGCGGCCGAAGACGCCGGGGCTCGTATAGGTGACGCCAGTCCGGTAGGTCATCTGGCTGAGCGCCCCGCCGGTGCCGATGCGGGCCACCTCGCCCTCGATGCGCAGCCGCTCCGCGCCGCCGAAGAGGTTGCGGTGCTCCCAGTAGACCCGGACGGAGGGGCCGTAATTCGTCTCGTAGGCGGCGGAGATGCCGAGCGCATGGCGGGCGCGCTCGGCGACGGTGAAGGTGGTGGGCAGGCGGCCCTCGGAATCCAGCCGCTCCGCGGCGCGGGCGCGGACGGAGCCGAAGGGACCGAGCGCCATCAGCTCCCGCCGCGCCCGCTCCAGCCGGTCGGGGCTGTAGGCCTCACCGGTGATGCGGCCGGCCTGGCGGCGGAGGAAATCGGCATCGACCCGGACGGCGCCCTCGACCTGGGGCGGGGCGAAGGTGGCGACCGGGCCGGGGGCGAAGCGCCAGGCGATCTCCATCGTCTTCGCGCCATGATCCACCACCGTCTCCCGCCCCGCCATGGTGGCGAGCGGGTGCCCGGCCTCGAGCAGGCGTTCGAGCAGGGTGCTCTCGGCGGAGAGCACCGGCTCGGCGCGGGCGACGTCGCCGGGGGCGAGGCCGAAGGGCCTGGACGCCGCCGCATCGATCGCCGGCTGCTCCGCCGGCTCGGTCGCGCGGATGGAGATGGTGGCGATGCGGTAGGGCTGGCCCTTCTCCACGGTGATGCGGATGGGGACGGGCTCTTGCGGCGGGGCATCGAGCCGGGCGGGCAGGTTGGGGTCGGCGAGGGGCAGGCCGGCGATGTTGATCTGGGCGGTGCCGCCCCAATAGCCTTCGGACTGGAGGGCCTGCTGCAGCCTCTCGCGGTCGCCCTGGGCGCGGCCGATCACCCCGCCGGCGCTGGTCGGCGCGGAATCCTGCAGGGCGACGAGCTGGGAGACGGCGGAGAGGGCACTGTCGAGCCCGGAATCGCCGCTCGGCGCGATCTCCACCCTGTAGGGGATGACCGCCGGGTCCGGCTCCTGGGCTTGCGCAACCGAGGCGAGCAGCAGGGCCAGAATGACCGGAATTCGGCTCAGTCGATACAGCACGGGGGCGTAAGCAACTTCCGGGGTCAGGGTTCCCTACCGAGATGGGGGGGGTTAGGGTTCTCGCATGGATCAGACGCTCGCCGAAACGCTCGCCGGGTGGCGCCGCCACCTGCACGCCCATCCGGGCCTCACCCTGCACGAGGCGGAGACCGCCGCCTTCGTCGCCGCGAGGCTGCGGGAGATGGGGATCGAGGTCGCCGAGGGGATCGGCGGGCATGGGCTGGTGGCGACGCTGCGGCGCGGCCCGGGCGCGCACGGCGGCGGGTCGAACCGCTCGGTCGGGCTGCGGGCCGACATGGATGCGCTGCCGATCCAGGAGCTGAACGAGGCGCTGCCCTACCGCTCCACCACGCCCGGGGTGATGCATGCCTGCGGGCATGACGGGCATACCGCCGCGCTGCTCGGCGCCGCTGCCCTGCTGCAGCAGGATGAGGGCTGGACGGGGACGGTCCAGCTCGTCTTCCAGCCGGCGGAGGAAGGCGGCGGCGGGGCGCGGGCGATGATCGCCGACGGGCTGTTCCAGCGCTTCCCGATGGAGCGGATCTTCGGCTGGCACAATTGGCCGGGGCTGGAGGCGGGGACGATCGCCGTGCACGAGGGGCCGGTGATGGCGGCGGGGGCACGGTTCGAGATCGCGCTGACCGGCCATGCGGGACATGCCGCCCTGCCGCATCTGACGCGGGACCCGATGATCGGCGCCGGGCACTGCATCGTCGCGCTGCAATCCATCGTCGCCCGCAACATCGACCCGATGCAGGCAGCGGTCGTCAGCGTGACCGTCGCCGAGGCGGGGGAGGCGCAGAACCAGGTGGCAAGCCGCGCCGTGCTGAAGGGCACCGCGCGCTGGCTGGTGCCGGAGACGGGCAAGGCGATCGAGGCGGCGATGCGGCGGGTCGCGGCGGGCGTCGCCACGACCTTCGGGCTGGAGGCGGAGGTGCTGTTCAAGGTCGGCGTCGAGCCGACGGTGAACCACCCGGCGGAGCGGGAGCTGGCGGCGACGGCGGCCGGGGCGGTGACGGCGGTGCGGCGGGACCTGCCGCCGGCGATGACGGGGGAGGATTTCTCCTTCTTCCTGAAGGAGGTTCCGGGCGCCTTCGTCTGGATCGGCAACGGGCCGGGCGATGGCGGGCGGGAGCTGCACAACCCGGCCTATGACTTCAACGATGCCATCCTGCCGGTCGCCAGCGGCTATCTGGTTGAGGTGGCGAAACGGGCCCTCGCCGGCGCATAATCGCCGGTGGAGGGTGCTCGGCGATGGTGGGCTTGATTGCGAAGGGTGTCGGCCGGGGGCGGACGAATGATCCGTCCGATGTGCTGGTGGTCGAGCAGCTGCTGGTCCGGCACGGGCGCTGGACCTTTCCGCAGGGGCTGCCCGTGGCGAACGGTACGGCGGATGCGGCGACCGTCGCCGCCATCGAGGCTTTCCAGCGCAATGCGATGGGGCTGCTGAGGCCGGACGGGACGGTCGATCCGGGCGGGCTGACCATCCGGTTCCTCGACCGGCCGACCATAGCGGGCCCCCGGCACAAGGTCTTCCGCGAGGTCTGCTGGGCGCGGCCGGAGACCTCCGCCATCACGCCAGCCCTGTTCGAGGCAGCCGCCACGAGCCTCGGCTGCGAGGTCGCGGCAATCCGGGCGGTGGCGCAGGTGGAGACCAAGCGCTCGGCCTGGGACGAGGAGGGGCGGCCGACCATCCTCTTCGAGCGGCACAAGTTCCGGAAGCATACGGGCGGGGCCTACAACCGCTCGCATCCTGACCTGTCCGGCCCGCAGGGCGCCTATGGCCGGTTCAGCGCGCAGTACCCGAAGCTTCGCCGCGCCGCGCCGCGCTGCTCGACGAGGCGGCGGCGCTGAAATCCGCCTCCTGGGGCACCTTCCAGATCCTCGGCGAGAACCACAAGGCGGCCGGCCACGACACGGTCGAGGCCTTCGTCGACGCGATGATGGAGAACGACGCCCGGCATCTCGAGGCCTTCGTCGCCTTCGTCGGCGCCAACAGGGCCATGAGGAAGGCGCTGCAGGACAAGGACTGGGCCGGCTTCGCATCGCGCTACAACGGGCCGGGCTACCGGGACAACGACTACGACAACCAGATGAGGGCGGCCTATGAGCGGCTCCGCAAGGGCTAGCCTCGCGCTGCTGGCGGCGCTGCTGCCGGCCTGCGCCGCGGCCGGCGGCCCCGATGCGGCGGGGCTGGAGGCGGCGGCGCGGCGCGAGCTGCCGCTGGCCGGCCAGCTTGCCAGTGAGCCACGGCGGCGCTGGACGCCGCAGCAGGGCGTGACGCTGTCGCTCCTGCCCGTCCGCTTCCGGCCGGCCAGGCCGAGCTTCCCGAACCAGCAGAATTGGTGCGGGCTGGCGATCGGCTCGCCGGATGGGTCGGCCACCACCCTCGTCACGCTCGGCACCGACTGGACCGAGACGGTGAGCTGCAACGGGCTGCGCGAGGCGGGCGAGGTGCCCGCGGCGGGCGGCGTGCCGCGCTTCGTCCTGGTCTATGCGGCGAGCTCGCCCAATGCCGAGGTCCGGGTGCCGGTGATCCTGCGCTGGGAGGCGGGGCGGGCGGTGCTGGATGCCGAGGCCTCACAGCAGTTGGATGAGGCGGGGCGGGGCGGCAGCCTGGAGCGGATCAGGGCGGCGCTCCGGCCGCGCTGAGATCGCGCCAGCCGGGGCGGTCGCCGAGCGCCGTCGCATGGAAGACGCCCCGGGCGACGGCGCGGGCGAGGGTCGAGGCCGCGAGGTGGCCGAGGCGGGCGAGCATGCCGGGGCCGGTGAGGCGAACCCGGCCGGTTGCCAGGGCGAAGACGCTGTCGCCGTCAAAGGGCGTATGGATCGGCCGGATCGCCTGGGCGAGGCCGTCGGCTGCCATGATGGCGAGGCGCTGGAGCTCGCCCTTGTCGAGCGCGGCATTGACTGCGACGACGGCGATGGTGGTGTTCGCCATGGGGTTCACCGCGGAGCCGAGCGGGAGGGGCATCTCCGGCTCCGGCCGCCAGTCGGCCGGCGGCGGGCCGAGGCCGCCGAACTCCCCGCCCAGCTCGTGCGGCCAGGACCAGAAGTGGCGGCAGCCGGGCATCACCGCGCTGCCGAAGCTGTTGACGGCGGCGAGCGCGCCGATCTGCAGGCCGTCCGGGGTGACGGTGCTGGCGCTGCCGAGGCCGCCCTTCACCCGGCCGGAGCGGGCGCCGAGCCCGGCGCCGGCATTGCCGAGGGCGACGTCGGGGCCGATGGCGGCGAGGGCGGCGCGGCCGAGCGCGGCATAGGGTGGCGCCTCGCCCCAGGCCTTGTCGCCGCCATTCATCAGGTCGAAGAGGATGGCGCCGGGCACCACGGGCACCGTCGTCCCGCCGAAGGCGACGCCGCGGCTGCGGGCGCCGAGCGCCGCGACCACGGCGCCGGCCGCATCGAGCCCGTACATGGAGCCCCCGGACAGGACGACGGCATCGACCGTATTGGCGATGCTGGCCGGATCGAGGGACTGGATGTTCAGCGTGCCGGGCGCGCCGCCGCGGATCTCGGCGGCGGCAGGGCAGCGCTCCTCCGGATATATCACGGTGGTGCCGGTGCGGATGCGGTGGTCCTCCGCCTGGCCGACGAGGATGCCCTCGACATCGGTGATGAGGTTGCGCGGACCGGGGCCGATCATGCGGCAGAGCCTCGCATGGCGGGCGGCGGCGCGCTATCCGGTCGGGCATGGAATGGCGACGAATGACCGAGGCGGACCTGCCAGAGGTGGTGGCCCTCGCCGGGGTGCTGCACCCGCATCACCCGGAGGCACCGGCAGTCTTCGCCGAGCGGCTGGCGCTGGCGCCGGAGGGATGCTGGATGCTCGGTGACGGGCAGGGCTATGCGCTGGCCCATCCGTGGACGGGGGCCGCGCCGCCGCCGCTTGATTCCCTGTTGGGCAGGCTTGCCGAGGGGCCTTGGCATCTCCACGACATGGCCTTGCTTCCGGCAGTGCGCGGCGCGGGCCATGCGGCGCGGCTGCTGGCGCGCTGGCCGGTGGCGACGCTGGTCGCCATCGCGGGGACCGGCAGGTACTGGGCGCGGCAGGGCTTCCGCGAGGTGCCCTGCGCCGACCCGGCGGCGCTCGCCAGCTATGGGGCGGGTGCGCGGTTCATGGGGCGAGGCGGGATCTGATCCAGGCGGCGGAGCGGCCGGCGGCACGACATGGCCAGAGCACGGAGGAGGCCGTGCAGGGTGCCAGGGAAGAGCCTCGCCTCGGGCGGGAGGCCAGCGGAAGGCGGGCATCGGCCGCGGCGGCCGGGACATGGGGCGGCGGAAGGGGGAACTCGAGGCCGATCGGCGGCAAGGCGGCGGTGCGCTCACCGCCATCCGGCCGAAGGCCTGCAGCTCCGGGCTGAGGCGAGGACGGACGGGCGGTCCCCGGTAACCTTCGCGTATGGTTGCCACTCTGGCTTTCCAAGCCCATGTTGCGGTGCACCATGTCGATGATGATCCCGCGCAGCGCTGCCTCCGGCTACCAGGCCCGGTCCATGTTCCGGCCGCGCAGCCTCGTGCTGCTCGCCGATCCGTTGCAGCCGGAGGCGCCGGTGCTGGCCGCCAACATCGCCGCGGGTGGCTTCGAGGGCCGCGCTTATGCGGTGGGGATGGCGGTGCCTGGGCTGCTGCCGGCGGATTCCGTCGAGGCGCTGCCGGAGGTGCCGGACCTGGCCGTACTCTGCCTCCCGCCGGCGGCGCTGGCACCGGCCATGGCGGCGTTGGCGCGGCGGGGGTGTTTCGCCGCCATCGTGCCGGGGCAGGCGCCGGAGCTGGGCGCCATCTCTGCGCGCACCGGCGTGAGGGCGCTGGGGCAGGGGAGCTTCGGCCTCTGCATCCCGGCGATCGGGCTGAATGCCTCGCTCTCCCATATCCAGCCGGCGCCGGGGCGGCTCGCGCTGGTGACGCAGTCGGCGGCGCTGGCGCGGGCGGTGATCGATTGGGCGGCAGCCGAAAAGCTCGGCTTCAGCCATGTGATCGGCATCGGCGGCAATGCGACGCTCGGCTTCGCCGCCTCGCTCGACTGGCTGGCGCGGGATGCGGGGACGGGGGCGGTGCTGCTCGACCTGCGGCGGGTGCGCAACCGGCGGGCCTTCGTCTCGGCGGCGCGGGCGACGGCCAGGACCCGCCCCGTGATGGCGATCCGCGCCGGCGGCCGGAGCGGCGATGCCTCGGGCCTCGCCGACGCGGTGATGGAGGCGGCGCTGCGCCGCGCCGGGGTGCTGCGCGTCTCGGGGCTCGAGGACCTGCTCTCGGCGGCGGAGACGCTGGCGCGGGTCCGGCTGCGGCCGGGGGTGCGGGAGGCACGGGTCGCCATCGTCACCAACGGAATCGGGCTCGGCCACATGGCGGCGGATGCGGTCATCGCCGGGGGCAGCTGCCTTGCCGAGCTCAGGCCGGAATCGCTCGCCGCCTTGGGAATGCTGCTGCCGCCGGGCTGGGTGGCGGGCAACCCGCTCTCGCTCGGGCCGGCGGCGGGGCCGCGGCTCGCCGAGGCGGCGGCGATGCTGGCCGGGCTGGCGGAGGTGGATGCCGTGATCGCCCTGCATGCCCCGGCGCCGGGCGAGGCGCCGCCCGAAGCGGCCGATGCGGCGGCGGAGGCGATGATCGCGGCGGCGAAGACCGGCACCGGGCGGGCGGCGCCCATCCTCGTCGGCTGGACCGGGCAGGCGACGGCGGGGCGGCAGCGGCGGCGGATGGCCGAGGCGGGGCTCGCCGTCTTCGCCACGCCCGAAGCCGCGGCGCGGGGGGCGATGCACCTGGCGGCCGACCGGCGGAACCGCGCCTCGGCGGCGGAGCTGCCCTCCCGCGAGGTGCTGGAGCTGGCGCCGGACCGGGCGGCGGTGCGGCGCATCCTCGCCGCGCCGCGGGCGGCGGGGCGGCTCGGGCTGACGGCGGAGGAAGCGCTAGGCGTGCTCGCCGCCTACGGCATTCCGACCGTGCCGGGGCGGCATGCGGCGGGGCCGGCCGAGGCGGCGGATGCGGCGGCGATGCTCGGCTTCCCAGTGGTGCTGAAAATCCTCAGCCCGGACCTCAGGCACAAGAGCGACGCCGGGGGCGTCGTCACCAACCTAGCCAGCGCCGAGGCGGTGCGGGCGGCGGCGGCGGCGATGCTGGCGCGCATCCGCGCCATCAGGCCGGAGGTGCGGATCGAGGGGCTGCTGGTGCAGCGGCAGGCGGCACGCGCCCTCGAGCTGCGGCTGCGGCTCGGCGACGACGCGATGTTCGGGCCCTGGATCGGCTTCGGCCATGGCGGCACGGCGGCCGACCTCGCGGCGGATGAGGCGCATGACCTGCCGCCGCTCAACCTGGCGCTGGCCGACCAGCTTATCGGCCGGTCGCGCATGGCGCAGCTTCTGGGCGGCTTCCGCGATCACCGCCCGGCGGACCGGGGGGCGGTGGCGGAGGCGCTGGTGCGGCTGTCGCAGATCGCGGTGGATTTCCCGGAGATCGCCGGCCTCACCATCAACCCGCTCTTCGCCGATGCCCGGGGCGTGCTGGCGGTCGATGCCAAGCTGGCGCTGCGGCCGGCGGGCGAGGTGGCCGAGCTGGCGATCCCGCCCTATCCAGCGGAGCTGGAGCGGCCCTTCCGCACCAGGTCGGGGGAGGTCCTGACCATCCGGCCGATCCGGCCCGAGGATGCGGCGGCGCTGGGCGAGGCCTTCCGCCGGCTCGACCCGGAGGATATCCGCCGGCGCTTCTTCTCTCCGTTGCGCGAGCTGTCGCCGGCGCTGACGGCGCGGCTGACGCAGATCGACTACGACCGTGAGATGGCCTTCATCGGCTGCGACGAGGCGGGGGCGATCCGCGGCGTGGCGCGGCTGATCCGCGACCCGGTGGGGCCGGAGGCGGAGTTCGCGGTGATCGTCGAGCAGGCGATGAAGGGGCGGGGACTCGGCCGGCACCTGATGGAGCGGCTGTTCGAATGGGGCCGCGCCATGGGAGTGACGGAGGTGGCGGGCCAGGTGCTGGCGGAGAACCGCCCGATGCTCGCCTTCGTCCGCAGCCTCGGCTTCAGCCTCCGGCGTTCGCCGGAGGAGGACGAGGTGATGGAGGCGCGGCTGACGCTGTGATCAATCCGGCCGGGTGGCGGCGATGAGTTCGCGCACCCGGGCGGCGGCAGTGGCGCCCTTCAGCGCATCGCGCCAGGCGGTCTCGGCGACGCGCTGGTGGACGGAGATGGCTTCGTCGGCCGCCGTGATCATGGCGACGCCGAGCCCGGCCGTCGGCGGCGCGTCGGGCGGGAAGGGGCTGCCGACCACATGGGCGCGGTCCCGCCCGCGCAGGACGATGAAGGCGCCCGACGGGTCCGGCCCGGCGGTGAGGCCGAGCTGCAGGCCGATGGGCACGCTTTCCATCATGGTGGCGATGCTCTCCGCCTCCGCCAGGGCGGCGGCGCGGCAGCGGGCCCGGGTGCGCTCCGAGACGGCGATGCCGGCGGCGACCCCATCCTGCAGGAAGCGGCGGAGCGCGGCCTCCGACAGGATGCCGATGATGTTGGGACGGCGCTGCTGGTGCAGCTTCTTGCGGGCGGAGAGCAGGCCGAGTGCCTGGTCGGCCATGGAGCGGGCGGGAACGCGGTCCGGCGCGGCATCGGCGGCCTCGGTCCAGGTCTCGGCGACGGCGCCCTCGAAGGCATCGGTCGAGACCTGGTAGCAGAGGGCGCCGCCGACCATCAGGATCTGGTCGGCCTGTTCCTCGACCTGGCGCAGCCGCTCCTGGAAGGCGACGGGGCGGGAGAAGTACTCGACGCCGATTCCGAGCAGGGAGAGGGGCGAGATCTTCAGCAGCTCGGCGAGGCGCCGGATCGTGTCCAGCTTGATGACCTCGCCCTTCTCGTAGCGATAGAGGGCGGCGCGGGAGACGCCGAGGCGGGCCGCGATCTCCTCCGCCCTGAGGCCCGACTCGAGGCGATAGGCTCGCAACTGCTGCCCGATATCCGCAAACCGCATCACCAGCCTCCGCCTCTTCTCAAATCTGCCATCCTGGCCCGGCGATTCGACACCATAATGGTTAGATTTTTGAGAAGACATCTCGCGCACCGAACGGGGCGCGTAAAAACCTTGCCTCGCTCTCTATGCGAAATCAAGTCTTGGAAACCTTTGCGACATGTCCGTACATGTTTCAAGCGCTTGAGATGTGGCCCGATCGCGCCGCACACGCATGGCGCGTGCGGCGCGGGAGGCTCTGCTGCCGGCCGGGCAGCGGCCGGGGTCAGCCGCCGTCCGGCGCGACGGGGTGGGCGGCCATCACCTCGAGCGCCTTCACCAGGCCGGAATGGTCGAGCTGCCCGCCACCGGCGGCGATGCAGGCGGAGAAGAGCTGCTGGGTGGAGGCGGTGTTGGGCAGCGCCACGCCGAGTTCCTTCGCCGAGGTCAGCGCGAGGTTCAGGTCCTTCTGGTGCAGGACGATTCGGAAGCCCGGGTTGAAGGTCCGCTTGATCATCCGCTCGCCATGCAGCTCCAGAATGCGGGAGGTGGCGAGGCCGCCCATCAGCGCCTGGCGCACCTTGGCGGGGTCGGCGCCGGCCTTGCTGGCGAAGACCAGCGCCTCGCCCACCGCCTCGATGGTGAGCGCAACGATGATCTGGTTGGCGACCTTCGTCGTCTGGCCGGCGCCGTTCGGGCCGACGAGGGTGATGTTCTTGCCCATGGCCTCGAACAGCGGCCGGGCGCGGGCGAAGGCCGCCTCCTCGCCGCCGACCATGATGGTGAGGCTCGCCCCCTTCGCGCCGACCTCGCCGCCCGAGACGGGCGCGTCGAGATAGTCGCAGCCGAGGGCGTTGACCTTTTCCGCGAAGGTTTTGGTCGCGGTCGGGCTGATCGAGGACATATCGATGACCAGCTTGCCCTTCGACAGGCCGGCGGCGACTCCGGCGGGGCCGAACAGCGCGGCCTCCACATCCGGGGTGTCGGGCACCATCAGGATGATCACCTCGGCCGCCTTGGCGACGGCGGCCGCATCGGCCAGCACGGTGAAAGCGGCGCGCGACTCGGCGTCGAGGCTCCGGCGCTCCGGCACGATGACCTCGTGGCCGGCGGTCTTGAGGTGGCCGGCCATGGGCTTGCCCATGATGCCGAGGCCGATGAAGCCGATCTTCATGTGCAGCGGGTCCTTCTCGCTGTTCAGGACTTGTAGGGGGCGAACCAGCCGAGGCCGGCCTCGGTCTCGCCCGCGGGGCGGTACTCGCAGCCGATCCAGCCGCGGAAGCCCATTTTATCGGTTGCCTGGAAGACGAAGGGCCAGTTCACCTCGCCGGTGCCCGGCTCGTTGCGGCCCGGATTGTCGGCGACCTGCATATGGGCGATCAGCGGCAGGTGGCGCTCCGCGGTCCTCACCAAGTCGCCCTCGGTGATCTGGCAGTGGTAGAGGTCGAATTGCAGGCCGAGCCGCTCGGGGCCGACGGCCTGGATGATCGCCGCCGCCTCGTCCGTCGTGTTGAGGAAGAAGCCGGGGATGTCGCGGTGGTTGATCGGCTCGATCACCGGCTTCACCCCCGCCTTGGCGCATTCCTCGGCGGCCCAGGCGAGGTTTGCCGCATAGACCGACAGCAGCGTGTCCCGCGCCACGCCAGCCGGCGTCAGGCCGGCCATCAGGTGGAGGCGGGGGCATGAGAGGACCGCCGCATACTCCAGGGCGCGCTTCACCCCCTCGCGGAACTCGGCCTGCCGGCCAGGCAGGGCGGCCTGGCCGCGCTCGCCCGCGGCCCAGTCGCCGGGCGGGGCGTTGAAGAGTACCTGGGAGAGGCCGTTGTCCTTCAACCGCGCAGCGATCTCGGCGGCGGGGAATTCGTAAGGGAACAGGAACTCCACGGCCTCGAAGCCCGCTGCCTTGGCGCGGCCGAAGCGGTCGAGGAAGGGCGCCTCGTTGAACATCATCGACAGGTTGGCGGCGAAGCGCGGCATGGTCCCTCCCGTTCGGACGATTGGCAGGCCGGCACGGCGGTGGCCTGCTATAGCAGTGGCGCCGCAAGCTACCGAGGGCGGGCGGCGCTGGCTACAGGGCCAGCGAAGGGATGCGCCGGACCGGCCGGGATGATACGGAGCAAGGATGACCCAGCCGCGACCTCACCCGGAGCGCTTCACCCCCGCCGCCCTGCTCGGCCTGATTGCGGCGCTGGCGCTGGCGGTGGGCTGCCTGCTGGTGCTCCGGCCCTTCCTCTCCTCGCTGCTCTGGGCGGCGATCCTGGTCTACTCCACCTGGCCAGCCTTCCGGATGCTGAGGGAGCGGACGGGGATGTCGCCCGGGCTCGCGGCGGGGCTGATGGTGACGGCGGAATTCCTTTTGATCGGGCTGCCGCTGGTCTTCGCCACGCCGACCAGGCGCGAGGACGTCGAGGGGCTGCGGCATGCGGTCGAGACCTTCCTCACCCAGGGGATGCCGGGGCTCGGCACTTGGCTCGGCAACCTGCCGCTGATCGGCAACTTTCTCGCCGGGCAGGTCGCAGGGGTTGATTTCGGCCTGTCCGGCCTGACCGATCTGCTCGGCCCCTATGCGGGGACGCTCGCGCAGAATGCGCTGGCCGTGCTGCTCGCGGTGCTCTCCGGCATCGCCGAGTTGCTCGTGGCGATCTTCCTTGCCTTCTTCCTCTACCGCGACGGGCCCGCCATCGCGCAGCGGAGCGAGGCGGCGCTGGAGCGGCTGGCCGGGGACCGCACGCGGCACCTGGTGGCGCTGACCGGGGCCGTGACCCGGGGCGTGGTCTATGGGCTGCTCGGCACGGCGCTGGTGCAGGGGCTGATGACGGCCTTCGGCCTCTGGATCACCGGCGTGCCGCGCCCGGTGCTGCTGGGGGTGGTGGCAGGGGTCATCTCCATCATGCCGGTCGGGGCGCCGCTGGTCTGGATCCCGGCGACGCTCTGGCTGTTCAGCCAGGGCTCGACCGGCTGGGCGATCTTCCTCGGCCTCTACGGGGCGTTCGGGATCAGCAGCGCGGACAATGTGATCCGGCCCTGGCTGATCGCGCGCGGCGCCGACCTGCCGCTGTTGCTGACCCTGCTGGGGGCGCTGGGCGGGGTCTTCGCCTTCGGCTTTCTGGGCCTCTTCCTCGGGCCGGTCCTGCTCGCGGTCGGGTTCACATTGCTGAAGGATTGGGCAACCGAGGGGACTGAAGGGAAGGGAACCTCCGGCTGACACCCTTTCGTCACACGGAAGCCGGGCCTATAGGGGCGGAAAACCCCCCAGGGACGCCCATCGCATGCTCGCCTTCATCATCTCCCGGATCCTCCAGGCCTTGCCGGTCATGGTGGTGGTGGCCCTGATCAGCTTTGCCATGTTTGCCTATGTGGGCGACCCGGTGGCGATCATGCTCGGCCAGGACTTCACCGAGGCGCAGCGCCAGGCGCTGGTGGCGAGCCTCGGGCTCGACCGTCCCTTCTTCGTGCAATTCGCCAAATTCATCTGGAATGCGCTGCATGGCGAATTCGGCCTGTCCTACCGACTCTCCCGCCCGGTTGCGGAGCTGATCCAGGAGCGGGCCCCGGCGACGCTGGAGCTCGCCTTCTGCGCCGCGCTGGTCTCGCTCTGCGCCGGGGTGCCGATGGGGGTCTATACCGGGCTCTACCGGAATTCCTGGCTCAGCCGCTTCTTCCTCACCTTCAGCCTGATCGGCGTCTCGTTGCCGACCTTCCTGATCGGCATCCTGCTGATCCTGGTCTTTTCCGTCTGGCTCGGCTGGCTGCCGAGCTTCGGGCGGGGCGACACGGTGCAGATCGGCTGGTGGAGCACGGGGCTGCTGACTGTCTCCGGCCTCAAGGCGCTGGTGCTGCCTTCGGTCACCCTCGGCCTGTTCCAGCTGACGCTCATCATGCGGCTGGTCCGGGCCGAGATGCTGGAGGTGCTCAGGACCGACTACATCAAATTCGCCAGGGCGCGGGGCCTGGCGAACCGGGCGATCAATTTCGGCCATGCGCTGAAGAACACGCTGGTGCCGGTGATCACGGTCGCCGGCTTGCAGCTCGGCGGCATCATCGCCTTCGCCATCGTCACCGAGACGGTTTTCCAGTGGCCGGGGATGGGGCTGCTCTTCATCCAGTCGGTGAACTCGGCCGACATCCCCGTCATGGCGGCCTATCTGATGCTGATCGCGCTGGTCTTCGTCACTATCAACCTCGTCGTCGACCTCCTCTACTACGCCGTGGACCCGAGGCTCAGGGTCGGCGGCGCGAAGCGGGGACACTGAGCCATGGCCGCGATAACCTCCTCCCTCGGGCGCATGCTGGACAGCGACCTGTTCTGGTCCTTCAGGCACTCGCCCGTCACCGTGATCTCGGCCGTGGTGGCGCTCATCTGCATCCTCGGCGCGGTGCTGGCGCCGCTGATCGCGCCGCACGACCCGTTCGACGTGGCGACGCTCAACCTGATCGATGCCTTCAAGCCGCCGGCCTGGGCGGCGGAGGGCGACGTGACCTATCCGCTCGGCTCGGACGACCAGGGGCGGGACGTGCTCTCGGCCATCATGTATGGCGCCCGCGTCTCGCTGCTGGTCGGCTTCTGCGCCGTGCTCTTCTCCATGGTGGTCGGCGTCGGCATCGGGTTGCTGGCCGGCTATGCGGGCGGGGCGGTGGATGGGGTGCTGATGCGCATCGCCGATATCCAGCTCACCTTCCCGAACATCCTCATCGCGCTGCTGGTGGACGGCATCGCCCGCGCCGCCCTGCCAGCGGACGTGCATGACCGGGTGGCGCTCTTCGTAGTCATCTTCGCCATCGGGATCAGCGCCTGGCCGCAATTCGCCCGCACGGTGCGCGGGTCGACGCTGGTCGAGCGGAACAAGGAATACGTGCTGGCGGCGCGGGTGATCGGCATCTCGCAGCTTCGGATCATGCTGACCCATGTGCTGCCGAATGTGCTCGGCCCGGTGCTGGTGATCGCGACCCTCGGCCTGTCCAACGCCATCATCTCCGAGGCGACGCTCTCCTATCTTGGCGCCGGCGTCCCGCAGACCCAGCCCTCGCTGGGGACGCTCATCCGCATCGGCAACGACTTCCTCTTCTCCGGGGAATGGTGGATCGCCATCTTCCCCGGCCTGGCGCTGATCGCCATGGTGCTGTCGGTCAACCTGCTCGGCGACTGGCTGCGCGATGCGCTGAACCCGAGGCTCCGCTGATGGCCCCCCTGCTCGAAGTCCGCGACCTGCGGGTCGAATTCCCAACGCGGCGAGGTGTGCTCACCGCCCTCGACGGCGTCTCCTTCTCGATCGCGCCGGGCGAGGTGCTCGGCGTGGTCGGCGAGTCGGGCGCCGGCAAGTCGATGACGGGGGCGGCCATCATAGGCCTGCTCGAGCCGCCGGGGCGGATTGCCGGCGGGCAGATCCTGCTGAACGGCAAGCGCATCGACAACCTCCGCTACGACCAGATGCGGCGCATCCGCGGGCGGGAGATCGGCGCGATCTTCCAGGACCCGCTGACAACGCTCAATCCGCTCTACACGGTCGGCGACCAGCTGGTGGAGACGATCCAGACGCATCTCGGCCTCGACGGGGCGGAGGCACGGAAGCGGGCGGTCGGCTGGCTGGAGATGGTCGGCATCCCGGCCGCGGCGCAGCGCATCGACAGCTATCCGCATGAATTCTCGGGCGGGATGCGGCAGCGCGTGGTGATCGCGCTGGCGCTCTGCGCCGAGCCCAAGCTCATCGTAGCGGATGAGCCGACGACGGCGCTCGATGTCTCGATCCAGGCGCAGGTGATCGCGCTGCTGAAGGGGCTGGCGCGGGACAAGGGCACCTCAATGATGCTCGTCACCCACGACATGGGCGTGATCGCGGAGACGGCGGACCGCGTCGCGGTCATGTATGCCGGGCGCATCGCTGAGATCGGGCCGGTGCGGGAGGTGGTGAAGCACCCGAAGCATCCCTATTCGGCGGGGCTAATGGCCTCCATTCCGCCGCTCGACCGCCGGGTGGAGCATCTGGCGCAGATCGACGGTGCCATGCCGCGGCTCTCGGCCATCCCCCGCGGCTGCGCCTTCAACCCGCGCTGCCCGGAGGTCTTCGCTCGCTGCCTGGTGGAGCGGCCGGCGCTGCTGGCAACGGGTGCGACGGAGGCGGCCTGCTGGCTCTACGACCAGGCCTCGGAGAAACATGCGCCGGAGGCGATGCGCCATGGCTGAGACGCCGATCCTCGAGGTTGACGACCTCGCGCGCTCCTTCGACGTGTCCCGGCCCTGGCTGCAGCGGGTGCTGGCAGGCGAGGGTAAGCGCATCCTGCGTGCGGTCGACGGCATCTCCTTCGCCATCCCGCGGGGGACGACCCTGTCGCTCGTCGGCGAGAGCGGCTGCGGCAAGTCGACCGTGGCGCGGCTCGTCGTCGGCCTCTATCCGCCGAGTCGCGGGCGCGTCGTCTTCGAGGGGATGGAGCTGGAGCGGGCGCGCGCCATCGCCGAGCAACGGCGGCGCATGCAGATGATCTTCCAGGATCCCTATGCCTCGCTCAACCCGCGCTGGCGGGTGAAGGACATCGTCGCCGAGCCGATCCGCGCCTTCGGCATGACGCCGAGTGTGGCGGCGCAGCAGGCGAAGGTGGCGGAGCTGCTGACGCAGGTCGGGCTCTCGCCGCTGGACGGGGAGAAATTCCCGCACGAGTTCAGCGGCGGGCAGCGGCAGCGCATCTCCATCGCGCGGGCGCTCTCCTCCAACCCGGATTTCCTCGTCTGTGACGAGCCGACCTCGGCGCTCGATGTGTCCGTGCAGGCGCAAATCCTCAACCTCATGAAGGACCTGCAGGCGCGGCTCGGCCTCACCTATCTCTTCATCAGCCACAACCTGGCCGTGGTGCGGCAGGTGAGTGACCGGATCGGGGTGATGTATCTCGGGCGGCTGGTGGAGCTGGCGCCGGCGGAAACCCTCTTCACCACCCCGCGCCATCCCTATACCCGGGCCCTGATGGAGGCGATCCCGGACCTCGAGATGACCGGGCGGCAGCGCATCCCGGTGGGCGGCGAGGTGCCGAGCCCGATCAGCCCGCCCTCGGGCTGCCCCTTCCACCCGCGCTGCCCGCTCGCCGATGACCGCTGCAAGGCGGAGCGGCCGGTGCTGATCCCGGCGCGCGGGACGGGGGAGAGCCTCACCGCCTGCCATGCGGTGGAGGAGGGGCGCGACGGCGGGGTGCCCGCCGCTCAGCGGGTCGGCACGACCGCGATCGCGTTGTAGGGCGAGCCGTCCACCAGCTTGGTCGACCAGGCCATGTAGACGACGACGCCGCGCTCCTCGTCGACGAAGCGGTGGACGCGCGTCTCCTTGAAGAAGAGGCTGGTGTTGCTCTCGTAGACATTCTCGCCGCGCGCGCCGCGGCGGGCGCCTTCCAGCACGCGCACCGGGCCGATCACGGTGCAGGCCAGGCCGAAGCGCGCCGGATCCTCGGCGAGGCCGACCATGCCGGAGACGCCGCCGGTTCGTGCCTGGCTGATGTAGCAGGAGATGCCCTGCACATCCGGGTCGTCGAAGCGCTCCACCACCACCCGATGGCTGCGGGTCAGGCCGAGATTGGTGATGGCCGTGTTCACATGGCCGACCTCCTTCGTTTCCTCCGCCAGGGCCGGCAGCGAGACGAGCAGGGCGAGGAGCAGGGCGGGGATGCGCATCGGGGGCCTCTTAGGGTCATATCAACCGCTGAACGAAGGCCGGCGGGGAAGGTTGCGAAGATGCGTCCGGTTCCCGCAACCAAGCAAATGTGGGCGTGAGCGGGTGCAACATATGCGCTCGCGGGCTGTTTCCGCTGGCGTCGGCCCCAACCGGGGCCGACGCCAGCGGAAGGAGCCCCCAGTTGCAGTCCATCCTCATCGTCGGCGCGGGGTTTGCCGGCGCGGTCTTCGCGCGGCAGCTTGCCGAGGCCGGCTACCGCTGCCAGGTCATCGACCGGCGGCCGCATATCGCGGGCAACGCCTATGACGAGGTCGGACCGAATGGCATCCGCATCCATCGGTACGGACCGCACCTGTTCCATACCAACAACAAGGGTGTGGTGGACTGGCTGAGCCGCTTCACCGAATTCGTCCCCTACGAGCACCGGGTGGAGGCGCTGCTGTCGGACGGCCGTTGTGTGCCGATGCCGATCAACCGGCGGACGCTCGAGGGGCTCTTCAAGGTCGATCTGCCGACGGCGGATGCGGCGCAGGAATTCCTCCGCAGCCTGGCCGTGCCGATCGAGGCGCCGGCCAATGCGGCGGAGCACCTCCTGTCGCAGATCGGGCCGGACCTCACCGACCTCTTCTTCCGGCCCTATACGAAGAAGATGTGGGAGATGGACCTCGAGGAGCTGGATGCCTCGGTGGTGAAGCGCATCCCCCTCCGCTTCGACGACGAGGACCGGTATTTCCCCAACGACCAGTACCAGTTCATGTTCCGCGGCGGCTACACGGCGGCCTTCGAGCGCATCCTCGACCATCCGCTGATCCGGGTGGAGACGGGGCGGGAATTCGACAAGGCGATGCTGCGCGAGTTCGATCACTGCTTCAACAGCATGCCGATCGACGAGTATTTCGGCTACGAATACGGGCCGCTACCCTATCGCTCCATCCGCTTCCATCACCGCGAGGTGCCGGCGGACTTCGTGGTCGGCAGCGCGACGACGATCAACTACACCGATGCGGGGCCGCGGACGCGGGAGACGGACTGGTCGCGCATCCCCGACCACGTGGTGCAGCAGACCGGGCGGAAGACGCTGACGCAGGAGGAGCCCTGCGACTATGTCGACAACAACATGGAGCGCTACTACCCGGTGAAGACCAGCGACGGGCGCTACCAGGCGGTCTACGAGAAGTACAAGGCACTGGCCGAGCGGGCCGACGAGTGCAGCTTCATCGGGCGCTGCGGGACTTACCAGTACCTGGACATGCACCAGGTCATCAACCAGTCGCTGATGCATGTCGACAAGTGGATCGAGGCCCGCAGGTAATTAGTCGGCCGCGGCGACGCCGTCCCGCCTGGGGTCGGCGCCGCCCAGCAGGCGGACGCCATCCGCCCCGCGCAAGATCCGGATGGCGGTGAGGCCGGAGGTCATCACCCGCACATCGACCGGGAAGCCGCGCGCCTCGAGCCCCGGGGCGAGGGCGGCGGCGCTGGTGCCGGCTTCCAACTCGACCGTCGCGTTCAGCGCGCCGATGCGGGGGAGGGAGACGGCGGCCTGGGGCTCCATCCCCCAATCCAGCATCGCCACCAGCGTCTGGGCGACATGGCCGATGATGCGGGAGCCGCCGGCCGAGCCGAGGACGGCGATGGGCTGGCCATCGGCGCCGAAGACGATGCTCGGCGCCATGGAGGAGCGGGGGCGCTTGGCCGGGCCGACGCGGTTGGCGACGGGGCGGCCGTCGATCTCGGGCAGGAAGGAGAAGTCGGTCAGCTCGTTGTTGAGCAGGAAGCCGCGGACCATCACCCGGGCGCCGAAGACATCCTCGATGGTGGTGGTGAGCGAGAGGGCATTGCCGGCGGAATCGACGATGGAGATGTGGCTGGTGCCGTGCTCCGGCTGCGGCGGCTGTGAGGCGAGGGGCGCGCCGTGGTGCCAGGGCGGGTTGCCGGGGCGCGGCGTGGCAAGCGCCCGGTCGCGGTCGATGAGCTGGGCGCGGATGGCGAGGTAGGTCGGGTCGAGCAGGCCGCGGACGGGCACCGGGACGTGGTCGGCATCGGCGAGGTAGCGGTTGCGGTCGGCGAATGCGATGCGGCCGGCCTCGCCGAGGAGGTGCGCGGCATCGAGGCTGCGCGGGTCGAGCTGCAGGTCCTGGTGGCCGAGCAGGGCGAGGATCTGCAGGACCGCGACGCCGCCCGAGCTCGGCGGCGGCATGGAGCAGACGGTGTTGCCGCGATAGGGGGCGCAGACGGGCTGGCGCTCCAACGGGGCGTAGCCGGCGAGGTCGTCGGTGGTGAGCAGGCCGGGATTGGCATGGCCGCGGACGGCGGCGGCGATCTCGGCGGCGATGGGGCCGCGGTGCAGGGCATCGGCGCCCTGCTCGGCGATGGCGCGGAGGGTGGCGGCCAGCGCGGGGTTGCGCAGGCGGGCGCCCTCGGCGAGGGGCCTGTCGTTGGGCAGGAAATAGGCGCGGGCCTGCGGGTCTCGGCGCAGGCGCTCGGCATCGGCAGCGATCTGGGCGGCGAGGCGGGGCGTGATGGTGAAGCCGGCCTCGGCGGCGGCGATGGCGGGAGCGAGGAGCTGGGCCCAGGGCAGCCTGCCCTGGCGCTTGTGGACGGCCTCGAGCATGCGGAGAACGCCGGGCACGCCGACGGCGCGCCCGCCGACCGCGGCCTCGTAAAAGCCCATGGGCTGGCCGTCGCGAAGGAAGAGGGCCGGCGATGCGGCGGCGGGGGCGGTCTCGCGGCCGTCCCAGGCGGCAAGGCGGCGCGCGGCGGCATCCCAATGGAGCATCAGCGCGCCGCCGCCGAGGCCCGAGGCCTGCGGCTCGACCAGCGTCAGCATCGCCTGGGTGGCGATGGCGGCATCCACCGCATTGCCGCCGGCGCGAAGCATGGCGAGCCCGGCCTCGGCCGCCGCCGGATGGGCGGCGACGACCATCTGCCGCTGCGCCTGGGCGGGGAAGGCGAGGCAGAGCAGCAGGAGGAGGAGGCGGGCCATGGTGCTCCTGCGGGTGGTTGGGCCCTGGAACCTACCCTCCAACGGCAGCGGCGGGAACCGGGGTGCGGTGGCGGAAGGCGAGCGCCTCGGCGACATGGGCCCGCAGGACCGGCTCGCTCGCGGCGAGGTCGGCGATGCTGCGGGCGACGCGCAGCATCCGCGTATAGCCGCGGGCGGAGAGGCGGAGGCGATCGGCCGCCTGTTCGGCCAGGAGGCGGGCGGCCGGTTCGGCGGCGAGGCTGCGCTCCAGCATGGAGCCCTCGGCAGCGGCATTGCAGCGCGGGCCGTCCACGCCGTAGCGGCTGCGCTGCCGCTCGCGGGCGGCGGCGATGCGGGCGGCGACGGCGGCGCTGGTCTCGCCGGATGGGGCATGGGCGAGTTCGCTGGCGGGGACGGGCAGCACCTCGATGGCGAGGTCCATGCGGTCGAGCAGGGGGCCGGATAGGCGCATGCGGTAGTCGTCGCCGCAGCGGGGCGCGCGGCCGCATTCCCGGGGTGCGTCGCCGAGATAGCCGCAGCGGCAGGGATTCATCGCCGCGATGCATTGGAAGCGCGCGGGATAGGTGACGTGGGCATTGGCGCGGCTGATGGTGGTGCGGCCCGTCTCCATCGGCTGGCGGAGGGCTTCCAGCGCGGCGCGCGGAAACTCCGGCCATTCGTCGAGGAAGAGGACGCCGTGGTGCGCGAGGCTGATCTCGCCGGGCCTGGCACGGCCGCCGCCGCCGATCAGCGCGGCGGGGCTCGCCGAATGGTGGGGTTCGCGGAAGGGCGGGCGCACGACCAGTTGCCCGCCGCGCAGCAGGCCGGCGATGGAGTGGACGAGGCTCACTTCCAGGGCCTCGGCCGGGGAGAGGTCCGGCAGCAGGCCGGGGAGGCGGGCGGCGAGCATCGACTTGCCGGCGCCAGGAGGGCCGACCATCAGCAGGTTGTGGCCGCCGGCCGCGGCGATCTCGAGTGCGCGCTTGGCGCTTTCCTGGCCCTTCACTTCGGAGAGGCAGGGGCCGCGCTCCTCCATGGGCTGGACCGGGGGCGGCTCGGGCGGTGCGAGGCGTGCCGTGCCGCGGAAGTGGTTCATCAGGGACAGCAGGTCCGGCGCGGCCAGGACCTCGATGCGGCCGGCCCAGGCGGCCTCGCCGCCCTGGCTCGCCGGGCAGATCAGGCCGAGGTCGCGGGCGGAGGCGCCGAGGGCGGCGGGCAGCACGCCGGCGACGGGGCGGATCATGCCATCCAGGGAGAGTTCGCCGAGCGCGGCATAGCGGGCCATGCGATCGCGCGGCAGCACATCCATCGCCGCCAGCACGCCGAGGGCGATCGGCAGGTCGAAATGCGAGCCCTCCTTCACGATGTCGGCGGGAGCGAGATTCACCAGCACGCGCTTCGGCGGCAGGGTGAGGCCGAGGCCGATCAGCGTGGCGCGGACCCGCTCGCGGCTTTCGGCCACCGCCTTGTCGGGCAGGCCGACGACGAGGAAGGCGGGGATGCCTGGGGCGAGCTGCACCTCGACCGCCACCGGGACGGCCTCGATCCCGGAGAATGCGAAGGTGGCGATGCGGGCGATGGTCATGCGCCCAGGAGACTATATCATTCCTTATGATTATCAATCAGCGATGGCGAGGGCCTGGCGCCAGAGCCGCAGGAAGTTGCCCGACCAGAGCAGGCCGAGCTCCCGCTCGCCATAGCCACGTCGGGCGAGGGCGGCGGTGAGGTTCGGCGTCTCGGCGGCGTTCTGCCAGCCATCGACGGCGCCGCCGCCGTCGAAATCGGAGGAGACGCCGACATGCTCGATGCCGATGCGGCGGACGGCGTGGTCGACATGGTCCGCCATGTCCTCGACGCTGCCCGGGTTGCGCTGGCCCTCGGGCGTCGGGCGGAGGAAGGCGGGGACCGCGGTGATCTGGACGAGGCCGCCGACCGCCTTCAGCGCATCGAGCTGCTCGTCGTCGATGCCGCGGGGGTGGTCGTGCAAGGCGCGACACGCGGTATGCGTCGCCACGATGGGGGAGCGGGAGAGCTCGGCGGCCTGGAGCATGCCGCTCTTCGCCACGTGGGAGACATCGACGAGGAGGCCGGCGGCGTTCAGCGCGGCGATGGCCTCGCGCCCGAGGGCGGACAGGCCGCCATGCTCGACGGGCGCGTCGCCGAGGCGCCCCTGCGGGCGGGCGCTGTCGGCGAGATCGTTGTGGCCGTCATGGGTCAGCGTCAGGTAGCAGGCGCCGAGGGAGCGCCAGCGGGCGGGGGCCGAGAGGTCGTGGCCCATGGCATAGCCGTTCTCGACCGCCGAGAGAACGCCGAGCGCGCCGGCGGCATGGCAGGCTTCCAGCTCGTCCGGCGTGGCGCAGAAGCGGTGGGCGGTGCCGTCGGCGCGGTCGCGGATGTGGCGGAGCATCGCGTCGGCGCGTTCGGCCGCCGCGGCATGGCCGGCCTCGTCGCGCCTGCCCTGGCCGACATAGGCGATGAAGATCACGGCATCCAGCCCGCCGCGCTGCATCTTCGGGAAGTCGACGCGCATCGGGCCTTCCGTCAGTGGGTCCGGCGGGTTGGGCCAGCGGATGTCGACATGGGTGTCGAGGGTCAGCATCAGGCGGCACCCCAGCCGGTGAGGAAGCGCTCCAGCAGGCCGCCCATGACATCCACGTTGTAGCCGCCCTCCTGGATGATGGCGGTCGGCAGGCGGAGGCCGGCGATCACGGTGCCGGCGCGGGCGAAGCCATCCGCCGTGACCTTCAGCAGACCGAGCGGCTCGTGCTCGCTCGGGTCGAAGCCGAGGGAGACGACCAGCGCCTCGGCGCCGAAGCCGCGTGCCGCCTCGATGCCCGTGTCGATGGCCTCGAGCCAGCCGGCATCGCCGGTGCCGGCGGGGAGGGGGAGGTTGCGGTTGGTCCCCGCGGGCCCGGCCTCCTCGGCATAGCCGGTGAAGAAGGGGTAGTAGTTCGACGGGTCGCCATGGACGGAGACGGTCAGCACCGCCTCATCCTCCCAGAAGATGCCCTGGGTGCCATTGCCGTGGTGGCTGTCGATGTCGAGCACGGCGACGCGCTCGGCCCCCGCCTGGCGCAGCGCGGCGACGGCGATGGCGGCATTGTTCAGGTAGCAATGCCCGCCGGCGCGGGCGCGATAGGCGTGGTGGCCGGGCGGGCGGCAGAGGCCGTAGGCCTGGCGGCCGGCGGCGGCCTCCGCGGCGGCGGCAAGGGCGACACCGGCGGCGGCGTGGGAGGCTTCCCATGTGCCGGCACCGATCGGGCAGGAGGTGTCGGCGGTGTACCAGCCGGCCTGGCCGATGATGCCGCCCGGGCGGCGGCCGCCGGTGGCGAGCGCATCGCCGGTCGCATGGGTGTTGCCGACCACCTCCTCGCCCGGATTCGGCAGCGCCTGCCAGGCGGCATGGGCGGTCTCGAGGAAGTCGAGATAGTCGGGCGCGTGGACGGCCTCGAGCGCGGCGCGGGCGGGCGCGGCGGCCGTCTCGGGTGGCAGGCCGAGGCGGTGGAGGGCGGCGAGCAGCGCCTCGGCGCGGGCCGGCACCTCGAAATTCGGCCGGAGCTGGCCGCGCTGGAGGAAAAAGCGCGGCGTGTGCCGCATCTGGTCGGGGTGGGAGAAAGCGCGCATGGCGGGAGGCTACCAGCCGATACGCCCTTGTCCATGCGCCGAACGGGCCGTTAGCATGCGCAAAATTCATCCTGGGAGATCATAATGACCGTATCGCGCCGCGGCCTGCTCGCCGCGACCGCCGTCGCGCCTGCGCTCATGCGGGTGCAGGAGGCCCTGGCCCAGGGCGTCGCGCCGCGCCGGGGCGGGACGCTGACCTCGATCCTCACGCCGGAGCCGCCGGTGCTGCAGATCGGCGTCAACAACCAGGGGCCGACCCTGGTCGCGGCGGGCAAAATCTTCCAAGGGTTGCTGACGTTCAGCCCGACGCTGGAGCCGATCCCGGTGCTGGCGAAGAGCTGGACCATCAGCCCGGACGGAAAGGAATACGTCTTCAGGCTGCAGGAAGGCGTGAAGTTCCACGACGGCCAGCCGATGACGGCCGAGGACGTCATCTTCTCGATCACGAGATTCCACTTCGAGGTCTCGCCCCGGGCGCGGGCGATCTTCGCCCTGATCGACAAGGCGGAAGCGCCGGACCCGCTGACGGTGCGGATCACGCTGAAGCAGCCCTTCCAGCCCTTCCTGCTGATGTTCGACAACAGCGCCTGCGCCATCGTGCCGAAGCACCTGTTCGACGGGCAGGATTTCCGCACGGCGCCGGCGGTGCAGCGGGCGATCGGCACGGGGCCCTTCCGCCTCGCCGAATGGCAGCGGGGCAATTTCATCCGGCTGGAGCGCTTTGCCGACTATTGGAAGCCGGGCCAGCCCTACCTGGATGCGATCATCTACCGCATCGTGCCTGACAGCCAGAGCCGGCGGCTGGCGCTCGAGACCGGGCAGGTGCTGCTGACCCAGGGCAGCGATGTCGAGCCCTTCGACGTGCCGGCGCTGCGGTCGCGACCCAACCTCGATGTCTCGGTCAAGGGCTGGGAGTATTTCTCGCCGGTCGCCTGGATCGAGCTGAACCATCGGGTGAAGCCACTCGACGACGTGCGGGTGCGGCAGGCGATCAGCATGGCGATCGACCGCAACTTCATCACCCAGCGGCTGTGGTTCGGCGTCGGCAAGCCGGCGACCAACCCGATCGCCTCCACCACGCGCTTCCATGATGCGAGTGCGAAGATCGCCGGCTACGATGTGAGGGCGGCGGCGGCGCTGCTGGATGCGGCGGGGCTGCGGCCGAATGCGCAGGGGGTGCGCTTCACGCTGAAGCACCTGACCTTGCCGTACGGGGAAGTCTGGTCGCGTCTGGCCGAGTATCTGAAGCAGTCGCTGCGCCAGGTCGGCATCGCGCTGGAGCTGGAGAGCACCGACGCCGGCAGCTGGGCCCGGCGGGTCGGCGCCTGGGAGTACGAGACGACGATCAACTTCGTCTACCAGTTCGGCGACCCCACGCTCGGCGTGGAGCGGACCTATGTCTCCACCAACATCCAGAAGGTGACCTTCACCAACACCGGCGGCTATGCGAACCCGAAGGTGGACGAGCTGTTCGCCGCTGCGCGGAACGCGGCGGATCCGAAGGACCGGCAGGCGGCCTTCAGCGCCGTGCAGAAGATCCTCTGCGAGGAAGTGCCGCAGATCTGGCTGATGGAGATGGCCTTCCCCACCATCACCGACAAGAAGGTGCGCAACGCCGTCACCACCGGCCTCGGCGTGCATGCCAGCTTCGACGACGTCTTCCTGACCGCCTGATGGAGGCCTCGAAACTGCCCGGCTTCCTGCTCCGGCGGGGGGTGAAGGCGGCGATCGTCGTGCTCGCGATCGTCGTCTGCAACTTCCTGCTGGTGCATGCGGCGCCGGGCGACCCGGCGAGCGTCATCGCCGGACAGTCGGGGGCGGCGGATGCGGTCTTCCTCGAGCAGCTGCGCCGCCAGTTCGGGCTGGATCAGCCGCTTTACGTCCAGCTCTGGATCTACCTGAAGAGCGTGCTCTCGCTCGACCTCGGCTTCTCGCACCGGCAGCAGGCGCCGGTCGCGCAGCTGGTGCTGGAGCGGCTGCCGGCGACGCTGCTGCTGACGGGGGCGGCCTTCGCCTTTGCCTTGACTGCGGGCGTCACGCTCGGGGCGCTGGCGGCGCAGCGGGTCGGGCGCTGGGCGGACAGCGTCATCACCGTCATCGCGCTTACCTTCTATGCAACGCCGCTCTTCTGGGTGGGGCTGATGCTTGTGCTGGTCTTCTCGGTCTGGCTGGAATGGCTGCCGAGCTTCGGCATGTCGAGCGTCGGGGTCGAGATGCATGGGCTGGAGGTGGTCTGGGACGTGGCGCAGCACCTGCTGCTGCCGGCGCTGACCCTCGGGCTGTTCTACCTCGCCGTTTATGCGCGGCTGACGCGGGCGACGATGCTGGAGGTGGCGGACCAGGATTTCGTCAAGACGGCGCGGGCCAAGGGCGTGCCGGAGGGGCGCATCCTGCGGGCGCATGTGCTGCGCAACGCGCTGCTGCCGGTCATCACCTTCGCCGGCATCCAGGCGGGGCAGCTGCTCGGCGGCTCGATCCTGGTGGAGACGGTCTTCGCCTGGCCCGGCATCGGGCGGCTGGCTTTCGAGGCATTGCTGGCGCGGGACTATCCCGTGCTGCTCGGCGTCTTCTTCTGCACCAGCGTTATGGTCGTGCTGTTCAACCTGCTGACCGACCTGCTTTATGCCGTCATCGATCCTCGTGTGGAGGTCGCGGGTTGAGGGATTTCTGGCGCCGCTTCCGGCGCAACAAGGGCGCGGTGGTCGGCCTCGTCATCCTGCTGCTGGTCGTGCTGGTGGCGGCGACCGCTCCCTTGCTGTTTCCCGGCAGCCCCTGGGACATGGCGGGCGCGCCCTTCGCGCCACCCGGGGAGATGGGGATGCTGCTGGGGACGGACAGCCTCGGACGCGACGTGGCGGCGGGCATCGCGCACGGGGCGCGCATCTCGCTGCTGGTCGGCGCGGTCTCGACGGCGGCGGCGCTGCTGGTCGGCGTCACGCTCGGGGCCTTCGCCGGCTATCTCGGCGGGATCGCCGATGATGCGGTGATGCGGTTCACCGAGTTCTTCCAGACCATCCCGAGCTTCGTCCTTGCCATCCTGCTGGTGGCGATCTTCACGCCCACGATCACCTCCGTGGTGGGGGCCATCGCCGTCGTCTCCTGGCCGCCGGTGGCGCGGGTGGTGCGGGCGGAGTTCCTGTCGCTGCGCGGGCGGGAATTCGTCCAGGCGGCGGAGGTGCTGGGCAAGTCGCGGCTGGCCATCGTGCTGACGGACATCCTGCCGAACGCGCTCTCGCCCATCGTGGTGCTTTCCTCGCTGATGGTCGCCTCGGCGATCCTGCTGGAGAGCGCGCTGAGCTTCCTCGGCCTCGGCGACCCGAACCTGATGACCTGGGGCTTCCTGATCGGCTCCGGCCGCAGCGTCATCCGCCTGGCCTGGTGGATGAGCGTCTTCCCGGGCATCGCCATCTTCCTCACCGTGCTGGCGCTGAACCTGGTGGGGGAGGGGCTGTCGGATGCGCTCAATCCGCGCCTCGCCCGCCAGCGGGGCGGGGCGGCATGAGCCTGCTGCGGGTCGAGGGGCTGACGGTCGCCCTGCCGCCGGGCGGCGACCGGCCGCATGCGGTGGAGGATGTGTCCTTCCATCTCGATGCGGGGGAGATCCTTTGCGTCGTCGGCGAGAGCGGGTCGGGCAAGTCGATCAGCGCCAATGCGGTGATGGGGCTGCTGCCGAAGGGCTTGCCGGTGCGGCAGGGAAGCATCGCCTTCGAGGGGCGGGAGCTGCTGTCGCTCGCACCCGAGGCGATGCGGAAGCTGCGGGGCGAGCGCCTCGCCATGATCTTCCAGGAGCCGATGACGGCGCTCAACCCGCTGATGCGCGTCGGCGACCAGATCGCGGAAGTGCTGCGCGTGCATGGCAGCGGCGCCGATGCCGCGCGGCGGGTGCCGGAGCTGCTGGCCGCCGTCAACCTTCCCGATCCGGCTTCCATTGCCCGCAGCCATCCCTTTCGGCTGTCGGGCGGGCAGCGGCAGCGGGTGATGATCGCCATGGCGCTGGCGCTGGAGCCGGCGCTGCTGATCGCCGACGAGCCGACGACGGCGCTCGACGTCACGACCCAGATGCAGATCCTGCGGCTGATCCGGGAGATCCAGTCGCGGCGCGGCATGGGCGTGCTGTTCATCACCCATGATTTCGGCGTCGTCGCCGAGATCGCCGACCGCGTCGCGGTGATGCAGCGCGGGCGGATTGTCGAGCAGGGGCCGGCGGCCGAGGTGCTGAACCGGCCGCAGCACTCCTATACGCAGGCGCTGATCGCGGCCGTGCCGCATGGCGCCGCCCAAGCGCGGGCCGCGATCACCACGGCGCCGGTGCTGGAGCTGCGGGGCGTCGAGAAGACCTATCGTCGCGGCGGGTTCTTCGGCGCGCGGGCCGTGGTGCGGGCGGTGCACGACGCCGATATCAGCTTGCGGCAGGGAGAGACGCTGGGGCTGGTCGGCGAGAGCGGCAGCGGCAAGTCGACGCTGGCGCGCTGCGTCGTCCGCCTGGTGGAGCCGGAACGGGGGACCATCGCCTATCACGGCACCGATTTGCGGCCGCTGTCGCGCGCGGGCTGGAAGCCCTATCGCCGGCGCATCCAGATGGTCTTCCAGGACCCCTACGCCTCGCTCAACCCCCGCCGGACCGTGGGCGATACCATCGCCGAAGGGCCGGTCACCCATGGCACGCCCCGGGCCCAGGCGCTGGAGCGGGCCCGCGAGTTGCTGCGGCTGGTGCAGCTCGATCCTGGGGCGATGGACCGCTACCCGCACGAGTTCAGCGGCGGGCAGCGGCAGCGGATCGGCATCGCACGCGCCCTGGCCATGGAGCCGGAGCTGTTGATCGCCGACGAGCCGGTCTCGGCCCTCGACGTCTCGGTCCAGGCGCAGGTGCTGGCGCTGCTGGCGGAGATCCGGGCGCGGCTGGGGCTGACCATGCTCTTCATCACCCATGACCTCCGGGTGGCGGCGCAGATCTGCGATCGCGTCGCGGTGATGCAGCGCGGGGCGATCGTCGAGCAGGGTCCGACGGCCGAGGTCTTTGCCCGGCCGCAGCATGCCTATACGCGTCAGCTACTGGACAGCATCCCGGGAAGAGGCTGGACTCCGCCGGAATTATAGGGGGAACGCCATGAGCCAGAGCCTCGATCCCGGTGCGCGCCGCGCCATCCTCGATGCCGTCGATGCGTTGCGCGAGGAGAGCGTCGAGACGCTGAAGCGCTTGGTGCGCTGCCCCTCGACCCTCGGCAACGAGCAGTCGGCGCTCAACGAGATGGCGCGAATCTATGAGGGGATCGGCCTCGCGCCGCGGCGGGTGCCGACCGTGCCGGCGGAGCTGGCCGGGCATCCAGGCTTCTCGCCGCCGCTGATCCCCTATGAGGGGCGGGACAATGTGGTGGCCCTCCACCAGCCGCGGGAGCGGCGGGGGCGGAGCCTCACCTTGCAGGGGCATGTCGATGTGGTGCCGGAGGGTGCGGCCGACATGTGGGCGACGCCGCCCTACGAGCCCGATATCCGCGGCGGCCGGATGTATGGCCGCGGCGCGGGGGACATGAAGGCGGGCATTGTCTCCTATGTGACGGCCTTCAAGGCGATGCGGCTCGCCGGGCTGCAGCCGGCGGCCGAGGTGCAGATGCAATCGGTCATCGAGGAGGAGTGCAGCGGCAACGGCGCGCTCGCCGCCATGCTGGCGATGCCGAAGACGGATGCCGTCATCATCCCGGAGCCCGGGCCGGGGCTCGATGCGCTCTACACGGCCGAGGTCGGCGTCGTCTGGGCCTGGGTGACGGTCTCGGGCCGGCCAGCGCATGTGCGCGACATGCAGGCCGGGGTGAATGCCATCGAGGCGGCGACCATCATCGCCGGCGCCTTCAAGGACTATGAGCGGGAGATGAATGACGGCTCCCGCATCCACCCCGCCTTCCGTGGCGTGAACCATCCGGTCAACGTCAATCTCGGCACCATCGAGGGGGGCGAGTGGAATTCCTCGGTCGCCACGCGCTGCCGCATCGGCCTCCGCGTCGGGGTGATGATGGGCTACACCGCCTCCCAGACCCGCGCCGATATCGAGCGGCTGGTGGAGCAGGCGAAGCAGCATGAGCGGCTGCGCGGCGCCATGGTGAAGCTCGAGTTCAAGGGCTTCATGGCGGACCCCTGCGTCTTCGACACCGATGCGGAGATCGTGCAGCTCGCCCGCCGGTCTTATGCCGAAGTGACGGGCGGGAGCCTGCGCGACTATCCGGCGACGGGGCTCACCGACGGGCGCTTCTTCACCCTCTACCAGGATACGCCGGTCGCCTGCTTCGGCCCGGACGCCGTCGACATCCACGGCATCGACGAGAATGTCGGGCTGGACAGCATGCACGGCATCACCCGCACCATCGCGCTCGCCATGGCCGGGTGGTGCGGCGTCGAGAAGGCCTGAACGCATGTCGGCATCCAACCTCCCGCTGTCCGGCGCCAGGCTCTGGGAGAGCCTGATGGAGATGGCGAAGATCGGCGGCACGCCGAAGGGCGGCTGCAACCGGCAGACGCTGACCGACCTCGATGCCGAGGGCCGGGCGCTGTTCCAGCGCTGGGGCGAGGCCTGCGGCCTGACGCTCAGCGTCGACCGGCTGGGCAACATGGTCTTCCGGCGGGAGGGGCGGGACCCGAAGCGCGCGCCGGTCGCCATCGGCAGCCATCTCGACACCCAGCCGACGGGCGGGAAGTTCGACGGCGTGCTCGGCGTGCTGGCGGGGCTCGAGATCATGCGGGCGCTGCACGAGGCGGGTGCCGAGACCGAGGCGCCGCTGCTGCTGATCAATTGGACCAATGAGGAAGGCGCCCGCTTCTCGCCGCCTATGATGGGCAGCGGCGCAGCCATGGGCATCTTCACCGAGGAGGAGGTTCTGGCCAAGCGCGCGGCCGATGGCGCCGTCTTCGGCGAGGAGCTGCGGCGCATCGGCTGGCAGGGCGAGGCCGATCCGGCCGAGCTGCAGAAGGTCGGCGCCTATCTCGAGCTGCATATCGAGCAGGGCAAGCAGCTCGAGGATGCCGGGCTCGACGTCGGCATCGTCACCCATGCGCTGGCGCAGAGCTGGTTCGAGGTGACGGTCGAGGGCGAGGATGCGCATGGCGGCTCGCCCATGGCCGGGCGGCGCGATGCGATGATGGCGGCGGCGCCTCTCATCGCCGCGGTGGAGGAGATCGCGCTCGGGACGCTGGCGCCCGATGGCGAGGCGGGGCGCGGGACGGTCGGCGTGGTGGATGTCCACCCCGCCTCGCGCAACGTCGCACCGAGCCGGGTCTTCTTCAGCGTCGATTTCCGGCACAGCGACCCGGCGGCGCTCGCCCGGATGGGCGAGGCGCTGACGGCGCGCGCGGCTGAGATCGCAGCCGCCCGCACGGTGACGGCGACGGTCGCACCCTTCTGGCATTCGCCGCTGACGCCCTTCGACCAGGCGCTGGTCGGCCGAGCGCGGGCAGGGGCCGAGGCGCGCGGCCTCCGCTACCGGGAGATGCCGACCGCCATCGGCCATGACGCGGTCTACATGGCGCGGCGCGTGCCGACGGTGATGGTCTTCACCCCTTGCCATGGCGGGCTCTCGCACAACGAGGCGGAGAGCATCACCCCCGAATGGGCGACGGCCGGGCTGCAGGTGCTGGCGGATGCCGCCATCGCCACGGCCAATGCGAAGGAGTGAGGGACATGCGCATCGCCATCGGTGGCTTCCAGCACGAAAGCCATTCCTTCGCGCCGCTGCCGACCGGGTGGCAGGAATTCATCCGCCCCGGCGGCTTTCCCGGCCTGCAGCGCCCGACGACGCTGATCGAGACGCTGCGGCATACCTCCGTCCCCTGCGCGGGCGCCATCGAGGTGGCCGAGGCTGAGGGCGTGATCCTCGCACCGCTCACCTGGTGCTTCGCCAACCCGGCGGGGCCGGTCACCGCTGAGGCCTTCGAGCGGATCGCGGCGCTGATGGTCACGGCGCTTTCCGATGCGCTGGAGGCGGGGCCGCTCGATGGCATCTTTCTCGAGCTGCACGGCGCGATGGTCGCGGTCGGCTTCGACGATGCGGAGGGCGAGTTGCTGCGCCGCATCCGCGCCGTGGTCGGGCCTGAGATGCCGCTGACCGTCAGCCTCGATCCGCATGCCAACATGACGCGGGCGATGACCGAGATGGCGGATGCGGTGGTGCCCTACCGCACCTATCCGCATGTGGACATGAAGCCTGCCGGTGCCCAGGCGATGCTGCTGCTGCTTGAGCGCATCCGGCGCAAGCGGCCTTGGGCGAAGGCCTTCGCCGAGGTCGACTTCCTCATCCCGCTCACCATGCAATGCACGCTGGTGCCGCCGATGTCGGCGGTGCTGGATGAGCGGGAGCGGCTGGCGGCGGAGCATGGATTGGCCGAGCTCGCCTTCTGCTTCGGCTTCCCCTATGCGGATTTCCCTGGCTGCGGCGTCGCCATCGCCGGCTATGCCGAGAGCCAGGCGGCGGCGGATGCGGCGGTCGCCGGGCTGAAATCCTACATGGACGCGCATGAGCCGGATTTCGCCGGCGGCGTCGCCCCGGCGGCGGAGGGCGTGTCCCAGGCCATCGCCATCGCGCGCGGTGCGGCGAAGCCGGTCGTCATGGCGGACACGCAGGACAATCCGGGCGGCGGCGGGCATGGCGATACGACCGGGTTGCTGGCCGAGCTCATCCGGCAGGATGCGCAAGGCGCGGTACTCGGCCTGATCAATGACGCGGAGAGTGCCGCGGCCTGCCATGCGGCGGGCATCGGCGCCACCGTGCCGCTCTCGCTCGGCGGCAAGAGCGACGGGGCGCCGCTCGCGGTCACCGCGACGGTGGAGGCCCTGACCGATGGGCGCTTCACCTGCACCGGGCCGATGGGGAAGGGGAACCCGGCCGATCTCGGGCCGACGGCGCTCATCCGCGTCTCCTCCGGCGTTCGGGTGATCGTGGTGACGCGGAAGATGCAGGCGCTGGACCAGGCGCTCTTCACCCATATCGGCGTGGAGCCGCGGGAGCAGAAGATCCTCGCCCTGAAGTCGAGCGTGCATTTCCGCGCCGATTTCCAGCCGATCGCCGAGCAGGTGCTGGTCGTCGCCGCGCCCGGGCCGGTGGTGGCGGATCCGGGCGTGCTGCCCTTCACCAATCTTCGCCCGACGCTGCGGCTGCGGCCGGGGGCCAACCGCTGATCAGCGGCGGACGGCGCGGGCGACTTCCGCCTGCTGCAGCAGCGCGGCGCCGGCCGGGCTGCTGAGCAGGGCGTTCATCCGCTCCACCTCCGCGCGCTGGCCGGCGCACCAGCGGCTGTGATCGGCGACGCGGGGCCCGAATTCCGGCGGCGCGAGGCTGCGAAGATAGTCGTCGCGGGCCGCGGTGCCGCCGCTACGCTCACGCTGCTCCAGTGCCGCGGCCTCGATGCGCGCGGCGCGGTCGAGGGTGGTGACGGAGAGCATGAGGTTGCAGGCCTGGCCGGCGCGCACCATCCGGCCGAGCGCCTGGGCGCGGGTCGCGAAGTCGGGCGAGTCGAGGCTCGGCGCGACAGCCTCCGGCGGCTGGGCGCAGCCGAGGAGGAGCAGGAGAGGGAGCAGGCCGGCGCGCATGGCCAGCGATATCGTGCGGCCGTGGCTGGCGTAAACCGCCCTCATTCCCCGGCGGCGAGGAAGGCCTCGACCTCCGCCCGGCGTGGGATCGGCGCGACGGCGCCATAGCCCGTGGTGGAGAGGGCGGCGGCCGCATTGGCGTAGCGGGCGGCCGCCAGCGGGTCATCGCCCGCCACGATGCGCGCGAGGAAGGCGCCGGCGAAGGTGTCCCCGGCACCGGTCGCATCCACCGCGGCGACACGGCGGCCGGGGACCAGCACGCGCCCCTCCGGCCGGGCTATGAGCACGCCCTCGGCGCCGAGCTTCAGCAGGACGAGCGGGCAGCCGAGGCGGAGGTAGAAGTCGGCGATGGCCTCGGGCGCGTCGAGGCGGGTCAGTGCCCGCGCATCCTCGAGCGAGGGGAGGGCGATGTCGGCCTGGGCGATGGCGGCGTGGATCACGGCCGCCGCCCGCGCCGCGGGCCAGAGGCGCAGGCGGAGATTGGTGTCGTAGGAGACGCGCACCCCGGCCGCCCTCGCCACGGCGATGGCGTGGAAGGCCGCGTCGCAGGCACTGGCCGAGATCGCCTGGCTGATGCCGGAGAGGTGGAGGAGCTTCGCGCCGCGGATCGCCGCCTCCGGCACGTCCTCCGGCCGGTAGCGGCTGGCGGCGCTGCCGCTGCGGTAGAAGGTGAAGTCGTGGCCGCTCTCGTCATGGGTGACGATGTAGAGGCCGGTCGACGCATCCGCGTGGCGCAGCACCGTCTCGGTGGAGACGCCCTCACGCCGCCAGAGCGCCATGAACGCATCGCCCGGCCGGTCGCGGCCGATAGCGGTGATGTAGCCCGCGCTCGCCCCGCTGCGGGCGGCGGCGATGGCGGCATTGCTGGTGTCGCCGCCCTGGCCCTCGAGGTAGAGCACGCGGCCGTCGGGGCCGGGCGGCTGCTGGTTCAACTCCAGCATCGGCTCGCCCATGCAGAGGATGTCGGGCATCAGGCCTGCTCGACTCCCATCACCTCATGGGCAGCGCGCAGGATCGCGGACTTGTCGCCGGCAGCGATGCGCGCCTCGTCCACCAGCCTGCCGCCGATGCCGACGAAGGCGGCGCCGGCCGCCAGGTAGGCCGGGGCATTGGCGGCGTCGACGCCGCCGGTCGGGCAGAAGGCGACGCCGGGGAAGACGGCGCGCACCGCCTTCACATGCGCCGGCCCGCCGGCGGAGCCGGCGGGGAAGAGCTTCACCACATCGGCGCCGGCGGCGAGGGCGGCGCGGATCTCCGTGGGGGTCATGGCGCCCGGCATGGCGGCGGCGCCGGCGGCGCGGGCGAGGGCGATGACCGCCGGATCGACCCAGGGCGTCACCAGGAATTTCGCGCCGGCGGCCAGGCAGGCCTCGGCCGCGCGCTCATCGGGTACGGTGCCTGCGCCGATGAGGAGGCCCGGCTCGCCGGCCAGTTCCTTGATGAGGGCGACCGCATCCGGCGTGGTGAGGGTGATCTCCAGCACGGTGAGCCCCGCCTCGCGCAGCCAGGCGCAGGCGGTGACGGCATGGGCGGCGGTGGAGGTGCGGACCACCGGCACCACGCGAGCCCGGCGCAGCACCGGCAACAGGGGATGGCTCATCGCTTGGGCTCCGCTCCGGCGGCGCCGGCAGGCCCGGCGACGCCGGCAATGGGGAGCGCGTTTCGGCGCCTGCTGCAAGGGGGTGAGGCGTCAGGCCTTGCAGGCGGCGAGCATGGCATCCGCCGTGGCTTCGAGCCGCCGCGCCTCGGCATGGGCGCCGAGCGCCGCCTCCTGCGTCTCGGTAAGGCCACGGGAATAGGCCTGGAGCGAGGTGCCGAGGCCGTCGACGGCGCCGGAGAGCGCGCCAAGCTCGTGCCGGAGCCGGAGCCGGAGCCCGGCGACGGCGGCGCCCTGTTCGGCGAGGGCGGCGTCGAGGGCGCGCAGGGCCCGGCGCAGGCGATCCTCCGGTTTCTCGGGGAAGGGGAGGATCGCGGCGGTCGGGGTCATGGCGGACACCTATCGATTGTCTAAGAAATGGTAAAACGTCTCGCTAAAAAGGTAAAGATCCTTAAACGCTCGCCAGGACCGCGGCTGCCCCAACCAGCAGGCAAAGCGCGGCGCCGATGCTGAGCACCCAGCGCAGGCGGAGATAGCCGAGCGGCACCAGGCCATGCCGGGCGGCGAGGCTTTCAACCGCCGCCGTCGCCAGGATCGCCAGGGCGAGCAGGCCGAGCCCCGGTGCCGGCGGCAGCAGCAGCGCCGCCCAGGCGATGAGCGCCGGCACCACGCCGAGGCCGAGCCGCGGGGCGGCGTAGCGCGCCTCCTCGGCCGGGGCGGCGAGGGCGAGGCCCCAATGCACGGCGCCGAGGAAGCTCAGGATCACCATGCCGTAGGCGGCCAGGGCGAAGAGGGCGATGCCGCGGTGCTCCGGCGGCAGCAGCCAGGAGAGCAGCGCGGTGGCAATGAAGGGCAGCAGGCCGGCGGCGCCGAGCCAGATCGTGGGAACGGGCATGGGATTCATTCTGCGCAGATCGGCCCGGCCCCGGCGAGGGCAAGGCCAGACCCTACCGCCCGGGCGCCGCCCGACCTAGAAGACAGCCATGGCGACATTCATCGAACTGGCGATCCTCCTCCTGCTGGTGGTGCTGAACGGGCTCTTCGCCATGAGCGAGCTCGCCATCGTCTCTGCCCGACGCGGCAGGCTGGCGGCGATGCAGCGGCGCGGCAGCATTGGGGCGGAGGCGGCGCTGGCGCTGGCCGAGGACCCGCAGCGCTTCCTGCCAACGGTGCAGATCGGCATCAGCCTGGTCGGCATCCTGGCGGGCGTCTTCGGCGGCGCGCGGCTGGCCGGGCCGCTCGGCGAGGCGCTGTCGTCGATCCCGGGCTTCGAGCCCTTCGCCACCGAGGTGGCCTTCGCCCTGGTGGTCCTGCTGATCGCCTATACCAACCTGATCATCGGCGAGCTGGTGCCGAAGCAGCTGGCGCTCCGCGATCCGGAGCGGGTGGCGGTCGCCGTCGCCCGGCTGATGACGGTCCTGGCGCGGGTGACGGCGCCGATCGTCTGGGTGCTGAGCCTCTCCTCCAGCCTCGTCCTCCGGCTGTTCGGCCCGGCGCCGGCCGGGGATCAGGCGGTGACCGAGGAGGAGGTGAAGGCGGTCGTCGCCGAGGGGGCGGAGGCCGGCGTGCTCGAGCACGAGGAGCGGCACATGATCGAGCGGGTGCTGCGCCTCGCCGACAAGCCGGTCCGGGCGCTGATGACGCCGCGCAACGACGTCGCCTGGCTCGACCGCAACGCCTCGCCGGCGGAGATCGCGGCGGCGCTCCGGGCGCAGGACGTGACGCGCTTCATCGTCGCCGAGCGGCGGATCGACAATGTGGTCGGCGTGGTAGTGGCGAAGGACCTGCTCGACCAGGCGCTGGAGGGGGCGCCGCTCTCGCTTGCCAAGGTGCTGCGCCAGCCGCTGGTGCTGCCGGACAACCTCAACGCCCTCGATGCGCTGGACCGGATGCGCCACGACACCATCGGCATCGCGGTGGTGCTCGACGAGTATGGCAGCTTCGAAGGGGTGGTGACGGCCTTCGACCTGCTGGAGGCGATCATCGGCGAGCTCGGCCCGGCAGAGACGCCGCAGGCGGCCGGCGACCCGGTGACTCGCAGCGACGGCAGCCTGCTGCTGGAGGGCAGCATGCCGAGCGACGAGCTGCGGGCGCGGCTCGACCTGCCGGAACTGCCCTACCAGGGCAGCTACCACACGGTGGCCGGGCTGATGTTGGCGCTGCTGCGGCGGGTGCCGAAGGAGGGGGACCGGATCGTCTGGGCCGGCTGGCGCTTCGAGATCGTCGACATGGATGGCCGGCGGGTCGACAAGGTGCTGGCGACGCGGGAGGAGACGGTCGGGGCCGTGTGACCGCCTACTTCCCGGCCTTCCGCGCGATTGGCGCGACGAACTGCGCCTCAGTGTCCCAGGGGAAGAGGATCCAGGTGTCCTGACTTACCTCGGTGATGAAGGTGTCGACCAGCGGCTTGCCGGCCGGCTTGGCATAGACCGTCGCCAGATGGGCCCGCGGCAGCAGGGTGCGGACGACCTTCGCCGTGGTGCCGGTATCGACCAGGTCGTCCACCACCAGCCAGCCTTCGCCATCGCCCGCGGCGACGGGCGGCTTCACCACCTGCGGCTCGCCCATCGCCTCCTCGTCATAGGTGACGATGGAGACGGTCTCAAGCAGGCGGCATTCGAGCTCGCGGGCGACGATGGCGCCGGGGATCATGCCGCCGCGGGTGATGGCGACGACTCCCTTGAAAGGTCCAAGTTCCATCAGCCGCCAGGCCAGCGCCTTGCTGTCGCGATGCAGCTGCTCCCAACCGACGGTGTAGTATTTCTCGGCCATCAGAACATCTTCCCGCCCTTGGGGACGGCAAGGTCGGGCTTCAGCAGCACGACGGCGCCGTTCTCGTCCGGCACGCCGAGCACCAGCACCTCGCTCAGCACGGGGCCGATCTGGCGAGGCGGGAAATTCACCACCGCCACCACCTGCCGGCCGATCAGCCGGTCCGGCGAGTAGTGCACGGTGAGCTGGGCGGAGGAGCGCTTCACTCCGATCTCGCCGCCGAAATCGACCCACAGCCTGATCGCCGGCTTCCGCGCCTCCGGGAAGGGCTGCGCATCGGTGATGGTGCCGACACGGATGTCGACCCGCTCGAAATCCGCATAGCTGATGGGCTCGCTCATGCGTTCGGAATACTCCGGGCGGGATCGCCGGAGCAAGGCGGCTTGCCGAAGCGGGCTGCTGCCGCCAAAACGAGACCCGACGGAAACGCCCCGAAGAAGCACAGGACGGACGAGCACCATGAAGCGCGATTTCCACGCCCCCGGCCGCAGCGCCGTATACGGCACCCGCGGCATGGCGGCCACCTCCATGCCGATCGCCACCTTCACCGCGCTCGAGGTGCTCCAGCGGGGCGGCAATGCGCTTGATGCGGCAATCGCCGCCGTCGCCGTGCTCGGCGTGGTGGAGCCGCAGAGCACGGGCATCGGCGGCGACTGCTTCTGCCTCTACGCCCCGGCCGGGACCGGCAAGGTCATTGCGCTGAACGGCTCCGGCCGGGCGCCGGCCGCCTCGACGCCGGAGGCGCTGCGCGCCCGCCAGGTCAACACGCTGAGCCCGAACTCCCCTCATGCCGTCACCATCCCGACCGCGGTCTCGGCGTGGGAGCTGCTGAACAAGACCTATGGCCGGAAGGAGCTGGACGAGCTGCTGCGCCCGGCCATCCGCTGCGCCGAAGAGGGCTGGCCGGTCCATGCCCGGGTCGCGGCCGACTGGGCGGCGGCGGCGGACAAGCTGCGCGGCAACGAGGCCGCATCGCGCCGCTTCCTGGTCGATGGCGCCGCGCCGCGCATCGGCCACCGCTTCGTCCAGCCGGAGCTGGGCCGGACGCTCCGCACCATCGCCGCCAAGGGGGCGCGCGGCTTCTACGAGGGCGAGGTCGCGGCCGACATGGTGGCGGCGCTGCAGGCGCTCGGCGGGCTGCATACCGAGGAGGATTTCGCCCGCAGCCTGCGCGGGGCGGAGTTCGTCGAGCCGATCAAGACCGCCTGGCGCGGGATGGAGGTCTACCAGTGCCCGCCCAATGGCTCGGGCCTGCATGTCCTCCAGCTGCTCGGCATCCTCGAAGGCTTCGAGACGCCGGAGGCGGGGCCGGTCAGCGCCGAGCGCTACCACCGCCATATCGAGGCGGCGCGGCTGGTCTACCGCGACCGCGACGCCTTCCTCGCCGACCCTGCGCAGGTCGACGTGCCGGTCGAGGCGCTGACCGACCCGGCCTATCTCGCCCGGCTCCGCGGCCTGATTAGCGACGAGCGGGCGATGAGGGTCCTGCCGCCAGCCGGGACCAGCGACCTCGCGAAGCACAAGGACACGGTCTATCTCTGCGTCGTCGATGAGGAGGGCAATGCATGCTCCTTCATCAACAGCCTCTTCGAGAGCTTCGGCAGCGGCATCCTCGCCGAGCGCTCGGGCGTCATGCTGCACAACCGCGGCTACGGCTTCCGCCTGCAGGAGGGGCACCCGAACTGCATCGCGCCGAACAAGCGGCCGATGCACACCATCATCCCGGGCATGGTGATGAAGGACGGGGAGGCCATCATGCCCTATGGCGTGATGGGCGGGCATTTCCAGCCGATGGGGCAGACGCTCTTCCTGACCAACCACTTCGAATTCGGCCTCGACGTGCAGGAGGCGATCGACTGCCCGCGCCTCTTCCCCTCGCCGGCCAAGGGCGTGGTCGAGGTGGAGCGGAACATCCCCTCGACCGTGCTCGACCGGCTGAGCCGGCTCGGCCACGAGGTGTCGCTGATCGACAAGCCGCATGGCGGCGGGCAGGCAATCTTCATCGACCGCAAGGCCGGGCTGCTGGTCGGCGGCAGCGACCCACGGAAGGATGGCTGCGCGCTGGGCTTCTAGCCGCCATGCGCGCGATCAAGGCGGACATCACCACCCTCGACGTCGATGCGGTGGTGACCGCGGCGAATGAGGGGCTGCGCGGCGGCGGGGGCGTCGATGGCGCCGTCCATCGCGCGGCGGGGCCGGAGCTGCTGGCCGCCTGCCATGCGCTCGGCGACTGCCCGACCGGGGAGGCACGCATCACCCCAGGCTTCCGGCTGAAGGCGCGGCACGTCATCCATGCGGTCGGTCCGGTCTGGCGAGGCGGGACGGAGGGGGAACCGGGGCTGCTGGCCTCCGCCTATCGGTCGAGCCTCGCGCTGCTCCGCGCAGGCGGGCTTCGCTCCATCGCCTTCCCGGCCATCTCCACCGGCATCTATGGCTATCCACCCGAGCAGGCCGTCCGCATTGCCATCGTCACGGTCCGGGAGGATCTGGTGGCGCATGGCCAGATCGAGGTGATCTTCGCCTGTTTCGACGACCGCACGCTGGCCCTCTATGAGAAGGAACTCGCCGGATGACCGAACCCTGCGACCTCAGCGCCCTCGAGGCGCGGCGGCTGATCGGCCGGAAGGCGCTCTCGCCCGTCGAGCTGCTGGAGAGCTGCCTCAGGCGGATCGATGAGGTGAACCCGGCGGTCAATGCGGTGGTCGCGCGGGACGACGAGGCGGCCCGCGCCGCGGCCCGCGCGGCCGAGACGGCGGTGATGGGGGGCGAGCATCTGGGCGCGCTGCACGGGCTGCCGGTCGGCATCAAGGACCTCTACGACGCCCGCGGCCTCAAGACGACCTATGGCAGCCCGATCTTCGCCGACCACGTCGCGCCCGAGGACAGCGGCATGGTCGCCCGCATCCGCGCCGCCGGCGGCGTCATCATCGGCAAGACCAACACGCCGGAATTCGGCCTCGGCGCCAATACCCGCAACCGGGTCTGCGGCGCGACGGGGAATGCCTTCGACAACACCCGCTCAGCCGCCGGCTCCTCGGGCGGTTCGGCCGTTGCCCTGGCGGCCGGCATGGCGCCCCTCTGCTCCGGCTCGGACACCGGCGGCTCGCTCCGCAACCCGGCCGCCTTCAACGGCATCGTCGGCTACCGCCCGAGCCCCGGCCTCGTCACCAACGAGAAGCGTCCGCATGGCTGGTCGCCCCTCCCGGTGCTCGGCCCCATGGCGCGCGATGTCGGCGACACCTGCCTGTTCCTCTCGGTGATGGCCTCGGACGATGCGCGGGACCCGCTGGCCTATACGCTGCACGCCCGCCCGGTGCGCGGCGAGCCGGCGCTGTTCAGCCCGCCGCGCAGCCTCGACCTTTCGACGCTGAAGCTCGCCTTTTCCGAGGATTTCGGCCAGGCCCCGACCGAGCGGGTGGTGCGCGAGGCCTTCCAGGCGCGCGTCGGCGCCATCGCCCCGCTCTTCGCCCGCGCGGAGGCCACCCACCCGGACTGCTCGGGCGGTGACGAGGCCTTCGAGGTGCTGCGCGCCCAGGGCGTGCTGACCGCCCATGCCGAGAAGGTGCGGACCCGGCCGCAGGATTGCGGGCCGAACATGCATACGAATGTGGAGGAGGGGCTGCGCTACAGCCTGGCCGACGCCGCCCGCGCCGCCGAGCTGCAGACCCGCATCTACCGCGACTTCCAGCGCTTCTTCGACGAGCATGACGTGCTGGTGACGCCGGCCATCACCATCAGCCCGCGCAATTGGCGGGAGCTCTACCCGAAGGAAATCGACGGCCAGTCGACGCGGACCTATTTCCACTGGCTGGCGCTCGCCTATTACGTGACGCTGACCGGCCATCCGGCGATCAGCCTGCCGATGGGCCTCGATGCCCGGGGGATGCCCTTCGGGCTGCAGATCGTCGGGCCGCGGGGCGGCGATGCCTTCGTCCTTGGCGTCGCGGCGGCGATCGAGGCGGCGTGCCGCGGCGATGCGGTGCTCGGCCGGCCGGTGCCAGACCTGGCGGCGCTCCGCCAGGCCCCGCCAATCAGCGGGATGCCGGAATTCCGGACCTTCGACTGAAGACTACCAGCCGCGATAGGGGCGGCCATAGCCGCCGCCGTACCCGCCGCCGCCATACCCGGCGCCGTACCCGCTGCCATAGCCGTAGCGGGGCGGCGAGCGGTAGTAGCCGCGGTTGCCGTAATAGGGGCGCGGTTTGTCCGATGCCGCGCCGGCCGCCAGCGCCGCGGCCACGCCGACGCCGACGCCGAGCAGCGCGGTATTGCCCCAGTTGGTGGAGCCGTCCGGATTTTGGCAGCCGGCCAGCGTCAGGCTGGCGGCGAGCAGGGCGGCGGATGCGAAACGATGGATCATGGCTTTCTCCTACGGCCATGCCACCACAGCTTCACGGCGAGAGCGTGGCAGCCCTGTTCAATCCCGCGTGGCCGAGAAGGCGTTGAATGTCTGGAGCGTGTAGGTGTCCTTCACCCCGGGCACGGTCTGCAGCGTCTCGACCACGAAGAGGCCGATATCCTGGTCCGGCTCAAGATAAAATTTCCCCATCAGGTCGTACTGACCCGAGATGGAGTGCATCTCCGAAAGCTCGGGAATGGTGTCCGCCATGGCGCGGGCGACGCGGTAGGCATGGCCCATCTCGCATTTGATCTGGACGAAAATGGCGCGCATCGGCCTCTCCTCTCGCGGGGTCGGCAGGGGTTGTAGCGCGCTTCACCCGTCTGCCCGAGTCCCCGGCTTCTCGCCCGGGCGAGGGGCGAGGCCGTAGGGGGCGGCCAGCGCCCAGACATGCGGAGGGATCATGGATTTCATCCGCGCCGGGACCTCGCGGCGGAGATGCAGCACCGTCTCCAGCGCCTTCATCTCCAGCCGGGCGCGGGCGAACTCCAGGCCGCGTGGGCCGATCCGCGGCATCAGCCAGCCCACCACCGGGCGCAGCCAGTCTGGCATCCGGCGCAGCGGCAGGCCGCCCGCCGCCCGCTCCAGATTGGCGAGGAAGCCGCGCACCGCCCCCTGGCGGCGCCCGGCGCTGCCCGGCGCGGCCAGCCGCAGTTCCTTGCCGAGCAGCCCGACCAGTTCCTCGCCGCGGGCGTTGCGGACCAGCAGCCACTGCTCGCCCTGGCCGGCCATGTAGCCGACGGTCACGTCGGCGAGGACATTGGCGTAGTCGACACAACTCCGGCAGGTGAGGGGGAAGAAGTCGGCGGGCAGGCGGGAGAGCGGGAGTTGGAGGAAGGGGATCGCCTTCACCCGGCCATCGGCGAAGCGCAGCTCGACATGGTAGTCGGCGCGGAACTCCAGATAGGTGACGGTCGCCGGGTCCTCGGCCAGTAGGGCGAGGAATTGGTGGAAGCGCTCGGTCGTCGTGTTGTCGGAGCAGGGCGTGCCGATGACGTAGAGCCGCTCGAAGCCGAGCTCCGCCTCCAGGGCGCGGAGGGCATAGACCTGGCAGGGGATGCCGATGACGGCGAGGCGCCTGTGGCCGGCGGCGCGGGCCGGCTCCAGCAGGGCGAGGAGGGGGGCATAGCCCATCCGCATGCCGCGGCATTCCGCCATGCCCTCCGGCCGGGTGACCAGTACCGGGACGGGGCGCCAGCGGTCCTCCGGGTCGGGCGCCATGGTGAGGACGGCGTCGACGGCACCGGCCTCCAGCAGCCGCTCCGCCATGCGGGTGGTGATGCCGGTCCATTGCGCGCCTGGCCGCGCCGGGGCGAGGCTGGCACGGAGCATGCGGCGGAAAGGGCCGAAATGCAGCTCGTCCGGCCGGGCCGGGTCGCGCGGGCGGCCGTGGACGCGGGCCTCCAGCCCGGCATAGTCGGGGCGGATGAACTGGCAGGCGCGGCCGCAGGCGCCGGGGTCTGCGCTGCGGGAGATACCGCAATCGGTGCAGAGGTTGCGCGGCACGGCAGCGCGGAGCGGGGGCCGGTGCAGGGCGCCTTGGTCCATGGCCGGTTGTTCCCTTCGAGAAAGCTTCGGGTAAGCAGGCTAGGGCATTGCTTGCCGCAAGGGGAACGATCCGTCCAACCGGCGGGAGCGGCCGGATTCCTTGCGGGTCTCACCGCGACAGGCTAGCACGCGGGCGATGGGGGACCCCACCTCTGATGGAGTGACGCTGATGCGGGTAGCAGTTCTTGGTGCCGGCTATGTCGGCCTGGTCTCCGGCGCATGCTTTGCCGAGTTCGGCATCAATGTCTGCATCGTCGACACCGACCCGGCGAAGGTCGAGGCGCTGCAGCGCGGGGTGATCCCGATCTACGAGCCGGGCCTCGACAAGCTGGTGACCGAGAACCACGCGGACGGCCGCCTCAGCTTCACCACCAGCCTCGAGGAGGCGATGGAGGGCGCCGACTGCGTCTTCCTCGCCGTCGGCACGCCGTCGCGCCGCGGCGACGGCCATGCCGACCTGCAATATGTCTTCGCCGCCGCCGAGGGCGTCGCGCGGGCGGCGCGGAAGAACAACCTCGTCCTCGTCACCAAGTCGACCGTCCCGGTCGGGACGGGGCGGAAGATCAAGGAGATCGTCGAGCGCGTCCGCCCGGACCTGACGATCCATGTCGCCAGCAACCCGGAGTTCCTCCGCGAAGGCAACGCCATCGGCGACTTCATGCGCCCCGACCGGGTGGTGCTCGGCGCCGAGAGCGATGCGGCCTTCGCCGTGCTGCGCCGGCTCTACCGGCCGCTCTTCCTGATCGAGACGCCGATCGTCGCCACCAGCCTCGAGACGGCGGAGCTGATCAAGTATGCGGCGAATGCCTTCCTGGCGACCAAGATCACCTTCATCAACGAGATCGCCGACCTTTGCGAGAAGGTGGGCGCCGACGTGCATGACGTGGCGCGCGGCATGGGGCTCGACGGGCGGATCGGGCGGAAATTCCTTCACGCCGGGCCGGGCTATGGCGGCAGCTGCTTCCCGAAGGACACGCTGGCGCTGGCGATGACGGCACGCGACGCCGGCTCGCCGGTGCGGCTGGTCGAGACGACGATCGCGGTGAACGATGCGCGCAAGGATGCGATGGCGGACCGGATCATCGCGGCGCTCGGCGGCGACGTGGCGGGCAAGTCGATCGGCATCCTCGGCGTGACCTTCAAGCCCGAGACGGACGACATGCGCGATGCGCCGAGCCTCGTCATCCTGCCGAAGCTGGTGGCCGCCGGCGCCAAGGTGACGGTGCACGACCCGCAGCCGCACCAGGCGCGGCAGTCGCTGCCGGGCGCCGTCACCTTCGCGGCGACGCCGATGGAGGCGGTGAAGGATGCGGATGCCGTGGCGCTGCTGACGGAGTGGAACGAGTATCGCTCCATGGCGCCGGAGCGGTTGCGCGGGGCGATGCGGGGCAAGGTCGTGCTCGACCTGCGCAATGCCTGGGACCCGGTCGCCATGCGCGAGGCAGGGCTCGACTACTCGGGCATCGGCCGCCCGTAAGCCCGGCTGATCGGTGCCGCTCTGCCCAAGGACCGGGCAGGGCGGTCGCCGGGTCGCGGGAAGGGGCTGGCACGGCCCTTGCTGCAGGCCCGGCATGAGCGCATCCCCCAGGACCCCGTCCTCCCTGGACCGTGGCGGCCCGGCCCAGCCGCTGCTGCTGCTTTCCGGGCTGAAGAAGCACTTCCCCATCCGCGGCGGGCTGTTCGGCGGCACCGTGGCGACGGTGCGGGCGGTGGATGGCGTCTCCTTCGCCGTGCGCAAGGGCGAGACGCTCGGCATCGTCGGCGAGAGCGGCTGCGGCAAGTCGACCACCGCGCGGCTGCTGATGCGGCTGATGGTGCCCGATGCCGGCAGCATGGTCTTCGACGGCGAGGGCGTCGGGCAGAACGCGCAGACCGGCGGCATCACGCTCAAGGAATACCGCCGCCAGGTGCAGATGGTGTTCCAGGACAGCTATGCCTCGCTGAACCCGCGGCTGCCGATCGAGGAGAGCATCGCCTTCGCCCCCAAGGTGCATGGCGTGGCCCGCGCCGAGGCCCGCGCCCGGGCGCATGAGATCCTGGCTGCGGTCGGGCTTGCGCCGGCCAGCTTCGCCCGGCGCTATCCGCATGAGCTGTCGGGCGGGCAACGGCAGCGGGTGAACATCGCCCGCGCGTTGGCCCTGCACCCGCGGCTGATCCTGCTGGACGAGCCGGTCTCGGCGCTCGACAAGTCGGTCGAGGCGCAGGTGCTGAACCTGCTGGTGGATCTGAAGGAGAAGTTCGGCCTCACCTATGTCTTCATCAGCCATGACCTGAACGTGGTGCAGTACATCTCCGACCGCGTGCTGGTGATGTATCTCGGCCAGGTGGTGGAGCAGGGGCCGGTGGAGGCCATCTATGACCGGCCGGCCCATCCCTATACGCGGGCGCTGCTGGCGAGCCGGCCCTCGATGGACCCGGGCCTGCGGCGGACCGAGCCGCCGCTGACCGGCGACCCGCCAAACCCGATCAACCCGCCCTCCGGCTGCCGCTTCCGCACCCGCTGTCCCTTCGCCGAGGGCGTCTGCGCGGAGCGGGAGCCGGTGCAGTCCGCCCTCGGCGGCGGGCATGAGGCGGCCTGCCACATGGCGGAGCCGGGCAGCGGACATTCGCAGGCGGGGAGGCTGGCAGCGTGAGTGACGTCATGGAGCGGCCGATGACAGCCATGGCCAATGCGACTCCGCTGGTGGCGCTGCGCGACCTCTCGGTGCGCTTCGTCTCGCGCGACGCCACCATGCATGCGGTGAACGGCGTCGATCTCGACCTCGCCGCCGGGGAGGTGCTCTGCATCCTCGGCGAGTCGGGGTCCGGCAAGTCGGTCACGCTGCGGGCGCTGATGAAGCTGCTGCCGAAGAGCGCTCGCGTCACCGGCCGGATCGCGGTGGCTGGGCGCGACGTGCAGGCGATGAACGAGCGCCAGCTGCAGGATTTCCGCGGCGGCGACGTCGCCATGATTTTCCAGGAGCCGATGACGGCGCTCGATCCCGTCTTCACCATCGGCCAGCAGATCGCCGAGACGGTGGTGCGGCACGAGGGCGCGACGCGCGCGGCCGGCATGGCCCGGGCGCTCGAGCTGCTGGAGCTGGTGCAGATCCCCTCGGCGAAGCGGCGGCTCGCGGCCTATCCGCATGAGCTCTCGGGCGGGCTGCGGCAGCGGGCTATGATCGCCGTGGCACTCGCCTGCAGGCCGAAGCTGCTGCTGGCCGACGAGCCAACCACGGCGCTCGACGCCACCGTGCAGATCCAGGTGCTGCTGCTGCTGCGGAAACTCCAGGAGCAACTGGGCATGGGGGTGATCTTCGTCACCCATGACCTCGGCGTCGCCGGCGAGATCGCCGACCGGGTAGCGGTGATGTATGCGGGGCGCGTGGTGGAGGAGGGGCCGGTCGGCGCGATGATGCGCGGGCCACTCCACCCCTATCCGCGCGGGCTGCTCGGCGCCACGGTGCATGGCGGGATGCGCGGGCAGCGGCTGACCACCATCCCCGGCGCGCCGCCGAGCCTCGAGATCCTGCCGACCGGCTGCTCCTTCGCGCCGCGCTGCGCCGAGGCGGAGCCGGCCTGCCTCGCCGGCGTGCCGGAGCCGCGCTCGCCCGTGCCGGGGCGGAGCGCGCGCTGCATCAGGGTCGCGGCTGGGTGATGTCCCAGGGCAGGCGCTCGGCCTCGAGCCTGGCATCCATTCGGCTAATGCCGATATCCTTCAGCATGCGGTCGTCCATCTCCGCCAAGTAGCGGCGGGTGGTAGCGGTGCGCAGCATGACGCGCAGGCTCGGCAGCGCCGGCAGGCTCGGCCGGAACCAGATCAGGGGACGGGTGCGGGCGTTCAGGATGGCCATGACGGGTTTCTCCTCACCCCACCAAGCTGGGCCAGGCGGCAGGATAAGGAAAACGAATTGCATTGACGGTCCCCATCAGGATCGCTGATGCTCGCCTCCATGCTGTCGATCCCGCCTGGCCTCGACCCAGACCTGCTGCGCAGCTTCGTCCTGATCGCCGAGGGCGGCAGCTTCACCCGCGCTGCTCAGGCGGTGGGGCGGACGCAATCCGCCGTCTCCATGCAGATCCGGCGGCTGGAGGAGATCCTTGGCCAGCCGCTGCTGCTGCGCGGCACGCGCGGGGTGGAGCCGACGCAGCATGGGCTCTGGCTGCTGGAGCGGGCGCGCCGCCTGCTCGCCCTGCATGACGAGATCCATTCCACCTTCCGTCAGCCGGCCGTGGCCGGGGCGGTGCGGCTCGGCTCGCCGGATGACTATGCCATCCGCTGGCTGCCGGGGATTCTTGCCCGCTTCGCCGCCAGCCATCCGGCGGTGCAGGTGGAGGTGATCTGCGCCCCCTCGAATGAGCTGGTCGAGCGGCTGGGGGAGGGGGAGCTCGACATCACCCTCATTTCCGAAGGCAACGAGCCGACGGGGGCGCGGCCGCGCTGGCTCTGGCGCGGGCCGCTCTTCTGGGTGGGAACGGAGGAGGTGGCGCGCCGGCGGCCGCTGCCGATCGCGCTCGCCAGTTGCGGCTGCTCCTGGCGGCAGGCGGCGATCGCGGCGCTCGATGCGGCGGATGTACCCTGGCGGATGGCCTATACGGCGGCCTCGCTCTCCGGCTCGCTGGCAGTGGCGCTGGCTGGGCTCGCGGTGACGGTTGCCATGCCGGCGCCGCTGCCGGAGGGGCTGCGGGTGCTCGGCACGGCGGAGGCGATGCCGGTGCTGCCGGACTTCGGCATCGGCCTGCTGCGCGGGCCGGGGACGCCGGTCTCGGAGGCGCTGGCACGGCATATCGAGGAGGGGTTCGCGCTGGAAACGGCGTTCGAGACGCGGCTGCGGGCTTGAGTCGAGGCCGGAACCGGTTCAGAAGTGCCATCGTGAACTGACTCTGGGAAACGTCTGCGCCATGAACCGTCGTTCGCTGCTGGCCCTGGCGGCCACGGGGCTCGCCACGCCGCATCTGCTCCATGCCCAGGAAGCTTGGCCCGAACGGCCGATCCGGCTGATCGTCCCCTGGCCGCCCGGCGGCTCGACGGACACCATCGCCCGGCTGTTCCAGCCGAAGCTGGCAGAGATCCTCGGCAGGCCGGTGATCATCGACAATCGTGGCGGAGCCTCGGGCTCGATCGGTGCCATCGAGGCGTCGCGGGCGGCGCCCGACGGCTACACCTGGATGTTCGCCTACGATAACGAGGCAACCAACCAGACGTTGATGCGGCTGCCCTACAAGACGCTCGAGGCCTTCGCGCCGATCAGTCTGGTGGCGACGGGGCCGCTGGCGCTGGTGGCGCACAGCAGCACACCCTATCGCAGCTTCAAGGATGTGGTCGCTGCGGCGAAGGCGGCACCGGATACGATCAGCTTCGCGAGCTCCGGCGTCGGCGGGCTCGCCCATGTCTCGACCACGTTGCTGCAGCAGCAGGGCGGTTTCAGTCTGGTGCATGTGCCCTACCGGGGCGGCGGGCCGGCCGTGCAGGATGCGGTGGCCGGGCAGGTGCCACTCTTCATGTCGAATGTGGTCATCATCAGCCAGCATATCCGGGCCGGGACGCTGCGGCCGCTCGGGGTGACGACGCTGAAGGAGAGCCGGCACGTCCCGGGGACGGAGCCCTTTGCCGAGCAGGGGTTCGCCGGCTTCGACGCGCCGACCTGGTGGGCCTTCCTCGGTCGGGCGGGGACGCCGGAGCCCATTCAGCGGCGAATGCATGAGGCGCTGACCCAGGCGCTGGCGGATGGCGACGTCCGCAGCCGCATCGAGGAGCAGGGCTGCGATGTCCGGGCCACCGGGCCGGAGGAATGCGGACGCTTCCTCGGCCGGGAGATCGAGCGGTGGGGCAAGGTCATCCGCGACAACAAGATCAGTGCGGATAGCTGACGCGTCGGGCCGGCCAGAAAGTTTCGGCTTTCGCTGGTGGAAAGGTGGAATCGGCTGTTGACCGGCCACCAGCCCAGGCGTAGAAGCTGCTCACCGAGACGACGACGGGGCTTGACGAGACAGGGCGAAGACGCCAGTATCGTTCCCCCGCTGAAGAAGCGGTTCAGATCGCCAACTAACCGCTCCGGCTTCCCAAATGGGGAGGCCCTGTGGTTGCGAGGCGGTTTCCTGTCGAAGTCGTTTCGTCAGGCTTGTTCATTGACAGTTGCATCAGGTTTTGGAAGCGCGTTTTGGATGATGCGTTGATTGGTTATTCTTGCGGTGAGCGGGGATGGCTGGTGAGCGTTGGGTTTTGTATTGGGGTTGGGTAGGCATTGG